>OBVS01000003.1_pt1 | contig 489091 bp, 447 predicted proteins | sample 1476211 | NCBI WGS metagenome assembly OBVS01 (sample SAMEA2580025, study PRJEB22360) | human gut metagenome | biome: human gut; feature: human-associated habitat; material: faeces | place: Denmark | collected 2008/2010 | reverse complement strand
ATGGATTGGTACCACCTACTTCATGACCATGGAAGTAAGCAAAGGCATTCTCACGAATGTATTTGAGCAATTCTTGGTCATAGACAGTCCCTACAAATTTCACACGAGGATCCTTATCAAAACCAGTTTCCTGACGCAACTTGTCGTAGAACTTGTTTTCTTCAACATTGGTAATGAGAACAAAGTCCTTGTCAGAGTTAGACGCCATAAAGCCACGAATCATAGCCTCATAGTTATTCTCAGGCACAAAACGTCCTACAACAAGGTAATAATTGTTTTCAATGACACCCTTTTCAAAGTACCACGTGCGTACCTTATCATCAACCTTAGTCAATCGAGATTTAGTTGTATCTGTCCCATAGGCAATATAAGTTGTTTGAGGACGATACTTCGCATAATCCTTTTGAATATAAGATTCAATGTTTTTACTATCACAAATCAAAAGATCTGCATGTTTTACCATGAGTTGCTCAGAAATTTTCCAATATTTACGAACTGGAAGACTCCATTTCGCACGAAGCCATTCATGACCGTCCGGGTTAACCATAAGGGTACCACCGATAGCCTTGATTTTCTTTTTAATACCTGAGATAAATGGACCGATTCGGCAAGCCAAAACATAAAAGATTGGTGCTTGGTCATTATTTTCCTTAGCAATTTCAATGGCCTTATTGAGAGCTTCGATGTCATAAGCGATGGCACGTGCAGGCCCGATATTTGGGACGTCGATATTGTAGCATTTAGCACCATTATGTTCGAAAGTGTCTGCTGTAATACCTGATTTAGCAGAGTTTTCACGCATACAAGCTACATAATATTGGATATCTTTGTCTTGTTGGAACTCTGTTAACTTCTCAACAAAGGTCTCAAATCCACCATATTTTGCTGGAATTCCCTTAGAACCAACAATATAAACTGTTTTTGTCATTTAATCACCATTAAAAGAAATGGAGAAAGCCATCACTTTGCTCCATCCTTCATTACTACTACTTTAATTGTTTTCAATAAGATTTTGATATCGCGCCAGATTGTCCATCCGTCCATATAAGCAACGTCTAGTTTTACAACTTCATCAAAATCCGTAATTTCACTTCGACCGCTTACTTGCCAAAGACCAGTAATACCTGGTTTAAAGCTGAGGCGACGTTTTTGTTCCGGTGTATAAGATTCGTACTCATCCAATGTTGGTGGACGTGTTCCAACCAAGCTCATATCACCTTTTAGAACATTCCAAAATTGTGGAAGTTCATCAAGACTCGTTTTACGAATGAAATGTCCGATTTTAGTAATACGTGGATCATTGTCCATCTTAAACATACCACCAGACATTTGGTTCTGTGCCATCAAATTCTTCTTGATTTCTTCAGCATCTACTCTCATAGAACGGAATTTATAAAACTTGAAGATACGTCCATTCTCACCCACACGGTCTTGAGCAAAAATAGCTGGTCCACCATCCTTACGAATAAGTGGATAAAGGAAGATACCAACAATCCCACAGAGCACCAAACCTACTAGAGCTCCACAGATATCAAGGAAGCGTTTAGCCAAGATATCTCCATAGCTATAAAAATGTGTTGAAAACGTAACAACCTTGAAAGGACCCAATTGTTGGATACGTTTTTCACCTTGACTCATAAATTCAAGGGCATTCAGATTAATAGAAACTGGAATTCCCATGAGCTCAAAAGGTGATGCATAATCCCAAATCTTATACTGCTCACTTGGCAGATTTATCAAAACTTGGTCTACCACTGAGTGTGTCGCATATTCAATCAAATTTTCAGGTTTAACACACTTGATAAATGGATCAGTGAAATAAGGATTATCCAAGACACAAACTGCTGTAATCCTACCGTCCATATTGTCTTTCATACGAGACAAAACATTTTCTAGACGTGCCTGATCAGAAATCAAGAGAATATTCTTGTTACTTTTACGACGTGTATAGATAGAAGAGCGGAAATACTTAAGAACAGTATTTGTAAAGTATAAGAGAACACCTGAAATCAGGGTAACATAAAGAAGTCCGCGACGTGAGATAGAAAAATTTCCATCTGCAAAAAACGAGAGGAAAGTTGCAATTAGAGCAAATACGAAACAATATTTGACAGTTGCAATGAGTTCATCCAAGTAGCCTCTATACTTAAGATTTTCATAATAACTACTGATATAGTAAGATACTACATGTACGACACCTAAAAGGACAATGCTTCCTTGGGTAATCTCTGTATAAGGTATTTTACTAGCTACCATGGCTGCAAAAACAACCACAACCAACTGTATAATACCAATTTCAATGCGACGAATTTCTTGTTTTTCTTTCACTCTAAACCCCTTTTTTATCTGTTAAGGTATAAGGAGCCGCATCATCCCCATTAATGCTATCCTTTTCTACGACGATGTGCTCTTGAATGACCTTCTTTTTGGTCTGATTTTTTTCCGTACTCGCCATATGATCCGTAAGAACCATATGATCCATACTTATCAACTGTCATATCAACTTTATTAAGGACGACACCTAAGAACTGAGAACCACTTTGTTCCAATTGTTCAACAGCCTTAGCTACGAAACGACGTTTGATTTTTCCAGCCGCTGTAACCAAAAGACTGGCATCAGCCTGATGGGCAATAATAACCGCATCAATGACCAAACCAATTGGTGGTGTATCGATGATGACATAATCATAACGACTACGAGCAACTTCCATCAAATGTCTAAAATTGTCATTTTGCAAAAGACTTGTTGGATTAGGTGGTACAGGACCAGATGCAATGACATCCAAACCAGAAATATCAGTTTGGCAAATAGTTTCATTCAGATCAGCATTTCCTGAAAGGAAATTTGAAAGACCTTTATAAGGCTCATTTGACTTAAATGTACCTGACAAAACAGAATTACGAGTATCAGCATCAATGAGAAGTGTTCGAAGCCCAACACTAGCAAATGAAATCGCCAAGTTAACAGATGTCGTTGATTTTCCTTCACCAGCTTCAACAGAGCTAATCGCAATCACTTTCATCTGTGTACCAGAAAATTGAATATTTGTGCGAATGGCATTGTAATACTCTTCTGTTTGTTTGGCAAAGTTTACTTTAGATTTTACTAACTTTAATAGAGGCATTTCTTCTCCTTAAATTTTATCTGTATCAGGGACAATTCCAAGAAGTGTCATTCCAAGGGCATCTTCTACATCTTCTGGACGGCGAATACGATCATCTAGGATTTCACGTACCAATACACCAACAACTGCAAGGAATCCTCCAAGCACTGCTCCAAGAAGCACGTTACGTTTGATATTTGGTGAAGATGGTGACTCTGGCAATTTAGCTTCTTCAAGTGTTGTGACATCTTCAACTTTTGTCACGTTTTTGATTTTTTCTGAAGCAACTTCACGAACCTTATTGGCAAGTGTTTGCGCATCTTGACCAGTTTTAGCATTAACTGAAATTGAGATAAGACGAGTATCAGTAGGAATATTAACTGAAATCATTTTAGCAAGTTCAGCTTCTGTCATATTCAATTTTTCATCTTTGATAACTTCTGACAAGACATCGTTTGATGTAATAATTTCTTTGTAGTCTTTTGTCAAAAATGTACCGGCCTGCAAATCTTGAGCAGAAAGGTTTTTGCCATCATTAGCTTGGTTAACCACATAGATACGTGTAGAAGACGTATACGTTGGTTGAATGAGGAAATAAGTTCCCAAGAAGGCAAAGACAGCGACATAAAAGGCTGTAAATAGAATAAATACCTTTTTAGTCCAAAGTTTGTGCAATAATGCAAGCACGTCGATTTCAACACGCTTCGTGTTTTCCTGAGTCATAGTTTCTCCTATATGTATTGATTTTCAAGTAGTGTTTGTGGATTTTCAACGAAAAGGTTACGAGCACGTCGCGTTCCGTAAGTCTTTTCAATAATAGCGTAGGCATCTTTCATAAATGGTGGTCTTGGACCAAGATTATGCATGTCACTAGCAACCATATGAACCAAATTTTTTTCCAAGAAATAACGAACACGTTTCTTTCTTACTTTATCTTTATCGCCAAAGAGCTTTGGTTTGAGGACATGTGAGCTATTGACTTGAGTATAGCAGCCCATATTGATGATTTCTCGAACACGATCAGCATTTTCTTCGAGGGCATCATAGCGCTCAATATGAGCAACAATTGGTGTCACCCCTGCGCGTAAAACATTACTAAGCCCACTATGAATTTCTTTCCAAGATGTGCGAGCACTAAACTCAATCAAAGCAAATTGAGTGTTGTGCATGCGTGGAATGAGATTCTTTTCAAGCTTCTCCACAATGTCTGAGGTGTAATAAAGTTCACCACCATAACAAATAGTTAAGTCTGGATAAAGTGCTTCTGCTTCTTCTTTTACCTTAGAAAAGTTTGCAAAGATTTTATCCTCTGGGGTTTCAAACATTCCCTTACGACGATGGGATGTTGAAACAATCGTACGCACTCCTTGCGCATAGCTTTCGCCAATGAGGTCAAGACTTTCTTCTAAAGTTTTAGGACCATCATCAACATCAAAAACAATATGTGAGTGAACGTCAATCACTTATTTTTCCTCCATCAAATTTTTGATTGCTTGAGAGGCGCTTTCCACACTAGAATCATCCAGTTTCATCATGTAGAGACTAGAATTTGGCATAGCATAAGAGGTCAATTGTCCGGTTGAACCTGTACCTGTTACTGCTTGAGAAGTCACCGTAAATTTAGAACCTGAATCAAGTTGTGTATTGGCCAGAGCATTAATGGTATCTAGAGACATATTCGTTTGAACAGAGTCTTGAAGATTGTTAACGATTGAAGTAAAGTTTGATACAGAATTTAGTGAAGCTAACTTGTTTACAATAGCAGAAATCACTTTCTCTTGGTTCTTACCACGGTCATTGTCTCCTCCATCCAAACTATAACGCTCACGAACAAAGCCAAGGGCTTGTTCAGAATTCATTTGGATATCTCCAACTGGGAAATCAAACTTCCCGTGAAGACTCGTGAAGGCTTGATCATTATGAACTGTCACACCACCAAGTTGGTCAATCAACTTAAGGAAAGATGTGAAGTTAATACGTGCATAGTAATCAATCTTAATGCCATAAAGATTTTCCAGAGTTTTTTCAGATGTTTCAACGCCATAAATACCTGCGTGGGTTAATTTATCATACTGGTCTGCCCCTCCATCAGGAATCTTAACGTACGCATCACGTGGAGTGGTCGTCAAGAGAATCTTATGTGTGTTCATGTTAACGGTCATAATGATATTGACATCTGAACGTGACACTGTTGAAATTGAACCGTAGGTATCAATACCACTAATATAAATATTGAAGACTTTTGAATCTACTTGTTTTGCAGAATTGTTATTCTTCTTTTTAATTTTATAAGTATAGATTGTTTTTAGATTTGAAGCATAGTTACTATCGACAGACTCTAGTAGGCTAGCATAAGAGCCACTCAAGACCATAGCTTTAGATTTGCCAGACTTAAGATTGTCATATGCTTCTTGATATGAAGCAACATCATCAACTTTAACATCAACCTTTTTGTCTTTCTTTAGAGCAGACATCAAGGTGTCGATATTGTTCTTATCAACCTTAGTTGGTGCTTGTACGCTAGTAAGCTGACTCACATCTTTGATGTCACTATCCTTAGGAACCACTATGCTCATTTCTACTTCAGAAAATGCAGCCGTCTGATTCATACGGTTAGTGATATCAATCATTTGTTTAAAACCAAAAATACCAACCAGAGAAACTAGCGAGAAGATAACCAATACAGCCGTTGTCACTAGTGGTGATTTCTTAGTCTTCTGAAGGAAGATGCTAATAGCAAGAACTACCAACAAACCAATGGTGATAATGATGTTCAAAAACCTAAATGATAGGAAATTATAATTGAACATTGTGAATAATAAGATCAATGCTAAAATAGCATACAGAATGGTCAACCCAACGTTGACCATCCCCCACGATCTATTACTCGTACGTTTTTGCTTACGATTCGTACGCGAACTCATATAAATTGCTCCTAAAAATTAAAATTAGACATTTCCCATTATCATTATAACATTACTATAACTTCATTTCAATTGTCATTCTTTTTAAAAAAGAAGAAACCGTTTTTCATTATGATATCTAGCATTTAATTTCTATCATTTTTTATAATATTGTAAACTTATTTTCACATTTTTAGTGGTTGAACCTTAAATTGTCGGATATTTACCTATTTATTACAAGTCTTTTTCTTCCAAATATTTTTATTTTTTTCTAGTAGTTTGAAAATTTTTAACCTATTGATTCTTCGAGTAGATCTTAGTTACAACACAAAAGGACGACCTAATGGCGTCCTTTTACAGATTAGTCTGCAATTAGTGTTTCAAGACCAACTTTCATCATGTCAGTGAAAGTGTTTTGACGTTCCTCAGCTGTAGTGTCTTCATCTGGATTGACCAAACTATCAGAAATAGTCATGATGGCAAGAGCATCTACTTGGTGTTGAGCTGCAAGGTAATAAAGTGCTGCTGCTTCCATTTCAACAGCCTTCACTCCCCATTTACCAAGCTCAATGTTTTTTTCGAAATAATTTGAATAGAAAACATCAGAAGACAAAACATTACCAACATGTGTTGTCATACCGAGATCTTTGGCAATGTGGTAAGCCTTATCCAAGAGATCGAAACTTGCAATTTGTGGGAAATCGTATTGTGGCCAATCATTACGGATAATGTTAGAGTTTGTCGCTGCGGCTTGTGCTAGAACTAACTCACGAACGTGAACATCCTCGTTCAATGAACCAGCAGTTCCCACACGGATCAATTTTTTAACACCATAGTCAACGATAAGCTCACGCGCGTAAATAGAGATCGATGGCATCCCCATTCCTGTTCCCATTACTGAGACACGTTCACCTTTATATGTTCCTGTGTAACCAAACATGTTACGAACCTCATTGAAACATACAGCATCCTCAAGGAAATTCTCAGCAATGAATTTCGCACGCAATGGATCCCCTGGAAGAAGAATTTTATCAGCAATTTCTCCTTGCTTAGCAGCAATATGAATAGACATAATATAATATACCAAGGGCATTAAAGAGGCAAAGTAAAAATAGGAAATCCGACAAAGATGCTTCGCATCTAGGAGGATTTATCTTTTTTACACAGCCTCTAGCCCGGGTTCAGTTTCAAACCCGAACTACCCTTCCTTTCATTTTTTGATGGTAAAGGAGCAGACAGAAAACAAATGAAGACTATCTATTTTCCGAGCTTTCCGCTCGTGTTCAAATCAGAACACACGCTCTACCTTTCTTAATTTTTATTTTTAAATATTTTTCTACTATTATATAGTGGATAAATAACTACTTTAAAAGTGGATTAAGCTTGAGTCAATGAATCAAGAAAATTGTATAACTTTTTGTTCATTTCAGAATAATCGTTGGCACGTAATTGTTCAGGTGTTTGAACAAAAGGCAAGTCTTTATTTTGCTTACGTAAATGCTCTTCACCGTCAGCAGCTATAAGTAAATCACTGGCTTCAGGATCAAACTCCAAGTGTGCCTGAAAGGCATAGTGTTTAGGACTGAAGCGAACAATTTGACGTGGACAACCTTGACTAGTAGCAAGAACAACTGCATTATCAGTCAATCCAGGCATATCACCATGCCAGTGGCCAGTATTTAGAGTTGTGCCAAAACCTTTGACATGCTCATCAGCTAATCCATCATCCGTAAGTGTTATTGGAAACACACCAATTTCGCGTTCTGGACTATGCTCATACTTACCACCATAGGCTACAGATAAAAGTTGAGCACCTAGGCAAACCCCAACAATATAGATATCAGCAGCAATTGCTTTTTGCATAAATGCAATCTCAGCCTCTGGGTCATAATAAGGAAAGGCCTGACGATCCTCATCAGGTGACTGAGGGCCACCCATCACAATTAGAAAATCAATACCTTCAACGGTTTCAGGAAGAACCTCTTCCTCATATACCTTGGTTGATGTGATATTATGCCCACGGTCTTGAGCCCATTTTAAATAGGCTCCTGGAACTTCGAACGTTTCGTGTAAGATAAAATGAATATTCATTGTTTTTTCTTCCATCTATTTTTAATTATCCTCGATAGTAGACTCGCTAAGATTAGTGGTACTGCTACCAGCTCTCCTTGACCAGTAAAACCTAAAACCAAGGCTATCCCAGTTAGAGGAGCATCTAAAGTTGTTCCTAAAAATACGGTTGCACCAAGTAACATTCCTAGAGTAGTATTGAGGGATAAACCAAAAATCTCAAGACATCTTGTCAATAGGAAACCCAATCCGGCACCTAAGGTAAAGGAAGGGGTTAGGGTTCCCCCATAAGAGCCTGCCCATAAAAGTAAACATACCATAAGACCTTTGACGACAAGGATAAGAGGTAGGTATGCTGAACCCCCACCTGAAAATAACCATTGTGCTAGAACCTGACCATTTCCCATGATTAAAGGATAGAAAGCTGCAATCCCACCTAATACTACATAAGATAGTGGCATGGTCCACAGAATACGTTTATCAGTCATACGACTCTTACTCGCACTTTTAGCTAAGACTTTAAATACAAGAGCAAGCGGAGTTATAGTCAATGCCAAAACGAAAACCTGTATCAAACTATTGGGATAAAGGCTCACCTTGTTAACTGCATAGATAGCTTCACCACCAACAATTGGTCGGGCGCAATAGGCCGATAGGTAGGTTGAGAAAAGAATGACGACTATATTTTTTAGTTTCCATCCAACTCCGAGAGTTTCCAAAACAAACAAAGCACTAGCAAAGGGAACTTGGTAAACTGCAGCTAAGCCCGCACCTGCACCACAGGCAATCATGAGTTGTCTTTCAGAAATTTCTAAGCCTAGTCCTTTAGATAGACTACCCGCACATAAGGCACCTAGTTCCCGTGGAGCTCCTTCTTTACCTACTGAAGCACCTGCTCCAACGATTGCTACCTGTACTAAAGCGTGTAGACTCTGGCCAAGAAAATTTGGACTCTTCTTACCAACGAGTTGCTTAGCCTTACTAATAGAAAGGAGGGACACTCGTCTCTGAAGGAAATACCAAAATAAACTAGCCAAAACACCTACTACAAGCAATACTGCAAATCGTCGAAAGGGACTTACAGAGTTAAACTGTGACAATAAATTCGATTTATCATTACCAAATACAAGAATTTGTATAAACTCCAAAAGGTAATGACAAAGAATGCCTACCAAACCTGAAGCAATACCGGTTCCAAAAACAGCTAAACTTAACCTAGTCGACTTGGGGAGCCAAGTCAAACTCTTTCTTTCTTGATTACCCATATATTAGAGTATGACTAAAATTGCTTTAACCAACTTTTCCTACTGTCTTTAGAGTAGGGTCAATCCCTTCTTTGTTTTTATTTCATAGTAAGGCAATCTCGTGTTGAATTAGGAAAACTAAAACTAGCATTCATTCTTTTACCTTTTTAACTATATTCTAGTCTTAATGATTTTGTTCTTTGTTATAAGTAGTTTATCTCTGAATGACCTAAAGTTGTTCTTAACAAAGCAAGTGGCAAACTATAAATTGTTTTATTATATTGCGACACCATTTCATTGTAGTATAATTTTTGATTAGCAACAAGTACTTCTGACTCTTTAATCTCAGCAATCAAATCCTTTATACTTTGATCAGCGGTAATATTTGTATCTCTTTCGATTTCCTCAATAATTTTATTCTTCGTTTCCTCTAGTTTAGTAGAGTATTCATGTTTAGAAAAATTACCAGACTCACCGTAAGACTTCCGCTTAGATTCTGAATGATTAGCTTTGTTTTCATCGTTAGTCAAATTGTTGACAGACTTTTTTTCCTCTAACAATTCTGAAACATTTTTTCTAACAGACATTTTTAACTCATGGTCTACAATCTTATCAGTTAATTCACGAAGTTGCGCAATTAGCTTTTCCACATATTTTTCTTTAATTTCAATTGCACTGTATGAAGATTTGATCAATTCTTTTAAGTTAACAGCTTTATGGTATTGAAATAGAAATGCTATTATCATGTAGCTAAAAATTGCAAATACTATAGATGCGCCTTGAAACGGTTCATAGTTTATATCACTACCACTTGTATCTATAGCAGAAAATATAACCAACCAAACCATGGTCAGGAAAGCAATTATAAAAACTCCACGAACGATACGAAATAATGGATTATTCATTAAGTTTGACATCAATTATTCCTTTTTAGAGTTCAGCAAGAATCGCTTTTAGCAATCCTTTGAAGTCTCCTTTGACGCGCTCAGTCACTTCCACCACTTCTTCGTGGTTCAATTCTTCTTGGAAACCAGCTGCATGGTTAGTAATGCATGAGATACCAAGAACTTTCAAACCAGAGTGAGCTGCAACAATAACCTCAGGAACTGTAGACATCCCAACAGCATCTGCACCAAGTGTCTTATAAGCACGGATTTCAGCTGGAGTTTCATAAGTTGGACCAGTCACACCGATATAAACACCATCATCCAATTTGATACCAAGTTTATCAGCCACTTTATGAGCGGTTTCACGGTATTCAGGTGTGTAAGCTTTAGACATATCAGGGAAACGTGGACCAAAATCATCCAAGTTTTCACCGATCAATGGGTTTTGACCAGTCATGTTAATGTGGTCAGTGATGGCCATCAAAGTACCAGGGCCAAAGCCGATACCACCTGCTGCATTGGTTACAACAACTCCTTCACATCCAAGAGCTTTCATAACACGTACAGGGAAAGTAACGACTTCAAGCGGATTTCCTTCATAAAAATGGAAACGCCCTTGAAGAGCCAAAACCTTACGTCCAGACAAAGTTCCGTAAACAAGTTTTCCAGCATGACCGACAACCGTTGATTGTCCCCAGTTTGGAATATCCGCATAGTCAATGACAATTGCGTCTTCAACTTCTTCAGCCAACTCACCAAGTCCAGAACCTAAAATCAAACCAAATTCAGGTTTTTCAATTCCTTTGCTTTCCAAGAAGGCTTGAGTAACTCTAATTTTTTCAAGTAGCGACATGTTATTTCTCCCTTAATTTTATTTCATTCTTAAAAAGTGACCAATTTTTGAAAAAGTTCTCGCATTTCGAATGGTTATATCAGGATAAAAAGGTGTTTTCAATAACTTCTTATGATAAGTCGTTTGGCTATAAGTTGATTTATCATACTTTACCCAGTAGACACCAAGTTGACCAAAATGAAGTATTTCATCTTTCAACTCTAAAGAGTTAATAATCTTCTTCATTTCGGTCTTATCAAGTCTTTCAGTGAATAAGAGGACGTCTTTTCTATAGAAATCATCTTCCCACCACTTAGGTAATGAGGCTACTTCATTTTGATAATCTTCAAGAGTAAAAAGAGAAAATACCTTAATAAATGGATAAGCCTTATTTAGAAATTCCTCTAAAACTAAGAGGAGTTCCTCTTTCATCAAGGTAGAATCAAAGAAAAGATTTCCACTATTTATATAGGAAGAAACATGTGACATACCGAGTTCTTCTAATTCACGACAAAATTCCTCCATGACTACCTTGTGACGACCACCAACGTTTATCCCACGAACCAAAAATGCATAGCGCTTCATTTTAGATAAGTTTATCCAAGAAGCTTTCACCAATCATGGCTTTATCTACACCAAAGTTTTCAGCGACAGTTGCTGAGATGTCAGAGAAATGACCTACTGGAATAAGTCCATTTCCTTTGAATGATGGGCTATAAGCCAAGAAAGGAATATACTCACGAGTATGGTCTGTACCTGCATAAGTTGGATCATTTCCGTGGTCTGCAGTAATCATCAAGAGATCATCTTCACGCATAGCAGCAATGATTTCAGGCAAACGTTGGTCAAATTCGTGCAAGCAATCACGATATCCATGTGGGTCACGACGATGTCCATAAAGGGCATCAAAGTCTACCAAGTTTGTGAATGAGAAACCATGTTTGAAGTCTTCAGAAGTCATAGCTTTAATCAAATTATCAATACCATGGCTATTTGATTTGTTGTGTCCCATATCGTGGTTGATACCAGCTCCATTGAAAATATCATTGATTTTACCAACGGCATAAGTATCGATACCAGCTTCATTCAATTTATCCAAAACAGTTGGTGCAAATGGTGAAACAGCCAAATCACGACGGTTAGACGTACGAGTGAAGTTTCCAGGTTCACCAACGTAAGGACGAGCAATGATACGCCCTAGAAGAGCTGGACGCTCAAGAGTAATTGAACGTGCATATTCACAAATACGATACAATTCAGCCAAAGGAATAACGTCTTCGTGTGCGGCAATTTGAAGAACTGGGTCAGCTGAAGTGTAAATAATCAATTCACCAGTTTCCATTTGACGAGGTCCAAAGTCTTCAATAACAGCCGTACCTGAGTATGGTTTATTAGCTTCACGAATGACTTTACGTCCTGAGAATTCTTCAATTTTAGTGAGAATTTCTTCTGGGAATCCGTTCCAGAAAGTATCAAAAGGTTCAGTAATATTGAGACCCATGATTTCCCAGTGACCAGTCATCGTATCTTTACCAAGAGAAACTTCCTGCAATTTTGTTGCATAACCAGTTGGGTTGCTCTCTGCTGGTACTGTTTTCAAAGGTGTTTCACGAGGAATATTTCCTAGACCAAGCTTAGCCATATTTGGCACATTCAATCCTACAGATTTAGAGATGTGACCAAGGGTATCTGAAGCACCGTCTGGCACACCTGCATTGACAAAGTCATTGGCATCTGGAGCAGCACCAATTCCTACTGAATCAAGAACGACTAAATGCATTCGGTTAAATTTGGACATAACAACACCACAAAGAGCTAAAATCTTTTCGAAATTACCTCTTGCCTTTCTATATTATTTAATAGTTTGAAAATAATTAATTAGTTTTCCTCATTAAAAGTGAGGGGAATAAAAATCGGACTAGGCCTTAACTTCAACGACCTTAACACCGTCTTTTCCTGCAACGATGACTTTATTAACCATGCCATTGAACAATCCATGATCGACAACCCCTGTCATAGCTTTTAGTTCTTCACCAAGAGCTACTGGATTTTCAATCTTACCTAAATCAAGATCGATGATATAGTTCTTCATATCTGTAACAAAGCGGTCACCTTGTTCCGTAAGTCGGAATGATGGCTTATAGCCCTTAGACTCAAAGACACGGTACAGACGGTCAGCACCATATTGAACCACTTCAACTGGTAGTTTGAAAGCACCTAATTGATCAACCATTTTAGACTCATCAACCACCCAGATATATTCTTTTGTAGGTGTAGCGACGATTTTTTCCATCAAAAGGGCGCCACCGCCACCTTTAATCCCGTTGAGTTGAGGGTCTACTTCGTCGGCTCCATCAACAGTAACATCAATACTGTCAATGTCATCCACTGCCTTCAAAGGAATGCCTAAGCCTTCAGCTTGTTTAGTGGTTTGACTTGATGTCGTTACACCAACAACACTAAGACCTTCTTCCTTAATACGACGGCCAATTTCCTCTACAAAGAAGTAGGCTGTTGACCCTGTACCGAGTCCAACAACCATTCCATCTTCAACATATTTGGCAGCGGTTACACCAGCGATTTTCTTAAGTTCTTCCATGCTCGTCTCCTTGCATCTTTCTAAAATAGTCGTTCAAAACAATTATAACATGTTTCACCAGTAAATAGAAATAATATGAGGGAGGAAAAACGAGCAAAAATAAAAACTAGATCCTAAATAGAATCTAGTTTTGATGGGGAACTAATTTAATAGCACCACTTAATCTTTTTTACGACGTTTGAAGAATCCTACAAAGGCTGCAAAAATCATTGAAAGAAGTCCAATAAATCCAGCATTGCTAGTGTGCTCACCAGTTTGTGGCAACTCAGCTTGAGGCACTACAGGAACTTCAGTATCTGGAGTTGGTGTAGTTGGTGGTGTCACTGGAGTTGGAGGAGTAACAGGTGTTGGTGGAGTAGTCGGTGGTGTTGGTGGTACCACGTGAGACTCTCTCTCAACGACATAGTTCTTGTGCCATACAACACTTGGTTTTTCAGGAGTTTTAGGTTCTACTGGTTTAGCAGGAACTTCAACTACTTTTGGTGTTGGTGGCGTTGGGGCCGTTGGACCTGTTGGTGGTGTTGGTTCAACCGGTTTTTCTGGAACTTCAACCACTTTTGGTGTTGGTGGCGTTGGTGCTGTTGGACCTGTTGGTGGTGTTGGTTCTTGTGGTTTACCAGGAACTTCAACTACCTCTGGAGTTGGTGGCGTTGGTGCCACTGGCTCTTTTGGAGGTGTTGGTGGTGTTGGTTCTTGTGGATTGATACCAACTGTTTTAACGACTGGTTTAACCGGTGCTGTTGGTGGTGTTGGTGCCTTAGGTTCTTCAGGTTTTTCACCTGGATTCTTAGGCAAACCAAGGTTAGAGTTGATTGCGAACCAATAAACTGTTGGTGCACCATCAGCATTTGCACCTTCAGCAGTAAATACCAAGTGACCATTAGTCATCTTGATACCTGCACCTCCATAGTAGAGGTAAGGTGAATCAGCGTTATCCCAACCTGTCAATTCTGATGTTGTCTCACCATTAAAGACTGCACCGTGGTCAATGTATTGGTTATCATTGACAGATGTTACTTCTTTAGTGGCAGCATCATAAGTAACTGATGATTTTGGAATAGCGATGAATTGGTTATCACCAATATTTACATATTCTTGGTGGCGTGTTGATTGGTATTTTTTCTTAGGTGTGAATGTAATCAAACCAGTTTCAGCAGAAACACTGTATGAACCAATAACATCATCTTTATCACCAAACGTATAATCTTGGTTACCAAGAGCGTGGCCATTACCACTACCTGAAGCATTAAGAGTTGTTACATCAGTTGGAATTTCACGTGAGACAACCCATTCTGAACCATTCCAGTCAGTGATAGGAACCACTACCTTAAGTGGGTTCTCATCTGAAATGTTAACTGTAGCTCCACCAAAATCTGCGTAACCAGATTTTGTAACAACTTCACCGTTTTGGATTGCCAAAGTAGAACCATCTGCGTAAGGATTGTAAGTACCGCGAACAGTATTACCATTAACGTCTTTCGCTTCTACTGTAAGTGGACGTGGGCGCTCAGATGTTTCAACATAAGCTGCACCGTTCCAGTGGTTAAGTGAGTTAAGTGCTACGATAGCATTACGCTCACTAAGGTTGAACATTTTACCATCTTTATCGTAAAACTCAACATCTACAGCTACTTTAACCGGTTTATCTTGATCAGTTGACGCTCCAACTGTCATAGTTACTGTTGGATCCTTACTGATTTTCGCGATACCTTTTCCGTCGTTTGATGGAAGGCTAACGATTTCGTAACGGTATACAACACGTTTGATTGCTGATGCTTCATTTTCAACAAGCATGCTTGATTGGTTCAAACCATCATAAGTAACAACAAATTTGTCACCTTCTTTAACTTGAATCCACTCGTCTTCAGTGTTTGTCCAAGGGCTATTTGAAACAATGTCAGATGCTTGTAACTTGTTAGAGTCATATTGGAAAACATTACTTGTGTTAAGACGCTCTTGTGCTTCTTTTGTCAAGTAGTTGCTTACACCTTCAACTTTGTGTGTCGCATCGTTTTCACGTTGGAAAGTCAATTCTTGAACAACTTCAGCATCTTTAAGGTTACGATATACAGGATCATTCATGTATTTATCGTAAGCTGTTTTAGCATCTTGGTATTGTTTAAGTGCTGTTTGGTAGACAGCTAATTTGTTTTGATACTCAAGGTACTCTTGGTCATATTTAGCTTTTTGCTCATTGTAGACAACCAAGGCAGCTTCGTATTTAGCTTTAGCATCTGCATTGTATTTTTCAATAGCTTGTTTTGTTTCAAGATCTGCTTCATAAGCTGTTTTCTTAGCGTTATAAAGTTCAAGATTCTTGTCATATGCTGCTTTTTCTACATCATATTTAGCTTTTGCTTCATTGTATGCTGCTAGCTCAGTTTGATATTTAGCTTCAGCTTCAGCGTTACGTTTCTCAGTAACAACTTTTTCAGCTACTTTATTATCATAGCTAGCTTTTTCAGCGTTGTATTTGGCTTTATCGCTATTGTACTGAGCAAGAGCTGCTTCATAATCAGCTTTTGCTTGGTTATATGTTGCCAATTCTGCTTGGTATTTAGCTGCAGAAAGCGCATTTTCTTTATCAGCGGCTTCTTTTTCTGCTACCTTAGCATCATAAGTAACTTTCTTAGTCTTGTACTCTGAAAGAGCTGAGTCATAAGCTTGCTTAGCAATTTGGTATTGCTCTGAAGCTTTATCATAAGCTGTTTTTTCAGTATCATATTTAGCCTGAGCTTCAGCATTTGTTTTATCAGCAAGTGCTTTCTCAGCTAATTTGGCATCATAGTTTGCTTTTGCTTTATCATAGTCAGCTTTATCTGACTTGTATTGTTCTTTAGCCGCTTTATAATCAGAAACGACTGTATTGATTTTCTCTGCTTGTGCTTTATTATCTGCAGCAGCTGCTTCAACAGTTTCTTTGGTTTGAGCAGGTTCTTCCTTAACCTCAACCCCTTCGTTAGTTGCAGCTGTTTTTGCAGCTTCTAAGCTTGTATTTGTTACTTCACTCGTTGTAACAGTTGTGTTGCCTTCTTCAGTAACGTTAACAACTTTCTTTTCAGTTGAATCTGCTACGGCTGAAGTGTTTTCTTCAACAGCATCTGTTGCTTCAACTGCTGGTGTTGCTGAATCTGTAGTTGTTGCTACCTCATCAGCGCTTGCATTTGAAGCTCCTACTGCAAGAACTGCAGTCCCCAAAAGAACAGAAGCCGCACCAAGGCTAGACTTTCTGAGTGAATAACGTTGTAATTCCTTTTTCCCCATTTAAATTACGTCCTTCTATATTTAGTTATGTTCATATTCTAACAAAAGAAAGAACCATGTCAATTTGAGATATCTCATAAAAACACGCATTCCTTTAAATTCGATTAGATTCTTAAATTCAAATACTTTTTAATATCAAAATATTTGATAGACAAAATCCTATTATTAATAGTGTTTACGATACAAATAGGCGGTTTAATTTTATAATATCTAGTCCAATTCGCTTTAATGTTTTTTTATTGAAAAGATTATGAAAAACAATCAACTATAAGCTTTCATTTTACTTTTCATAGTAATATTTAGCTTTTGGATAGCTATTTCACCTAAATCATGTCCTCTCGTTTGCCCTATTAGTTTTAACATTCAAACTTATTTATGCCGATAATATGCAAAGAATAAGTAACAAAAAAAAGACTAGACTGTCTTGCATAGCAAAACAACCTAATCTTTCATTTTATCTTATTAATGTTTACGTTTGCGAGCTGACCATAGACCTGAAAGGGCCATTGAAAGCAGGCCTAGACCTGTTACAGATGCTAATTTTTGGTTAGAGTCACCTGTTTCTGGCAATACGGCGCTATTAGTTCTTTCTGTTTCTTGCTTAGCAACTATAGAAGAAGTTGGTGTAACGCTTGGTCCTGTAGGTGTTCCAGGAGTTTTTGGTTTTTGAGGAGTTGGTGGCGTCGTTGGTACTGGACGTGTTACGCGCTCAACAAGATAATTTTTATGCCATTTTACCTTAGGAGCTACAAGTTCTTTAGGTGAAACAGGTTTATTAGGAACATTAACTGTGACCATAGTTGGTGGTGTTGGAGCTGTTGGCTCTGTTGGTGGAGTTGGTTTTGTTGGCTCACCAGGTACCTCTACAACTACAGGTGTAGGTGGAGTCGGAGCCTTAGGTTCTACTGGAGCCGTAATCTTACGTGGCTCTACTGGCACTTCAACTAAAGCTGGAGTTGGTGGCGTTGGTGCTTTTGGTTCTGTTGGAGCCTTAGGTTCCTCTGCATCAACTGTAACCACAGTGTAGTTAGGTCCTGTCGGTGGTGTTGGTGCTTTAGGTTCTTCTGGTTTGCTTGGTTCCGCTGGAACTTCAACAACTGTCGGAGTTGGTGGCGTTGGAGCCTTAGGCTCTGTTGGAGCTGTTGGCTCCTCAGCATCAACTGTAACAACTGTATAGTTAGGTTCTGTTGGTGCCGTAGGGGCTGTTGGCGGAGTAGGTTCTGTTGGTACCGCTGGAAGAACTTCCAATGTAATCGTTGGTGGTGTTGGAGCCTTAGGTTCTTCAGGAGCTGTTGGCTCTTTTGGCGCTTCACCTGGATTTTTTGGAATACCAACATTTGAGTTAATCGCAAACCAGTAAACTGTTGGTTGACCAGCAGCATTAGCTCCATTGGCTGTAAATACCAAGTGACCATCAGCCATCTTCAATCCTGCTCCACCATAATAGAGGTATGGAGAAGATGGATTGTCCCAACCTTCAAGAGTCGCTGAAGATTCACCATTAAAGATAGATCCATGTTCAATGTATTGGTTATCTTTAAATGATGTCACCTCTTTTGTAGCAGAATCATAAGAAACACTTGAATTTGGAATTGGAATGTATTTATTGTTTCCAACATTTACAGATTCTTGGTGCTCTACATTTTCAAATTTCTTCTTAGGAGTAAAGATGATACGTCCTGAAGTTGGATCAATAGTGTAAGAACCAATCACATCATCTTTACCGTCTAATGTGAACTCATCTGTTCCGATAGAGTGACCATTCCCAGCACCTGAAACATTGACTGAAGTTGCGTCAATAACAGTTTCTTCACTAACTGTAAATTCACTACCATTCCACGTTGCTTTTTGTGCCACAATCTTGATTGGATTTTCAGCAGAGATAATGACATCAGCAGTACCAAAGTCAGCAGTTCCATTTTTAACAACAACCGCATTGTTTTCAATGCTCATTGAGGAACCATCTGCATACGGATCCCAAGTTCCTCGAACAGTGTTACCATCTTTATCCTTGGCTTCTACTGTAAGGGCACGAGGTTTATCCCCACTATCTACATAAGAAGCACCTGTCCAGTGGTTAAGAGAGTTCAAAGCAACAATCGCATTGTGTTGTGTCAAATCAAACTTATTGCCATTACCATCATAGAATTCAACATCTACAGCCACCTTAACTGGTTTATTTTGGTCTGTTGAAGCACCGACTGTTAGTGTTACAGTTGGGTCTGAGCTAACGGCTGCAATTCCTTTACCGTCATTTGATGGTAGACTCAAAATCTCATAGCGATAAATCACGCGCTTGATTGGATGCATATCCGTATCTTTACGCATACTTGACTGATTCAAGTTGTCATAAGTAACAACAAATTTGTCGCCTTCCTTAATTTGAATAAATTCAGTTTCATTATTGGCCCAAGGACTAGTTGCTACAATATCTGAAGCTTCCAATTTATTGGAATCATACTGATGTACATTGCTTGTATTCAAACGGGCTTGAGCATCACGAGTGAGATAAGCTCTGATGCCATTGATGGTATGAATGGCTCCACCTTCACGTTGGAAGGTCAAATCTTGAACAGTTTCTACATCTTTCAGATCTTGGAAACCATTATCATTCATGTACTTATCATAGGCTGCTTTAGCATCTTTGTACTGTGCCAAAGCTGTTTGATATTCAGCAAGTTTTGTTTGGTAGGTAGCAAAATCTTTGCCGTATTGCTCTAAATCTACATTGTATTTTGCAAGCTCAACTTCATACTTAGCTTTTGCAGCATCTTCTTCTGCTTTAATAGCAACAAGTTGATCATAGGCTGCTTTATCTTTATCGTATTGCGCTTTCTTAGCTTGGTATTCTTGTAAATCTTTATCGTATTGTGCTTTAGCTGTATTATAAACAGCCATTTCTGCATCATACTTGGCTTTAGCTTCCGCATTTGCCTTATCAGCAGTTGCTTTTTCGGCTACTTTGGCATCGTAGGCTGCTTTAGCAGTCTTGTAGGCAGCTAAATCAGTTTGATATTTTTCGTAAGCCGTATTGTAAGCAGCAAGATCTTTCTCATATTGCTCTTGAGCTGCCTTATCAGTAATTTCTGCTTGTGTTTTCTCAGCTACTTTAGCATCATAGGCAGCTTTTTTCGTATTGTATTCAGCTATAGCGGCATCATACGAAGCCTTATTTGCCTTATATTCAGACAAGGCCGCATTGTAAGTGACCATCTCTGCCTCATACTTAGCTTTAGCTTCTGCATTAGCTTTATCAGCTGCTGCTTTTTCTGCTACTTTAGTATCGTAGGCTGCTTTAGCAGTCTTATAGGCAGCTAAATCGGTTCGATATTTTTCGTAAGCGGCATTATAAGTAACTAAATCTTTCTCATACTGCTCTTGGGCAGCCTTGTTTTCGACTTCTGTACGAACTTTTTCAGCTACTTTAGCATCATAAGCTTCCTTCTCAGCATCATATTTTGCCTTGTCTTTGCTGTACTGAGCCATAGCAGCTTCATAGTTCTTCTTAGCAGTTTCATAAACAGCCAACTGTACTTTGTAATCGGCTTCTGACTTAGCATTAGCTGCATCGGCAGCTGCTTTTTCTGCTACTTTAGAATCATAAGTTAATTTTTGAGTATTATACTCTTCCAATGCTGCATCATAGGCTTTTTTATCAGCTTGGTATTTAGCTAACCCTTTTTCATAAGCAGCTTGATTAGTATCATACTGGGCTTTAGAAGCAGCGTTTGCTTTATCAGCTGCTGCTTTTTCGGCCACTTTAGCATCGTACTCAGCCTTAGCTTTATCATACTCAGCTACATCTTTTTTGTGGCTTTCTTTTGCCTTCTGATAATCCGAAACAACCGTGTTAATCTCTTTTGATTGAGCATGATTGTCAGCAATAGCACCCTCTAGGGATGTATGTGTTTGAGGTGCAGTTTCTTCGACTTCTACCCCTTCTTTTACCGCAGAAGTTTTAGCATCCTCAAGACTATCAGTTGTAACAACACTTGTTGTTACAGTGGTATTTCCTTCTTCTTTAACAGAAACAACTTGCTTCTCTGAATGATCAACAGTTGTTGCCGGATCAGCAGCAGTATCTGTTAGTACAGAAGCACTAAGTGGTGTATCAGTAGCAGCTGAAGTTGAAACCTCATCAGCATGTACACCAGTTGCCCCCATCGCAAGAATGGTTGTACCCAAAAGAACAGAAGCAGCTCCAAAGCTATACTTCCTGATTGAAAAACGTTGTGAATCTTTTCTTCCCATATCACAAATTTCCTTCTATATTTTCTTAACACCTAAAGTCTATCACTTTTAAACTTTCTGTCAATAGAATTGTCTTAATATTTCCAAAAATCTATATTCATTTTCAATTTGTAAGTATTATTTAATTGATTCTTTAGTTTAAAAGGATAGCTACCTTAATTTTATATGTTACTTCTTCTGAAAATTAGAATTAAATTGTATTATATAAGCTTAGCATTAAAATTTTTGTTAATTATTTTTGCAAATATTTTTGTTATAGCACCAAAAAGAGCCCCAAGGGGCTCAAATCTTTATAACATCTGGATATGTTCTGAATGTTGCTTCATTAATTTGATAACAATACCTAAAGACACTCCGAGTGCAGATATCAGAAATCATTGACTTAAGATTTTTTTGACCAAGGCCTTCAAATCTGGAACTACTTCTTCCATAAACCATGGATTTTTTGCTTGCCAAATATTATTTCGAGGAGAAGGATGAACAAGAGGGAAAAACTCTGGAAGATAATCTTTGTAATGCTTAACTGTATCCGTTAATTTTGCCGATGATTTTTGATGCAAATAGTAACGCTGTGCATAGTTACCTACTAAAATTGTCAATTGAATATCAGGAGCTAAAGCAAGAACTTTCTCATGCCACTTATCTGCAAATCCTTTGCGAGGAGGTAAATCACCTGATTTACCATGACCTGGGAAATAAAAATCCATTGGTACAATAGCAAACATACCAGATTCATAGAATTCTTCGCGTGAGACCCCCATCCAATCCCTGAGATTATCACCACTAGGATCATTCCAGTAAAGGCCAGACTCTTGGGCACGAATACCAGGAGCTTGTCCCACGATATTAATCCGAGCCATTTTTGGAATGGAAAACAAGGGTTTTATACCTTGTTCCGTATAAACTTTATTTTGTTCATCAGCCATAATGGCTTGTGTCAATTCTTCAAGTGTTTCCATAATGTCCTCCAAAAAAAGAGACAGTCTGTCTCTTCTTTTTATTTGATTAACTCATAGATAGCTTCTGCATAAATGGCAGCTGCACGGTACAAGTCTTCAACCTCAGTAAACTCATTGGCTTGGTGCATAGTGTTGACATAACCTGGGAACATAGCTCCATAGGCAACTCCACGTTTTAGGAGACGTCCAAATGTCCCACCACCAATAATTTGTTCATGACCTTTAAGTCCTGTTTGTTTCTCATAGACTGAAAGAAGAGTCTCTACCATAGGATCATCAACTGGTACATAGTGTGGCACATAACCATGTTCTGAGAGACTAACTGCCTTAGGACCTTCAAGTTTTTCAAGACCAGCCTTAATAGCGTCCGTATCAACCCCTTGAGGGTAGCGGAAATTCAAAGCAATTGTATTATCTTCAGATTCCTTAGCGAAGTTAAATACACCAGCATTCATGGTCAATTCACCCATCTTAGAATCTGTATAGGCAAGACCTGTCTTTTCAGCGAAGAAATCCTTATGAAGTGTTTCAGCAATGACGTTCAAATAAGCTTGAGCATTCCCTTGGAAATCAAATTGGCTGAGGAAGAGGGCTAGATAGGTTGCTCCATTAATACCATTTTGAGGCATCATACCATGAGCTGATTTCCCATGAATAATCACATGGAAAACACCCGCTTCTTCGGTCACTTGACCAGTCACCTCTTGGTCAGCAACAAAGTCTCCTAATTTGGCCTCGAGTTCTTTCAAAGTAATAGGCCCAGTAAAATCTGCACTTGCTGATTCAGGAACCATATTTTCACGCAAACCACCATTAAAGGACACAAGACTAAAGTCCCCATCATTTTGACCTTCAAAATGGAGATAAGCTGTAATATTACCCTTTTCACCATTGATAATTGGAAATTCTGCATCAGGTGAAAAACCAAAATCAGGATCTTTCAACCCATTATGAGCGAAGTAATAATCCATATCGCCCCAACCAGATTCTTCATCAGTACCAACAATGAAACGCACACGCTTAGATACTGGAAGCTCGAGTTCTTTGATAATTTTCAAGGCATAGTAACAAGCCATTGTTGGGCCTTTATCATCTGATGACCCACGAGCATAAAGTTTGCCATCTTTGATTACAGGTTCATAAGGATCTGTATCCCAACCACTCCCAGCTGGAACCACATCCAAGTGTGCAAAGATACCCAATACTTCATCACCTTGACCAAATTCAAAGTCACCAGCATAATTATCAATATTACGAGTTCTATAACCATCACGTTCAGCTAAAGCAAGAAAATGTTCCAAAGCTTTTACTGGTCCAGGACCAAATGGGTGCTTATCATCAACCTTACTGTCATCACGTTCTGAGTTAATACGCAAAAGACCAAAAAGGTCCTCCATCAAGGCATCTTTGCGCTTATCAACTTCGGCACGAAAATCAATTGTCATAATTTACTCCTTACTGTCTCTAGTTAGCACTATTTTACCATTTTTAGTAAGAGTTTTCATCCCTTATAAACAAAGCCAATAAAAAATGCAATCCCTTACCGAATGTCAAAAGACTTCATACCATCTTCAATAGAATGTGAAAAATTCCTAAATCAGGAACACTCGAATCTAAAGTAATAGCATTTATATCAGCTAAAAGGTAAATCTCTTGACTATCTAGCTCTTTATACTTTAGGCCCTCCTATTAGGAATCAGCACATTATAGCATTTCGATAATATCATTTCAAGAATTTCCATAAACTTTAGAATATTCTCTTCATTAATGCTATAATAGGACTATCAAAACTAAGGAGATGCATTATGCCATTTGTAAAGATTGATCTCTTTGAAGGTCGTACTGAAGAACAAAAAATCGAACTTGCTCGCGAAGTTACTGAGGTTGTATCACGTGTTGCCAAAGCACCTAAAGAAGCCATTCATGTTTTCATTAATGATATGCCAGAGGGAACTTACTACCCACATGGTGAAATGAAGAAGAAAAACTAATCATCATTAAGCAGTCACATCCGTGGCTGCTTTTGATATAAAAAACTGGAAAGAAACTCCAGTTTTTTTATATTATCGTTGGTAGTTCATCATCGTCGTCAAAATTCTCAACGACTTCTTCACCAGGCAATGGTTTTTGTAGTTTTCCCAAGATAAAACGTGAGATTGGACCAACCACTAGAAAATTAAGTGGTAAAGCCATGATAACATTTGTCAACCAAGCACGACCATAGGATAATAACGTCACCGACTGACTGTTGTAAACTAATCCATAGAATGACATAAACGTTACCATGAGTAGCGCCATGGTCCCAGAAATCACTAAAATCTTTGCCCATCGTTTATCATGGGCTTTTACTTTATGCAAAATTGCAAATGCTATTGTTTTGGCTAGTGGCCCCACCAAAAGCATATCAAGTAAGAAAGCAACCACAAATCCAGGAAAATAACCTTGGAAAAAGTGACCCCAAGCAAAGGGAACTACTCCAGTCCAATCAAGGATGAGAAGATTCCAGAGACTCATCCCACAGACCATCATTCCACACATCAAAAACGTAAAAAGCAAAGCTTCTTTAAAATTACGAGGCATTAAAATTCTCCATTTCTAAAAGTTCTCTTTTAGCATATCAAAAATATTTTTTCCTCGTAAGTTAAATTTCTCTCATGAAAACGTATTATTTTAGGATAGTTTCTATTTCTGTATATCTCGGTTTCATACCTAAACGTTCGTAAAAACGTAGAGCACCTGCATTATCATTCCATACGTGAAGTGTCAGATTATAACAACCTAGCTCCTTAGCATAGTCCAAGGCAAATTGGTAAAGCTTTTCTCCTAATTTTTGACCTCGAGCTTCCTTATCAACACATAAATCATCAATAAAAAGAGTCTTAACAGCCTTTTGTGGACCATCATTTTCGGTTTCTTCTTTAATCATTAAGAAAAGATGGCCCAAGATACGCCCTTCGTCATCCTCGTACACAAACACAGGTTTTTTTGAGTCATTAATTACTGCTTCTAACTCTGAATCTGTAAATTTACTGCCTTTTGACTTAAAAACATCAGGGCGCGCTTGATGATGAACAATAAGAATCTGCTCCAATAACTCCTGTAATCTTGGAATATCTTCAGATTTTGCTAAACGAATCATAATTACCTCCACAAAAAAAGATGGGTAAGACCCACCTTAATTCTTATTTACCAAGTTTTGCTTTAGCTGCATCTGCAAGAGCTGTGAAAGCTGCTGCATCGTTAACTGCCAAATCAGCAAGCATTTTACGGTTAACTTCGATTTCAGCCAATTTCAAACCGTGCATCAATTGTGAGTATGACAAACCATTCAAACGAGCTGCCGCATTGATACGTGTGATCCAAAGTTTACGGAAATCACGTTTCTTTTGACGACGGTCACGGTATGCATAGTAGTAAGAGTTCATTACTTGTTCTTTTGCAGTACGGAACAAGATGTGTTTTGCACCATAGTAACCTTTAGCAAGTTTCAATACACGTTTACGACGTTTGCGTGATACAACGCCACCTTTAACACGAGCCATTTATATATTCCTCCGAATTAATTCTAGTTTAGTTAATTTGTAATGCTTGTAGCGAATTAACGCATTTGTGAAAGCATTGATTTGATACGTTTAAAGTCACCTGAATGTACCATTGACGCTTTACGAAGGTGACGACGTTGTTTTTTAGTTTTACCGTGGAAACGGTGAGATGTGAAGGCACGGAAGCGTTTCAATCCACCTGAACCTGTACGTTTGAAACGTTTAGCTGATGCGCGGTGTGTTTTTTGTTTTGGCATTTTAAAATTCTCCTCTTAAAATAGTGTTAGTTTGACAATTATTTTTTGTCAGGAATTGGTGCAAGTTGCATGAACATTTGACGTCCATCCATCTTCGCTCTTTGCTCAATAATCGCAATATCTTGCGTTTTTTCAGCAAATTCCGCCAAGACCTTAGCTCCGATTTCTTTGTGAGTAATCATACGACCTTTAAATCGGATAGAAACTTTAACCTTGTTTCCTTTTTCAAGGAATTTACGGCCATTACGAAGTTTAGTTTCAAAGTCACCTTTATCAATAACTGGACTCAAACGAACTTCCTTAACGGTAACAACGCTTTGTTTCTTACGTTGTTCTTTTTGTTTCTTTTGATACTCAAATTTGAACTTACCGTAGTCCATAATCTTCGCAACAGGTGGCGTAGCTTGTGGTTGGATGAGAACCAAGTCAACATTTGCATCATCTGCAATAGCTTGTGCTTCTGACAATGGTTTAATTCCCAATTGTTCACCATCAAGACCAACAAGACGAACTTCGCGAACGCGAATTTCATCGTTAATGAATAGATCTTTCTTAGCTATGATCTTCACCTCTTTATTTTTTTAGAGAAAAACAAAGCGGACTTGATATACAAGCCCGCACACATAATATCCCTAGAGGGATTTGACATGTTGGGCCAGACAACCTAAGTCGCAAGGCGAGAAGTTCTCACTTCTGCTTTTCTCATTGTTAATAGTATAACAAGTGAGTCATCCTTTGTCAATAATTTTTTTTGCTTTTTCTTGAATAAATTCCACAACACCATCAATAGACACACCTGTAGTATCAAAAGTGATGGCATCTTCCGCTGGTTTAAGAGGTGACACCTTACGATGACTATCTTTATAGTCACGTTCAGCAATTTCTTTTTTTAGAGTCTCAAGGTCAGCAGGGATACCTTTTTCGATATTTTCCTTATAACGACGTTCCGCACGTTCATCAACTGAAGCAATCAAGAAAATCTTGAGTTCTGCATCAGGCAAAACCACGGTCCCGATATCACGACCATCCATGATAATAGCCCCATCTTGAGCGATACGTTGTTGTTGCGCAACGAGTTCTTGACGCACTTCAGGAATAGCTGCGACCCAAGAAACATTATTTGTAACTTGGTTATCACGAATTGGGTGTGTAATATCGACATCACCTACATAAACTTGCTGACTACCATCTGCTGCTTTTCCGAATGAAATCGGATATTGAGATAGTTGCTCCAAAATTTCTGGTACATTTTCCTCAGTTAAACCATTCTGCAAGGCCAAATAAGTTGCAGATCGGTACATGGCACCTGTGTCAAGATAAGTATAGCCAAGATTTTTTGCAATAATCTTGGCTACTGTACTTTTTCCACTTGACGCAGGACCATCAATAGCAATTCTAATATCTTTCATGATGTTCCTTTGCTTTAAAAATTATTGAACGTTAACGACGTCACCTGGGTTAGCATACCAGTAACCATTTGTCATGTGATCAGGGTTAAGACGTTCCAATTCATCTACAGAAATACCTGCACGTGCGGCGATTGAACCAGCACCTTCACCAGATTGAACAACAATTGATGAACCATCTGCTGCTGCCGTAGCGCTTGATGGTGTTGTCTCAGCTGACTCAGTTGCATCTTCTTTTACTACATGTTTAGAAGAGCTTGATGCTTTAGTTGAAGATGATTTCTCTTTTGAAGATTTTTCTGTATTAGATTTCTCACTTTCCTCATCTTTGTTTGAGTCTTTCTTGCTAGATGAAGATTTAACAACTTTGCTAGTTGATGATGAGTAGAATCCAGATGATTCCTTAGATTCCGCAGTTTTGTTTCCACCGACATTAGAAGTATAGAAAACAAAGAACAAAATACATACAACAATAACAAAGAATAATCCAAGCAAGACTGTCAAGAATGATGAATTAATGAAGCCACCGCCTTTTTCGCGTTTTTCATCAGAAGGAGTTACATCCTCTTCTTCTTCATAATCCTCAAACTCATCTTCATCATCTAGAAAATCAGCGTCAACTACTTCTTCCAACTCTTCGTCAGAAACCTTATCTTCCCATGGTTTTTTACTCATGATATTCTCCTTGTAAAAACAATAAATCTATTTTAAAATAATACTATGAAAGTATCATTAATTCCAGAAAAATGTATCGCTTGTGGTTTGTGCCAAACCTACTCTCCCGTCTTCGATTATGATGACGAAGGAATTGTTAGGTTCAGAGATAGCGACCAACTCAATCAAATTATTGAAAACACCCCTGAGACTTTGACTGCTGTCAAGTCTTGTCCCACTAAAGCCCTTATTTGCGAAGTTTAAGCTTGAGGGCTTTTTTTGATTCCTCATAAAAGGCAAAGTAATCAAAGTTAGTCATATGATCCAATAGCTCTACCTCACCTTTGAAATCAGGGTGAAGCGCTAAAGCATCTAAGAAATATTTCTTTGGCCACTTTCTCATATAAAACTGACGTTTTTTACCATTTTTAAAAATAAGGCTCAAGCCAGTTTTAATAACTTCGACTTTTTCAATATCACTAATTTTCACTTTGCGTGGTTTAAAAATATTGAAAGAAACAATACGCAGAATCCCATGATCTTCAATAATAAAGTAACGATGGAATCCTAAACCAAACAAGGCAACGAAAATAGTGAAGAGCATCAAAATATGTGAGGGCACCGAGTACAACTCGAACAGAAGGGCCGCCGCAATAAAGATTGGCGTGATGGCTAAAGACCAGTAGATGATTAGCCAAGATAATTCGGGTTGCCAATGGTAACGATACTTGCCGAAAATTTTAATCATCTCAGCACCTCCATTACTTCTAATTTTACCATAAAATCAGTATTTAGCAAGCTCTATTAAGGTTTACTGACAATTCCAAGAATAACATCTACGGCTTTTTCCATTGTCTGCAAGGAAACAAACTCATATCGACCATGCATATTTTCGCCCCCAGCAAAAAGGTTTGGAGTTGGAATACCCATAAATGAAATCTTTGAACCATCTGTTCCACCACGAATAGGTTCAATAACTGGCGTAATATCCAATTCCTCCATAACTCCTTTAGCCAACTCAACAGGCGTCATATCTTTTTCAATAACCTGACGCATATTATAGTATTGATCTTTGAGTACCAAATCAACTCGTGTCTGACCATAAGTTTTATTCATTTCATCGGCAATCTTTTGGAAGGCTGCTTTACGATTTTCAAAAGACTCTGTTTCAAAATCACGGATGATATAAGATGCTTTTGCTTCTTCGACAGTACCTGTCATGGTTTGAAGATGGTTGAAACCTTGATAGCCATCTGTCAACTCAGGGCGTTCTTCTGCTGGTAACTGATTATGAAAATCAATTGCCAACTGCAGGGCATTGACCATTTGGTCTTTTGCTGTTCCAGGATGAACATTACGTCCATGGAAGGTAAGTTCTGCTCCCGCAGCAGAGAAAGTCTCATACTGTAATTCACCCAAAGGTCCACCGTCAACTGTGTAGGCAAAATCGACATCAAAATCTTCAACATCAAATTTATCTGCGCCAATTCCGATTTCTTCATCGGGACCAAAGCCTACACGAATCTCACAATGTTTGATTTCAGGATGAGCCTTCAAATAAGCCAAGGCTGTCATAATCTCAGCAATACCAGACTTATCATCAGCTCCAAGAAGAGTTGTGCCATCTGTCGTAATAAGTGTCTGACCGACATAATTCTTGAGATTTGGAAAATCTGCTGGATCTAGGTTATAAACTGAACTTCCAAGGGGTATGATACCTCCATCATAAGAGTCAATGACTTGAGGTGACACACCTTCTGCATTAAAATCAGCAGTATCCATATGTGAGATGAAACCAATCTTACGTGTTAATTGGTCATCGTTAGCCGGAAGGGTTGCCACTAGGTAACCATTACTTTCCAAATAATGGATGTCACTTAAACCTAGTTCTTCTAATTCTGGTTTTAGAACCTTCAAAGCAAAATCTACCTGGCTTTGTGTTGTTGGTGTTCTTGTCGCATTTTCGTCACTACGTGTATTGATTTTAACGTAACGTAAAAAACGCTCTAAGAGTAAATCGTAGCCCATAAGCACTCCTTTAGTTGTATTTAGTATTTACCTCAATTATAGCATAAAAACCCATCATATTGATGGGTTAACCGTATAACTTAAACTTTAGATTCTTTTTCGTAGTAAGACTTAATCCCTGCCACAATTGCGTTAGCTAAAGTCTCTTGATAAGCAGAGGTATTCAAACGGGCTGCTTCTTGAGGATTTGACAAGAAGCCAAGTTCAAGGAGAACTGCTGGCGCTGTCGTTTCACGCAAGACTGCAAAGGTTTGACGTTTCACGCCCTGATTCTGAGCGCCAGTCGCATTAATAAGGCTGGACTGGATGGCATTGGCCAAAGTGTCACTCATGCTCAATCGCGTCGGATTAGCATGGTAGGTCGCATTAATGCGTGATGGGTATTCTGCATAAGGTTGGTAATAATAAGTTTCGATTCCCTGTGCTGCTGAACTGCCTGAAGCATTGATATGGATACTTACGAAGATATCCGATTCAGAGGCATTGGCTGCACGAGAGCGGTCCGTCAAATCAACATAGGTATCGCTGGTACGTGTGGTCACAACTTGATAGCCTTCTGCTTCTAGTTTAGCTTTCACACGGCTTTGGATGGCCAAAGTCAAGCTCTTTTCAGAAATACCAAAGTACGAAGCACCTGGATCATAGCCACCATGACCAGCATCGAGATAGACAACCTTATTTAAAACATCGTAGTTTCCTCTTGATGCCGAACCGATTTTCTTAGGTGCTACCACATCAGCTGAAGTTGCACCAAAGCCAATATTCTTACCTGAAGAATCAACAATATAGCCATGAACGATATACTTGCCTGAATTCCACTTGTGCTGACTAGCTGAAATAGTCACCTTGTAGGAACCATCCTCCTGTTTTGTGGCATTATGCCAAACAAGATCGTCTTGGCCATTTTGCTCAGACCAAACAGGTATTACCACACCTGAAATACCACTTGGATTCGTCAGATTGGTGATAAGAACGTCAAAAGTTCCACGATTTTTATCATTATTGGTAATAGTCAATGTTCCTTGAGTCTTAGTGATATCAAGTGTCACTTGTTTGCCACCTAGGCCAATGAATTTACCATCATTGTCAACCAAATAGACATGAGAGTTATAGAGACCACTATCACCTTTATGGTTGCTTGAACGAACAGTTACCTTATAGTCTCCATTAACTTGCTTAGCTGCCTTGTACCAAATGATATCATCTTGACCGTTCTTTTCTGACCAGGATGGAACTAGGACTTCTTTGAAACCTCGTGGCACAATCAAGTTTGAGATAACAAGATCATAGCTACCCGTAGCATTGTTGAGACCAGTGATGGCAAGGTCGGCTCTGGGATTTTGACTCTCTACTCCTTCATTTTCTACGGTAGAAATGGAATTATTACACATTGCATCCCATTCATAAAGTTTATAGGCTTCGATCAAACGGATAAGTTTTCCGGGATAATTTGGATCTGTCGCATATCCTGCATTCTTCAGTTCCTGAGCCGCAATGCGATAATCTGTTTCATTCACAACTTTTCGATAATTATCTTTTCGCCACTCGGTACTCGTGAAAAATTTTGCATGGTCTACTACGCTATCATTCCATGTGGCATATTTTCGAAAAGCAGCATTGACTGTGATATAGTCACCATTAAGAAATTCCTGTGTAGGTACAGTTACTATTTCTCCATGCCAGTCCTCTGAATCTTTAATGCCAAAAAGATTATTGTTGGGAGCCTTAGCAAGTTCAGAGCTTCCCCAACCACTTTCTAGAATAGCTTGCGCTGCCGTGATAGATGGAAGGATTCCTTCCTTGGCTCCATCCATGGCTCCTTGCTTAATGGCACTAAGAAAATGACGTTGATTCTGATCAATTTCGCTAAGATCATCTGCCTCTTGATAAGAGCTTGTGGTCACAGAACTATTGGTTAAGACAGCTATTTTTGAAGAATCTTCCAGACTTGTTTGCTTCTCCTCTAATACCTCTTCACTTTGTAGATTCATTTGACTCGTTGAATCATCGTGTACTCCTACTTCAGAATAGCTTGCCGCTTGATTATCAGTACTTTCTTTCAAAGATGAAGATGTATCAGTTGGCGACAACATTTCATCTGCTTTCGCCGAATGACCAGACATTCCTAAAAATAAGATTGTCAGCATGACACCGCACAATCCATAAGCTTTACTTTTCTTAAATCCAAAATGAAATCCTAATTGCATCTTAATTTCCTTCTCTACTTACAATTTCTGCTAATTCATTTTAAAACGATGAAACTATCAGTATCATAACGTCATAATATGAACCATCACCAATTTATTCGCAAAAAAAGCTAGAAACTTATCAAAAGTTCCTAGCTTTTTTAGTAGTATTGAAATATTAATCGACATCAACGAAACCAAAACGTGATAGAGGATACAATCTGAAAGAGATAACACCTTTAATTTGATCTTTGTCAATGAGACCAAACTTACGACTATCATCTGTATTACGACGATTATCGTTCAGTACAAGGTACTGCCCCTTTTCAATCTTAGTTTGTTTATTATCTGTCAATGTTGCAATGGAAAAATCATCAGTGAAGAAATTCCCAGGTGAAACTGTCGCTAAATAAGCTGATTTACCCTTACTAATATAGGCTTCGTCAACTGACTTATCATTAACATAAAGGAAATCATCCATAGCTGTCACGCTCTTACCCTCATCAGCAATAACACGCCCAATGTATTCTTTACCATTAACTGTATAAAGAATAAAATCTTTTTTCTGAGGCTCAACATTTTTATTGAAAGTAACATAGTCACCAGCATGAATATAGTCATTAGCCTGACCTTCAGTCACACGGTGTGTTGAGAAGACAAAAGCTCTCAACAACAAAATCACTACAATGGCAAGAACTGCTATGATAATATTTCGAATTAAATCTCTCTTAACCATACTCACTCCTTATGGGTTCTAATAAAATCATAACATAAATAGAGAAATAAAAAAAGAGGGAGTGAGCAAGCTCAATGTATCTCTCCCTCTATTAGAACCAATAATTAAAACGTTTCACAGCTTAATAGTCCTCAAGAAATGTTTGCATATTGACATCATCTGGAACTAAAGCAAGGTATTTTTCAGCCGTTGCACGCGCCTGATCCCTGTAACCAAATTCACGCAAAATATATGCATAATCATGGAGGAATTCAGGATTTTCAGATAAATCTTTAGCCAAATCTTGATAGATTTGAAAAGCTTCTTCTTCATCATCAAGTGCTTGGTAGGCCTTGGCAATGTTCCAACGAGCCAAAACAGAATCAACTTCATAATCGGCTAAAGCCACTAGATCCTCGTAACGTTCTTCTTCCAAATAGAGCGTACTTAAACGTAAGATAATCTCATCTTGGTCCTCAGCCAATGGCAAGGCTTGCTTCAAATAAGATTCAGCAGATTGAGTGTCATGCAACTCGTAGGATAACTGTGACGCTAGCAAAAGTAATTGAACATCAAAGGCATTTTTAGAAATCCCTTGTTGTGCCATTCGTAAAGCTTCTTCGGTCTTATGTTCTGCATGTAACGACAAGGCGTAAATATACTCATAACCTTCGAAGTCAGCAGACATGGTTTCTATCTGCTTAAAGTAAAAATTAGCTTTTTGATACTCTTCTTGATCATAGAGCAAAGTGGCTAACTCAAAAGCAACGGTATCATCGTACTCAATTTCAATAGCTTTTTCCAAAAATTCACGAGCAGCTTCAAACTTTCCAAGACTGGCATAAGCCTTACCAATGCGTTCATAAGTAGAAACGCCAGTCATCGCAAGAAGGTCACGATTATCTAATTTAGCATAGTAATGAATTGCTTGTTCAAAATTTCCAAGTTCAAACTCCATCTCAGCCAAACCAAAAATAATCAATGAGTCATCTGATAATTGACTTGCCTCCAACAACTTATCACGTGCCACATCAGTTAAGCCCTCCATTTGGTAGAGGTCAGCCTTTACAATTAAAGCAGACAAATAGTCGTCAGAGTCTTCAGGTATGGCATCCAAATAGAGAAAAGCCTCTTCAATATCACCATCTTCGGCAGCAATTTGTGCTAGATTGACATTAACCTCTGGAAAATCAAAGCGAACTTTTTCGTAAATTTCCTGTGCCTGTGGTAAGAAACCAATAGATTCTAAGTATTGGCCCAACTCAACAAGAACCTCTGCAGGGTCCTCTCGTAAAGCTTTTTTAAAATATTTGTCCGCGTGGTCTAAATCTTGGTTTCCAATAGAAGCAACCATTTTTTCACTATTTAACATCGTCTTTTTGTCCTTCATTTTCTAAATCATCTTGATAAAGATTACTTACAGAACGGTACCAATCAAAAATCTCTCTAACAACAACCTTGACAGAGGCATAAATTGGAATCCCTAATAAGACGCCCCAAACACCGTAAAGAGAACCTGCTGTCAAGAGAATGAACATAATGGTAATCGGGTGAATACTTAGTTTATTCCCCAAAACGAGTGGAGAAACAAAACGTCCCTCAATAGTTTGCTCAATGAAGAAAATGATGAGGACCTTGATCAACATAGCGGGTCCTTGCACCAGTCCCATGATTATAACTGGTACCATAGCAAGAAAGCTTCCCAGATAAGGAACCATGTTTAGAAAACCTGCCATAATACCGAAAGTCATACCATATCGAAGACCTACAATTTTAAACATAATACAGAACATGATGGCAACAACAATAGCGACTGTAACCTGGCCTTGAACATACCCTTCGAGCTGACTATTAATATCTGAAAGCATACGAACAGTAGTTTCACGAAAGCGAGTTGGTAAGGCTGAGACAAAGCTATGTTTCATCTTTTGGCTATCTCTTAAAAGGTAGAAGAGAATGAAAGGTGCCAAAATGATAGCTACTGTCACCCTTGCTACTGTGCTCGCAAAAGTTCCAACCCATGTCAAAGCCGATGAAGAAAAGTTCTCAGCATAATTGACCATTCTCGCTGAGAAATCACTAAGCATGGACTCTAAATCACCATGGAAGTTGGAAAGAATAGGGAGATTAATCCAACGTTCCGTTTCACTATTGGCACGTGCAATATATGATGGTGCATTTCGTATCAAGATCAAAATTTGATTTTGTAAGCTTGGAATGGCTGTTGAAATTCCCAAAACCAAGAGCAAGCCAAGGATAGCGTAGATGACCAAGATAGACATGGTTCGACTCAATCCCGTTCTTTCTACAAGTAGTACCAAAGGTTTTATTAAATAATAAAGGAGCATGGAAATAACCAATGGCAACATAATAATGGTCATAAACTGGATGACGGGTGAAAAAATAGGACTAATCTTGGTAAAAATCAAAACCGTCAAACCAATCAAAAGTAAGATGAAAAAAGCTACGACAGCCTGATTATTCAATATCCACTTAAAAAACCATGTTTCTGAAAAATTTTCTGTTTTTTTACGCTTCATAGTTCCTCCCTATTTATCATAAAATGTTACAGTTTTATCTACCAAGTTCTGGTTACGATCGTAGCTAAATTTTGCAGAGAAGAATGGTCTATCTTCAAGGATCCACTTAAAAATCTCATAGTCACCTTCCCAAGTTGGTTTAGATAAGACCTCATCATATGGTACCCATTCAAGCGTTCCTTCACGAGATTCCTCATCTGAGATGAGTTCTCCTTCAAAACCAGTTACCTTAAAGACATAGGTGTACCAATCATGACCGGGGGTAAATTCTGGAAAGGTAATCATCCCTTTAAAATCCATCTCAGTCACTGTAAAATGGGTTTCCTCGAGAATTTCACGACGAGCACATTCGTCAGGCGTTTCTCCCGCTTCCAGTTTTCCCCCAACAGAAATCCACTTTCCTTCATGAACATCATTAGGCTTTTTATTACGATGTAGGAGCAAAAGCTCCTTTCCATTGTCAATATAACAAATGGTAGCTAACTTTGTCATAATGCATCTCTTTTCCAATGTTTTTTAATATTATACCAAATATGGGATTGGATTTGGGCTTTGAGCAAACGATTTTGAGATATAGTTGAAAATCTGATTTTCTCAATCTCATGACAAACAAAAAGGGAACCAAATTGGTTCTCCTTTAATCTCTTTAGTATTTCAAATAACGGCGCATTGCCATACGTGACCCAATCGAACCGATAATGATACCGACTGCAAAGAGGGTTCCGATAACCGCATAGACAAACCACTCTGGATCATACATCGAAATACCACCTTTGACAAAATCAGGGTTCAAAGATGAGTAAACCATGTGATACAAAAGATAAATAAGGCCAGAAGGAATGATAGCACCAAGTGCACCAATCCAAGCGCCTTCCATCAAGTAGGGACGACGAATATATGAATTCTTGGCACCTACCAAACGCATGATTTGAATTTCAGTCGCACGTGACATAATGGTAATACGGATGGTATTTGAAATCAATAGGACAGCCACAATCGTTAAGAGAGCTGTAGCAATGATGCCCCAGAACTGAACACGTTTCATAGTAGACATCAGAATTTCAGTATCTGACCCACCAAAGTTAGCATTATCAACGCCCTGAATGGCTTTAGCTTCCTTAGCAACTCGACTGACATCATCTGGTGATTTCGTTTGGACGATGTAAACATCAGATAGTGGGTTAGCATCCCCAGTCGCTGTCTCGAAACTTGACCCCATTGTTTCAATGAGTTGTTTCTTTTGTTCTTCTTTGCTAGAGAAGGTAACCTTATCTACACCTTTGATTTTGGTCAAAGCATCATAAATCTTATGATAGTCTTTATTAGCAACAATCTGTCCAGAAAGTTCCTTGACTGTTTTCGAGGCATCTGATGAATCTGGATCCAAATAGACATTGACCTGAATGTTCTTTTCAATATCTGAAGCCAATTTCTGTGTATTTAAGATAACAGAGCCAAAGACACCTAAAAGTGAAAGAACAATCATTACCGAAAATACTGCCGTAAGTGTCGACAACAAATTACGTTTGAGATTCTTAATCGATTCTCCTAAATGGCGGAAAAAGCGTCTAATCATGGTAACCGTACTCTCCTTCCTCTTCATCACGAACAATACGTCCTTCTTCAATCGCTACGACACGATGACGAAGGTTATTAACGATAGTTGAGTTATGGGTTGCCATTATAATGGTAGTCCCTTGCAAGTTAATACGTTCAAGGACCTGCATAATTTCCCAAGAAATTTCTGGGTCCAAGTTCCCTGTTGGTTCATCCGCAATCAACACTTTTGGATTATTTACAATAGCACGTGCAATAGCGACACGCTGTTGCTCACCACCAGACAATTGATTTGGAAATGAACGCATTTTGTGTTTAAGACCAACCAACTCGAGTACTTCTGCCACTCGTTTCTTGATATGACGAGGTTTCTCACCAATAACTTCCATGGCATAAGCAACATTTTCAAAAGCTGTTTTCTTTGGAAGGAGTTTATAATCCTGGAAAACAACTCCAATGGAACGTCTCAAGAGTGGAACGTCTTTCTTACGAAGTCGAGTTAAATCAAACTCTCCAACCTTCATAGAACCACTCGTTAATTTTTCTTCTTGGTAGAACAAGCGAATTAAACTTGATTTACCAGCACCAGAAGGGCCGACTAAGTAAACAAACTCCCCAGAGTTAACAGACAAATCAATGTGTCTAAGAGCTGTTGTTGACTTATCATACTTCTTAGTAACATCTTTTAATTCAATAAGAGCCATAATGTCAGTTTTCAACTACTACAGTAGCTGAACGCCTTCCTTTCATTGAGATAGAGTATCTTAATACTTAAAATAAGTATGTTATTACTATTCTTCCATGCGCCACTTGAGGTAGGCATCGATGAAGCCTTCAATATCTCCATCCATTACCTTATCAACCTGGGCAACTTCGTAGCCTGTACGGTGATCTTTAACCATGGTATATGGCGTGAAAACGTATGAGCGAATTTGACTTCCCCAAGTGATTTCTTTCTTATCACCTTTCAAAGCATTCACTTCTTCTGCTTTCTTTTCTTGCTCCATTTGATAGAGCTTAGCTTGAAGCATCTTCATCGCACGGTCGCGGTTTCCGTATTGTGTACGGTCAACCGTTGAAGCTACAACAATACCCGTTGGAATGTGGGTCAAACGCACACCTGTAGAAACCTTGTTGACGTTCTGACCACCAGCACCACCTGAACGGAATGTATCCATCTTGATATCATCATCACGAATCTCAACTTCAATGGTATCATCCAATTCTGGCATGACTTCCACAGATGTAAATGAGGTATGACGACGTTTAGCAGAGTCAAATGGCGAAATACGAACCAAACGGTGAACACCCATTTCTGACTTGAGGAAACCATAAGCATTAGGTCCTTCAAAAGCAAGAGTTACAGATTTGATTCCAGCCTCATCACCAGCCTGGTAATCCAAAGTCTCAACCTTGAAACCTTTAGCATTTCCATAACGTTGATACATACGAAGTAACATATCAGCCCAGTCCTGAGCTTCTGTACCACCAGATCCTGGGTGAATTTCCAGAATGGCATTGTTATGGTCATATGGTTCAGACAAGAGCAGTGTCATCTCGTAACTTGTCATAATCTTATCAAGTTTTTCGAGCGTTTCTTCCAGCTCTTCTTGAACACTATCATCTTCTTCCAACATTTCTAAATAAAGCTCTGTCTCGTCAGAGAGTTCTTGCATATTGTTGAAAGTTTCGTATTTCATTTTGAGCTCATTTAACTCTTGTGAAGTCTTTTGAGCTGCAATATTATCATTCCAAAAATCTGGCTCAGTCATTCGGTTTTCAAGGAGCGCAATGTCCTCTTCCAAACGATCTAAGTCAAAGAGACCTCCCGAAGCTCACGAGCTTCTCTTGATTTTCAGAGATTTTTTGGCGAATTTCTGCCACTTCCATGGATAGGTTTCCTCCATTTTATAGTATTATGCTTAATTCTAGCATAAATCACTTAAATTTGCCATTTTGCACACACAAGCTCCCATTCGGCTTGGGATTCTTCATCCTTAGGTGACAGTTCCCTCATATAGTCTAACATGGCCTCATCGGGCTTCTTAACAATCTCACCGAGAGCCCAAATGGCAGTCGCCGTGTGAATGGGATTATTATTCTTATCGATAATCTCCATCAGTTTGACAATAGCATTGCGATCATGTAAGTTGGCCAAGGCAATAATGGCATTACGTTGAAGAATATTCTTCCCTCGCCAAGATCCGGCAATCATCCCAAATTTCTCCTTAAAGGATTTGTTGGTTAGCTCTAGAAATGGGAGTAATTCAGGCATAGCAAGCTCAGGATCAATGTCTGAAGCCAGTGGATTGTCGATACCTTTGTTATATGGACAGGAAATCTGACAAATGTCGCAACCATAGATAACAGTCTTTATCTTCTTTCGAAACTCCATATCCATCATGCCCTTATCTTGGGTTTGGAAGGATAGGCAACGACGGGCATTCATAGTCCCATCACCGATAAGACAAGATGTCGGACAGGCATCCAGACAACGACGACAATCCCCACATCCATAGTCTACTTCATGATCAGGTTCTATCTCTAGATTAGTAATAAGCTCGCCGAGATACATGTAGGAGCCGTATTCTTTTGAAATCACTAGTCCATTCTTTCCGATAAAGCCAATACCAGCTCGCTTGGCAACTGCTGTATCGACCAAGGCCCCAGTGTCCACCATACCTTTATATTCGAAGTTTTCCGTCAGTTTTTCAATGCCTTCTGCCAGGCGTTTTAGTTTATCCTGCAAAACATAGTGATAATCTAGACCCCATGAATTTGGAGTGATTTTGCCACGCTTATATTCCGTTTTTTGGGGTTGTTGTGGCAGCTTATGCGGATAGGCAACTGCAATGGAAATGATGGTTTTAGCTGATTCCAAGGTCAACTTAGGATAAATACGCTCTTCAATATTTTTATGTTCAAAACCTGTTGTTCGCCCTTCTTCGACACCAAGTCGAAGGGATTTTTCCAGATAGGCGAAATCATCGGCGGTAGTAAAACCAATTTTTGAAATGCCAATCTCCTTGGCCATCTTTTGTATTTCTAATTTGATATCCATATTCTTATCATAATGAAATTGTAGTCTAAGGGCAAGTATTTTCCACCATCTTCATTTACAGACAAGCCTTAACCTTTTTGTTACAATGTTTCTATGACGAGACTTGCAGTAATGAGTGATTTACATATTGATATAAATCACTTTGAAACATATGAAATTGATACTCTTATAAAGTGCCTAAAAAATCAAGAGGTTAGCCATCTCCATATCGCTGGTGATATTTCTAACCATTATTTTATCGACACAAAACCTTTTCTACGAAAACTGTCTAAGGAGGTCAAGGTCACCTATAATTTAGGCAATCATGATATGCTTGATTTAGAAGATAACCTTATTGATAATCTTGATTTTCAGGTGATAAATTTAAGTAGTAAGACATTATTGGCTTTTCATGGGTGGTATGACTATTCCTATTCAGATGAAACGTTAGATAAGATTCTTAAACGTAAGAAACAACTTTGGTTCGACCGACGACTTAAACGATTGGGGACTGATCCTGATATCTGTCAAACTAGTCTTAAAAGGCTAGATAATGTCTTAAGTGAGTTAGACACTAGTAACCTTATAGTTGCCATGCATTTTGTTCCTCACAGCCGCTTTACCATGACGCATCAGCGTTTTGCACCTTTTAATGCCTACTTAGGCTCGGAAAAATTCCACCAGATTTTCGCCAAGCATGGCGTTAAAGATGTTGTTTTTGGTCATGCCCACCGCAGTTATGGGACGGTAACTATTGATGGCGTAACCTATCACTCGCGTCCTCTTGGATACCGACGAGAATGGGATTTAACCATCGACTTTGTTTCCAATCACCCTGAACTCAATCCTACTGGAACATGGAACCTCTCCAAACGTTACAACCTGGTCAAGAAACGGTCGGAGTTTTTAGAATATGAAAAAAAGGAACTGGCAAATGAGTTCCTTTCATCCATGACACTATTTGATTTGTAGAACGACTCTTTAGGAGTCGTTTTTTAGTCGGTGAAAAATCCCTGCTTTTGAAGGTCCTTCAAGGTATTCGCACGATTGGCAACGGATTGATCCATTGTCTTTGCAATCTGTGTTGTAAATTCATCAACTCTGTTATTGAGATCACGAAGGTCATAATACTCATGAACTTCAGCGTCGTAATTTTTTAGCTCCTCTAAGGGATGTTCTAAGTCTCGATAATAATTTTCCATATGGATGACGTGACGGGGTAAACGAGGTTTAAGCTGCGGTTCTTGATCTGGCCAACCAACTGCTAATCCTACTGCTGGATAGACATACTTTGGCAGTTTGAGAAGCTCTGAAAGTTTAGCGTTATCATTCAAGATACTACCAAGGTAAACTGTTCCCATACCTAAACTCTCAGCAGCTACTACCACATTTTGAGCAGCAATCATAGCATCCGAGAAGGCCGAAATAAAGCGTTCAGGACTACCTTGGACCAAGGCTTCAGCGCCTTTTGCCTCTGCAATCAGTGTGTTACGTCTTTGGTCCACAACAAATACAAAAAGATGCCCAGCATTTGGAATATAGGGTTGATTAGCAATCTCTGCAATTTCTTCCTTCAATGTTTCATCAGTAATACTGATAATCGAATAGGACTGTCTAAAATTACTCGTTGCTGTATGTCTTGCAACATCAACCAAAAGGTTAACTTCTTCTCGTGTCAAAGCTAGAGGTTTAAATTGACGGATGCTACGGTGATTGAGTTGTGTCTTAATAGTCTCGTTCATGGCCTTCTCCTTAACTTGTGATCATTTCTCTTCAATTATAAACAAGACTCCTCCTGAATTCAAGATGTGATAAGAAAAAGCCAGAGACCATTATCTCTGACTTTATGTCTTAAATAGCGTCCTTATCCTTACCAAGGGCACGTTGAATAGCTTTGACTAATTCAACCAATACCACAATCAAGAAAGAACCTACAATAACTGCAAGCCATTGTGTCAAACTAAGGTGTGACACATGGAAGAGGTTATTAAACCCAGGCACTACAATAGTTGCCATCAAAAGAACGAAGGCTACTGGAATTGCCCAGTTGAAAGTCTTGTTTCTAAAGAGACCAACTTTAAAGACTGATTGATACACAGATTTAACGTTAAAGGCATGGAGCAACTGGATTAATCCAAGTGTTGCAAAAGCCATTGTAAGGGCATCCGCATGAATTTCTGCTTGTGTATGGTGCTCTGGGAAAATAAGACCCCAACCATATACTGCAAGAACGAGGATAGTTTGGAAAACACCTTGATACATGATAGCACCGAAGACACCACCATCAAAGAAGTTCGATTGACGTCCACGAGGTTTATGAGTCATAATACCTGGCTCTGCTGGCTCAACACCAAGAGCGATGGCTGGAAGGGTATCTGTTACCAAGTTAATCCAGAGAAGGTGTACTGGTTGAAGCACATCCCAACCAAACAGTGTGGCAAAGAAGATAATAAAGACTTCGGCCATGTTGGCTGACAAGAGGTACTGGATTGATTTTTGAATATTTGAGAAGACCTTACGCCCTTCTTCTACGGCAACAATAATTGTCGCAAAGTTATCATCGGCAAGGACCATATCAGAAGCTCCCTTAGAAACCTCTGTACCTGTGATTCCCATACCGATACCAATATCAGCTGTTTTAAGTGATGGTGCATCATTAACCCCGTCACCTGTCATAGCAACAACCTTGCCATCATTTTGCCAAGCCTTGACGATACGAACCTTGTGTTCAGGAGACACACGCGCATAGACAGAGTACTGTTTGAAGACTTTCTGGAATTCTTCATCAGAAAGCTCATTAAGCTCAGCGCCAGTAAAGACATGATCTTCCGTATCATTTGGATCGATGATTCCAAGACGTTTGGCAATAGCTTCTGCCGTATCTTGGTGGTCACCTGTAATCATAATTGGACGGATACCCGCTTCTTTAGCGACACGAACAGCTTCTGCCGCCTCAGGACGTTCTGGGTCAATCATACCTACCAAGCCTGAGAAAATCAAATCAGACTCAACAACCTCAGATTCCAAGGTAGGAATATCATTCGTTGTCTTATAAGCCATCATCAAGACACGAAGAGCTTGTTTTGCCAAGTCCTTATTAGTCGCAAGGATAGCTTGTTTATCTTCATCCGTGATAGGACGAACCTCACCATTGATTTCAATACGAGTCACACGTTTGAGCAATTGGTCAGGCGCACCCTTGACGGCTACAAAGTATGTACCATCCGCTTCCTTATGGATAGTAGACATGAGTTTACGGTCAGAGTCAAATGGCAACTCTGCCACACGAGGCTCTGATTTCAAGACGTCACGAACATCAAAGTTGTGGTCCAAACCAAATTGAACAAGGGCTGTTTCCGTTGGATCCCCAATTAGCTTACCATCTGGGTCCACCTTGGTATCATTGGCAAAGTTCATAATACGAAGGGTTGTATTGTCAGCACCAAGTTCAGTAGTAGCGCTTTGCAATTGACCGTTTGTATAGACTTTTTCAACAGTCATTTGGTTCATGGTTAAGGTACCAGTCTTATCTGATGCGATAATCTCAGTTGAACCAAGAGTCTCAACAGCTGGCAATTTACGCACAATTGAATTGCGTTTGGCAAGAGTCGTTGTTCCAAGTGACAAGAGAATCGTTACAATGGCAGGTAAACCTTCAGGAATAGCTGCGACGGCAAGAGCAACAGCAACCATCAAACCTTCAAGGGGCTGTTCACCACGAATGAAGACACTAACCAAGAATGTCACTAAGGCAATAGCAATAATAAGATAAGTCAAAGTCTTAGACAATTGCTCCAAGCTTTGCTTCAACGGCGTTTGTGATTCGTCCGCATTAGCTAGCATATCAGCAATCTTACCAACTTCAGTATACATACCAGTATTGGTAACCACTCCAGTACCACGACCGTAAGTAACGTTTGAGTTTTGGTACCCCATATTCACACGGTCACCAATTCCGGCTTCTGCTTCAACCGTCTCAGTAATATCCTTTTCAACTGGAACGGATTCACCGGTAAGGGCTGCTTCTTCAATCTTAAGTGAGGCAGCTTCGAGCAAACGCATATCCGCAGGGACAACATCACCAGCTTCAAGCAAGACGATGTCTCCGGGAATCAACTCGCGTGAATCAATTTCAACCACATTGCCATCACGACGCACACGAGCCAGAGGACTTGACATGTTTTTAAGAGCTTCAATAGCCGCTTCTGCTTGCCCCTCTTGATAAACACCAAAGGCTGCATTCAAAACAACAACGGCTAAAATAATGCAGGCATCGGTCAGACCATGCATACCTTCTGTAATAACAGAAAGTGCGGCTGCGACAAGCAAGATGATAATCATCAAATCTTTAAACTGATCGATGAATTTTGACAAAAGGCTGCGTTTTTCACCTTCATCCAACTCGTTATAGCCATAGGCATCCAATCGTTCCTTGGCTTGTGCAGTAGACAAACCATCAATGGAAGTGTCCAAGCTTTTTAGGACTTCTTCCTCTCCTTGTGTATAAAACAAGGCTTTACTTTGTTCTTTCAACAAAATAATCTCCTCCTTCTCTATAGGGAAAAATGGCTAACAAGACTCTTTTTATATAAAAAATTTTACAAAAAGAGACTTGTTTAATTAAAAACAAGTCTCGCTGTTTAAGAATATGCCGGAAATCTAAAATTTCGTAATGACGACATAATCGCAACTGTTAATCAAATCTCATGATTAAAGTCGCCTGCTACTCCCTTATTTGTACTTTACATTTTATCATAAATTATTCTTTATTCAAGCAAAATGATTCTATTTTTTCAAAAATTAAAACCAAGAAACTTCTAATTCATAATCAGCAAAAACGTCTTCTGTTTCTGGATGTTTCAATTGATAATGAATATCAACTGTTTGGCCATTCGGGTCATGGGCGAATAGACTAGTATCTGTCAGAAAATGCTGGGTACCAAGTGGTGTCGGTATGTGGACCAAGGCAGGGACCTTAGCCGAAAAACGCATAATGGATTTAGGATTAGAAAAGCGTGTCATCACTAGCTCATCCTGATTCAACTTAATAACCACTTTTTCTTTCTCGGAATTATGGTGAACAAGATAAGTAAAGTCTCCTTTTTCCATAACCTCACAAGTGTGGATTTCTTCGATAATCTCCGTTTGATCGCCTACTTTTATTTTGTTTTTAATTTTAATTTCCATTAAGTATTCCTTCTATTCTAAAACTATTTTTCTACTTAAGATAATAGCAACTCTATACTAAAAGAGAGTATCAGTATTGCGTCTACCATTTCTATTTCAAGTAAACCACCTGGGTTTGTTTGACAAAGCCGATATTTTCATACAAACGTTTGGCTCCAATATTGCTATCTTCTACTGCAATTTGAAAAGCCTTGTCATTTTGCTCAATGAGTTGATTGACGACTGATTTTGCCAGATAGCTTCCATAACCTTGGCCACGATAGGCTTCAGCAATCGCAAGTCCATAGAGGTAGTTGCTATTCCCAGATAAATCGACCGTAAACACTCCAATGACCTGAGCTTCTTTGAGGAGGATGTAAAGTAGGCCATCAGAATCCTTCAAAGCCTCTGTAATGTATCTGCGACTTACTTCAAGTGTTTCCTCTGCATCAGAAAAGGCTTGGTGGTGGAGTTGAGCAATTTCATCTAGGTAATAAGGGGCAGCTAAGAGCACCTTGACATCTGAACGGGAATCCAGAGCATATGGTGTTCTATCTCGCCCTAGCCAGGTTTCCGTCTCTTCATCCTCAACCAAACCCCAATGACTTGCCAAATCAGGATGACCATCTAGAAAAACACGCTCCGTCTGAAAGGTCACTGAGCGAATAGGGTAAGATGCCATTTCTTTTTCAAAGCTTCTATACATCGCACGCGCAATACCCTCACGACGATGACTAGGGTCCACTAGGATGCTCACTTCAACGTCTTCATCATCCGCATAAACCGTTAATAAGCCAAGCAACTCTCCCTTTTGATAATAAATGAAAAAGGCCGGCATATTGGGATTAAAATTAAACATATTGGAGAGATAGGGTTCTCGAAAGGTTTGATCATGGGCTTGGCAGCTAGCAATCAATGCTTTTGCTGCCTTTCGTTCTTTTTCCGTCAATTGGTTAGTTGCTCGAATCACTTTACCTCTCCTTTATTGTCTGACCTTATTTTACCAATTAAAAAGCATTTGGGCAATTCTTACCTAATCTACTTCTTTAAAGAGACAATAATACTTTTCTCAGGAAGAACTATGACAAAGCGCCTAAATTTTAGTAAAATAGAAGGGAAACTAACTAAACGAAACAGGTAATTATTATGTCTATTAAACTTATTGCTGTTGATATTGATGGAACGCTTTTAAATAGCCAACGTCAAGTTACACCGGAAGTCTTTCAAGCGATCCAAGATGCTAAAGCTGCTGGTGTAAAGGTTGTTATCGCGACTGGTCGCCCTATTCCAGGAGTTCTTCCACTTCTTGAGGAGCTTAACCTCAACCAAGACGGGGATTATGTTATCACCTTCAATGGTGGTCTTGTCCAAGAAACTTCTACTGGTAATGAATTGATTCGTGAGACACTCTCATACGAAGACTACCTTGACATTGAGGTTTTAGCTAACAAGCTTGGTGTTCATTCTCACGCCATTACTAAAGATGGTATCTACACAAGTAATCGCAACATTGGACGCTACACGGTTCATGAGTCTACACTTGTTCATATGCCGATTTACTATCGTACACCTGAAGAGGTAGCTGACAAGGAATTCGTTAAGGCCATGTATATCGATGAACCTGAAATTCTTGATGCAGCTATTGCTAAACTTCCACAGGAATTTTATGACCGCTATACCATTGTAAAATCAACACCATTTTACCTAGAAATTCTCAAGAAAACAGCCAACAAAGGGATTGCTGTAACCCATCTTGCTGAGAAACTCGGTCTTTCTAAAGAAGAAACTATGGCTATCGGTGATGAAGAAAATGACCGTGCTATGCTTGAAGTCGTTGGCTCTCCTGTTGTTATGGAAAATGGTAATCCTGAATTGAAGAAAATTGCAAAACACATCACAAAATCAAATGACGAATCTGGTGTCGCTTACGCTATTAGAAAGTGGGTTCTAGAATAATATGTATACCTATAAAACTGGACTCAGTACTTCTGAGCATGACCGCTTTGTTATAGATAGTCCTCAAACAAATTTATTACAGAGTAGTTCATGGGCTAAAATCAAGGATAGTTGGGGAAATGACCGCCTAGGTTTCTATCAAGATGGTAATCTCGTTGCTGTCGCTAGTGTCCTGATTCAGCCACTTCCTTTTGGCTTTTCTATGATTTATATCCCTCGTGGACCTATTATGGACTATCAAGATAAAGAGTTGCTCGCCTTTGTTATGGCTTCGCTTAAAAAATATGCCAAAACAAAGCGTGCCCTCTTTGTGAAATTTGACCCAAGTCTTTTTGTGACAAAAAACTTGATCTCACAAGAAGCTGAAATCCGTGAAGAGACTATGGCAATTGCCAAAGACATCCAAGCTCTTGGCGTTGAATGGACGGGCCTCACTGAAGATATGGCTGAGAATATCCAACCTCGCTTCCAGGCTAATATCCATAAGGAAGATTTCACTGAGGAACAACTCTCTAAGAGTACCAAGCAGGCTGTTCGTACTGCTCGAAATAAGGGGATTTCAGTCCAATTTGGTGGTACTGAACTTCTGGAACAATTCGCATCTTTGATGAAGAAGACAGAGGCCCGTAAGAACATCCACCTTCGTGGCATTGATTATTATGAAAAGTTGTTGACTACCTACCCAGAATCTTCTTACATTACACTTTCAACTCTTGATTTACCAGCTCGTCTCAAAGACCTCAATAAGCAACTCGAAAAGAACATTGCTGATGCAGCTAAGTTCACTGAAAAAACTAAACCAGGAAAAATCGAGAACAATAAACAAGAGCACAAAAGACTTAAAGAGGAAATTGACTTTCTTCAAGAAAAAGTTGATGCTGGAAATAAGACGGTCCCACTCTCTGGTACACTCGTTCTTGAATTTGGCAAGACGTCTGAGAATATCTATGCAGGAATGGATGAAGACTACCGTCGTTATCAACCAGCTATCCTGACATGGTATGAAACAGCTAATCACGCTTTCGAGCGTGGTGCTGAGTGGCAAAACATGGGAGGAATAGAAAATTCACTAGATGGTGGCTTGTATAATTTCAAGTCCAAATTTAACCCACGTATTGAACAATTCATTGGAGAATTCAACCTTCCAGTTAGCCCTCTTTACGGACCAGCCAATTTTGCCTATAAACTCCGTAAGAAATTACGTAGCAAACATTAATAATATATAAAATGAGACTCCATCTTGGAAGTCTCATTTTTTGATGATAGCTTAGTCTTTATCAGGAATAACCTTAAAGAGATAATAAGTGATGAAGACCGTCAGGCAAAAGAGTCCGATTTTCACCCAAAGGATAGGTGCAAAAAAGATTGAAATCCCCATCAAAACATAGATTTGGATGATAATCTTTTTCTTTCGTTCTTTGGCAATTGATTTGGTTTCTCGAAAATCAGCTACATATCTTTGATATAACTTAGTATGGTATAACCATTTCTCAAAACGTTTGGAACTTCTAGCAAAGCAAGCAATGGCTAAAAGTAGAAAAGGTGTTGTGGGTAAGATAGGAAGAGGAATCCCAAGAATTCCCAAACCGAGCGAGACAAAGCCTAACGAGAGATAAATTACTTTCATAAATACATTCCTTTTAAAAAGCTGCACTAAACGTATTAGTGCAGCTCTTCTGCTATTTTTAAATATCTGTCAGTGGAGTCGCTGTGTCTGGTGAGGTATCATAAACTTTAAAGTCAGTTCCAACACCAAAGTCAGCACGTGCCAACTGATTTTCCATCGTCATGTGGGCCAACTCCTTGATATTATTTTCTTTGGAAAGGTGACCCAAGTAGATTTTTTTAGTTTTATTACCAATGGTACGAATCATAGCATCCGCTCCATCTTCATTACACAAGTGACCTTGATCAGAGAGGATACGTTGCTTGGTTGACCAAGGATATGAACCTGCTCTAAGGATTTCAACATCATGATTGGACTCAATCAGATAGCCATCGGCATTTTCAATAATACCTGCCATACGATCAGAAACATAACCCGTATCCGTCAACATGACAAAACTCTTTCCATCTTTCATAAAGCGATAGAACTGTGGATCAATAGCATCGTGACTAACTCCAAAAGACTCAATATCAATGTCTCCAAAGGTCAGAAGCTTATCACGAGAAAAAACATGTTTCTGGCTATTATCAATCTTACCAAGCATATTTTTACTATCCATAATTTGCCAGGTTTTCTCGTTGGCGTATATATCCATGCCATATTTACGAGCTAAAACGCCTACACCATGGATGTGATCCTTGTGTTCATGCGTTACTAAGATTGCATCCAAATCACTCGGATCACGATCAATCTCAGCTAGCAAACTTGTGATTTTCTTACCAGACAAACCAGCATCTACAAGAATCTTCTTCTCTGGAGTTTCCAAGTAAAAGGAATTACCAGTTGACCCTGAAGCCAAAATACTATATTTAAACCCTAAATCTGAGGTCATTTTTACTACATCTCCCATTCATCAACCATCATGGCATCCTTGTCATATGGAAGCACAATTGTAAAAGTTGAACCCTTACCATACTCACTCTTAGCCCAAATAAAGCCCTTATGTTGTTTAATAATTTCTTTTGCAATGGACAAGCCTAGACCAGTTCCACCTTGGGCACGACTTCTAGCCTTATCAACACGGTAAAAACGGTCGAAAATCAGAGGCAAATCTTTCTTAGGAATACCCAAACCTTGGTCAGAAATAGAAACGATCAACTGTGAATCAGTTGTCTTCATAGACACTGTAATCTTACCACCATCAGGCGAATACTTGATAGCATTATTAAGAATATTATCCACGACCTGGGTCATCTTATCTGTATCAATCTCCACCCAAATTGAGTTTACCGGATAATCGCGAATGATTTCGTAAGTTTTACCTGTATTGGTTTCTTGACTTTTAATCTGATCAAAACGATTCAAGATATAGGTCATGAAGGCCGTGAAATTGGTCATCTCAACGTCAAGTTGGGTACTCTTATTGTCAATACGTGATAGTGCCAAGAGGTCAGAAATCATTCGCATCATACGATTGGTCTCATCCAAAGAAACTTTGATAAAGTTAGGAGCAATCTCTTCGTCGAGAGCACCATCATCAAGTGCCTCCAGATAGGATTTTACAGAAGTCAAAGGTGTACGCAACTCATGACTAACGTTTGAGACGAAGAGTCGACGTTCACGCTCTTCTTTTTCTTGCTCAGTGGCATCGTGAAGAACGGCAACCAGACCTGAGATAAAACCTGATTCTTTACGAATAAGGGCAAAATTAACACGTAAGGTCACAAACTCATCGTTGGCATCTCGACGTGACAAATGAATTTCAGGAGTCTTAGAGAGCAATTCACTATAAGTATAGGGATTTTCGCCATCTAATAAATCTAAAATGGACATCTGTGTCGCTGTTTCATAATCTAGATTCAACAAACGCTGAGCTGTGCTATTAATCATGGTAATTTGACCACGACGATTTGTCGCAATAACCCCATCACTCATGTAAGAAAGGACTGATGATAAGCGGGTTTTTTCCTGGGCTAGATTTTCATGCGTCAAACGAAAGACATCCGATAAATCATTCAAGCTGTCAGCTAGCTCTAAAAGCTCTGGATCACCCTTTAAGCGTAACTCCTCGTTATAGTTACCTGCCATTAAGGACTTGACCCTCTTGGTCAACTTTCGAATATTTTTGACTCGTCGATAATCACGATAAGCCAGAAAAATAAAGTAGAAAGCCACAAAGAGGAGCGTAAAGAGTAAGGCTAGTTCAAAGCTTGTGATGTTTAAGCCAATACTAGTCATAATTCTTCATATAATAACCAACACCACGACGCGTCAAAATATATTCAGGACGACTAGGTGTATCTTCAATTTTTTCACGGAGACGACGAATGGTTACGTCAACCGTACGAACATCACCAAAATAGTCATAACCCCAAACAGTTTCAAGTAAATGCTCACGCGTCATCACTTGTCCCATGTGAGTTGCCAGATGGAAAAGCAACTCAAATTCACGGTGTGTGAGCTCGACTTCATTTCCACGTTTTTTAGCAACAAACGCATCTGGAACAATAATCAACTCACCAATTGAAATCTCCTGCTTACCAGAGTTAGAGCTTTCTTCTGCTGCTGTTTCAATAGTCTCTGTACGACGCAAGTGAGCTTTGATACGTGCCAACAATTCACGATTAGAAAATGGTTTCGTCACATAGTCGTCCGCCCCAATTTCTAGCCCGATAACCTTATCAAACTCGCTATCCTTAGCGGAAAGCATGATAATCGGTGTGTGACTTGTCTTTCGAATTTCCTTAGCAACTTCTAAACCATCTAGTTCAGGCAACATCAAGTCCAGGATGACCAAGTCTGGCTTTTCAGCTTCAAACTGCTCCAAAGCTTCACGACCATCAAAGGCTGTAACCACTTCATAACCTTCTTTAGTTAGATTAAACTTGATGATATCCGAAATCGGTCTTTCATCATCAACAACTAGAATTTTTTTCATATAAACACCTCATCGGTTTTCTTAAGTCATTCAATTTGTAAAGTAGAAAACTTTACGTATCAAACATATTATACCAAAAAATAGGTTAAGGACCAAGTTTCTACTATAGATATTGAGCTGATATACAAGCTTTCCTTCTTTTTTGAGATACCTTTGCAATGTGTAATCGGTGAAAAGACGAACATTATGATTGAATTTTCAAACATTTTTGACATTTTCCTATATCTATAGTAAAATACACTCTTGTTGTTACATATATTAATGTAAAATTTTAGGAGGCTCTTATGGCACTTATTGAATTTAAAAATGTCAATAAATATTACGGAGATTATCATGCACTTCGTGACATCAATCTAGAAATTGAAAAAGGACAAGTTGTGGTTCTCTTGGGACCTTCTGGGTCTGGGAAATCTACCCTTATCCGTACAATCAATGCCTTGGAATCCATCGATAACGGTACGCTTATCGTTAACGGACATAATGTGACGGAAGCTTCTGCCAAAGATTTGGTAGAATTGCGTAAGGAAGCGGGGATGGTATTCCAACACTTTAACCTCTACCCGCATAAAACCGTTCTTGAAAATGTAACCTTGGCACCTATCAAGGTTCTTGGAATCAGTAAGGCAGAGGCTGAAAAGACTGCTGAAAAATTCCTTCGCTACGTTAACATGTGGGACAAGAAAGATTCTTACCCTGGTATGCTTTCCGGTGGACAAAAACAACGTATCGCTATCGCCCGTGGTCTTGCCATGAATCCTGAGCTCTTGCTCTTTGACGAACCAACGTCAGCTCTTGACCCAGAGACTATCGGTGACGTTCTGGCGGTTATGCAAAACCTTGCCAAAGGTGGCATGAACATGGTGGTTGTTACCCACGAAATGGGCTTTGCCCGTAGTGTGGCTGACCGTATCATTTTCATGGCTGAAGGTCAAGTTCTTGTAGACACTACGGATGTGGATGGTTTCTTCGACAATCCAACTGAACCTCGTGCAGTTCAATTCCTTTCTAAGATTATCGACCACAACTCTGATCGTGTCCAAGTGGATGCCTAAGGAGGGCTTATGTTAATCAAGAAACTTAGTCACATTTTAGCTATCTCTGTTATAGCTTTTCTAGCAGTTCTCCTCTGGAACACTAAAAGTAGTCAGGCAGATGAAAGCAGTAAACTACTCAATAGTGCTGCAATTCAAAAAATTGTCAAAAAAGGGACTCTAAACGTTGGTGTCAAACAGGATGTCCCAAACTTTGGTTACTATTCAGCCAAAACTAATACCTATCAAGGGATGGAAATTGACCTCGCTAAGAAAATTGCCAAAGAACTTAAGGTTAAGGTGAATTTTACAGCGGTTACCCCACAAACTCGTGAAGCCCTTATGGATAACGGAACTATTGACATGCTTATCGCTACTTATACCATTACAGATGAGCGTAAGGCTTCATATGCCATGTCAACTCCTTACTACTACGACCAAATCGGTTTCCTCGTTCAAACCAAATCTGGCTATAAGAAACTTTCTGACCTAAACGGTAAAACTATTGGAGTGTCTCAAGGGTCATCTGCCAAAGCTGCTGTTGAAGAGTACGCTTCAGCTAATAACCTTAAGTTTGACTACGTTCAACTTGGATCTTATCCTGAGTTAGCCGTATCACTCTATGCTTACCGTATTGACGCCTTTGCTGGTGATAAATCAATCTTGTCAGGTTACGAAAGTGATAAAACCAAGATCCTTGATGAAGGTTTCAAAACACAAGAATACGGTATCGCTTCAAGCAAGTCTAACCAAGAGTTGATTGATTATACCAACGATTTGATTGCTAAATGGCAAAAAGATGGTAGCCTTCAAAAACTCTACGATAAGTATCACTTGAAACCAGCTAAGGCTGAAGATAAATAGAAAGGAGTCCTGAATTTATGTATCTTTTAACTGAAACGGCTAGTCCTTTCGCTCTTGAACGTTGGGCTGCTTTCTTCGCTAACTTTGGGCAGTTTGCCAAAGGTTTCTTTTACACCCTTGGCATTTCAATTGGTGCCTTGATTGTTGCCCTTCTTCTTGGGCTCATCTTTGGGGCTATGAGCTCTACTCACAACAAGGTCCTTCGTGGCATCTCACGTGTGTATGTTGAAATCTTCCAGAACACACCCTTGCTCGTCCAATTCGTGGTTGTCTTCTATGGGATTTCAATCTTGACTGATGGTCATGTCATGATTCCAATTTCATTGACAGCTATCCTTTGTGTAGGTGTCTACACAGGAGCCTATATCTCTGAAATTATTCGTACAGGTATCGAGGCGGTTCCTAAAGGTCAAACCGAAGCGGCTTTGTCTCAAGGATTCACCTACGCTGATACCATGCGTATCATCATCTTGCCTCAAGCAGTGCGTACTATCTTGCCACCATTGACCAACCAAGTGGTTAACTTGATTAAGAATACTTCTACAGTTGCCATCATTTCTGGGGCCGATATCATGTTCACGGCTAAGGCTTGGGCTTATGATACCACTAACTATGTACCGGCCTTTGCTGGGGCTGCCTTCCTCTACTTTATCATGTGTTTCCCTCTAGCTACATGGGCACGTCGTAAAGAAGAAGAGAATAAGAAAGCGTACTAAGGAGGTCCACTATGTCAGAAGTTTTATCAGCTACTAACCTTAAATTCTTGGCACAAGGGATGTGGACGACTCTTTACTTGTCTTTCTTCATCATCGTGCTATCTACCCTGTTCGGAACTATTCTGGCGGTGATGCGTAACGGAAAGAATCCTATCCTTCGTTGGATTGCTTCTATCTACGTTGAGTTCGTCCGTAACGTTCCTAACTTGCTTTGGATTTTCATCATCTTCTTGGTCTTCCAACTCAAGTCAACTGCGGCAGGGATTACCTCTTTCACGGTCTTTACCTCTGCTGCCTTGGCGGAAATCATTCGTGGGGGACTGAACTCTATCGACCAAGGTCAAACGGAAGCCGGTTTGTCTCAAGGATTTAACAACAAACAAATCTTTATTTACATCATCTTCCCACAAGCTATTCGTAAGATGTTGCCATCTATCATTTCTCAATTCGTAACAGTTATCAAGGATACTTCTTTCCTTTACTCTGTTATCGCCTTACAAGAATTGTTTGGTAAGAGTCAAATTTTGATGGGTGGTTACTACGAACCTAGTCAAATCTTTACCTTATACGGTATTGTGGCTTTAGCTTATTTCGTGGTTAACTTTGCTATTTCTAGCTACTCTCGCTACCTCTCTAAACAATGGGAGCAAGCTAGTGAATAAACAAAAACTCACCTGCGGGTGGGTTTTTGTTTTTCTCATATTTATATCAAAAAATGATTAATTATTTAGTAAAAACCGAACGTTTTGAAAGAATATTCGGAATTTTTTGACTTTCGACTTTACTTATGCTAAAATTCAATATATGTTAGAAAAGCTAACAAGTAAATCCATTATAGGAGGCTCTTATGGCACTTATTGAATTTAAAAATGTTAATAAATACTACGGAGATTATCATGCACTTCGTGATATCAATCTAGAAATTGAAAAAGGACAAGTTGTGGTTCTCTTGGGACCTTCTGGCTCTGGGAAATCTACCCTTATCCGTACAATCAACGCCTTGGAATCAATTGATAACGGTACGCTTATCGTTAACGGACATAATGTTACGGAAGCTTCTGCCAAAGACTTGGTTGAGCTTCGTAAGGAAGCAGGGATGGTATTCCAACACTTCAATCTCTACCCTCACAAAACTGTTCTTGAAAATGTAACCTTGGCACCTATCAAGGTTCTTGGAATCAGTAAGGCAGAGGCTGAAAAGACTGCTGAAAAATTCCTTCGCTACGTTAACATGTGGGACAAGAAAGATTCTTACCCTGGTATGCTTTCCGGTGGACAAAAACAACGTATCGCTATCGCCCGTGGTCTTGCCATGAATCCTGAGCTCTTGCTCTTTGACGAACCAACGTCAGCTCTTGACCCAGAGACTATCGGTGACGTTCTGGCGGTTATGCAAAACCTTGCCAAAGGTGGCATGAACATGGTGGTTGTTACCCACGAAATGGGCTTTGCCCGTAGTGTGGCTGACCGTATCATTTTCATGGCTGAAGGTCAAGTTCTTGTAGACACTACGGATGTGGATGGTTTCTTCGACAATCCAACTGAACCTCGTGCAGTTCAATTCCTTTCTAAGATTATCGACCACAACTCTGATCGTGTCCAAGTGGATGCCTAAGGAGGGTGCCTATGATTTTCAAAAAAATCTTACGTTACCTAACTGTCGCATGCTTAGCAATTGTCACTATTTTTCTTATCTCGAGTCACAAGACTAAGGCTGAAGACACTAGTAAGCTCCTAGATAGTAAAGCAGTCCAAAAAATCGTTAAGCGAGGAACACTTAATGTCGGTGTAAAGCAAGACGTTCCTAACTTTGGTTACTATTCTGCTAAGACTAATGCCTACGAAGGGATGGAAGTTGATCTTGCTAAAAAGATCGCCAAAGAACTTAAGGTTAAGGTCAATTACATTCCAGTAACAACGCAAACCCGTGAACCACTTATGGATAACGGAACTATCGACTTACTTATCGCTACCTATACCATCAATGATGAACGTAAGGCTTCTTATGCCATCTCAAATCCTTACTACTATGATCAAATTGGTTTCTTGGTTCTTAAGGACTCAGGTATTAACAAAATCTCAGACTTGAATGGTAAGACTATCGGTGTTTCTCAAGGTGCGTCAACTAAGGCTGCTTTGCAAGAGTATGCTTCAGCTAATAACCTTAAGTTCAACTATGTTCAACTCGGATCTTTCCCAGAATTGGCTGTTTCTCTTTACGCTCACCGCATCGATGCTTTCTCAGTTGATAAATCTATCCTCTCCGGATATGAAAGTAAAAAGACTAAAACCTTAAAAGAAGGTTTCAAAACACAAGAATACGGTATTGCCTCAAGCAAGTCTAACCAAGAGTTGATTGATTATACCAACGATTTGTTGGCTAAATGGCAAAAAGATGGTAGCCTTCAAAAGCTCTACGATAAGTATCACTTGAAACCAGCTAAGGCTGAAGATAAATAGAAAGGAGTCCTGAATTTATGTATCTTTTAACTGAAACGGCTAGTCCTTTCGCTCTTGAACGTTGGGCTGCTTTCTTCGCTAACTTTGGACAATTTGCCAAAGGTTTCTTCTATACCCTTGGCATTTCGATTGGTGCCTTGATTGTTGCCCTTCTTCTTGGACTCATCTTTGGGGCTATGAGCTCTACTCACAACAAGGTTCTTCGTGGCATCTCACGTGTTTATGTCGAAATCTTCCAGAACACACCCTTGCTTGTCCAATTCGTTGTCGTCTTCTATGGGATTTCAATCTTAACTGATGGTCATGTCATGATTCCAATTTCATTGACAGCCATCCTTTGTGTGGGGGTCTACACAGGAGCCTATATCTCTGAAATTATTCGTACAGGTATTGAGGCGGTTCCTAAAGGTCAAACCGAAGCCGCTTTGTCTCAAGGATTCACCTACGCTGATACCATGCGTATCATCATCTTGCCTCAAGCAGTGCGTACTATCTTGCCACCATTGACCAACCAAGTGGTTAACTTGATTAAGAATACTTCTACAGTTGCCATCATTTCTGGGGCCGATATCATGTTCACGGCTAAGGCTTGGGCTTATGATACCACTAACTATGTACCGGCCTTTGCTGGGGCTGCCTTCCTCTACTTTATCATGTGTTTCCCTCTAGCTACATGGGCACGTCGTAAAGAAGAAGAGAATAAGAAAGCGTACTAAGGAGGTCCACTATGTCAGAAGTTTTATCAGCTACTAACCTTAAATTCTTGGCACAAGGGATGTGGACGACCCTTTACTTGTCTTTCTTCATCATTGTGCTGTCTACCTTGTTCGGAACTATTCTGGCGGTTATGCGTAACGGAAAGAATCCTATTCTTCGTTGGATAGCTTCTATCTACGTTGAGTTCGTTCGTAACGTTCCTAACTTGCTTTGGATTTTCATTATCTTCTTGGTCTTCCAGCTTAAGTCTACAGCGGCAGGGATTACCTCGTTTACGGTCTTCACCTCAGCTGCTTTGGCGGAAATCATCCGTGGGGGACTGAACTCTATCGACCATGGCCAAACGGAAGCAGGCTTGTCTCAAGGGTTTAACAACAGACAAATCTTTATTTACATCATCTTCCCACAAGCTATTCGTAAGATGTTACCATCTATCATTTCTCAATTCGTAACGGTTATCAAGGATACTTCTTTCCTTTACTCTGTTATCGCCTTACAGGAATTATTTGGTAAGAGTCAGATTTTGATGGGTGGTTACTACGAACCAAGCCAAATCTTTACCTTATACGGTATTGTGGCTTTAGCTTATTTCGTGGTTAACTTTGCCATCTCTAGCTACTCTCGCTACCTCTCTAAACAATGGGAGCAAGCTAGTGAATAAAACAAAAAACTCACCTGAGGGTGGGTTTTTGTTTTCTGGATACTAAAAACGACTCCAATCCGAGTCGTTTGTTGCTTTAATTCACCGTTACTTTTCCTGAATAATAATCTAGGGTAATCCCTTCTTGTACATTTGGAACAAAGACATTGAACTCAAGTGAGCCATCAGCTGACTTGGCTTCAAGGTGTGATCCTGATGGAATGAGGTTATCTCCTTCATAAATGAGGGTAACACGGTAACGGACACGTTTATTTTTATCCTGAGCTTTTCGTACCAGACTTTCATAATAGTTTTGTCCTGTAGAACTTTCGCTATTAGCTTGGTTAGCCCAAGCAGTTTGAACGGCAATATTTTCTGGATTTGAAGTCGAGGCATCAAATCCTTTGAGACCACCTACAAGTGCATAGCCCAACAAATGACCTCTATCTACGGCATGGCTATACTCTCCTGAAAGATTGTGAACTTGATGCCATCCCGCAGGTGTCCAAGAGGTTGAGCCATTCCCTGTTTCTTGACGATTTTTGTACTGTCTGGTTGCTTTACTTAATAAGGCATTCGCAACTGTAGGAACCGTTTGTCCTTGAACCGTTTTGACTTGGTTATTGGCATAGGGTTGGCTAGAAACCTTAGCATTTAGATTAGTCTTATTACCATTAACAATATAAGCCCCTGCCCCATTCCATTCAATGGCGTTTCCTAGTTGACTCTTGACAGAGCTAGTCATCACTGACTCAGCAAGCTGCTCTTGTGGCGTAGCCTTTCCATTTGTTGAACCGTTTGATTTAACGGAGTTATTGGATTTTCCCGAGACTAGACTAGCTACCTGCTTGATTGGATTATTAGGCGATAGCTTATTGCTCGTCCCAATGTAACCTAAAACTGCAATCAAGACCGCTATTAGTAACGAGACTAGCTGACGTTTCTGTTTATTTGTTAAAGATGTCTTTCTTTTTGCCATTGTTCTCTTTCTTTTATATGAATGTCATGACTAAAGGAGCGGGATTACTTCCCACTCCCTTTTATTTTCCTGTAAATTTAGCAACAATTGCCTGCCAGGTTTCTGGTTTTAAGATGCTTATAGGATCCTTGCCCTCTCCTAAAACAGCATAGCCAATCATCAATCCGATAGCTAGAAAAGCAAGGCCAATCACACACACACTCAAAACAAGTAATAATTGACGAAAAACATAGCCTTTACCAGTTTCCATACTAAGCCTCACTTACACGTGAAATATTTGCTCCTAGTTTAGCTAGTTTCTCATGGAATTGATAGTAACCACGATCCAAGTGTGTCAACTTACCAACAGTAGTTGTTCCTTCAGCCACCATCCCTGTAAGAATTAGTGCTGCCGAAGCTCGAAGGTCAGTAGACATAACTTGAGCACCTTGAAGTGGCAAACCACCGTGAATCATAGCCGTATCACGAAGGATTTCTGAATGAAGTCCCATACGACGCATTTCTTCTAAGTGTTGGAAGCGATTCTCAAAGACTGTTTCAATCATGGTTGATTCCCCGTTTACCACTGCCATAAGTGCTGTAAATTGAGCCTGCATGTCCGTTGGGAAACCTGGGTGAGGTAGGGTTTTAACCGCTACAGGTTTCAATTTCGAAACATCAGATTTAACACGAATGCCACCTTCTTCTTCCGTAACGTCGACACCCATTTCCAATAATTTAGAAATCAAAGGACGGTTATGTTCCCAAATAGCATCCTTAATGAGAACATCGCCAGAAGTCATGGCTGCTGCTACCATAAATGTACCTGCTTCAATACGGTCCTGAACAACCGCATGTTGCGTACCATGAAGAGATTTAACGCCTTTAATCACGAGTGTTTCAGTTCCAGCACCTTTGACATCTGCCCCCATCTCGTTAAGAAGAAGAGCCAAGTCAACGATTTCCGGTTCTCGCGCAGCATTTTCAATGGTAGTGACACCATCAGCCAAAGTTGCTGCCATCATAAGGTTCTGAGTAGCACCAACTGATGGGAAGTCCATATAAATAGTTGCACCTTTTAGTTTTTCTGCTGTCGCTGTAATATCACCACCAACTTGGGTAATTTTAGCACCCATTGCTTCCAAACCTTTAAGGTGGAGGTCAATAGGACGACTACCAATCGTACAACCACCAGGCATTGAGACCTTAGCATGACCATTACGAGCAAGAATAGGACCAAGTACTACGATAGACGCACGCATCTTGCTGACATACTCATATGGTGCCTGATCTAAAATCTCTCTACTAGCATCAACTACAACGGTATTGTTTTCTTCGTCAAAGTCTACTGCAATATCCAAGCCACGAACCACATTATTCATGGTGTAAACATCTGACAAGATTGGAACATTAGTCAAGGTTGTCTGACCTTCCGAGGCCAAAATAGTTGCCGCCAACAACGGTAGAACAGCGTTTTTAGCACCTTCAATAACAACCTCACCACTTAATCGAGTGTTGCCACCCTGCACAATAATTTTATCCATAAGGATTCCTTTCAAGGATTAATTTCGTATTTTTTTGTATTATATCAAAACTCAATTAAAATCACTAATTTAAGAAATCGAACTAGCCATATTCTGTCCAAAAGCTAAAACTGACAGAATAAAGGAGCTGACAAGATAGCCTAAAGCAATGCTGATAAAAAGCAAGAAGAGCCTCAACTTACCAGTATTCTCGATAGGATTTTTGATCAATTTTGCCCAATCAAAGAGGCTAATCAGCATATGGTAGCACAATCCAATAAATACTAGGTGACTCGCCAAAGTGACGAATTGATTAATAATAGTCATGATTTCATTATACCATAGAAAGCTAGTCTAAAACATAAAAAGAGGGTGAGACAGTTCTAAATCTGTAATCATTTAGTGACCGCTTCCACTCCTCTTCTCTTTATTTTTGAAGCTACTAGATTAGGCATAGTTTAAAATAATCTAGTGCTTATCTTACACTCCCTAGGAACTGATAATTTGAGTTATGCTACTTAGTCTTCATAGCCGTTTGGGTTAGTCGTTTGCCAACGCCATGAATCTCTAACCATTTCTTTCAAGGTCTTCTTAGCTTCCCAGCCAAGGACTTCTTTGGCCTTTTCAGGAGAGGCATAGCAAGTAGCAATATCGCCAGTACGACGTCCTTGAATACGGTATGGGATAGCAACCTTGTTTTCAGCTTCGAAAGTCTTAACGAGATCCAAAACGCTATAACCATGTCCAGTACCCAAGTTGAAAATCTCAGCACCTTTATGACTCAAATTATATTTGACAGCAGCCAAGTGACCTGAGGCCAAGTCAAGAACGTGAATGTAGTCACGCACACCAGTACCATCTGGAGTTGGATAGTCATCCCCAAAGACGTTAAGCTCAGGCAGTTTACCGATAGCTACTTGTGTAATATATGGCATCAGGTTGTTTGGAATACCGTTTGGCAATTCCCCAATCAAACCACTTTCATGAGCACCGATAGGATTGAAATAACGAAGATTTGTGACAGACCATGACGGATCTGATGCAGCTACGTCTGTAAGAATTTGTTCCATCATCAACTTAGTATAACCGTATGGGTTGATAGCTGATGTTGGCATATCTTCGGTCATTGGAGAAGGATTATTGGTACCGTAAACTGTTGCACTTGAACTGAAGACGATGTTTTTAACATCATATTCCTTCATTTTTTCAAGGAGTGTAATGGTACCACTGATGTTGTTTTTATAATATTTCAAAGGTTTTTGAACAGATTCACCCACTGCCTTGAAGGCTGCAAAGTGAATAACTAACTCAATATCTTCATTTGTGAAAACCTTATCCAAAAAATCAGTATCTAAAATGGAGCCTTGATAAAATGGAAACTTTTTACCCGTAATTTTTTCCAAACGTTCAAGTACTGCTGGTGAACTATTTGAAAAGTCGTCAACTAAGACTACATCGAAACCTGCATTAAGGAGTTCAACGGTTGTGTGACTACCGATATAGCCAGCTCCTCCTGTAATTAAAATAGACATTTATTTTTCCTTTCTTACTTGCCAGTGCCTTTTTGATCCTTTTGAATCGTTGCTAATTTAGGCATGACTTCTCCTTCAAAACCTTTCATAGCAAAATGAACCGAAGGCTCTTGTGTCATTGGAGATAGAATTCCTAGCTTCACTTGATAGTTCTGATCTTTAGAATAGGCGAAACTTGCCTTAAGTTCAGTTGTTTGATCTGGAAGCAATTCAGACAAACGACAATCAAGTTGTTGTGCTTGAAGAACCTTACCATTAGCATTACACAAGTATAATACCACAGGCCAATCCCCATATAAAGGGGCAACCCCAGAATTTTCCAAATTAAGGGTAATCTCAACCTTGCTCTCTCCTTTGGAGATTGTCAAACCTGATACCCAGAGACGATAGCCCATGTTCTTCAAGAGCTCCTTATAAGCAGCTTGCCCGTCACCGATATCTTCAGCAACCTTTGGACCCAAGAAGGTCAAATGAGCTGCCTTAGCTTCTTCAGTAAGCTCGTCTAAGCTATTACCAAGTAAGGTAGACATAGACTGTGAACTTGTCAATTCACCACCGATAGGAGCCTTTTCCCAAGCCTTAGGCATAGCTTTCAAGGCGGCTTGCTCTTGGGTTTGATCGTATGAGCCACCATTTTGAATCCAATTTAACCAGGTTTTAGTTGCTGATTTGTCTCCAAAGACATCATTGTAGATTCCAAAATCACCTTCCAAACCTGTATCAAAAGGTCTTCTCATAAGAATCTTTGCTTTAGGAAAGGCTGGTTGAAACGGTGCAATATAGTCCTTACGAACTTCTTTTCGTGGCAATTGGCGAATACCAGCATCTGAGTGAACATGCCACTCGCCCCAGTGTCCTAAGCCACCAAGTTCGATGTAGGCGATAAAATCATCATTGCCCCAACGCTGTCCCATAGCAGTAACAGCTTCTTTATAGTATTTTCTAAGCAGTTTATTTTGGTAATTTGGTGAAAATCCCTTACCATAGGATGTGTTATAAGCATCCCCAAGGTCAGAAATTTCATTTCCTAACCAGTCAGGAATATCCTTATGACTTGATTTGCCAGGGTAATCTAGCAAGAAACGTAAGACGACCTGCTTGCCTTCTTTCTTCCATCGTTTGAACTGGTTACTTTCTTCAATCGTTTCCCAGTTATAATGGCCCTTTTTAGGTTCCAATTCTTTCCATGTGATATCAACATAGACAAGATGAACATCTTCAGAAACTGTTTTTTCTTCCGCTGAAGGGACATAACCCATGAGCGGATTCCCAAAACTCTTATCTGAAAGCGTATATTCAAACTTGGTACCTGTATTTCTGGTATTCAAATACACAAAAATGGCATAAAGACCACTCGTAACGATGATTAGACAGATGACGAGCCAAAGTTTCTTCTTTCGACTACTCCAACTCTTCTTCTCACGTTTACTAGCCATGGTATTCGCCGTTGTATTGGATCAGCGTAAGGTCTTTGACACCTTCGATAGATTTAATATTTTCAACGAAGGTAAGGTCGTTATTTTTCACAAAGACTTCAATAGCCATCTCAACACTGTCTTTTCTCATGGTTTCAGACTTGATAAAGTGTTTGATGCGACCAAGTTCTTGAATAACTTTGTCACCTGTGTGCTCACCATCATAGTGAACCACAGCGATATACACCTTACCAGTCTCTTGCAAGCGGCTAAAGACAATAAGCATTAAAAGGATAACGATAGACGTTACAACGGCTAGGACATACATACCTGCCCCCACCGTAATCCCTGAAGTAATTGCCCAGAACAGATAGAGCAAGTCCATAGGATCCTTAACAGCGGTACGGTAACGGACGATAGAGAGGGCACCGACCATACCAAGTGAGATAACGATGTTTGAACTGATTGCCAGTGTTACCATTGATGTGAGCAAGGTCATACCAACCAAGGTCATGGCAAAACTGCGTGAATAAATAACGCCTGTAAAGAAATGCTGGTAAACCTTATAAATAAAGGCTCCAATTAACAAGGCAAGTAGCAAGACGATAACAATACGAAACGGCGACTGCGTCGCATAGTTATCAGACTGCAAGATTGATTTTTTTATAAAGTCTTGAACACTCATAAATTCCCCTTCTTATACTAAGTTCTTTCAAACTTAGCACTTTTCCTATTTATATATTCCCATCTTCCCAGTATTCAAAACCATTTAGATACTGAGATTTCTCATAAGCCAATACGTACTTAGAGACAGCCATCATGTCTGCTTTCCCTGGCAAGACACTCTGGACAATCTTTGGCAGATACTCTGTGTATTTAACTTCGAAAACCATCTTTTCTGGATCGATGACTGGAATTGTTGGTAAGTCTGGATCAAAAATATCAAAACTTCCAACCGCTACTCTGACATTTTGGTCAAAGGTTAAGCGAACTGTTCCAAAGTCATAGACCCACGGCTCTCGCTCATAGTCAACGATGGTCCGTGGACGCATCATGTTACTAACGCATTCATAGTAAAATTCCTGACAGAGAGGATATGGACTTTTTAAGAGAAAGTCATAGTCCCCATCAATAATTTTATAAAATTCTTCAACGGTTAGAGGTGCATCCTCTTTCAGAATGTAGGTATCTACTTTTTTCTTACGCTCTAGTTTGATACTATTGGTCCCGAAATTATAGATACGAATCCGATATTTTTTACGAACTAGAATACCTGCATCTTTTTCAGCATAGGCACTATTCCAATAGTCGTCAAAGTAAAGACTCCGAATGGTATAACCACCATTTGTCGCATGCTTATCCAATTGAATCAAATGTTTAAAACGCTCAGTCAGCAGAGCCTTTTCTGGTTCACCGATGACATATTTCAACTCATGGCGAAAGGGCTTCTCTTTAGTCTTCATAGCCATCTACCCCAATTTTTCCATCTTCAAGGACAAAGAAGCTCATGATACCAAATTGTTTTGAATTATCACTATTGACATAGTAGTCAAAGGCACGTTGTGATTGTCCTGCTTCATTCGTTGCAGTCACACGTACAAAATATTGTCCCTTAGGCAAGGTATCTGTTTCAGCACTGAGGGTCTTGAGACCAGATTTTTCAAAGACCTTGTCTTTAAATTCATAGTCCTTAGCTAACTCAACTGTGTAAGTCAACTTGCTGTTATTGAAGTCGTAAGAGGCACCCCAACTTAATTTCAATTTGTTATTGGCCACTTCCGGCTTATTGATAAAGAATGGTTGTGGTTTTTCAAGACTTGTTTTGTAAATCTTGTAGTTGTTCTCCAACTCATTTGGCAAATCTGCCAAAATCTTGTCGTAATTATCAGGTGTTGTCTTAGCATGCATTTGGTCAGGCATCTTAGCTAGGTAAGGTTTAATGACTGCTGCGTATTCATTACTCATAGAAGTAATCTTGTCACCAGTAATTGTCTTACGTAGCTCATCCATCTTCTCATCTAGACCCTTGCGGAACTCTTTTGATTTGAGCAAACGTTGGAAAAGTTGGTTACCCCAATAGTTGCTGACACCGACTTCCCAGCTATTGGCTTGGTCGCTGTCCTTACTTACCAAACGACGTTCATTCTTCATCAAGATACTATCGTTATCCCAAGGAATGATGTACCATTTAGTTGAGTTTTGTGGGCTATAGAGATACATGTTACGACTCTGTGTATCATCATTACCAAGCAACATCTGGAAGGCCATCCAATATTGGATATTCTCAGGATCTACATACTTGTCCATGATGGTTTCAATCTTCACCGATGGATCGTTGAGCTTGGTTAGAAAATCAATAAGTTTGGTGTGATCATGGCTACCTTTAATTTCCAAAAGTTTCTCGAATTTATCCTTATCGAATTTAGGATCATCTTCTTTAACAATCGTATCTTCATAGCGGAAGAATTCGAAGAAGTTTGGTTTATAAAGGTTGGCATTTTCATCCAGACCATGATCTTTCAGATAGTTTTTGTTAATCTGTTCGACTTGCGTGTAGAGACCATAATCTTCAAATTTACCTGAAGGATTGTCAGAGGTTTCATCTTTAACGTAGAGGTGAACAAAACTAGTTCTAGCACCCATGAGTTGTGGAATCTCTTCCATTAGATCATAGGACAACTTATTTCTAAAGCGAAGGGCTTCAGTCTGGTGTTTGTTAAGGTTGATCGTACGTTGACCGTTCCACTCACCCTTGTTCTTTTTAATCTTGATTTTGTAGTTCTTTTGGGCGTTCTTACTTGAACTTTCCCCACGAATCTGAACACTGGCATTTGGCACGTCTTGGTCATAACCTAACTCACCAGAGACAGGACCGTCCTCGTTACCAACTTGAAGGAGCCCTGCTACTTGATATCGTTTAACATGCATTTTCTGATAATCTTCAACGGAATATTGATTGACCTCAGACCATGAGTGATTTTGATTTTCTGTAGCATCTCCTCGACGTACTGTCAGGTACATGGTCGTTACCTTTGTATGATCCTTATCATAGAGACTCTTTTTGTCTCTTAAGTGTACATTAGAGATATCAGTGGCCGCTTGTTTATCTACTTTTTTAGTTGTCACACCGTTTTTTGTCTGTTCCTTGGTTCCACATGCTGTAAAACCAAATACCGTACAGAGCAACAAAACCGCTGCTAAACTCTTTTTCCTATTCATTTCCCCCACCTCTTTTGTATGTTTTCTAAACGCTCAGTCCATTTTTCAAAATAGCCCACGTCTTTCTTAGATACCATGGCTTGGCTTCCTAAGAAATGATACTGAAGATCACTTGTGTATTTATCGATTTTCTGACCACTTTCAATGAAAAGAACAAGAGAAGAAATCAAGAAGGCGTAACCGAGAAAGGCTGAGTCCAAGAACTGAGAACCAAAACTCAAAACTACTGTCAAAATAGCAAAGTGTTTGGCAAGTTTCTTGGCCCCCTTATAATCTGCAAAATACATCAATAGCAAGATATTTACATTACCAACAGCATAGAGACCATAAGCCAGACATAGCGTTAAAAAGTACCCATGCATTTGATTGTTAAAACCAATTGGTAAGTAAGTCAAGGCCACGCTTCCGAAGAACATAATGAAAATTGTCGCTAGCAATTGTTTCCAAAAAACATATTTGAGTTCGTTACTCATGACATCAAGCATTTGAGTTTCAGCTTCCTGAATATCCGAAAGACTCCCCTCTTCATTGTAGAGGTTAAAATAACGTCGGAAATGCGGATAGAAGGAAACCTCGACAGACATAACGAAATTAAGTGTTGATACCAAAGTCGTTAAGTAGGCTAGCATGGCTGGCACATCGTAGACTGGAGCTGTACGGAAGAAGCCATCAAAACTCTTACTAATTGGCCCAAACCAGTTAATAATAATATGAGCAAAGAGTGCTACCAACATGTAAAGCCCTGTCTTGGCAAGATCAGAGAATTGATCAAACCATTTCAAAAACTCAAAGGACATTTTAAGATTAGATGGGAAATAGTCATGGATGAGACGAACCATCCAAAACATCATTCCACCGTATCCCAAACAAACACTTAGGAAGATACCATACTTTTGATGTAGGAAAATACTAAGTAACCCAGAGACAATCGTCACACCAATCGCTAAAAAGAAACCTTTGATAATTTCTTTATAGGATTTGATCGCTGTCAAGTAGGTAATGACATTCCAAACGAGACAGAGCTCACCAAAGAGCAAAACTCCCATAGCCACTTCTGCTAAGCTTCGACTAGCCAAGGCTAGATAGATCGCATAAAGCGGTGTCCCAATTAAAAGCATCAAAGCACTCGACGCATAAAATGAAGGGATGATAGTCTCAAATTTCTTCTCGTAGAGCATGTCCGCAACAAAGCGAGTTACCACCAGAGAAAAGAGACTGGTAATCACGAGTGAAAAGATAATAGCGTAAGTTAAGTTTGAAAGAATATAATCACGCTCATTTTCACTGATTCCCGCTACCATTGTTAGAACAACGACACCAGCTGTAAGCAAAATCCCCAAAAGCATAGGACCGGTATAAACAATTCCAGCATAAGCGTAGGCCTTTTGTTTTGAAAAAAGGCTATCCTCGTTGTAAATTTTACGTAATTCAAATCCAATACCGGCCATTAAAGAGCCACCTCCTCATACAAGCGTCGGTACTGACCGATCATTTGCGGATATTGATATATCGCTTCAACACGCTTACGCGCAATTTCACCCATTTCAAGACGTCTAGCATCATTAATCGCCATCTTCTTCATAGCTTCTGCAAGAGGCCCTGTACAAGTAGGTGGCGCACAAAATCCTGCAATCCCTAAATTGTCACCCTCACGACCTTCAAGTAATTCTCGACAACATCCGACATCTGTCGTCACACAAGGACGGCTAGCCGCCATTGATTCCAAAACAGAAAGTGGCAAACCTTCAGAAAGGCTGGTCAAAAGCGTAAAATCAATTTTCTTCATATATTCTCGAATATTAACACGACCAGTGAATAGGAGACGATCTCCCAAATCCATCTTATCGGCCAAGCTAAAACACTCATCCGCATATTCTTGGTCATCTATGCCACCCATGATATGCAAACGAACATTTGGCACTTGCTGAGCTAGTTCGTAGAAAGAATACAACATGGTTTTGATGTCCTTAATTGGAGCCAAACGAACCACGGCTCCGATATCAATCCAACCATCTGGTTCTTTCAAAGGAATTTGAGAAAACGCATCGTAGTCAATCCCGTTTGAAATAACCTGACATTTCTCTGGATCACACCCCATCTCAATCTGAATTTCCTTGGCCTTAGTAAAGAGGCTAGTAATTTTTTCAGCATTTTGATAAATCGCATCAGACAACATATAGAAGAATCTTACCCACTGTTGGCGCATTGTAGGTAAAACCCACTTAGCGCGAAGCAATTCCTCCTCACGTTCACGCGTATAAATCCCGTGTTCAGTTAAGAATAGAGGCTTGTCATAGGTCAAACTGCCCAAAGTTGCAAGAATACCACCATAACCTGTAGAGATTGAGTGGTAAACATCTGCTTTAGGAGGTGGACAGGATAAAATATTTAAAAGTGGAAAAAGCATAGAACGGATAGTGTGAAAAACATCTGAAAAAGATAGCTGCGTGTAGCGCTCACTACAGAGATCTTTCAAGACCTGAAAAAAGGCCTCACTACTCAAGAGATTGTTAGGAACGACCTTACCATCCTGTAAAAGTTTAAACAAGACTTTCCAATCAGGTTGTTGACAAAAAACCATAGCTTTAAGCGCTTGCTTTTCCTCATCTGTAAACTGATGTGGCTCTATGTCTTCTTCTTTATCTGGCACAACATAGTCCAAAAAGACTTCGTGTACCTCTACGACATTTTCAGGAAGTTCATAAACAAACTTTCCCTTTTGCTCATGCGTTGCCCCCACAACCCAAAGAACAAATTCATGCTCTTTCATTTCTGTAATATATTGATACATCCAAGTAGAGACACCACCGTGAACATACGGATAGGACCCTTCAAGAATTAAACATATCTTCATCGGCATTTTCCCCTATTTTGCCTTATTTTAATGTGATGGTGACTGACTTATTCGTAGCCTCCAATAGGTAAAGATCACCCGTTAAATGCGTAACCTTACCATTTTTTACCTTCTTAACCTCGTTTTGATTTAAACGAACCATAAGGTAAGCATGATCATGAAAATTCTCAAGATCAATTTTCAGGGCGTCTTTGGTATATTTTTGAGATACTTTCAAAATACCGTAACGCTGAACAGCACCTGCTAATTCTGAACCTGTTAGATTTCTCAGCGAAGGTGACATATTGTGGACCCAACTAACTTCCTTGTCCAAAGCCTTATACATTTTTGCCCAACCCAATTCTGCACCACGATAGACATCAAGAACATCATCAGGGTGAAGGAAATGGTTATTGACATAGTGCATATTCATTTCAGAAAAGACCGTCATCTGTGAGAAATCGTCCCAAACCGCACCAGAAACTGTACGTGGCTCTTCAATCATTCCATCAGGTGACACTTCAAACTCTTGCGAATAAGTGAAATCTCCTGGGAAATAGTTACTTGAGATAGCCTTGATTTCTGGAAAATCATTAACGATTACCTCTCGCCCTTCTTTTGAAAGGATATTTGATGGTGGAACGTAGACTGATTTTTGCGCTTTAGGAAAGAGTTGGTTGACAAAACGAATCAACTCAGACAGACTGGCCTTCATAGCAGCCTTATCCTTCCAAGTCTTGTAGCTGGCATACTTTTCACCATAATTAACAGATGAAGGACTCAAAGGTTGGTGGTTGTAACCATGATAACCAAGTTCACCGCCATTAGCCAAAAGCGAATTTCCAAAATACTTGAAACGATCTAAATCATTTTGTTGAACAATTTCACCATCTGTCTGGGCCTCATAGTTTTCAATGACCACACCTGTATGAACAATACCATACTTTTCGTGCAGCTTAAGAAGGTCTGGCCACCAAACATTGGTATAAAATTCAGACACAGACATGTCGTAGTCACGTTTAACGAAACGACCATCTCCAGCTGGAACAGGTGATGGGAAATCATCTATATAATAGGTAGAACCATTGATTACCGGATAAACTGTCGCTTCAGTTAAAAGACTATAGGAAGCGGCATAAATACCACGGACATTACGCTCATAAATTCCAAGGTTATCAACAACAAACTTCCCTTTGCCGTATGATTTTTCCCAAATCAACGGTGTATGAGAATCATCTGTTGTTTTAGCATGTACCTTAACATCACTTTCAAGTGAGACTTTTCTAGCTGACTCAAAAGGTTCTTCAATTTTATAATTGCGTCCCCCACCAATCATGAAGTCAGAATCCACGTAGATTTCCTTGACCTCATCCATCTCAAAATTGGAATAACTTACGCCGAGATTATGATCAATGGCATCCAGATTACTTTCTTTCCCCATGGTTACTGCAAAAAGTGTTTGACCACCTTTTTCAGTCCAATCCATTAGTGGCTGAACCTGGTCCTCCATTCGAGAAAGGTCAGTGACAAGAAGGACTACTTTTTTATAATCTGAAAGTGAATAGGACTCGTGTTTAGCCACATCGACTAACTTAGCTCCCATACGCATATCTTTTAGAATTTGCTCAAACTGTTTCCAAGCCCTTTGACTCGTCTCGTTTTCACTATCATAAAGAACCAGTGTATCTTTATCTAAATCCTTGACCACTGAGGCCGTAGAAGGTACTTTTCCGGTAAGATAGGCTTCCTTACCTTGAGTTGGGTACCATTCCCCTTTCTTTTGAACAAAGAGTCCGATGGCCAAACACAAAATAAGTCCGACACCTAGCAAGGTTTCTTTGCGGATAACATTCTTTTTACCTAATTTCATGCCATCACCTCTTTTCCTTGCCAGAAGTTCAAGAGATCTTGCTTGTCCTTAGAAAGAACAACCTGTTTGCCTTGCATCTCACGAATCATATTCTTAAATTCATCAAACTGACCAGTTTGATAGTAATATTCCAAATACAAATAATACACATCATCCGCATTTGATTTAATTGAAAGCTGTGTCAAATGCTTTTGAGCCAAATCATACAAACCAAGAGCTAGTTCATTATGAATAATTCGCACTAAGTCTTTAGCAGTCGTTCCGTGACTAAGTTTTTGCAAGAGACGTTCCTCGTACTCCTTACGAAGCAAACCTTCCATTTGTTTACTTAGAAGTTCTTTAGAGAGGTAATCTTCCATAAAATCACAATACTCGGTTAAGAGGTCAAAGTCTGCTTCACCCTTTTCAAAACGTTTCTCAAAGGCACTCAACTTCTCATCATATTGACTTGAAATTTCAGAAATAAAGGTTGTCGCATAGTGGACAATTTCACTGTCCTCATTTAAACGAGCCAAGTAGAGCAAATCCATGAAATGAGATGGATCATTATTAGCCAATCCCATCAATTGCTGACGAGCTTCTTTAGCTTTATTCAAATAGAGAGACTCTTCAAGAGGAACGATGTCTTCTTCAACCAATTCCTTAGGACGTTGAAAATCATCGATATTTCCAAAATCAATAGTCAAATCTTTAATTTTGCCACCAACTGCTGCTTCTTGACCACGACGGTGTCTACCAGGATTTGGCTTAGAAATCATATGAATCAGACCGGCACCAAAGAAAGGTAAAGCAATTGGGAAAATCAAGTAAAAAATGGTTAAATCTGATTTGCCACTGACAATAGCCTTATAGACAAGTGCTATAGATAGGAAGTAACAAACCGTTAAAATACTAGTAATTAGGACTGGAATCATTGTGCAACCCTCCCTTGATGACTAGCTTGTTCAAGAAGTTCTGCCTTTTCAATGAAAGAACGACTCATTTTTGAAAGAACCTCAAGCTCGTTTAACACTTTAGTAGACATAGCTTCAAAAGGAACAGCCTCTACCCAAATGATAAAGGTACCCTCTGCCTTGGTCTTAACTTCCACGGCATAAGCTGGACGATTCTCAAGCAATGATTTATTAGCCCAGACACGTCCATGACCGAAGGCATCTCCAACTTCTTTAAAGTCTGTCAAAGATACTTGCTTCTTATCGTTATCTCCCAAAAGAAGTTCATATTGGAAAGGACCACCACCATAAAGTGAAACAGGAGCACTCAAAATTTCTGAAACCAAATCAATCGTCTGTCTAAGAACCTTCTCAACACTAGCATGATCTAAAGTCACAAAGTAAGAATAGGCTTTTCCAAGACCATCTTGACTTGCCAACAAGGCATTTTTCAGGTCTTTATTTTCATTGAGTAATGTATGGTAGGATTGATTAAGGATAAGATAGTCTTCCTTAACTGTTTCCAATTGTTTGTCTAGTTGTAGCTTGTCATCTTTTTTCTTCATTTCCACAAAACCACAAACAACAGCGATAAAGATATAGGCAATAAAAGCAACCCAACGATCCGTATTATATAGAAGTAATTGCCAGCTAGTTCCAGACAAAATTTGACTAATTGTCAAACCAATAATTGCAAGGACTGCTGAGAACAAGCCATAACCCATACCCAAAACTGTACTAATCAAGACAACAAAGAGCAAACGTAGGTCGATCAATTGAAACTGTAACTGACCTTGAGTCATATATCGAAAAGCTTCAAAGACTAAGAAAGTCACGACAACAGCAGCAAGTTTCTTATTTCTCTTTTGCTTAACGATATTATCTACGATATTGCGGAACTTAGAAACACGTAAAGAACCTTTTCGCTGCTTTTGATAGTCTTCGTAAATATCTGGCAAGTCACGCACCAAGGCATAACGCATAAACCAAGCGAATCGATCACGCAAATCATGGTGCTTTTCAGGATCGTTATCATATTTCCTAATTCTTCTTTCCTCTAAGAAATGAACCTGCTTGTTAGGGAAATATTTATCCAAAGCTTGCAAGAGCTCACCAAAAGTCAGTTGGAAGGGATCCGGAATAATAATACTTTCATAGATGTCATTCCATCGCTCACATAATTTGTGAAGCAAATCTCCCAAGTCAGATAGACTGATAAAAGTCGCCTGACTTTGTGATGACTCCTTCAACTCCACCTGCTCATGATCGTCTAAACGTACAAACAGTTTATATAGATAATCTTCTTTATTAATGACTGAATAAAGAAAGGGACTATGCAGAACTTTAAGGTTGACCCCAAATTCTCGAGTCCAAGATAATAAGGTATCCTTAGTTGTCGTCTGTAAGCTTCGTTTCCCATCCTCAAGGACAGGACCTGTAATGTAAAGTAAACGTTTGTTTTTTCTATCTTTAAGACACTCTAACAATCTGATGAGATTTTCAATCTCCCCTGAACTTTCATGTCCATAATTGAGATATTCCGAAAAATAGATGATTTGATCATAATCATGAAAATCAAAAACATCTTCTAATTGATTGTTCTCATAATGTTTGGTATATACGGTGATTTTATTCTTACGAGAGTTCTTTACACCTGTATGACCAAAAATAAAAACTGCTTGATTAGGAAACGTTTTCAAAATGAAATCGTTTGTTAATCCAGCAGTATTACCAAGTATCAAAATATTCATAAACTTCTCCCCACTTTTAAGAGTGTCCCCTTAACTACACTCTCTACCCATTCTAATCATTAGTCTCAAGTATTTCCCAATAATCTCAAGACCACCATGTAATGCCTTTCTTAAGAAAGCTCTTTGAAAGTTATGGCCTCCTCCCCAATGAGTGAGCACGTAACTCTCATCTGAATCTCTTTCGAAGATTCTTAAAGATTTTAAAAATATAAGAAAGAACAAGATCATTCTAAATAAACATTAACGTAAATTAATATTATTAAAGAATAGATTAAATTGACTAACTAAATATCTTGTTATGTTGATTAGCTTCCCCAAGAAATCACAAACTAACCAGATCACTTTAGATTATCTAACACCTGTTAAACCTTATTTAAAGGTATTTCTTCTTACTCTATCAATCTAAAATGACTCTAGTTTTATAATTACATCGTCACTTTTATTATAGCAATTTATTCTTATTTTTCAACTCCTTTCAAAGGTTTTCACCAAAAGAATTTATCTATAGCTAGTAGTTTTTATCCTTAAATCACTCAATCCATAGGCTTTACAAGTGTTTAAAGTCAGAAAATTCATATTATTTATTTTCAAAACAAAAAAACAGAATTCAAAAAAATTAAATTCTGTTACTTTGATATTATTAAATTGAAAGTAATATTAAATCTTTTTAAGCTTCTACAGCCGCTTTGAGGGCATCTACCTTGTCCAATTTTTCCCATGGAAGATCGATGTCCGTACGTCCCATGTGACCATAGGCCGCTGTTTGACGATAGATAGGACGTTTAAGATCCAGCATTTGAATGATACCTGCCGGACGCAAGTCAAAGAGATCGCGGACAGCAGCTTCAAGTTTACTTTCAGCAACTGTCGCCGTTCCGAAAGTATCAACACGGACAGACACAGGGTTAGCAACACCGATAGCATAAGCCAATTGTACTTCTGCTTTCTTAGCAAGACCAGCAGCTACGATGTTTTTGGCAATGTAGCGAGCTGCATATGAAGCTGAACGGTCAACCTTAGTGGCATCCTTACCTGAGAAGGCACCACCACCGTGTCTTGAGTAGCCACCATAAGTATCAACAATGATCTTACGACCAGTCAAACCAGAGTCCCCTTGAGGTCCTCCGATAACAAAACGACCTGTTGGGTTGATAAAGAACTTAGTCTCATCATCCAAGTATTCGGCTGGAATAACTGCCTTAATGACTTTTTCAATGACATCTTGACGAATTTGGTCGTTAGTCGCTTCAGGATCGTGTTGCGTTGAGATAACGACTGTATCAACACGTACTGGTTGGTCATTCTCATCATACTCAACGGTAACCTGAGATTTAGCATCTGGACGAAGGTATGAAATCTCACCAGATTTACGCAAATCTGCCAATTTTTTAACCAATTTATGTGAAAGGCTAACTGGAAGTGGCATAAACTCTGGAGTTTCGTCAATAGCAAAACCAAACATCAAACCTTGGTCACCAGCTCCGATAAGATCAAGTGGGTCTTGATCACCAGTTCCACGAACTTCAAGTGCTTCATTGACACCTTGAGCAATATCTGGTGATTGTTCAATCAATGATGGGTGAACCCCTACAGATTCTGCCGCAAAGCCGTATTCTGCATTGTTATAACCAATTTCAGCGATAGTATCACGAACCACACGGTTAATGTCCACATAAGCTGTTGTAGAAACTTCACCGAAAACATGGACAGAACCAGTGTAGACAGCTGTTTCTGCTGCAACGTGTGCATCTGGATCCTCTGCTAAAATCGCATCAAGAATGGCATCTGAAATTTGGTCTGCAATTTTATCTGGATGCCCCTCAGATACTGATTCAGACGTGAAAAGTTTACGTTCTGACATATAAAATGTCCCCCTTTTAATATGAAAAATAGTATTAGATAGCACGGATTTAACCGTCTCCTAATAGGTAAAACGCTATGCTCCTGGTAGAGCTAAACGCCGTTAAAAAGTTACAAAGAACCAACAGCCAACTCTAGGATGACTGTTGCCTTATCGGGACTTAATAACTACCGTCCATTATATCATGTTTTTTCAGTCTAGTCATATAGTTATTTATTATCAAGCCTTATCAATAAGTTATAGTGAGCATTTTACCATCTTTTGTATTATACTTAGGATATGAAAACTTATGAACACGTTTATGACATCTTATCGAAGAGTCCTGATTTTGTGACGGGAGAGAGCTTGGCTAAAAGCCTTGGTGTCTCACGGACAGCCATTTGGAAGGCAATTCAAACACTTCAAGAACAAGGAATTGACATTACAAGTGTCCGCAAGAAAGGCTACTATTTAGAAAAGGGAGATATTCTTCTTCCTCAAGACATCTCTAAGCAACTCAACATTCCAGTCTACTTTAATCCAGATTCTAACTCTACCCAACTAGATGCTAAACATGGCATGGAAAAGATTAATCCGACGCCTGCACTATATCTGGCATCAAGTCAAAAGGCAGCCAAAGGACGATTTGAACGTCACTTCTTTGCCAGTCCACAAGGTGGTATCTACATGAGTATCCACTTAAAGCCCAACTGTCATTTTGAGGAGTTACCCCCTTATACGATGATGGTGGCAGCTGCTATTGTCAAAGCTATCCAGCGTCTAACCGGCATCAATACAGAAATCAAATGGGTTAATGACATCTACTTCAACAACAAAAAAATGGCTGGTATCCTTACCGAAGCCATTAGTTCTATCGAATCTGGTCGCATCACAGATGTCATTATCGGGATTGGGCTTAACTTCTCAATCACTGATTTCCCTGAAGAGTTAGCTAATAAAGCTACTAGTCTTTTTACTTCTGAAAAACCAAGCATCACTCGAAACCAGCTCATTTCAGAAATTTGGAAACTCTTTTTAACCATTCCTACTAGCGATTTGGTCAAAGTTTATAAAGAAAAGTCCCTCGTTTTAGACAAACAAGTGACCTTTGAACAAGCTGGAAGGACTTATACTGGTATTGCCAAGGAAATTGGCGATAAGGGCCAACTTCTCGTTTTTACTGATGATGGTCAGGAAAAATGGTTGACCGCTGGCGAAGTGAGCCTTACTTCTTGGTAGACTTGTCGGCTGCACGCGCAATGCGTGAAACAACGTAAGTTGTCCAAAGACGACGAAACAGTAAATAACCAAAAAAGGCTGTAAAAAAGTAATAGCCGTGCTGTAAACTGTAATTAAAACAAACCGTTTCAAAAATAGTTTCAAGCGTAATAAACAAAATTTGTTGAATCATAAGATTATTATATCAATAGATAGAGCCTAGGACAAGCAGTCTAGGCTCTTTTCATTTTTACACGGATGGAACAGCTTCAGAAATCTATCAAATTACACTGGACATCCTCGCTTTTGTGTTTCTTGGCTCGGACCTAAAAAGGTCCACTGGACCTTCCTCGCTTTCTTATTTCTAGGCTCGGACCTAAAAAGGTCCACTGGACCTTTTTAGTCCTCTATTTCTACTACATCAGAGAGAAACTCGAGTTCTTGAGGGATATACTCTTCACGATCTTCTTTTTCCAATTCTTCTTTGGATTTGAGACTGCGTGCAAATTCTGTTCGGAGTTTTTCAAATTCTGCTTTTGGAACAGCCATAATATTTGGTGAGAAACCGGCAGCTGAACTCATGATACTACCAAACATATCATTAAGATCACTGCGTTTCATAACCTGCTCAGCATTAAAGGCAGCATTAAATGCCAGGATAGCATTTTCTTGATTGGCTAATACAGGCTCGGAACCATTCAAAAGTGCCCTATTTTGTGGGCTGATAGAATCCAAGATTTCAGGCCAAGTTGCCTTTAGGGCATCCAGACACTGGCGTGATTTCTGAGGATTTTCCATGGTTTCACGCATAATCGTGAGAATCTTTTCACGATCCACCTTGTACTGATAAGCAGGTTTGGCTTTTCGACTTGGTGCTACTTCTCCTTGGACTTTGCCCTCTTTAAGAGCTTTACGTAGACTTTCTACCTCGCGACGAAGACTATCTAACTCTTCTTTTAAATTCCCTGGAATTTCTTGTGAAACCTGAGTATGGGTTTCTGACAATTTTATAGTCAGCATTTCCGCATAGATTTTAGGATGTGTTCCAGTTTTAATTTCTGGCAAGGCACTTGTAACCAAGTCAATCAGTTGGAAAAGTCGGTCTTGCTCCAGAGAAAGATTCTCTTCAAAAAGGGGACTATGGTGACTGTTCTCTCCGCCCGCTTTGACAATCAAAAGATCACGAAAATACTCCAAGAGATCCGTCGCAAAACGGCTCATAGACTTACCATTATCAAAAAGAGTTTCAAGATTTGATAAAGCTTGCGTAGTCTCTTGATTGCGAACGTTAGCGACAAAACTGTCTAAGGCTGTTAAACCAATAGAACCAGTGATTTCTTCAGCTACGGCTTGGCTGACATGATTGTCAGGAGACAGACTCAGTGCTTGGTCTAAGATTGACAAAGCATCACGCATACCACCTTCCGCACGACGAGCAATAATGGTCAAAGCCTCATCATCAAAGGTTAATCCTTCTTTTTCCAGGATTGAAGCCAAATGCTCTTTAATAGCTCCCTGCTTGATCGATTTAAACTCAAAACGTTGAACGCGAGAGAGGATGGTTGCAGGAATCTTATGTAATTCAGTGGTCGCTAGAATAAAGACAACATTTTCGGTTGGTTCTTCCAAGGTTTTCAAAAGAGCATTGAAGGCACCTGTCGAAAGCATGTGAACCTCGTCGATAATATAGACCTTGTAAGTCGCACGACTTGGAGCATAGGTTGATTTATCACGGATTTCACGAATCTCATCTACACCATTGTTTGATGCGGCATCAATTTCAATCACGTCTTCGAGACTTCCGTTAGTAATATCGCGACAAATATCGCAGTGATTACAAGGCTCACCATCAACTTGATTAGGACAGTTCATAGCCTTGGCAAAGATTTTCGCCGCACTGGTTTTACCGGTACCACGTGGCCCAGAAAAGAGATAGGCATGACTGATTTTCCCTGACTCTACCGCCTGTCTGAGCGTGGTTGAAATCACTTTTTGACCAACCATTTCGCCAAAGGTCTGACTACGGTATTTACGATATAAGGCTTGATACATTAGTTTACCTCAAACATTCCAAATGTAAGCTCGGTTTTCTCAAGTAAAATTTTGACAAATGCTTCAAGATAATCTTGGTCTACTTGGTTATAGTCTCCTACTTGGTGAGAATCCAAATCGAGAACACCAACTAATTTGCCATCTTTTACCATTGGTACAACAATTTCACTTCGAGCAGCGGAATCACAAGCGATGTAATTGGCGTGTTTGGTGACGTCTTCGACAATTAAGGTTCTATTTTCTGCTGCAGACTGGCCACAAACACCCTTACCTAGGGCAATTCGAACACAAGAAACATTACCTTGGAAAGGACCAAGGACTAACTCATTCTTGACATTATCCATCAGGTAGAAGCCTGTGAACACAGAATTCGGCAGGGTTGTATTCAAGAGAGCTGAGGCATTAGAAAAGTTGGCCAAAGCATTGTCTTCATTGGCAAAAAGCACCTTAGCCTGTGCTAGCATTAATTCATAGGCTGATTTTTTTTCTTCGTTAGTCATAACTACCATTATAGCAAAGATTGGTTCTTAAAACTAAGATTGACCTACCTTTTCTCCTTCCCTTTCATTTAAAAATAATTCAAGATCTTGAACGACATTTTCAGGATATTCTGGACTAGAAATCTGATAAAACTTAACAGTCATTCGATTTCTGAACCAGGTTAATTGCCGTTTAGCAAATCGACGCGTATTTTGCTTGAGTTTTTCCAAGGCTTCGTCCAAGGTTTGGTTCCCAGCAAAATAAGGAAACAACTCCTTGTAGCCTATACCACGAGCTGACTGGGCATTAGGATAATTATCGTACAGCCACTTGGCTTCTTCCAAGAGACCATGTTCAACCATCTTATCTACTCGTGTATTAATTCGGTCATAGATTAAGGAACGTTCATCATCTAATCCGATAATAAAGGGATCATAAGTCGTCTCAGTATTTTCAAGATTCTCCGAAAAACGATGAAGCTCAAGTGCTCTAATAGCACGACGACGGTTAATCTCTTTAATCTCAATACCTAAGCAATCAATTTTTTCAAAAAGTTCCTGATCAGATAATTGCTCTAATTCCGAGCGATAGGCTAAAACCTGCTCCTGATCGACCTGTCCCCCTAGGTGATACCCTTCTAGGAGACTTTGTAAATAGAGACCTGTTCCTCCTACTACAATAGGCAGCTTACCACGACTAACGATATCTGTAATGGCAGCCTCTGCCTCTGTCACAAAATCATAAGCTGAATAGGTCTCATCAACATCGCGAACATCAATCAGATGATGCAATGCTGCTGCCTGCTCTTCAGGAGTGGCCTTGGCGGTGCCTATATTCAATTGTCGGTAAACCTGCTGGCTATCTCCTGAAATAATTTCGCCATTAAAACGCTTGGCCAATTCAATTCCAAGCGCTGTTTTTCCTACAGCAGTAGGACCAGCTACTACAATAAGTTTGGTTTTCATAATGTTTTCACTTGCTATTCTAGATATTTTTTTAGATAATATAAGCATATTATAACATATACGGAGGATAGTCTCATGGCTAAAAAACATTCATTCGCTAAAGGTGTCGCTACTGGCGTTATCGGAACTGCTGCTACTGTAGCAGGTGCTGTCTTCGCAGTTAAGAAAACCATTATCGAACCAGAAGAAAAGAAATTGGCTTTCATCGAAGAAAACCGTAAAAAAGCAGCTCGTCGTCGTGTAAGCCGCTAATAATGAGAACCAGGGAAACCTGGTTTTTTGCTGTTATTTTTAACTCTTCATCTATGACTAGGAACGGAGCCAAATTTGAAAAGAAAAAAATATAATATTATCACCTTCTCTTTGCTAGCTTTCTTCTTTCTCTTCGGTTTTTTATCAAAACATTTAAAAGAACCTGTAAAGCCAGCAGCAAAAACGCATCACATCTCTCACAGCCTTTCATCAAAAAGTAGCTCTTCTCATAAAAAAGAGAACACTAAATCATCAACTGCTACTTCGACGGAAGAGCATAAGACGGATGCTAAAGACGAAAATAAGAACCAAGCATCTTCTTCAGTTCAAGGACCAAATCAGAAAACAAACAACCAAACACCTCATCAAGATGGAAATCAAGAAAAGTCCAAGCCTGTTGAAGGCGGACGAGGTTGGGGCGGACCAGAAGATGGCTCCTATGCCACTAACGGAGGAGGCGGTGGAGGTCACGATGCAGCCTTCGCCGCAGGTGCTGGTGGAGGAAGCAATCACGCAAGCTCAACTGATCAGAGCAATGAGTGGGTTAACGACGTTGATAACAATCCTTACGAGTACCCACAAGCTTCATCAAGCACAGATACAACTGCCAATTCCAATTAATGAGATAACAGCATACTAAACATCACCAGTATTCTATTTTGAACCCTAGTTAGGACTAATCCTGACTAGGGTTTTTGCTTATCAAAAAAACACCTATAATTCAATAGGCGTCAAATACATTTAGCTTAAATTTTGAGCAAACTAGCTTAAAACCTTTTCGTTACAAGCCCATAAAGAACATAACGATAAAAAGATAAAATAAATGTGGACAAAACGCTTTAAAACCGCATGGTTAAAGGCTTAAAAATGTCCCCTGCCGGAATCGAACCAGCAACGACTCCTTAGGAGGGAGTTGTTATATCCATTTAACTAAGAGGACTTATGAAAAAATCTGCCACGAGGACAGATTTTTTATGTGAAATCTGTAAATTATTTACGGATTTCTTTGATACGTGCAGCTTTACCTTGCAAAGCACGCAAGTAGTAAAGTTTAGCACGGCGGACTTTACCGTAGCGTACAACTTCAATCTTTTCAACACGTGGAGTGTGGATTGGGAAAGTACGTTCTACACCGATACCGCTTGAAATTTTACGAACTGTGTACATTTCTGAGATCCCTTGACCTTTGCGTGAAATAACTACACCTTCAAAGATCTGGATACGTTCGCGAGTTCCTTCGACAACTTTCGCGTGAACGCGAACTGTGTCACCAGGACGGAATGATGGGATGTCAGTACGAAGTTGACCTTCTGTCAAACTTTGGATCAATGGATTCATTTTTATATACTCCTATCTTACTAATCTTAAGAGCAACCTCTGTGTCTCAGCGGATTAGCCGTTATTTTTGTGTGTCCATTACACACTCTTAGTATCTTATCAAAAAATTATCAGGATGTCTAGTATCTTATTGCATTTCTAGCATTTTTTGTTGTCCATAAATGCTCGTCTTATGATTTATGAGATAAGCAAAAGCCATGACAATCGCGTAAGGGACTGCATTAGCGGGACCAAAGACTTCAACGCCAATGAAAATAGGGGCTAAAAGGGTATTGGTACTGCTACCAAAGACAGACAGATAGCCTAGACCTGCTACAAGTGGAATTGGAAGTCCCAGAACTGGTGCTAGAACAGCACCAAGACTTGCACCGATAGCAAACAAAGGGGTTACTTCTCCTCCTTGGAAACCAAGAGATAGGGTAAAGACGGTCAAGAGCAATTTCAAGAGCCAATCCAATGGATAAATGGTCCCACCACCAACACTTAAAGCAATCAAATTCGTTCCAAGACCTGTATAACGTCCCTTCCACAAAATCAAAAGAAGACAGGTTAAGACGACACTTCCTAAGAGAACACGATAATAAGGATTTGGGAGCAGACTCGCTACTTTCTTTTTAGCTAGTGACAAGAGATAAGCAAAGAGATTTCCTGCAATACCAAAGGCCAGACCTAAAAGAGCTAATTTCATAAACGTGCCAAGGTCAATAGTTAAACTTTCAGAGACAAAGTGGCTAAATTTTTCAAGACCTAAGAGATGGCTTGTCGTACTAGCCACAAAAGATGCAATAAGAGTCGGTACCAAGATTGGCAGACTTAACTGTCCTAGAGTCAATACCTCAAGCGCAAAGAAGGTCGCGGCGATTGGTGTTTGGAAGAGCCCTCCAAAACCAGCGGCCATACCCATGGTCAAGAAAATGCGTGAAGCATTCGGGAGCTTAAAATAGCGACTAAAAGCATGAGAAACTGTGGCCCCCAGTTGTACAGCAACTCCCTCACGACCTGCAGAACCCCCGAAAAGGTGGGTTAGCCATGTGGTTACAGTCACCAGTGGAATTAACCTTAGGGGGACTTGATCCTCCTCATTATGTCCAACCTTGAAAATCAAGCCCATTCCCTGTGCTGCCTTACCCGCAAACTTTTGATAAAGGTAAACTATCAAAAGACCTGCTAAAGGAAGTGCCGGAACTAGATAAAAGAGATGGTGATCACGAAATTCCGAGAGTCCTATCAGCACGCGCCCAAAAACAGCATCAATCAGTCCAACAAGCACCCCCAACAAGATTGCATAAAGACTTAACATTACTAAATGTAAGTAAGAAAGACCTTGACTATCACTTAATTGTCTTACTTTCATCCTAGTTGCCTACTTTTCTTCTAGCTTACTTGCTTGATAAGTACGTGAATGCTTCATAATATCCGCGAAACTAGCAACGATAGCTTCTTTATATTCGGGATTAAGAACACTAGCGCCTACTTTGTCTAGCAAGGCTTGCTCTCGTTCGGGATCATAAATCGCCTTTCCAGTGCGTTGTTTATAAGCACTTACTCGAGTTACCAATTTCATACGTTCTTCCAACAAAGCCACAATCTCATTATCAACGGTATCAATCTGTTGGCGAATCTCATTTAAGTCCATACTGACCTCCTTTTTTCTCTCCATTATAACAAAAATGACCTGAGGACAAAAGAGCCTCAAGCCATTGAATTGCTTATAAAAAGAGTTTTCTTACCTGACTGATATTACTTTCATTAACAACCAGATACAGGGTTGCTCCTGCTTTTAGACGTGTGTCTCCATGAACAACCTCAGACTGATCTTGAAAAATCTGAGTGGAAATCAAAACCCCATCAGGTAAGGTTAAATCCTTAACCAATCGACCAGCTAGACTATCTGTAACCGGTAAGTCAATCATCGTCGGTATATTATCAACTTGCTCTGGTTTGTGAGCTAATAGATTGTGAAGCATGGCTTCATAGACAGGTTCTCCTCCCATGAAATCCATGACTAGATAGGCAATCAGGGTCACGACACCAATTGTCATCAATTGGTGAAGGTCACCCACCATCTCAGTCACTAAAATCATAGCAGTGAGCGGTGCCTTAGATACCGCACCGAAATAACCAGCCATACCAAGAATGATAAAAATAGGGAACTGACTGACTTGTAAGAATCCTAGATTTTCAAAAGCTGCCGCAAAAACGCTACCAGAAAGAGCACCTAGAGTCAAAATCGGCAAGAAAATCCCACCAGGAAATCCTGAACCAAAGGACAACATACTCCAAACAAAGCGAATAGCCAAATAGAGGATAGCCACAGCTAGAGCAGGATGTAAACCATTTAGAGCAAGAATCAATTCATTCCCACCACCTAAAAGATGTGGAAAATAGAGACCAATAGGAATGATAAACAGAACTGCCAAGAGGCCATGAAAATGAGATGGCAAGTGGAAGATTTTCCCTAACCCTTGGTAGACCTTACCAATGCGTAAGACAACCCACTCATAACCGTATCCAAGCACACCTAGAAAAATCCCCAAAACAATAAGAATCCAATAATCTTTCAAAGGAAATACGGGTAATTTTTCTGTCATAGCAAGGACCGGTACCTGGCCAAAGATGCGTAGGGAAACAGCATTGGCCACTAAAGATGCCGTTAAAGCTGTCACCCAAACATGACGAGAGAAATGATGATAGACTTCTTCGACGACAAACAAAAGACCAGCAATTGGAGCATTGAAGGCAGCCGATAACCCTGCTGCTGCTCCAGCAGCAATCAAGACACGCTTCTCACGTGCAGAGAGCTGAAGTCCCTTGGCTAATCCCTTAGCAGTCATGGCACCTAGTTGAATACTAGGTCCCTCACGTCCCAACATCAGTCCCATTGAAATCCCAAGGACACCACCTAGGAATTTACGCCATAAAACTGACCACCAAGACGGATGTAAGAGCCCCATCAGTTCCCCTTCAACATGGGGAATCCCTGAGCCCTTGATGTCTTTTTCCTGCTTAATAAGGTAACCAATAAAAAGGGCAATCAAGAGATTAACAAGTACAATTCCCAGAATCAGAAGTGGATTATGAAGGGCGTCTTCGTAAATATCTACAGAAAATGCGGCCCCTTTGGCAATTAACCAACGAAAAAGACTGACCACTGCTCCTGCTGTCACCCCCACTAAGAGCCCTCGCCAAACGGACCAAAGGAGATGTTGAGATTGCGTCCTAAAATCTCTTTCTATTTCATTCATAAAAAACTCCATTTTTGACTACAATAAAAGCAGACTTTACTCTGCTTTTTTCTTATGCTAATGCTTCTGAAACTTTTTCAGCGAAAGCTTCAAGGTTTTCGATATCTTCATCTTCAGCAGAAAGGTCAACCTTGACGCTATCAGCACCCTTAGTCGCCCCTGTGAATGTGAATTGATTTTCAAACTCATCCACTGAATGACAGAAATAATCGTAGAAGGTATCTCCTGAACCTACAACACCAAAGATTTTACCTGACAAGTCGAGGTCAGCCAAATCTTCGTAAAAGTCAACGATTTCATCTGGCAACTCACCATCACCATAAGTGTAAGTCGCTACGATACAGATGTCCGCATCTTCAAAATCAGCGGCATCAACCGTTGTACACTCGTCTACATCTACAGTGTGACCCAATTCTTCCAATTTTTTGGCAACGATATCTGCGATTTCTTCCGTGTTACCGGTCATACTGGCATAAACGATTTTTGCTAAAGCCATAATGTCCTCCAAAATAATAAATTAGCTATATTATATCATATTTCTTCAGAAAATAAATGACCTAATAACTCAAAAAAACTGCCCATCAGGACAGTTTTAGATTTTGTAAAAGTTCAAAATGTCGATAGACTAGCCATAAGCCAGCACCAATTAACAGAATGATAATCACTGCTCTCATGAGACCTCTAAGAAAAGTCAAGAGCCAAGTAAGAAGCATAGAGGCGATTAGCCAACTCCAACCAGAGGCCCCGTATAGGGTTTGAATACTCTGTATGGAATGACTGGTCAGCGTTTTTACCCAATTGGGAATATAAATCCAAATGCCATCACCTGATAGGCCCAAACGATTGGCAATCATGGTTCCTGTTGTTTGCAACCAAGTAAAGACCCCAGCATTGAAAAGAAAAAGGAAGGTTTGCATGGGGTAACGTCTAGCAAGGTGTTTCAAATAGTGCATGACACTCCTCCTTAATTTGCATAGAGAGCATGGACCGTATCAATATCCACCTGTTGAATCCCGTAATAAGATCCAGCTGATTGCATAACGGATGTCTTAGAGTCATCATGGTCCAAGCCAATGGCATGTCCCAATTCGTGTTCAGCCGTATTCACAATACGTTTATGAGTATAACCAAAGTCACTATTCAAGAGGAAATAACGGTTTAACTTCACATCTACATGAGTGATGCGATTGGTCAAAACATTGGTTTGAGTGTCTGCTAAACCTGCTGCCTGTGAATTCGCATCGGAATAGTCAGTCGCAACAATGTCAGCCGTTGAGGCATCATCAGTTAAAGTAAAGATGAAAGCACCCGTGTTATTCCAGTTAGTAATAGCTTCCTTATAAGCTGCTACCAAGGTTTCGTCTGTAGATTGTATATAGATGCTAGCTGTATTTTGCGCCCATCTAGCTCCATTAGACTCAGGAATAGTATCTGTCGTTGATAGGTTAGAGACAACTTTCTCAACGTCACTAGTACTGGTACCACTAAAACCTAGCTCTACTTGATGAAAGGCTTGGTTAATGTTTGTGGCTAAGGTACTTGAAGAGTTATTGGCATAGTAGACGAGTCCATAAGCAATAAGGGCTAGGACTAGGGCAAGTTTAAATATAGCCCAAATAAGATTCCAAATAAATTGTAAAAGAAGTTTGGGAATATAGAAGATTACTCTGAATAATTTTTTCATTATTGAGCCTCCTTTTCGAAACTTCCCCTAGTATATCAAGCTCTAATAGTTCTGACAAGCAAAAAATATCACTTTAAGCTTTTATCATCTCTTTGATAAGATGTTACAAAATTGACCTATTAAGACAAACGTTCTTCTTTAACGTAATCAATAGGTAACCATTCTAAGTAGGCTTCTAGTTGTTTTTCCCAGTAATACCACTCATGTCTTCCATGGTCTGTGCTGTAGTCAATGTCTAAACCAAGGGCCTTCAAATCAGCAACTGCTTTATCTTGAGAATCAAAAAGGAAATCCTCGAGGCCACACCAGGCAAAGAATTTGGTTTTCTTGTCATGTTGTTTGGCTAAGTTAACTAGTTTGTGCTGCTCAATGTCTTTTCCTTCCAAATCACCAAAGACACCTTGCCAGTATTCCTTAGACTCACTCGTTTCATCTGTAATCATCTCTACTGATAATCCAAGGGCACCAGAGAAGGAACCCGCACAAGCAAAGTTATTTGTCGTTAAGGCTAGTTTGAAAGAACCATAGCCACCCATAGAAAGTCCTGCTATAAAGGTCTTTTCACGCTTCTTAGTCATACTAGGGAAGAAACGTTGCATGACTTGAGGAAGCTCCTTAGCAATGGCATCGTAATACTTAACCCCGTAATTGGTATTTGTATACCAGCCATTTTCAGAGTTAGGCATAATAACAATGAGATTAGTCTTACGAAGGAGACGCTGAATATTGGTACGGAAGGCCCAAGAATTATGATTGCCCCCCATGCCATGAAGGAGATAGAGAACTGGGATGTCCGTATCACTTTCCGTTTCAGCAATCTGATCACGATCTGGATAGATGACATCCACTTGGCGGTATTGTCCTAGAACATCTGATGAGTATTCAATTTGAAAAAAAGCCATTTGTATTTTCCTTTCTTAATGTTAGAAAAGCTGGGACACCCCAGCTTTTGATTTTAAAACAAAGTCTTGTTGAGACTTTTCTCAATGTCTATGGTGCAAGCGATACGCTCACACTTTTATGTTTTAGTCAGTTATTAGCGGACTTCCATAACTACAGGAAGGATAGCTGGACGGCGTTTGGTTTGGTCAAAGAGAAACTTAGCCACATCGTCGCGGACAGCACCTTTAAGTTCACCCCAGTCGAAGCTGTCTCCTGCCAAGTAATTTTCAACGGTAGCATTGACAATGTCAGCAGCCTCACGGAGAATGTCACGGCTCTTCTTCACATAAACGAACCCACGTGTATTCACACGCGCTTTAGAGACAATCTTACGTTCCTTCTTGTTAACAGTGATAGCTACGATAAAGATACCATCTTCAGACAAGACCTTACGGTCACGAAGGACGATATTCCCCACATCGCCAATGGCATTACCGTCAATCATAACATCACCAGCTGGGACAGCTCCTTCATGAAGGAAACCTTGGTCCTCTGATAAGTGCATGATGTCACCGCGTTTTACGATATAAATATTTTCTGGAAGAATACCAACTTCCAAGGCTAACTCTGCATGTGCTTGAAGGTCACGGTACTCACCTTGGACAGGGAAGAGATACTGTGGACGAAGGAGGTTAATCATCAATTGAAGTTCACGAGCATTGGCATGTCCAGAAACACGAAGGCTCTGCGTAATCATCTTAACAGTTCCACCAGCTTTATAGATAGCGTTGTTGACACGTGCCACTACGGCTTCCTTAGCAATGCTTGGAGTTGTAACGATATAAACCAAATCTCCATCCTTGATTTGAACGTAACGGTGACGACCAACAGCCATCTTTTGAAGGCCATCGATTGGTTCACCCATACGACCATTTTCGAGGATAATCAACTCGTGGTCTTCAAACTTGTTCATATCTTTTGGTTTGACAATAAGTTTCTCATGCTCCACAGTCAATTTTTTGAGACGAATAGCTGTGCGGACAATATTTTCTACGTCAAAACCAGTAAGAACAACGCGACGTCCGTGATCAGCAGCTGAATCAAAGACTTGTTGAATACGTACCAAGTTTGAGGCAACTGCAGCAACAATAACACGTCCTTCTGCATCAGCAATAACTTGGTCAATTTCTTGGCCAACTTCTGCTTCAGAAGCTGTTTGTTCCGTACTTGTCGCATTTGCTGAGTCTGACAAGAGGGCCAAAACACCTTCACGTCCGATTTCAGCCAAACGACCTAAGTCAGTTTTGTAGTAAGGGCGAGCAGCTTGGTCAAACTTGAAATCACCAGTATAGACAATATTGCCTCGGTCCGTGCCAAGAACAATCCCCATTGATTCTGGAATCGAGTGGGTTGTTTTAAAGAATGAGACTTCAGCATCTTCAAATTCAATTTCAGTTTCTGCGTCAATAACATGGAAGTTATTGAATTTCTTAACGCCAGCATTTTTTACAAAAAGCTTAGCCAACTCAATAGTAAGTGATGACCCAAAGACTGGTACTTTGACGTCTTGCAAGATATAAGGTAGGGCACCAATGGCATCAGCGTGTCCATGCGTCAAGAAAATCCCTTGGATACGGTCTTTATTTTCAACCAAGTAATCTAAATTAGGGATAACAAAGTCAACACCTAATTGTTCATTTTCAGGATACTTTAGACCAGCATCCAAGATAAAGATAGAGTCGTTAATTTCAACAATATAGAGGTTTTTAGCATTCTCACGCACTCCACCTAGGGCAATAATTTTAATATCGCTCATGCTTGTTTTTCTCCTTTTTAGTTTGACTCTCTTCTAGAGCCTATTTTTACAGACGGTCCAAGAAGCTGAACGTTCGTGCGAACAGTCTCCTTGTCGATTTACAGGCCACAACAAAAAGTTGCATACCCTTTAAGTATACAACTTTTTGGCTTATTTTACAATTTAGAGTCAGACTAGGCTTACTCAAACATAGCGTAATAGTCTGTGATATCCAATTGGCCTTTTTCTTCCTTGGTAAGGTCTTTAATGATTTGACCATCCTTCATAACGATTAGACGATTGCCATATTTTAGGGCATCTTCCATGTGGTGGGTAATCATCAAGGCTGTTAGATGGTCACCTGTTACAAACTCATCAGTCAACTCCATGAGGGCTACACTGGTCTTGGGATCCAGGGCTGCGGTGTGCTCATCTAAGAGCAAGAGCTCAGGACGTTTAAGTGTCGCCATCAACAGACTGAGAGCCTGACGCTGACCACCTGAAAGGAGACCTGCTGGTGTATCTAAGTGTTTTTCTAAACCATTACTGATACGTTCGATCAGACCTTGAAATTCCTCTGTGTAGAGATGAATTTGGCGTGATTTAAGCCCTCGTTTTTCACCACGGTATTTGGCAATCAAGAGGTTTTCTGCAACAGTCATACGAGGAGCTGTCCCCATTTTAGGATCTTGGAAGACTCGTGAGAGGTACTTAGCACGCTTCTCAGCAGGGAGAGCCGTAACATCTTCACCCATGATGAAAATCTGACCACTGGTCAACATGAGTGTCCCTGCAATGACGTTGAAGAGGGTTGATTTTCCGGCACCATTTCCACCGAGAATGGTAATAAAGTCACCTTCTCTAATGGTAAGATTAACATGGTCCAGGATTGTTTTTTCGGTGTCAAAACCGTTATTGACCTTAACAGTCGCATCTTTGAGTTCTACAATAGCTGTCATCGTGATAAGGTCACCCCCTTAAAGAATTTTCGGCGTAGGACAGGCGAAATCAAACAAATAGCCAAAACAATTGCACTAAAGAGTTTGAGGTAGTTAGTGTTAAAGCCAAGAGCAATAACCGCTGTCAAAAGGAACTGATAGAGGATTGAACCAATACAGATGGCAATCAAACGTTCCAACAGAGTCAAGTTAGTCGCATAAAGGACCTCACCAATGATAATGCTGGCAAGACCAATGACGATAACCCCAATCCCTTTAGAAACGTCGGCATAACCGTCCTGTTGGCTAATCAAGGCTCCTGAGAGAGCGATAATACCGTTTGAGATAACAAGACCCATCACTTCCATATTGTCTGTGTTGATACCAAATGATTTGGCCATGTCTCTATTATCACCTGTGGCAATATAAGCTTGACCTAGGCGCGTGTTAAGAAAGGCAATCAAGGCAGTGATAACAATGGTCACAGCAATGAGACCAACAATCAAGAGATTGTAGTCCTTGCTGAAAGGAAGCAAATCTTGAATAGTCTTAATATCAAGAAGTCCCAAGTTGGCCCTTCCCATAATCATAAGCATGACTGAGTTAAGAGAGGTCATGACCAAAATCCCTGCCAAAATAGTAGGAATTTCTCCCTTAGTATAGAGGAGACCAGTCACAAGTCCAGCACCACAGCCGGCCAAAACGGCAACCAAGGTTGCTAAAATTGGGTTCCAACCAAAGTTCATAAGGGTTACTGCTACTGCACCACCAAGAGGGAAGGAACCTTCTGTTGTCAAATCAGGAAAATCCAAGATACGGAAAGTCATGTAAATCCCAAGACCTAGGATTCCGTATAGAAGCCCCTGATAAATAGATGAAATAATCATAAGTCCTCCTTATTTATCAGCTTTAACAGCGATGTCTGACTGTTTAAGCACATCGTCAGGGATGGTGATGTTGAGGTCTTGAGCAACTTTAAGGTTAAGTGTTGGTGTGCCATCATCGATAACATCTACAGGAACATCCTTAACTCTCTTACCTTTAAGAACCTTAACGGCACTACGAGCTGTAGCCTTTCCAAGTTCATATTGGCTTTGCGCCACTGAAGCCAAACCGCCTTCTTTCACCATAGTATCAACCGTCGTATAAACTGGAATCTTAGCCTGGTTGGCTGATGAGATTACTGTTGAAAAGGCTGAAGCAATAGTATTATCTTGAGGCGTCCAGATGGCATCTACCTTACCAGTCATGACTGACATGGTTGTATTGATTTCATTGGTTGATGGTACGGCGTACTCGACCACATTCAGGCCATCTTTTTCAGAGTATTTCTTAAAGCTTTCAACCTGTGATTTGGAATTATCCTCACTTGAAGCATAGAGAATACCAATCGTTTTGGCATTTGGTGTCAGTGATTTGACCAATTCTACTGTCTGCTTAATCGGCACTTGGTTAGAGGTACCAGTGACATTGCCTTCCGGATGCTTGAGATCCTTAACCAATTTTGCCCCAACAGGGTCTGAGATAGCCCCCATGATGACTGGAATATCCTTGGTAGCTGCCGCTAGCCCCTGTGCTGCTGGTGTGGCAATACCGATAACGACATCGTTCTTGTCATTAACCAATTGTTTAGACATGGTTTGAATTTTAGACTGGTCTCCTTCGGCATTTAGGAGGGTGATTTTAACCTTGTCCCCCTTATAACCAGCTTCCTTAAGGCCATCCTCAATTCCCTTCTCGATTTGATCCAGGGCGTCGTGAGTCACGAACTGGAGGATCCCTACTTTGACGACCTTATTGGTATCTTGGTGTTCTTTTTTGAACAGATCTGTACCAATAGAACCGAGCGTCAAGATAGCTAAGAAAACCAAAGTCCAAATTAAACGCTTGTTTTTCATATGTGTCTCCTTCTATAAATTCTTCCTTTCTATTGTAAGTCATTTTCAGTCAATTAGCAATATTCTTAATTTATAAAAATTACCCTGATTAAAAAAAAGAACCAGAACACGATGTCTGATTCTTTTCCCTTATTATTACTGATATTGTGCCAAGTCTAACTTCATAATATAAAAGTAAAGGTCACCATATTGTCCCTTGTAGCCAATATCATGTCCGTTTATTGTCACCTTAGTGACTGGCGTTGAATCTGGTAAGGCAATCCAACAAGCTTGCTGTGCCCTAACAAATTCATTGTAATCTTCAAAGGAAGTGTGTTTTTCTTGCTTGGCGGTATTTAAATAAGTTACTTCAATCATCGAGGGACCTCCTTATAATCCTTTAACTAAGGTCTAGATTACGCTTCCTAGAGAGCAAAGTCAATCATGACGACTTAAAAAAACTCGCAGTCTGGGCCATACAAATAGACCCCATGGCAAATACCATGAGGTCTATTTTAATTGAAATCTGGATTCTTAAGGTCCTATACGACCGTTAAATCATTTTAACGTTTGCGTCGTTTTGTGCCATAGAGTCCGAATCCAGCTAGAAGACTTGCCAAACCAAAGATTGCAAGGTTTGAATCTTCACTACCAGTTTCTGGAAGTTGGGCTGTCTTATCAGTTGGATTGATAAAGTGAGCTTCTTCTTTTGTTTCTGGAAGCACTGGAGCCTTAGGCTCTTCTGTTTGTGGAGCTGGCTGTGGCTCTGGTGTCGGAGTTGTATCCGGCACAGGTGTTGGAGTCACAATTTGTTTGTAGATGTGTTGAGTATTACCATTTTCATCTACAACTGTCTTCACAAATTCATAACCAGGGATGTCTTTCTTAGGTTGTTGGCCATCTTCGGTTGGATAACCAGGGATTGGAGTACCATTTTCATCTACATATGATGTTGTTACTTGCTCATAGACATGTTCGATATCACCATTAGGTAATTTCTTAGTTTCTACGAAGCGGTAACCTGGGATCTCAACTTTTGGCTGTTCACCATCAACTGTAGGATATCCTGGGATTTCCTTACCTTCTTTATCAACAAACTTAGTGATTGGAAGGACAGTTGGTGTGTAGGTAGCTGAAGCCTTAGTTCCGTTGACATCTTCACGAACAACTGTTACTGCTGGGGCAGTTCCTGTAAATTCAGGTTCTGGTGTGAAGGTTACAGTTCCATCTGCAGCTACTGTGTATGTACCAACACCTGAAATCGTCTTGGTAGTTGAACCATCTTCAAAGGTAGCTGGAACTTGGTTATTCATTGGTACACGGCTATCGCCTTCAGTGAAGCTTGGTTTACCTGTTTGCGTTTGACCCTTATTACCAATTGAAGTAACTGATTCTGCAGTTGGTGTTACTGGTGTAACGGTTGGTGTATAGGTAGCTGTAATAGCTGTACCGTTCTTATCAACACGTTTCACTGTTACGCCTGTACCTGTTCCTGTGAATGCTTTTTCTGGAACAAAGGTTACTGTTCCGTCTGGAGAAACGGTGTAAGTTCCTTCTCCTGGAATAACTTTAGTTGTTGAACCATCTTCAAAGGTAGCTGGTACATCATCATCCATTGGCACACTTGGGTTACCAGGCGTAAAGCTTGGTTTACCTGTTTGCGTTTGACCTTGGATATCTGTTGATGTTGCTGGGGCGGCAGTTGGTGTAACAGGAGTTACTGTTGGTGTGTAAGTTGCTGAGGCTTTTGTGCCGTTCTTATCTTCACGGACAACTGTCACTGCTGGAGCTTCACCAACGAATGATTTCTCAGGTACGAATGTAACTGTTCCGTCTACTGCTACTGTATAAGTACCAACGCCTTCTACTGTCTTAGTTGTTGAACCATCGTCAAATGTTGCTGGAACGTCATCGTTCATTGGCACACGGCTATCACCTTCGGTGAATACAGGTTTACCAGTTTGTGTTGCACCCTGGATGTCAGTAGATACTGCTGGAGTTGCAGTCGGTGTGACTGGTGTAACAGTTGGTGTGTAGGTTGCTGAGGCTTTAGTGCCGTTCATGTCTTCACGGACAACTGTCACTGCTGGGGCTTCACCAACGAATGATTTCTCAGGTACGAAAGTTACTGTTCCGTCAGCCGCTACTGTGTAAGTACCAACGCCTTCTACTGTCTTCGTAGTTAATCCATCATCGAAGGTTGCTGGAACGTCATCGTTCATAGGCACACGGCTATCACCTTCAGTAAATTTAGGCTTACCAGTTTGAGTTTGACCTTGGATATCTGTCGATGCTGCTGGTTCAGCAGTTGGAGTTACTGGTGTCACAGTTGGTGTGTAAGTAGCAGAAACTTTAGTGCCGTTCTTATCTTCGCGAACAACTGTCACTGCTGGGGCTTCACCAACGAATGATTTCTCAGGTACGAATGTAACTGTTGCATCAGCCGCTACTGTGTAAGTACCAACACCTTCTACTGTCTTGGTAGTCGAACCATCGTCAAATGTTGCTGGAACAGCATCGTTCATTGGTACACGGCTGTCACCTTCGGTGAAGCTTGGTTTACCTGTTTGTGTTGCACCTTGGATATCTGTCGATGTGGCATCTTCAGATGTTGGAACGACTGGAGTAATCTTAGGTGTATAAGTTGTTTCTACTGTTGTTCCATTTGCATCGGCTGCTTGAACCTTAACTGGAACAACATCACCTGAGTAAGATTTATCAGTTGGTGTGAAGGTTACGACACCTGTGTCTTTATCAACTGTGAATGTACCAATAATATTGCCCGCTGGTGATTTCGCAAACACCGCCGCTGCTGGTTGACCATTTTCATCAAGAAGTGTAATCGAATCCTTGTTAATTGGAGCTACTTCATCACCTTCAGTGAAAGTTACAGTTCCAGTTTGAACTAGACCTTGAGGTCCAGTAGATTCAGCTGGTGTTGCTGTCGGTGTGACAGGAGTTACAGTTGGTGTGTAAGTTGCAGAAGCTTTGGTTCCATTCTTATCTTCACGAACAACTGTTACAGCTGGTGCTGTTCCAGTAAATGATTTCTCAGGAACAAAGGTTACAGTTCCGTCCGCTGCTACTGTGTAAGTACCAACGCCATCTACTGTCTTAGTAGTTGAACCATCATCGAAGGTTGCTGGAACGTCATCGTTCATTGGCACACGGCTGTTGCCTTCAGTAAATTCAGGCTTACCTGTTTGAGTTTGACCTTGTTTACCTGTTGATGTTGTTGGTTCAGCAGTTGGTGTAACTGGGGTTACTGTTGGTGTATATGTTGCAGTAACTGGAGTACCATTCTTATCGACACGTTTAACCGTTACGCCTGTACCTGTTCCTGTGAATGATTTTTCTGGGACGAAGGTTACAGTTCCGTTCGGAGCGACTGTGTAAGTTCCTTCTCCTGGAATTGTCTTCGTAGTTGAGCCATCTTCAAAGGTTGCAGGTGTATCATCATCCATTGGGATTGCAGGGTTACCAGGTGTGAAGCTTGGTGTACCTGTTTGCGTTTGACCTTGGATGTCTGTAGATGTTGCAGGATTAGCAGTTGGTACAACAGGAGTGATCTTAGGTGTGTAAGTTGTCTCAGCAACCGTTCCGTTCGTATCTTTACCTTGAACCTTAACTGGAACAACATCACCTGAGTAAGATTTATCCGTTGGTGTGAAGGTTACAACACCTGTTTCTTTATCAACAGTGAAGGTACCGATCACATCACCTGCTGGTGATTTCGCATCAACTGATGCTGCTGGCTGACCATTTTCGTCAAGGAGAGTAATGGTATCCTTGTCGATTGGTGCAACTAGGTCACCTTCAGTGAAGGTTACAGTTCCAGTTTGAACCACACCTTGAGGGGCTTCTGATTCAGCTGGAGTTGCTGTTGGAGTTACTGGTGTCACAGTTGGTGTGTACTTAGCAGTAACTGGAGTACCGTTCTTATCGACACGTTTAACCGTTACGCCTGAACCTTCTCCTGTGAATGATTTTTCTGGTACAAAGGTTACGGTTCCGTCTGGAGCAACAGTGTAAGTTCCTTCACCTGGAATGGTCTTCGTAGTTGAGCCATCTTCAAATGTTGCAGGTGTATCATCATCCATTGGAACATTTGGATTACCAGGTGTGAAGCTTGGGGTACCTGTTTGCGTTTGACCTTGTTTGTCAGTAGATGTTGTATCTTCTGCAGTTGGTGTAACAGGAGTTACGGTTGGTGTATAAGTTGCAGAAGCTTTTGTTCCGTTCTTATCTTCACGGACAACCGTTACGGCTGGTGCAGTTCCAGTAAATGATTTTTCTGGTACAAAGGTTACTGTTCCATCAGCTGCTACTGTGTAAGTACCAACACCATCTACAGTCTTCGTAGTTGAGCCATCATCGAAGGTTGCTGGAACATCGTCGTTCATAGGTACACGGCTGTCACCTTCGGTGAATTCAGGTTTACCAGTTTGAGTCGCACCTTGGATATCTGTAGATGTTGCTGGCTCAGCTGTTGGTGTTACTGGTGTCACAGTTGGTGTGTACTTAGCTGTGATTTCAGTACCGTTCTTGTCCACTCGTTTCACTGTTACACCTGAAGCAGTTCCAGTGAATGATTTTTCTGGGACGAAGGTTACGGTTCCATCTGGAGAAACAGTGTATGTTCCTTCGCCATCTACTGTCTTAGTGGTTGAACCATCTTCGAAGGTAGCTGGAGTATCTTCATCGATTGGAACATTTGGATTTCCTTCGGTGAAGGTTGGTTTACCAGATTGTGTTTGACCTTGAATATCTGTCGATGTAGCATCTTCAGAAGTTGGGACAACCGGAGTAATCTTCGGTGTATAAGTTGTTTCAACTGTAGTTCCATTTGTATCAGCTGCTTGAACCTTAACCGGAACAACATCACCTGAGTATGATTTATCCGTTGGTGTGAAGGTCACAACACCTGTTTCTTTGTCAACTGTGAAGGTACCGATTACATCACCAGCTGGTGATTTCGCTTCTACTGATGCTGCCTGCTGACCATTTTCATCAAGAAGAGTAATAGAATCCTTGTTAATTGGAGCTACTTCATCACCTTCAGTGAAGGTTACTGTTCCAGTTTGCACCAAACCTTGAGGACCAGTTGATTCTGCTGGTGTTGCAGTTGGAATTACTGGTGTTACAGTTGGTGTGTACTTAGCTGAAGCCTTAGTGCCATTCATATCTTCACGGACAACTGTCACGGCTGGTGCTTCGCCAGTGAATGATTTCTCAGGAACAAAGGTTACTGTTCCGTCTGCGGCTACTGTGTAAGTACCAACGCCATCTACTGTCTTGGTTGTTGAACCATCATCAAAAGTAGCTGGAACGTCATCATTCATTGGCACACGGCTGTTGCCTTCAGTAAATTTAGGCTTACCTGTTTGGGTTTGTCCTTGTTTACCTGTTGATGTTGAATCTTCCGCAGTCGGAGTTACTGGTGTCACAGTTGGTATGTATTTAGCTGTGATTTCAGTACCGTTCTTATCAACACGTTTAACCGTTACGCCTGAACCAGTTCCAGTGAATGATTTTTCAGGGACGAAGGTTACGGTTCCATCTGGAGAAACAGTGTATGTTCCTTCACCATCTACTGTCTTAGTCGTTGAGCCATCTTCGAAAGTAGCAGGTGTATCTTCGTCGATTGGAACATTTGGATTACCTTCTGTGAAGGTTGGTTTACCTGTTTGAGTGGCACCTTGGATATCAGTCGATGTTGCATCTTCGGAAGTTGGAACAACTGGAGTAATCTTCGGTGTGTATGTTGTTTCAACTGTAGTTCCATTTGCATCAGCTGCTTGAACCTTAACCGGAACAACATCACCTGAGTAAGATTTATCCGTTGGTGTGAAGGTCACAACACCAGTTTCTTTATCAACTGTGAAGGTACCGATCACATCACCTGCTGGTGATTTCGCTTCTACTGATGCTGCAGGTTGACCATTTTCATCAAGAAGAGTAATGGTATCCTTGTCGATTGGTGCAACTGGGTCACCTTCAGTAAAGGTTACAGTTCCAGTTTGAACCAAACCTTGAGGTCCAGTAGATTCAGCTGGTGTTGCAGTTGGAGTTACTGGAGTTACAGTTGGTGTGTAAGCTGCAGAGGCTTTGGTTCCATTCTTATCTTCACGAACAACCGTTACGGCTGGTGCTTTACCTGTGAATGATTTCTCAGGAACAAAGGTTACTGTTCCGTCTGCGGCTACTGTGTAGGTACCAACGCCTTCTACTGTCTTAGTTGTTGAGCCATCGTCGAAAGTAGCTGGAACGTCATCATTCATTGGCACACGGCTGTCGCCTTCAGTAAATACAGGCTTACCTGTTTGGGTTTGACCTTGCTTACCTGTTGTTTCAACTGGTGTTGCAGTTGGTGTGACTGGAGTTACAGTTGGTGTGTAGGTTGCAGAAGCCTTAGTGCCATTCTTATCTTCACGGACAACTGTCACGGCTGGTGCTTCACCAGTGAATGATTTTTCAGGGACAAAAGTTACAGTTCCGTCTGCTGCTACTGTGTAAGTACCAACGCCGTCAACTGTCTTAGTAGTTGAGCCATCGTCAAATGTGGCTGGAACATCATCGTTCATTGGCACACGGCTATCGCCTTCAGTGAATACAGGTTTGCCAGTTTGAGTTGCACCTTGGATATCAGTTGTTTCAGCTGGTGCAGCTGTCGGAGTTACTGGTGTCACAGTTGGTGTGTACTTAGCTGTGATTTCAGTACCATTCTTATCAACACGTTTAACCGTTACGCCTGAAGCAGTTCCAGTGAATGATTTTTCTGGGACGAAGGTTACGGTTCCATCTGGAGAAACAGTGTAAGTTCCTTCGCCATCTACTGTCTTAGTGGTTGAACCATCGTCAAAGGTAGCTGGAGTATCTTCATCGATTGGTACATTTGGATCACCTTCAGTAAAGGTTGGTTTACCAGATTGTGTTTGACCTTGGATATCAGTCGATGTAGCATCTTCAGAAGTTGGAACAACTGGAGTAATCTTCGGTGTATAAGTTGTTTCAACTGTTGTTCCATTTGTATCAGCTGCTTGAACCTTAACTGGGACAACATCACCTGAATAAGATTTATCTGTTGGTGTGAAAGTCACAACACCTGTTTCTTTATCAACAGTGAAGGTACCAATCACATCACCTGCTGGTGATTTCGCTTCTACTGATGCTGCAGGTTGACCATTTTCATCAAGAAGTGTAATCGAATCCTTGTTAATTGGAGCTACTTCATCACCTTCAGTGAAAGTTACAGTTCCAGTTTGAACTAGACCTTGAGGTCCAGTAGATTCAGCTGGTGTTGCTGTCGGTGTGACAGGAGTTACAGTTGGTGTGTAAGTTGCAGAAGCTTTGGTTCCATTCTTATCTTCACGAACAACTGTTACAGCTGGTGCTGTTCCAGTAAATGATTTCTCAGGAACAAAGGTTACAGTTCCGTCCGCTGCTACTGTGTAAGTACCAACGCCATCTACTGTCTTAGTAGTTGAACCATCATCGAAGGTTGCTGGAACGTCATCGTTCATTGGCACACGGCTGTTGCCTTCAGTAAATTCAGGCTTACCTGTTTGAGTTTGACCTTGTTTACCAGTAGATGTTGTATCTTCCGCAGTCGGTGTTACTGGTGTCACAGTTGGTGTGTAAGTCGCTGAAGCTTTGGTTCCGTTCTTATCTTCACGAACAACAGTTACAGCTGGTGCTGTTCCAGTAAATGATTTCTCTGGGACGAAAGTTACGGTTCCGTCTGCTGCTACTGTGTATGTACCAACGCCATCAACTGTCTTGGTAGTCGAGCCATCATCAAATGTTGCTGGAACATCTTCATTGATTTCTACTGTTTTCTCAACGCCATCAACTGTTACTGTTCCACCCTTGAATTCAGGTTTACCTGTTTGAGTAGCACCTTGAATATCAGTTGTTTCAGCTGGTGTAGCTGTTGGGGTTACTGGAACAATTTCAGGTGTGTAGGTTGTATCCACCTTGATGCCGTTTGAGCTTTCAGCTTGAACCTTAACAGGCGTTACTTTACCTGTGTAAGATTTGTCAGTTGGTGTGAAGGTCACTTGTCCAGTTGCTGGATCAATTGAGTACATACCGATTTCAGTTGTACCATCTTCAGCAAAGGCTGGCGTAGTCGCCACTTCATTACCATCTTTGTCCAAAAGTGTGTAGCTATTATCTTTGATTGTAATAGCTTTATCTTGACCATTTACTTGAACAGTTGCACCTTCAAAGGTTGGTGTTCCAGTTTGTGTCGCACCTTGGATATCTTTAGATGTAGCTGGTTTAGCTGTTGGAACAGCTGCTACAACTGTTGGTGTGTAACTTGCATCTGAAGTGATGGTTGTTGTCTTACCATCTTCATTTGTAATCGTCGCTGTCGCTTGGACTTTCACTCCAGTTGCAGTTCCAACGAAGTCTTTTTCAGGTGTGAAAGTCACTGCTCCTGTTGTCGGATCGATTGTATAAGTTCCTTCACCTTCAACAGTTACTGTTGTTTCATCTGTTGGTTGACCTGTTGCTGGATCTACCAATTTCTTGCTTGTGATTTGGGCAGTCTTATTGTTACTCAAATCAAAAGTTGGTGTTTGAGTTTGAGGAACATTTTGAACATCCTCAGATACCTTGTCTTTAGGAGTAATTGTAATTGGAGTTACAGATGGTGTGTAGGTCGCTGAAGCTTTAGTACCATTCATGTCTTCACGAACAACTGTAACTGCAGGTGCTGTTCCTGTAAAGTTTGGTTCTGGAACAAATGTCACAGTTCCGTCTGCTGCTACTGTGTAGGTACCAACACCATCAACTGTCTTAGTCGTTGATCCATCGTCAAATGTTGCGGCAACATCATCATTCATCGGCACACGGCTATTACCCTCAGTAAATACAGGCTTACCTGTTTGAGTGGCACCTTGAACATCTGTTGATTCAGCTGGTGCTGCAGTTGGCCTTACCGGAGTTACAGTTGGGGTATATGTCGCTGAAGCTTTGGTTCCGTTCTTATCTTCACGAACAACCGTCACTGCTGGTGCAGTTCCAACGAATGATTTTTCAGGTACGAATGTAACTGTTCCGTCTGCTGCTACTGTGTAAGTACCAACGCCGTCTACTGTCTTAGTCGTTGAACCATCATCGAAGGTCGCTGGAACAGCTTCATTAATCGCTACTGTTTTCTCAACGCCATCTACTGTTACAGTTCCGCCCTTAAATTCAGGTTTACCAGTTTGCGTTGCACCTTGGATATCTTCTGTTTCAGCTGGTGTTGCTGTCGGTGTTACTGGAACGATTTCAGGTGTGTATGTTGTATCCACCTTGATACCGTTTGAACTTTCCGCTTGAACCTTAGCAGGTGTCACTACACCTGTGTATGATTTATCCGTTGGTGTGAAGGTTACTTGTCCAGTTGCTTGATCAATTGAATAAGTACCAATTTCAGTTGTACCATCAGCAGCATATGCTGGAGCACTCGTCACTTCATTGCCATCATTATCCAAAAGTGTGTAGCTATTCTCTTTAATCGTAATAGCTTTATCTTCACCATTTACTTGAACAGTTGTTCCTGCAAAGGTTGGTTTACCGGTTTGAGTCGCACCTTGGATATCTTTTGAAGTTGCAAGGCTTGCTGTTGGAACAGCTGCTACAACCGTTGGTGTGTATGTTGCATCGGATGTAATGGTTGCAGTCTTACCGTTTGCATTGGTAATCGTCGCAGTCGCTTGAACCGTAACACCTTTAGCAGTTCCAACAAAGTCTTTCTCTGGAGTAAATGTAACCGCTCCAGTCGTTGGATCGATAGTATAGCTACCTTCACCTGCTACTGTCACACTTGTTTCATCAGTCGGTTGACCAGTCGCTGGATCCACCAATTTTTTACTTGTAATTTTCGCAGTCTTGTCACTACTCAAATCAAAGGTTGGTGTTTGGGTTTGAGGAACGTTTTGAACATCCGCAGAAACCTTGTCTGTAGGAGTCACTGTGATTGGTGTGACTGTTGGTGTGTACTTAGCTGTTGCAGTCTTGATGTAATCCTGTTGGATCTTACCATCTTTGTTTCTACCAACTGGCGCTGACAATGTAACTTCCACACCTTTTGCTGTACCAGTAAAGCTTGGATCTGGAGTGAAGGTTACTTCACCCGTTGAAGGATTAATCGTATAAGTTCCTTCCCCTTCAACTGTTACAGATGGCGCATCAGTAGTGAGACCTGTGGCAGGATCCACCAACTTAGCAGGATATTCTGCACTTGGAGTGATTGCAATCTTGTCACCATTTGAGTTAGTCTCAGTTGTGTTAAAGGTCGGAGTTTCTTTTTGAGTCGCCCCTTGAACATCCGTCGAAGTTTTGTCAACTCCTTCGATTTCAATTGGAGTGACTGTTGGAACGTATTGACCATCCATGGTATTCAACTGACCATTAATGTTTGGTTCTTGATCTGGGAATTTTGTTGACCAACCAGTATCATAACCGTTGTTATCTGAACGACGGATAGAAATACCATCAGCTGTTCCAAGGAAGTTATCTTCAGGAATAAATTCAACATCGACATCTTTACCGTTGGCAGTAATCTTGTACTTACCTTGTCCTGGAACGACATAGTAACCGTCCCCATCAAGAGTAGCACGGTTGCCATCTTTATCAACGATGTATGGTTCTACCGTTTCGTCAATAACGGCACTAGAATTAAGCTCATACTTGTGTTCTCCACGTGCTGTAAAGGTTACAGTTGCAGTTTGCTTCGCCCCTTGAGGACCACTTGTTTCCTTGAATTCCCCTTTTGGTGGGTGCGTAATTTGAGTTCTGAAGTCTTCCACTTCCCCTGAGAGGGCCATACCAGTTGGGCTCTCAATCTCGTTAGCTTTCTTGGCAATACGAACACGAGCACCTAGTTCTTTAACGCTAGGGTCGATATAAGTCTTGCTATTTGCAAAAGTCAACTCAACTGTACCGTCATTTGTGATTCTTGCAAGATCAGAGCGTTCATCTTCATCAAAGGTACCATTTTGGTTAAAGTCTATCCAACCGTAGATATAAGCTTCTGAAGCTCCATCTGTATGGGCTTCTATTGACAGCTTGTAGTTACCTGGGCGTGTACGATCCATCTTGATCATCTCATTGGTTGTACCTTTAAGCTCATCTGGAAGCAATTGGTCAATTCCTTCATCGGCCGTAGTTGCCTTATCATCACCGAACCAGTCAAGAACAGTATTCTCATCCATATCTGGGCTCACATTACCAATATATGGTTGATTTACTTTAGCACCAGTTATACCATCTACAGTTGCAATGGTATGCATAGCTTTTCCGTATGACTCAGGAGCGTCCCCTTCATCAATTGGGAAGAATCCTAGCATTGCTGACTGTTTACCACCTGAAGCGACATAAAGTCCAACTTCAGAGGCACCACGCGTCATAACGATTGGAACAGTATAATTACCTTCAGAAATGTTTGGTCCAAAGATACCGGTTCCTAGACCACCTGTAACTTTGTCAGGATTTCCAAAATACTTCCAAGCTACTGGTTTCTTTTCTGGTCCAACTTGAGTAGATCTACGAAGTTGGTTTAAGTTGGTATTATTAAATTTAGGATTAGGTCCAAAAAGATTTTCAGTATCTTGTGGTGAATATGTTACAGAAGTAGTTGGTCTGGTAAACTTTTTCCATTCTCCAATATGCTGCCAACCTTCTCCATTGGTAGTAAACATAACTAATTCACCTGGGTTAGCAGACTCCCCATCAGCCATAACAATAGCTGGCTTAACTGTCTTACCACGGAAGGTTGCAGAGATTTCAAACTGAACTCCAATATTTCCACCATTCAAAGCTGAACTTATGGTAGTCTTCTTGGTTTTCGTATCAATATTCTCAAATCTGATTTCAGTCCAATTATTTTGGGCATCAGCGACGATTTTGGCCTCTTCACCATTGTTAAAAGCTTGCCTAGCAGCATTTGAAGTGACTCCACTTACATAACCATTTTTTGCATTTGGATCATAGGTTGCTTTTTCAGCTTCTGTAGCCCCTTGATTTTCCATCCGTTTCTTATAGATTTCAGTCGCTTGGAAAGGTTTCAAAGATTTGACTTTTACAGTAACTACATAACCAGGCATGATTTCCTTGGTATAGGTAGACCCAACTTGAAGAGCCAATTTTTCTTCTAAGTTCTCAGTTGGTTTAACTTCACTTTTAGGAACTAATACTGTAGTAGTTCCTGTCCAGTTAGCTACATCTCCAAAGTCCAACCATGAGATTTGGCTAGCCATAGATTTGGCATCAACATTTGTTGTAAAGCCAGGTTTTTCAACTTTTGGAGTTGAAGTTGCATCTTCAACATCATCCCCAATCAAGCTTTCGTCATTAGGGTCACCGATTGCACGACGTGTACGACGTCGACCAGAAGTTTCTGCTGTTACAACAGGTTGCTCTACAGCAGATGCTTCGGCACCACTTGAAAGAGCATTCGTTGTAGAAGCTTCTGCTTGAACGTCCACACCTTGTGCTTCAGATGCTGTTTCTGAAGCAGGTGTCTCAGATGATGCTGATGTAACAGAGGCTGTCGTTGAAACTCCCGTAGTATTGCCTACACTTGTAGAGCCAGCAACACTAGTGGTAGATGCTGCAGTACTTGCTGACGTTGACGAAGCTGCTTGAGATGTTGTCTCACTAGAAGCTTGTGTTGTAGACGTTTCAGAAGTAGCTGCGCTAGCATTTGAAACGGTTTGAGACTGACTATTAGTCTCATAACTTGATAAGAGATTTGCGACTTCCGTCGAAGCTTGAGTAGCAACAGCATTCTGAGAAGATGTCTCATCACTCACTGTAGCAGTAGTGCTAGCTACATCTCCTGCTTGGACTTGGTTAGCTGTTTCATCGGCAGATACTTGACTAGCAGTACCAACCATAACCAGAGTTCCAAGAAGAACGGAGCAAACCCCTACATTCAGCTTACGAATCGAAAATCGACTTATACGATCATTAAATAAATCTTTACCCACTTTGGTAATCCTCCACACTTATACTATTAAGTATCTCACCCCTCAATGAGATTAAAAGTATTTAAAAATACTAATCGTTAAATATTTTAACAAAATTCCTAATATTTGTGAAAAGAAATGCTCTTATTTTCAATTTTTTTATAAGGTTCACTTAAAAATAATCATGTAAACAGTAGAATGATTATAGATATCACTATTTTTATAAAAATTTCAATTAATAATTTTATAATTATATACTTTTAGAATTGTCAGTAAAAAGAAACTTATGATTTCATTTTTTTCAAAAATCGATTTTCAGAATTAACAATTTATTAGATATTTTAAATTAATAAGTCATTATTTAAATATAAATAGATAGTTATTTAAGAAGTCTACCTAGAAAATATGGTTCACAATCGTCCTAACTATGGTTTAAAAGCCTATTTAGCGCCTTTCTGTAACTTGTAGTTTTCAAGAAAACAGTATTTCTTAGAAAAGATATTTTCCCTCTTCTCTAAAAATCTTCTAGGTCCTATGACACAGATTCTCGTTTTATACGACATTTAGGACTAAAGCTATTTAAAATGCCAAATGTAATAAATATTAAATTCGCCACTTCTTCATTTCTTATTATTATCCGATTGATTTACCTACCTACGAAAAATAGCTCCATAATTTCTTCAATAGCTAAACCACTAAAAAGATTATAGAGCAAAAAAAGAAGACCCCAAGGATCTTCCTTCTATTTAAGTACTACTTAAATTATTTTACTGTGCGGATACGCATAGTGTTTGTACCACCTGTACCTACTGGAACACCAGCAACGATAACAATGTTGTCACCAGATTCTACAAGACCTGATTCCAATGCAACTTTTTCAGCAACATCAAACATATCATCAGTTGAGCTTGGTTTTTCAGTAACTACTGGAATAACACCCCAGTTAAGCATCAATGATTTTTGAGTAATTTCATCGAATGTTACAGCCAAGATATCAGCTTCTGGACGGTATTTAGAAATCAAACGAGCAGTGTTACCTGATTCAGTAAGAGCAACAATAAGTTTGATATCCATTGAGTTAGTAGCATCTTTAACTGCAGATGCAACTACTTCAGTCTTAGTTGAACGGTCAAATGTTGATGAATCAAGACGACCATACTCTTTAAGAAGAGTTTGAGCGTTTTTATCAATTGTAGCCATTGTACGAACTGATTCAACTGGGTATTTACCATTTGCAGACTCACCAGAAAGCATTGTAGCATCTGTACCATCGATAACTGCGTTAAATACGTCAGATACTTCAGAACGAGTTGCACGTGGTTTTTCTGTCATTGTTTCAAGCATGTTAGTAGCTGTAACAACAACTTTACCAGCAGCGTTTACTTTAGTGATGATCATTTTTTGGTAAACTGGAACCATTTCGAATGGTACTTCGATACCCATGTCACCACGAGCGATCATGATACCGTCAGCAGCTTCGATGATTTCATCGATGTTATCGATACCTTGTTGGTTTTCGATTTTAGCCAACAATTGAACATGACCGTTACCAGTTTCTTCACAGATAGCACGAACTTCTTGTACGTCTTTTGCAGTACGTACGAATGAGATAGCGATAAAGTTAAGACCTTGTTCAAGACCAAAACGGATATCAGCGTTATCACGTTCAGCAAGTGCTGGGAAAGGAATTTTAGTGTAAGGGATGTTTACACCTTTTTGTTTAGCGATGATACCATCATTTTCAACTTCAACGATGAATTCACGTTTTTCAGCATCTTTGTCTACAACACGAAGACCAAGTTTACCATCATCGATAAGAACTTGTTTACCAACTTCTACATCATCAAAAATGTCAAGTGCACCTGCAACGTTCAAAGCGATAACGTCGCGAGTTGATTTGATACCTTGTTTAGTAGCAACACGAATTTGTTCACCAGTTTTGTATGCATACTCTTTAGCATCACCTTCGAACAATTCAGTACGGATTTCAGGTCCTTTTGTATCAAGAAGGAAACCTACTTTTTGACCAGCAAGGTCTTCTGCCATACGAACGACATCCATACGTTCACCTTGTTCAGCGTGGTCACCATGTGAGAAGTTGAAACGGAAAACGTTGGCACCTTCCTTGATCAATTGAGCAATGTTTTTAGCAGATGCTTCACGGTCAAGTTTTTCACCCCAGTAACCATCTTCACCAAATTTTTTGCCGCCACGGATTTCAACCGCAGGACCAAGTGTTGCAACGATTTTTACGCGTTTATTCATGATAAATAAAAACTCCCTTATATTTTTTGTCGCCCTAGCGACGGATTAACAATAATTTAAATAACCGAGATTAGCTCAAGTTAGCCAATGAACGGTTAAGGTCTGCAAAGTCAAGACGAGCTTTGTGTGGATTGTTAACGATAATTTTACCGTCTTCAGTAAGACTGAACAAAGCGCCTTCTTCTGCTGTACCAAGGATTGGGCTTTCAACAAGCTCTTCATTGTGGATACCAACAGCTACACCACCAATACCTTGTTTAAGGAGGTCAACCGCATGAGCACCCATCCATGAAGCAAGAACACGGTCACGCGGAGTTGGCGAACCACCACGAACCACGTGTCCAATGTTTGTTGCACGAAGATCTGAAGTATCTCCAGCTTCTTTCATTTTAGCTGCAAATTCTTCAGCACCCATAACACCTTCAGCAAGTACGATTACGTGGTGAGTTTTAACACCTGATTCGTAACCTTCTTTAACTTTACGGACAACTTCGTTGATGTCGTACTCTTCTTCAGGTACGATAATTTGGTCTGCACCAGAAGCGATACCAGCCCAAAGAGCGATATCACCAGCGTGACGTCCCATAACTTCAACGACAAAAGTACGTCCGTGACTGAAAGCAGTGTCTTGAATTTTATCGATAGCTTCTGTTGCAGTTGCAACAGCAGTATCAAAACCAATTGTATAGTCTGTACCAACGATATCGTTATCGATAGTTCCTGGAAGACCAACAGCTGGGAAACCATGTTCAGTCAAACGCATAGCACCATGGTAAGAACCATCTCCACCAATAACTACTACACCTTCGATTCCATGTTTTTTAAGTTGCTCAATACCTTTAAGTTGACCCTCAAGTTGGGCAAACTCAGGATAGCGAGCAGACTGAAGGAAAGTACCACCACGGCTGAGGATGTTGTCTACGCCTTTGGCATCAAGTTGGAAGATATCTCCTTCAACCATACCAGCGTATCCACGGTTAATGCCGAATACTTCAATTCCTTCAGAAATTGCTTTGAGAACAACTGCGCGAGCGGCAGCGTTCATACCAGGGGCATCTCCACCACTAGTCAAAACAGCAATACGTTTCATTATTCCTGATACTCCTTTTATATATTTAACATTTTCATTATAACATAAAGAATTCTAAATGGCTTTAAATTTGAAAAGATTTATTGTTTTTTTATCGTAAAACCGTTTTCAACACATAAGGTGCTAATTCCTGATTAAGTTCCTCGTTCTTGGATACTCTATATCTTTGACTAACGATGGTTTCCTTACTTCCTTGATAACGAATAATTACAGGGATGTTTCCAGGATACTTAGCTAAGATTTGAGAAACGTCTAAGTCCTGATCATGATTCTCAAGTAAAATCCAGAAACGCTCCGTACTAGCTTCCTCCATGTTGGACAAAATTAACTGAATGCGTCCATCACGCTCCTGGGTCCGCCCATCAAGATAAAAGAGACCACCTTCACTTAATTTATCCTTATGATAGAAATAAGTTTCTGGGAATAGAGTAACATCAAGTTTATTGATCCCATCAGTTACGTTCAGAAAGGCCATCTGATCACCTTTTTTAGTTCTGATAATTCGAACGGACTCTAGCTGAACCAAAACCGTCGCCTTAGTATTAACCGTCAAATCAGAAATTGGTTGATAGGGACGAGAGGCCATTTTTTGAGCTAGGTGTAAAGGATGAGGACTAAGCCCAACTCCTAGTAACTCCTGTTCTAAATTATAACGATCCGTCTGGCTATAGTCTTCATAATCAACCCAAGAATAAGAGGACTCTGCAAACAAACTTCCTAACTCATTGACAAAAGTAAAGAGGTTGTTTAAATTGCCAATGATTTTCTGACGGTTTGGTTCAAAAATATCAAACAAACCAATTTGAATAAGAGGTGTCAAAATATCGACTTTCTGATATTTACTAGGAATACGTGTCAAAAAGTCTTCTATAGAAATGTATTTGCCATTTTGTTTGCGATCCTCAATAATCCAAAGGGAAAAATCTCTTGGCAAGCCTTTGATAGTCTTAAGGCCTAATACGATCTTGCCATCTGAAATCTTGTCCAGATAGGGAATCCTATTAATATCGAGTCTAGCTAGGGAGAAGCCATTTTCAATTGCATCCTTAATGTAATCACTAGACGAATAATTCAACATAACGTCATAGAATATCTGTGGGTAGTGCGTTTTGAAATAGGCTAACTGAAAGGCCAAAGCTGAGTAGGCATAGGCATGACTTCTATTAAAGCCATAACCCGCAAACTTAGCCATCATACTAAAGAGTCTTTCAGCAATCTGTGGGTCACGTCCTAACTGACGACTTCCTTCCATGAATTGTTCGGACATCTTGGACATTTCATTGGCATCTTTTTTAGACATCGCTCGACGAAGCAAATCGGCTTTTCCAAGTGTAAAGCCCGCAAATACTTGGGCAATCTGCATAACCTGCTCCTGATAGAGCATGATGCCATAAGTAGGCTCAAGGATTGGTGCAACTACTGGATCAATCAGATCTACTTTTTCCTTACCATACTTACGAGCAATGAAATTATCTGTATAATCGCTGGCTCCAGGACGGTTAAGTGAGGTTGTCGCTACGACTTCTTCGAACTTAGCAGGTTTAATTCGTTTAAGGAGGTTTATGGCACCTGCCTGCTCAAACTGAAAAATTCCCTTTGTCTTACCACTGGCAAAAAGTGCTAGGGTCTGTGGATCTTCCAAGTCAATGGATTTGATATCAATAGTGATGCCCTGCTCTTCTTCTAGCTTCTCTTTCATTTTTTGAACAAAGGTCAAATTACGGAGACCCAAGAAATCCATCTTAAGCAAGCCATTGGCCTCAACTGCGGAGGCATCGTACTGAGTAACCATCATATCCTCACCAGCTTTTAGAGGAATATGATTAGTCAGGTCATCATCACTCATCACTATACCGGCAGCATGAATTGAGGTTTGTCTTGGCTGGCCTTCAATAGCCTTAGCAATTTCAAATGCCCTCTGAAATTCCTGTCTCTGATTAATCAGCTGTCTGAATGACATATTCTTCTCATAGACAGAGGTCAAGTTATCACGAAAAGAAATCTTTTTACTTAGTTGGGACAGTTCAAATTCCTTAGCACCAAAACGTTTAAAAACATCTCGAATAGCCTGCTTGGCTCCAAAGGTTGAAAAGGTAACAATCTGAGCAGAGTGCTTACTACCATAACGGTCCCTAACATAATGAAGAAACTCGCTTCGATAGATATCAGGCAAGTCGATATCAATATCAGGCATGCTATAACGCTCTTCATTTAGGAAACGCTCGAAAAGCAAGTCATTTTTAACGGGATCAATTCCAGTAATGTCAAGAACATAGGCCACCAAGCTTCCTGCAGCAGATCCACGTCCCATTCCCATATAATAACCACGGCTACGCCCAAAGCGTAACAAGTCCCAGACAATCAAGAAATAATCATCAAAGCCCATCTGATGAATGATAGACAATTCTTTGTCTAAACGTTCCTGATAAACTGGTGATGTTAACTTTTTAGACTCCAATCCAGATTGAGCTAATTGACGTAATTGGTCAACAGCAGGCATATCTCGATTAAAACGTGGAAGCTTCAAATCCGTATCAAATTGATAAGTAATGTCTGAAACAAGTTGCTCCAAATTGTTCAAAGCCTCTGGAATATCACTATACGCACTTTCGATTTCTTGAGGCGAGAAAAGAAGCTGATTCATAGGACAAATAGAGGCCTCTGACAAGGAAACGTTTTGCGAGATGGCATGCAACATCTGAATCGTCGAGCGGTCTGAATTCTCAAAGTAACGCACTGTATGTAAGGGAACTACAGGATAATCAAACTCTTTGCCAGCGTCTTCTGACCTTACCCCAATGAAAACCTCTGAACCAAGAGTCATCCCTGGCTCCCAGTCTTCACTTGGAAGGATGAGGGCAATATCATTAAGATAGTCCGAGAAAGCTGTAAACTCACGCTGTCCTGAGGAGAGCTCTGTTGCCAACTTCATCAAATTTTTATAGCCTTGATTATTTTTAGCTAATAGACGAAAAGGAATTTTTCTTCCCTCGTAAAACAGATTAGCTTCCATACCAATCAAAGGATGTAAACCGTGTCTACTTGCAATCTGGGCAAAATGATAAGCAGCATAGAGATTGTCACGATCCATCAAACCAAGGGACTGATAGCCAAGCTCTTTGGCACGCTTAATGTAGGTGGTCAAATCTACAACACTATCCATGAAACTATAGACAGATTTTGTGTCCAATTGTGCAAACATGAAGGCCTCCTTTCTATCTTTCTATTATAGCATACGCTACTAGTAAAAACGCCTCTACCATATTAACTGTTTCAAACAAAAAGAATGAGATAGAACAACATTTTAGACATTGTCCTTATCCCATTCTTTTAAGTGATCATTATTTTTTTACTAACACATCATTGCTTTTGATAGCAAGATTGAATATCAAAGTTTAGAAAAACAACTTAGTCCCTTATTGCCAATATGATGGGCGTTGTTTTTCATAGGCAGCAATCAAATCTTCATATTGAAGAGTGATTCCAATATCATCAAGCCCTTCAACCAATTTACGTTTCCACTCATGATCAATATCAAATGGAAACTCTCCAGCTGAAGATTTAATGACTTGGTTTGGAAGGTCAATCGTGATTTCTTCACCCGCAGGAAGGGCAGCCAATTTTTGACGTACTTCCAAGGGTTGAACGATTGGCAACATACCATTCTTCAATTCGTTGTTATAGTGGATATCTGAAAATGATCCAGCGATAACACAGCGGAAACCATAGTCTTCCAATGCCCATGCAGCGTGTTCACGAGATGATCCTGAACCAAAGTTATCACCAGTAACCAAAATAGTCGCATCGCGATACTCAGGTTTATTGAAAACGAAATCAGGATTTTCTTCGTAGTCATCATTAAGATAACGCCATTCAAACATCAAATTCTTACCAAAGCCTTTTTTATCAACGGCTTTCAAGAATTGTTTGGGAATGAGTTGGTCCGTATCGATGTTATCATTCATCAAAGGTACTGATTTCCCTGTATAGACGGTAAATTTTTCCATTATCTTCTCCCTTATGCTTGAACTTCTGGCATATCGCGTACATCTACAAATTTACCAGCGATTGCCGCAGCTGCTGCCATTGCTGGACTACAAAGGTGAGTACGAGCTCCATATCCTTGACGTCCCTCAAAGTTACGGTTACTTGTAGATGCACAGTGAACGCCTTCTGGAACATGGTCTGGGTTCATACCAAGACACATTGAGCAACCTGGATCACGCCATTCAAATCCTGCATCCAAGAAAATTTTATCCAAACCAAGACGTTCAGCTTCTTTCTTAACTGGACGTGAACCTGGAACAACAATAGCTGTCAATGTTGGTGCAATATGTTTTCCTTTAACGAATTTAGCAGCTAACTCAAGGTCGCTAAGACGTGCGTTAGTACAAGAACCAATAAAGACATAGCCAAGATCGATATCTTTAGCATATTCGCCAGGCTTAACATCCATATACTCGTAAGCACGTTCATCATTAAAGTCTTTGATTTCTGGGAATGGTTGATCAAACTCAACACCCATTTCAGGGTTAGTTCCCCATGTAACCATAGGTGCCAATTCTGAAACATCAATAGTGATTACTTTATCGTATTCAGCATCTGGATCTGAGACCAAGGTTTTCCAGTCGGCTACTGCTTCTTCAAACTTCTCACCCTTAGGTGCGCAAGGACGCCCTTCAACATAATCATAAGTTTTTTGGTCTGGATTCATAAGACCCATCTTAGCACCAAATTCAATAGACATGTTACAGATGGTCATGCGTTCATCCATTGAAAGGGCATCGATAGCTTCACCACAATATTCAACCGCGTATCCTACACCAGCATCAACGCCATAGCGTGCAATAAGTGCAAGAATAAAGTCTTTTGAATAGACACCTGGCTGAGGTTTACCAACAAATTCAACCTTCATTTTCTTAGGTTTTACTTGCCACAAACATTGTGTCGCAAAGACATGTTCTACCTCAGATGTACCAATACCAAAGGCAATAGCACCAAAGGCACCGTGCGTAGCCGTATGACTATCTCCACAGACGACAAATTTACCGGGTTGACTGCGACCTGTTTCAGGACCAACCATGTGGACAATCCCCTGACGAGCAGTACCGTGGGTAGCCGCATCAATACCAAATTCTTCGACGTTTTTCGCCAAAGTATCAATTTGGTTTTTAGAAATAAGGTCACGAATGTTAAAAATATCAACTGTAGGAACGTTGTGGTCTGTCGTACCAAAAGTTAGATCTGGGCGACGAACTTTACGTCCAGCATCACGAAGTCCTTGAAAGGCCTGTGGACTTGTAACCTCGTGAATATAATGCTGATCCACATACATCAATTGTGGTTCGCCCTCGTTTCCAGTAACGACGTGGCGTTCCCAAAGTTTATCAAAAATTGATTTTCCGCTCATAAAATACTCCAAATATAATCTAAGGATTAGCTAATCCGAAAGTCTTGTTAGAATAAGGTATAAAAGAACAACATCAATAACAATTCCCATAAGCCAACATAGCTTAAAATACCATTTGTTAATTTTATGTCTAAAAAGTTTTCCACCTAGAAATGCACCAATACCACCGAAAATCAGAGTCTGTAATAATAATGCCCTCTCAGAAATCCGTCTTTTATGTTGAATGGCCTTACTTTTATCAAGTCCATAAGCACATAAAACAAGGAGATTCCATACCAACAAAACACTTAGTAACACTAGTTTTAGTGTCATGAGTTTAGAGATTGCTAATAATAGCTGCTGTCATTTCAGCAGTCGAAGCCTGACCACCCAAATCACGTGTCAAGATGCCTTGGTTCAAGGTCTTATCAACAGCATTTTCAATCAATTCAGCCCCTTCAGTTTCATTGAAACTTTCACGCAACATCATAGCTACTGATAAAATCATTGAAATTGGGTTGGCAATACCTTGACCGGCAATGTCTGGTGCTGAACCATGGATAGGTTCATAAAGACTAGGACCATTTTCAGAATGACTAGCAGACGGCATAACACCTAAAGTTCCTGGAAGGACACTTGATTCATCAGACAAGATATCTCCAAAAAGGTTTTCTGTCACAACAACGTCAAAACGAGCTGGGTTGGTAATCATAATCATTGCGGCACTATCAACGAGTTGGTGTTCAAGAGTTACATCTGGAAACTCCAAAGAAACTTCATCAGCAATCTTACGCCACAATTTAGAAGTTGCCAATACATTCTGTTTATCAATGCTAGTGACCTTTTTGCCACGACCTTGGGCAATCTTGAAAGCACGACGCATGATACGACGAATCTCATCTGCTGAATAATCATTGATATCACGAGCCTTATCTTCTTCAAGAATATGCTCACCAAAGTAAATACCACCTGTAAGCTCACGAACAACGACGAAGTCTACTCCTTCGATACGCTCAGGTTTAAGAGGTGACAAGTGTTTCAAAGCATCAAAGATGCGGACAGGACGGATATTAGCAAAGAGATTCAGCTCTTTACGAATGGCCAAAAGTCCTTGTTCAGGACGAACTGGCGCATTGTCATATTTTGGTCCACCAATTGCAGCCAAGAGGATAGCATCTGCTGATTTAGCAGCATCCAAAGTTGACTTAGGAAGTGGATGACCTTCAGCATCAATACCAGCACCACCAAATGGTTTAGCATCAACGTCATAATCAAATCCAATTTTTGAAGCTACTTTTTCAAGAACTTCAAGACCCGCTGCCATAATCTCAGGTCCAATTCCATCACCTGAAAGTGTTACGATTTTCTTTGTCATGTTTAACTCCTCTTTGGCTTATGGAAGGTCACGATAAGAAACCTTACGTGCCATCTCACCAGCATTTTCTTTTTGAACCAATGTATTAGCATTGATATAGGCAATTGCTGATGCTTTCAAAACATCAAAGTCCAAACCAGATGCATTGAAAATAGTATCTGTATCTACATTTTCAACAGTTACAAGTACACGCGCTTGCGCATCAATACCATCAGTTACAGCGTCAATATTATAAGAAGTCAAGCGAACTGTTTGGTTGAAGAATTTGTCAATAGCATTGAAAATAGCTTCAACTGACCCTTGCCCATTGGCCAAAAATTCTACAGATTCACCGTCTTCATTAGCCAAGCTTACTGTAGCAGTGATTGTTTCATCAGCATTAGTAGTCAAGCGAAGATCTTCGAAGTGGAAACCTTCTGGATTATCTACACTAGTACCAGCAACAAGGGCACGAATGTCTGCATCGGTAATATCATGTTTCTTCCCAGCCAAGACTTTAAATTTGGCAAAGAGTGGTTTGATATCTTCTTCAACAAAGTCAAGCTCAAGTTCTTTCAATTTTTCAACAAAGGCATGACGTCCTGACAATTTACCAAGAGGAAGACTGTTACTCTTCACACCTACCAATTCTGGTGTGAAGATTTCATAAGTTTGTGGGTTCTTAAGAACACCATCTTGGTGGATACCTGATTCATGAGAGAAGGCATTTCCACCAACAACAGCTTTATTTTTAGGAACTGGAATACCTGAGAAGCGAGAAACAAGCTCTGATGTATTCATAGTTTCATTCAAAACAATATCACAACTTGCTTGGAAGAAGTCTTCACGAATTTTCAAAGCAACAGCTACTTCTTCAAGAGCAACATTACCCGCACGCTCACCAATACCATTGACTGTTCCCTGAACACGTCCAGCACCATGTTTAATTGCTGTCAAAGTATTTGCAGTTGCCATACCAAGGTCATCGTGGCAGTGAACACCAAAGACAACTTTATGATCTGATTTAATATTTTCAGTTAAGTGATCAAAAATACGTGCAAACTCTTCTGGAGTCGTAAAGCCAACTGTATCAGGAATATTAATATATGAGGCACCAGCATCAACTGCTGTTTGAACAACTTCAGTCAAGAAATCAAGCTCAGTACGAGTAGCATCTTCAGGAGAAAACTCAACAACTTCAAATTTTGAACGTGCATATGACACATGTTCTTTTACAGCTTCAAGAATTTCTTCTTTTGATTTCTTCAATTTAAACTCACGATGAATCGGACTTGTTGCGATAAAGACATGAATTTGTGGATACTTAGCATCTTTCAAAGCTTCATAACAAGCATCAATATCAGATTTTACTGAACGAGCCAAACCAGTAACAGAAGTTGTTGTCATAGCTTCTGCAATTTGTTTTACTGCCTCAAATGAATCTGGACTAGCTGCAGGGAAACCTGCTTCGATTACAGAAATTCCCCATTTTTCAAGTTGCTTAGCAATGGCAACTTTTTCTTTGATTGAGAAGTTAACTCCAGGTGTTTGTTCCCCATCACGAAGACTTGTATCAAAAAATTCAACTTTACGCATAGACAATCCTCTTTCTAAAAGTAAAAACGATAGTAGTAAAAAAACATCTCACTCGGAAACCCAAGCGAGATGTTTTTACCTCCCGCTTGGTAAGCCAAACAGGACTAATGCTTTTGCACTAGCCCTCATTACGCAATAGCAAAACAGTTGTAGTTGCGAATGTCATTTGACTCATTTCCTTTCGATGTATCTTGGTTAATATGATACATCTTTCCAACTTGAAAGTCAAGGAAAAATTACTGAATTGACTGACTTTTCTGACCACTATTTACATTTATTTTCAGTAAAAGAAAAAAGCTGACCGAAGTCAACTTTTTAATTGTTAATGATAACTACTTATCTCAGCTTATTTTCCGAGGTAGTATTCGTTAACAACGTTCAATTTTTCGTCAAATTCGAATACCAATGGTGGGAAGTTTGGAATTTCAACATCCATGATTTCGTCGTCTGACAATTGTTTGATGTGTTTAACAAGGGCACGGATTGAGTTACCGTGTGCACCTACGAATACGTTTTTACCATCTTTAAGAGCTGGAGCGATTTTATCTTCCCAAAATGGAAGGGCACGTTCCAAAGTAACTTTCAAGTTTTCAGCATCTGGAATTACTGAATCGTCAAGTGAAGCGTAACGACGGTCAGTGTGTGCTGAGTGCTCATCATCACGATCCATTGCTGGAGGCAATACATCGTATGAACGACGCCAAATGTGAACTTGCTCATCACCAAATTGTTCAGCAGCTTCTGCTTTGTTTTTACCAGTCAAACCACCGTAGTGACGTTCGTTCAAGCGCCATGATTTTTCAACTGGAACCCAAAGTTGGTCAGATGCTTCAAGAGCCAAGTTAGTTGTTTTGATCGCACGTTTCAATACTGAAGTGTATGCTTGGTCAAATTCGATACCAGCTTCTTTGATCAATTTACCAGCGTCGATAGCTTGTTGAGTACCTTTTTCAGAAAGATCTACGTCAGCCCAACCTGTGAAAAGGTTAGCTTTGTTCCATTCAGACTCACCGTGGCGAGCGAAAACCAATTTTACCATTAGATATGTCTCCTTTTTATTTTGGGTTATACCCATTTACTCTATCTATTCTACCCAAAAAACCTTGAAAAAGCTAGCAAAATCCAAAAAATTCTGTAAAATTCTATCGCTTCTAGCCTTGACTAAAAGAGACGGTATCAGAATTTTGTTTTAGATACTTTTAGCTGTCCAACATTTCCTTGTTTTAGGCCTCTTTTCATGCTAAAATGAGATGAAATAGTAACATTTTACTTTGTGATCTTTAAGGAGGATCTTATGGTTTCTACTGCTACAAAAGTTGGTCAGTTTACATTTGCTAACTGTCTTATGAATGCCGCTGGTGTTCATTGTATGACTAAGGAAGAATTGGCAGAGGTTGAGGCTTCAGCTGCAGGGTCATTTGTCACAAAAACAGGGACACTTGAGGCCCGTCCTGGTAATCCTGAACCACGTTATGTGAATGTCCCTCTTGGGTCAATCAACTCAATGGGATTGCCAAATAACGGTTTTGAATACTACCTTGACTATGTCATTGAATTGCAAAAGCAACCCAATACAAAAAATCATTTTCTTTCACTTGTTGGTCTCTCACCTGAGGAAACGCACACTATTCTTAAAAAAGTTCAAGAAAGTGACTACGAAGGGCTCGTTGAACTCAACCTTTCATGTCCTAACGTTCCAGGTAAACCTCAAATCGCTTACGATTTTGAAACAACAACCGAGATCCTTACTGAGGTCTTCTCTTACTTTACAAAACCTCTTGGTGTGAAATTACCACCATACTTTGATATTGTGCACTTTGACCAGGCTGCTGCAGTGTTCAACCAATTCCCACTTGTCTTTGTTAACTGTGTAAATTCAATTGGTAACGGCCTTTACATCGAAGATGAGTCTGTTGTCATCAAACCTAAGAATGGTTTTGGTGGTATCGGTGGTGACTACATCAAACCTACTGCCTTGGCAAACGTTCACGCTTTCTACCAACGTCTGAAACCTGAAATCCAAATTATTGGTACTGGTGGTGTCAAATCTGGTCGTGATGCCTTTGAACACATCCTTTGTGGTGCAAGTATGGTACAAGTGGGTACTGCCCTTCAAAAAGAAGGTGTCGCTGTTTTTGACCGTATTACTAAAGAACTTAAAGAAATCATGGAAGAAAAAGGTTACGAAACTCTTGAAGACTTCCGAGGAAAACTTCACTACATTGACTAGTCTACAAAAAAAGTTTGGAAGGTCTTCCAAACTTTTTTATTATTTGATGAGGATTCTCTTATTAGACAAGACCATCATCGTCACGTTCATCCCAGTCTTCAAAAGGATCCTTGCCCTCTTTCTCAGCTTGAAGACGTTTCTGACGAGCTTCTTCGATTTGTTTTTCACTTGGCTTCATCAGTTTGCTAATAGCAACAATACCTGATAGTTTAATAACAGTAAAAACCAAAAGAAAAATCAATACCACTGTTATGGTTTTCATAGATTTCCTTAACTTATTTCGTATAAATCAAAACCCCTAAAATCTTAGGGGTTTTTACATTATTTAACTGCGTCTTTAAGAGCTTTACCAGCTTTAAATGCAGGAACTTTAGAAGCTGCGATTGAGATAGCTTCACCAGTTTGTGGATTACGACCTTGACGAGCAGCGCGTTCGCGTACTTCAAAGTTACCGAAACCGATCAATTGTACTTTTTCACCTGCAGCAAGGAATTCTTCGATAGAAGCGAAAACTGCATCTACAGCTGCTGCTGAATCTTTTTTAGTAAGCTCAGTTGCTTCTGCAACTTTAGCGATCAAATCTTGTTTGTTAGCCATTGTAACAATCCTCCAATTTATTTCTAAGCGAATAGTTTTTTTAGCGCTTGAACAAGTATTATCTTATCCTAAAAGGCCTATGAGGTCAAGTAATAAACGCTAATTTAATCGCTTTTTTGCAAAAAGTAAAGGCTTTTTAATTTATTGTCTTATAGATGTCAAATTCGATACGGTCATTAACCAAATCAAGGCTTTGAGCACGTGCTGTTATCCCCTTCTCATTCTTCATAGACTGAATATTTAGGGTAACCTTTCCCTTCTTACTATCGATGGCGATGTAATCAGGAAGGTTAGTTGAACGTTTAATCATCTTAAGGACATCCGAAACAGGCAGTTTCAAGGTTCCAGCTGAAAGCTCAGAAACATGAAGTACAATTGCTCCTGATTCACTAACAACCGGCGTAAAGTAGACATAAAGAGGAACAGGATGACCTAAAACCTTATAGCTACTTTCGAAAACAATTTTAGAATTGGTAACCTTGACCTTGAAACGCATCTTATCGGTCGAATAATCTTGGGCAAAGCCTGTAAGAGCAGCGTCAAGCTCCTCCCTAGTCATACTATACTTACCAATTTTAGTTGCTCCCTTAGGTAGGGATACAGAACTCGTCGTCTCCACTGGAGTCATGATTCTATAGACCACAACACTAACTAAGGCTAGATTTAAGGCCAAGAGTCCTAAAAATAACCACTTCCATATCTTACTCACCTGACCACTCCTTCTTTGTTTGGTTAATACGTTTCAAAATGGCATCTGACATAATTTGATAACCTGTATTATTTGGATGAAAATGATCATCCTCAAAAAGAGCATCATTCAGGCTATCTTGAGAAGATTTACTAGACTGAGACGAATCATCAGAGCTTGTAACACCGCCCTTACCGTCAATTCCCTTATAAAGCAAATCATTTACAGGAACAAAATAGACATTATCGTACTTCTTGCACACTTCTTCAGTAGATTGGTTCCAATTATCTACAATAGTTTGCATTTCTGTCATCTCTGGAAAATTAAGATAAAAAGGATTGTAAATACCAACAATATAAATTGGCAATGTTTTATTATCCTTACGAGCTAGCTCAATAATCTGTCCCAATCTCTTTTGATAGGCCTGAGCTGGCTTAGTGAAGGTGTCTACATTAAGATTAGTGATATTGTCCTTAATGACATGGATCACATCATTACCACCAACTGTCAGAGTCATCACTTTAGCCTTCTTGAGATCTCTTTGAATATCCTTTTTTTCTTGCATTCTCTTGAGAATTTGATTACTCGTATTTCCTGCGATACCGTAGTTGCGAGAGGTCACTTGCCAGTCAAAATCTGACTCTAAGGCCTGAGACAAAACAGGAACAAAGCCCCCTTGATTACTACTATCACCTACACCTTGCGTAAGGGAATCACCAATAGCAACATAGGTGACCTTTTCATTTTTGATAGATTTGATCTTTTCTGCAATTTTTGATGACTTATGCGTACTAGGAACTACAAAAATGAAGAGGCCGACAAAAAAGAGAAAAAGCAAGAAGAAGCCTAGGAGGCTTCTAACTAATTCTGATTCTTTCCACTTATTCATAACGAACCATTACGGCAAAGGCGCCTTCACCAGTGTGCGTTTGAATGATGGAACCAGTCTCAAGGATTGAAATTGGGGCACCCAAAACCTCAAGTTTTTCAGCCATTTCATGTGCAAAATCAGGTGTCCCTGCATAAGAAATACCAATCTCTGCCACTTTGCGGTCCTTGATACTATCAATATAAGAATCCAACCATTTCGTGAATGTCTTAGCACCACGACCCTTCGCAATGGTATTTAACTGATAGTCTTTCAACTCCATAATGACACGGATATTGAGCAATGAAGATAGTAGACCTGTTACACGTCCAATACGACCACCTTTGACAAGATTCTCAAGGGTAGACACACCGATATGAAGTTCGGATTTACTTTTCACTTCTTCCACACGTGCTACAATCTCATCAAGACTTGCTCCTGCTTCAGCTAGTTTAGCTGCTTCAACAACCTGAAACTTGAGACACTGATCTGTAAAGCCTGAATCGATAACGGTTACATCTGCTCCTGACAGGCTAGCTCCTTGACGTGAGGCTTCACATGTTCCAGAGAGTGTATGCATGATGTGGATAGCCACAATCTGTTCCGCACCTTCTTTGACAAGCTTTTCATATGTCTCAGCAAACAAACCTACTGGTGGTTGGCTAGTCTTTGGTAACTCTTTACTATGCTTCATCATATCCAAGAAACGGCCTTCTTCTCGAAGATCACTATCTGAATAGATGACACCGTCCACCATAACCGACAATGGAACAACAGTGATATTATATTTTTCAACCAATTCTGGTTCAATCGTAATTGACGAATCGGTTACAATTCTGATTTTACTCATATTTTTCTCGCTTAACACAAATTTTTATTCTATTATAGCATGACTGGAAAACTTTTCCCAAGTCTTTTTCTAAAGAGAGTCATCCACCTTTAACAAGGCTCTTGCTTGGCTCAGGGCAGCCTCCGTCACATTATCACCTGCTAACATCTTAGCGATTTCTTGCACCCTTTCCTCAGGTGTCAAGAGACGAACACGAGAGACAGTCGTCTCATTATCGCTTTCCTTAGAAATAAAGAACTGATAATCAGCAATGGCAATAACTTGTGGAAGGTGACTGATGGCCAAAACCTGACCATGACTCCCAATCTTATGAATTTTCTGAGCGATGGCTTGGGCAACACGACCTGAAACGCCAGTATCAACCTCATCAAAGACAATACTTGTTTTGTCTTCTTTGCGGGCAAAGGCTGACTTAATCGCTAACATGAGTCGAGATAATTCTCCTCCTGAAGCAACCTTAACAAGCGGTTTAAAGCCTTCACCTGGATTGGTTGAGATGTAAAACTCAACCTGCTCATTGCCATCACGGTTAAATTTCCCTTTAGTAAAGGTAACTTTAAAATCAGCCTTATCCATGTAAAGGTCGCATAACTCGTTCTTAATTTCAGCTTCAAGAGCCTTAGCTATTTGATGGCGTGCCGTTTGTAGTGTCTCTGCAGACGCTAGCAGATCTTTTTCAAGTTGCTTAAGCTCTTGTTCCATGGCATCTGACGAACTGGAATTGCCAGTCAGAAGATTGTACTCTTTACTTGAATTTTCCAGATAATCCAAGACGTCATCAACAGTTCCACCATATTTACGAGTAATTGCATTAATCGTATCTAAGCGGTGTTCAATCTCTTGCAAACGCCCAGCATCAAAGTCCAAATTATCCAAAAGGTCACCAAGTTGCTTAGTGACATCTTCAAGAACATAATAGGCTTCTGATAGATTTCCAGAGAGTTCTTTGTAATCAGAGTCATACTCTTCAAGAGACTGGAGGTCGTTCATAGCAGAACGAACATTTGAAAGGCTTGAAAAATCTTCATTATCCAGCATGACATAGGCATTGGTTAAGGTATCAGCAATCTGCTTATGGTTAAGAAGCTTGTCTCGCTCCTTCATCAATGCCAAATCTTCTCCTGATTTTAGAGAGACTGCTTCAATTTCTGCAATCTGAAAAGCTAGCATTTCAATTCGAGCCTTATGCTCCTGCTCATTTTTCTGCTTTTCAAGAACGGCTTTTCTTAACTCACGATAGCGGTCAAAATACTCTTGGTACTCTTTCTTAGTCTGGAAAAATTCCTTGTCACCAAAGGCATCAAGCATGGTAATATGCAGAGCAGTCTTCATAAGCTCTTCCTGGTCATGTTGTCCATGGATATCTACCAAGAAGTGCCCAACGGCTTTAAGTGTCGTTAAATTGACCATCTGTCCATTGATGCGACTAACACTTCTACCATTTTGGAAGATTTCACGACGGATAATCAATTCATCCTCGACAGGAATCCCATTAGCTTCCAAGATACTAACCAAGGCAGGATTTTGTTCGATTGAAAAGAAGCCCTGAATTTCAGCCTTAGATGCTGAATGACGGACGACTTCGCTAGAAGCACGTGCGCCCAACATAAGATTCATGGCATCTATAATAATGGACTTACCAGCACCTGTTTCACCAGTAAGGACGGTCATACCATTCTCAAAGTTTAGAGAAATCTCTTCAATAATTGCGAAATTCTTTATCGTAATTTCGAGAAGCATAGGCCCTCCTATTCTTCAACCCACTTAATGATTTGCCCCTGTAGTTCGATAGCTGCTAACTCTGACTGAGCCACTAAAAAGAGGGTATCATCGTCAGCAATGACACTAAAAATCAAATGTTTGTACTCATCCAAAAGAATCTTCTTGATGAGGCGGCTTGTCCCAGGTTGAACAACGATATTCATTAAGGCATGTTGACGATCAACACGCAACAAGCGACGGGGCGCAACAGATGTTCCACCTACTCGTCTAGGAACAGTTGAGAGCCCATAGATGTAAGAACCGTCTTCAGTTGGCACCTTGGTAATACCAATTTCATTGATATCACGCGATACAGTCGCTTGAGTAGCCTTTAATCCCTCATTTTGAAGTAATTTTACCAATTCTCCCTGGGTCGTAATTTTATTTTCTTGGACAATCTTTCGGATTAACTCCAAACGATCATTCTTCTTCATTCTTTTTAAACTCCTTATGTGCTTGTGCTACAACTTCCTTAATAGAGGTTTGAGCATCATTTTGAGGAGAATTTGTCTTCTCCAAGTGTGCGAGAAACTCAATGTTACCATGACCACCTTGGATAGGTGAAAAGTTCAGTTCTTTAACTGAAAAGCCATAGTCAACCGCAAAAGCTGTCACTGTTTCTAACACTTTTTCATGGACACTGCTCTCACGGACAATCCCGTTTTTCCCAATTTGTTCACGGCCAGCCTCAAATTGGGGTTTCACAAGAGCAACAACTTGCCCTCCATCAACCAATATCTTAGCCAAGGCCGGTAGAATCAGACTAAGAGAGATGAAGCTGACATCAATTGATGCAAAAGACGGTAACCCTTCCGTAAAATCGACAGGTTCAGCATAACGGAAATTATATTGCTCCATGGAACGAACACGTTCATCTTGACGCAATTTCCAAACCAACTGATTGGTACCGACATCTACAGCATAAACCAGTTTGGCCCCATTTTGAAGCATAACATCGGTAAACCCACCTGTTGAAGCTCCGATATCGATGGTCGTCATGCCTTCAACTGACAGATTGAATACTTCCAAAGCTTTTTCAAGTTTAAGTCCTCCACGGCTCACATACTTGAGTTTTTCTCCTTTAAGCTTCAACTCTGTACCGTCGTCGATTTTTTCACCGGGTTTATCGTAACGTTCACCATTGATAACATTAACAACTAAACCAGCCATAACGCCACGTTTAGCTTGTTCTCGTGTTTCAAAAAGGCCTTGTTTATAAGCCAAGACGTCTACTCTTTCCTTAGGCATGGAGTCGTAACCTTTCTATGATTTCTATAATACTGTCTTTCTTAAAGCCTTGAGTCTCAGCTAGATTTTGGAAAATAGCCTCCGCTTTATTAAGTGATTCCTCGAGGATAGCATGTGATTTTTCAAGACCAAGCAGAGCCGGATAGGTTGATTTTCCAGCAACTACATCTTTTCCAGGTGTCTTCCCAAGTTCTTCGAAATCAGCAGTCACATCCAAAATATCATCACGTACTTGAAAGGCAAGACCAATTAGGCGACCAGCTTCTTGAAGATTTTCTAAGACCTGTTGATCTTTTTGAGCAACAATACCAGCCGCCACAAAAGGAAAGGTTAAAAGCTTACCTGTCTTATGCTCATGAATCTTAGCCAATTGTGATAAATCAAGTTCCTGACCTTCACCCTTCATATCCAACATTTGTCCACCTACCATACCGAAGGTTCCTGAAGAATGAGACAATGCTTGAATCAATTGAACTCGAATTTCTGCGGATAGGTCTGTTTGAGCCAGGAGATCAAATGGATCCAAAAAGAGAGAATCTCCAGCCAAGATTGCCGTTGCTTCATCAAATTTCTTATGGTTGGTTAAACGTCCTCGACGGTAATCATCATCGTCCATGGCCGGCAGATCATCGTGAATCAAACTTCCAGTATGAATCATTTCAAGACTCGCTGCAACATCGAAATGACTAGGAGTTAGCTCTAAACCAAATCCTTCAAGTAAATCTAAGAAAATCAGTGGACGAATACGCTTACCGCCACTATCAACTGAATAAAGAATAGCAGTGATTAAATCACTTGATACAGGAAGATTCTTTTTTTGGTAGTAATCACGGATAGCCGCATCAATTTTATTTAGCTTGCTCATTAGGCATCCATTTCCGTTTCTGTACCATCTGCTTGCATGACCTTAACTAGTGTTTTTTCAGCATCTTCCAAAGTCTTCTGCAAATCCTTAGACAAGGCCATACCTTTTTGGAACTCAGCAATAGCATCCTCAAGAGCAACATCACCTGTTTCGAGCTTAGTGACAATGGCTTCTAAGTCCTGTAAATTCTCCTCAAATGTTTTTTTAGTTGACATTTTTCACCTCTACTTCTAGTTCTCCATCTCTCATTTGGACGGTTAATTGATCACCTTCGGTAATATTCTTGGTACTGGTTAAAGGTTTATCATCTTTTTTGACAATAGCATAGCCCCTTGCAATAATACGGCTAGTATCTAGAGACAATAAAGCATCCTGTGCCTTTTCTAATCTCACACGGTTACCATTAATGGTGTTCTTGGTTGTGGTCACCAATAAACGTTGCAAAGACTTTCGACGGTCTTGGTAGTTCTGAACACTAGTCAGAAGATTTAAGCCTTGTAATCGTTGTCTCAAAAGTTCCGCTTCTTTTTGTTTGCGTTCGAAATCTTGACTCATAAAGGTTTCAAGCCTTGTTGTTAGTCGATCCAACTTTTGTAAATAACCATCATATAGGCGCTCAGGTTGCCTAAAGACAACAGATTGTGACAGTTTGGCCAAGCGTTCCTGGTTATACTGTATACGTCTCAAACAGGCTTGATAGGCTCTATTTTGTCTTTCACGAATCCAAACCAAGGTATCGGCCTTTGATACTGGAGTAGCAAGTTCTGCCGCTGCTGTAGGTGTAGCAGCCCTACGATCTGCAACAAAGTCAGCCAAAGTCGTATCTGTTTCGTGACCAACACTTGAAATCACAGGTAGACGACTCTCAAAAATGGACTGAACAACAATTTCCTCGTTAAAAGCCCAGAGGTCTTCAATAGAACCTCCACCACGACCAACGATAAGTAAATCTAAGTCATCCCTTTGATTAGCTTTTTGAATATTTTCAGCAATTTCCTGTGCAGCTCCTTCACCTTGAACCTTGGTAGGGAAAAGTAAGATTTCTACCCCTGGAAAACGACGACTAACGGTCGTAATAATATCTCGAATAACCGCACCACTAGGACTTGTGACAACCCCGATTTTTTTGACAAAATTAGGCAGCGCTTGCTTATGACGATCATCAAAGTAGCCTTCTGCAGTCAATTTTTTACGAAGCTGTTCAAACTGGATAGCCAAAGCTCCAATACCATCCGGCTCAGCCTTCTCGATAATAATGGAATAAGAGCCACTAGGCTCATAAATATGGACACGACCTACGACATTGATCTTCATACCTTCTTCGAGTTCAAAACCAAGTTTTTTGAAAACTCCAGCCCAAATCGTCGCCTGAATAACAGCCCCTTCATCCTTTATCGAAAAATATTGGTGACTCGGACGTCGACGAAAATTGGAAACCTGCCCCGTCAAATAAACCCTCTCTAGATAAGGATCACGGTCAAATTTCATTTTCAAATATTTGGTTAAGGATGTGACCGATAAATAGTCTGACACGACAACTCTCCTTTATTTAAGCAATCCTTGAAAACCTGAAGACATTAAAAAAGTTCTGTAGAACTATCATCCCCAAATCCTCTCAATCAGCTTTTTAATTGTATACACGATTACTTAAAATTATACCAAAAAAGACTGTCAAAAGACAGTCTCAACCACCATTGTCAGGTGTTTTATATAGTTTCATTAATCGGTTGTATATGTTTTTGAAACGACGTCCCAAGAATCGCTTGAACCGTCAATACCACCATAGGCTTCGAGTTGCCCCTTCTTATCTACACGGAAAAGAAGAACATCATTACCATAGGCATCATAAAGTTGAGCATATACCAATTCATCGTCATCATCGGTCCATGAATAGACATTCCAACCTAAATTTTTATAATTTTCTCCAGTTGAACCTTGTTCTTTAGCATAGGTAGAAACAACCCAGTCTTCTAACTGTTGGTCAGACAAAGATGAGGTATCAACTTGAGAGGATTGGTTATCAGATGATGCTGCAGCTGCTTCCTTGCTTTTAGCCAACTGACCGTTTTTCCATGGATTTGTTACACTCTCTTTTTGGTTATTACTATACCACATCAAGGTAACCACAGGAATAACCACTGCAAGTACTGCAACAACTCCAATTACCCATCTAATGATATTAGGATCTTTGAGTTTATCAAAACTCGAAACTTTTCTTCCCTTTGTAGTTTCATTTTTACGACGTCTAAATTCGCTCACAGCTTTTTCCTCTTTTTCTTGAAAGTAGTCCCTTTTTTTCTTTTCCTCTTGTTCCAAGAGTTTTTGCACTTCCCTACGCCCCTGCGGATCACTCGTTTGAGCCAATGAAATCTGCAACTGAAAAATACGATTATCCAAAGCTTGCTCATATTCTTTGGCTGCTTCTCTATCACCATTATCAGCTAAGGCTCTCAGATACTCTTCATTACTGAATTCAGCCATTCACTAAATCGCTCCTGCTTCTAAATCGTTTCTTCTATTTTCTTAAAGCCTGAGACTTTTGTCAAGTTACTAGTTTGTAACAAATTCTTACAGCTGTAAAAAGCCGAAGAAAACCACATTCTCCAGCTTATTTCTTAGTTGTTTCTTTATAATACTTACAATAACTTTGAAGAGGACAGGTCTGGCATTTAGGATTCTTAGCTAAGCAATGATAACGCCCAAAGAAAATCATACGGTGATGACTGATAATCCAATCCCTCTTTGGGATTTTCTTCATCAGTTCCGCTTCGATTTCCTCTACACTAGCATCCTCTGGGGCGATATTTAGCCTTTTAGATACACGTGAGACATGCGTATCTACAGCAATAGAAGGAATACCATAGACTTCAGCCAATACTACGTTAGCTGTTTTTCGTCCCACACCAGGTAGACTTTCCAATTCCTTATGCGTTTTCGGAACCTGTCCATCAAAATTCATTAAAACAGCTCTAGCAGTCTTGATAATGTTCTTTGCCTTATTCTTATAAAGACCGATTGTTCGCAAACACATCTCAACATCATCAAGATTAGCAGAAGCCAAATCCTCAATTTCTGGATAACGCGCCCACAAGCCTGGTGTAATCTTATTAACAGCCTTATCAGTTGTCTGGGCTGATAAAATAACAGCAACTAATAGTTGGAAAGGAGTTTCCCACTCCAACTCTCCATGAGCATTGGGAAACATCTCCCCCATGAGAGCTAGAACCTCATTAACACGTTTTCTTCCTAACATTATTGGCCACCCCATAATTGACGGGCTGCATCCATACCTGTTTTGAAGTCATCCGAAACTTGGTGATGGTGCTTCTTACCTTGATGCTCCAAACGACGCTCTTCAACTTGAATTTTCGTCGTAATACCACTCAATTTCCAGTTACGCAGAACCCCTTTGATGTAATTCCAATTTGTCTTGCGGTTAAATACTGCTTCTTTCAAAGCCTCACGGATAAGTTCGGGATCAGTATGTTCTTGTTGGATTTCCTTGTTTAAATCTTCGATAACCATAGGATTCAAGATTCCCAAAGCTTGTTCTAACTCATCTGTTAACTGCTTGATGAGTTGTGTATTTGTTGGCTGACCAACTACAGGCCCGGTCGTTGTCTTTTCATTGCTCACTAACTTGTCCAAAACTGCCAAGGCAGGTGAAGCATCTACAACCATCTCAATTTCATTATTAACCTTAATAGTCGTGAAATCAAGGAGCCCAGCCTCAGTCAATGTCGTAATACTTTTATTAACCTCAGTTGGTGTCTTTCCAGTTGCTTGCGCTATCTGACTAGAAGCCACTTCTCCAATCTGAGTTGTCGTTTGTAGATAGAGAAACTGCCAAACTAGAAAGTCATCCGCAGATGGAAAAATATCCTTAAAGTGGAAAAATAAAGCATTAGGAAGGACCAGATTACCTGATCGATACTGTTCAAAAAAACTCATATTTACCTTTCAGAGTAGCTAGACACCCCAAAAGTCTTTATGCGCTCACATAAGTCTTTTGAGACTGTCTACTACAAATAACCGTAGAATGAAAAATCGTCTTCCAACTCTTCTAAACGATAAGGTGTTTCTTGATATACCGCATAGTTAATCCAATTGCTAAAGAAAGCAGATGCCGCAAGATTCCAACGAAGTTTAGGCTCCTGGCTTGGATCATCCTCTGGGAAATAGTTTGCCGGTACGTCTGGATTAATCCCTGCATCCAAATCTCTTCGGTATTCTCTGGCCAGAGTATCACGGTCATATTCAAAATGACCGAAACTATATACTTCACGAAGATTCTTACTTGCTAAAATAGATAAACCAACCTCTGGTCCTGACACAACAATATCTAAATCCGTCTTGTTTTTAATATCCTCGAGCCTAACCTCAGTATAGCGAGAGTGTGGTGACACAAAGCTATCATCAAAGCCATTCATAAGGAAGTTTTCAGGCATGTCAACCGTTTGTTTATAGATACCAGATAGTTTCTCTGACAATGGGACCTTGTCGACTCCATGCTTATAATAGAGACCTGCTTGAGCTCCCCAACACAGATGGAGGGTTGAATAGACATGCTTTTTAGACCAGTCAAAAACCTGTGTCAATTCTTGCCAATAATCAACTTCTTCAAAAGGCATTTGCTCAACAGGAGCACCTGTTACGATGAGACCATCATAATACTTATGCTTAATTTCATCAAAAGTCTTATAAAAGGTTTCCATATGTTCGGCATGGGTATTTTTTGACTTATGACTAGCCATATAAAGAAACTCGACGTTAATTTGAAGTGGCGTATTGGCCAAAAGACGTAGCAATTGAGTTTCCGTAACTTCTTTAGTAGGCATAAGATTAAGGATTAAGACCTCCATTGGTCGAATATCCTGGCTACTAGCTCTGTTCTCATCCATGATGAAGACATTTTCCGAACGCAATACATCAAGAGCTGGTAACTTATTATCAAGTTTTATAGGCATAACAATATCTCCATCCTTATTTATTCTATCTTCATATTATAAACCGGGGAGGTATTGTTATCAAATATATATTTTCTCTAGTTAGCTATAGCTTTAAACTATATTTAGAGGGCACCTTTGTTTTAAAAGAGTTAAAAAGGCCCTAAGGCCTTTTGTTAATTCATAGATAGATTTATCCTGGGAAGTTCATCAATACTTTAGTATCGTAACCTTCGATAGCATCACGTCCATTAAGACCATCAAGCTCAATCAAGAAGGCACAACCAGCAACGACACCACCTAGGCGCTCAATCATTTCAATTGTAGCTTTGACAGTACCACCAGTTGCCAAGAGGTCATCAACGATAAGTACACGTTGGCCTGGCTTAATTGCATCGGCATGCATACAAAGTGTATCGACACCATACTCTTTTTCGTAGTCGGCTGAAATCACTTCACGTGGCAATTTACCAGGTTTACGAACAGGAGCAAAACCAATACCAAGTTCAAAAGCAACTGGACAACCAACGATGAAACCACGTGCTTCAGGACCAACAATCATGTCAATCTTCTTATCAGTCGCATACTGAACGATTTCACGGATAGCATAGCTATAAGCATTTCCATCAGCCATCAAAGGACTAATATCACGGAAAGTAACCCCTTCTTTAGGGTAGTTTTCAATAGATGCAATATAATCTTCTAATTTCATTTGTTCTTCCTATAGGCTTTTCGCCAAAAAAATATTTACATACCATTATAGCATGAAATATTAAATTTAGAAAATGCTAACCCTCATTTCGAGACGAATCCTTTGGATTCAGACTCCCCTACTTATACAGCCAATCATAAATTTCCTGTGGCGTTCCTAAAGCCATGAGTTCTTGGAACTTAACTAGTCGTTTCAGATTTTGGAAAATCTGACTGTCCTCAATCTCACGTTTTTCAGCTTCTTTATTAACTGTCATAACACCATTATCAATGGTCACAAAGTCCAATTCATCAAAGATTTGAATCATCTTAATCAGAAGAATCTTGTCAATTTTAAGGTAATGGCTGAGTTCATCCAATTTATAACGGACATCGAACTCTGGGAATTGGTAAATGGTTTTATAGAGCCTTGCAAATTGCTCTCTTGTTCCATAACCTGTCAGATAATAGGCTTCCTTTATATTATTTTTTAAATAGATAGCCTGGAAATCTTTACCTTCAAACCACTCTTTTAATTCTGTCGCTGATTCAGGTAGGGTGTTGAGGACAACCGCAGGCTCTGTGTCTGCTGCTTCTTCTACCGTTGGTAGGCCCTCAGGTAGTGCCATATTTTTTGAGCGAAAATCAAATAATTGAACACCATCTACACGCGCATCTTCTAGCATGAGCTGTAGCGTTGTCTGACCATTCCAAACATTAACAGACAAGGTCACTGCCAATTCCAAACCTTGAGCTTGTTGAAATTCTTGAAGCAGATTACCTTTATTAAAAGCGACAACGTCAAAGCTATCCTTGCCTTGCTTAACCTTAAACTTAAGATGGGCCCCATTTTGTCCCATTGTCCTAGCTTGAGTAACGGTAATATCATGTAGCCAAAAGACTGGCTTTTTATTATCCATACCAAAAGGTGCTAGTTTTTCAAGGCTCTTAATGGTATCCAAGCTAAGCTCGCTGAGTTGAAGCTCCTCGTCTAAATTAAGTGTATTTTTAGTGCTTGTATCGATGTCATTGTCATAGACATAATTGCACAAAATATCTGAGAGTTGACCAAGATTTTCCTCCGGAAGGGTCATCCCAGCCGCTCCAGCATGTCCTCCAAAAGCAGTAAAGATGTCTCGGTGGTCATCAAGGGCATGGAAGATATTGATAGATTCCAAACTACGGGCTGAACCCTTTGCCAAGCCATCTTCAATATTCAAAACCACTACTGTCTGGCTGATTTGCTCCATGATGCGCCCAGCCACAATACCTAGAACGCCAGGATGCCAACCTTCCTTGGCTAAAACTTGAACTGGTTTGTCCAAGTCTACCATGGTCATAGCTTCGTCAAAGATTTTTTGAACAACTTCCTTACGTTCTTCATTTTTAGCATTGATTTCCAGAGCAATGGCTTGAGCTTCCTCATCGTCAAACCCGGTCAGTAGTTCAATGGCTGGATTTGGATCATCTAAGCGTCCCAAGGCATTGAGTTGAGGAGCCAGTTTGAAACCTACCGTTTCTTCGGAAATTGTTGTTGGGTCCACATCTGAAATGCGGAGCAATTCTTGAAGCCCAATACGCTCAGTAGTCTTGAGAATTTCCAGCCCGACCTTTACCATAATACGATTTTCATCCGTTAGGCTAACCATATCAGCAATGGTACCAATGGCTACCAAGTCCAACATCTCTGTAGGAATAGTTTCAAGGAGGGCAGTTGCCAATTTGAAAGCTACACCACAACCTGCCAAATACTTAAATGGATAATCAGCATCTGGATGCTCTGGATGGACAATGGCATAGGCATCTGGAAGCTGTGCCGGCATACTATGGTGGTCTGTAACGATAACGTCCACACCTTGCTCTTGCGCATAAGCAATAGCTTCATTACCCGCTACTCCATTATCCACTGTAACAATGAGTGAAATGCCTTCCTGCTCAATGAAATACTTGTAGACACTTTCGTTTGGGCCATAACCATCTGTAAAACGGTTAGGCAAATAGACTCGAGCCTCAGCGCCCATCATTTCAAGGGCTTCCTTGACAATCGATGCTGATGTCATCCCATCCGCATCATAGTCTCCATAGACTAAGATTTGCTCGTAATTTTCAATGGCCTGACGAATCCTAGCCACTGCCTTGTCCATATCATGAAGAAGATAAGGGTCATGAAGATGTGATAGATCAGCCTTAAGAAAGTCTTCAAGGGCTTCTTCTGTCGTCACGCCACGTTCATAGGCAATCTTGGCTGCTGTTTCTGCCAGCCCATGTTCTTTGGCAAGTTTAAAAAAGCCAGCATCTGGCTCTTTTGTGTTTATTTTCCAATCATACGTTGATGTAATCATGTTTTTATATTTTCTCCCTGTCATCTAGTCTATCTATTATATCATGAATAAATTTATCATAGTGGATAGAAGCCTAAGTTTCCTAAAAAGAGAATGGAAAACATCGTAAGTTGCTTAGACTTGCGGTACATTTCCAATCAAGCCCTGCTTTTCTAGACAAAATAAAAGACTGAGTATTGCTCCTTATTTGACTTATGTTTTCTCAGATATTCCTTTCTTCTCTTCCTTTTATATAACTCAATTCTACTATCACTTTCAAGCAACATAAGGAAAAGCAAGAAAAAGATTCCCTATTTGGAAATCCTTTACATCAATATTTATAAATCATCCCTGTACAAGCTTGCTCTGAAAGTTCGACAAAGCCCAGAGATTGGTAAAAGGCTAGATTTTTCTCGCTACGATCAGTTGCAAGGAGCTTTTGATAGACATTGGGGAAAGTCCCTAAAGCCTCTTCTAAGAGTTTCGTTCCGATGCCTTGGCGTTGGTGATCTGGTCGCACCAAGAGGTCCTGTACAAAAATGACAGAGTGGCCATCTCCTACCAAGCGAATGTAGGCTACTAACTCTTCCTCATCATAGACTGCCAACTGCCAGAGACTGGCTTTGACAGCTTCTTCTAGCATAGCTGGGTTGTTGGTATAATTGGTCCAACCGACTGAACTGTACAGTGCGAGTAGGTCTGTCATCTCTGGAATCTCTTGTTTGTACTCTAACATCTTAACTCCTTTTTAATCTATAGTGCTGGAAGAAGGCGATATCCCGATAAGGGGACTCTTGGCAGACCGCCAGCTCCATCTTGAGCATAGACTCTCGCCATCCCTCTTGGTCTTTGAAGTGATTATCCTGCAAGGCATAAAAGACACGGATTCCTTGGTAGTCTTTATTTTCAAGAGCTAGATTTTCTATTACTGCATCTAGATCATAGGCTTGAGCCAAACCCATGGAGTGGGTTTCCAGATCTTGGCCTACTAGTAAATCGAGGGCCTTCTGAGTATCATTTTCAAAGACGACGGTCTGTAGGACTCGGCCGACTTCATTGTGCTTGACGATAGAGAGCAGGCCTCCTGGTTTCAAGAGGCGGATGAATGCCTTGAGAACAGCCTTGCGATTCTCTACATACTCTAAGACATTGTGGCAGAGAATGACATCAAAGCTAGCATCCTCAAAGCTTTCTAACTGATCCAGACTCCCGACTAGTTGCTGATATGGGTAATCCTGGGTCCGCAAGGCTACCATTTCTTCATTGGGTTCTATAGCTAGAACTTGATTTTCTTGAGCCAAGTGGTTGGCCACAAGGCCAAAGCCACTGCCAAAATCAAGAACTCGCTTACCCTTGATATCCTGTAATTGGTCAAAAAGAATATCATAATAGATTTGACCCCAGGGTTGCTTGAGATTCTCTAAATACGCTTGGATATTTGCGGCCATCTAGTATCCTCCTATTTGTAGTTAAACACATTGGTAGCTAGTTTGTCCGAGATGCGTGGAAATAGCGTATATCCTTTGTGGGCAACTGATAAGAGTCGTGGTAGATTGACTTCACGTTTGTTTTTACCCAGAATACGGACAATCTTTTTAGCCACGTATTTAGGACTAAGGACAAACTTCTTAACACTTTCAAGATAGGCTCCAGAGGGATCAGCTTGATCAAAGAAGCTTGTCTCAATTGGACCAGGATTGACTGTAGTCACATAGACTCCTTTATCAGCTAGCTCCAGACGCAGGGCATCTGAGAAGCCAATTACCGCAAACTTTGTCGCTGCATAGACACTTGAGTTAGCTGTCGCAATTTTCCCCGCCATACTGGCGATGTTGATGATATGGCCATGGCCTTGCTCCACCATTTTCTCAGCCATCAGACGTGAAAAGGTCATCGTTGCAAAAGTATTGATATCAAACATATCACGTACTTCTTGGCTAGTGTAATGATCATAAGACTTGAATTCACCGAAACCAGCATTATTGATAAAGGCATCAATACGTCCAAATCGTTGATAGAGATAATCGACCATTTCTTTAATGGCACTGTCGTCTCTAAGGTCAATGGCAAGGCAAGTTTTATTTTCAACATGGCGATAACATTTCTCAAGTTTATCCTTGTCTCTTCCTAAGAGGATAATGCCATCACTGGGTGAGAGCTGCTTGACAATTTCTTGTGCAAGCCCTCCTGAAGCACCAGTAATAGCGATAATACGTTGTTTAGCCATTAAATCTCTACCTCTTCTAGGTCACGAACGATGTGGGTGTTTTCGAAAATTGTTTTAGCATCTGCTGCCATCTTACCGATATCACGCCCTAAGAAACGTGCTGATACGTGATTTAGAAGAAGACGTTTAGCTGACGCATCTTTAGCGACCTGTGCTGCTTGCATGTTGGTTGAATGCCCATGGCTCTTGGCAATTTTTTCGTCACCTTTACCATAAGTAGACTCGTGCACCAAGACATCTGCTCCCAAGCCAAGACGAACACTGGCATTCGTCTTACGAGTGTCACCTAAGATAGTGATAACCTTACCTTTCTTAGGTGCGGAAATAAAGTCCTTGGCAATGATTTTTGTTCCATCTTCAAGGACCACATCTTGCCCATTCTTAATTTGACCAAAAAGCGGACCAAATGGTACACCTGCTGCTTTAAGGGCCTCAGCATCCAAGGTTCCTTCAAGATCCTTTTGAACCACACGGTAACCAATACAAAAAATGGTATGATCCAACTTATCTGCATAAACAGCGAACTTGTCATTTTCCATAACCAAGCCAAGCTTATGCTCATCAATTTCCTTAAAATGCACATGGTAAGGGAGGCGTGTTCCAGAGGTACGAAGACTAGTCATAACATATTGTTTAATGCCGACTGGACCATAAACCTCTAAATCTGTTTGTTCTTCACTCGATTGGAAAGAACGGCTAGCCAAGAAACCAGGTAGACCAAAGATATGGTCTCCATGCATATGTGTGATAAAGATTTTTTTAACTTTACGAGGTTTGATTGTTGTTTCTAAAATCTGACGTTGGGTACCTTCTCCACAGTCAAACATCCAGACCTCATTGATTTCATCGAGTAACTTCAGAACCAGACTCGACACGTTACGGGCCTTGGAGGGCTGCCCGGCACCCGTCCCTAAAAATTGTAATTCCATGACTTCCTATACTTTCTATCTATCGTTCTTCTTATTTCTGGACAATATAAGCCAGGCATTCACGCTGAGCAAAGCCATAATAAACAGTTTGCCCTTTATATTGAGACAAAAGTTCCACTAATTCGTCTTGATTGAAGCTAGCCAACTTAATGACATTTCCCTTCAACTTAGTTACACGACTAAGTAACTGTGTCTCAGGTGTCAACTCTTCCAATACTTCTTCGTCAAAATCAACTTTAGACATCTTAATTTGAGTGCCTTCAAGATAAACCTTATACTGAGGAAAAACTTGAGCAAGCTCAAACAAAATACTAGCCGTTGGAACCTCTAAATGCTCGGCAAAGACTAAGGCCACCTCATCAGCATTTTCATAGCAAAATCCATAGGATTTTCCTGACAAATTGAGGCGAATAAAAGGCTTGTGCTCATCAAAAGATGGTGCAGGGTTAAAGAGGTTCAACTCTTTTGAAAGGTCCAAGTAGTAGTCCGTCGCTGCTTCAGGAGATTGTTTTTGGTAAATCTCTGCAAAATAAGCATTAATCACGCTTGGTGGTGGCGTAATGAAAGCCAATTTTTGACTGTCCGAAAGGTCTGACAAGGTATTTTCCAAATAGACCTTATCTAAACTTGTAAAACCACCATATTTTAAAGCTAAATCCATATAATCAGTCATAAAATTCTTCCAATTTCCATTTATTTTTCGGTGAAATATAACCTGTAATTTCTTCCACTTCTGTATCAAAAGTGTAGCTATCTAGTAGGGCCAATTGACTCAATTGATAAAGTTTATACGCTTGATCCTGATGGACCTTAATACTAAAGGGTTCAAAAATCTGTTGAATTTCGTCAATCAAGAGTCTTCTGAGAGCCTCACGACTTCCCTTGTCACGTGCTGAGAGACGAACATTAGGAAAGACTGTTGCTACTAGATTATCAGCTACATCCATCTTATTGTAAATTGCTAGGCGAGGGATATCAGTCATGTCTAAGTCTTTGAGAATGTCTAAGACCACCTTCTCATGTTCTTCGTGATTAGGATCACTCGCATCAATGACATGCAAAAGAAGGTCCACATTACGACTTTCTTCAAGTGTTGACTTAAAGGCAGCAACCAGTTCTGTTGGCAAGTCCTGGATAAAACCAACCGTATCTGTCAAGGTCACTTGAAACTGATCCTTTAAGTAAATTTTCTTAGTCGTTGCATCCAAGGTCGCAAAAAGTTCATTAGCCTCATATTGCTTATCATCCGTCATAAGGTTCATGATCGTTGATTTCCCAGCATTGGTATAACCAATCAAACCAATTTTAAAGGTAGTTGAATCAACACGCTTTTCGCGAATGGTTTCTCGGTTCTTCTCAACAATTTTTAACTGGCGTTCAATATCAGCAATCTGGTTACGAATCGAACGACGATTAAGCTCCAATTGACTTTCACCAGGTCCACGGCTACCAATGCCCCCTGCTTGACGGCTGAGCATAATCCCTTGACCAGCTAAACGGGGCAACATGTATTTTAGTTGAGCTAGGTGAACCTGAAGTTTTCCTTCATGGCTTCTAGCCCTCATGGCAAAGATATCCAAAATTAATTGCATACGATCAATAACTTTTACGCCAAATGCTGCTTCAAGATTGGTATTTTGACGAGGTGTTAAACGGTTATTGACAATGACCGTAGTAATCTCATCCGCATCCACCATGGCCTTGATTTCTTCTAATTTTCCTGAACCTACGAAAGACTTACTATCATAGCGTTCACGTTTTTGGGTATAGCTAGCTACAACCTCTGCTCCTGCAGTTTTGGCAAGACTGGCAAGTTCCTCCATTGACATGTCAAAATGCTCTGTTTCTTGCAATTCAACACCTACTAAAATAGCACGTTCTTGCTGTTTGGCTGTCTCTATCATAGCAAACCCCTTTTCAAAATAGTCAGCTTCTATTATACCACAGGCAGGAGCAAAGAAAAGGTCACAGACCTTAATTTTTTTCAAAGAAAAACAAGTTGGATTAACCAACTTGCTTCTTCTTAATGTTTACGTGTCGGTTTCTTTTTCGAACCCTTACGACGCTTCCCTTGATGAATGCTTGGCGTATTTTGAGAAATGGTTTGACGCATTTTCTCAGTGGCCTTATCAACCTTATCTTTAGCCTTGCCCAATTCTTGAGTGGCCATAGTAACACTCTTCGAAGGCTTGTTTTTCTTAGACTTACTCTTAGAAATAGGTTTCACTTGACTAGTTCCAGACGTACGCATACGGCGAGACATAGCCAAGAGAATTTTATTTTCTTCGTTGAGGTTGGTTTGATAAGCCATTGAAAGCACCAAACCAACACCAATCAAGTTAGAGATGAGCGATGATCCCCCTTGTGAAATAAAGGGCAAAGGAATACCTGTCAAAGGAAGAATTCCCACTGCTGCCCCAATATTTTCAAAAATATGGAAGACAATCATCATGATAAAACCTGTCGAAATAAAGGTATAGAAACGATTGTTAGACTTAAACGTCACTCGCAACATGCGGTAAATGAGGAAGAGATAGGTTAGAAGAACCAATCCACCACCTACCAAACCAAAATCTTCCGCAATGACTGTGAAAATCATATCACTCTCACGAACAGGTACGTTCAAATCCAGGTGATTAAAACCTTTACCGTAAATTCCACCAGTACCAATTGAAATCATGCCTTGTGTCTGTTGAAAGGCGATACCATCTGCATAGGTGAAGGGATCCAACCAAGCTGAGATACGGTTAATCTGGTAGGTTTGCACTCCCATCTTGAGCAAGGCTTCCTTACCCCAATCTGTGATAAATACCATGACAAACAGGGCTAAACCTGCAGCGAAGGCTAAAACAACTGGTAAGATAATACGCCAGGATATCCCTGAAACCACTATGATACCAGCTAAAATAGCCAGAAAGACCAAGGCAGTCCCCATATCTCCTTGAAGAACTAGTAACCCTAAGACAGGAAGCGTAACAGCTACATATTGGAAAAGTAGCAACCAGTCATCTTTTAGGTCAGTCACTTCCTTTCCTTGCTTGGCCCAAACACCAATTCTGGAAAGGAAAAGGATGTAGGATATCTTCATAAATTCTGATGGTTGGAAAAGGGTGACCGATCCAATACTGACCCAGTTTTTTGCCCCTGTCGAGGCCACCAAAGCAGGCGAATAAAAAACAAGGGGTAAAACCATAAGTCCCAGACCAAAAATATAGAGCCAGGGGGTTATCTTCCAAAGAAACTCTGTATTAAATAACATGACAACAAAAGCAAGTACTGAACCTAAGAAAATCCATAGTACTTGCTGGGACATGACTTGCACAAGATTCTTTGGGTAATCAAAATTAGTCGCTATAAATATCGAAACCAAACCAACCAGTAGCAATATAAGGACTGGCAAGAGAATCGAGTAATCTATCCGACTTTCAATAGTATTTTTTGACTTAGCCATGTTTACTCCAAAATAAAGATTTAGCAAGAGTTATTATACCACTTTTTTGCCCAGACAAATGACCTGAATGTATAAAAAAGAGACAATTTTTTTAACGAAAAAAGCCACCACAAAAAGTGATTGACTTTTTTCATTCATTAATCTTAATTTGACACGTATCCTTTTCCTTGAGCGTTGAAGTATACCCATTGCCCTGAAGGAATTTTAACCCAACGATTAATAACCTTTTCCCCTGTATGAACATCATAGTAAGAGATTGAGCCATCAGGATTCGTAGCAGTTGCCCCCTTCACTTGCTTACCAGTTTGGTCAAAGTAAAGGTTTTGGCCGTTGATCGTCTGTTCGCCAACAACAACTTCACCCTTGGCATCAGCATAATACCAGTTGTTGTCTCCAGTAGTGAAGAAGGTTGAGACTAACTTATTACCAGTAGCTCCATGGTAGTATGAACGACTGCCATTCGCATTTGTTGCAAAGTCACCTTTAACCTGTTTACCATCAGTGCCAAAGAAGAGTTTTTGACCGTTGATAACTTGGGCTCCTGTAACGACATTACCCTTATCATCAGCATAATACCATCTATCATGACCGGTAGTGAAGAAGGTTGATACCAATTTATCACCAGTATTCCAATGGTAGAATGAACGACTACCGTCAGTGTTCATTACGAAGCCACCCTTAACTTGACGACCATTTGCATCAAAGTAGAGATGTTGACCATTGATAATCTGAGCACCTGTGACATTACGTCCATGTGAATCTGCATAGAACCAGTTGTTGTCCCCTGTAGTATAGAAGCCTGGTGTATGTGCCTTAGTCACAACACCCTTAGCATCGATATTAAAGGTTTGACCATTAACTACTAGTGATGTATCCACAAGTTTCACACCTGTAATGGCATCGTAGTATGAAGTCGTTCCATCAGGATTGTTCACGAACTCACCTTTAACTTGTTTACCTGACTCATCAAAGTAGAGCTCGTCACCATTGATGGTTTGCGCACCACGAAGAACATCACCTTCGTTATTTGCATAGTATGTAGCATCACCAACTTGGAAGAAGCGGTTCTTAACTTGAACACCTTTTTCATTGAAGTAAAGGTTTTGTTTACCTACCTTAGTAAATCCAGTGGCAACATAGCCCTTATCATTAGCGTAGTACCAGTTACCATCTTGTTCAAAGAAGCCTGAGTACTTACGTTCACCTGAATCACCACAGAAGAACATCAAATGGCCGTCTTTTGTAGGAATGAAGATACCTTTAGCTTGGTAACCATTGTCATAGAAGTATTTTTCCTTACCTTCTACTTCAGTCAAACCAGTAGCCATGATGCCACCCTTGAAGAAGTATTGGTAGAATTTCTCTTCCTTACCACTATCATCTTTAACGGTAACTTCTTTCCAACCAGTTTGAGTCGTCAACTTACCTGACTTACCATAAACCAATGATTGACCTTTGGCATTTTTAATAACACCATCAGTAAACATAACACCATTTGGCAAGAAGAAATAGTTTGAACCGTCGATAGCTTGTTCACCAGTTACAAGGTAACCCTTATCGTTAAAGTAGTACTGTTTGCCATTATATGTCACAAATTGACTCTTAGCTTGAGTACCAGATGTTGTGTAATAAGTTACCCCTGTACCATCATAAGCAAATCCAGTTTTAGCTTTTGTATCACCAGTCAAGGCTGCTGGAAGGAAGGTACCTTTATCGTTAACGGTGAAGTACAATTTACCATCGCTGAGAACGTAGTCAGAACCACGTTTTTGGATATTTGTACCGTTAAAGTACTTAGCTTCCCATTGTTTAATCTTGACAGATGGATCAATTGTCTTACCTGACGCTTCCATAACTTCTTTGAAGATTTCTGGATAAAGTTTTTGAAGTTTGTCGAGGAAGGCCCCACCATACTGTGCTTGGAAATCATTTCCTGATGACTTGGTATTTGTCACATAGAGTTTATTAACCAAGCTAGTATCATCAAGCACCTTACCATGTGTATCTGTACGAGTAGCTGTCACTACTTCTTTACCTGGGAGAGTATACAATTGGTCTGGAACCCAGTCAGCAATGACTTGAATACCTTGTTTGTGAAGAGCCTTGAGGGCATCACGAAGGTCCTCTTTTGAACCGTATTTATTGTTTTTGCTCATGGCAAAGTCATAACGGTCTGTGAAGGCATAACCATTCTCAATAATAGAATCAAGGAAAGTTCCATCCTTAGATGAGACATATTGAGGTGCAATTTCAAATGACGTAATGCCCCATGACTTGAAGAGGTCTGCATTAGCTGCAATCAATTTATTAGTGTATTGACTATCTTCTTTAACAAAGTCTTGGAAGTTTGAGAAGCCTTCGTAAATCACTTGTGCTTCAAGTGCTGCAGAAGAGCTATAAACCTTATCCCCTTCTTTGTAGACTTTTGTTGATGGTTTAGCAAGAACGTTTTGATCGTCAGTCGCACCTACTGGTACCCAAACTGAAAGGTAACCACTCATATCAACAGTCTTAAAGCCTTTGATTTCATCAGCTGTGAAGACAAGATTTCCTTGTGCATCTGTGTATTTAACAACCTTAGTATCTGAATCATTCAACGATGACACGATACCTTTATCCGTACCAAGCAAGAGTGGACGGTAGGCTTGGTTCTTGTGGGCTGCACCCATATTTACAGTAATTGTTTCACCATCTGCTAATTTCAAATCTGGGTTATTAGCAATAAGGGTCAACATACCTGAATTGCGACCGTATTTTCCACCTTCTGTATCTGTCTTAGACATCAAATCTTGACCATAACGGACAGAGACAAGAACTTCTTTGTTGTCTTTAGCAGATGAAACCCCATCACCAGCAAGGTTGTGGATATAAGATGTTTGACCACCAGCTACATACTTAGGACGTGCTTTAAGAAGAGTTGTGATTTGATCAAAGTATGGTGATTTCTTAGCCATGTACTGACCATTATCAGTATACAAATCTCCATAATAAACACGTGTTGCTGCACCCATTGTTTGAAGCATCAAAGCATAGGCAGCTGGAATATTTGAATGCGTATATTCCTTATCAACTTTCAACATATCAGCATTATAAATATCGAAAGCTTGTTTCAATTGATCTAATGTGAAAGTGAAACCATCTGTTGTAGGATCAATTTTTTTGCTGATAATGTCTGCGATAACTGTTTGAACTTCTGAGTCGTGTGCACGAACAAAGAGGTAGGTTGCAAAACCAAGTTGATCATATGATGTGACTTCTGCACGGTTTGAGAGACCGAAATAACCACCATTAATAAGGTCTTTCATTGAAGCATTACGTGCACCAGTACCCTTATTAGTTACTGGACGAGTCAATCCATGAACAATAGACAAACGAAGACCATTGTCCATAGAAAGGGCAGCTGTGTTATGTTCATCTACATAATATGGGTCATTTTGAGACCAAGCTTCAAGAATTGAGATATTGGCAAGGGCACGTGCTTCAGACTCATTAACCTTGTAGGCTGCCTTCATGTATGAAGACACCAATTGAAGCATATCGATGCTGACATTATCCACGGCATCAACACGGATACCATCAAAGTGAGCATCCTTGTCCTTATCACCAAAGACGATTTGTCCCCAGTTCATGAAGTAATACAATTGGTTAAGCATTTCAGCTTGTACAATTGGGTTTGAATTGTCGATATCGCTTGAAAGCAAGAACTCATAACCAGCATCGCTACCACTCTTAATCTTATCTTTTGGCAAACGGCTTGTCGCTGTTTGATCAAGTTTACGGTAGTCTGAGTTAGCCCACTTCGTTAAATCGCTATTAACAAAGAGGAGAGCACCTTTTTGGAAATGTTCTTTACCTGGAGATTCAGAATTAATATTCCATTTATCTTGGTCTTTAACAAAGGCCTCGATTGACTGACGCAACCAGTCTGTTGACTTATTAGCAGCAATCTTAACTTCAATCTTACGTTGGATGATTTGAGCAGCGGCATTCAAACTAGCTTGAGAATTTTCAATCGTAAAGACATCTTTTGTTTCTTCACCGTTGCTAAGAGCCTTAGTCATGTAGTTCAAGTAAGCTACTTGAGTATCCTTATCAGGCCACCAAGACATCAAAAGTGGACGGAAATCTTTTTCAGTTGACGCTTTCCAAGTTGTACCAGCTTCAAGGATTTCTTTTGGACGGTACCAACTATCTGCTGTCAAATAACCATCAACAAGTTCAAAGCTTGCTTTAGTTGAATCGTAGGCAGCATTATTTTTTGTAAAATCAGTAACAAGATTTGTTGTTTCTTGTGTAAATGAATACGTTGATGTGCTTGAAAGGGCGCCATTTTCATCAAAATAAAGGACCTGACCATTTACAGTAATGGCAAAGTTTTTCTTGTGTGATCCATCTTCTAGAAGATAGTAATATTTACCATCTTTTTCTTTTTTAATATTATCGAGTGAGACTGCAGCCTTAATCTCAGCTTCAGAAAGCTCTTTAGACTTGTCAGTCGTTGGAGCGGCTACTCCAGCATTTGTAGCGACTTCCGATGTTGTAGCTGTTTCTGGTTTAGCAGCAACTTCTGGCTTAGCAGTCGTTTCAGGTTTGGCTTCAACCTCTACTGCTGCAGCTCTATCACTAGTTGTTCCTGAATTTGGTTGAACCGTCGTTTCAGCTGGTTTGTCAGCAGTGACTGCTGCTCGCTCTGTTGTCGTGGCATTTGAAGTATTTGCCACTTCAGTTGTTGTCCCTACCTCTTTTTCAACCACAGGATTTGTATTCTCCCCGATTGTAGTTGTTGAAGGTGATCCATTAGTATTATTTATTTCTTCTGCAGAGGCGAGTGAAGATGTGGCAACACTACCACCTACAATGGTAGCCAAAGCTGCTGAAGCGACAGCCAAAGTAACCCACTGCTTCTTCACTTTGTGCAGTTTATAGCGTACTTTATTTTCCATATTCGATTTTCCCCAATATATATTTTGTCTTAAAATCTACACCTTAAAGACTTACTTATTATATCATTTTTTATTATCAAAAAAACTTAAGAAAACTTATTTTAATGACTTTTTTACTATCTTAACAATAGATTAAAACTCTGTTATGTAAAAGTCTTGAAAACCACTTTCTTTCAAACTATTTTTCGCAGAAAATATAAAAAAGAGAACCGAAGTTCTCCTTTTCATGTCTATTAGTTTAGCACTCTAGGTGGGTAAGCAAGACCATTCTTATCAAAGTAAACGTAAACTCCTGGCTGGATTTCTACCCATGTGCTGACAGCTCTCTTACCACTATCACCATAGTAATAGCTGATTCGACCATTGCCAGCACTTACTGTTTGCCCTTTTACTTGTTTACCATCTTTAGCAAAGTAATAAGTATCGTCACCAATTTTAACTTCACCAGTTACTGTCTTACCATTAGCACCAATGTAGTACCAATTGTTGTCGCCTGTTGTGAAGAATTCATTAGCCAAGCGTTCACCTGTTGCAGCATCGTACTTGCTATAAGTACCATCTGCATTCTTAACAACACCACCCTTAACTTGGCTTCCGTCTGCATTAAAGTAGAGGTGTTGTCCATTGATAACTTGGGCACCAGTAACAGTCTTACCGTTAGCACCTGCATAGTACCAAACATTGCCATCAGTTGTGAAGAATTCGTTAGTCACTAGCTCTCCAGAACCTTCTTTGTACTTGCTATAAGTACCGTCTGCATTCTTAACAACGCCGCCTTTAACTTGACTTCCATCTTCATTAAAGTAAAGTTTTTGGCCGTTAATCACTTGGGAACCTGTAGCAGCAACACCGTTTGCATCAAAGTGGTACCACTTACCATCGATATTTCTCCAAGTATTCTTGATAGCATTACCAGTGTGTGCGTCAAAGTAATAAGTTTTACCTTTAAAGGTTACTAACTTATCTTTAGCTTGGAAACCGTCTTCTCCAAAGTATTGTGTGAAGCCATCAATAACCGTAACACCTTTGGCCATGACACCTTCATTAGTGAAGTAACGGAATTTCACAACCTTAGACTCTTTACCGTCTTTATCAGTTTCAGTAACGTCAAATTTAGTGTAACCACCCTTGTACATTTGACCTTTAGAGTTATAAAGGTATGTATTACCATTAGTATCAACGTAGAAGGCATTACTCAACATGATACCATTTGGCAAGAAACGATAAACGTCTTTACCATTTGGTGAATATTCACCATTGGTAACCATGTGACCACGCGCATCAAAGTAATAAGTATTACCATTGAAGGTTACAAAGGCAGACTTAGCTTGAGTACCACTTGTACCGAAGTAAGTAATTCCTTTACCGTCATTTGAGAATCCAGTAACAACCTTTTCATTGCCTGTCAATTGAAGAGGAATGAAGTTACCATCTTTAGTGACTGTGAAGTATTTACCAGTTGCTTCATCGCTAAGTACATAGCCAACACCACGTTCAAGAACGTTTGTTCCGTTGAAGTATTCAGCCTTCCATTGTTTCAATTTAACAGAATCATCAATTGGTTTACCAGTTGAGATCATGTTTACCTTGAACATTTCAGGGTATTTAGCTTTAAGCTCAGCCAAGAATTCACCACCGTATTTAGCTTGGTAATCTTTGCCTGATGACTTAGAGTTAGCCACATAAAGTGAGTGGTCAATGATAGCGTCCGCAATCTTACGACCAGCACCATCAGTACGAGTCGCTGTTACAACTTCTTTACCTGGCAATTGGTAAATTTGGTCTGGAACCCAGTCAGCGATTGCTTGAATACCTGCCTTATGAAGTGCTTTAAGAGCATCACGTAGATCTTCTTTAGAACCGTATTTATTGTTCTTACTCATGGCAAGATCGTAACGGTCTGCAAAGGCATAACCATTTTGGATAACTGAGTCAAGGAAGGTACCATCGTCAGCAGATACAAATTGAGGTGCCATTTCAAATGATGTTACACCCCATGATTTGAACAAATCAACATTTTCAGCAATCTTACGGTTAGTATAGACTGAAGGATCTGAACCATCTGGAATAGTTTGAAAGTTAGAGAAGCCTTCGTAGATTAATTGTGAATCATAAGCTTCAGTCGCTTTAAGAGTCAATTCACCCTCTTTTTTAGCTTCTGTTGAAGGCGCTACTCGGATATCTTGATTATCTGAAGCTCCAACTGGAACCCAAACTGCTACGAAACCAGACATATCAAATGTTTCATAACCCTTGATGTCATTAGCACCGAAAGTCAAGACACCGTTGCTGTCTGTTTCTTTAACGTAACCTGCTGCGATTGCATCTGCATCAGATGTAAAGTTTTTGATACCATCAGCTGTACCAACAATCAAAGCACGGTATTTTTGGTTGGCATGGATTTTACCCATTTCAACATTAAGTTTAGCTGATTGATCCAAAGTCAATTTTGGATTGTTAGCTACAAGTGTTACCTGACCAGAAGTACGGCTGTATTTAGAACCTTCTGTATCATTAGCTGTCATAATGTCTTTACCATAACGTACTGAAGTGTAGACTTCATTTGTGCGGTAAAGTTCAACATCTGAATTGTCCATCTTACCATCAGTTGGCAACCAGTATGAACGTTGTGCTTGCCCACCAGATACATACTTGATACGACTCTTCATCAAGTTAACAATGGTATCGTAATATGGAGACTTAGTTTCCATGTAGTGACCATCATCTGTATAAAGGTCTCCATAGTAGACACGAGTGATAGTTTCCATGTTTTGCAACATAACCGCGTAAGCCGCTGGGATGTTGTTAAGCGTATATTTTTTGTCGCTGCTGAGCATGTCTTTGTTGTAAATCTCAAAGGCTTGCTTCATTTCAGCATCAGTGATCGTGAAACCATCTGATTTTGGATTGATTTCTTTCTTGATGATTTCAGCAATAATATCTTGAACGTTGTTATCATGGGCACGGATAAAGACGTAGTTTCCTGACGCATCTCCGTATTTCTCGTTATATTTACCGATTGTAGACTGTTTAACTGTTCCGTCTTCGTTATAGGCCTTGCTTCCATCTTTGTTAATCCAATCAGTCTTAACATCACGTTGTATCGTGTTGAAAGTATTGTTATACAAAGGACTTACAGCTGGTGTACGTTCTTTGATTGGTTTAGCCAATGAGAAGAGGAGAGCCAAACGTTGTTTGTTTTCCATAGCAAGCGCAGCGCCATCTGTCTTGTCATTGTAGTGGTTGTCATTAAGGCTCCATGCTTCAAGGACTGAGATGTGAGCAAGAGCGTTTGCTTCAGATTTGTTAACACCATAGTACTCACGGAAGTAGTTTGTGTAGAGTTGAAGCATGTCTGCATCGACATTATCTACCGCGTCGACACGGATACCATCGAAGTTAGCATCCTTGTCACCCATAACGATTGAACCCCAGTTCATAAGGTAGTGGATTTGGTTCAATTGTTCCGCTTGAACAACTGGGTTTGATAAATCTACGTCATTAGCTAGCAAGAAGTCGAAACCACCCATGTGGTTTGGATCTGATTGCTCATCAAGAATTGATTTATCAATTGTACCAGTCTGGTTAGTTGCTGTACGGTTCAAACGACGATAGTCAGAATTCGCCCATGGTGTACGTGAATCATTCACATAAAGAAGGGCACCACCTTGAAGGTGATCTTCGCCGCCACCTTTAGAGTAGTTTTCAGTTTCTTTGTTCCATTGTGGTTGTGTCTTAACAAAGGCAGAGATAGTTTCACGCAACCATTGTGTTGATTTTTCAGCCTGAATCTTTTGCTCAATCTTGATTTGAATGTCCTTAGCAGCAACTTTCAAAGTTTCTTGCTTATCTGTACTTGAATATTTAGCATCCAAGTTAAATACTTTAGACATGTAGTTCAAGTAGTTAACTTGTGTATCTACATTTGGCCACCAAGCCATCAAAAGTGGACGGAAATCTTCTGCAGTTGATGCTTGCCAAGTTACACCATCTTTGATGATAGAAGCTGGACGGTACCAGCTATCTGCAGTCAAATAACCATCAATCAATTCAAAGCTAGCTTCAGATGAATCGTAGGCACGGTTATTTATTGAGAAACCATCAACAATATTTGTTGTTCCTGGTGTGAAAGAATATGTTGATGAACTTGTAAGAGCACCATCTTTACCGAAGTAAAGCAATTGACCATTTACAGTAATGGCAAAGTTTTCTTTGTGTGAACCATCTTCATTAACATAGTAATATTTACCATCAATGTTTTTGATGTTTTTCAAGGAAAGCGCAGCTTCTACTTCTGAATCTTTCAAAGCAGCTTCTGGCGCCTTAACTTCTGTATTAACAACTTCAGCCTTCACTGTTGCTGGTTGTTCTTCTGCTTTTTCAGTTGTAACAGCTGGTGCATCTGTTGTCACAACTGCTTCTTTATTTGGAACAGCTGCCACTGCTACATCAGCTGTTGTTGCTGTTGTAGCTGCTTCAGCTGTTGCTTGTGTGTTCGTTGTAGTCGCTGTTTCTACAGCATTTGTTTCTTTAGCAGGTGTTAAAACATCTGCTTCTTTTGTATTTGTACGTTTATCGGCTTCTTTGGTTGCTTCAGGAGAAGTAACTAAAGAAGCTGTTGTACCTGAATTTGATTGAGTTACTGTCTTATCTTGAGTTTCATCCGCTGAAACTGAAGATGTTGTTACAGACAATCCTCCCAAGACAGTAGCAAGTGCTACAGAAGCAACTGCAATTGTAACCCATTGCTTCTTAACTTTATGAAGCTTATAGTGTATCTTATTTTCCATTATAATTTTCCCCGTGATTTTATTTGTCAAAATCAGACTGAAATCTATCCGATTTCAAACAGTTATATTATATCATTATTTTCTAACTATTTCTCGAATTAATTATTTTTTTATAAAATATATGTTACATAACATTAATATTAGAAAAACTTTGTAACACACCTATTTCATAGGCTTTCAATTCTCATTTTCATATCATTTGATAAGTAAAACTATTTTCTATAAAAACCACTAAAACCCTTGATACAATGGCTTTTACAACGATTCTGACTCAAAATTGATATTTGTCAGATTTTTTTCTTTAAGGAGCAAAAAAAAGGCAAAATTTCTTTAAACGATTCTCGTTTTCAAGAAATTTCACCTATAAATTCATGTCAAATCATATCGTTTTTCACTTAATCTCTCAGATTAAGATTAGATTGATTGATTATTTATCAAAATCAGCATAACCATTTTCATCGAAGAAGACAGTCTTACCGTCTTGGAAAGTGATCCATGTGTTTGTCACACGTTCTCCAAGAACTGATTCGTAGTATTCCACTCCTTTTGGTGTACTGATTGGGCTACCTTTAACTTGACGTCCCAAATGATCAAAGTAATATTCTTTACCATCGATATTTTGGCGTCCTGTTACAGCCTTACCATCTTTGAAGTAGTACCAAACATTGTTACCAGTTGTCAAGAAACGGTTATTGAGACGCTCCCCTGAATCTTTATCATAGTATGAAAGTGAACCGTCAGCATTCTTAACAAAGTCACCTTTAACTTGGCTACCATCTTCTTTGAAGTAATAGTTTTTACCGCCAATGCTATAGGCACCTGTCACGATTTCACCATTATCTTTGGCATAGTACCATGTCTTACCACCATCAAGAGTGAAGAAATCAGATTTGACTTGGCTTCCATCAGCATTGAAGTAATAGTTAAGGTGGTCAATTGTTTGACGACCTGTGGCGAGGTTACCATCCTTATCAGCATGGTACCACTTGCCGTTTACTTCGAAGAACTTGTCTTTAACCTTGTAACCATTATCTACAGTGTAGTAGCTAATCTTGCCATTTTCAGTAACAAATTCACCTTTAACTTGGGCACCATTTGCACGGAAGTAGTATTCGTGACCATCCAAAGTAAGGGCACCTGTCACATTTTTACCAGCTGCATCACGGTAGAACCATGTTGAGCCATCTGTTGTGTAGAATTCACCCTTCTTAGCTTGTGCATAGCCTTGATCATTGAATTCATACCAGATACCATCGATTTCAGCCCAACGATTTGTGTAGGCATTACCTGAATTTTTATCGAAGAAGTAGAGTTTTCCGTCTGGAGTAACATACTTAGTACCTTTAGCTTGGAAGCCATTTTCATCAAAGTATTGCAATCCTCCACCAGCATGAGTCAAGCCAACAGCCATTTCTCCAGTTGGTGAGAAATAACGGAATTTAGCTTCTGTTTCTGAAGTACCTTCTTTCGGTACATCGAATACAAAGTAACCATCTTTGTACTGCTCACCAAAGCTACCAAAGTAATAATATTTACCATCCTGTTGATAAATAGAATCACGAAGCTGGATACCGTTTGGCAAGAAGAAATAAGTCTTACCATCGATATCTTGACGACCAGTTAACATATAACCTTCTTTATCGAAGTAATAGTAATTTCCAGCATATTTAATGAAGGCATTCTTAGCTTGGAAACCACTATTATCAAAGTAGGCCATACCCTTACCATCATAGTAGAAACCTGTCTTACCACCTTGATCTGTCAAAGGTTTTGGCAAGAAGATACCATTATCAGTAACTTGATAGTAGCGACCAGTAGCATCGTTGCTGAGAACATAACGACTACCACGACCAAGGATATTAGTACCATTCATGTACTTAGCAGACCATTGCTTGATTTTAACAGATGGATCAATCTTCTTACCAGTTGATATCATCACATCTTCAAACAACTGTGGATATTTCTTTTGGAGCTCATCAAGGAACTCACCACCATATTGAGCTTGGAAGTCCTTACCTGATGATTTAGAATTTGCAACATATAAAGTGTTATTGATATAAGCATTGGCCTTTGGAGTACCATAACTATTAGCACGTGTTGCTGTTACAACTTCTTGTCCTGGTAATTGGTAAAGTTGATCTGGTACCCAGTCAGCAATTGCTTGAATACCTTGCTTGTGAAGGGCTTTAAGTGCATCACGAAGATCTTCTTTAGAACCGTATTTGTTATTCTTGCTCATGGCAAGGTCATATCGGTCAGTAAAGGCATAACCATTTTGGATAACAGAATCAAGGAAGGTACGGTCATCAGCCGATACAAATTGAGGAGCCATCTCGAATGATGTGATTCCCCATGACTTGAAGAGTTCTGCATTTTCTGCAATCAATTTATTAGTATATTGGCTATCTTTTTCAACAAAATCTTGGAAGTTTGAGAAACCTTCATAGATAACTTGTGAGTCCAATGCTTCAGTAGCAGAAAATGTCTTGTCAAGTTTCTTATCTGAACCTTTAACACGGATATCTTGGTTATCAGGCGCACCTACTGGTACCCAAACACCAAGATAACCTCTCATATCAACAGTTCGATACCCCTTGATTTCATCTCCACTGAAAGTCAAGTTCCCTTCAGCATCAGTGTATTTAATTTTTCCAGCTGCTGCTGCATCATTTTCGTAAGTGACAATTCCCTTATCAGTACCAAGAAGTAATGGACGGTAGGCTTGGTTAGCATGAAGTTTACCCATGTTAACTTTCAAAGTACCATCACCCAGTGAGAAATCCTGATTATTGGCAATAAGGGTCAACATACCAGAATGTTTACTTGTTTCTGCTACACCCGTAGTTTGGTCAGCAGTCATAATATCTTTACCGTAACGAACAGATGACAAGATTTCTTTTCCATTGAACGTGTCGACTTTCATCGATTGTCCACCTGAAACATATTTCATACGGTTCTTCAAGAGCGTTGTGATAGCATCGTAGTAAGGAGACTTGGTAGCCATATATTGGCCGTTATCCGTATAAAGATCTCCATAATAAACACGAGTTACCTGCTCCATATTTTGAAGAATCAAAGCATAGGCAGCTGGAATATTGTTAATAGTATAACGTTTTTCTGCCTTCTTCATATCTTCATTATAGATTTCAAAGGCACGTTTCAATTCAGCATCAGTCATGGTATAACCATCTGATTTTGGATTGATCTCTTTTTGAACAATATCACGAATGATATCTTGAACAAGGTTATCATGAGCACGCGCAAAGATATAGTTAGCTTGTGTATCTCCATACTTACTATTATTTGTACGGTCTGTCAAACTGCTAGTAATCAAATCTTTCAATGAAGAGCCCGATCCATAAAGTGCACCCATAATTGCATAACGAAGGTTATTATCCATGGCAAGGGCTGCACCATCATGTTTTTGATTATAAGCATTATCATTTAAATCCCAAGCTTCAAGGATAGAAATGTGAGCGAGTGCATTGGCTTCAGATTTATCCACACCAAAGGCTGCTCGGAAGTAGTTTGTATAAACTTGGAGAAGGTCAGCATCGACATTGTCAACTGCATCAACACGGATACCATCAAAGTTAGCATCCTTATCACCCATAACAATTGATCCCCAGTTCACAAGATAGTGAATTTGGTTCAACTGCTCAGCTTGCACAACTGGATTTGAGTTATCAACGTCATTGGCAAGTAGGAATTCATAACCACCCAAGTATCTTCCTGTACCATTTAGAGAACCATCTTGGTTACTTGGTGTACGGTTAAGCAAACGGTAATCAGAATTTGCCCAAGGTGTCTTGTCATTATTAACATAAAGAAGAGCTCCCCCTTGAAGGTGGTCAGCAAGGGTATAGTTTTCAGTTGTAGTATTCCACTGGTCTTGTTCTTTTACAAAAGACTCAATTGCTTGACGAAGCCATTCAGTTGATTTTTTAGCTGAAATTTCTTGTTCAATCTTAATTTGAATTGTCTTAGCAGCTGCATTCAATTCAGATTGACTTTGGCTGGTTGAATAAGTTGCGTTAAGGTTAAAGTGTTTAGAGAAAGTATTGAGGTAGGCAACTTGTGTATCTACATCAGGCCACCATGCCATCAAAAGTGGACGAAAGTCTTTCTCAGTTGATACACGCCATTTTTCACCATTTTCCAAAATGGTGACTGGACGGTACCAGCTGTTTGGTGTCAAGTATCCATCTACCAACTCGAAGCTTTCTTTCTTAGAATCGTAAGCACGATTATGTGAAGAGAAAGCATCAACTAGATTAGTTGTACCTGGTGTGAACGAGTGTGTTGATGTGCTTGTCAAAGCACCATCTTTACCAAAGTAAAGCAACTGGCCATTAACTGAAACAGCAAAGTTTGTTTTGTATGAACCATCTTCTTTGACATAATAGTATTTACCATCAACTTGTTTGATGTTGTCCAAAGAGAGTGCTGCTGTTTCTTCTTTTTCAGTAACGCCAGATTTTGGTTTTTCAGCTACTGTAAGCGTTGTATCTGTCGCAGTCGCAGTTGTAGCTGGTGCTTCTGTTGTTGCATCATTTACTACTGCTGCACGATCAGTTGCTGCTGGTGCTGCCGTATTAGTAGTGGTGTCTGCTGCAGTGGTTACTGCCGCAGGAGTTTCGACTGTTGTAGTATCAGCAGCCTTGTCAGTTGTTACTGCTGTCGCATCTGTCGTAGCAGTTGCTGCAGGAGCGGCTACTTCATGCGTTTCTACCACAACATCGCTTTCAGCTGTCGTAGAGGCAACTGGTTTCGTTGTTTCATCGGCTGAAACCTTTTGATTAGCTACTGTAGCACCACCTACGATAGAGGCAAGTGCTGCCGAAGTGACGGCAATCGTCACCCACTGCTTCTTAACTTTGTGAAGCTTATAATGTACCTTTTTTCCCATTTTCGGTCCTCATTTCATTTTCCTCGTTTGAATAAAAATCTACATAATTCAAACAATTTCATTATAGCATATTTTTTTTAAGCATTTGGAAACTTTATCAGCCCTTTTAACTTTTTAATCATAATGTAAATTGAACAACATTTCGATAAATATTAAAAACTACCGAATGTCGAAAACGGTAGTTTTTTCTATTTTTTAGGAAAATTTTTAGAAGTAATCGAGAGGTGAATAAGCTATCTCTATTCAATCACTTAGCGATTTTCAAGTCAGCTATTAAGCAAAAACGACGTTATGTTGGACCCTATAGCTGACTAAAAAGAGCAAGGTTTCTGTGACCAATTTTGCCACAACTAGTCCTAAACCAATAGCAACTAGACTACTAAGTAAGAAATAGTTACAAGCCAAGAGGACCAGGACTAACATAAAGTAGCGAACACTTGACCTAAAGAGGGAGCTTGTCGGATTAAAGACCACATTAGCGTTCAGAAAACACTGGCTGGAAGCCGAAATCACACGAGCTAGCACGACCGAAAGGAGGAGATTTTTCGTCAAGGCAAAGAGCACAAATAAGGCTGTTGCATCAATGACTGAGGCCAAGACGGCCGTGCCAGAGAACTTTAAAAAAGGGCTGTAAATACGGATGGAATCACGAATGGGCCGAAAGTGCGAGCTTTTATTCTCCTCCAGATAAACGGTCTCGATAGGGACTTCAGAGATTTGGTGGCCTGACTTTTTGGCTTCAAGCAACATATTAAACTCGTACTCGAAACGATTGCCGTCCAGGTTAAGAAGCCATGGAATCAGGTCGGTTGACATGCCTCGAAGTCCTGTCTGAGTATCTGTTACCTTCTGACCAGTTACCAGATGGAAGAGTCCTGCAGTCACCTTGTTCCCAAAGCGGCTACGTGCTGGTACCTTACCAACAAAGGCACGCGCACCCAAGACAAGATGACTTGGATTTTCCTCGGTGACCTTGGCCACACGGACAATATCTTTAATCAGATGCTGACCGTCACTGTCAACTGTGACAATAGGTTGCGCCGAAAGGTGCTGACCGACTACTTCTTCTTGAATGTGAGCAAAGGCTGTCTTGAGAGCTGCTCCCTTTCCTTTATTGACAGGATGGGTAAGGACAGTCGCTCCAATAAAAGCTGTTTCGTCGTAATAGTCGTTATAGCCTGGGCCACTCCCATCATTAACGACAATAATACGGGCTTTAGGGAGTTTTATGGTAATATCTTGAACCACCTGAATCAGGCGTTTGTCTGGTTCATAAGCTGGAATAATAATATACATAGGCACTTCCTTTCTGTTTCATCCTATGACTCTTTAGTGACCTCCGCGAAAGCCACCTGGTTGCCCACTACCTTGGGGACCACCATCACCTTGGGGGCCACCGCCACCAGGCATTGAGTTTTCAATCTTAGTTTGTTTTTCACCATTGATAGTAATGTCACCACCGGTATAGGTTGCTGAACCATCAAAGTCAAAGCCAGATTGACCAGTCAGATTGATTGTTCCACCCGATACGAAAATATCGCCGTTAGAGTCAATTGGGTCGGTATCGCCCTGGCCAACCTCGACATTTAGGGTTCCACCGGTCATCTTGAAGATAATTTCACTTTGACTGGCATTAGCATTGGCCGCATTAACACCATCATCCGTTGCATAGACATCGATATTTCCACCATTGATGGTCACAGATTTACCTTCGATACCTTCAGTTGATTTTTCAACCTTGTAAGTACCACTATCAATAATCAGGTCCCCGGACGCATGAATACCATCGTCACCAGCCTTAATGGTCATGGTATTGTCAGACAGATACATGGTACCTACTGAGGTGTCGTCATCATTATCGACCTTAACAGCATCTTCTTCAGCCTCAATAGTCATAGTTGTTCCTGTGATGTTGAGTTCATCGTTGACATTGAAGGCATCACCGACTGAGGAAATCTTATAGGTACCGCCAGTCATATGAAGGCTGTCGTTGGCTTTAATACCGTTGTTTTTCTTGGCATCAATGTTTAGAGTACCTGTACCGTTAATGGTCAAATCTCCTTTAGAGAAAATCACAGCATCCGCATCTTCATCACTATTAGAACTTGAATCAGAAAGTGTGTTTGTAGTGCCATCTTTAAGTGTCAGGTAGACATGACCAGCTTTTGTGGCGTTGATTGCTGCATTTGTATTAGTCATGGTAACACCATCTAGAACAATATGGACATCATCTGAATCCCCAGCGTCTACCTTGATTTGCAAACCGTCGGATTTTCCTGAAATGACGTAGGTACCAGCTTTGGAGATGGTTACAGTTGAACCTGATAGGGCTGCACCATCACCCGAAACATCCGCAGATGAGCCTGATAACTTAATCTTAGTAGCTGAGCTTTCATTATAAGAGGTATCAGAATCTTTAGAAGTAAAATAATTGCTGTTGTTCTTATTTGTTTTCTTACTAGTCGTTGCTGTTACAGCACTTGTTTTTGATGTAGTGCTTGACGTCGTCCCAGATGCCTGACTGCTTGATTGGCTACAAGCTGTCATGACTGTTAGGGCAGTCGCACAGGTCAATAAAGTCGTCCATTTTTTTAGTTTTTTTGATTTCATATTTTTTCCTCTCGGGTTCGTTTGGATGATTACAGTTTACGGGACTTAGCTAAAACATTTCTAAAGGTTAACTAAAACTTATCTTAAGTTAAGTTTGGTGAAAGTTTAACTTAGGAAAACTTTCAGAATAATCCCATAGACTAATAGGCAAGCAAATGAATACTTTATATAGTAGTACTTTTGCTCTCAACTTAATTTTCTACAAAAAAAGCCAAATCTTGAAGTGAGGGCTTTGTATCTTATCTAAGTGAACACGCCTACAACTCGGGGAAAAAAGATGGGCCCTGCTTGGAGATAAACTCCTTCGGCTGGTCCCCCTATTTTCCTGGGAGTTGCTTTACGGCTTTGTATCTTATCTAAAAAAGGAGTTTTTTCATGGTTAAACAATTGGAAACACGTTTTAAACGTATTGAAACGAAATATGTGGTCTCAAAGGAAAATCTTGAGGACCTGCTCACTGATCTTAAGGAGTATTTGGTAGAGGATGATTATCCGACATCTACCATTTCAAATATTTACTTTGATACGGATAATTTTGACGTCATCCAAGATGCCCTAGATGGTAATCACCGTCAAGAGAAAATCCGCATGCGTACCTACCTAGCCAATCCCAAAATTGATAGTAAGGTCTTTTTAGAGGTTAAAGCCAAAGATGATGAAGGAATCGGTCATAAGTTTCGTCTCGTTTCAACACCGCTTGCCATCACTAACTTGCTGACAGACGGTAAGAATCATTGTCAAATCACTGACCGCCAGCTATTACAGGATATCCACCACTTACGTCAACGATATGATGAGGGGCTTAAACCTCGTATGTATATCTACTACGACCGTTTTTCGATGAAAGAAAAAGAGACTATCCAAGGCTATGCCTACAATAAAGTACGTGTTACCCTTGACCAAAATTTGACTTACCGTGATGAAGACGTCAGTCTCTTTAAGGGAAATCATGGTTTTCCCCTTCTTGATGAAGATACGATAATCATGGAAATCAAGGCACCTGGCAAAAAGCCTGACTGGCTTCAAGCTATCTTAGACAAACATGGTTTGGAAGAGCAGAAATTCTCAAAATACAGCTGCGCCTATCATAAGTCACAAGGTCTAGACTACGGGCCACATCCAGTTCAAGAAAAAGGAGGTGCTGCCTATGTCTAATCTCTTCAATTCTATCTTTAATGATGCAACCGCAACCGCTAATCCCCTTCAACTCATGCTGGCCTTACTGGTCAGCCTCGTTTTAGGCTCGGCCTTGACCTGGACTTATAAATACCGGACCCTCTACACCAGAGAATTTATCATCAGTTTGACCCTACTTCCATGTTTGATGACCCTAGTTATCTTCCTTGTCAATGGGAGTTTGGGGACCTCTATTGCCGTGGCTGGGACCTTTAGTCTCATTCGTTTTCGTTCTGCCACCAGCGGTTCTAGAGAACTAATCGCTGTCTTCATGGCCATGATTATCGGTCTGGCATCTGGGACAGGCTATTTGCTACTGGCCGGCCTCTTCACCACCTTTCTATTAGCTGTTTGGCTCCTTTTGGAAAATCGTCAAAGTCGTACCGACAACCAACGTCGTAGACTCCTGACCATTAACGTCTCCTACCAAGACTTGATTGATCAAAAAATCACTAAAGCCTTGCTCAATTTCACCAGTGAAAGCGACCTGATTTCCCTTAACACCACTGGTGGGGGTGAGACCATGCAGCTGGTCTACGAAGTGGATTTGAATCCCCAAGTGGATGACTTCCAATTGACTAACCACCTTATCTCAAGTATTGAAAATTGTGATCTTGCCCTAACCAAAAAAGCTAAAAAGAAAAAGAATTTGTAAGATAAAAAGACATCTCCAACTAGTTTTTGGAGATGTTTTTGCATGTTTTGAGGTTAACATTTTCACTTAGCTATAACCCTCACTTCTAATACCCTAGTATGACATGCTAGATTATCGGCAGAAAGTAAAATATCTGCTAATCATATTCATATGGGATAACCTTACCATCTTGTACGTTAAAAGTGTAGTGGATGTACTTGTCCTTGTTATAATCACTACTATCTTCATCAGTTGAGAAATAATAAAATTTGTACTCTCCGTCTGGTAGCTTGCTAGCATCCAGTTTAGTTGCGGCCTCTTCTAAATCTTTCTTACTAGTATTTTCTGTATCGCCTACTTCTATTCTCATAGTGACAAGGTGTTCATCAATCATTGTTTGGTAGGGAATTTGATAATACCCATAAAAATCATGCTTGCCATTTTTACGGTTTTCCTCAGCTAAATGAACTTTACGATTATTAGCTTCTTGATCTATCAAAGTATTATCACAGAAGGAGAATTCTTCAATATCAAGGTCTAAAGATTGCTTCTTAAGCTCCTTAAAGAGTTTCTGCTCTTCTTTTTTTACAGATTTTTGTTGTAAATAGGTTTCCGAGTATAGACCAGGAGTATAATAATCTTCACGATCAACTGTCCAATCCAGTTTAAATGTAATACTCCCATCTACTGATATGTTTTGATTGTCGTAGGTTTCCTCTGAATAGGTATAATCAACATAAATGCCTGCACTATCTAGAATCACCTTTTTGATATTCTTAACTTGGACCTTTCCCTTAAAACCATTATGAGCCAAGATTTTTTGCGTTTTTTCCCTGGCTTTTGAGTAAGCATTTGGAAGTGCTCCTGTACAACCAACTAAAAGACTAGAACAAAGGAGGAGAATTGCTAAACGAGAAAGAGTTATGATATAAGGAGTATTTTTCTTCATAGGACATCCTTCCTTTCCTCAATGATTTGTATAAATAAGCACACCAAATCCTTCAAATAAAACGAGCTTTCTTCACTCCTATTATAGCATTTTAAAACGCTTTCTTATGCTGGTTAGAAAGACAAAAGATTAGAATCCCTCTAGCAAAAAAGCCCGAAGCATCACTTCAGGCTTTTCATCTTAGTTCAAATCGGTTGAGATAATCCTTAATAATCTGTTACTTCTTTTCGGTCATGGACATTGCTTTGTTTGCCTTGACGTGCTTTAAGTACGTCTTCTACGTCTTCAGGGCTGACCCCTGTTTCAACGAGCATGACTGCTAGGTGATAGAGGACGTCTGCTGTCTCGTTGGCAATTTCTTCTTTATCAGCATTTTTGGCTCCGATCACAACTTCTGTTGCTTCTTCGCCAACCTTTTTAAGAATCTTGTCTAGCCCCTTGTCAAAAAGGTAATTGGTATAAGATCCTTCTTTGGGATTTTTTTTACGATCTAAGGCTTCCTTATAAAGTGTTTCTAACATAGCTACTCCTATTTATCTTGATTGTCATCATATATATCCGTAAAGAAACAGCTGTAGGCTCCTGTATGACAGGCTGCTCCTTCTTGTTCCACAGCGATAAGCAAGGTGTCCTGATCACAATCTGTCTTGATACTTTTGACATGTTGGAAATGACCAGATGTGGCCCCCTTATGCCAAAGTTCATTTCTAGAACGGCTCCAGTAATGCATTTGTTTGGTCTCAAGGGTCAACTGATAGGACAGCTCATTCATATAGGCCAACATGAGCACCTGCCCCGTCTTGTAATCTGTCACAATAACTGGTACCAGTCCGCCTTGTTTGTCAAAATCAAGTTTAACCTCTGTCATCGTCTCACCTCAATTCCTGCATTTGCCAAGACTTGTTTGGTTTCGCCTATATTCACCTCCCCAAAGTGGAAGATAGAGGCTGCCAGAGCACCCGTTGCTGTTGTCTTTTCAAAGACTTCTACAATATCCTCGATATTTCCCGCGCCACCAGAGGCAATAATCGGAACATCAACGACCTCCGCCACACGATTTAGCATTTCCAAGTCAAAACCAGACTTAGTGCCATCCTTGTCCATGCTAGTTAAGAGAATCTCTCCAGCCCCCAAGGCGACGACTTCTTGAGCCCATTGGATGAGGTCTCTACCTGTATCCTTACGGCCACCTGCCACAAAGACATGCCAGCTCCCACCAGCCATCTTTTTCGCATCAATCGCAGCCACTACACACTGATTTCCAAATTTTTGAGCACAATCAGCGATTAGTTGTGGATTGGCAAGGGCTGAGGAATTGACGGCAACCTTGTCAGCACCGGCTTTGAGCATCTTGTTCATGTCTTCGACTGAACGGATACCACCACCTACCGTGAAAGGAATAAAGACCTGATCGGCAACACGACGCACCATGTCAACCGTTGTTTCACGATTATCTGAAGTAGCTGTGATGTCCAAGAAAACAAGTTCGTCACAACCAGCCTCATAGTAAGCACGCGCAGAATCAACAGGGGCTCCAACATCTGTCAGATTCACAAAATTAACCCCCTTTACGACACGGCCATCCTTGACATCCAAACAGGGAATAATACGTTTCTTAAGCATATTAACCTCCGAAAGACTTGAGTTGGTCTAATGTGATATTGCCGTTATAGTAGGCTTTGCCGACAATGGTTCCTGCTACACCAATCTCTTCTAGGTGATCTAAGTCAGCTACTTCTGCAATTCCACCTGAAGCAATGACTTTGGCGGTCGTGAGTTCAGATACCAAACGTTTGTAGTGATCAAGATTGGGTCCTGTCAGTGTGCCATCTCGATCAACATCTGTATAGACAAAGAGGGTTACGCCCATCTTTTCCATTTCCTTGGCCAAGGTGATGTAGTCTACATTGCTGGTTTCCAACCAGCCTTCAGTAGCGACAAACCCTGCCTTGGCATCAATACCTACGACGATTTTATCGGCACCAAATTCCTCTAAAGCTGCTCGAACGAAGTCAGGATTTTTAACGGCCATTGAACCGATAATGATACGGTCGATGCCAACTTCCAAATAGTCACGAATCTGCTCCAAGGTACGGATACCGCCACCAACTTCGATGCCAAGTCCAGAAACCTTCTTGACCTCTGCAATCAAGTCACGGTTAGTGGCACGACCATCTAGGGCACCGTCCAAGTCGACGACATGAATAAACTGAATGCCCGCATCCTTAAAGGTCTTTGCCTGCTCAATAACATCTGGATTGACAACGGTTTGTTGATTGAAATCTCCTTTAAAGAGACGAACAGCCTGTCCATCCTTAATATCAATTGCTGGTAGAATTTGCATCTCCCCTACCATCCTTTCTAACTAAAAAGTCTTTGCTCTCACTAGCTTCTAGGCTTTACATAACCCTGCAAACTTTTCAAGAATACCTAAGCCAATATCCCCTGATTTTTCAGGATGAAATTGGGCCCCATAAACATTGTCTTTATGAATCATGGCTGGTACCTCAATACTATAATCTGCGGTAACATCAATGTATTGACTAGGGACATCTGTGAAATAACTGTGAACGAAGTAGACGGCTTGGCCATCTAAACCATCTGTCAAAGGGCTGGCTTGCTTAACAGCCAAATCATTCCACCCCATATGTGGGACAGGTTGCTCCTTGCTGGCTGGAATAGGACGGCAGACACCTGGAATAAAGCCAAGACCATCTGTTTCTTCATGTTCCAGTCCTTTTTCTGTTAAAATCTGCATGCCTAAACAAATTCCCAAAAGGGGAACTCCCTGTGCGACTGCCTCTTTGATAACAGCTACCAAACCTCTTCGCTCCAACTCTGCCATGGCCGTTGGATAAGCGCCTACACCAGGTAAAATCAACCCATCTGCAGCTAGGATTTTTTCTTTATCGGCAGACAATTCTGCAGTCACTCCGATTTTTTCAAGGGCACGCAGAACATTTGCAGTATTCCCCGCATCGTAATCAATGACGATAATCATAGCATCCCCTTTGTCGAGTTTACACCGTGAATGTCAGGATTGATTGTGATGGCTTCACGCAAGGCACGTCCTGTAGCCTTGAAAAGACTTTCTGACTTGTGGTGATTGTTTTTTCCGTGGAGAATCTTGAGGTGGAGATTCATCTGAACATTGAAAGCCAAGGCTTGGAAAAATTCTTCTACCAGTTCTGTGTCAAAATTACCTAATTTTGGATTATCGAAACTAGCATCAAAGACCAAGAAGCTACGTCCAGACAAGTCTAAACTTGCCATGCCAAGGGTTTCATCCATAGGTACAAAAGCCGTTCCATAACGGTTGATTCCTGCTTTATCGCCCAAGGCCTCTTTAAGAGCTTGACCAAGGACAATACCGACATCTTCAACAGTGTGGTGACTATCAACCCAAAGGTCACCATCAGCCTTAACCACCAAAGACATACGACCGTGACGGGCAAACAAGGTCAACATGTGGTCAAAAAATCCGACACCTGTTTGAATATCTACTGGTTCTTGAGCATCCAAGTTGAGGCTTAACTTAATTTTGGTTTCAAAGGTATTACGTTCAATTTCTGCTTGTCTCATAACTTCTTCCTCTACTCTCTCAGCTATTGTCGTTTCTGACTTCAATTGCCTTGGCGTGGGCCTGCAAACCTTCTGCGTAAGCCAAGGTTGTGATATCGTGCTGAGCCTTATTGACTGCTGCCTTATCGTATTGCGTATATTGGATACGTTTGACAAAATCGTGCACGCCTAATGCTGATGAAAAGCGGCTGGTTGCTGTCGTTGGAAGAACGTGGTTGGCACCTGCATAGTAGTCGCCAATTGGTTCACTAGTAAAGTGACCAAGAAAGACGGAACCAGCATTTTCCACTTTTTCCAAGTAATCATAAGCATTGTCCATAGCAATTTCCAAATGTTCCGGCGCAACCAAGTTCATGAGTTCGAACATGGCATCTGTATCATTAGCAATAATAATACGGCCGTTATTTTCGACAGATGGACGAGCAATCGCCTCACGTGGCAAAAGCTTGAGTTGACGTTCAATCTCACTTTCAACCGCATCAGCCAAGGCTTCAGAATCTGTGACCAAAATGGCACGTGCGCGTGTGTCGTGCTCTGCTTGAGACAAGAGGTCAGCTGCCACATAGGTTGGATTGGCACTACTATCAGCGATAACACCAATTTCTGATGGCCCTGCAATCATATCAATACCGACAATACCATAAACTTGCTTCTTAGCAGTCGCCACAAAAATATTTCCGGGACCTGTAATCTTGTCCACCTTTGGAATCGTTTCTGTACCAAAGGCCAAGGCCGCAACCCCTTGAGCCCCACCAACTTGGTAAATGCTATCCACACCAGCCAATTTGGCGGCTACCAGAATCGCAGGAACAAAGTGCTCTTGAGGCGGCGTAATCATAATAATCTCTTTAACCCCAGCAATTTTAGCGGGAATAACATTCATAAGAACTGATGACGGATAAGCCGCAGTTCCTCCAGGCACATAGACACCCACACGATTGATAGGACGAATCAATTGACCACGAATAACACCCTCACTTGGTTGGTCCTCAAAACCAGTCTCCAACTGATGTTTGTGATAAGATTCAATGTTTTCTTTAGCATTAACTAGGGCTTGGTAAACCTCTGGATCAATCTCTTTAAAGGCTTGATCAATCAAGTCCTGTCCAACTTCAAAATCAGTCAAGTCAACCTTATCAAATTTAGCTGAATAGTCACGAAGGGCCTCGTCTCCACGTTTTTTGACATCCTCAATAATGGCTTGAACCGTGCTTTCAACATCTCTATTTTCTTTTGACAGTTCCAATTGCTCCTGATAAAGAAGCTCCGCAATTTCTTTATTTGTTCCAGTTAATCGTTTCATTCGAACGGTACCTCCTCGTTCCCTACAAGTGATTCAATCTTACAAATGAATGGTAGAACTTCCTTGTTATTTTTCAAAGAAGCCTTATTAACAATCATTCGTGCTGAAATCCTGCAAATATCTTCATAAACTTTTAAGCCATTAGCAACAAGGGTATTCCCTGTTTCCACAATATCGACAATGGCATCTGCTAGGCCAATGACTGGGGCAATCTCAACGCTCCCCTGAATTGAAATGATCTCAACATCCTCACCTTTTTGATTAAAATAATCCGTCGCAATGGTTGGATACTTGGTGGCGATACGCTTACGCTTATGGTCATCAGGATTATAGTCTTCTGTTGATGCTACGGAGAATTTACAAAGGCCAAAATTAAGGTCTAACATTTCCAAATAGCCTGTCGGATGTTCAACCAAAACATCCTTCCCAACAATCCCAATATCTGCGACACCGTGTCTAACATAGGTGGTCACATCTGGTGCTTTGACTAGGAGAAAACGGAAACGTTTGTCAGGACTTTCGAAAATTAAATTACGGCCCTTATCAGCCATGAAAGACATGTCAAAGCCAGCTTTCTCAAGTAATTTAACCGTATCTTTCTCAATACGTCCCTTAGTCAAGGCAATTGTGATTTGATTGCTAGTCATCCAAGTCACCTCCAAATTCCACATCATCATGCACTGCTTGATAGACCGAGTCGACATCAATCGCCCAACCAACCGCTGTTAACTCGGTGGCACCAAAGCGTTCAAATAGTTTATCGTAGCGACCACCTGATACAAAGGCATCTGGCACCTTATCACCAAAGACCTTAAACATCATGCCTGTGTAGTAAGGCACTGCTGGTAATTGAGCCAAATCAAGCGTCGTCTCTGGGAGACTATCTGATAAGCGATTGGTTAAGACTTCCAAACTATCCAAGGCCGTCAAAAAGGCTTCACTGTCTGTTAACTCTCTAGCCTTGGTTAAAACAGCCTTGGTCTCACCAAAGAGAAAGGGCAACTGCTCCAAGACCTTGTCGTATTGACTTGGATTTTCTTTGGTGAATTCCTTGAGGCCTGTGATTGATTTGTCACGGATATAGGCGGCCAACTCTGCTTCTTTTACAGCTGGAAGGTCTAATTCTTCAAAAATGAGTTGCAAGAGGCGAGCATGTGAAAACTCAAACTTGTAATTTTTGACACCGGCAGCATCCAGAGTCTCTTTAGCAGATATCACAGCTTCTTCCATGGCCTGGTGAACGGGGAAGCCTATGATCTCAATACCAGCCTGCGTATGCTCATTGGATAGGCCACGCATCTCCTCATTGTAGTTAAAGACTTTTCCAGAATAAGAAAATTTAATCGGTGTATGAACTTGTGTCGAAGCAATCACGCGCCCAATTTGGCTGGTAATATCAGGACGTAGGCTAACAAGATCTCCATTTTTATCAAAGAAATTGTAGTTACCATTGTCCACAACATCGCTAAAGACTTCGAAATGCTCCAAAGTTGGTGTCTCAATTCGAAGAAAGCCCTTTGTCATCAACAAGTCACAGATACGATGCTCAATCTGATACATGGTACGGGCACGTTTGAAAAGTTTATCGTGCATTCCTAAGGCTAATGTCGTTTTTTTCATGCTTGTAACTCCTGTATTGTCATTAGTACGCGCTCCATCTCATCCTGAGTTCCAATAGAGATGCGTAATCTGTCGGAAATACGCTCCACTTTTGGAAAATAACGGACATAAATTTTCTTACTTTGGAGATAGTCAAACAATTGACCTGCAGTCACTCCGTGCGGTTTGACCAAAACAAAATTGGTTTTTGAAGGAAGAACATCAAAGCCAATAGCTTTCAATTCTTTACTAAACCAGTCACGTGTGGCCATAATCTTAGCGCAACTATCCTCATAATAATCCCAAGACTTAACGGCTGCAGTCGCTAGGACTTCTGCAATGCTATCCACATTATAGGGATTGACCGAATTCTTGACGGCATTGATCACAGCCATTAACTTTGGACTTCCGATGCCATAACCGACACGCAAGCCTGCAAGTGAGGCGTCCTTAGAAAAGGTCCTTGTGATAAACACATTGTCATACTTTTCTAGAAGAGGTAAGGCAGTCTCCCCACCAAAGTTAATATAGGCTTCATCAATAATCACAACTACTGACTGATTGACCTTTACGATTTCTTCAATTTGATCGAGAGGTTTATAAATACCTGTTGGCGCATTTGGGTTAGTAAGGACAATCCCACCATTTTCAACCAGATAATCTTGAGTATCAATCTCAAATGAAGAGTTCAAGGGCACTTCTCTAAATGGGATGCGATACAAATCTGCCCATACCTTGTAAAAACCATAGGTCAAATCTGGAAACAAAACTTCTTCCTCGCTATTAAAGAAAGCTAGAAAAGCCATTGATAAAATATCGTCTGACCCATTTCCAATAATCACTTGATCGGCAGGAACACCTAACTGTTCAGATAAGGCTTGACGCAAAGTCGCTTGATCCAAAGTCGAATACTTGCGTAACTGATGGGCATCAAAGGATGCTAAAGCTTGATGGACTGCTGGACTTGGTCCATAGGCATTTTCATTAGTATTCAACTTAATGATATTTTTCTCAGCAGGCTGACTACCTGCCACATAGGGTTCAATCTTTCGTAATCCTTTGATTTCCATAGTTTATCCTTTCTGTTCAACTCCAACCAAGTGTACGGCTAGCTACAAATGCTAAAAGCAAGTGTAACAAAAAACGCCCTCGCAAAAATAACTTTTGCAAGGACGTTGGCACGTGGTTCCACCTTAATTCGAACAGGGGTCACCCCCCCTTCCTCATGAAGTCACAAAATCTCTCTTGTAACTCCTAGTCTCTAACGGAACCACCCGTCGTACACTACTGTCATCCAGAGTTCGCATACGCTCTCAAGAATGTGTCGTCTTTGATCTCATGCGTTCTCAGCTTCCCGCATTCTCTGTGAAACGATCTGACTTTTTCTATCAACGATTTTGATTTTAGTTCATTTTACCTGAAAATTCAAAACAAAGCAAGCCTTTTTTGTATATTTTTATAAAAACTTGAAATCCTTGTATATTTAATAGCCAAAACAAACTGCTGTGAAATTGAGTTCAAGTAAATAAAAAGTTGATGCGGTATCTTTTTACAAACCAAGTGGATCCCTAAAGAGACTTCTGACTGTGATAGTTTAACTGGAAACCACTACTTTTTTCAAGTACTTTCATCACTACAGAAGATCTCGTTCTATCTAAATTCCTATCACAAAAAATCTTGCTCAGTTATTTTTTATGACAATTTCTTTGTACTATTTCCCAAATTGAAATCATTTCTTCATACTATAATTTGTATATTTATCCTAAATAATTTTTCAAAGCAAGACAAAAAGCCTGAAGCACAGCTCCAAGCTCTCATGGTTAAGCCAATTTTCTAGGTCTGATAAATCCTGTCATAATACTCAAACAAAGTAGTCCAGCTGCCACATACCAATAGGGCATATCTACACTAGTTGTACGTCCTGAAACCTCGACAATTCCCTTTACCAGACAGGCACTAGCGACAACAGCGATGGCTGAATTAAAGAGTAGTTTTGAGGCACGATTTCTCACCCAAGACATTCCCAGTCCAGTAAGTAGATAAATAAGTGCTCCAGCCAATGGTGCGAAGAACATCATGCGCATAAACATGGATGATTCGCCATAAGAAAAGCGTTCATAGACAAAGGTAAAGACTAGGCTAAAAATAGTTAAACCAATGTAGGTGAAAAAGTGCTTGCTGGCTGATTTTTTAGTAACCGATGTAAACAATATCACTCACCGCCCTTTCTGAGATTTTGTTTCCGTTTGTGGTTGGCTTGTTAATGACTTGACCATTGAAGTACATGGTAGATGAGCCACCACCGTCAAGGTTATAGGCTGTCGTCACGCCATAAGATTTCATCAACTCTGCCATTTCATAAAGAGTCAATCCTGACGATTCACTGGTACGACCATCAGAGACAATGACAATATAGTGCACACTGCCATCACTCTCTTCGATGACTCCGATGGCTGTACGTGGATTGTCTGCCATGGCTTGACCAACCTCTTCATTTTCCGATACAGCTATCTTGCCATTTTCAACCAAGGTTGGACCAAAGGCAAAGGTATTCACCACACCTGAATCGACCAATTTTTGAGCTGTTGTATCGCTCTCGTTAAAGGTCTTGAAGCTACCATCTGAGTACACTGCAAGGTCCTCGTAGTCACTGTTTCGATCGGTATCACGATAAACTTGACCATTTTTAATCACATAGCCCGACTGGTTAGCCCCATAATAGTCACCATTGATGGCAAAGATTGCATTATTTTGCTGAGCAATACTTGAAGTAGTGTCAGTAATGTTGGTCCCATAGGTATTTTGTGCCAAAGCCGTTTTAAGGTAATCTGCACTTGAAAGCTGGATATCGGCCACATAGTAAGTGGTATCACTGGTTTTACCTGTCGTGATTTTGATATCCATATTGTCATCTTTATAAGTCGTATCCGTCTTAGTCACCTTACCAGTGCTAGTAGATGCCGTCGACGAAGCTGTGGTTGAGCTAGTCGTATTAGCTGAAACCGTTGAGACCGCTGAGGGAATGACAAAGACCTTTAAGAGAGAGTAGACATTTGCTCCCATAAGAAAAAGGGTAAAAACTAAGGCATAGGCATGCCTTTTGAGAAATTTCATAGAAGACCTCCAATTTTGAAAGATAAGATTGAAACCATAAGTTCCTTTTACTTGACATTAGCATAACAAGGAAAGCTTAAAATCTTCTATAATTCCCACAACCACGCCTTTTCTTTAAGATTTCCTTAAGAAAAAGACAGCTTCAGTTGAAGCTATCTTCGCTATATAATCATATCTTCTGTAATGCCGAATTCTCTCAAGATCTCCTGAATCTTGTCAAAGTTCAGACGGAAATGCTCTAATTTATGACCATCAGACCCAATAGAATACTTGCGACATCCCAAATCCCTAACAAGGCCTAGAGCATAACGGTAGAGGTCTTCGTGATGATAGAGATACATGCTCTTTGCATTCAGCTCAAAAGCCAAATCATTAGCAATCATTTTCTCGAAAATACGTTTGAGTTGTTCTTCATAAGCTTTTAGCTCATCAACAGTCACATCAAACAGGCGGAAACCATAGTCAAAGTGGGCCAGAACATCTGCGTCCACACGACCAATAGCGTACTCCAACTTGTCCAGATATTCTTGAATAATGCTTGCCTTGTCCATATCAGCTACCTCATCATCAAGATAATCATTGACTCCGTTATGGTGAACAGATAAAAGTTTGAGATTATAGTCCTTACCATCCAGAAAGTCTAAAATATCCCTTTCCCTAGGCTGGTAATAACCAATCTCGATACCACGTTTAATACGATTGCCATACTTACGGTTAAGACTTTCAATCTCACGACTATAGGCCTCGTACTCGGGCACATCATCCTGTTTGGTATAAGGATTAGAGAGATCATAATGCTCAGTCGTTACAATCTCCCCATCAAAATGCGTCAAATAGTCAGTAAAGTTCGCATCCGAATCATAAGAATGATGGGTATGCAAATGGTTATCACGAATAGACATAACTACTCCTTATTTTTCAAATACATTTTAAGCTGCTTACGGGCCAACAAAGTCAGACTCACCATGATTCCCTCATAAATAATAAAGAAAATCACAAAGCACTGAAGAAAGTACTCTTCTGGCAAAACATTGATAATCGGGTCCAACATTGGATTAAAGAGCCAACTGCTATCCCCAGGAAAGAGGGCTTCATGAAAGAGCGTAAAAAACTCATCAAATCCGAGAAAAAGCCCCACAACCCCAATAAGGACCGGCAAGAGTGCCAGACTCATATAAAGTTTAATGTAAAGACCAAAGGTCCCTTTCTTCACATTTCGCCAAAGAGAGGTTACTGCTGGATAAGCTAGTAGAATAACAAGCCCCTGTACCAAATGAAAGAGCCACTTTACATCATGGAAATGCTTAAGCCCACTCTCCGACGATGGAAAATCAGGCATAGCCAGATGACCAACCCAAGGAAGGGTCAGGTACTGCATGAGGATATTGAAATTGTGCCAGAGCTCTGTCTTACCGATAATGACATAGTCCAAAAGATGCATCCAGTCAATATCAAAATAATAAAAGCCCCATGCCAGATAAATCGTCACTAGTATAGACAGGGCCAAGAGCCAAATCGGAGTCAGAACAGCCTCAATCTTAGTTCGCATCAAAATCCCACTCCGCTAGACTAGAAAGCACATGGTCTGGTTTTACTGGTAAATCCGCAACTTCTTCCGCCTTGGTAAATCCAGTTGTCACAAGAAGTGTTGGAAAGTCATTTTTAATGCCAGCTGTAATATCAGTCAAGTAATTGTCACCAACCACGATAGTTTGGCTACGTTCTGTCCCAAGGATTTCAAGAGCCTTGTTCATGATAATAGCTTTAGGCTTACCAATAATGATTGGTTCCACACGGGTAGCCGCCTCGATAAGAGCTAAGAGCGAACCAGCACCTGGAAGAAGACCACGTTCAGTTGGGATATTCAAATCTGGGTTAGTTCCAATAAATATAGCCCCTTTGTGGATAGCAAGAGTTGCCTTTACCAACATTTCATAAGTGACTTCACGATCCAAGCCCACCACAACATAGGCAGGATTTTCCTCATCTACCGTATACCCCGCTTCTGCAATTGCAGATTTAAGTCCAGTCTCCCCGATAACATAAACCGTCTTGCCACGATTCATATCGTTCATGTAGTCAACTGTCGCCAAAGTAGCTGTGTAAATGGTCTCAAGGGGCGTTTCCAATTCACACTGATTACGCAAAAGCTCTTGCACCATCTCTGGTGTACGCATACTATTATTAGTCACAAAAAGATAGGGAATCTGACGCTTTTGCAACTCCTTAACGAAGGCTTCTCCCTCAGGAATACGGTCCTTCCCCTTGTAAATAGTCCCATCTAAATCAATCAAATAACCTTTATATGTCATCTTACTCGTCTCCTATTTTTTTCCATTGGATAATAGCCTGAGCATGAATATTGCCATCAACACAAATTTGATGTTGACTGCTCAAACTTTCTTGGTCAAACTCGTAGCCTGAATAAATCTCTGACCCATGATGAATTTCCTTAACATACTTGAGGTCAATATGGGCTGGTGTGTACTTGGTCAAAAAGTCCAAATCGAAAACATCCAACATCCACTCCAAGTACTTGCTATTATTAACGTGACCATTCATGTCTAGGTCAAAATAACGCACACGATATAAAGTCTCAATTGGATTTTCCAAAGCCTTATAGCGAGGCCCTCTAAGCAACTTTTTAGTCTTATCAGCTCCATAAGGTGCTACCACCTCATCTGGCACTTCGGCTACCTTACGCGTTTCATAATCCATAAGGGCAAAAGTAGTCTTAAAGAGCATGATTTGCTGACCAGTTTCATCTGTGATGTAAAAATTACGGTAACAGAAAATCTTATTATAGGAAATAGCTTCCGTTGTAATGGTCACCTTTTCATTGTAGCGGGGTAAACGGTCAATTTCAATCGCATAGTCTGTCACAATCCATACCAGACCGTACTTATCAAAAACGTCCTTATCCGTATTTCCCAGAGACTCTGACTGCATACCAGATACTTGCAATGAAAATGCCAATAAGTGCGGTAATTTCACCTGATGCGTGATATCCGTCTCATAAAACGGAATCTGATAAGGAATACTAAATTTTAATCCCATCTAATCCTCCAAGATAAATTGTTCAGCGACACTATCACCCAAAAAGAGTCCTCGTTTGGTCATACGAACCACCTCTGGATCCTTGACCAAGAGCCCATCTTCCTGTAGTTTTTTTACAATGTCTCCATAAGTATCCGCGAATGACAAGCCAAACTTCTCTTCAAAACGTTTGATGGACACTCCCGACTTTTTACGCAAACCAAGGAAGAACTCCTCTTCCATCATCTCCGCCTTAGTCAGATGCTCTTCATTGAGTCTAGCATGACCATCCTCAGCTATAGCCTTTAGGTAATGCTGGATAGGCCCTCTATTGCGATAACGAACACCATTGACATAACCAGAGGCTCCAGCACCCACGCCATAATACTCATCATTATTCCAGTACATGAGATTATGGCGACTCTCCATCCCAGGTTTGGTAAAGTTAGAAATCTCGTAGTGCTCAAAACCATTTTTTTCCAACTCTTGGATAATATAGTCAAACATCTCTGCTTCTAAGTCCTCAGTTGGCAGATTGAGCTTACCCCGACGCATCTTATTCATAAAGACCGTGTGATGTTCCAATATCAAACTGTAGAGACTTAGGTGTGGAATATCCAGTTCCAGTGCCTTTCTCACATTTTCCTTAACCTGATCCATGGTTTGACCAGGTAGTGCATAAATGAGGTCAATAGAAATATTATGAAAACCAGCAGCCTTTAAGCTATCAATACTTTCATAAATCTGTGCTTGATTGTGACTGCGACCAATTTGACGCAAGTGCTTGTCATCAAAAGTCTGAACCCCTAAAGAGACACGATTAACAGCTGATTTTTTGAGTACTTCAATCTTTTCAACCGTCAAATCACCAGGATTAGCCTCAATAGTAAACTCCTCCAACTTAGACAAATCCAAGTTCTTCTGAAGATGACTTAAAAGGTATTCCAATTGCTCCGCAGAAATAGCTGTCGGTGTCCCACCACCAATATATAGGGTACGAAGCTCCTTGATTTCTAAAAGCTCCCACTCACGAATCAAAGCCCGTAGGTAGTCATCAACGGGCTGATTTTTAATAAAGACCTTGGAAAAGTCACAATAATAACAAATTTGTGTGCAAAATGGAATGTGCACATAGGCTGACGTTGGTTTTGTTTGCATGTAACTATTCTACCATTTTTTAAGCAGAAATGAGACCTTGAATGATAAGAGTTTAAAGCCAAAAAAGAAGCCATCTCTCCAGATAGCTTCTTTACTTTATTTTGTTAATGAGAATGGGAAAGCATTATAGTTGCTATAATCAAAGGTTGGTCCCAAGTCAGAGATAAATTGAACTGGCGTGTAAGTTCCATTTTCAAGAATAAAGCCAGGTTTAGCTTGGAAACCAGCTCCCCCTATTCCTGTAATTCCAGGAAGCAAGGTTGAAAAATCGCCACCCTCCCAAACATAGAGATTTCCAGAAATTTGAACAGCTTTTGCAGTTGTAGAGCTTTGACGATAGGGTTCGTAATCGACATTGAAATTTGCCTTTGAAGTGATGTTTCCTTCAGCATCAACTGTAAAACTAATGTCTGTTGCTTGAGGACTAGTACCTGTCCAAGTTCCAACCAAAGCTGCTGGGACAGGAGCATCACTTTGAGTATCAGCTGTTGCTTGACTAGACTTGTTTGACTCAGAAGCAGTACTACCACTTGTTCCTACTTGACCATCAGTTCCTTCTGTAGCTTGATTTTTTGAAGAGCTAGCTTCAGGAGCACTCGCTTCTTCTTGACCTTGAGAATCCTTTGAAGCTGAAGCTTCTGTCTTAGCCTTTTTAGCAGACTTCTTCTCAGATGTTTTTGTTTTAGCAGATGACTTCACTACTTTAGAAGTTGAAGTTGTAGATGATGCTGTAGTGTCTTTTTCTGACTTAGAGCCACATCCGACAAGTGCTGTAGAAACAGCTACAGACAACAAAACAAGTGAGCAAACACGAATAACTTTTCTTTTCATTTTCATAAACCTCTTTTCTATATGTCTATTATATCTATTTTGTTACAGAAACCAAGTGTTTTGTGTAACTTTTGTAACATTTATGTAATCTATTGTATCGCTGTCATAAGTTAATGTCGTATTTACAAGTAAAAAAATCTATCACTCCCAAAGGAATGATAGGCTTCTGCATCTTATCTAGGTACTTCTTATCTGCTAGAGGTATCCTAATTACTATTTGTCTTCTCTTTCAATATAACCCCCTATGGAGAGAATGTTGAAGCTATCCTCCAAGATAATAATGCGCTTACCACCATCTACAACGATATAATAGTATGACTTTCTCGTATCGTGGTAGATGTCATTAACACTCTTAGCCTGATAACCATGTGACTTAAGAGACTTCTGTATTTTAGCAAACTCTTTTTGCACCTTATCATTATCTGCGCTGCCTGATTGATCCGCCAGATATTCTTTTAAAGGCTTAGCAATTAAGATATCTAAAGGCTTAACATTTAAGATATCTATATCATCAGAATCTGTAGTCATAACACCATTTTCAGAGATAGTCAATTCTCCTTCTGATTCATCTTCATCATCATATGTCTTCCATTTTCCAACAAAAACTTTTGGAACCTCTGCCTTATGAAAAAGACATTTCTTTTTTAAATCTTTGGTACTTCTTGATCCGTAGTAGAGGTCTGATAAGAATAAATCTAGAACTAAGTTTGTCCCATCTTTCTGAATCAGATTATAGTATCCAAACCATTCCCATTTCGTCTTAACCAGTATGATCTCTTTGGTCTGTAATTGATATTTCTTGTCAAAATCAGCAATCGTTTTTAGTTTTGAATTACTGACATCTTCTAAACGTGCTTCAAACTCCTGTCTAACTTTATTACCAATAGAGATTTCTTTGATTTCTTCTTCCCTATAGCCTGCAACAAGTTTTGACTTCTTCCCACTTAAATCATAAACCAAACCAACATTATCATTAGTTACCCACAAACCTCCCAAGTTTGTTCCTTTGGAAGAAAACAAAAAGAGTCCAAGACTTGTTGCTACAACAAGAAATAAAGCAATCCCAAGACCAATAAAAGTCTTCTTGCCAAACTTTTTCTTCTTAACAAAGACCATTTGTTGTGAATAAGCTGGGTTGACCATTTGACCAGTCATTTGATTCGGTAAAGGTCTGACTCCTTCAGTCACAAACTTTCCACTGTTGGAAAAAGTAGCTTGTTTTCCTTCCATAACAAATTCACCATTTAGAAGGGCCTGCTGACACTCCTGAATAGTGGGCTTACGATTATTAATCGCTTCAAAATATTCAATCCATTCTTTTCTATTCATCATCTCTCCTAATATTTCTTAATAGAAAAATCTATCACTAGCTTGGAAGTGATAGATTTCCCAATTATTTAAGCACTTCTTGTGTCTTAGCGTAGTTAGCTTCAACAGCTTCTTTTTCGGCTTTCCACCAGTCTTGGTGATCTGTGTACCACTTGATTGTTTCTTCCAAACCTGATTCAAAGTTTGTGAATTGTGGTTCCCAACCAAGTTCTTCACGCAATTTTGTTGAGTCAATAGCGTAACGCAAATCATGACCAGCACGGTCTGTTACACGATCGTAAGCATCTTTGGGTTGCCCCATTTTTTCAAGGATAAGCTCGAGCACTTCCTTGTTGTTCTTTTCACCATCGGCACCAATCAAGTAAGTTTCACCGATACGACCTTTAGTGAGGATAGCCCAAACACCAGTTGAGTGGTCGTTAGTGTGAATCCAGTCACGGACATTTTTACCTTCACCATAAAGTTTTGGTTTAATTCCTGACAAGATGTTGGTGATTTGACGTGGGATGAATTTTTCGATGTGTTGGTATGGTCCATAGTTGTTTGAGCAGTTTGAAATAGTTGCCTTAACACCAAATGAACGTACCCATGCTTTAACGATAAGGTCTGAAGCAGCCTTAGTTGATGAATAAGGTGACGATGGGTTGTATTTTGTTTCTGCTGTGAATTTTTCACCAGGACCTTCACCGTGTCCAGGAAGATCTTCACGTAATGGAAGGTCACCATAAACTTCATCTGTTGACACGTGGTGGAAACGAATATCGTATTTACGAGCAGCTTCCAAGAGTGTGTAAGTCCCAATGAAGTTTGTGTGGATAAATGGTGATGGGTCGTTCAATGAATTATCGTTGTGGCTTTCAGCCGCATAGTGAACGATAGCATCAGCCTTAGCAGCCAATTTATCAACCAATTCAGCATCAGCAATATCACCAACAACCAATTCAACACGGTCACCAAGGATTTCTTCAATGTTGGCACGGTTACCAGCGTAAGTGAGTTTGTCAAGGACAGTCACATGTACGTCTGGATGATTGTTGTAGACATAGTGTACGAAGTTTGAACCGATGAAACCTGCGCCACCGGTTACGATGATATTTTTATATTCAGTCATTTTTTCTCCAAAAATTTTAGTTTTTTTATCGTTCCTTTCGCTAGTGAGGGACGCCAGCAACCCTTCGGTTTCATGGCTAAATCCGAAGCCGAAGTCTCCGGATTTCCCTACAAGATTCCCTACGGCAATCTTGTTATCACTAGGGCAGGAACGATACTACCAGGCTCCTTGCAGTCGCAAAAATACTGTGCAAGGTTTATTCTTACAAATCTTCTGCTCTTAGTGGTTTAACGTCTTTGAGCAATGGGTGATTTTTATCTGCTTCTGAGACTTCTGCTTCTTCCAAGTTTTCCCACTTGATATCAAGGCTTGGGTCAGCATAATTGACAAAGGCGTATTTAGGTTTAAGTTCAAGTGCCCAGTAATCGTTTACAAGGTAGCTGTATGATACTTTGTCAGACAAAACTTGGAAACCATTAGCAACACCACGAGGAACAAAGATTCCTTTTGAGGCATCAATAACAGTTTGATAAGTATTCCCAAACGTTTCGCCTTCACGGAGGTCAACCCAAGTTCCAAGAACCTTTCCTTCATCTGCTACTGAGATGTATTTATCCCAAGGCTCAGCGTGCAAGCCACGCAAAACATTTTTACGTGAGAAAGAAACGTTATTTTGCAATTTTCCTTCTGCAAAGAATGACTCTGGAAAACCAAGTGGCAACATCTTTTCCTTTTGGAAGTTTTCCTTGAACCATCCACGGTTATCTCCATGAACAGGAATATCAAATTCAAGCAGACCTGGGATAGCATCAATCTTGCGGGCAGCTAGTTCTTTACCAAAAAATTGTTCAGTCATTATGCTTCTCCAATCAAACGGAGCAAATATTGTCCGTATTCGTTTTTCTTAAGTGGTTGTGCCAATTCAAGAACCTGTTCTTTAGTGATATAACCCATGCGATAGGCAATCTCTTCAAGGTTAGCTACTTGGACATTTTGCAAACGTTGAACTGTTTCGATGTACTGAGCAGCTTGCAAGAGACTTTCGTGAGTGCCTGTATCCAACCAAGCAAAGCCACGTCCCATAAGCTCAACAGAGAGATCTCCACGTTCTAAGTAAGCCTTGTTAACATCCGTGATTTCAAGTTCGCCACGAGGGCTTGGCTTGATGTTTTTGGCAATTTCCACAACATCATTGTCATAGAAATAAAGACCAGTTACAGCAAAGTTTGATTTTGGATGCTCAGGTTTTTCCTCAATTGAGATGGCATTCATATTGTCGTCAAACTCAACAACTCCAAAACGTTCTGGGTCCTTAACTTGATAACCAAAGACTGTAGCGCCTTTTTCCTTAGCTTCAGCACGTTGAAGCATGGCAGAAAGACCATTGCCATGGAAAATGTTGTCCCCGAGGACAAGGGCAACACTATCGTCACCAATGAAGTCTTCACCAATGATAAAGGCTTGAGCCAATCCATCTGGACTTGGTTGTACTGCATAAGAAAGTGAAATACCGAACTCAGAACCATCACCAAGGAGCTCTTCAAAACGTGGAAGGTCCTGTGGTGTTGAGATGATGAGGATTTCCTTAATACCAGCCAACATAAGCGTTGATAGTGGGTAATAAATCATTGGTTTATCGTAAATCGGCATCAGTTGTTTTGATGCAGCACGAGTCAATGGATACAAACGCGTCCCTGAACCGCCTGCAAGAATAATACCTTTCATAAGAAGGCTCCTTTTTTCTCTAATATATTACCTATATTTTAGCATTTTTCAGCCCTCTTGTCACGGTAAACCCTATGTTCTTAAGCTTTCATTAAGAAAATCACAAGTGTCCATTTTCTTAATCCAATGAAAAAAGGATTTCGATTGAAACCCTTTTAGATTGAAGATAACCTCTTGTAGCACTTTCCTTAGAAAGCGTAATCATCATCTTCTTCAGTGCCTTTGTGCACTCATCCAGTCAAAGATACTGTTATAGGTTTGCCCATTGACACTAGCTCGAGAACATAGGGGGTTGCCCCTTGGACACTAGCTCGAGAGCCCCCGCCATAGGTTGGGTCAGTGGCTACCATACCACTATAACCATCCCAATTTTTCGTATTTTCAGGATGCTGAACGCCAATCACCTGGTCATGGAAGAAGTAAATCCAAGCCCAATGCCCATCATACTCTGTACCAGGAAGATCAGTCCCAGTCGCTGTTTCAAAGTATGAAAACCACTTGTTAGTAGCTCCAGAGGTAATCAAGCTCTTATATAAAGGCAAGACACTATTTTCTGGTTGTACTGTTGCGTCTGCCTTTGTGTGAATCAACCACATAGGCTGGTTCTTCAGTTTATCAATTCCAGATTGGTCAACAGTTAGTGGCGCTGCAATTGGAATGAGAGCTGCAAAATAATCTGGATAGGTTGCTCCCATGGTCAAAACCATACCACCACCATTTGAAACTCCCGCAAGATAGATTCGTCCCTTATCTACCTCAGGGTGATTAGCTAGGTAGGTATCAATGGTCTCTTTGAGTTGGGCTGCATTATCTGACCCCCAAGGTGTCTGTGTTTGAACAGCCAGAACATTAACCCCACGCGCCTGATCACCAGTTGTTAAGAAATGGCCTTGAATCTCAGGCTGGGTAAGCGCATAGACGTCATTTGAAAGCAGGGGAATATTCATGTCTGTCCCTCTTTCACCAATGCCGTGTAGCCAGACAACCAATGGTTTGGTGCTATTCCCCGTACCAGTCTGGGCACTATAAGCCGCATACTGCATGTTACCTACCTGTCCTCGCTCGCCGAAAACCTCCGTCGTTGGCATCAAACGATTGTTGATGGCATCTTGCTCAGATGAAACCATCTGTGACTGACTATTACCTTCTGCCACTACTGACAAGTCTTTCATTGATACCATATAACTTTCCAGCCATTGATTGGTCCAAGTAGAAAGGTTAAAATACATAGGTTCAGCATTTCCACCCATGTTGTAGCGATTATAAGACGGTAGGCTCAATTCAAGCGTCACATACTTGCTGTTGTCATAATAGACCACATGCCCCTGATCATCAGACACATAAGAGTTCGTTACCTGACGACTGACCCCTGCTGTTGTAACCTGAGTTGAGCTGTGGACAACCTCTGGCGTGACCTTCTGATTAAATTCAAAAATAACTTTGGTTACAGCCGGTCCAAACTCATAACTTTCTAAAACAATACTTGTCTTTGTCACAACCAAGTCATCTGCTGCCCCTGCTTTGACAGATAGTCCTAAACTTATGGCTAGCAAAGTAACAATGACTGTCACATAAACTTTAACTTTTTGGAACATAGTCCCTCCCCTTTTTTATTAGTATTCACCTACAATCGATGAACAGTTACTATTTTATCGTTTTCTAATTAAATAAGAAATAGATACAAAGAAACTCTAATAAAAAGAATCAGCTAGCATCCCTCAATAAGGAGAAATAGCTAACTGATTCATAAATCTTAATATATTGGAGGGCTTTAATACTATTAGTCTTTTTTCTTAACGTACTGAGCCACTGGATAATCTGCACTGTCCAAACTACCAGATCGGTTCATGGCCAATTCAACCAGATTTTTTCCAATCAGTGGCCCCGTCGTAAGCCCTGAAGATCCTAAACCAGAGGCGACAAAGACACTCTCAAGTTCTGGAACTTCCCCAAAGAAAGGAGAGAAGTCACTCGTGTAGGCTCTAGTTCCCACACGTTCTGAGAAGGACTTGGCAGTACTTAGGTCAGGGAAATAAGTCTTTGCCTCTTCCTCCAGACTTGCAAGTACAGTCTCATCAACTGTCAAATCAAAGCCTTGGTCATTTTCATGGCTGGCCCCTACCGAAATCTTTCCACCAGCAAAAGGAATGACATCCAATTCGCCCTCTGGCATCAGAACAGGTAATCTACCAGTATCCAGGCCCTCAAAGAAATAATCACGCAATTGCCCCTTTTGGGGGCGAACATCTACTTCAAAACCAAGGGTTTCAAGCGTTTGACCTAGCCAGGCACCACAAGCGAGAATGACCTTATCAAAAGTTTGCCCATTAATCTCGTAAGTGCCATTATCAAGAGGAGATAGTGTGACTAGACCCTCTACCTTTTCAAAACCAGAGGCCTCAATCAAAGTAGCTGTTAATTCTGCCCCTTCCACTCTGGCACCTCCAGAAGCATAGAGATAACGGTCAAATCCAGTAAATTCAGGAAGTTCGGCAGCATTTTTTATAGAAAGTTCACCAATAATGGGTGATTCTTCTAGCCTAGTTTCTGCATGCTGATACAAACCGTCCAACTTACTATCATCTTTCTTGAGAAGGGCTACACCAGACTGATCATAGAAGCTCGTGTCATAACCATCATTTTCAAGATCTGAAACTAAATCTTGGTAAAAATCGGCTCCCAAACGGGCCATTCGATACCAGGCTTTATTACGACGCTTGGAAAACCAGGGGCTGATAATCCCTGCTGCTGCCTTGGTTGCTTGCCCAAGACCATGATCAAATACTGTAACCTCTGCGTCTTTTTCTTTTGATAAGTAGTAGGCAGCCGTTGAACCGACGATACCTGCACCAACAATTGCAATTTTCATTTTTTACTCCATCTATTTGAAAAGAGCTGAGTCCTATATCAATAGGCACAGCTCTTTAGTATTTTTAACCTAAGGCCACGTCCATAACCATCATGACGACAAAGCCAACCATGAGCCCCAAGGTTGCGACGTCAGTATTACCATTGGTTTGTGATTCAGGAATCAATTCCTCCGTTACCACAAAGATCATGGCACCTGCCGCAAAAGCCAAAGCATAAGGAATAATCACCATCATCCACAAGACTAGAGCAGCTCCCATAACAGCTCCTATAGGCTCCACGATAGCTGACATCGAGCCCCAATAAAAGGCCTTGATACGAGATTTTCCATCTGCTCGAATAGGAATAGAGAGGGCTGCACCTTCAGGGACATTCTGCAAACCAATACCGATAGCTAGGCCAATAGCTCCCATAAGACCTGCAAGTGTCATATTCCCACCAGCTAGGGCACCAAAGGTAACACCAACCGCTAATCCCTCTGGAAAATTATGAATTGTGATAGCCAAAAAGAGCAGGGCAGTCTTGGACAACTTTTTCTTACGAGGTTGAATCCCTTCTGCTTTTGAGATATCATTTCCCAAATGCAAATGAGGAACGACGGCATCAATCAAACGAAGGGCAATACCACCAAGCAAGAAACCTGCTGCCGCAGGGAACCAGGACCATTTCCCATAGCCATTTTGAGTCGCATAAGTTAAAGAGGGATCCAAAAGTGACCAAAAAGAGGCCGCAATCATGACACCAGCCGCAAAGCCCATCATGATATCTAATAATTTACGACTAATATTCTTGAAGAAGAAAACAATGGCTGAGCCGACAATGGTGCAGCCCCAAGTAAAAAGACCAGCAAGTAAGGCCAAAAAGACCACATTTTGATGTAAAAGCCAAGTCACAGACACATCCTCCTACAAATGGTCAAAAGGATTAGTTGAGGACTGACTCTCAAGTATGGTCACATTCCAATCATGCTCACGTTTCCAAGCCTCAAGTTTCTCAGCAATCTTTGAAATAAAGAGGGCTTCAATATGGTGCCCAGGATCAATAGCCAAGAGACCATTAGTAATTATTTCTTGACCTGTATGGTAGTAAACATCACCAGTGATAAAGACTTGTGCGCCCTTTTTCAAAGCATCCTTGTAAAATCCTTGACCACTACCCCCACAAATAGCCACACGGCTAACAAGAGGATTATCATGGTCATAACGAACCAAGCGAACACTGTCCAAACCAAAAACTGCTTTTACTTTAAGAGCAAGTTCTTCAATGGTCTGTGGCACGATATCACCCACTCGACCAATTCCATGATTTTCAGAAGTCTGCGTTAAATATGTGGTGTCTTTAATGTCAAGTAAGTCACAGAACCAATCATTAAGGCCATCATTAACGACATCAATATTAGTATGACTCACATAGACTGCAATATCATGCTTAACCAGGTCAAGCAAAATATCTCGGTCAGGCGAAGACACCAAATCCTTAACTGGACGGAAAATTGGAGCATGTTTAGCAATGATGAGGTCCACACCTTTTTCAATAGCTTCAACTACTGTATTTTCACGAACATCCAAGGTAACCATGACCTTCTGAATTTCCTTGTCCAGACTGCCAATCTGCAAACCAACCACATCACCTTCCATGGAAAGCTCCTGTGGACAAAATTCTTCATAAGTCTTGATAAGTTCACTAGCTAACATGGTTCAAAACCTCCTTAATGGTTTGAATTTTATCTTCAATAGCTGCACGGTCAGTCTGATTGGCAAGAGGAATGGAGCCTAAAGCAATCTCTAGTTTATTGATTTCTCTCTGCCATTTGAGCTGGAAAACCTGAGATTGGTCTTTCATGAGATGAGGACCAAAACGCACTTCCTTGTCCGAAAGGCTCATATGTCCAGCTTCTGCCACCATGATTTCGTAATATTTGCCATTTTCAGTCATGATGGATTCGGCAATAATCTCAAAACCATTTTCCATCAACCAAATGCGGAGATCATCTTCACGATTATTTGGTTGTAAAATCAGACGGTCTACGCCTGTTAGTTTGTCCTTTCCAGCATCTAGGATATCCGCAATAAGACGTCCTCCCATACCACAAATCGTGATAGTTGTTACCTCATCAGCAGGTTCGAAGGCAGCCAAGCCATTGGCCAAGCTCACGTCGATTTTATCTTGGAAACCAGAGGCTGAGACATTAGCAAGAGCAGATTCATAAGGGCCTTTTACCACTTCACCAGCAATAGCTGAAGTAATCAAACCTTTTTCAAGTAAATAAATCGGAAGATAGGCATGATCACTACCTACATCTAAGAGTTTTGCGCCTTTGGGAACGTAGGTTGCTACGTCCTTGAGGCGTTGAGATAATTGTACGTACATGTTTCATCTTTCTATTTTTTAAAGTCTCTTCAATTATATCAAAAAAGGAGGTTGGTAAGAAATGCTTTTAACACATTTCCTAACAACTTCCTTTTTGATTATACTTTCTCGCCTGTAAAGACGAAAAATTTAGAAATAATGTAGTTCAAAACAATGATAAGGACCTGAGAGAACAAGCTCTCGATACCATTTACCCAAGCATGACTATGGCCAACAAATTGACCAATAATTTCTGGATAGGTATCAACCAAGAAATAGGCCAGAGCCAAATCTAAGACCAAGGTCAAGAGGCGGGCTCCCACGAACTTAACAAAGCGCGTGACCATACCTGTCTTTTCCTGATTAAAGACAAACATGTCATTTGTAAAAAATGCAAAGATAATGGCAATCGCATTTGCTAAGACTGCTGAAAGTGTTCCTTGTTGAGTAAACTGGAAAATCAAAGTACGACTGACCATATAGACCAAAGTTGCCAAGACACCAAAGAAAAGGTACTTGAAAACTTCGGTAGCCATGAAGGCTCTCAGTTTAGCTATCATACTTAGTCCAATCCAATTTCTGCACGAACAACATCAGCAATCGTATCAACGTAATAGTTCACTTCATCATCTGTTGGTGCTTCTGCCATAACACGAAGGAGAGGTTCTGTACCACTTGGACGAACCAAAATACGGCCATTTCCAGCCATCTCAGCTTCCATTTTTTCAATGATAGCCGCAATTGCAGGAACTTCCATAGCCTTATCTTTCATACTATTTTCCACACGGATATTAACCAATTTTTGTGGATAGATAGTCACTTCTGAAGCCAATTCAGACAAGCTCTTACCTGTTTCAACCATGACTTTAGTCAATTGGATTGCTGTCAATTGACCATCACCAGTTGTGTTGTAATCCATGATAATAACGTGTCCAGACTGTTCACCACCGAGGTTGTAGCCGTTTTTACGCATTTCTTCGACAACGTAACGGTCACCAACAGCAGTCACTGCCTTGTTAATGCCTTCACGGTCAAGTGCCTTGTGGAAACCAAGGTTTGACATAACTGTTGTCACAATGGTATTTTTAGCCAACTCGCCTTTTTGTGACAAATGTTTACCGATGATGTACATCACCTTGTCACCATCAACAATATCACCATTTTCATCAACAGCGATGAGACGGTCACTATCACCATCAAAGGCAAGACCGATAGCTGAGCCAGTTTCTTTAACCAAGGCTTGCAACTGCTCTGGGTGTGTCGAACCAACACCAGCATTGATGTTAAGGCCATCAGGTTGGTCACCAATTACAGCGATTTCTGCGTTTAAATCAAGGAAAATGTTACGTGCAGATACCGCAGCCGCACCATTAGCCGCATCCAAGGCAACCTTCATACCACCAAGGTCAACACCTGTAGCTACCAAGAATTTTTCGTATTTACGAAGACCTTCTGGATAATCCACAAGTGTTCCAAGTCCTTCAGCTGAAGGGCGTGGAAGTGTATCTTCTGAAGCATCGAGAAGGGCTTCAATTTCCGCTTCACGCGCATCATCCAATTTAAAGCCATCACCACCAAAGAACTTGATACCATTATCAAGAGCTGGATTATGGCTGGCTGAAATCATAACACCGGCACTTGCATTTTCTGTGCGAACCAAATATGAGACGCCAGGTGTTGCAAGTACTCCAAGTTTGTAGACTTCAATACCCACTGAGAGCAAACCTGCTACTAAGGCAGATTCCAACATCTCACCAGAGATACGTGTATCACGTGCCACAAAAACTTTAGGACGGCCAGTCTCGTGTTGGCTAAGCACATAACCACCAAAACGACCTAATTTAAAGGCCAATTCAGGCGTAAGTTCAACGTTTGCTTCTCCACGAACACCGTCTGTTCCAAAATATTTACCCATAATTTTATTATTAGTGCTTGAGCACTAAATCCTCCTTAAACTGTGATGCTGTTTAGCAAGAGTCAATCTAGTGAAATCTATCTAGATAATCTAACTTTATAAGATTTCGCCAATATTTTCAACCCCTGATTTTAAACATTTTTAATTGGTTACATTTTTATGAGATTAGTCCCTCTCAATCCCATCCATTATACATGAATTTTGGGGAAAATGTAACTCCCCTATTTTTGCGTGACTTTTAAGTTAACCTTAACAGTACCAGGCTGAACTGTAACACCTTCTGCCTTAAGGTCTATGGTTTTTGAAGTGTCCTTAGTCACTTGACTAATGTCGACTGGGACTGTGATGCTATCAATCTTATCCATAGCTTCTTGGCTACCAACGATAGTCACATGCCCACGATCAAAGCTATAGCTGATACTAGACACATTGCTAGCCTTATCTCCAGTCAGTTCAACCTTGACAGGGACAGATTTGCTTAATTTTCTCAAACTAATCTTTGCATGTACCTTAGCTGGTGAGATAGAGCTTGCTAGGACTGTACCATTTGTCGAAACTGCTTGAAGAACCAAGTTACCATCATAATCTTCAGACAGGTTGGAATCACCTTCCAATACTGCTTGAACATGGTCAATCTGGTTAATGATATCTTCACTCGAGGTCACTTCTACCTTGGTGTTATCCAGGCTAACCTTTTTAACCTCATAGCCATTTGCCAACTTATCAGAAGTGATGTTAGCTACTACGTCAAAGGTCTTGCTGGCTTTTTTACCAATAGTTGCTGTCAAGGTTGATGGTGACACTTGCGCAGACATTCCGGCTGGAAGATCCTTAACCTGAATAGGTACTCGACTGGTTCCTTGGCCTAAATTTGACAAATCAGCAACTAATTTAAAGTGACGTGTATCACTACTTGTCTCAGTCGTTAACGCCAGTTGTGTTGTCGCTGTCAAATAGACTTCGGCATCATAGGAATAACCACTGATAAAGTACTTATCACTATCATATTTAATATCCACAGGGACCGACTCAACGGTTTGTGTAAAGGTATTAGATGCACTTGAACTATTGCTTTTATTTTGCGAGTTCCCCGACCAGGCTGTGAAAAAGAGTACCACAGCAAAGAAGAGTGCAACTAGTATCTGCCATAAACGATCGTTTTTAAAGAAATTTACCAAACGCTTCATTTTTTGCTACCTCCAATCCAACGTTGGAAGAATGACTGACGTGGTTCTTGTTCTTTCAACAAGATAAGACTCAACTCTTCTTCAAATTCTTGAATAGAAAGATCATGGATGAAATTTCCCTTGTAAGCAATGGAAATCGCACCAGTCTCCTCTGACACAACAAAGGTAAGCGCATCTGTTTGTTCTGAAAGACCAATGGCAGCCCTATGCCTAGTTCCAAATTCTTTGGAAATCTTATTAGATTCCGTCAATGGCAGATAAGAACAAGCCGTCGCAACTCTGTTATCTCTGATGATAACTGCCCCATCATGAAGCGGTGTATTTGGAATGAAAATATTAATTAAAAGTTCCCCAGTCACCACCGCATCAAGTGGAATTCCAGTCGCAATCTGCTCTTGTAAGGTCTGAGTCTGTTCAATAGAAACCAAGGCCCCAATCTTACGAGGACTCATGTACTTAACAGCTTTAACGTAGGCTTGAACCAACTTCTCATCTGAACTAACCTCTTTATTTTGCAAAAAATGCTGAGGCGTACGTCCAAAGGTTTCAAGAGCAGAACGAAGCTCTGGCGCAAAGATCACAACCGCCGCAATGGCTCCATAGTTGATGACCTGATTCATCAAATAAGAAATCGTCGTGAAGCCTATAAAATCAGAAATCAGTTTGACTAAAATAAATAAGACAACCCCTTGAACAAGGGTCATAATTTTTGTTCCTCGTAAGGCCCTAATAAAGCGATAAATTAAAAAAGCAACAATCAATATGTCCAAACTATTGACGATAACTTTCAGCGGACTATCAAAGAGTGACCGCCAAAAATCAATATCAATGGACGAAAGTATTCCCATACATATCACACTTTCTTTTAATTTTTAAACAGTTTCTATTATACCACGAATTCTAACTATTTTGAGACTACAATCACTACTTTTTGTGATAAAATAAATTCATGACTATGAAAACTACCATGGGAATTCTGGCGGGTAAAGCTAGCCATTTCGTCCTTTCAAAATTGGGACGTGGTTCAACCCTGCCTGGAAAAATCGCCCTTAAATTTGACAAAGATATTTTAGACACTTTAGCCAAGGACTACGAGATTGTCGTTGTCACTGGAACCAACGGTAAGACTCTGACAACAGCTTTGACAGTAGGTATTCTTAAAGAAGCTTTTGGTGAGATTGTGACCAATCCTAGCGGGGCCAACATGATCACAGGGATTACTTCTACTTTCCTAACAGCTAAAAAAGCCAAGTCTGGTAAGAAAATCGCTGTCTTGGAAATTGACGAGGCCAGCCTTCCAAAAATCACTGAATACATCACTCCAAGTCTTTTTGTCTTCACAAATATTTTCCGTGACCAAATGGACCGCTATGGTGAAATCTATACCACTTATCAGATGATTTTAGATGGTGCTGCTAAGGCACCTGAGGCTACTATTTTGGCTAATGGAGACAGTCCTCTTTTCAATTCTAAAGAGGTAGTCAATCCCGTGCGTTTCTACGGTTTTGACACTGAAAAGCATGATCCAGAGCTGGCACATTATAATACTGAAGGTATTGTCTGCCCTAAATGTGAGAGTATTCTTCAGTATCGCCTTAATACTTACGCTAACTTGGGAGACTATGTGTGCCTTAACTGTGACTTCCACCGTCCAGAATTAGATTATAAGCTGACAGAGTTGACTAAAATCACCAACACTACTTCTGAATTTGTTATTGATGGACAAGATTACAAGATTAATGTCGGTGGTCTTTATAACATCTACAATGCCCTTGCTGCTGTTTCTGTCGCTGAATTCTTCGGAGTAGCTCCAGAGCAAATCAAAGCTGGTTTTGATAAGAGCCGTGCTGTCTTTGGACGCCAAGAAACTTTTAAGATTGGTGACAAATCATGTACCCTCGTACTAATTAAGAATCCCGTAGGAGCCAGCCAAGCTCTTGACATGATTAAACTTGCAGATTATCCATTTAGCTTGTCAGTCCTTCTTAATGCTAACTATGCTGATGGTATTGACACCAGCTGGATTTGGGATGCCAACTTTGAAAGCATTCTCGAGATGGATATCCCTGAGATTAATGCTGGTGGTGTTCGCCATTCTGAAATTGCTCGCCGCCTTCGTGTGACTGGCTATCCAGAGGATAAGATTACGCAAGCAGAAAAACTTGAAGATATTATGGCTTTGATTGAAAAACAAGATTGCGACCATGCCTATATCTTGGCGACCTATACTGCCATGCTTGAATTCCGTGACATTCTTGCTCAACGTCATGCTGTTGGAAAGGAGATGAACTAATGACCTATACTTCACTCAAATCTCCAGAAAATCGTGACTACACCTATGACCTTAATGTCGCCCATCTTTATGGGAATCTGCTCAATACCTACGGTGACAACGGTAATGTCCTTATGATCAAATACGTGGGTGAAAAACTTGGTGCTAAGATGACCTTCGACATTGTTTCAGTTGGAGATGACTTCGACAAGGACCACTACGACATGGTCTTCTTTGGAGGTGGTCAAGACTACGAACAATCTATCGTTGCCAAAGATCTCCCATCTAAACGTGATGCCATTGGTCAATTCATCCAAGATAATAAAGTAATCCTAGCCATCTGTGGTGGTTTCCAACTTCTTGGACAATATTACATCCAGGCTAACGGTGTTCGTATTGATGGTATCGGCGTCATGGGCCACTACACCCTTAATCAAGAAAATAACCGTTACATTGGTGATATCAAAATCCATAACGAAGAGTTTGATGAAACTTACTATGGTTTTGAAAATCACCAAGGGCGTACCTTCCTTTCTGATGATGAAAAACCACTTGGCAAAGTGGTCTACGGTAATGGTAATAACAAGGAAGATGGTACTGAAGGGGTCCACTATAAAAATGTTTATGGTAGCTACTTCCATGGACCAATTCTTTCTCGTAACGCCAACCTTGCCTACCGTTTGGTCACTACTGCTCTTCGTAACAAATATGGCCAAAACATTGAATTGCCAAGTTACGATGACATTCTCTCAAGTGAGATTGCTGAAGAATACGCAGATACTAAATCAAAAGCAGAATTTGAGAAATAATTCTATGACATAGCAAAATAGCGAAACCTTTGGGTTTCGCTATTTTTTCGTATCTATTTCCAAAGACGTCTTTTCTTCAATCTATCTTCAATTTTACGATTATCAATCCTTAAAATGGCAATCATATCAAACAAGAGCCAAGTTCGTTTAGGATAAACAATGTATTTTGGAGACCATATTGGAGAGAACTTCTCCTTATAACGTTGGAGTCCACTAAAAGAGTAAAAACGCTGGGCAAAGACATAGACCAAATTGGCAACCTTCTCTTCTAAGAAACTATCTTCTTCAGTACCCACATTCGCGAGTGGAGCCATTCCCATATCGAAGTACTGCTTTCCTTCTGCTTGGAAATACTGGAAGAGTTTGACAAAGAGGTAATCCATGATACCTTCAGGTGCCTTTTCAAAATCATAACGCATAAGGTCAATCGTCGCCACCCGTTTGTTTTTGGTTGGCATGATATTAGCAAAGGCTACAATTTCTCCTTCCTCACTCTCCACAATAGCAATCGGTGCTTGCTGCAGATAGGCTTCATCAAAGAAACCAAGAGAGAACCCCTTCTCCTTACGGCCGTTAAGCCAAATATCTGAGACAGCCTTCATTTCTTGCATCTGAGTCTCTGAAAATGGAGGTTGAAGTAACTTAAACTGGAAACCTGCTTTTTCGACACGATTGGTTGGTTTACGGAACTTCTTACCATGCTTACCATCGACAGAGAATGTCGTCAAATCAACCATGGCGTTTTCCCCAAATTTCATAAAATCAAAGCCATAATCATGAAGCATCAGGGTAATACTCTCGTCTGCCTCATAAAACAAGGCTTGTAAATTCCAATCCGATAAAGTCTTCAAGAAAGATTCCCAAGCTGGACGGTAATAGTTTTCATTACCAATTGGATTTCCCATAACCACACACTTATTGCTGGTTTGTGCAAATTGGAAAACTACCTGGTCTTGTCCATCAACACGATACCAAAAGAGGCGTTTATCATGTAAATAAGCCAAGGCACTTTCTGATGCACCTCCGTATTTCTCAAGGAGAGCTGTAAAGCGCTCATCATCCATGCTTTGACCAAAAGGCCTGCGGGGTGCCAAAATTCTCAAGACTCCCCAAACAATGGTTGCAATGATAACTGATGCCAGTAAAATATCAAACCAAATATGAACAAAATGTCCAAGAACATCCCGGTTCTTAGGTGGCAATAAATGAGACCAAAAACCGCTGCCACCCAGAACAAGAAGAACCAGAATAGTAAAGGCTAGGAAAAGGAAATCCTTTGTTTTGTCTTCCCAACTATAAACAAAGTAACGATGATACAACCTCTTTCTGATGACCAACATAAGCACCAAAGAGAGTACAATTAGGAAAGACATAGCCCAAGAAATACCATTGAGATTGACATAAATCAAGGTCAAGACAAAGGTTATTAAGGAGGCAATGAAAGCTCCCTTAACCCGGCGTCTGATGAGACGAGCCATGAAAATGAATAGGGTTCCAAATAGGATACTTGGGAATTGCCAAATCAACTGTTCCTGAATAGGATCAAAACTGCTAATAAAGTAGACATTTGCCAAGCGTTCAGGGATTAAGGCTGACAAAATCAAGAAAATCCCTAAAAAACGCAGCAAATACACGAGAAAACGGTGGAGAGTTCCACCAAATACTCGTGAAGAAAGTTTGAAGTATTTCTCGTTGATACGCCCTCCCATGTGTTTGAAAAAGAAGACAACACCTAACAAGAAGGGAATAACGTAGTAAGTTAAACGAAAGAGCAAGAGCAGACTAACCGCAAGAGCATTACTAACCCCCATAGAGGTCAGACCGGTAATCACAATCAAATCGAAACTACCAATCCCACCTGGAATCATTGAGAAGATACCAATAATAACCGCTAGGAAATAAAGAGGAATCAGATTATAAAGAGGAACATGTAAGCCCATTAAATAAGCTACACTTACAAAGCTCCCAAGGGCCGTTCCCCATTCAGCTGTCGAAGCTAAAAGAAGACTTAGCCTCGTTTTCAATGGTACTTGACCAAAATAGGCTAATTTTTCACGACTAGAAACAAAGAAAATAAAAGGTAGATAAAGGAAAATCCCCAATAACAGTAACCAATACTTTCTTAAATCTGGACTTAGAGGGAAGAACCAAAAGACAGCGAATACCAAACCACTTAAAAGGGATAGGCCCGACATAAAGTAAGGCAATAAGCGAGAAAGTGCCTTAACACCCGTCTTTTCCTGCCCATCCTCAGAATAAAAGGAATATCGCAGACCCACATCGACCAAACCAGCAAAACCAGCTAAATTATTAATGGTATTAACAGCCCAACTTGTTTCTAAGATATAGGATTTGGAATAATCCGTTTCTAGCTCCTTATTAAGTATGATGTCATAAAAGAGCATAGGGGAGACAGCGACTAGTCCGATGATAGCCATCAAAACAAGATGCCAAATAGACAAACCGGACAGGGCTGACTCAAGTGACTCTAAAGTGATGGTCCGTTTTAGGCGAACCAATTCTATGACGACAAGAACCGTAATCGAGATAAAGAAGATAGATTTAACGGCCGCTTTTAAAGGTTGAAGTCTCTCTAAAAGACGCTTCATGCCACCACCTCTTTTCGACTAATTCTCACAAGCTCACGAATCATTTGATTGAAGACCTTATATTTACGTTGAGCCAGACGATGCCCTTCACGACGTTGGACATAGAGCTTATGAATCGGAAAGAGCTCTGAAATCTCTCTAGAATGCCTGATACTGATAACATCCCTTTGCCCCATAACTACCCAAACAGGATAGGCAGCCTGATGTAGACGTTCCCTATCTAGTGGCAAGTCATGAAGCATAAGCCCCGTTACCTGAGCCATGATATCCATTTTAGATGAAAATGGTGACAAGGCTTTTAAGCAAAGATACTGTAGATAGACCGAGAACCTTGAGCGTCTCGTCAACCCATTAAATGTCATATTCCCTGCATTAAGCAAGAGCCCCGCAATCCGGTCAGGATAACGACTAGCATAAACCATAGCCAAATTGGCACCGTCACTATGACCGACAAATAAGGCCTTCTTGATATTCAAATATTGCAAAATTTCCTCCAAATCGGCAGCCATCTGTTCAAAGGTCATCTTAACACTCTGACGACTGGACCTGCCGTGATTACGACTATCAATGAAAATTAAACGATAGTCTCGATACAGAATTCCTTGCTTACCAAAGTAATTTCCTGACAAATTATTGCCATGCAAAAACACAATTGGAAAGCCTTTACCGAGATCACGATAATAGATGATTTGACCATCTTTCACTTTGAATTCCATAATATTACCTACCTTTTCACTAACGCATTCTTATACGATAATTAGTCTTATAAGGCATTGAGGCTGATGAATTGGACTTATCCCATTCCAAAACCATCTAACCCTCTTCACTCCATTATAACACTTCCACTAGGAAAGAGTCAGAATATTTGTGCATTTTCTGCAAAAAGAAAAAGCCTTTTCAGGCTTCTCTTCTTATTGTTCAAAAGTTTGTTGAGCGATGAGTTTGTTATAGTTTTCTTCATCCTCTTGGTTATCACGGACAACCTTAGATACTGTAAAGGAAGATGAAATCAAGCCAACACATCCCATGAGGTAGTAACCCTTAACCATCAAAGGCTCTTTAAGGGTATAGAGGCCTACCAACATCAAGATTACGAAGAAGGCAAATGATCCCCATGCCATCATGTTGAAAGATGTTGTGTTACGATACACTTTTTTCTTTACTTTATTCATAAAGTTAGTCTCCTTTTATATACTAAGACCATTATACCAACAATGTAAGCCTTTAACAACTCAAAATATGAAAAGGTTCTCATCATCCCTTAACCTTCCATTTGTTCTGATAAGTCACTCCACTCTTCCATTAGAGCCTCTTGAGAAACTGATAAGTCATCGAGCTCTTTTTGCAAGTCAGACAATTCTGCCACATCATTTGTTTCAAGCATGGCAGCAGAAATTTCCTCCAAGCGTTCCTCAATAGTCTCTAGCTCATTTTCAATTTGCTCTATGCGTCGGCTTAGTTTACGCATCTCTTTTTGATTGGCTTTTTGAGCTTGATAATCACTAGCTCCCGCTGAAGCTACTTGGACTTCCTCTGAGACTTGATTTTCCTCTGCCTCAAGACGTGCTAACTCTTCAAGCTCCGCCTTCTTCTCAAGGTAGTAATCGTAATCTCCAAGATAAATGGTTGCTCCATCCTCAGAAATTTCCATCACTTTGGTTGCCACTCGGTTGATAAAGTAACGGTCGTGGCTGACAAAAAGAAGCGTTCCATCAAAGTCGATGAGGGCATTTTCCAAGACTTCCTTACTATCAATGTCCAAGTGGTTGGTCGGCTCATCTAGGATGAGGAAGTTATTGTTTTCCATTGATAATTTAGCTAGGAGCAGGCGAGCTTTCTCACCACCTGAAAGCATAGAAACCGACTTTTTGACATCATCTCCTGAGAAGAGAAAGGCTCCCAGACGGTTACGAATCTCAACTTCAGGAGTTGTCGCAAAATCATTCCACAACTCATCAAGAACTGTGTTTGATGGTGTCAAGGCAGATTGGGTTTGGTCATAGTAACCCACTTCAACATTGGCACCATAAGTTGATGTTCCCTTGATAAATGGCAGTTTACCTACTACCGACTTGATAAAGGTTGTTTTTCCGATACCATTAGGTCCCACAATGGCAATGGCATCCATCTTCTTAACATCCAGGGAAATAGGCTCTGAGAGAATCTCATCATCATATCCAATTGCAGCATCCCTCACTGTCAAGACCACATTCCCAGAGACCTTGTCCGCATGAAAGGTCATATTGGCTGACTTCTGGCCTTCTGTTGGCTTATCTAGGCGTTCCATTTTCTCTAGCTGTTTACGACGGGCTTGGGCACGCTTAGTAGTAGAGGCACGGACAATATTACGATTAACAAAATCCTCTAGCTTAGCAATTTCCTTTTGTTGCTTTTCGAAGTTCTTTGCTTCAGTAGCCAACTTTTCAGCCTTGAGATTCATGAATTTTGAATAGTTTCCGACATAACGATCTAAACTATGTTTGGTCAAATCCAGGGTCACTGTCGCCACCTTGTCCAAAAAATAACGGTCGTGACTGACAATGATTAGAGCTCCCTGATAATTGATCAAGTAATTTTCCAACCAGGCAATGGTCTCGATATCCAAGTGGTTGGTCGGTTCGTCCAGTACCAAGAGCTCAGGCTTCTCAAGCAGCATTTTCGCCAAAGCCAGGCGCGTGTTTTGCCCTCCAGAAAGATCTGAAATAGGCATCTCCCACATGCTTTCATCAAACTTAAAACCATTGAGAATAGCTCTGATATCAGATTCATAGGTAAATCCACCTCGCTGTCTGAAATCCTCGGAAAGTCGATCGTAGTCAGTCATTAACTTGTCCAAATCAGCCCCAGTCAACTCGGCCATCTTCATTTCCATGTCACGTAGACGTTTTTCATCAGCACGTAGGTCTGCAAAGACATTTAACATTTCCGCATAGATGGTATTGCTAGACTCAAAGCGACTATCCTGAGCCAAATAAGACAAATTCAAATCACGTTTTGTGTTGATTTCACCACTCGTCGGCGCTTCCTCTCCAACCAAGATTTTTAATAAGGTTGATTTTCCAGCACCGTTACGGCCAACCAAGGCAATACGATCGCGTTCATCTACCTGAATATTAATATTATCAAAGAGCACATCTCCTGAGAAAGAGCGCTCAATCTTGTTTCCTTGTAAAATAATCATAACGCTTCAATTATACCAAAAAAGCCAAGCTCCTGCTTAGGCTTTCTGACTTTCTTTCAAAATGCTTGCTACCTTAGTATTAATCAAATCGATAGCAACAGTATTTGTGACACCTTCAGGAATCACCACATCTGCGTAGCGTTTCGTAGGTTCGATAAACTGGTGGTACATAGGTTTAACCACACTGATATATTGCTCAATGATACTATCCAAGCTACGGCCACGCTCTTCCATATCACGTTTGATACGACGAATAATACGAATGTCATCATCAGTATCTACAAAAAGCTTGATATCCATCAAATCTCGCAAACGTTTATCCTCAAGTACCAAAATCCCTTCAACAATGAAGACATCCTGTGGTTCCTGATGATAAGTCTTTTCACTACGAGTGTGTTGGGTGTAGTCATAAATGGGAATATCCACTGGACGCCCAGCAATCAGCTCATTGATGTGTTCAATCATAAGATCTGTATCGAAGGCAAAGGGATGGTCGTAGTTAGTTGACACACGCTCTTCAAAAGTCAAATGTGTCTGATCCTTATAATAAGAATCATGCTCAATCATGGCAATTTTCTCATCTGGAAAATTTGATAGAATGGCACGAGAAACACTGGTCTTACCGCCACCAGAGCCACCCGTAACCCCAATAATAATCGGTTTTTTAGGCATGGTAAATTCCTATCTAATATAGTCTTTCTTATCTATTCTACACTAAATCATGATATAATAAAAGCAAATCCATATAGAAAATGAGACTTTTATGTTTAAAAACTTTCCTGAACAATGGCAAGACCTCCTTAAAGAAAAAGGAATCACTACAGAGACTGCCATTCAAAAAGAACTCTTTGCACCAATCACTGAAGGAGACAATGTCCTAGGTATCAGTCCTACAGGAACAGGTAAGACCCTTGCCTACCTTCTTCCACTGCTCCTCACACTCAAGCCAAAAAAAGCTCAGCAATTGCTTATCCTAGCACCTAATTCTGAACTTGCTGGACAGATTTTCGACGTAACCAAACAGTGGGCTGAGCCACTAGGACTAACTGCACAGCTCTTCCTTTCTGGCTCTAGTCAAAAGCGACAAATTGAACGCCTGAAGAAAGGACCAGAAATTCTCATCGGAACCCCTGGCCGTGTCTTTGAGCTGATTAAACTCAAAAAAATCAAGATGATGAACGTCAATACTATCATCCTCGATGAATTTGATGAGCTTCTCAGTGATAGCCAATACCACTTTGTGACAAAAATCAGCCACCATGTTCCTCGTGATCATCAAATGATCTATATTTCAGCAACCAACAAAATTGACGATCAAGTTCTTGTCGAAAATACTATCGTTTATGACCTGTCTGATCAGGAATTAGACACCATTAAACATTATTATATCAGTGTTGATAAACGTAACCGTGTCGAACTTCTCCGTAAGTTCTCCAATATTCCTGACTTCCGTGGTCTAGTCTTTTTCAACAGTCTTTCTGACCTTGGGGCTACTGAAGAGCGCCTCCAATTTAACGGAGCTTCAGCGGTATCTTTGGCAAGTGACATCAACGTTAAATTCCGTAAGGTTATCTTGGAAAAATTCAAGAACCACGAGATTTCACTCTTACTAGGTACTGACCTCTTGGCACGAGGCATCGATATTGAAAATCTGGAAGTGGTCATCAACTTCGATATCCCTCGAGACCGTGAAGCCTACACTCACCGTGCAGGTCGTACCGGCCGTATGGGAAATGAAGGTAGCGTCATTAGCTTGGTAACTCATCCAGAAGACCTCAAAAAACTTAAAAAATTCGCTAAAGTATCAGAACTGGTTCTTAAAAACCAAGAGCTTCACGAAAAATAAACCATTACAAAAGCACTTCAGAGTAAACTGAAGTGCTTTTAACATATGCAGATTAGGCTTTTTTACCAAAGTCCTCAATCATTTGTTCCATTTCCTCACGACTTGGAGTTGTCAACATATAAAGGAAATCACCTTGCAACTCTGCAAAGGCTGCAGGCATGATTTTCTTAACTTTAAGTTGTTCACGATACTTATCAAAAAGTTCTTCTTCTGAGTAAGCATAGTGTGAGCTTGCACGACGTGAAGTTGCCAAACAGTAAAGTGGCTCAAACTGAGAAGCTGGGAATGGTTCACCAGCAACGATATCCGCATAACCCTTGTACAAATCAAACGAATGAGCATAGTTATAGACGTCGATTGTGAAACCTCCTGCTGGACGGTTGTTATATTCAATAGCAATATAATCGTCACCATCACGGAAGAACTCAATATGGAAGAAACGTTCCTTCATACCAAATTCTTTGACAATTGCCTCACCATACTTACGTAACTTAGGATCCATATCCTTAAGAACGTAGTAAGAATTGTCCATCTTGTAAATCATCAAGTCAAGTGGAGTGTGGGCATAATCGAAAGTTGTTGAGAAGACAATATTACCATCATGATCAATCAAACCATCGAAAGTACAGATTTCACTTGAAGTTACAAATTTTTCAAAGAAATAAACTGTTTCATGGTCCCACTCAGCCTTGAAATGATTGATATCATCTTCTGTTTCAAGTTTGAAGGTTGCAGCTGCACCAACCCCATTATCTGGCTTAGCAATCATTGGAAGACCAATTTCTTTCACAGCTTTATCCACATCTTCGTCAGTTTTAATAACAGCACCAGGCACAACTGGAACACCAGCTTTTTGGAAGAGTTTCTTCATTTCAGACTTGAATTTAGTTTTCTTAAGGTCTTCTGGCTTAGCACCAAAAACATTGAACTGTTCACGAAGTGCTGCATCCAATTCCAACCAGTATTCATTATGAGATTCGATACGGTCGATTGGACCATGTTTGTAGAAAAGAAAGGCTACGGCACGCTTAACTTCATCCAAGTTTTCCAAATTGTCTACACGGAAGTACTCAGTCAATGCATCTTTCAAAGGTTGATCCAATTGCTCATAAGGCTCTTGACCAATACCAAGAACTGTGATTCCCTTATTTGCAAGTTCAACTGTAAACTGTTGGAAGTTTTGTGGATAGTATGGTGAAATAACAAGATAATTCATTAGTGATTCCTCTTTTATAGTTATTTAGATAGGATAGACAAAGAAATTATAGGTTCATATTGTCAAGGAAATAAGGCATTTGTTTACGCCACCATTCCCAATCGTGAGCGACATCATGGCCCCACTCAGAGAACCAAGCTGGAATGTTCTTTTGTTCAAAGGCTTCCTTGAGTTTATAGTAAGATGGAAAACCATCTTGTTCCCAAGCACCAAGACCTGTACATACGATGATCTCAGCTTGACGGTAGCGGTCGATAAACCAACCATCATTTTGGTTCCAGATATAATCTGATGGGGAATTTTGGTAAATAGCTTCATCCCCTCCAAACTCACCCACAAAGAAACGAGCATCGTAGACACCACTAAGGGCTACTACTTTATTGAAAACATCAGGGTGTTGCAAGAAGAAATTAAGCGCATGGTAAGCACCCATTGAACATCCTGTTGTCATCATAGGATCAAACCAACCAGTTTTGTGTTTGATAAATGGAATAGCCTCTTCAATAACATAACGTTCATAAGCACGATGCATTTCAGCACGGTCGTGTGGATTTTTCCAATCACAGAGCCAGCTTTCACTATCCACACTTGAAAGCGTAAAGAACTGTACGCGTCCTTCTTCAATAAAACGTGCACAAGCATCAATCATACCAAAATCATAATATTCATTATGGCTACCACCTGATGAAGCAAAAACCACAACAGGGATACCAGCGTGCCCGTAACGGTTAACATACATTTCACGATTAAGTTGACCACTCCAGTGGCTAAGATGTTCGATATTCATATTTTTATTCCTTTTCCTAAATTATTTTTTTAAATAGCTTTGTTAATATAGACTAATCCCACTTCTCAGCGAAAAAGCGAAGACAGTCTGGTAAATTCTCAGCCCAAGCTTCTTCATTGTGTTCAGCACCAGATTGAATGTGAATCTTGATATTTTCCAAATCAACCCCACGAGCGATCAAATCATGGTAATAGCTCAATGAAGAGTCAATATAAGCCTGCTTAATGTTACCAGCCATCAAGGTCTTGTCAGTATCATCAGCTTCCTCAGTCCCTACATAAATGTAGACACGTTGATCTGCATCCAATTTTTGACGCGACATGTAACGATCAAAGGCATCTTGATGCAACCAGTTAGCTGAAGAAAATACCCCAAGGCAACCAATCTGCTCCTTATAATCAAGCCCCATAAACTGAGTGATATTACCACCAAGGGATGATCCAATCATAGCTGTATGCTGACGATCTGAGAGGGTACGGTACTCCTTGTCAATAAAGGGTTTAACCACATCCATGACAAACTCCGCATACTCTACTCCCTTACCTCCAAACTGAACACCAGGGATATTCGATTCTTGGTACTTCCACGCAGAATACTCATTCATACGGCCAGGGCCATCATTATCGATGGCTACAACAATCATACGCGAAATATCAGGATTACGCTTGATTGTTGGGATAATCTTCCAAGAATATCCAGAAAATGACTCCTTACTATAAAGAACATTCTGACCATCATGGAAATACACGACAGGGTAAGAACGATCTGTATCCGTTTCATAGTTCTTAGGTAGAAGAACACGCACACGACGAAGTTTACCAGTGTATGGCACCTCTAATTCATGGGTCTTCATAACCAAGTAAAAATAAGATTTATTCATTGTCAGAAAACTCTCTATATTCGAAATTTAGTTCTATTATACCATATTTTAAAAGAAAAAGAGTCCCTATAATGAGGACTCTTTACACTTTTTTAATGATTGAATAGCTAAACTCTTAGTAGTTTGTGATATCAAATACTGTTGATTTCACACGAGTCATAGCTTCGATAGAGTATTTCACACCTTGAGTTCCGGCACCGGATCCTTTAACACCAAGGAATGGGAAGTTATCTGTACCACGTTGTGTTTTGTTGTTGATGTGAACTGTACCAACTTCAAGTTGTTCAGCAATTGCAAACGCACGTGGGTAGTCTTGAGTGAAGACTGCACCTTGAAGACCAAATTCAGATTCGTTAGAAATCTTGATTGCTTCTTCTACTGAAGATACACGGATGAATGGCAATACTGGACCAAATGGTTCTTCCCAAGCAAGACGCATGTCAGTTGTCACATGGTCAAAGACAGCTGGGTAGATAAGGTTACCTTCACGTTTCAATTCAGTTTTAGCAGTAGCACCTTGTTCAACGGCATCATCAATCAAACCTTGAACGAAGTCAGCTGCTTTTGTATCGATAAGTGGTGTAACGCTTGCGCTTTCTTCAGGCATACCAACAGTGATATTACCTACCAAAGCAGTTACTTTTTCTACCAATTCATCTGCAACACTATCCATTACAAGAACACGTTTGATAGCTGTACAACGTTGACCTGAATAGTCAAAGGCACCAGCAACAATGTTTTTAGCAGTCAAGTCAAGATCAGCATCTTCAAGAACGATAGCGGCATCTTTACCACCAAGTTCAAGCATGATTGGACGCATAGCTGCCAAACGACCGATGTTTTCACCAACTGGTGTTGAACCTGTGAAGTTGATGAAATCAACTGCTTTGTGTTCAACGATGTAGTCACCGATAACAGAACCACGACCTGTGATAGAGTTCAAGACACCTGCAGGGATACCAGCTTCAACAAATGCTTCAACCAAAAGAAGACCTGAGATAGAACCTTGTGTTGGTGGTTTGAAGGCAACAACGTCACCAGCGATCAAGGCAGGAGCAATTTTAGAACCAGCCAAGTTTACTGGGTAGTTAAATGGAGAGATAGCAAGGACAAGACCTACTGGTTCGCGACGAACAACAGCGATTTTTTTCTTGCTACCAGCGTCAAATGCACCACCTTCAAGTACTTCACCTTCCAAACGCAAACCTTCTTCAGCTGCATAGTGGATGATTTCAGCAGTACGAACAACTTCACCGATTGCAGATTTCAAACCTTTAGAGATTTCTTTAGAAAGAACTTGACCGATTTTTTCTGCATCACGTTCCAAGATATCTGCTGCTTTATGAAGGTAAGCTGCACGTTCAGCATATGAAAGCGCACGCCATGCTGGAAGTGCTGCTTTAGCTGCTGCGTAGACTTCGTCTACTTCAGCTTGGCTCATCGCTGGAACTGATCCAAGTTCCTCACCGTTTGCAGGTGCGTAGATAGTAATTTCGTTTTCAGATGTTTTCCACTCACCATTGACATAGTTTTTGTATTGTTTAGCCAAGATAGTAACTCCTTTTATCTATTATAAGACCTATTTTATCATTTTTTTAGAAATAATCCAAGATTTAAACGAGAATTATTCAGAAAATTTTGACAAAAAATAGTTTAAATTATTAACCTAGGTTAGCCGTATTCTACTCCTAACCAAAGAATGAGTCAATTATTTTGTTTCTGTTTAGCTATTAAAAAAGTGAAAGCCTAAGCCTCCACTTTTTATGATTAGTCTACGTTAACGTATTCTTTTGAAAGTTCAAGAACTTCTTCCATTGTTGAACATTCAGTAAGCGCACGGTTAGCGTATTCTTCCATCTTAGCTGTGTCAAGTTTCTTCATCAAGCTACGTGTACGAAGAACAGATGTCGCTGACATTGAGAACTCATCCAAGCCCATTCCGACAAGAAGTGGAACAGCAGTTTGGTCACCGGCCATTTCACCACACATACCAGCCCATTTACCTTCAGCGTGAGCCGCTTTGATAACATTGTTGATCAAACGAAGGATTGATGGGTTATATGGTTGGTAAAGGTATGATACTTGTTCGTTCATACGGTCAGCAGCCATAGTGTATTGGATAAGGTCGTTTGTACCAATTGAGAAGAAATCAACTTCTTTAGCAAATTGGTCAGCAAGCATAGCTGCAGCAGGGATTTCAATCATGATACCTACTTCGATATCATCTGCAACGGCAACACCTTCAGCAACCAATTTAGCTTTTTCTTCTTCAAGAATACCTTTAGCAGTACGGAACTCAGTCAACAAAGCAACCATTGGGAACATGATACGCAATTTACCGTGAACAGATGCACGAAGCAAGGCACGCAATTGTGTACGGAACATTTGGTTACCAGTTTCAGAGATAGAAATACGCAAAGCACGGTAACCCAAGAATGGGTTCATTTCTTTAGGAAGATCGAAGTAAGGGAGTTCTTTATCCCCACCGATATCCATTGTACGAACGACAACAGGTTTACCGTTCATACCTTCAAGAACTGCTTTGTATGCTTCATATTGGTCATCTTCAGTTGGGAAGTCTTGAGAATCCATATACAAGAATTCTGTACGATAGAGACCAACAGCTTCTGCACCGTTATCATTTACACCTTCAACGTCTTTAGGTGTACCGATGTTAGCAGCCAATTCGAAATGTTTTCCATCAGCAGTAACTGTTTGAGCATCTTTAAGGAGAGCCCATTCAGCTTTTTGTTTAGCGTAAGCTTCACCAGCTGCTTTAAACTCAGCAATTTGCTCTTCAGTTGGGTTGATAACAACTTCACCAGTAATACCTGAAACTGCCAAGATGTCACCATCTTTTACAAGTTCTGTGATGTTATTTGTACCAAGAACAGCTGCAATTTCAAGTGTACGAGCCATGATTGCAGAGTGACTTGTACGTCCACCGATATTAGTAACAAAAGCTTTTACGTACTTTTTGTTCAACTGAGCTGTATCAGATGGTGTCAAGTCATGAGCAACAACGATTGATTCTTCGTTGATTGTTGCCGGGTTAGGCAATTTCTTACCAAGCAAGTTAGCAAGCACACGTTTTGTAACGTCACGAATATCCGCTGCACGTTCTTGCATGTATGGGTTGTCTTCCATACCTTCAAAAATAGCGATAAACATGTCTGTTACTTCTGTCAAAGCAGCTTCAGCATTAACTTGTTTAGCACGGATAGTTTCTTTAATTTGACCAGTCATTTCTGGGTCAGCAAGAACCATCAAGTGAGCATCAAAAACGGCTGCCGCTTCTTCACCAAGGCTTTCAACTGCTTTTTCACGGATAACAGAAAGCTCGTCTTGTGACGCCGCTAGAGCAGCATCTAGACGAGCCTCTTCTGCACTTGTATCTTCAACTGTTACAGTTTCAAATGACAAGTCCGGTTGAACAAGCAGATATGCCTTAGCAACTGCAACACCGTCAGATGCTGCGATTCCTTTAAGCATTTCTGTCATATTCTTATGCCAATCCTTCTTTTGTCATTGTTTCTGCGATTGCTGCGATTGCGTCATCAGCATCAGCACCTTCTGCAGAGATAGTTACGTCAGCACCTTGACCAACACCAAGGCTCATAACACCCATGATAGATTTAAGGTTAACTGCTTTACCTTTGTAGTCAAGAGTGATATCTGAAGCAAATTTGCTAGCTGTTTGAACAAGCAAAGTAGCTGGACGTGCGTGGATACCTGTTTCTGCAACAATGTGGAAATCTTTAGAAGCCATAATGGATTCTCCTTCTTCATTTGGAATATTTGAGTTATCAATGATAACCCTTACAATTTAGAATTATAACATAGCTAATTGAGATTAGCAAGGTTAAAACGTACTTTCTACAAGTTTTTCGAAAGCTTGTCTCTCATTTTACTGGTCATTTTCATTTTTCAAAACATAAGCAAATACTAGTCTCTAGTTATTTACAACATTTTCAGAAAATTTCTTTCACGGTGTTTTCAATCGTTAATTTTCATTTTCGAGCAAAAACAATCACATAATTGAAAGAATTTGATTGCTAAAGGCACTCGTTGAATAAGCTTGTTTCCCAAACGCTAAGTCAGCTGTAAAGATATCAGCTTTAAATATCTTCTCAATAGCACTTGTAATCAGTTGAGCTGCCTCAGTCCAACCAATATAATCTAGAAGCATGCAGCCAGATAATAAAACTGAGCAAGGATTAGCCTTATCTTGATCTGCAATATCCGGAGCTGTTCCATGTGTTGCTTCAAAAATAGCATGGCCTGTTTGATAGTTAATGTTGGCTCCAGGGGAGATGCCGATACCACCAACTTGTGCAGCCAAGGCATCACTGGCATAATCACCATTCAAGTTGGTTAAGGCAACAACATCAAATTTTTCTGGATTTAAAAGAATCTGTTGGAGAAAGTTATCAGCGATTATATCATTAATCTCTAAACGACCAGCCAGCAATTCATCTTTATAGTCTTCCTGAGCTACTTCATAACCCCATTTACGGAAGCCACCTTCTGTGAATTTTTGAATATTCCCTTTATGGACCAATGTCACTTTCTTTAGATTGTTCTTGAGAGCATAGTCGATAGCCGAGCGAATGAGACGTTTACTTCCTTCTATTGAAATTGGCTTGATTCCGATACTACTTGATTCTGGGAAGCGAATTTTACTAACATTCATTTCTGTCTGGAGAAACTCAATCACGCGCTTGACATCTGCCGTTCCTGCTTCCCATTCAATCCCCGCATAAATATCTTCGGTATTTTCACGGAAGATAGTAATATTTGTTTTTTCTGGTTCCTTAAGTGGACTTGCTACTCCGTCAAAGTAACGAACAGGTCTAACACAAGCGTAGAGATCAAGTTCTTGACGTAAAGCTACATTTAAAGAACGAATACCACCACCTACTGGCGTCTCAAGCGGTCCCTTAATAGCTACTAAACTTTCTCGAATAGCCTCCAAAGTCTCTTTCGGCAACCATTCACCAGTTTTGTCATAAGCCTTTTTACCGGCTAAAAGCTCTTGCCACTCAATATGACGCTTTCCTTCATAGGCTACTTCTACTGCTTTATCAAAGATTGCTTGGGCATTCTTCCAGATATCATGTCCAACACCATCGCCTTCAATAAAAGGGATAATTGGACGATCAGAAACTTGAAGCTGTCCATTTTTCATTAAGATTTTTTCTGCCATATAGCTTTCCTCCCTAGCGTTTTTCTAAAGGAATATACGTCATATTTTCTTGTCCGATGTATTGTGAGCGTGGACGAATCAATTTGTTATTTTTTTGTTGCTCTTGAATATGAGCAATCCAGCCGGCAACACGACTCATAGCAAAGATAAGTGTGAAGATATCGCTGTCAATTCCTAGAGTATGATATACAGTGGCTGAATAGAAGTCCACATTGGGAATCAATCCCTTCTTTTCTTTCATGAATTCTTCAATTTCTTGAGACATGTTAAAGAATTCTTCATTCTCAGTACCCTCTGTCAACTTTTTAGCCATATCTCTTAAGAAAATTTCACGAGGGTCCTGTTTTTTGTATACACGGTGTCCAAATCCCATGATCTTCTCTTTAGAATCAAGTTTTTCCTGCAAGTAAGCATTAACATCACCAGATTCACGGATTTCTTTAAGCATATCAAAGACGCGTTCATTAGCTCCACCATGCAAGGGACCTTTTAAAGCACCAATAGCTGTTGTGACACAAGAATAGATATCTGTCAGAGTCGAGGCACAAACACGCGCTGCAAAAGTTGAGGCATTCAACTCATGATCAGCATGAAGAATTAAAGCCTTATTCATAGCTTCAATTTCAATTTCAGAAGGTTCAACACCATTCAGCATGTAGAGAAAATTAGCTGCAAAACCTAGATCTTCTCTTGGTTTGAGGGGCATTTTACCAGTACGTAAGCGTGCAAAAGTCGTAATAATTGTAGGCAATTTAGCCATCAATTCAATACTTTGCTGATAAATTGCCTCCATGGATCTTTCCTCGGCGTCCACATTGTAAACCCCAAGAAGGGAGACTGTTGAACGTAACACACTCATTGGGTGCAAATGTGGACGAGATTGGATAAGAATGCATTGCTCTACAGCATCAGAAATATCATAGTTCTTACGCAACTCAGCTTCAAAGTACTTAAGTTCCATTTGCGTAGGAAGATGACCATTCCACAAGAGATAAATCACTTCCTCAAAAGACGCTTTATTATCCATAAACTCGGAAATATCATATCCCGAATACGATAAATGATCATCGATAATAGATGAAATCCTAGTATTACAGGCAATCATATCCTTAAGTCCATTAATTTCAACTGTTGTCATATTAGGCTCCCTTCAATTTTTTTCTTACAACCATTGGCAAGATACCACCATTTTTATAGTAGCGAATATCAGCATCTGCATCGAAGCGTACCAAGGCTTTAAAGGTTTTGGTTTGTTCAGGTGTTGAAGCTGTAACAGTGATAACATCATGGACACCTGGATTTTCTGAAAGGTCAAAGCTAAAGGTCTCATGTCCTGTCAATCCAAGACTTTCAGCATTTTCTCCTTCCATAAATTGGACTGGTAAAATCCCCATCATAACGAGATTTGAACGGTGAATACGCTCAAAACTCTCAGCAAGCACTACTTTTACACCAAGAAGATTAGCACCTTTAGCCGCCCAATCACGACTTGATCCCATACCATAATCCTTACCGGCAATTACAAGCGTATCTTGATTAGCTTCTTTATATTTCATAGCAGCATCATATATAGGTAGAATGTCACCATCATATTTAGTATATCCACCAATTTTTCCATCTGCTAGCTCATTCTTGATACGAATATTAGCAAAGGTTCCTCGCATCATGACTTCATGATTTCCACGACGGCTACCATAAGAATTAAATTCTTGATAATCAACACCATTCTCAGTCAAATAACGAGCTGCTGGACTATTTCTGGCAATATTACCTGCCGGAGAAATATGGTCTGTTGTTACCGTATCTCCGAATTTAGCCAAAACCTTCAAATCTTTCAATGGTTTAATGCTCAAATCATCTCCTAAAGCATCAAAGTAAGGTGGGTTTTGAATATAGGTAGAGTTTTGATTCCATTTATAATTTTGACTTTGTTCAGTAGGAATGGCATTCCACTTCTCGCTATCAGAAAAGACATTAGCATATTCATCTTGGAAAAGTTGACGAGTGACGTATTTATCAACATAAGTCTCAATTTCTTCACGAGATGGCATAACATCCTCTAAATAAACAGCTTGACCATTGTCGTCAAAACCTAAAGGTTCAGTTGTCAAATCAATATTCGTGTTACCAGCTAAGGCATAAGCAACAACAAATGGTGGGCTAGCCAAGAAATTCGCTTTAACAAGTGGATTAATACGCCCTTCAAAATTACGATTTCCTGACAAAACAGCACTCGCTAATAAATCAGTGTCTACAATAGCCTTAGCCACCTCAGGACGTAAGTCTCCTGAGTTCCCAATACAGGTTGTACAACCGTAACCTACCAAGTTAAAGCCAAGCTTATCTAGATAGGTTTGTAAGCCTGAAGCTTTGAGATAACCAGTAACAACCTTAGAACCTGGTGCCAAAGATGTCTTCACTGTTGGAGATACTTTTAATCCTTTCTCAACCGCTTTTTTAGCTAAAAGACCGGCTGCCATAAGAACGTAAGGATTTGAAGTATTGGTACATGATGTGATAGCTGCAATGGCCACATGACCTGTTTGAATTGTTTCTGAATGAACCTCAAAGTCAACGTTTGCAGTTTTTGCTAACTCTTCCTTATCCAAACCGAAACCACGGACACCTGCTTCTCGTACCACTGCATCTTGAAATTCTTGCTTAGCATCTGATAAGAGAATCAAATCTTGTGGACGTTTAGGACCTGAGATAGAAGGTTTAATAGATGACAAATCGATTTCAACAATCTTAGTATACTTGGCTTCTTTACTTGGATCATAGAAAAGATGATTGGCTTTCGTATAGGCTTCAGTGACTTGGATATGTTCCTCATCACGGTTAGTTAAACGCATGTAGTTAAGAGTCTCGTCATCAATAGGAAAATAACCACAGGTCGCACCATATTCTGGTGCCATATTAGCGACTGTAGCACGATCAGCTAGAGATAAGCTCTTCAAGCCAGGTCCAAAGTACTCAACAAATTTACCAACCACATTTTCAGAACGAAGCACCTGAGTAATCTTGAGAGCCAAATCTGTTGCCGTTGCAATTTTAGGCAACTCTCCTGTCAGATGTACACCAATAACCTCTGGAATTGGGAAATAAGATGCTTCACCGAGCATAGCTGCTTCAGCTTCAATGCCGCCAACACCCCAACCAAGAACGCCAATACCATTAATCATAGTCGTGTGACTATCTGTACCAAACATAGAATCAGGATAGAGTAACCCATCTTTTTCAATAATGACATCGCTCAAAAATTCAATATTAACCTGGTGAATAATCCCTGTTGCTGGTGGAACCGCACGGTAATTTTCAAAAGATTGTTCAGCCCACTTAAGAAATTCATAGCGCTCGTTATTACGTTTAAACTCTAGATTGATATTGTCTTCAAGAGCTGTATCACATCCGTATGAATCCACTTGAACAGAGTGGTCAATAACCAAATCTACTGGAATCTCAGGGTTAATAAATTCTGCTTTACCACCATTAGCTACTATAGCATCACGCATTGAAGCTAAATCAACAACAACAGGAACTCCTGTAAAATCTTGTAAGATAACACGACTTGGTTTAAAAGGCACTTCAGAAATTGTTGGAAAATTCGGAAATTTCATCAGATCAGAAATGTGAGATTCCTTAACATCGACGCCATCTTTTTTTCGGAGGAGACTTTCAAGTAGTATTCGAATGGTATAGGGTAGTTCTCCGACCTTAACATCATGAGATTTTGCTGCTTTTTCGAGATCATAGAAAGAGAATGTCTTACCATTTACAGTTAGATTTGAACAGTATTCTTGCATACTTGAACCTCCATTAGTTAAAAATTTTCTTTATTCTACACTGTTTTTTTTGAAAAAACAAATAGAATTGGCATTTTGATGTTACATTATATAACATTTATGGTTAGATGTTTCTTTTTTAGTCAATTCCATATAAAAATCCTATTTAATTTAGGAAACTTAAAAAAGCCTTTAAAACACAAGATATAGGGTTGTGTTTTAATACTAAACACAAAATATTGTATTTCCTTGAGATATTTAGCTTGATTTTTCCCAATATTTTGGGTATTCTATTAGAGTTGAAAAAGTGGCTCTTGGCCACTTAAAATCTTTTTATAAAGGAGTATTTGCAATGTCAAAGATTACATTGTTTTCTAAAAACAACTGCATGCAGTGCAAAATGACTAAAAAATTCTTGGAAAAGGAAGGTGCTGATTTCGAAGAAATCAACATTGATGAACAGCCAGAAAAAATCGATTACGTTAAAAGCCTCGGTTTCACTGCTGCTCCAGTTATTGAAGCCGGCGATATCGTCTTTTCAGGTTTTCAACCGGCTAAACTTAAAGAAATCCTTTAATTATCAAGTTTTTATATAGAAAGGAACTTGTTTGCTTAGTTTAATATTTTAACCTTAATCTACTATTAAACTGAGCCTGGTATCTGTATTATGTCTTTAAAAAATCTTGGCGATGTCTCATACTTCCGCCTCAATAACGAAATTAACCGTCCTGTTAACGGTCAAATTCCTTTGCATAAGGACAAAGAAGCGCTTCGTGCCTTCTTCCTTGAAAACGTTAAGCCAAATTCAATGGCATTCAACAGCATCACAGATAAAATTAATTATTTGATTGAGAACGATTATATTGAGTCTGAATTCATCGGTAAATACGAACCTGCTTTCATCGAAAAATTGTCTGCAGAAATTCATTCTCAAAAATTCCGCTTCCAATCTTTCATGGCAGCCTACAAGTTCTACCAACAATATGCCCTCAAAACAAACGATGGCGAGTCTTACCTCGAAAGTATTGAAGATCGTGTTCTATTCAACGCCCTTTACTTTGCTGATGGTGATGAAAACCTAGCTAGTGACCTAGCTAACGAAATGATTCACCAACGTTACCAACCTGCTACTCCTTCATTTTTAAATGCTGGACGAAGCCGTCGTGGTGAACTCGTGTCATGTTTCCTTATTCAAGTAACAGATGACATGAATTCTATCGGACGTTCTATCAACTCTGCCCTCCAGTTATCACGTATTGGTGGTGGGGTAGGTATTAGCTTGTCTAACCTTCGTGAAGCTGGTGCTCCTATCAAAGGATATGCTGGGGCAGCCTCTGGTGTCGTGCCTGTTATGAAGCTTTTCGAAGATAGCTTCTCTTACTCAAACCAACTTGGCCAACGTCAAGGTGCTGGTGTTGTTTATTTGGATGTTTTCCATCCAGACATCCTTGCCTTCCTTTCTACTAAGAAAGAGAATGCTGATGAGAAGGTGCGTGTTAAGACACTGTCACTTGGTGTTACAGTTCCAGATAAATTCTACGAGTTGGCACGTAATAATGAAGATATGTACCTCTTCAGTCCTTACTCAGTCGAAAAAGAGTACGGTAAACCATATAACTACATTGATATTACAGCTATGTACGATGAATTGGTTGCCAATCCAAATATCACAAAAACCAAGATTAATGCCCGTGAGCTAGAAACTGAAATTTCTAAACTCCAACAAGAATCAGGTTATCCATATATCGTCAATGTTGATACAGCCAATCGACACAATCCAATCGATGGTAAGATTATCATGTCCAACCTCTGTTCTGAAATTCTTCAAGTTCAAACACCAAGTGAACTTAACGATGCACAAGAGTTTGTTAAACTCGGTACAGACATTTCATGTAACCTTGGATCAACTAATATCCTTAACATGATGACTTCACCTGACTTTGGTCGTTCGATTAGAGCAATGACACGTGCGCTTACCTTTGTTACAGATAGCTCAAGTATTGATGCTGTACCATCTATCAAAAATGGTAACCAACAAGCTCATACCTTTGGTTTGGGAGCTATGGGGCTTCACTCTTACCTCGCTAAACACCATATCGAGTATGGTAGCCCTGAATCTGTTGAATTCACTAATATCTACTTCATGCTTATGAACTACTGGACTTTAGTTGAATCTAACAACATTGCCCGTGAACGTCAAGAAACCTTTGTCGGTTTTGAAAAATCAAAATATGCTGATGGTTCTTACTTTGACAAATACGTTACAGGCCAATACGTTCCTAAATCTGACCGTATCAAAGAACTTTTCGATGGCCACTTCATCCCACAAGCCAAAGATTGGGAAGAGCTCCGTGAACTCGTTAAGAAAGATGGACTCTACCATCAAAACCGTTTGGCTGTTGCGCCAAATGGCTCAATCTCTTACATTAACGACTGTTCGGCTTCTATCCATCCAATCACACAACGTATTGAAGAACGTCAAGAAAAGAAAATCGGAAAAATCTATTATCCAGCCAACGGTCTTTCAACAGACACAATTCCTTTCTACACTTCAGCCTACGACATGGACATGCGTAAAGTTATCGACGTTTATGCCGCTGCGACTGAACACGTTGATCAAGGTTTGTCATTAACCCTGTTCTTGCGTAGTGAGTTACCAAAAGAAATTTACGAATGGAAAACAGAAAATAAACAAACGACTCGTGACCTTTCTATCCTTCGTAACTACGCCTTTAACAAGGGAATTAAATCAATCTACTACATCCGTACTTATACAGATGACGGTGAAGAGGTTGGTTCTAACCAATGTGAAAGCTGTGTTATCTAAGATGGTGATTTAACGATAACAACCTCACTACTCTTATTTACAAAATGCATTAAAAGGTCGGTTCGCCGACTTTTTTAATAGATCAACTCAAAAAACTATATCATGATTTTGAATTATGATAAAATAGTAACGATATCAATAAAGAAAGAGGTTTCTAATGGAAACTTACTACAAAGCCATTAACTGGAATGAAATCGAAGATGCGATTGATAAATCTACTTGGGAAAAATTGACCGAACAATTTTGGCTAGATACACGTATCCCACTTTCAAATGACCTTGATGACTGGCGTAAACTTTCAGCTGAAGAAAAGGATTTGGTTGGAAAAGTTTTCGGTGGTTTAACCTTGCTAGATACCATGCAATCTCAAACTGGTGTTGAAGCCATTCGTGCAGACGTCCGTACACCTCATGAAGAAGCTGTATTGAACAACATTCAGTTCATGGAATCTGTTCACGCGAAATCTTACTCTTCAATCTTCTCAACTTTGAATACTAAATCTGAAATTGAAGAAATTTTCGAGTGGACTAACAGTAACGAATACCTACAAACCAAGGCGAAAATCATTAACGATATCTATGAAAATGGAACACCTCTTCAGAAAAAGGTTGCTTCAACATATCTTGAAACATTCCTTTTCTATTCAGGGTTCTTTACTCCACTCTATTATCTTGGTAATAACAAGCTGGCTAACGTCGCTGAAATCATCAAGCTCATTATCCGTGACGAATCTGTTCACGGAACCTATATTGGCTATAAATTCCAACTAGGGTTCAACGAATTACCTGAAGAAGAGCAAGAAAGTTTCCGTGAATGGATGTATGATCTTCTCTACCAATTGTATGAAAATGAAGAGCTCTACACTAAATCTCTTTATGATGGTGTTGGATGGACTGAGGAAGTCATGACTTTCCTACGTTATAACGCCAACAAGGCTCTCATGAACCTAGGACAAGATCCACTCTTCCCAGATAGTGCGAACGATGTTAACCCAATCGTTATGAATGGTATTTCTACAGGAACATCTAACCACGACTTCTTCTCTCAAGTTGGTAATGGTTACCTTCTAGGTACTGTTGAAGCCATGCAAGATGATGATTATAACTACGGACTATAAGAAAAAACTAGCTGAGCTAGTTTTTTTTATTGTGTTCAATACTATATTCGAAAAACAAATAGAAAAAGAGTTCAAATTGAACTCTTTTTATTTTATTTTGCTTTTACTTCAAAACCTTCTGCTACACCTTCAGCAAAGTTTTCTTCAACAATGCTAGCACAGTGATCACAGATAGTCGCATTGTAGCTACGTTCTTTGGTAGTTGGATCGATACGACGGCAACGATCACAGACATCACCTTCAGCACGTTCTACTGTGAATGCTACAGCTTCAAAGCTTACAGCAGATTCAGGAGCATCTCCTTCAGCAATAGTCAATGCTGAAACAATCAAAAGTTGAGCAAGGTTAGTGTTCAAACCTTCAAGAAGTTCTTTGACTTCAGCATTAGGATAGATTGTCAAATGAGCTTCAAGTGATTTACCGATAACTTTTTCGTTACGCGCTTCTTCCAAAGCTTTTTGAGCTTGGCCACGGAAATCCATGAAGGCATTCCATTTTTCAAGAAGTGCATCTTGACCAGCGAAATCTTCTGCTTCTGGCAACTCTGACAATTGAACATAGTCTTCTGTTTCAAATTCAAGATATGACCAAATTTCTTCTGCAGTGTGAGGAAGGATTGGAGTCAATAGTTTTGTAATCTTGACAAGAATATCGTAGAAGACTGTTTGCATTTGACGACGTTCAAGTGATTCTGCACTTTCAATGTAAACCACATCTTTGGCAAAATCAAGATAGAAAGCAGACAACTCAACGTTAATAAAGTTAACCAAGGCTTTGTAGATAGTTAAGAATTCAAAGTTTGCATAGGCATCACGAATAGTCTTAACTAATTGGTTAAATCGAATAGTCATGTACTGATCTACAGAACGCAAGTCTTCAAAGGCTACTGCATCAGTTGTTGGATTGAAGTCAGATGTATTGGCAATCAAGAAACGAAGTGTGTTACGAATCTTACGATAAGATTCTGATACTTGGCTAAGGATATCCATTGAGATACGAACGTCATTAGTTGTATCAACACTTGTTACCCAAAGACGAAGAATTTCAGCACCAAATTGTTTCTCAACATCACTAGGAGCAATAGTATTACCGAGGGATTTAGACATCTTTTCACCCTTACCATCAAGCGCAAAACCTTGAGACAAGAGTTGTTTATATGGTGCAACACCATTATTGGCAACAGATGTGATAAGTGATGAGTTAAACCATCCACGGTATTGGTCTGAACCTTCAAGATAAAGGTCAGCTGGATAAGTCAACTCAGGACGGTTAACAACGACACCATTCCATGATGAACCTGAGTCAAACCATACGTCCATAATGTCAGTTTCTTTAGTAAACTCACCATTTGGTGAACCCGGATGTGTAAAGCCTTCTGGAAGAAGATCTTTGGCATCACGTTCCCACCAGATAACTGAACCGTGCTCTTCGAAAAGTTTAGCCACATGTTCGATTGTTTCTTCAGTCATGATTGGTGTTTTATCTTCAGCATAGAAGATTGGGAGAGGCACACCCCAAGCACGCTGACGAGAGATTACCCAGTCACCACGGTCACGAATCATGTTGTAGAGACGAACTTTCCCCCACTCAGAATGGAATTTAACTTTTTCAATCTCATCCAAAATCTCTTGACGGAATTTAGAAACAGAGGCAAACCATTGTGGCACAGCACGCCAGATGATTGGTTTCTTCGTACGCCAGTCAAATGGGTATGAGTGTGAGATTTCTTCTTTAGCAAGGAGCAAATCACCGAGTTTTTCCATAACGATTGGCGCCACTTTATCGTAGAACTGACCTTCAAAATCAGGACCAGCATTTTCCATCATGATACCACGCTCATTAACGGTTACGGCAACTTCAAGGCCATTAGCGATACCTACGTTATAGTCATCCTCACCAAAACCAGGAGCCGTATGGACGATACCTGTACCTGAATCAGTAGTAACGTGATCACCAAGGATAACAAACTCATCAACTTCTGTATCCCATGGGTGTTCAGTGACGATTTGATTCAATTCTTCACCACGGTATGACTGAAGTACTTCCACATCAGTCCAACCAAATTTCTCAGAAAGACTATTAAGTAATTCAGAAGCAACGACAAATTTTCGGTTTTCTCCGGCAGGTTTTACGAGAACGTATTCAATATCAGCACCAACAGTCAAACCACGTGAAGCTGTTACTGTAAATGGTGTTGTTGTCCAAACTACGATATATGTATCTGTGTCTAGTACTCCTCTACCATCCTTAACCTTATTGGCATAGTAAAGTGAAGTTGAAACCAAATCATGATACTCAATTTCTGCTTCAGCAAGCGCTGATTCTGATGACCATGACCAATAAACTGGTTTTGCACCTTGATAGATGTAACCTTTTTTAGCCATCTCACCAAAGACACGAATCTGAGCTGCTTCATAATCTGGTGTCAAAGTAACATATGGGTTATCCCAATCAGCCGAAACACCAAGACGTTTGAAATCTTCACGTTGTTTGTCAACTTGTGAAAGTGCATAATCGCGACACATCTTAAGATATTCAGCACGATCAAGTTCTTTACGTTTCACACCTTGTTTTGCCAACACTTGTTCAATTGGAAGACCATGCGTATCCCAACCAGGAACGTAAGGAGCATAGAAACCAGACATTGATTTTGAACGCACAATGATATCCTTAGAAATTTTATTCATCGCATGTCCAACGTGAATATTACCATTGGCATAGGGAGGACCATCATGAAGAGTGAAGTGAGGTTTACCTTGGTTCAACTCTTGACGACGTTGATACATCTTAGCATCTTCCCACTCTTTTTGCCAGATTGGTTCTTTGTTAGGAAGTCCAGCTCGCATTGGAAAGGCTGTCTTACCTAGATTTAAGGTTTCTTTGAGTTTCATTATATCTCCTCTTTAATTTAATTTACTAAATAAAAAGAGCCTTCATCAAAAAGGACGAAAGCTCGTGGTACCACCTTAATTCAGAGCAAAAGAATTTGCTCCCTCATATGTCCGTAAGGAGGACCATCCTTCTAACTTACTTATTTCAGTTAGAATGCTTGAAAATGATAACTATCCAAATAGGGAATGTGGGACTCACACCATCTCCCACTCGCTGTTAATATACTTGGTAAGTTGTATTTTTCTTATTCGCTAATATTCAATTTAAACGTTTGTGTTTCGTTTAGATTAATTTCACCTGTTGTCTCAGGTTGCAAATCAAAATCTTCATCTACTGGTGCTGAAGTTGGGAAATCTGCCACTTCACTCTCGAAAGTGTCTGGAATACCAAACTCAACTGGAGTTGAAACAACTTCGTTTGTTTCATCAACTTCTGGACTAGAGAAATCTTCAACTTGCTTATTACTTTCAGCAACGCGACGTTGAAGTTCAGCCATTTCATCAGGAGTGAATTGACGAGTTGCATCAAATGAAGCTGCATCATTTGAATCAGGTACATGCTCATCCAAAACTTTTTCAACAACTTCTTTAAAGGCAGCATCTGAATTTTGAAGATAAATAGCTGTTGGTTGCAACAATTCACCCCATTCTGGAGCACTTGCTAAGCTAAGCTGACCTTCAACTGCAGCCAATAGGCGTTGGTGGAAGACACGACTTTGACGTTTAAGTTCTTCTGTTTCGATGGCAACACGTTTGGCTTCATCTGTTGCATCACGAAGAATTTCAGATGCCTTAGATTTAGCTTCTTCAACCAAATGAGTAGCATTGAAGTTAGCCTTATTAATCAAGTTAGCTGATTCGTCAGCCGCTGAAGCTTTAACTTTTTCTGCTGTTTCTTGAGCCAAAATAACTGATTGACTCAATGATTCTTTCATTTCATCAAAATAAGCCAATTTTTCTTCAAGCTCTTTTACACGAGCAGCAAGTTCACGATTGTCACGAACTAAATCTTCATAATCGTCTACAATAATATCAAGAAATTCATCAACTTCTTGCTCATTATATCCACGAAATTTAGTTGTAAACTGTTTATCTTTAATATCAAGTGCTGTAATAGCCATTACAGGCCTCCTTTATTTTTCATTACCATATTTAATGGTTTAAATTAAATAACTACTTTTTTCTCCGTCTTAACAGACTTTCAATAACGATTTTAGCTTTCCCGGACTTTGAAAATCCGTCTTGTTGAGCTAGTCGAAATCGACCATAACCTCTAATCGAAATCATATCACCAATAATAACTGCCTGATCAGCCTTCTCAACTTGTCTATAATTTAATTTTACTTTTCCTGAAGCAATAAGTTTTAAGGCGTTAGAACGAGATAAGTTTAATACCGTCGACAACACATTATCAAGACGCATACTGGAAAGTAAGACAAAAGTTTTTGAGTACTTTTCTTGATTTGAAATCCAATCGTCTTTACTTACTTCTTTTAGAGTAACCGAAACATTACCAATCTTAGTAATAGTCATTATCGCATAACTTGCTAAATGAGAAGCAATGTAAAATTGAACGCGTCCTTCTTCATCAAGAATAATATCTCCAAATACTTGACGATCAAGACCAAGCTGATTAAGCAGCGCTCCCAAAACTTTTGGGTGTGTCAATTTATTGAACTGTCTCGCATATAAGATTTCTAATCGTTTAATTTCAAAGTCATCTTCTTCAAGCTCGTAATATTCGGGAGCAAGTATCACTCTTCCATACTCTTCAGATTCAAGAGTTGAACTCACAAAAAATTTTAAATTGTAATAATGAGCCAACTCTTCAACAATCTGAATTTCACGAGGATTCAAGAAATCAGTTAAGTAAGGACTGTACCTCTCATCAACTAAATGACAAAATCCCCTAACCTTCTCTAGAAAAGGCCGTTCATCTAACGAGTAATGCTGTTCAATTTTTTTAATATCTGACATCAGAGTAGAATAAATCTAAGAATTCTAAGTGAAAAGTTTAGTAGAAGTACAATTACGATTATTGAAAAATCAATACCAGCAAAAGCTAAATTCAGGCGACGAAATGGTGCGAGAATCGGTTGAACAATTTGTCTAATGATTCTTCCAAGGCTAGTATCATAAGCTCCTGGAAACCAGGATAACAAAGCATAGACTACAAGAAGAATCTCTATCACGTTAACAACACGTGCCCAAATAACATAAAGTAATACAGACATCACTTAACGTCTCTTCATGTCGAAGTCGAAATTAGCTTCTTGGTTGCCGTGAGCCAAACCAATCTCTTCAATGTCAACTACGACATTAATTGGCGTAAGCAAATACATTGAAGAGCCAACTTTTTGCAAGTTGCCCGTAAGTACCTTGCTAGCACCATCAATAAAGTCAAGACAACGACGAGCTTGCGCTTCCAACATATATTGAAAATCGATTAGAACACATTCATTTTCAATCAATAGTTCTACAATTTCCTGAGCATCTTCATACTTTTTAGGATATTTAATTGCAATTGTTGTTTTAGTTGTATTCATTTGTTGTGGTCCCTGATTTGCTTGTGAACGACTCAGAGGTAAACTACGAAGGACTTGAGTTTCCTGTAAGTCTGAATTAACATGTTGGCGACGAGGAGGGACTGTTGCCTGAGAACGCTCAGGTTGACGTTGCTGACGAGGAGGTGGTGTCTGCACAGGTCTCTGTGCTTTTACTGGACGTTCTTTAGCCTCTTCTTTAGCAGCATCTTCATAATCTGTTACTTCGTCGGTATCAAAATATGAAACAATTTTATCAATTGCGTCTTTTAATGCCATAAGGTTATTCTCCGTTCTCTTTAAAGAATGCACTGCCTATTCTGACAAAGGTTGATCCATTCTGAATAGCCATGTCATAGTCTCGACTCATCCCCATGCTTAACTGATCACAAGGAACATTCTTTAGTTTTTTCTCTTGAATTGATTGTCTAAGCTCATTTGTCTCAGAAAAAATCTTATCAAGTTCTTGAGCATCTGCATCAATTGGAGCCATAGTCATTAGTCCAACGATACAAATCTTATCAAGATTTTCAATTTGTTTTAGAACAGTATCAAGTTCTTCAGCTGAAAAACCATGTTTTGATTCCTCCCCTGAAACGTTAACTTGTAGGAAGCAATTAATAGTATGGTCGGCACGCTTTTGAATTTCCTCTGCTAATTTAACAGAATCCAAAGCATGAAAATAATCAACTAAATTAATAACATCCTTTACTTTACGACGTTGCAAGGTACCAATAAGGTGCCAAGTCAAATCATAATTTTTTAAAGCTTGATACTTATCTAAGAATTTATCAACGCGATTTTCAGCAATGTGCTTAATTCCCGTTTGAACCAATTCTTCAGCGACATCACTTGAAACATATTTGGTTACGGCAATAATATTGACTTCATCACTAGAGCGATTAGCCATTTCACATGCTTCTTTTACCGCTTGATAAACATTATTTTTATTCTCTTCTATAGTCATTATTAACGATTTTTAAAGAATGGTGGTGTCTCCAATTCATCATCATCTTCAACATCACTTGAGAATGTAGACATAGTCAATTGACTATCTAGTTGACCAGTTTCAGGACGAGAAATATTATCACGTCTCAAATCCCAATTACCAAAAGCTGACTGCTCTTGTTGAGGAGCTGCCGCTGCAGGACGAACTCCTGGTTGTGGCATTGAAGGTGTTTCATTATAGTCAAAATTTGGTTGACGTTCAAATGAAGGTTGAGAGACTGGACGTTGTTCTTCTTGAACAACTTGTTGAGTAGGAGCTGATGGTTGTGAAGGAGCTGTAGTCACTTTACGTGGTTGAGCTTTGATACCAGATGCTTTTTCAGCACGATCTTGGCGAACACCAGTTGCAACAACTGTTACACGGATTTCATCTTTCAATGTATCATCGATTGATGTACCAAGCCAAATGTTAACACCATTACCAGCTGCTTGGCCAACAATTTCAGAAGCTTCTTCTGCTTCCGTAAGCGTCATATCAAGACCACCAGTTACGTTAACGATAACATCTTCTGCACCATCAATAGTAGTTTCAAGAAGTGGTGAATAGATGGCTTTGCGTGCAGCTTCAACAATACGTTCTTCACCAGACCCAATACCGATACCCATAAGTGCATTACCTTTATTGGCCATAACTGTTTTCACATCGGCAAAGTCGAGGTTAATCAAACCTGGGTTAGTGATAAGGTCTGTAATACCTTGGACCCCTTGACGAAGAACATTATCTGCTTCACTAAGAGCTTCAAGAAGAGGTGTTTTCTTATCAACGATTTCAAGAAGGTTATTGTTAGAGATAATAAGAAGGGTATCAACTTGCTCACGCAACTCTTGAATCCCTTCGACAGCAAAGGCACCACGTTTGTTACCTTCAAATCCAAATGGACGTGTCACAACTGCAACTGTCAATGCACCCAAACTTTTCGCAATACGTGCAATAACTGGTGCTGCCCCTGTACCAGAGCCACCACCCATACCAGCAGTGATAAAGACCATATCAGCTCCTGTAAGTGCTTCTGTAAGTGTTTCTTCACTTTCTTCAGCTGCCTTACGACCAACTTCAGGTTGACCTCCGGCACCTAGGCCACGAGTCAATTTAGGACCCAATTGGATTACTGTTTCTGCTTTAGAAGAACTGAGTGCTTGAATATCAGTATTAGCTGCAATAAATTCAACACCAGCAAGACCTTCTTCAATCATTCGGTTGATAGCGTTTCCGCCACCTCCACCGACACCGATAACTTTAATTACCGCACCTTGAACTGATGCGCTATCAAATGAAAAACTCATTTTATTTCCTCGCTTTTACTAGATTCAATTAATCAAACATACTGCCGAAAATTCCACGAACACGATCACCAAGTTTTTGTTTTTGTTCATGATTTTCTTCTTCAACTGGCAGAGGTACCTCAATAGTGTTCTCAACAGGAATAGGATTTGGTTGAGGAGCCACTCGAGGTGCTGGAGCAGGAGTTCTATCAAAACTCAAGGAAGGAGCCTCATTGTCGATTGGTTTACGACGTAGATACTCTTCACCAGACACAGCCTGTTGCGCGATGATGTCAACTTCTGTAAGAAGACCAACATACTCAACAAGACTAATCACATTTGCAAACATTGGATTACGGATACCAACTTGGTTTGGCACGTAAAGTTTAACATTTGTTTCAAAAATCTCTTGAGCAACTTCAACCACACCTGGCATGATAGCTGTTCCACCTACAAGGACAATGCCACCAGGCAAATCAAGTAGACGTCCTCGAGTCAAGTCTTGTTTAACTCTATCAAGGATATGCTTCACACGAGCTGAGATAATCTCAGCAAGGTATTTTTCTGTAATTTCAACAGGTGAATTCTCACCTACAACCTCTACTTGGACAGTTTCTGTTTCGCTTGCTTCTTCAATATCTGCATTACCAAAATTGAACTTAAGCGCTTCAGCAATCTGCATTGAAGTCTTCAAAACTTTTGAAATATCCTTAGTGATGTACTCGCCACCTTCAGAATAAATATTGGTAAATTGAAGTTCTTGAGCACGCATGCTTGCAACAGTTGTTTGACCGCCACCCATATCAATAACAGTAGCACCAAACTCACGTTCACCTTCATTCAGAACAGCACGTGTCATTGCAAGAGGAGAGATGATAATATTCTCTACTTGAATACCAGCACGTTCAACTGTCTTACGAAGGTTGTGAAGAATTGTTGTTGGTCCTGTATAAATGAGACCTCTCATTTCAAGACGAATCCCCATCATTCCACGAGGATCACGAATTCCTTGGAAGCCATCAACAATAAACTCTTCAGGAACTAGTGAGATAACCTCACGCTCAGGTGTAATGCTCTTTGTCAAGGCTGAGCGAACAACACTTTCAACATCTTCATCTTTGATTTCTTTTGATTCACTTGTTACAGGAATCATACCTTGTGTAGGCTCAATTTGAAGAAGATTAGCTGGAAGCCCAACGTTCACTTGCTCAATAACAATCCCAGCTTTTTCCTCTGCTTGTTCAATAGCTGTTTTGATTGTTTTCGCTGCAGCGTCAATGTCAACAATGATGCCATCTTTCACACCAGAACTCTTAACATTACTTACCCCGATGACATTCATTGATCCATCAATAAACTCAGCAACAAGAACCTTAATCGAGCTAGTTCCTATATCTAATCCTGTAAAAAAGCCATCTCTAGCCATTCACTCGACCTCTCAATCTTTCCATTCAATATCTTTGTAAACTGTATAAAAACAGAATTATTCGGATACTATTGTACCATAAAAAAACGTAAAATGTCAGCATTTTACGTTTTTTATTATTCAATATTAGCCTTGAGCAGGGGAAGGACGAAGAGTTGTTTCTTAACCAACAGTTGGATTTTCTTGTCCCTGAATACCCGGATTTTCAGAATTAGACTCTTCCTCAGAATGCTGTTCAGTTGATGTTGTAGTATCTTGATCTTCTTCAGAAGTTTTATTTTCTTCCTTTTTATCAGCCTTATCTTTGTCTTTCTTTTTATCCCCATCAGTTTTTGATGATTCAACCTCAGGAGTCGTTGTATAAAGTCCAACTTCCATATCAACAATACTTCCATCTGAAAGTTGGCTCTTAATTTTCTCGTAGTAAGGGAGCTTAACCGTTAATTGAGAAAGAGGAACACGAATGGAATTGCCATCATACAACTCAATCGTTAGTAAATCTGAAGTTGCTTTAGTTGGCGTAAGATTAATAATTTGAATATTATTCTTGATTTTTGAATCAAGTTTATTTAATTCTTTTACTAAATCTTCGATTTTCTTCTCGTCATCCATCTTTAAAGTGATGAATTTATCAGGTAGATTGCTAGTTGAAACCGTTCCTCCTGTCTTACCACTTTCAAGAATAGAAACATAACCATTTGTAGTTTGACGATAAGCAACAATTGGGTATTCTTTTACTGCAATATTAAATTGATTTGGAAAACTATAAGTTACTGTAGCCTTTTTAACCCAAACATTGGTTTTTTCAACAGTTGATGCAACCTTTCCTTGGTTGAAAAAGACATGAGTGATATAGTCTGTATCAAGAATTCCACTTGCAACTTTCACATCTTCTGGTAGAGCATTTTTTGTTCCTGATACAGTGAGAACCTTTTGTTTTGACCAAGGTGAGATAAAGAAAAGTGAAAATACGATTAGGATTGCAGCGATAAAAATAACTAGTCCCGCAAGATTTTGTTGTGCAATTGGAATATTACTGCTCGTATTCCCTTTTTTTCGTTTCCTCTTTTTGGTCTTTTTTTTCTTTCTAACCTTCTTTTTCACTGGTGGCTGGCTCTCATTTGAAGTCGCTCCTTCTGAATGAACGACCTTCCCATTCGCAAATTCTTCAGAATCTTCGGTTTCTTTTTTTCTCAAAAATTCGAGGTTTCTCTTCTGCCACTCTGTGAGAACTTGTTTTTCTTGTGATTCTTGATCCTTTTTTGCCATGAAATTCCTTTATTTTTTTGAAATACTAGTCACTAATAGGTTATAAAAATCATCAGGAGAAGTAATTTCCTCAGATTTAGCCATAGCTTCTTTGTAAGTCTCTGCATGTTCAACAAGTTGTTCAAGCTCATGATTTAAGGTTTCCCAACTTAACTCTGCTTCCTGTAATTGACGTGCGTAACCTTTTCGTTCAAAATAGGCAGCATTTTCAAGTTGGTCTCCTCGGCTAGCTTCTTTCCCTAAAGGAATAATTAAATGAAGTTTTTTCATAGCTAACAATTCAAAAATCGTATTTGAACCACCACGAGTGACAACTAAATCTGCCGCATCCATAAGAGGTTGATACAAATCTGTCACATAATCAACTCTATAAAGATGACGTTCTAAGGTATTCAATGAAGAGTCCCCAGAAATATTAATGACATTATATTTTTCAGTCAGTTGTGGGGTATTACTAATAAAATCATTAAATACCTTTGCACCAGCTGATCCACCTATGAAAAGTACAGTTTTTAACTTGTCATCAAACTGTACTTTAATCTTATCCAGAGCATCAGACTGATTGGACGTTGCCATCCCTACCTTTGTAATAGCACCTACATGTTCTGTCTTCGCCAATCCTTTAGATTGTTCAAAAGTCATAAACATAGTAGTCGCAAATTTGTAGGCAATTTTATTGGCCAAGCCCATAGAGAGGTCAGACTCATGCACATATACAGGAACCCCTAATAATTTAGAAGCAATTACCGGTGGCACTGAGACAAATCCACCTTTTGAAAAGAGTGCTTGAGGACGAATCTTGGCAATAATTGCAATTGACTGTAGAATCCCCCAACCAACTTTAAAGACATCCAACATATTTTGCCATGAGAAATAACGACGTAGTTTACCTGTAGCAATACTATGGAAAGTCACATCTAAGCCAGATTTATCAATCTGCTCATGTTCAATCCCGTGCTTATCACCGATATAGTGCACTTCCCATCCATCTTTGAGAAATTTTGGAATTAAGATAAGATTTAAAGTCACATGTCCAACGGTTCCACCACCGGTAAAAACAATCTTTTTCGCTTTTGCCATAGACTATCCCTTCAATTGCTCAACAGTTGTGATAAATTCGTCACCACGCACTTCGAAATTCTTGTACATATCCCAGCTTGCGTTTGCAGGGCTCAACAAGACAACATCTCCTGCACTAGCTTGATCAAAAGCAATACGTGTCGCATCTGCCACATCTTTGGCGTCGACATAAGTCACGCCCGCTTTATCAGCAGCACGTTTGACACGAGGAGCAGATTCCCCTAAAATCACCATTTTCTTAAGACCAGTAATGTCAGGAATGAGTTCATCAAATTCATTACCACGATCCAAACCACCGGCAATCAAAATGACTTTACTATTATCAAAACCAGAAAGTGCTTTTTGTGTCGCTAAAATATTTGTTGACTTACTATCATTATAGAATTTCACTTCATCGATAGTGTCAACGAATTGGAGACGGTGCTTAACCCCACCAAAGCTTGCGAGAGTTTCTTTGATAGCTTGGTTTGAAATACCTGACAATTTTGCTACAGCTATAGTTGCCAAGGCATTTTCAACATTGTGACTACCAGGAACGCCAATCTCATCGGCTTGCATCACCAATTCACCTTTGAAGTAGAGACCACCATTTTCAAGATAGGCACCATCTACTTTTTCCACTGTTGAGAATGGAACTACTTGTGCTTTAGTTTGTGTAGCCAATTCCTTAGCTAAATCTTGATTAAAGTTCAAAACAACAAAATCATCCGCAGTCATCTGATTTTGAATATTCCATTTGGCAGCCACATATTCTTCAAAACTACCATGATAGTCAATATGTGTAGGCATCAAGTTAGTAATCACAGCAATATGTGGATGGAAGCTGTCAATCCCCATCAATTGGAAAGAAGACAATTCCATAACTAAGGTATCTTGAGCAGTAACTGACTGTGCAACTTCTGACGCAGGGAAACCAATATTTCCAGACAAGACACCCGATTTGCCACCATGGTTTAGGACATCAGCAATCATAGTTGTCGTTGTTGTCTTACCATTTGAGCCTGTAATACCGATAATAGGTGCTTCAGATACTAGGTAAGCTAATTCCACTTCAGTCCAAACAGGAATGCCTTTTTCAAGTGCACGAGCCACCATTGGATTGTCATAACGAATTCCAGGATTTTTCACCATTAGTTCAAAATTTTCATCCAAAAGTTCAAGAGGATGTCCGCCACAGACAACCTTAATCCCTTCTTCAAGAAGCGCCTGTGCTGACGGATTTTCCTCAAATGGTTTACCATCATTTACTGTGACAATAGCACCCAACTTAGCCAATAGGCGGGCAGCTGCTTCACCAGATTTAGCCAAACCAAGGACCAAAACTTTTTTATTTTCAAATTGTGTTACTGATTTCATAATTCGTCCATTCTCTCAAATTGTATCATAATCATTTTACCCTTTATCCCAAGCTATTTCAAGGAGTTACCTCTTCTTGGCAAAAGAAAAAGCCAATCTATTCGATTGACTTTTAATCTCATGCTACTTATTTATCTTCATGTTCAGCTTTTTCATGATTAAGCTCTGACATAGCGAAAAAATCTTTCAAGGTGAAATAGCTCAATACAAGCATTCCCACCGTAACAAAGAACTCACCAGGTAAACTGAAGAATTTAATGATTGATAGCACTGCTAAAAGTAGGAGCAATGCTAAGGTAGCCATGACAAAGAGAAGATTCATGGTGTTTTTTACCGACTTTGGTGCAATAAAGAAATAGAATGATGCAATCAATATAGCAACAATCAGATAAAACATCTCTTCTCCTCTCTATATATTATTCAGCTTCTGCTGCTTTTTTCTTACGTTTATTGGCTTTATCACGCTCTGCTTTATTCAAAATTTGTTTACGCAAGCGGATAGATTCAGGCGTTACTTCCATGTACTCATCGTCATCCAAGAACTCAAGTGATTCTTCAAGAGTCAAGATACGTGGAGTCTTGATAACAGCCGTTTGGTCCTTAGTTGCTGAACGCACGTTTGTCATTTGTTTTGCTGTAGTGATATTGACACCAAGGTCATTTTCACGAGCATTTTCACCAACAATCATACCTTCATAAACTTCAGTACCTGGGTTAACAAAGATTGTACCACGTTCTTCAATACGCATGATTGAGTAAGTTGTCGCTTTACCTGTATCGATAGATACGAGGGCACCACGGTGACGTCCACCAATTTCACCAGCAACAACTGGCAAGTATTGGTCGAAGGTATGGTTCATGATACCGTAACCACGTGTCATAGACAAGAATTCAGTTGAGAATCCGATAAGTCCACGAGCTGGCACAAGGAAGATAAGACGTGTTTGACCGTTACCAACCATTTGCATATCAAGCATATCACCTTTACGTTCTGAAAGGGCTTGGATGATAGAACCTTGGTACTCTTCTGGAGTATCAATTTGAACACGTTCAAATGGCTCACATTTCACGCCATCAATTTCTTTGATGATAACTTCTGGACGAGATACTTGAAGTTCGTATCCTTCACGACGCATTGTTTCGATAAGGATTGACAAGTGCAATTCCCCACGACCTGAGACAGTCCATTTATCTGGTGAATCAGTTGGATCAACACGAAGAGATACGTCTGTTTGCAACTCTGCCAAGAGACGCTCTTCAACCTTACGTGATGTCACGTGTTTACCTTCACGACCTGCAAACGGTGAGTTATTAGCCAAGAAAGTCATTTGAAGTGTTGGTTCGTCAATACGAAGAACTGGCAATGGTTCAACAGCATCAGTTGGTGTAATTGTTTCACCAACGAAGATGTCTTCCATACCTGAGATGGCAATCAAATCACCAGCTTTTGCTTCTTCAATTTCACGACGTTCCAAACCAAAGAAACCGAAAAGCTTAGTAACACGGAAGTTCTTTGTTGTTACATCAAGTTTTGAAAGGGTAACTTGGTCACCGACTTTTACAGTTCCACGGAAGATACGTCCAATACCGATACGACCAACGAAATCATTGTAGTCAAGAAGTGACACTTGGAATTGAAGAGGCTCGTCTGAGTTATCTACAGGAGCTGGGATGTGGTCAATAATAGTGTCAAAGATTGGAGCCATAGTGTGCTCTTGATCAGCAGGGTTATCTGATAATGATGATGTTCCGTTAATCGCTGAAGCATACACAACTGGGAATTCCAACTGATCATCATCAGCACCAAGCTCGATGAAAAGTTCAAGAACTTCATCAACAACTTCTTCAGGACGAGCTGATGGTTTATCAATCTTGTTAACAACAACGATAGGTGTCAAGTTTTGCTCGAGTGCTTTTTTCAACACAAAACGTGTTTGAGGCATTGTACCTTCGTAGGCATCGACAACAAGAACAACCCCATCAACCATTTTCATGATACGTTCAACTTCTCCACCGAAGTCCGCGTGACCTGGTGTATCCATGATGTTGATACGTGTACCGTTATAAGCAACGGCTGTATTTTTAGCAAGGATGGTAATTCCACGTTCTTTTTCAAGATCGTTAGAGTCCATTGCACGCTCATCAAGCTCTTTACGCTCGTCAAGAGTGTGTGATTGTTTCAACAATTCATCAACAAGTGTTGTTTTACCGTGGTCAACGTGGGCAATGATGGCTACGTTACGGATATCTTCTCTAAGTTTAGTCATTTTTTCCTCTTTAATTTTTATTTCAACTTTTAAAGTATACCACATTTTCAACAAAATGGCAGAGCTCAGCTGATTGTAAACGTTTTTCAACAAGAAAAAGGTGCTGTCCACCTATAATTGGTCAGACACACCTTCTGTCATTCATTAGTTATCAATTGTAAGTGCAAGGCTAGCAGCTCCGATGATACCAGCATCATTTCCAAGTTCTGCTAATTTCACTTTTGTTGTACGGCGAACTTGTGGGAATGCATAACGTGTAAAGTATCCTTCAACACGGCTACGCAAGAATTCACCGGCTGCTGAAACACCACCACCGATGACAACTGAATCTGGGTTGAGAATATTTGAGATATTTGCTGTTGCAAGTCCGAGGTATTCAGAGACTTTGTCAACGATGCTATTAGCAAACTTGTCGCCTTCGGCAGCGGCAACGAAAATATCTTTACTTGTTACTTGCTCACCATTATCTACAGCAGCTTTAATAGAAGAGTCACCTTCATATCCTTCTGCTAAATGACGTGCCAAACGTACGACACCTGTTGCAGAAGCTACAGTTTCCAAGCATCCTTTGTTTCCGCAAGTACATTCAAATCCTGTTTCAGGCTCAACGATAATGTGGCCAATTTCACCACCAGCACCGCCAACACCATGGATCAAGTTACCATCAGCGATAACGCCGCCACCAACTCCTGTTCCTAATGTCACAAAGACAACATCAGGATTGTTAGCACCAGCACCAACCCAACGTTCACCGAGTGCAGCAACGTTAGCATCATTATCAATGGCAAATGGAATACCGAGTTCTTTTTCGATGACAGATCCAACTTCTTGAGTTTCTGCCCAGTTCAAGTTGAAAGCACCAGTGACCGTTTTATTTTCACGATCAACAGCTCCTGGAGAACCCATACCAATTCCAATGAAATCTTCTGCAGTAAGTCCGTACATTTCCAAACGGTGTTTTAAAGACTCCACGATATTAGGGACGATGTGACGACCACCTTCAAGCGTATTTGTTTCAATCGCCCATTTTTCTTGCACTTCACCTTCTGAAGTCAAAATACCAAATTTAACAGTTGTTCCACCAAGGTCAATTCCCAAGAGTTTTTTACTCATTTTCTTTCTCCATTTCAATGCGATGTTCACGTCGTAAAATCATTTCAGCAGTAAGGTAGCTATCCTTGTCCACCAAACCATTCTGGTAGAGGGCTTCTAACTCAATCTTCATCATTTCGATATCATAGAGCCTTTTTCCCAGGTAAACTACTATGCCAAACTGTTTCAACAACTGTTGAACGTCATATAAAGTTTTCATAGCAATATTTTAGCAAAAAGCTTCTGCCATGACAAGATAGTTTTGAAAACCTTTACAGATTATTGTATACTTCAAAAAAGACCTAAGTCATTTAGACTCAGGTTATTGACAATTCGGGCAAATCCCATGTAAAATCATCTGTTCACGAGTAATGCGAAATCCAGTTTGTGATTCTACCTCTTCCTTGAAAGACGGAATCGGTAAGTCTAAGTCAGTAATGTGACCACATTTTTCACAAACAATATTTAAGTGGTCATGCCCCATAAAATCATAATAGGTTGTATTATCATTATTAACCTTGATTTCAGAGACAATCCCTTCTTCAACCAACACCTTCAGGTTGTTATAGACCGTCGCCAAACTCATCCCAGGATTGTCAGGGAGTAGGTCATAATATATCACATCTGCACTAGGGTGTTGATCAGACATCATCAAATAGCGAATAACAGCTTTACGAGATTCCGTCAACCGAATTCCTTTAGCTTTTAACTGATTTAGGACATCTTCATAAACGCCTAGACTACGTCGATGCTCAGACATATCGCCGCCTCCCTTCTTCTAAAAGTATTTTACGTCTATTATACACTTTTAGAGGAACTCTTGACAATCATCTTAACTCAAAAATGCTTATCTCAAGCCTGGAGCTTGTCCAAGTTCTGCAGTCAACATCCAGATTGTCTTATCAATTTCAGATTTAGCTGCAGTGAAGATATCATTTGAAGGAGCATCTCCTTCTTCATCTGTGATATCCAAACCAACTTGGAACAAAACTGACAAATATTTGTATGTATCAACCAATAATTGGATTTGATCAGACATTGGTTTATCAAATGTACCAGTAGTTTCAGTCAAGCCTGAATTAGATGAAAATTCTACCAAAGTTGAGTATGGTTCCCCACCAATAGTAATCAAACGTTCACTAACAACATCAAGGTGAGCATTCAAACTATCCATCAATTCATCCATTTTTGGATGAAGATAGAGGAAACCAGGACCACGCATATACCAATGAACTTGGTGAACAATTGAAGCTGCTACAGACAAATCAGCGACTGCTTGATTCAAAACTGCTTTAGTTTTTGTATATGAAGGTGTTTCAGCTTGTTGGTTAACTGTTTCATTGATTGTTTCTTTAATTGAATCTACCATATTAATACTCCTTATTTAGAATTACTATTATTTATACTTTTATTTTAGAATATTTCTAAATAAGATGCAAGTAAAATGCTTTTTCTCACTCTTTTTCGAATAATTAGGTATGTTAAGTATTATTTATTTTTTTCTAGGAGCCTCTTTTGGTTCATTCATCGGACTAATTTGTGATCGTTTTCCTGAGAGGTCGATTATTTTCCCTAGAAGTCACTGTAGCCATTGCAAGCATCAGCTGCGTTTTTTCGAGATGATCCCTATCCTCTCACAACTTTTCTTAAGATTTCGATGCCGTTCATGTCAGACTCCTATCCCTTTTCGTTACCTCTTTATGGAACTATTTTGTGGGGGAATATGCCTGCTATATTTCTATGACTTTTTGAGTCTTGAAGTAACCTACTTTCTTTACTTCAGCCTTTGTCTATCAATTTTTGATTTGAAACATAAATCCTATCCGCTTCTGATTTGGATAGTTGGAACAGTCCCACTCTTATTCATGGGCAACTACTACCTCTCATTTGCCTTGGGGATAATCCTCGCCATCCTTTCTTATATGAAACATCTAAATATTGGGGAAGGAGATTTTCTCTACTTAGCAAGTGCCTCACTAATTTTCCCATTTTCAAAAATACTACTTATTATCGAAATTGCCTGCCTATTAGGACTAGCTTACTTCCTTCTACAAAGAAATCTCAAGGAATGCATCGCATTTGTCCCATTTCTTTTTCTAGGGATAGTACTTCTTACTTTTTGTTCAATTATATAGAAAAAAAGCCAATAAATTCGGCTTTTCTTTATTAGTTCATATTGACACGGTGCCACTCATTAATGACATAAGAGAGCATTCCTAATTGTTGGAGACCCCAACCGCTGATTTCATCTGAATTTTCAGTTGATCCACCAAGGTAACGTGTATAGATTGCAACCATATAAGGTGTATCTTCCATAACGATAGCATCAACGTTAAGTGCTTCACGGACATAACCTGGTTTTTGATAAATTGTCAGATTAGGAAGATATGTCTTGTAGTACTCATTAGGGAATGACTCACCAATGTAGTGAAGGATATCCTTGTAATTATCTTGATGTTTCCAGAGATAATCCAAAACTTGAATGTAATAATCTGTTGTTGTCTTATTACCATGCATTTGGATAGTCTTCACTTCACCTTTTGATTTACCGTATTTATCGAGCATACCATAGAATTTTTCCATACCACCAAGGCGTTCCGCCAAAGCGTAGGCAGGAGTATTCTCAGAGTATACAAGAGAATATTCTTGCATCTCTGGAATAGTCATTGAACCACCGAAAGCAGCAACATAATTATCATGTTCACCTTGGTATTCATACTCAGTATTAGTAATATCAAAACGTTCAGTTAAAGAAAGTTTACCCTTATTAACCTCATCCATGACAAGCATGTTTAATGGCAATTTATAAGTTGATCCTGCAGTCATTGGCTGAGTATCATTCATAGAGAATTGCTCATTTGTCTTGGTATTTTTATATGAAAAGGCAATTTGGCTAGACTCAATACCTTGGTCAGCCATAAATGCTTCAACTACTTGGTTCAATGTCATGTTAGCATAATCATAATACAAGCCATTACCATACATAGTATCTGCATCTGCTTCCATGACTGCTTGTTTAGCTTCGGCTGATTTATTTGTTGGAGTTACCTTTTCCTCTTTTTCTTTGTCTTCTTTTTTAGTGACTTTAGAACTAGATCCGAAGATATTTCCAAGACCACCAGTGTGACCAGCTTGTTTACCACGTCCTGCTAAAGCAAGCATGGCAACAAACAAAAGAATTACCAAAACACCTAGGAAAGCTAAGATAAGATAAGCTTTCTTATCATCACGAGATGATTTTGATTTAGCTTTAGATTTCTTAGAGCGCTTACTTCTAAGTGCCAAGGTTTCAGTTTTTGCTTCATTTTCCTTGTGCTCAACTGGTACTACTGATTCCTCAGCAGATTTCTTCTCTACTGATTTTTTAGAAGTCTTTTTAGCATCTTTTTTCGATGCTTTTTTGTTGTCTTTCTTAGCGCCTTTTTTGACATCTTTTTTAGTATCTTTAGTGTCTTTTTGAAGGTCTTGTTTTACCGAATCTTTCTTTTTATCTTTAGTTTTTCGGCGGCTTCCACTATACTTTTTGCTTGAATGTTTTTTCTTTTTTTTCATAACAATTATAGTTTAAGCTATAATTCACTAAAAATCAAGGAGATTTTACAATCATATTACAAAAAAATTATCCCCAATAGTGAGGATAATTTTAAACTTATTTAGCTGCTGCATAAAGCTCAGCAACTTTATTCCAGTTAATGATTTCAAAGAAAGCTTTGATGTAGTTTGGACGTACGTTACGGTAGTTTAGGTAGTAAGCGTGTTCCCAAACATCAAGTGCCAAGATTGGTTTCTTACCGTCTGAGATAGGAGTGTCTTGGTTAGCTGTTGAAACGACTTCAAGCTTACCTTCAGCGTTAACAACAAGCCATGCCCAACCTGAACCAAAACGAGTTGTTGCTGCTGCTGTGAAAGCTTCTTGGAAGGCTTCAAATGAGCCGAAAGCTTCGTTAATAGCAGCTGCTACTTCTGCAGTTGGTTCTTGTTTTTCAGGAGACAAGAGTTCCCAGAAAAGTGCGTGATTAAGGTGTCCACCACCATTGTTAATAAGTGCTTGACGAATATCTGCTGGAATTTGTTCCACGTCAGCCAAAAGTGCTTCGAGATCTTCACCAATTTCTGGGTGTTTTTCAAGAGCAGCATTAGCATTTGCTACATAAGTTGCGTGGTGTTTATCGTGGTGAAGAGTCATTGTTTCAGCATCAATGTATGGTTCCAAAGCATCGTAAGCGTAAGGAAGGTCTGGAAGGATAATTGCCATAGTAAAGGTCCTCTTTTCATTTTTTCTTCATTTTACCGTAAAGTGGTAGAGCTTTCAAAAATTTTGCTTACAAAATCAAAGAAAACTCTAAATCTCTAGCGGTTTGATACAATTTTTAGAAGTGCTAAATCAAATAAGTAATCTTTATCTAAAGTTCCTGTTTTTATCTGGTAATCTGTCTCTACTAAAATCTTAATCGTCATTTTTAAGAACGCTACTGACAAAGGACGACTATCTCTCAGTGCAAAACGAACCTGAAATTGATTGACTTTACGCCCTAAATAATCAGACAGACTTGAAACAATTTGCTGCTCACTTTTGCCTTGAGCAGATAAGAGTTTAACCTGTAAATAGGTACGAAATTGTCCCAACATCACAGCAATCAACTTAATCTCATCTTCACCCTGAAGCCGTAAATCATGCACTAATTCACGAACACTCTGAATCTGGCCTCGCAAAAGAAGTTGCGTCATATCAAAAATATTATCTTGCAAACTTTTAGGAATGGCATCAGCAATATCTTGCGATGAGATATTTCCTTCCGTTTTATACCCCTTTAGAAAAGCTAAGTTTTTTTGAACATCTGAAAAGTCAAAATTTGACTTAATCAAAAGTTCCTCAAAGACTCCTGTGTCAAATGTAAGTCCCTCTTGATGCGCCTGCTTTTGAAAATAGGTTCTAAGTTCTGCATCTTTTAAGGGACTGGCTTCAAGCACCATGGCATCACGTTTGAGAAGTTTGACTAAACGACGCTTTCCATCTAGCTTTCCTGCAGACATCAAGACAAGACGTGTTGTTTCAACAGGAGACTCAAGATAATTTTCAAGGCGCTTCAACTCTTTCTCATCCAGATACGATTTTTTAGCAGTAGTCATATCCGCGAAATGATCAAAAATGACCACCTTTTCATCTGCAAAAAAAGGCATGCTTTCTAAATCGAGCTCAGCATCTTGATAATCAGTCTCAGACATATCAAAATAAGAAAAGGTTAAGTCACTGGGATCGAAACCAATTTGTTTTAAAAATTTTTCTTTAGCTTGACTATACTGCCCTAAATCCTCGCCCGCCAAGACCGTTATCATGGGGAGCTTTTCTTTGGACAGCTTTTCAATCGTTTCCATAGCAATCATGGTTTTATTATAACAGAATTTTCACCATAACAAAAAGTCCACCACTAACGTGATGAACTTTACTTTATTAACCAGAGTTACGAAGACCTGTTGCAATACCATTGATGGTAATGTGAATAAGGCTAATTTCGTCATCGGTCAAATCATTGTTACGAAGACGTTTAATCAATTCAATTTGGATGTAGTTCAAGACATTGAAGTATGGCAAACGGAAGTCCAAACTTGCTTTAAGCGATGGACTTTCATCAAGGAAGCCATCATGTTTTTCAATAGCAAGAATAACATCCTTAGTCAACTGCCACTCATCCAAAATAATATTGAAGACACTACGTACTTCTTCACTCTCTGCCAATTGTGCATAGTGGAAGGCGATATTCATGTCTGATTTTGAAAGCACCATGTCCACGTTTGACAAAAGTGAACGGAAGAATGGCCATGTTTCAAACATATGTTGAAGTTTCTCAAGGTTGCCTTCTTCAGCTTGGATAAAGCGATTAAAGGCAGAACCCACACCATACCAACCTGGGAACATGATACGGTTTTGTGACCATGAGAATACCCAAGGAATCGCACGAAGACCAGAAATCTCAGTAATAGTCTTACGAGCTGCTGGACGAGAACCGATATTCAAGCTTGACACTTCTTTAATAGGGCTTGCTTCAAAGAAGTAATCATAGAAATGTTCGTTTCCAAAGACAAGATCACGATAGATAACATTAGAATCATTAACAATACCGTCCATAATTTCACGGAAATCAACCAATTCATCTGGGTCCGCAATTTGACGTGTTACCATACGGTCAAGGGCAGCTGAAACAAGCATTTCAAGATTGTAGTAGGCAGCATCCTTATTACCATATTTATTACCGATAACTTCACCTTGTTCAGTCAAACGAATACGGTCTTTAATGGTACCAAATGGTTGAGACGTAATAGCATCGTATGATGGGCCACCACCACGACCGACAGTACCACCACGGCCATGGAAGAAGGTAATCTTAATGCCACGCTCTTCACCAATCTTAGTCAATTCGTTTTGAGCTTTGTAAAGCGTCCAACCTGAAGACAAGTAACCACCATCTTTGTTAGAATCTGAGTAACCCAACATGATTTCTTGGTAGTTGTTGCTATTCTTGATCCAACGTTTAACGATATCATAACCAAGATATTGTTTCATGATATCATTAGAGTTTTCCAAGTCTTCGATAGTTTCAAAAAGTGGAACGATTTGGACACGCGCACGTTCTGTATCAACCAAGCCAACTTCTTTAAGAAGGATAGCCAACTCAAACATATCAGAAACGCTCTCAGTGTGAGAGATGATATGTTGTTTGATGACATCTTCACCGATATAGTCTTTCAAAAGACGAGCAGTGCGGAAGATTGCCAATTCTTTTTCAAGTGTTTCAGACTTAGGCACATTAGTTGATGACAAGGTACGAGGATCTTCTTGCAATTCTTTAAGAAGAACCGCAACTTTTTCAACCTCTGTTAATTCACTATAGTTATCAACAATATTTGCAGATTTAAGCAACTCTGCTACACATGCTTCATGAACACTTGAATCTTGACGCATATCGATTGTAGCAAGATAGAAACCAAAGACTTCTACAGCTTGAAGAAGCTCTTCGAAATCACCTGAAATCAAGACAGCATCGTCGTTTTCAAGAAGTGAATTTTTGATTGCCAAAAGATCATCATGGAAGGCATCTGCTGTTTCGTAGAATTCTGCTGTTTGTTGTGAGACGGCTTGAAGACTTTGACTGAGACGTTGTTGCACGTAATCAGCTACTACTTCACCTGTTGAAGCTGAACCCAGACGAACATTTTCAGAAAGACGTTGAGCAACTCTTTCCTTGCTGAAGTTTCCTTTTTTAAAGAAAAGAAGTGTTTGAATCAACTTAGACTGGATGTAACTGAAAGCACGACGGTAAGGTTCATTTTCACGATAAACAGATGTATCTGGAGAATGTTTCGCCATCTCTGCTACTGTATCTGAAACCTCAGTCAAGCGTGATGAAAGGGAGAATGAACGATAAAGATTATCAACTTTTTCGATATAGTAGTTGAGGATAACTTCACTTTGCAATGTTGCAGAAAGTTTAAGAGTTTCTGCTGTTACAAATGGGTTCCCGTCACGGTCACCACCAATCCACATACCCATAGTAATAGGTGTTGGATTGTCAAGTTCAATACCTTTTTCAACCGCTAAACGTTTGAATTCATGCGATAAGTTTGTAATCGCCTTAATCAATGAGGAGTTGTAATACTCCATAACGTTAGTGATTTCATTTTTAACCTTAAGTTTTTTCTCACGAATGATATCTGTTTGCATCATAATTTCTACATAACGACGCAAATCAGCATACCATTTATCCTTGTTAATAAGACCAGCCTTAACATCACGATGCTTACGGAGAAGTTCGTGAATGTGGTTAGTCAATTCAAGCATAGTTTTACGTTGAACCTGAGTTGGGTGAGCTGTCAAAACTGGCACGACATTGACATGTTCAAGAATGTCACGTGCATTATCACTTTCAGCGACAACATCAAAGGTTTCAGACAACTTACCTAGATAAGATTCATCAATATTGTTCTTGTGGTTGACTTCATAAGCCAAATCCACGTCCTCAGAGATATTAATCAAGAGAGGTAACAAAGAGAAATAACGTGATGCAACGACCATATCGTCATTCGTCATTTCTGAAATGGCTTGTGTAAGGGCCACATAGTCACCTTCATCATAAAGTTCAACCAAATGTTGGATAGTTGTGAGACCTTGCTCTCCAGCCATGCCTCGTGTTGCATCATCCAACAATTCTTTCAAGATACCAACTTCTTCAGAGATGATTTCCTGGTTGTTACTGCTTTCCAATTTGTTAAAAGCCAAACCGTATTCTCCTTACTTTATGTAGTACCCTTTTATCATATCACTTTTAAAACAAAAGTAAACTATTTTCCTTTAAATCGTCAGTGATTTTGCAATTTTCCGACTTTTTCAAACAATTATTTAAGTCTATTTCCGAACTTTATAAAAAAAAAGACTCTGAAACAGAGTTCAGAATCTTAATTATACTTTTTTTGATAGAATTTGATTTCATCGCCATCTTCAACCTTAAGTTGGTTGGCTGCTTTTTCACCAAGTTTCCCATTAACATCAAACATCCAATAGATGCCCTTATCTTTATCTTGAGAAATACCATCAATCTCAGTGATGAAGCCATCATTTTCTTGAACAGGATATACCTCTTCCAAGACATCAAGCACTGTATCCCCTTTTTGGATTTCTACTGATTTTTTCTTACTTTCCTTTTCCGTTTTCAAAATCAAAGTCACCTGACCTTGAACCTTAGACTGATGATTGTTTGTGCTACTAGTAAGTTTAGCTGCCTCATTTTTTCCGCAGGCTGCTAGGGTAACAATTGATAAAGCGAGAAAGAGATAGGTTAATAATTTTTTCATTTCAAAAACCTCCTAAAAATAGACTGGATGAATGGATAAAATAGAAGTGTCGATACTGCATGATAGGTGTCGTAAAGTAGACCAGAAATAACAAAGGTAATCCCACTTTTAAATAGAAGGCCATACCCGTAATCAAGGAGAACTCCATAGAAAAAGGACAAAAGAGTTACCAAAGCAATCTGCCAGACAAGTGATAACCTAGGTGCAATCAAACTCCAAAAAGCCATCAAGACGCCGAAGGCCAGAATCTGATTAAAGACCCAAGGACCAAAACCAAAGATGAATCCTGAGATGGACATGGTTAAAGCCATAATCAATAGACCATCAAGCAAACCCAAATAAAGAACAGCCACAAAAAACATAGCTGTAATAGGCTGAATATTTGGCAATCCTATAAATGCTGACCGCAATCCTACCGCCAGAGCTGACAGAATGGCAATTCGAGCCATTCGTTGAATCGTTAGTTTCATATATCTATTATGCCAGAAATAAGGAAATATGACTAGTTTTAAAAAATAAAAACTAAAGATTTCTTGAAATACAGAGTGAAATCGTACAAATTGTAAAAATAATGTTCCTTGTAGCCTCTCCCAAATATCAAACAGTTTGATCAGGCTGAATATTTGATATAAAAAATGTACTCTCATTCACTATCCTCTGTCATCTTGACAATGATAAAAATTAAGTTCAATTAATTACATAAGTTAACTTGACTTAATTATTATTTTAAAGTATATTAAACTCAAGGAGGTAGCTAATGATTCAAATTGAAAATATTAATGTGTCTTATCAACAGACATTAGCTCTGGATAATATCACCTTAAACTTGGAGGGACCTAGTATTACTGGAATTATTGGACCAAATGGTGCTGGTAAATCAACTCTAATTAAAGCATTAATTGGTATTATTCCTCACTCTGGAAAAATCCTTTTCAATAAACAACCTATTCATCAGCAATTGAATCGTATTTCCTATGTTGCACAGAAGGCTGATATTGATTTTAACTTTCCGATTACTGTCAGAGAGTGCATCTCTCTAGGACTCTATCCCAAAACCAAGTTCTTTAAACGTCTATCTAAGAGTGATTGGTCTAAGGTCACAGATGCTTTAACACTACTCGGTCTAAATGATTTGGCTCATCGACAAATAAGCCAATTATCAGGAGGTCAATTTCAACGTGTTCTAATCGCTCGTTGTCTTGTACAAGAGGCTGATATTATTTTATTAGATGAACCCTTTGTAGGGATTGACTCCGTTAGCGAAGATATTATCATGAACACCTTGAGAGAACTTAGGGACAAAGGTAAGCTTATTCTTATTGTCCACCATGATTTGAGCAAAGTTCCTCATTATTTTGACCAAGTTATCCTCCTAAATCGTAAACTGATTGCTAGTGGGCCTACTAATCTTATTTTTAATGAGGATAATCTCCGTAAAACCTACGGTAACAGTTTATTTTATAAAGGAGATGTAAATGATTTCTGAATTTATTGATGGTTTGCTAAATTTCCACTTCTTACAAAATGCTCTTATAACGGCTTTAGTTATTGGAATTGTCGGGGGTGCTGTTGGTTGTTTTATTATTCTAAGAGGGATGTCACTTATGGGTGATGCAATTTCACATGCGGTTCTACCTGGGGTAGCCATTTCCTTTATCTTGGGTATTAACTTTTTCATAGGAGCCATCATCTTTGGACTTTTAGCTTCTACAATGATTACCTATATCAAAAGCAATTCCATTATTAAGAGTGACACGGCAATTGGGATTACCTTTTCGAGCTTTCTAGCTCTCGGTATTATTCTCATCGGTGTTGCTAATAGTTCCACAGATCTCTTTCATATTCTCTTCGGGAATATTCTAGCTGTACAAGACATGGATATGTGGATAACGATTATCGTTTCACTTCTCGTACTAGCAACTATTACAATCTTCTTTCGCCCTCTACTCCTAACATCCTTTGATCCAATTTTGGCCAAGTCTATGGGAGTTAAGGTCACCTTCTACCACTACTTACTTATGGTTATTCTAACCTTGGTTTCTGTAACTGCCATGCAGAGTGTTGGCACTATTCTTATTGTGGCACTTTTAATTACACCGGCTGCCACTGCCTACCTTTATGTTCATAGCCTAAAAACAATGATTCTTCTCTCATCAGGATTGGGGGCTCTGGCATCTGTTCTAGGTCTTTTTATCGGCTATAGTTTTAATATTGCAGCTGGTTCGAGCATTGTATTAACGTCTGCTCTACTCTTTCTCATCAGCTTTTTCATCGCCCCAAAACAAAGTGGCATGAATAAAACTTCTAAACAATAAAAAATAGGATGAAAATAATATGAAAAAAATACTATCAACAATAGTACTACTACTTTTAGCGGTAGTTACTCTAACAGCTTGTACCAATAAACAAGGCAGTAACATGGATAAATTACGAGTCGTTACGACCAATTCCATTATTGCCGATATCACCAAAAATATTGCTGGAGATAAAATCACTCTCCACTCTATTGTCCCCGTTGGTAAGGATCCTCACGAATACGAACCTCTTCCTGATGATGTAAAGAAGACCTCACAAGCTGACTTAATTTTTTACAACGGCATCAATTTAGAAACTGGTGGAAATGCTTGGTTTACTAAGTTAGTCAAGAATGCTCATAAGACAGAAAATAAAGATTATTTTGCAGTTAGTGATGGTGTTGAGGTAATTTACCTTGAAGGTCAATCAGAAAAAGGTAAGGAAGATCCCCACGCTTGGCTTAATCTGGAAAATGGGATTATTTATGCTCAAAATATTGCCAAGCAACTGATTGCTAAGGACCCTAAAAACAAGACCTACTACGAAAAGAATCTAAAATCCTATACTGACAAACTTAGTAAACTGGACCAAGAAGCTAAAGAGACATTTAACAAGATTCCCGATGAGAAAAAACTGATTGTCACTAGTGAAGGATGCTTCAAATACTTCTCTAAAGCCTATGGCATACCATCTGCCTACATCTGGGAAATCAATACAGAAGAAGAAGGCACACCAGACCAAATCAAAACACTCGTGGAAAAACTACGCCAAACAAAGGTACCAGCTCTCTTTGTCGAATCTAGTGTCGATGAACGCCCTATGAAAACAGTATCTAAGGATACCAATATTCCTATTTATGCAAAGATCTTTACAGATTCTATTGCTGAAAAAGGGCAAGACGGTGATAGCTACTACAACATGATGAAATATAATCTGGATAAAATCACCCAAGGCTTGAATCAGTAAAAATCTCATCTAAGAAATATTCTGTATTCTTATGATAAATCTGTTATACTAAGGTGAGACTATTTTCAAAGGAAGAGAAATGACACCTAATAAAGAAGACTACCTCAAATGTATCTATGAGATTGGTACTGAAGAAGGTAAAATAAGCAATAAGGAAATCGCAAACCGTATGCAGGTGTCTCCACCTGCTGTGACGGAAATGATTAAGAAATTGATTTCAGAAGACCTCATCATTAAAGACAAAGTCAAGGGCTATCTTCTAACGAAAACTGGTAAAATCAATGTCGCTGAACTCTATCGGAAACATCGTCTCATCGAAGTCTTTTTGGTGGACCACTTGCAATATACTTGCGACCTAATTCATCAAGAGGCTGAAATTTTAGAGCATACTGTCTCTGATCACTTTATCAATGCCCTTGACCGCCTACTCAATTACCCCCAAACCTGTCCACACGGTGGGCAAATCCCCAAGTCAGGCCAGCTCATAGAGGAAATCTACAACCAGACTTTTACACAAGACTTAACTCCTGGAGACTATGTACTTCGTCGAGTTCAGGATCAAATTGATTTACTCCATTATTTGGAAACTGTCGGTCTTAAAATTGGAGTAACTTTTACCTTGAAAGGCTTTGACCCTTTTACACAACTCTACCGCCTGAATATTGATGGAAAAGAAATTCAAATTCCAGAAACTGTTGCTAGCAACCTTTATATTGAATCAAACTAAAAAAGTGAGGCTGATAAACACCCTTAGAAGTGTCATCAGTCTCACTTTTTTTACATTTGTTTCAAGCGTTCCACCCGTTCTGAAATTGGTGGGTGCGTATAAAAGAGCTTCTGCAAACCAGATTCCTTTTTAGGATCATTGATATAGAGAGCTGCGCTAGCATCATCTACGTGATGTTGCATCGGTTCACTATGATCAAGTTTAAGCAGAGCATTAATCATACCTTGTGGGTTACGTGTTAATTCGACACTAGAAGCATCAGCTAGAAATTCACGCTGACGTGAAATAGCCAACTGAACCAAGGTAGCTGCCAAAGGCGCAAGGATAATGGCAATCAAGGAAATAATGAGAAGAATAATCTCCAAGCCACTACTTCCATTACGGTCATCATCATTACGACGACGGCCTCCACCCCAGAACATCATATTACGAGCCATACCAGCTAGCATGGTGATGGCAGATGCCAAGGCAACTGCAATAGTCGAAATACGGATGTCATAGTTCCGAATATGGCTGACTTCGTGCCCTATGACCCCTTCAAGTTCCTCACGATTCATAACTGCAAGAAGACCTGTCGTAGCAGCCACAGCAGCATTTTTAGGGCTAGACCCCGTCGCAAAAGCATTCATTGAAGGATCATCGACAATAAAGACACGTGGCATCGGTATTTGTGCCACCATAGCCATATCTTCAACCACATGATATAGGTTGGGAGCGGTTTGTTCATCAACCTCTCGTGCACCATTCATAGCCATAACGACATTGGTTGATTGGAAAATCATGGTAACGGCATAGATAAAACCGATAACTAGAGCGAGAATCAAACCACCGAAGCCTGAACCCAACCAAAGATAGCCGACACCATAACCAACAAGGCCCAACAAGAGGAAAAAGACCAGGAGCAAAAGCCAAGTCTTTCTCTTATTTCGAGCAATCTGATCAAATAACATATTAGTTACCTAGTCCACTGAAATCAACCTTAGGAACAGCTTTTTCTTCTTCAGGTGTTTCAAGGAATTCAGCAGCCTTAAAGCTAAACATTTTAGCAATAACATTGCTTGGGAATGTTTCCAATTTCACATTGTAGTTACTTGTCACACTATTATAAAGTTGACGTGAATAGGCAATTTTGTTTTCAGTGTTCGTCAACTCTTCTTGAAGCTGGCTGAAGTTGGCACTAGCCTTAAGGTCAGGGTAACTTTCAGCAACCGCAAAGATTCCAGAAACCTGGCGTGTCAATTCATCACTAGCACGCATCGCTTCTGCTGGTGAAGTCGCAGCTGCTACTTGATTACGAAGTTCTGCTACTTTTTCAAGCGTTGAACCTTCGTATTTTGCATATCCCTTTACAGTCTCAATCAAGTTAGGAAGAAGGTCATTACGACGTTTCAATTGAACATCAATTTGACTCCATGCCTCCTTAGTCTGCATACGGCTTTTAACCAAGCCGTTATAACTTGCAATAACAAAAATTACAAGAACAACGATAATGGCAATAATAATCCAAATCATATTTTTATTCCTTTCTTGTACTGAAAAAGAGTCAATTAACCTCTCTTTCAAGTATCTTTGATAGTCTCAGTATATCAAATTTTCAGATAAAAGTGGTAAAATCTGAGTCGTTTTACAAAAAAACTGGACAAGATGTCCAGCTTTTGTATTACTCTTTAGACGTGTGTCGTTTACCTTGGGCTAGGGCATCTGCCTCTGTCATTGTAACGACATTTGCTTTGTTGGTATTTTTTGCATAGATAAAAAACACCCAATTTAATGGATGCTTCTTACCTATTACTTACCTGCTTTTTTACCTTGTTTTGTAAGATAAACTGTAGATATACTTAGTGCTGCAGCAACTCCGACAAGAAGGAAGACCGTTGTCGTATTAGACTTACCTTTTTCTTTTGAAGTGCTAGCTTGGCTTTCAGAACTCTTGGCCACCTGTTTTGCCTCAGTTGCTTTATCAATACGGGCGACATTCTTAGGTGTGTCATCCTTCTTGCTTTCCGCCAATTCTGACAAATCACTGCTAATCTCTTTGGCAACACCTTCAGAGCTTGTAAGTGATGCCACTTCTGAGGCTAATGTTTCAGAGGCCATAACCGCCATAACTTTACTTGCAATCACATCCACAGACTTCTCAGTCAAAAGAGAATTAAAGCGAATAGCTTCTGAGGCGAGCTGACTGCTTGTTACAGAGATTTTTAGGTCATTGTTATAAGCGACTTGACTATTTGGCGAGATGCTGACAACTTCAGATGTACGTGCTGTTGTTGGAGCTTCAGAAAGTTTGACATCGACCTGACTTGTTGAACCTTTTTCAATAACTTCTGAAGAAACCTCGCTAATCGGATCCTTTTGTGTACTTTCTGAAGTTGGAGATTTCTCTGGGCTGTCAGAAGTAATTGCTTCGTCAACCTGACTAGTAGATGAAGCCACTGAAGTTTCCTCATTCTTTGGTGACTCAGAGGCTGGAGCGCTTGAACTTGCCTCACTTTTTGGTGTTTCTGATGCTGAGGTCTCAGAGATTACCTCACTAGTCGATGCTTCAGAAACTGGAGCGCTTGAACTTGCCTCACTCTTTGGTGTTTCTGATGCTGAAGTTTCAGAAACTACTTCACTAGTTGATGCTTCAGAAACTGGAGTGCTTGAACCTCCCTCACTCTTTGGTGTCTCGGAAACTGAAGTCTCTGAGACTGGATTATTGACAGGCTTTGGTTCAGGTTTTGTTGGAGAAACTGCTGAGACAGCCCCAACAATCGTCGCCTTATTGTCAATCGTATTATTAGATAAACGGATTTCTCCATTACCATTGTCACCCATCTCAAAGTCTTTGGTAATCACTGGATCAGCCAAGGTATTCAATAGTTTATTATCGTAGACATCGACATTCTTGATTGTTCCACGAACTTGTTGGAAATCAATGGCACCACGATGGAGCTTATAGAGGTCATTAGTTGTCCCTGAACGTAGAATGGTATTGTCATGAATCTTAATTCCAGAATCATTGAGGTCAAAATTGTGGCCTGCAAAGACCGTGTTTACACGGATACCTGCTCCAGCAAAAACGTCCTTGATGAGGTTTCCTGAAATTTCATGCCCCTTACCACCAAAAATACCGATACCAGCCGCACGCCAGCCTGATTCAATGGTGTTGTTAAGGAATTTATTATTTTCCTCAGCTGCGGCATTTGTACCATCTGAAATACTTGACCAGATAGCCAAACCATCATCACCATTCCCACGGATATTAGAGTTTTTAACTGTTGAATTCTTAGTCCCTTGAGCAAAGTTAATACCATCAGCTAAGTTATTACGGATACGAGCATTTTCAACAACAAGACCGTCCGTATACTTCATATTTCCCGTCTGGTCGTAGTCTCCAATCCACATACCGACTTCAAAGTGCTGAACCCAGATGTCGTGAATTTTCGAATCCTTACCAAGTGTTCCCGAGATAGCCTTGTACTGTGCATCTTCGTTATAGCGAGACGTCAAGTTAGAATCCATATAAAGATTGCTCAACTCAATGCCATTACTATTATGACCGAAGACAATACCACCACCATAGCGTTTGTCACTTGTAAAGTGTAGTTGTGTATGCCAAACACCGGCACCTGAGATTTTTAGATTATCAGCTTCGATATTAACCTGTTTATCAAAATTGAAACGTCCTTCTGGAATATAGACAGATTTTCCGCTGGCTTTAGCTTCTTCCACAGCCGCAAGTAAGGCAGAAGTGTCATCACTATCATCATTGGCAGATGCGCCCTTATCCACGATACTGATACTATTTTCACCTTGGGCAACAGGCGCTGGAGCCTGTTCAAGCTCAATAAAGTCAATACCGTAAGGGACATTGTCATCTTTCTTCTTAACTAGAGAAATCTTATCTCCAGATTTCAATTGGATATCCTTGAGGAGAAGACGTGTCTCATCAAAACGAAAACGTGCACTTGAACCATCAATGGCTTGATCATACTCATGGTCCCCTTTAAGGTACTGCCATGCTGAGTGAGATGACAAATCAAGATTACCAACGCTTGAACCATTAACCTGCACATCCAACTGACCTGATGCACCATCAGGTATTGTATAACGCACATTCAAAGCATTGGCTGGCTCGGTGACATTGAAAGTAACTGCTGCATCTTTTTTAGGAAGCTCGACATAAGTTTGGTTCGTCGCTTCCACGGCCGTAGATTCCATGTCAGTTGACTGTTGGATTGTAGCTCCATTTTCGATAGTCGCATTTTCTGCTTCATGAGTCGTGTAAGGCATTTTGGCACCGTAGGCATCTGTGTTATACTCCTTGCCTTGTCCTTGACCCTCAGTCGCATTGGTTAAGACATTTGCTGACGTTCCTTGATTTTGAGAGGTGCCTGTCTCAATCACTTGATCGATGGTCGGAGTCTGCTCAGCTGCTTGAACAGTCCTTACCTGAGGTTGAGACGGCATAATATTGGCAGGCTGAGAAGCTTGCACACTCTCTGATGCTAGCTCTGAAGTCGCCAACTGAGCTGTTGAAACCGCTTGAGGGGCCTGCGCTTGATTTGAAGCATCAGTCAAGTCACTAATCGATTGTGCCTCGTCAGCATGAACTGCTTGCCCATTGGCAAGGGCCATGAAGCCAATCAAAGCCGATGCTGCCCCAATGGAATATTTTCGGATGCTGTACTTTGGTTTTGTTTTACTTTCTCTAAACAAGTTAATTCTCCCGATACTTTTTTTCACAATCTCTCCATTTTAGTTTTAAGCTATTCTCGAACTAAAAACAGAGACTCTTAAATATTTGATGTACTTAATGATGCTGTTGTTTCTTTAATCCAAAACAAACCAAAACAAATTATAAGTCATGAGAACACAAAATAAAAGGCTAAGTAATCCATTTTAACAAGGCCTTAACAAAAATGTCATATTAGAAAGTTCAGTTATTCATTTCTAAATTATAGTCTAAAAATGTCGCACAAAAAGGTGATTTCTTTCACGTGTAAGAAAGAAAAGACTCTAAATTTCCATAAAGGCTTATTTAGCAAGAGTTATCGGCCAAAACTATCAAAATGTTTTAAATCTGTTTTCTCAGATTTCTGTCAAACGTTTGACAGTCTTTTTTAATTTTACGCTTCAAAGTATTATTTTCCGAATGTTTTAGTATTACAAATGTTAAACACCCAAAAATAAAAAAAGAGACAAAAATCTGCCTCTGATTTTTCAAAAAATAAGTAACTTAGCTATTTTTACGATAACAAACCATCTAATTCTTCAAGCGATAGACCAGTCACATCTGAGACAACTTCTAGAGATAGGCCTTTTGACAGCATCTTACGAATCATTTCTAGTTGTCCCTCATAACGACCTCGCTCTAGTCCCTGCTCTAACCCTTTCTCTATGCCTTCTTCACGCGCTTCATCAATTGCTGTTTCCATAGTCATGTCATAATTTTCTTGAATACGTATGCGTTCATCAATCATCGCCTTTTCCTCCTGTGTCCAGCTAGATGAATCCAGTAATGAATCGGCATGCGTGACCGCTTGACTAGGTGCCATTGAAAATGGGAGATTTCCAAAAAACTCTAGCCACTGCCGCCCTTCATCCCTGATATGCTTATCTTTATTATACTTATCCAACTCTAAAAAGGCAATCTGAAGGAGGTTCTGACGTTTCCCATCCTTATAGTAGGCATTCAAAGGCCTACCCGTCCGACTATTGGCCATCCAATAAGTATTAATCGGGGACTCCTCATCTGGCAACAAGGTCTTCTCCAAGATAGCAATACCATAGACCGGCTCCATCTGCTCATACATCTTATGCGTCTGCCCTTGTTGGCGTAATTGTTGCACATTTTCTACCAGCTGGTTAGCCAAATAATAATGAAAACGATTGAGAAAATAATGCTGCTTACGCACCTGAATCTCAATGATAACCTCGGTTCCATCATTCAACTTGGCTCGAACATCCACCGAGGTTGAAAAGAGCTCATCCTCATCAAAGTCCTTTTTATGAAGCTGTGTCCCCTCCAAAATCTGAGCATCCACAACATCCAAATCCAAAATATCTCGAATAAATGCCACCGTAACCTCAGGCAGGCTAAAAATCTTCTTAGCCATAATATCCAAGGTCGGTGAGACATGCTTATGTCTTTTTTCCATTTACATCTCCTCAACTAAAAATAGAGGGTTGTCCCCTCTACTTCTATTATTCGGAAAAAGTAAATGAAAGCTTGCAACTACCCCTTAAATGCTTCCACAAAAGCCTTGAGTTCTTCGTCTGCTTCTGGTGTCGTTCCATGAAGCTGGCCAAGCATGTCAAGAAGGGACGCTGTCTGACTTTCAATCGTCGCATTAGTCTGATTAATCTTAGCCACGATCTCTGTCAGTGGCTCCACTTTTTCTTCCTCAAAAGTATCCACATAGCGAGGAATATTAAGGTTGTAGTCATTTTCCACAATCTCTTCAAAGCTAGCCAGATGGGCGAACTTGTCCATATCCTCACGACTCCTATAAGCATTGAGAATCTTCTCAATATGGGCATCTGTCATAATGTTCTGATTTTTCCCCTTATCAAACTCCTTAGAGGCATCGATAAAGTAAACATCACGATTGGTGCGGTTCTTTTTGAGAATGATAACCGTCGTCGGAATACTGGTGTTAAAGAAGATATTAGCCGGCAGACCAATAACCGTATCAATGGCACCTTCTTCTAACAAAGCCTTACGAATAGTCCCTTCAGCATTACCACGGAAGAGCACCCCATGAGGTAGGACGATAGCCATAACACCATTGTCTTGTTTCAAGTGATAGTAACCATGCAAGAGGAAGGCAAAATCAGCCTTAGACTTAGGTGCTAGTTTCCCAAATGGTGAGAAACGAGGGTCATCCATGAATCCTGAGCTGGCTGACCACTTAGCTGAATAAGGTGGGTTCATGAGAACACCATCAAAGTTAGTCGGCTCTTGAGTTGGCCAATCCTCATCCAAGGTATCTGCGTTGTGTAAAAACTGGTTTTCAATCGGCACACCATGCAGAATCATGTTCATACGTGCCAGATTATAAGTTGAGGTATTCAACTCTTGACCAAAGTAAACCACGGTCTGTGGTTGACGTGAATAACGTTTGGCATTAAGCAAGAGCGAGCCTGACCCCATAGTCGCATCGTAGAGGGTAAAGCCTTGCTTGTCCTCACGACCTAAAAAGGCAATCTGGGTCATAAGCTTGGCTACAGGTTGCGGTGTATAGAACTCACCAGCTTTCTTACCCGAATCCGTCGCAAACTGACCAATTAAGTACTCGTAAGCATCACCAAGCATATCACCAGCATGACCAGCCACATCTAAGACCGCCAACTCCTTCATCACAGCCGCAACCGTTTGGTTTTGCTTTTGTGGAGTCGCCCCAAGTTTCTTAGAGTAGAGATCGATATCTTCAAAAAGGTTTTCATAAAGCTCGTCACTCTGCTCAATATCACGGAAACCCTGAGCCAGGTCCTCTAGCTGGAAGCTTCCATCATTCACTCGCTCTACTAAGGCCGTAAAGGTCAAGTCAGGATGAATGGCATAACTCATCTCATCAGTAATAACTGCCAAGAGGTCCTCGTGAGTCTCCTCATCCTCATAGTATTTACGATAGACCGCCAGTGCCTCTTCCAAGCTTTCTGTCTCTTCCTCCATGGTCTCTGCCACGAAAAAGAGCATCTTGTCCGACAAATACTTGTAAAAGACCATGCCCAAGAGATAAGACTTGTAGTCATTGGCATCCATCTTAGAGCGGAGAAAATCCGCTGAGTTCCACAGGGCTTGATAAAGCGACTGGGAGGTTTGTGTTGTTTCTGACATAATGTTTCTTTCTTTGTATTTTTGAATGTTATCCTATTAGTTCTAATAGCCAATCACGACTGTTTCCACTTCCTTGATGACCTCATCTGAAATATCAGAAATGGGAAGTTGGTAAATCGTATTTTGACGTGGGTTGAAAATGCCTAGATTTTCAATGGTTTGAAACTCTGGATGAATCGAACGCCTACCCATGAGATAGTAAATCAGTAGCTGCAAGGTATGGTCTTTATTAGGCTTGCTGCTAGTGACTTTAAAGTCCCAAAGCGTATCTTTGGTTAGGAAATCCCCATCACCAGTCGTTATGGTAGCCGTATAAGCCCCTTCCATAGTAAAGCCGTCCGCAGTCACAGGACCAAAGGCCTTGAAAAAGCTCAAACTACGCTCAACCATGATACGAATATTAGCAATAGTCGCCTGATCTGGAACAATCTTCTCCACTGGACGATAAGCCAGAGGACCAGCACGAAAGGCACTATCAAAGCCTGCCAACTGACAAGCCTTAGTAATCGACAAATCGTCCAGCCCCTTAACATCATCCAGAAGACCAAAAGCCTTAGCCTCCATCCTCATGGCTCTAGCCCCAAGCAAGGAAATCTTAAAAGCCTCCTCAACAGCTGTCCCATCCATGAAACGACTGAGATAGTCCACAGCAGTCCCAACCAAGCTAGCCGCAATAGACTCCTCAGGATTAAGAACCTGACCATCATCAAGCGTCGTCACTGTAAACACCTTAACAGGCAGATAACCACCACGAAGCTGCTTAATCTGTTCAATACGTTGTGTCACTGATACCATGTTCGTCTCCTTAGAAAATAATTTACATTAAACCTTAAATCTCGTGTCTTCCCTCTCAGTAAATATAAAACCTTCCTTCTCCATCTTTTCAAGTCTCGGTTTAATTTTAGAAATGACAGACTCCTTATAATCAGTATGCTTATGAGGGGATTCAAACAAATATCTACCAGTCCAAATAGTATACCTCTTGTCCTCAGAAATAATATCAAATCCTTCATAGCCTAGTTCATTCGTAATAATTGATTGAAAAATCCAAAATGATAGGAATTCTCTGTCATCAAATAATTCTATAGCCTCCCAAATAGTATTATCCCAATACTTAAACTTTTCAAACAACCCCTTACTACTTAAATAGGCTAACAGAAAAAAGTCCTTTCTACGTAAGTTTGAAAAAGTCTCAATATCTATTCTTAAATCAGAATAATATAGTCCTAGTTCGTGAAAACTAAGCAAGTCGTGTTTATTGAGAAAATATATGATTTCAGACTGATCCAACATTTCATTTCTAAGGATAGGCTCCCACATCTTTATAATCCTAATAATAACATCTTCAGTCAGAGGTGAATTCCTTTCATATGAAGGTATAACCTCATTCAAACTTTCTTGAACAATAAAATTCATTGAAGGACTATTCTTAAACTTCATTGATTCTTTTATTACCATAATCAAAAGTTGTTTTTTCATTTTTTTAGAAAATACTCGGAATTGACTAGATAAGTATTGGTAAAAATCAGATGATTGATCTGACTCAATAATCTCTGATATTAATTCCTCTGATTTACTAGTAAACAGCAGATCTAACTCAATTTTTGTTCGGTTACTCGTTTGTTCATATAATAAATATTCTAACTTATTCTTTTTGAAACTTAATGGATAATCTGAATTATCTGAACTCTGAATTTCAGATAATTGTTCTTTTAGCGTATGACCTATACTTATTATGTCCTGAAAATCTGACTCTTCTGATTTCTCCACCTTAATTGGTTCACCTTTAAGCAGATTCATATATAAATCTGGATAAAATAAATAAGCATAAATCACTAGTAATTGCTGTTCAACCTGAACATGGTCCAACTTTCCTCTTGTAAAGAACTCTTGATTGACATAATCATTAAAGTGTTCTCTATCTCGTAAATTCTTCTGATCAGAACTTATTCTTTTTTTAAACTCATTAGAAAGCCCTATATTAAATTTATCTTCTAGAACACTAAAATAGTTATTCCATATTTTAGATGGATGCAAATCAAATGGTAGTTCAACTTGTCTATCAATTATTTTTGATAAATAATTATCGTCACTTTTATGAACCTTTGTAATATCACCAACAAAAACAATAGGCAACTTTCCATTTATCAAACTGAAAAGTTTATAACTTTCTTCCTGTTGCTTTTCAGACATTCTATCAAAATCATCAATAACTAAGACTTTCGAAAACTTTGGTAATTGACTTAGTAAAAAACAATAAAATTCATCCGATTTTTTCTTAAAGACTTGCCATACAGCAACTATTAATGCTACTACTCCACCTAATCTCAAAATCAGAGACTTTGAGCCACCAAAATAATTACTCAACCCAATATCAACAACATTAGTCATCAGAATTGATACAGCCACTAGAAGGATAATACCTAATCTTATAGCCCAGTATAAAAGAGGGTGTAATTTTGAAAATGCAATCTCGATAGTTGAACGAGTATCAGATAACCTCCAAAAATCAATGGTAATAAGTTTATTTTGGGAACCTCTCTTCACTTCTTTTAAAAATTCCGACTTACCAGATCCCCAACTACCATTTAAAAAATATGTTTTATTATCATTGAGCAATTCAGCAAAATTTTTCGCTGCAACTGTGGTATCAATGTGCTCTAATTTAATGAAATCATACTCCATACATCACTTTCTCCTTAGATGAACATATCTTGCAAGAGTTTCTTTTTCAGAGTCTCAAGCTGAGTTATTTTTTCTCGATAAGAAGTGATAAGTTGGTCAAGTTTTGAGAAATAGGAGCCGATGGCTTGTTGTTCTTTTACTGTCGGTACTGCAAGCTTATAAGTAATAAGGTTTTTATAGTACAACCTAACACGCGTACCACCTAGTTTTTGCATAGTTGAAAATCTTAAAAATAACCTAGAGTTATTCAGATGATAAAGTAGAAAATCAATATCAGAATTATCATTATTAATAAAAACAGGATATTCTTTAGAAACCAAAACATCAGTTTCAAAATTATTCTTATTAAATTTAAAAATAGAATCATCTGACATATGACGATATGTGACATAGCCAATTGGAACTCTATGAAAATCAAGTGTCAAATCTATTCCAGTCCTTCCACCTTCAAAATAATCATTCTGTAAATAAAGACCTTTTCTAGAAGAAGTTGCAATTGGAAAACCTGATACACCTGATATTATCTCGTCATAACTTTCTATCAATGTTCCTAAGTTAACTACTTCCCACTCACCTTCAAATCCATCCAAACGAATCTCAGGAACTGCCTCTCCATCTTTTGGAAACATCTTGGAAAGCATAGTCGCCTTGAGAGATTGGTAGTTAGCAAGATTGTTCTTGTAGCTAGCCAAAAGGTCATCAAGGGTACGGAAAAGTGAGCCGATGGCGGATTGTTCGTCTAATGATGCAGGTAAAGAAATCTTGAGATTTGACAAAGATTTTTGACTAATTCCTTTTGCAGTTCCTCCACTTGACAAAGAAGTTAATTCATTAAATATTTTTGGGCTACGTAATAAAGTGGCTAAAAAATCCTCTCTAATTAAATGATGTTTAACTTCAAAGGCAATCGTACGTTGACTTAGAATATACAAAGCATCATTAGGAATCTGTGCAACATTTCCCATTGGTGCTTCAGTAGTAAAAACAACTTGCCCTTTATGAAGATTATTATCTCCCATCCATCGATTATACAATTCTTGATCTCCATAATTTGCATCAGCATTGAAATCAATATAGCCGTTTTTCACATTTAAAGCTGATAAAGCTAGAAAACCTGTATCGCTCCAACTTAAACCTAATTTTTTAGGTGTTCTCCCTCTGTAATCTAATATTTTTTCTATATTAGATAATAGAGGTCTTTTAATCCAATCATTTTTCTCTTTGCCAAAAACAAATTTAGGGGTCATTTTTCTCCTCAACACTTACAAATTTTCATCTAAAAATTGTTTTAATTTTTCACGTAATTCATTATCTAGAATTTCTTTTTTTATATCTTCATCAAAACTATTATATTTTGTTTTCAAATCATATCTAAAAAGTAATGTAAAATAAATAGCTATTTGAATCGCAGAACCAATAAGTAAGAGAAAAATAAAAAACAGGAACAGTATATAAATTTTACCTACCCAATTATAGATATTTTCATTAAAAAAAGAAAATATAACGATAATAAAACTAGATATAAAGCCTCTATTAACTATTGACACTAGTCTCTTATACTCTTTAAACTTAAGTTTTGATATAAGGGAATTTGTATTTGAACTTAATAGAAAACTGTATAAAGAAAAGTAAATACCAATAAAAACTGTTGAGATAGTCACTAAATTCGTATTATTTGTATAGGCATTTTTGTAAAACCAATCATATAACTCTAAATAATTTCCTAAAAAAAGAGACACTGCAACAATTAACACAATTATGGTCGATAAACTCCACCAAAAATATTTATCAATAAATTTAAGCATGACAACATCTCCTTTCTAGTTTTGGATTTTTATATGCTATTTTCAGTTACAATATCAAATTCACTCTCATCAACAGATAACAAAGAACCAAATGAAAGATAATGAACATCCTTAATACGATTCTGATCGTCATAATAATGCGATGTCATTAGATTAGCTAATTTTTCAAAATCATCAGTCTTTGAAGATGTCTTTTCCTGAATATAGAACCCATCTTTTTTTAAATCTATTTCAGAAGGTTCATGTGTTTCTGGATTTAAAAATTCAACTTTAGCTGATATTAAGTTATCATCTTCTGAGTTTAATAAATTCAAAATTCTATAAATACGTTCTATATCCATTTCTCTCTTATACCAACTTTTTTTAAATGCTACAGTAGTAGTATTTATATCTAATTCTTCAGAAACTTCAATCATATTACCAAATAATTTTTCTAATAGAGTTTTATTGCTATCGTTGATATTTGGAAACAAATTTGACAATTGAAAACCTTCATTTTTAATTTGAATCACGATTGATTTGATACTCTCAGAAGCTTCTATTAAAGGTTTTAAACTATCTGTTTTCAAAGGCTCGAATTTCACCGAATATTTAACATTAGGAACTTTACTCTTTATAAAACTTGATAAGTACTCCCCAATTTGATTGATTGAAGGACCCAAAAATTTTCTTTCCATCAAAAAGAGATGTGAAGTAGGAATAACTAAACAAACACTAGGTTCGAAAAGGTCTCCATCAATTTGTTTAATTTCTTCTTCACCTATTTTTCCCTCATATGGTTTTTCACTACGATATTTACCAATCCAAACTGTTCTATTTCTAGGAAGGTATTCGTACCCTTCTAATGATGATCCATTTGTTACATGATGTAATGGAATTCTACTATTATTCATAAACATCGTATGCTGACTCCCTAACTTTACAGTTCTTTCTATAGGAGAAGATACTCGAATTATATCAATTAATTTAGACAAATCATAATTTGTCTTTTCACCATTTCGACACAAAAAAACATTAAAATATTGAATTTTCATTTCCATTAATCTCCAATTATTTTACAATCTCCAAATTATTATTGTTATAATCTATACATCCTTCTATCTCAACATTTGGAACAAAAACATTGAAATTCAATTCTTCATTTTGCTCACAACTACTTCTTATATGAATACCTCTTGGTATTTTCTCCTCAGAATTACAGTATATTAAATCAGCTCTGTATTTTACTACTGCATCTGGGGTTTTATTTTCAATTTGATATACAATAAAGTTCTCAAAGTAGCTTTGATTATGCCCCCATTTGGCAGTATGATGATTACCCTGATTTGACCATTTAGTTTGCTTATATATATTTTTATTGTTCTTCTTACTAGTGTTAAAACGAGTACCCTTAAAAAGCTGTCTACCTAAAATATGGCCAGCGTCAAATCCTGTTTTTTTGAATGGCGACGTCCCTTTTGGACCTCTTCCCTCTATCGTTTTTATTGATATAATGCCATTTCCCCCAGTTGGCAGATTGTCATTAGTATCAAAATTTTTCGGATGTCCAATGTCTAAATTAGAAAAATATTCCTTGTTAATCGAGTTATCCATAACAAATGAACCCATGCAATATTTCAACTCTTTTTCTGACTCTACACCTAACTCTTTTAGCATATCATCTGTAAAAAAATCAGCAAATAGTTCTTCTTTTGGAAATTGACTCATAATTTTCTCCTCCTACCTCCCCACTCTCAATGGTTCAATGACCTCTTCGATGAGTTTGGTGTAGGCTTCTTTGATGTGTTTTTTGTAGCTGAGCGGGTTGAGGGCATCAGCTGTTTCTGCTTTGTAGTCTTTGTAGCGTTGGCTCTTGGTGAGCTGGCTTTCTCCAGATTGCTTCTTAGCACCCTTGCGATAGTGTTGGACATAGTAACGAAGTTCATCGATTCCGACATACCATTCTCTGGCAAAGCGTTTGAGATGGTCGTCGATAATGGCTTCAATCATAGTGTCCAAGACACCAGTGATAGATTGTCCTTGGTAATCTTTAGGATTGGCTTGGACTTCTTTCCACAGGTTTCGGATGATTTCGGCTAGTTTAGGATTGGTGCGTTCCAGACTCTGGATGTAGTTATCAACCGTTTCGATATCCTTGTCACTGAGGGCCTGTGGACTATCCTCTTCCTGCTGGATCATACTTTGAATCAGGGTCAGGATGTAAGCATAGTTAATCTCGTCGACTTGGACGGATTCCAGTTCGTAGTGGATGTCAAAGAGATTATCATCACCATCGTCTTCAGCTCGGCTTTTGAGCTCTGCTAGGATATTTTGATAGATTCCTAGATAGGTTTCGAGCATTTCATCTGAAAGCCCCGTCTCTGCATAGATAGCCGCTTCATCGTATTCGCTATAGACACGAATAGATGCCAGATATTTGTCAAAGGTTTGGTAAGCCTTGGCAATGCGACGGAGTTGTGGGCTAGTAGCCTGCTCAATCGTGATGATATAGTTTTCCACATCTTCCACTTTTACTTGGAAGTCTATCCAGGCTTGGATAAAGTTAGCTTTTTCTTCTGCCCAGTCTGGGGCAGTGACGTCATTTTCACCACCGTTTGAGTAGAGTCTAAGGGCGTTATCCACAGCCTCTTTAAAGGCCTCAGGTCTTTGGAAGGTAATGATATGGCCATAACGCTTTTTACTGTCGAAGATGCGGTTGGTGCGGCTAAAGGCTTGAATCAAATCCTGTGGACGCATGGGCTTACGATCGATAAAGAGAGTGGATAGACAAGGGGCATCAAAACCGGTCAAAAGACGGTCTACAACGATGACCAAATCCAACTGCTCTTTACGAGGAATGTATTTGTCTAACTTTCTAGCTAAACGATTATTGATATCCGTGTTAAAGCCACGTAAATCAGCCATATTAAAATGCGTCCCATACTCTTGATTGTAGTCGTCCATGACCTGCTTCATGTGCTCTTGGTAGCCGATAGATTCTTCTTCATTTTCCGACACGGAGTAAGTGACCGTCACCTTTGGAAAGTCAAGTAGCACGCGCTGAGCTCGATCTGACACCTTGACACGTTCCTGTCCTGCCTTGATACTCTTGAGCAGATTGTAATAGGCCTGAGCCTGTGGAATGGACTTAACGGTTAAGATGGCCTCGTAGGTCTTGCCCTCACCATTTGGGAAGCCCAACTGTTGATAACTTTTGTTTAGGATAGCATCCAAGACTTCTAGCATGTGCTCTTTATCTTCATAGACAGAGTCAGGAAGGTCTTCTTCAGGAATCGGCGAAATAATGGTATTTCGATAATCCACCTTAAAGCCCAGAACTGCCCCGTCATGGATGGCTTCTTTAACCGTATACTCATGGAGGCGTTCGCCATATTGTTGGTGGGTGATTTGTGCCAAATCACCTAATTGCTTGCGTTTATTTTCCTTGAAAATCGGTGTGCCTGTGAATCCATACCAGAGCGAATTGTGGAAAAAGCCCTTGATGTCTTTTTGGGTCTGAGGCGTGACCGCACGGTGACATTCATCCACAACGAAAGCCACACGGAGGTCCTTGATTTTCTCCGAATCCTTTTGATATTTACCTTCTTGGAACTTACGCATCATGGTTGTGATTTTCTGGATAGTCGTCACAATCACACGCTTATCATTTCCTGCCAAACGCTTAACCAAATCATGGGTATTGTCCGTTTCGTCAATATCAATGACATCATTAGCGGCGTAGGAAAGAAAGGACGAAGTCGTTTGCTGGTCAAGGTCCCTACGGTCCACGACGAAAATCGTCTTTTGAATGGCTGGAATCTGCAAGAGGTTGCGAGCCACCTTGTAGGAGGTTAGGGTCTTACCAGAACCTGTGGTATGCCAGATATATCCTGATTCCTGTCGGCGAGAGGCATCTTGAACAGACTCGATGGCATGAATTTGATAGGGACGTAAGAGGATGAGGGCTTTTTTACTATCATCAATAACGGAGTACTGCATCACCATCTGATGGGCACGTGGAATAGACAGGACCTCATGGGCAAAGTCCATGAGACTGGTCATGGGTTTATTATCTTTATCCACCCAAGATGTCAAGAATTGTTTATTGAGTTTATCCTCTCGTGCAGCTGCGATATAACGTGTATCCACCTTATTAGTCACAACAAACATCTGAAGGGCAGAATAGATGCCACGTAACTTTCCTTCACGGTCATACTTTTTGATTTGATGAAAGGCATCCAAAAAGGCCACACGAGGACTCTTGAGCTCGATATGGATAAGAGGAAGTCCATTAATCATCAGCGTCGTATCTAAACGACGGTCCTGATCTTGTGGGTAGGCCTTGTCACGTTCTACTTGATTAACCACCTCGTAACTGGATTTTCCAGCAGCAATATTATCACGCCAGATGACAGAAAGTCGGATAGTCCCAAGGCTAGCATCTTCACGCTGTACCTCGACTTTAGCAATACCATTTTCACCCGCCAACCACTTAGCAGCTTCATAATAGTTAATGAAGTTAAGCTGGTTCTTGATTTGGCGCTTCTCCTGCTCAGTCAAGGGATGGTCAGCTAGTAGGGCAACGTTATTTTGCGCTAACTTTTCAAAAAAGTTGTCCCATAATTGACCTTCATTTTTTAAGTCTGGGCGATAGGTCCACTGGCTCTCACCAGAGGTTAATTGCTCGATTAATTGACGTTCTATCTCAAGTTCTGGAGTAACAGGTGGCATGACTTATCCTTTCAATATTGTCGTAATCCCTTACATTATAGCATTTTCACGGGTTCTTTCATAGTTTTGGGAAAATTCAAACAAAAAAACACGGGAAGTCCGTGTTGATCGTTTTAGAATAGCAAATAGTAATTGTTATGAAAGTACGTTCCCTTCCCTAAACTTACTTCACATGGGAATCAAGTGGGACTACTGCCAATGTCTTACCTAGACTAGCCAGGATTTTAAGAACCGTATCTAACTGAGGTGCTGTTTTCCCTGTCTCCATACGTGCGATAACAGGTTGTTTGACACCACTTAGCTCTTCAAGTTTCTTTTGGGAAATGCCTTGTTTTTTACGAGCATCAATAATCTCAAGCATCAGTGCGACACGGAGTTCACTCGCCGCAATTTCCTCTTTAGTGAAAATAGTTTTCTGTAAATCATCCCAACTACTTCCAATTGCTGGATTCTTTTCTCGAGCCATCTTACAATCCTCGCTTTCTAATATCATCTAAAGCTTTTTGAGCCTTCATCAGCTCACGTCTTGGAGTCTTTTGTGTCTTTTTCACAAAATTATGAAGTAAAATAAAACCATCATCTAGCCATGCTGCAAATAAAATTCTATCTCTCAAGGGTCTTAGTTCCCAAATCTCTCCTTCCAAATGTTTAATGAATGGTTCACCAATCATGGTTCCTCTATTTTTTAACATAGTCAGGTAGTCTTGAATTTTATGTAATTTGATTCTAGAATCTTTGCTTGAATTTATGGATAATGTTTCAATATACTCTCTAACAGGTTCATGTCCATTTCTATCTTTATAAAAATGAATAGGATACATACAAATCTCTCTTCCTTTATTATAACTTATAAGTACTTACGTGTAAATACTTATAAGTTATTATTTTAAAATATCACTATTTAAATTTATATTCGTAAAAGGTTAGGAAAAATGATAAAAAGCCACCTATAGTGGCTCATAATGTATATTATTTATGATCTAGACATGGCAAAAATACGAGTAAGCGACCAAATTTTGTAGCCCTTTCCATCTGGAAAAGGTTTATCGGAAACTTTTTATTCCTCCCTATAAATCGTAAACCCTGTAGCTTGTTGGTTAGCCATGATGGTCATGTCTGAAATCTGGACACGTCTTGGTTGCTTAGTGACATAAAGGACTGCATCCGCAATATCTTGAGCCTGGAGGGCTTCTAAACCTTGATAGACTTTGGCTGCCTTGTCCTTATCACCGTGAAAGCGAACTTGTGAAAAGTCGGTCTCAACGATACCAGGCTGAATGGTTGTCACCTTGATATCTGTGGCAATGGTATCGATACGCAAGCCATCGCTGAAAGTTTTCACTGCAGCCTTGGTAGCTGAATAAACGGCTGCCCCTGCGTAGGCATAGATGCCCGCCGTAGAGCCCATATTGATGATATGGCCCTCATTGGCAGCTACCATGCTTGGCAAAATCTGACGTGTCACCATCATCAAGCCCTTGACATTGGTGTCGAGCATGGTCAGCAGATCCCACTCTTCATAATCTTGATAGGCTGTTAGGCCTAGTGCCAGGCCTGCATTATTGACCAAGACATGGACTTGCCCCACACTTTTGAGAATGACTTGGCAAACATCCTTGACCATGTTCATATCGGTAACATCCAGTGCAAAAGTCCAAACTTTTTGATTGGGATAGGTTGCTTGGAGCTCTTCTTTCAAGGCTTGAAGACGCTCCACACGGCGACCTGTTAGGATGAGATTTTCTCCCTCTTTAGCAAAGGCACGCGCCGTTGCTTCGCCAATTCCTGATGTTGCTCCTGTAATAAGTACGTTTTTAGGCATGATATCCTCCACTCCTATAGTCTAGCTGCCCCTAATCGCTGTTCGTTAATTCACTCAACTTCTTGATAAAATCAGGAAGTTCAAGCTTGGGCAGGGTAGATTTTTTATTTCCTGACTTCCAAAATATCCAGAGTAACTGGTTGAAACCGTCTTGCAAGACCTTCTTTTGTTTGTCCGAGAGATTGCCAAATTCTTGCAACAACTGACCTAGCTTAGGGAGAGTTTTGATACTAATATCGTCTAGACTCTCAATTCCAGAATCAAGAATGGTATCAAAGAATAAATCACAGACCTGCTTGAGTTCTTGATTTGGCAAGGTCTCAATCCATTCTTGGAAGGTTTCTTCCAAACGTTGACTCAACTCTGTTGGCTGGTCCTCATAAACAAAATCATTTGCCACTAAATCAACCTCCCAAGTAAAGGCGTTATGTTGAGCAAATCCAATGCCTTCTGCTGCGACTAGCTGGGCAGGCCTATCCCAATAGAGCATAACCCCCACAACGGAATCTTGAGGTCTGATAACAGTCATCTTGGCTTTCAAACCTTGGTAGGAAGGCTTCTCTAAGAGGGGCTTCATCAATCCCGGAGAATCCAGAAGCAATAGCTCTGCTATTTGCTCACGTAGAGCAGTCGAGCTTTGAACAGCCGAATAGAGGGCAAGATTACCACCCTTGGAATGTCCAGAAACAGCGATATGGCCACTGAGTTTTGGCAAGTGCTCAGACAGAAAGGCAATAGCTGAGCGATGGGCTGGAATTTCCCGACTGTAGGTCAGCTGAAAATCCTCCTTCCAGCCAATGACGCTATCATCTGTCCCACGAAAAACAATCTGCTGGTAGTCCAGTTCAGGCAGGCTAAAAATCATGGCTGCAAACTGCTTTTCGACTTCCTTGTCCAAGACACTACAGTAGTCACTTAGATTAAGTCCAGCGAAACGCTTCGACCTGACCATGGCTTCAGCCAAATCTACCCGTTCCTTAGTCACCATGAAGGTATACTCAGGATTTAGCTCTTTACCCTCGGCATAGTCATGTAAATTGATGGTTTTCTGTAAATCACTTGCTGTGAGGCATTTTTCATAAGTCAGGTAGCCAATTTCATTGATGCAAACTTTATCCAAGATATTAAGTGGCTCTTGGTCAAAAGGCATATCCTTAACCTTTTCAAGATAATCGATTAGATTGGACATAGTAATCTCCTTGAAGTCTTTCTTACTTTGATTTTACTAGAATTTTCAAAAAATTGTTAGTGAAAAATGTGATATGATAAGAGAGATTATTTATTAGGAAAAGGAAGCTTATGACTATTTCACGATTTTACCGTATTTTACTAGCTCTTTGTGGACTAGTGGGAGTCTCTATCCAAATCCATGATGATGGTTGGGGCATGTTGCTCTACTACACTGTTTTGTCCAATATCCTCGTCTTTTCTAGTTTGATTTTCTTTATCATCTATGACTTCAAAAAAGGGGATGCGACGACTAACACAAAACTCTTGCGTTACAAGGGTGGCGTAACCATGGCCATCCTCATCACTGGAGTTATCTACCACATCCTCTTGGCTCCTATTACAGAACCTGAGAAATTCTGGACTCTCCGCAATTTCTTGGTTCACTATATTGTCCCTTGGGGATTGGTGCTTGATACCCTCATTTTCGATGCCAAGAAAGCCTACCGTCTCCGTGAACCAATTTACTGGTCGGTGGTCCCTCTGTCTTACTTTGCCTTTGCCCTTCTAAATGGCTTGGTTCTAAAACTCCCAATCCCAGGTGCCAAAGATAGCCCCTTCGCCTACTTCTTTATCAATGTTAATAAATTTGGCTGGAACAAGGTCTTGGTAAATGTCCTAGTTATCAGTGCCGGGTATATCGCTGTCGGCTATCTCTTGTACCTCTTGAAAAAATTTATCGGTCGTAAACCAGCATAAAACACAAACTGAGCTCCCAAACGGAACTCAGTTTTTTCTATTGTAATAAACCAAATTTCTCAAAAGCCTTGTAGAGACCATCAGCTTCAACATCGTCTGTGATTAGGTCTGCCATAGCTAAGATTTCCGGCCCACCATTTCCCATGGCAACCCCAACCTCACAGTATTCCAACATAGGGATATCAATCTTGGCATCACCAAAAGCAATGGTTTCCGAACGCTCAGCCCCCAAATGTTCCAAAAGGACATCGATGGCATGGGCCTTGTTAATATCCTTAACACCTAGATCACCAAACAAGGCTGTTTCACCTCGACCTCCCCAAGTATGGGCTTCAAGCTGTGGAAAAGTTTCTTTTGAATCTAGATGGTCCTGATAGGATTCTAAAACGAAACTGACCTTGTTTAGGTCATCACGGTAGAGTTCCCCACCATACTGAAGGCCATGAAGAAAATCTTCTGGTTCCTTACCAGCGACAGACTCTTCTGACTGCCCCTTTTGAATGGCATAAGTCTTAAGTGTCTCACGTGCTCGCTCACGAAAATCAGGACTAGCAAATAGACCATTATTGCTCTCCAGATAAAAGGCCAGATGGCGTTCTGTTAACCAGTCCACAATCTTAGCCGCATCTTCCTTAGAAATCAGCTCATGCATGAGGACTTGGCCATGATGCTCTACATAAGAGCCATTACCACCAATCATCCCATCCAAGCCAATTTCCCATAATTCTGGCTGCATTTCTGCCTTGCTACGTCCGGTACAAACATAGACCAGATGCCCCTTTTCACGCGCCTGACGAATTGCCTTTACTGCTGACTCTGGAATGCGGTTATGATAATCCACCAATGTCCCATCAACATCTAGAAAAATAAGTTTTGACATGTTCTCACCTCGAGTCTTCTTTTACTTTATTATACCCTGATACTGCTCCAAGAGATAATACTTTCCTCAGACAAACTGATACTATCCTACGATAATATTGTCTCCAATCCAAAGCATTGCCATTTCTCCTGAAAGAAGCTATGATGAAGATATGAATGATTTAAAAACACTACTGAATCACCTGTCCTATAAATTAGCAGCCTATGATGCCCAAGGAAACTTTCTCTACGACAACGGTGGCGCTGACGGTAGTTTCTTCCCCCGTGAGCCTGAAAATCTGCCCGATTGGATCATGTCTGAAGTTCTAGCATCTCCTACCAAAGAAAGAAGTTATCAGATTCCAACAGACAGTTTTGATCAAGTCCTCATCCAGACCTACCAAGCTGCTATCGACAACGAAGGAAAGGTCCTAGGATTTTGGGAGACTATTTATGATTTGAAGCAACCTCTCAAGACCTATCTGGATAACTCTGCTCAAGCTCTTGTCGCCTGGTCTGATGCCACTAGTGGCGCTAGTTTCAAGGAAGAAACTGACTTTTAAGCTAAATTTCTTGCTTTAATAAATGAAAAATTCACTTAATTCAAGGCTAGCTCAAAACACCTTTATTCATAAAATGTGCCTAAGTCAGCACTACAAAGGCTTTTTGGAAATCAGTCACTTTAATATCTCTCACAGAATTTATAAACATTCTATTTTGCATTTTTGCGCTATTTAAGGTAGAATGGGAGTAATGAGAAAAAGAATAAAACCGATCGTTGTTTACGTGGTTCTAGCTCTTTTAGGATTAGCATTAGTTATTGCAAATATTCACAATACGTCCAAACAACAGGCGCATCTTCAAAACGTGAAATCTGCTATTCCTTATGCTACTACACCAAAAACAACAACCAGTAGTACATCTAGCAGTTCCGACGAGGAGCTGATACTCAATCCCATTATCGACCTTTCAGGGTGGCAACTACCTCAGGATATCGATTACGATGTCTTGTCAAATCATATTTCTGGTGCTATCGTCCGCGTCTTCGGTGGATCACTGATTAGTAAGGATAGCAATGCCGCTAGTTCGAATGGGGTCGACAAATCTTTTAAAACACATATTAAAGAACTCAAAAAACGTGACGTTCCAGTTGCCGTCTATTCCTACGCTCAAGGTACTTCTGTCAAGGAGATGAAGGAAGAAGCTCGTATTTTCTACAAAAATGCTTCTCCATACAAACCGACTTATTACTGGATTGACGTCGAAGAGGAAACCATGTCTAACATGGAGCAAGGTGTCCAAGCCTTTCTCGCTGAGCTCAAACGACTTGGAGCTGAAAATGTTGGTCTCTATATTGGTGCTTATTTCATGCTCGAGCAAGAAGTTTCAACTAAAAACTTCGACGCTGTTTGGATTCCAGCCTACGGTACCGATTCTGGTTATTACGAGGCTTTACCAAACACTGAAATCGACTATGACCTTCACCAGTATACGTCTCAAGGAAGCCTTCCAGGTTTCGACAACATCCTAGATCTTAACCAAATCAATCCAGAGAAAAACAAACGTAAAACCTTTGAAAAACTCTTTGGTAAGATTAAGCAAAAACCAACTAAAAATAAGAAGACTACTTCGACAAGTTCATCTAGTAGTCAGTAAAAACCAGTGTCTAAGGCACTGGTTTTCTTCGGCTCCTTGTCAACTGTAGTGGGTGACGAAAAGCTAACATCTAGAGAGGACCTGATAGGTCTTCTCTTTTTTTATGTTCAGAGTGATGAAGACACGTTTCTTAAAGTTGATGAAGTTTCTAAAACCGAAGCCCAACCGTTTGATGTCTTTAATCAACTTGTTAGTAGCTTCCAGTTTTGCGTTTGAATAGTCTGTTTCTAGTGCGTTTTGGATGTATTGCTTATGTCTAAGAAAAGTCCTAAAGACAGTTTGAAAGTAGTGATTGATCTTGCTCCTATTTTCCTCTATCAGCCCAAAGAACTCATCTACTCTCTTCTCCTGAAAGTGAAAAAGCAAGAGCTGATAAAGTGTATAGTAGTCGGTAAGCTCTTCTGAAAAGTCTAGTGTCTTCGCAACGACTTCATGTGGTGCTAAAGTTTGACGGAAAGTCTTTGAATAGAAAGAGTTGAGAGATAACTTACAGCTGTCCTTTTGGAAGAGTCGCCAGTGATTTTTCAAGGCTCGATAGGGGAGTGATTTCTTATCAAACTGGTTCATAATTGCAATTCTTGTCTTTAAAAAGGCTCGACTAAGGTGCTGGATGATGTGGAAACGATCAAGAACGATTTTTGCGTTTGGAAAGAGTCTGCGGGCTAGTGGGATGTAGGCTCCAGACATATCTATCGTGATAAACTGCACCTTTTGGCGAGCTTTTAATGGATACTTCAAAAAGTAGTTTCGTATAGAGGTTTGGCAGCGATTATCAAGGATGGTTATGAGTTTGTTTGTCTCATAGTTCTGAGCCACAAAAGCCAATTCCCCTTTCTTGAAACCAAACTCATCCCAGGACATGACCCTTGGGAGTTTGTCAAAATGTTCCTTGAAAGTAAACTGATCAAGCTTACGATAGACGGTAGAGGTCGACACACGAAGTCTTCTGGCAATATCTGTTAGTGACATCTTCTCAGTTAGGAGTTGTGCAACTTTTTGACGGACTAGATTTGAGATTTGGCAGTTTTTCTCAACGATAGATGTCTTAGCTACCGTGACTCTCTTACAACTTTTACACTGGAAACGGCGTTTCTTCAGACGTAGCAGTGTAGGCGTTCCAGCTTGTTCGAGAAGAGGAATTTTAGAAGGCTTTTGAAAGTCATAATTGATCATCTTTCCTTGGCAGTGAGGACATGATGGTGCAGGGTAATCAAGTTTTGCTTGAATCTCGATATGAGTGTCAGTTTCAAAAACAAGTGAAATCTTGATATTTTGGTCTTTAATTCCGATTAATTCTGTGGTATTCTTAATAGGTCTCATAAGTTCTTCCTAATGGTAGTTTCGTCGCTTTTCATTATAGTTCTTATGGGACTTTTTGTGTACACTTAAAAAGCTCTATAATCTCTACAGTGGTTTTACCCACTACAGAAATTATAGAGCCTTTTCTTCTTGTCAAATTGGTTTAGGCGTGTTCGGACGAATGTGTTATAATGGATGGTAGAAATGTATAACTTTAAAAGGAGATATGACAATGGCTAAGAAAGGCAAAGTCAAGAAGACCTTGGTTGACCAAATTCTTGATAAAGCTAATATTGACCATGATAGCTTATCCTTCAATGGTTTAGAAGGAGAGCTTCCAGAAGATGTGGCGCGTGAGAGCATTTATAAAACCCTCGCCCTTAAGGGAGATAAGACAGGACCAGTCATCGGCATCGTCCCTATCACCGAACACCTGTCTGAAAAGAAATTAGCTAAAATTTCAGGGAACAAGAAAGTTCAAATGATTCCACAAAAGGATCTCCAAAAAACAACTGGCTATGTTCACGGAGCTAACAACCCAGTGGGAATTCGCCAAAAGCACAATTTCCCTATTTATATCGATCAATCTGCCCAAGAAGCTGGCTTCCTTATTGTCTCAGCGGGGGAAATTGGGCGTTCTATCCGTATCAATAGTCAAGATCTTGCTGATTTTGTTAATGCTGAATTTGCTGATATTAAGGAGTAATCATGAAACTGTATTTTGTACGTCACGGTAAAACCGAGTGGAACTTGGAAGGCCGACTTCAAGGCGCAAAGGGAGACTCGCCTTTGCTTAAAGAATCTATCGAACAAGTACGTGAGTTAGGTCACTATCTCAGTGACACACATTTTGACTTGATCTTCTCAAGTGACCTACCACGTGCTAAAAAAACCACTGAACTCATCATGGAGTCTCAAAAGCCTAAAGCTAAAGTTACCTACACTAAAGCTCTGCGTGAATGGCAACTTGGTAAACTGGAAGGGCAAAAAATTGCACTCGTTCAGGCCATCTATCCAAAAGAAATGGATGCTTTCCGTCATAACCTAGCCAACTTCCGTGCTAATGACTTCCAAGCTGAGTCTGTCTACCAGACAACCAAACGTGTGGCCGAATTTATTAAAACACTTAAAGATAGTGATGCTAAAAATGTCCTCATCGTCGGTCACGGAGCTAACTTAACGGCTTCTATCCGTACACTCCTTGGTTTTGAACCTGGTCTTCTTCGTAAGGCAGGAGGTCTTGACAATGCTTCTGTCACTATTCTCGAAACCAATGATTTCGAGCACTTCACTCTTAAATGTTGGAATGATACATCTTATATGGATGAACAAAACAAGATCAGCTAAATCATCGACTGACTTCATAAGACAAGCGATCCTGAACAAGGGTCGCTTTTTTGCACTCAAAAAGCCCTTAAAGCCTACTACTTCAAGAGCTTCACTTCCATTATTTCTTCCCTCTCTATAAATAAAACGGCCACACGAGGCCGCTTTATTATCTTCCATATTTCATACGAAGGATTTTTTCCTGGTTCGCATTCAAACGAAGAAGGATAACCACTTTATCAATACTCATATTGCTCTCAAGAAGACGTTCAGCCGCCATCATAAGACCATTATTGATACCTAGTTGAAGGACTGGATTTTCATTATCATTGATATCAAAGATATATTTGTTATTTGGAAGGTCGAAAAGGACTTTTACCGCTCCAAAGAGTTGCTCAAAACTATCGATTTCCAAGTCGAAGACTGGCTTAGTACCTGGTTTAAGGCTACGGCCACGGTGGTTAAACCACATAGAATGCCAACCACCATTGAAGGCACCCATAACATCATTGTCATAAGAATCTCCAACGTAGAGCGTCGTCGATGGATTCATGTCAAATTGCTCAGCTGCAAGGTTGAAGATTTCCTTCTCAGGTTTTTGGAAACCTGTCGCCTGACTGACGATGACACGCTTAGGATCCACGTAATCATAAAGTCCCAACTTCTTCACCTTCTTAAGTTGGTGCTCTGTCGGACCATTGGTAATAATCCCCATAGGCACATTTTTTTCCTTGAGGAAATCAAGGGTCATGCGCATCTCTTCAAGCATGGTGATATTTTCCAACTCATGCTCGTAAACCTCTTGGAAATGGTTACCCGTTTCTTCATCAATTTCACGGTAGCCAAACTCCAAAAGCGTCTCTTTACAGCGCCAAAAACGGAAATACTCGGTTGTCCACTCTCCAGCCATTACACGTGGAAAACCAACATCAGAATAGTGGCGGAAACGAATGTAGGCTTGATTCATGTGACTCATATCAAAGTCAGGGAAACATTTTTCCATGGCAATACGATAAGGTGCCTGTTGGTCATAAATAGTATCGTCAACGTCAAAAACAATAGAAGTAATCATCTGTCCGTTCTTTCTTATATCATTCTCTTGACCAAAGTCTTAGACACGTCTGATGTACTAGCGACTAATATGATATCAGTCAGCTTCTAGGTCTAAGCCCGGCAAAAGTTAGCTTTAAGTCAACTGTCTATGGGCAATCTTGCTCGTCTGTTTTTTGACCAGAATACAATTGCCCAAACAGTCTTATTATACCGTTTTTACCCTCTGATTTCAATTTTGGACCCTACTTAAGAGAATATTATTCGTGTTTTGAAGATAGAAAAAGGTTTGGAACAATTTGTCCCAAACCTAAAGCATCTTGTCATATTCAGATACTTATTTAATTTCTTTGAAGGTCATTTTTTGTTTGACTTCACCCTGACCACCTTTGGCAATCTGATAATAGAAGTCTTTTGATGTGAAGTGGTCACCATAAGCAAAGACCTTGTTATACTGCCATTGTGACAATTGATCATCCTCTTTTTTACCAAGAGTCAATGTTGTTTTTGTCACACTGTATTCCCACTTAGCTGTTTGGTCATTATAGGCCTTGTCAAAATCAGTCTGGCTCTTAGCAGCATTAACCACTGTCGTACGATCCTGACTCACAAGCGCCTTGTTCCCACCTTCTTGGAAGGCTACATACATCACACGATTATTAACCTCACCGTTTAGAGTACTTGAGTATTGGTAAACCTTACCAGGTACAACACTATCTAAATGGTGTGTTCCCCAGTAATAGAAAGCACCAAATCCAGCTCCCGTAACCAAGAGACAAGCAAGAACAACACTAATAATGATATTTCTCTTTGACATGTCTTGCCCCTCTCTATTCGTCACCAGTTAGGTCAGAGAAAGTTGCCTCTGAGTCTGTTTCAGTGTGGCTTGAAGAACTTGATGATGAGCGTTCAAGGCTTGATGAGCTTGAACTCATGCGTGTTTCTGTTTGAGAATCATCACTTGATGAAGCCTTAGATTCAGATGATTTTTCAGTGCTTGATGATGAACTTTCTTTTTCTTTGTAAACATCAACGTTGAAAGCCCACTTATCACCCTTATAACTTACCTGAATTTGAGCATATTTTGCTTTGATAAGATCTGACATCTTACTATCACTGTTAAGAGCATCATAAATCTTTTGAGCGAGGGCTTTGGCATTGGCTTCCGTTTTGGCACCATCTTTAGGTCCATCTACAATGTCTTGAGCCTTAGGCGTTTCACCTTGAAGGTAAAGAGCTTTGCTTTCAGTGTCCTTCTTAGCGGTAGCATTTGCACCAGTCTTATCACCTTCATGTGAGAAGAAACTCCATGCAGGGCTACCTGAGCGTTTTTGTCGATAGACTTGTTCGAATTCACTTTGAACCTTATCTTGGAAAACATCATCAGTCAATTCTTTTTCTTTAGAACTTTCTGTACTTGCTTTGCTTTCACTACTGCTTGCTGTTGAGCTTGATGCAGAAGATGATGATGAAGATCCACTTGTTGAGCTTGATGAAGCATCTTTAGATTCTGATGATGTTGAAGATGATTCCTTGCCATCTTTAGAATCTTTAGTGTCTTTGTCGTTGTTATTGTTAGTCGTATTATTTGAGAATGAAACGCTATTGTCAGAATTATCTGGAGCGTAAATCACGGTATTCTTAGAATGGTCATCAGAGACAAAAGTGCTGTTATTGATAATCACTCGGTTGTTATCACCGTAGTAGTTGTTGATAACAATCTTAGAATGTGCACAACGGTAACCATTACCAGTCACATGGTAACCTGCTGGGACATCACCATCACGTTTCAAGATGAGGACGTCACCTGCGAAGATAAGGTCAATATTCTGAATATTGTTATCGTAGGCTAATTTTTCAATAGAAATTCCAGTTGCTTGAGAGATTCCCCACAAGGTATCTCCCCATTGAATCACGTACTGTTGACCATCTAACTGCTGTGGATTGATGTTCTGAGTTGTCAAATTATTTGTAATTTGTTCAGGTGTGCTGGCAATCCAGTTTGTAATATCAGCAGCGTGAGCACTCGTTTGATTTTGATAAAAGCTATCTGCTAACACAGATACCGTAGGCATCCCAATAGGTGCTAGTAAAGCGCCAAGCATCACGGCTTTACTAACATAATTTTTCTTTTTCATCGTATTTCCTCCTTATATCATACGAAACTTACTTTGCTATTGTACACCCTTTTTATTATATTTGTCAATAAATTCTATAACTTTCTAATCAAAGATTAATTCTAGTTAACGATTTGTCCTAAAAATAGACAAATCCTAGCTTTATTTATCTGACATTTAATCATTTGTCCTATCTTTAGAGGGTGATTTATGATACAATAATTACGACTATTTTATGGAGGACTAACATGTCAAATCAACACATGGAAGAATTGAACGATCAACAGATTGTCCGTCGTGAAAAAATGGCGGCCTTGGCTGAACAAGGAATTGATCCTTTTGGTAAGCGATTCGAACGCACAGCTACATCTGGTCAATTAAAAGAAAAATACGCTGACAAAACAAAAGAAGAATTGCACGAAATCAACGAAACTGCTACTATCGCAGGTCGTTTGATGACTAAACGTGGTAAAGGTAAAGTTGGCTTCGCCCACATCCAAGACCGCGATGGTCAAATCCAAATCTACGTACGTAAAGATGCTGTCGGTGAAGAAAACTACGACATCTTCAAGAAAGCTGACCTTGGTGACTTCCTCGGCGTCGAAGGTGAAGTTATGCGTACAGATATGGGAGAACTTTCTATCAAGGCTACTCATATCACGCACTTGTCTAAAGCCCTTCGCCCATTGCCTGAGAAATTCCACGGACTTTCAGACGTTGAAACCATCTACCGTAAACGTTACCTCGATTTGATTTCTAACCGTGAAAGCTTTGACCGCTTTGTCACACGTTCAAAAATCATTTCTGAAATCCGTCGCTACCTCGATGCTCAAGGTTTCCTTGAAGTCGAAACACCTGTTCTTCACAATGAAGCTGGTGGTGCTGCTGCTAAACCTTTCATCACTCACCACAATGCACAAAATATTGATATGGTGCTTCGTATCGCGACTGAGCTCCACCTCAAACGTCTCATTGTTGGTGGTATGGAACGTGTTTACGAAATCGGACGTATCTTCCGTAACGAAGGTATGGATGCCACTCACAACCCTGAGTTCACATCTATCGAAGTTTACCAAGCTTACGCTGACTTCCACGATATCATGAACTTGACTGAAGGTATCATCCAACACGCTGCTAAAGCGGTTAAAGGTGATGGACCAATCAACTACCAAGGAACTGAAATCAAGATCAACGAACCATTCAAACGCATCCACATGGTTGATGCAATCAAGGAAATCACTGGTGTTGACTTCTGGCAAGATATGACTTTGGATGAAGCCAAAGCAATCGCTGCAGAAAAGAACGTTCCAGTTGAAAAACACTACACTGAAGTTGGTCACATCATCAACGCCTTCTTCGAAGAATTCGTTGAAGAAACATTGATTCAACCAACTTTCGTTTACGGTCACCCAGTTGCTGTGTCTCCATTGGCTAAGAAAAACCCTGAAGACCCACGCTTCACTGACCGTTTCGAACTCTTCATCATGACTAAAGAGTACGGAAATGCCTTCACCGAATTGAACGACCCAATCGATCAATTGTCACGTTTCGAAGCACAAGCTGCTGCTAAAGAACTCGGTGACGACGAAGCAACAGGCATCGACTACGACTACGTTGAAGCTCTCGAATACGGTATGCCACCAACAGGTGGACTCGGAATCGGTATCGACCGTCTCTGCATGCTTCTCACTGACACAACAACCATCCGTGATGTCTTGTTGTTCCCAACGATGAAATAAAAAGTGATATCCCATTAGTCAAATAATGGGATATTTTTATATGAGGTATAAACGTGTTCAAAAAACTGAAGTCCCTATTTAAGAAAAAATCAATTGTGGGTGAACAGCCTGAGACAAAGATAGAAGAAAGCCAATTAGACTTTCCCATAGACCGTGCAGATTATTTTTTCGATCACGCACTTGTATTTTATTGTGAAGAAAATAATATCCCTTCAGAAAAACTAAGCCAATCAGACATGCTAGAGATTAGTAAAAGAGCTGCTTTTCATCTCAGTATCTTCGTCGCCTGGCTAGCAAAACATGATTTTCTGAATCCCCAAAGTGATGGATTTAACCTTGAGGATGAACAAAAACTCAAGAATGAAACGATTACGGGTACAGACTATCTCTTTAAACATCTTGATGAAAAACTCTATTCATCTGATATTAGTGACACACTCCTCCCCTTCATCTCTGATTTTTATGAAGATTATATGGATTTCTGTTATACAGTCTTGGTTGATGAAGTTGCCAGAACTGAATTTGACTGGAAAATCTATCACTTAGTTGAAGATGATATTGACGAGATGTTTAGTCAATATAAGACTCCCATCAGATAATATTTAAAAACGCTTCCCTCAATCGAGAGAAGCATTTTCTTATTTCCAAAATTTTGCTTTTGAAGCTGCGACCCAAGCTGACAAACAAGCAAGGGCTACTACGGCATAGATAGCGTATTGTTTCGCAGGATAAATCCATGCTTTGTTTTCTTCATGCCAGCGAGACTTCCAGAGGCCGATGTAATCTCCGGTCATTCCAGGATTTTTAAGGCGCTCCATGTAATTGGCAGGTAGGTTATCAGGCTGATTCATCTGCACGTTAATGATAAAGATAAGCAAAGCAAGCGCAATGACAACTAGGATTGCCAGGGTAATCTTTTTCTTAGCTGTTAGTTGAAATGTTTTCAATTATTTTTCTCCCTCATTTATGAAATAATCTACTCATATAGTTTAGTATAAAAAGGCAATTCTGAAAAGTCCTCTATGACACCAATGTAAGATAAGTCAAAACCTTGCACATCTTCCTCATGGTGCTATAATAAAGATGTCGGTCTGTCTAGAAATAATACACTTTTAGGCAGATATGACTTAGAAAGAGGTGTTTATGACATATTCAAAGAAGGTTTCCCTTTCTGAGGTAAACCAATCCATAGATACACCAAATAATAATCGTTTTTGGCAAAATCTTAAGGCTTTCTTAGGACCTGGGGCTCTTGTGGCAGTGGGTTACATGGATCCAGGGAACTGGATTACCAGTGTCGTCGGTGGGGCGACCTACAAGTATAGTCTGCTTTTTGTCATCTTAATTTCATCTTTAATCGCTATGCAGTTGCAACAAATGGCTGGGAAATTAGGGATTGTGACCCAAATGGACCTGGCCCAAGCGACTGCTTATCACTCGCCCAAATGGTTGCGATACACGCTTTGGGTGATTCTGGAGCTAGCCTTAATGGCGACGGATTTGGCTGAGGTGCTTGGTTCCGCCATTGCTCTTAACCTGCTCTTTGGTATTCCAATTATGGTTGCCATTCTGGTGACAATCCTAGACGTCTTCCTGCTACTGCTCATCATGAAGCTAGGATTCAAAAAAATCGAGGCTATTGTTTCAACCTTGATTTTGACCATCTTGGTTATCTTTGTCTATCTGGTAGCTTTGTCTGAGCCTAGTATTACGGGAATCCTAGAGGGTTATCTCCCTACGCCAGCGCTCTTCGAGCCACATGCTGCTGGACATACCAACCAGTTGACCTTGGCGCTTGGGATTGTGGGTGCGACCGTTATGCCACATAACCTCTACTTGCACTCATCCTTGTCACAGACTCGTAAGGTTGACTATTCTGATGGCAAAGACGTGACTAAGGCTGTCCGTTTCATGACCTGGGATTCTAACATCCAGTTGACTTTGGCTTTTGTGGTTAACTCCCTCCTCTTGATTTTGGGGGCAGCTCTCTTCTTTGGTCATGCTTCTGATATTTCAGCTTTCTCACAGATGTACAATGCTCTTCAGGACTCTAAGATTGCTGGTGCGGTAGCTAGTTCGACACTTTCAACACTCTTTGCCTTGGCGCTCTTGGCTAGTGGTCAAAACTCTACCATTACTGGTACTCTGACTGGCCAAATTGTCATGGAAGGCTTTCTCCACATGAGGTTACCGCAGTGGGTAATTCGTTTATTCACACGTCTCTTCGCCTTGCTACCTGTTATCGTTGTAGCTATTCTCTACGGTGATCAAGAAAAGACTCTGGATCAACTGCTAGTTTATTCACAGGTTTTCCTTTCACTTGCCTTGCCATTCTCTATCTTCCCTTTGATTTACTACACTTCTAAGAAATCACTCATGGGAAAACACGTCAATGCTAAGTGGAATACTTTCCTTGGTTATGCCATCGCTATTGTCCTAACCATTCTCAATCTCAAACTTATCATTGATACGTTTTAAACAAAAATAAGGCCAGCGAAATGCTGACCTTGTTTTAGTTTTTGAAGGCGTCAACGAGAACTTGGAATTCTTCATTGCTAAGGGTAATCCCCTTACCCATCTTGGTATGGTCTGGACTCCATGTACGGATGTCATACTTAGCCGGTGCGCCATTAAAGCTCACACGATTGAGTTCCTTAGTCCAGCCCTTGTCATTCTCAGACAAGACCAGGAGTTTTTCTTCAATTTCAAATGAAAATTCTGCCATTTGCTTACCTCCACTAGCTTTATTCGTTTTTTTCTGTGAAAATTGTGTATTTTAGAAAGAAGTTATCCACAAAATTTCACCTTTCATGCTATAATTATTTTATCAAGAAACGAGGGAAATGACCATGATAAACTTTTTAGAAGCAGTAAAGCATCAGCTTCATCAGTTTGTGGAAACAGGTCACAGCAAACCTGTCCACCTAATGCAAAATCAGCTTATTAACGATATCTATCATGCTATTGCTCATAACCAAATGGTCATGCTGACATCCAATCAGAAGACCTATAAGGGCTACATCAACCATTATGACAGAGAGCGACAAGCCATCTTTATCGAGCAAGATAAGATCATAAGCATGATTGAACTAAAAGAAATCAAACGTCTAAAAATCATATCACAACGAGGTTAAGTTTATCAGTTAACCTCGTTTTATTATGAGGTTGACTATTTCAGAAGTGCTTGTTATAATAAGTTAACTATTAATTTACGAAAGGTTAACTAAAAATGACGCAAAATCGTACACTGTCACTCATACTTCCCGCCTTCGGTGCTGCTATCATTGCCGCACTGGCTCAAATTGTTATTCCTATCGGTGCAGTACCCATTACTCTCCAGACCTTCGCTGTCGGACTTGTTGCTGCCATCCTTAAGCCAAGAGAGGCAACTCTTGCCGCTACCCTCTACCTTATCCTAGGTGCCATTGGTCTACCGGTTTTTGCAGGTGGAGGCGGGGGGCTCCAAGCCTTCTTTGGTCCCTCAGCTGGCTATCTGCTTGCCTACCCATTTTTTGCACTTGTCACATCTGCACTGGCTCATGCTAAGACTCCTATCTGGAAGATCTTTTTGGCTTTTGTTTTGGGAGATGCACTTGTCTTTGTCGGTGGTATCCTTAGCCTGCACTTTCTTGGAAAGATGGGATGGTCTGCAGCTGTAGCAGTCGGTTTGACACCCTTTATCATCCCAGACCTTTTAAAAGGTCTGATTGTCGCTTTGGTGACTAAGCCAGTCTTAAAAGCACTAAAAAATCATAGCTACTTTAACTAAAAAAGATTGAAGACTTTGTTCGTGGGAACAGAATCTTCAATCTTTTTATTTTTCAAAATAAATATCATAGTGCTTTGAACAAGCTGGGTTGAAAGCACTGTGACAATTAGGACAGGCTACTGCCTCTTGATATTCTTCAATAGTCATCTCATGCCGACAAACGCCACAAATAAGGACCTTGTCCTGCTTCAACTGGCAAGGATAAGCTCGAAAATTGTGATTCTCCAAGCTATCATGACACTGATAACAGGCATAATACTTCTGGCACTCAAAGCATTTTAAGGCAACAATATCTAGTGTGGAATGGTAGTGCTGACACCTACTCTGATCATCAACCAGAAGCCCATTGATTTGACTGGTCATTAGGCACGAACAGTTTTACTTGAACCGTCTTTTTGGTAGAGGTTAATCAAACCTTCTTTAGTTGAACGAATCATATCACCAGGTTTAACTTCTTGTGGCACGGTAATTGTAAGAAGTTCCATTGGGTTTGGTGCACGGTCAATTTTGTTACCATTAGCATCGTGAAGGTCTTTGATATCACATTCAAAATGACGGAAGCCTGGTCCGTAGAATTCAACGTGGTCACCTTCGAGAATAACGTTACGTTGACGGATTGTAGCTGTCATAGTGGCTGGATCAAAGTCTACTACTTCACCAACGAATTTGTATTGTGGAATCTTACGACGGGCGCCAAAGAGTTGCTCGTTTTCTGTTGGTGTCTTGTAGTAGAAACCTGTTGCCAATTCACGTTGGGCAACTTTCCAGAGTTCGTTAATCAAATCATCTTTGATGGCGTAGAAGGCTTCTGCACTTTCCATGTAAGCGTCACAAGCAGCCTTGTAGCAGTTAGCAACTGTTGATACATAGTGGACAGATTTCATACGACCTTCGATTTTAAGGCTATCAACGCCATTATCGATAAGGTCTGGGATATTTTCAATCATACACATGTCAACGGCTGACATTGAGTATTCTTCAGGAACTTCACCGTGGATACTCTTTCGCTCTTGGCCGAATGGCATGTCGTAAAGATCATATTTCCAACGGCATGACTGTGAGCAACCACCACGGTTGGCATCACGGTCTGACATGTGGTTAGAAAGGGTACAGCGACCTGAGTATGAGATACACATAGCACCGTGGACAAAGGCCTCAATTTCAAGGTCCGTACGTTTACGGATTTCAGCCAATTCCTCCATAGTAACCTCACGTGCCAAAACAACACGGGTCAAGCCATACTGTTTCCAAAAATGGAAGGTTTCAACGTTTGTCGCAGATGCTTGCGTTGACAAGTGGATATTAAGTCCTGGAGCGTAGGTTGAACAGATTTCAATCAAGGCTGGGTCAGATACGATAACGGCATCAAGTCCCATATCACGCAATTCACGGAACCACTCACCAGCTCCTTTTTCATTTCCTTCATGGGTAACCATGTTTGAAGCGACGTGCACATCAACACCACGTGCGTGAGCGTATTCGATACCTTCACGAAGCTCATCCATGGTAAAGTTTCCGGCACGGCTACGCAAACCATAGGCTTGTCCACCAACGAAAACAGCATCTGCGCCGTAATTTACAGCGACTTTCAATTTTTCCAAAGTCCCAGCAGGTACCAAAACCTCTGGGCGTTTTTTAGTTGTAGTCATAATTTCTCCAATTTGCAAGATTGTCGATTTTTGTTTTTAGAAGTCTCCTTCGTTCCCTGAAAATGGAAAACTCTCAAACGAAAGAGGAAGGGGTATTATTTTACACGGTCAGGTTCATAATCATAGAAACCTGTGTCCAAACCACGGTTGGCTGGGTGTAATTTATGAATAGCCTCATCAAAGAGGAAGGCTTGATCTTGTGAAAATTCGCCAGCCTCGATGAGGTTACGAGCCTTCACAAAATACTCAGTGATTTTTACGAAGTTTTCACCTGGACAATAAACACCGTCCAACTTCCAGTGGTCAAAACCATGTTCAACGAGCTCTGAAAGTTTAGTCATCATATCTAGGTCATTGTTGGCAAAGATATGTGTTCCATGCAAGTCTTCGTAAACTGAGTAGTGAGAATCTGGGTCACCAGGCTCAGAAAGGAAGAGGTCACGTTCTTTGGTAACAGCTTCATCCGTTTTGATAAAGTTGTAATAGTTTTGAAGAAGCGGACGTTTTGAATGGTGAATGATACTTGCACCGTAAACCAAAACCTCAGCTGGAATTTGAAGATTTTCAGCCATGATGAAGAGTTCCGCAGACGGAATTTCACGAGCCAAAACAGCTTCAGAAGCTCCAGCTTGTTTGCCCCAGAAATTAATCTGACGGCTAGAAGTTACCATGGTTGAAGCATCATAAATCATTTTGAAGGGACGTTTGTCACGGTTACAGATGTAGAAAACCCCTGCATCACCAACCGTGATATAATCTGCCTTGATTTCTTCAAGAAAATCAAGGTAGTCTGGAAGAGCATCCATCATACCTTGGTGCATGAGGGCGTTAACGGCAACAGTCAATTCCTTGCCAGACTCATGTACCAGCTCTGCAATCTTTCGCATCTCTGCGAATGAAAAAGGCTTAGGCAAACGAAGGCCAAAAGCTTTTTCGCCGATGTAAATACGATCTACGCCAAGTTCTAGGAGCTCACGTGCCTGCTCGTAGCTCTCAGCAGTCGCTGTAATCACTATTTTTTCCATAACTCACATTATAGCACAAATGATTTGATTTTTTTAGAATTTTTAGGTTTAAACAACCGTATCTAAATATTTTAAATTAGTTTTTAAATACTATAATTTTCACAAAAATCAAAAAAAACTTTGCAATATAAAATATTTATGGTATTATTAATGAGATTCTAAATAGTGAAATACTGATTAAGTATTTTAACCTACACGAAAAAGTGATTTAGATATTTTATATAGAAAGGAGGCAGACATGGCTGACAACTTACACCGTCAATTTGATCACATTGAAGATTTCGAGACTGAGCATCCTCAAACGACGAATTATCAAGATTATCAAGGTCTAAATAGTAATAGTATTAAACTACAAGATATGATTTTCTTTGGACGTGTCTCAAGCTTCTGTGTTTCAACAGTCCTAGTTGCCTTCCTTTTCTTAGTAGCACAGGTGGCTACCTTCTGGGCCTTCTTCTGGGCAATTACCATTAGCGTCATTGGTCAGATAGGCATTTATGTCCTAATCGAATATTATAGAGCACAAAAACGTTGACTGCTGGTCAACGTTTTTTTCGTACTAAAAAAAGAAAGCCTCATGTGCTTTCTTTATTATTTTGCTTCTGCTGCTTCTTCAGAGATATCTTTAATATCAATGACGATATCATCAACGATAGCTTTTGTTTCTGCTTCAACATCCGCTTGTTCAGGAGTTACTTGAGCTGTTTTCTCCTTGATAAGTTCAAAGCTTTCTTTTGCAAAGTCAGCAACTTGAGCTGTTTTTTCTTGAACGGTTTTTGTCAAATCATCTGCAGTGATTTCACCATTTTCAAATTTTGTTTTGTAGTCTTGGAAAGTATCGACTGCCAAATCTTTGTAGTCGCTAGCTTTTTCCACTACTTGATTTTGATAAGCTTTAGGATCTTCTTTGAATGAAGCGATTTCTTCATCGATACGTGATTTAACAGCTTTACCTTTTTCAGTTGTAAAGAAGTAAGCTGCTGCAGCTCCAGAAGCTGCACCAATGATTAGGGTGTTTAAAAATTTACTCATGAAAAGACCTCCTTATTTTTTCTTGTCTTTTTTACCAAATAGTTTTGAAGCAACTTTACCGATAGCAAAGGCTGAACCCGCCTTACCGACACTTGCTCCTGCTGCACTTGCTTTAGCACCGAGGTAACGAGCTTCAGTATTCAAGTCAGAAACACTTTCTGAAAGCTCAGCTACTGCTACAAAGAGAGGATCGATTGTTTGAACTTTTTCATTAACATCTTCAACCAAGACGTTTGCCTTAGCCAAGATTTCATTTGTTTGATGAAGGGTTACATTAATGTCTGTACGAAGCACAGCAACTGTTTCTTCAACTTCTTTGACCACATGACGTGTACGAAGTAGGGTAGGGATCAATGCAATGAGGAACGCAGCAAGTGCGATTGCGATAATAAGAAATGCAATTTCTGCCATAGTTTAAGACTCCTTTGACCTTTTTAAAAGGTCGCTACAAGAAAACTGAAGTAAACTCTCCAGTTTCCAGTGACCTTTGTTATGATAATTTTCATTATATTATAACAAAGTCTGAGCTATATGACTAGTTTTTCATTTTATAATTTGCCTCTGGACGTTGCTTTCGCAAATATAGTAAGATAGCACCCAAGATGATAATGGCGATGCTGACCCATTGAGAAACACGCAAGCCAGCAAACATGAGGCTATCGGTACGCATGCCTTCAATGACAAAACGTCCAAGACCATACCAGATAAGGTAAAATGAGGTCACATCTCCTTGACGTAGTTTCTTATTAAAGCGTCTTAGTCCTAGGATAGTGATAAATCCGACTAAGTTCCAGAGACTTTCATAAAGAAAGGTCGGTACACGATAACTCCCATCAATGAACATCTGCTGGCGAATAAATTCTGGGACATAATTCAGATGACTAACTGCTCTTCCGTAAGCCTCTTGGTTAACAAAGTTTCCCCAGCGACCGATACTCTGAGCAATCATAACGCCAGGTGCCGCGATATCTAGAAAATCCAAGACAGCAATGGCATGACGTTTCGAAAACCAATAGAGGACAGCTGCACCAGCAATCAAGCCACCATAAATGGCAATTCCGCCATTCCAAATCGCAAAAATTTCTGAAGGATTCTGACTGTAGTAAGACCACTGGAAGATCACATAGTAGAGCCTTGCACCAACAATGGCTATAGGAAAGGCAAGAAGAATAAAATCTAGGATGTTTTCAGGGTCAATTCCCTTTTCGGGAGCCCAACGCTGAGCCAGATAAACGGCTAGTAAAAGACCAGATACGATACAGATGGCATACCAATGAATACTAATGGGGCCAATCCTTAGAGCAATAGGATCAATAGTAGCTAACATTAGTCTTCACCATTCTTACTAATGAGGTTGGTCAAGCGTTCCTCAAAGGTTTTGGTTGCATCAAATCCCATTTGCTTAGCACGGTAGTTCATAGCTGCAGCCTCGATAACAACTGATACGTTACGTCCTGTCTTAACAGGAATACGGACACGTGGAATCTTAACGCCTTGCAATTCTATTTCTTCGTTTCCGTTTCCAAGACGATCAAAGATCTTACCGTCTTCAAAATTTTCAAGATAAATGGCCAACTGAACTTGAGAGGAATTACGGACAGCACTAGCTCCGTAGAGACTCATGACATCAATGATACCAACCCCACGAATTTCAAGAAGATGGCGGAGGATTTCCGCGGGCTCACCCCAGAGAGTCTCCTCATCCTTAGCATAAACATCCACACGGTCGTCAGCGACAAGACGGTGACCACGTTTCACCAACTCAAGCCCTGTCTCACTCTTACCGATGCCAGAGTCTCCTTGAATAAGAACTCCCATCCCGTAGATATCTACCAAAACACCATGGACACTAGTTCGTTCAGCTAATTGCGAGTTAAGATACCAAGACATGTCACCTGAAAGCGACGATGTGCCGTTTCGTCCTTGAAGAACTGCTACACCATTTTCCTTAGCAGCTCGAAGCATCTCTTCCGGAATCTCAAGACCACGCGCCACGATAACAGCTGGAGTTTCCGCTTTAAACATATTCGCAAAAACAGAATAACGGTTGTAATCAGTCATGGTTTTAAGGTAGGACCACTCCTTCATCCCAACCAACTGAAGTCGTTCAGGTGAATAATAGTCAAAATACCCCGTCATTTCTAAACCAGGACGAGAGATATCAGCTGTTGTTATCGCTTTTGCCAAAAGCTCCTTATTTCCATAGACAACCTTGAGTTTAAGCCTATCAACCAGCATTTTAACAGTTACTGTCATGTTATTTCCTCCGATTATTTACTAGTTTCATTGTATCATAAAAAGGTTTTCAATGCGGTTCTCAAAGCAAAAAAGACCTATGACTAGCACTAAGGCCAATCATAGATCTTTTCTATTATAATTTACTCACCAATTCCACTCGTCTTCTACAGGTTCAGCGTTTTTACGTTTACGTCCATCCTTGAGTTTGATTTCGGGATAAATATCTTCTTTGTAAGGAAGGAGAAAGGCTAAAACCAAGTATAGAAAGATTCCAAACTGTGTTGAAACCATGAGAATGATAGCCAAGATACGAGCCAAAGCTAGGTCCCAACCAAACTTATCTGCCAAACCTGCAACAACACCGGCGACGAGTCTATTTTTTCGTGTTTTATAAAAACGATTTGACATGGTCTTCTTCTCCCATCATTTCTTTGATTTAATTATATGATTTTTTTAAATTAAAAAAATCAGCCCTAGGACTGATTTAGAAAAATGAGCTTACCTCGACACAGACCGCATCCAAACTTCTGTGTATTGACACGGCGTTTGCGACGGTAGATATGACCACAAGATTGGCACTGATAGAGGTAGTACTTCTCCTTTTGACCTTGCATCTTTGGAGCGTATCTAAGGCCTTCAACCTTGGCTAGTAAGTCCTTAAAATCTCTATCAACATGCTTGTAGCCCTTACCTTGAAAATAAAGGTGATAATGACAAAGCTCGTGGCGGACGATTTTTCGAAAGGTCTCAAGACCATGTTCCTCATAGAGTTTTGGATTGAAATCTAAGTGTCCATCCTTGGGAAAGAACCGCCCTCCAGTGGTCCGGAGACGCTTGTTCCACAAGGCTTGATGTTTAAATTCCCAGCCAAAATCTTCTATAGAAACAGTCTTAACATAATCAGTTAGATTCACGTGGATTCACCAAGGAGAGGTTAAGTTTTTCATGCTCCAAATCAACTTTTGATACCCACACGGTAACCAAATCCCCAACAGAAACGACCTGACTTGGGTGGTTAACGAAGCTCTTGCTCATCTCAGAGATATGGATAAGTCCATCCTCATGGACACCGATATCCACAAAGGCACCAAAGTCCACAACATTTCGGACTGTCCCTTCAAGTTTTTGTCCGACTGACAAGTCTTTGAGTTCAAGAACATCCTGACGAAGCACTGGTGCTTCAAAATCATCACGGAGGTCACGACCTGGTTTCAAAAGGTCAGCGATGATATCTTTAAGGGTTTCCTGACCAAGCCCTAGCTCTTCTGCTGTTTCTTTAAGATTAAGAGCCTTCAATTTCTCTTTGGCAGAGTCGTCCAAATCTGTGATATCCAACTGCTTGAAGAGGTCTTTTACCGCTGGGTAAGACTCTGGGTGGACCCCTGTATTATCCAAGATATTCTTGGCATTTGGGATACGGAGGAAACCAGCTGCTTGTTCGAAGGCTTTGGCACCGAGACGTGGAACTTTTTTGATTTCAGCACGTGATGCAATCTCACCATTTTCCTCACGGTAGGCGACGATATTTTCAGAGATGGTCTTGTTGAGTCCTGACACATGTGACAAGAGGGTACTACTTGCCGTATTGACATTGACACCGACTTGGTTAACCACGGTATCAACGACGAAATCAAGATTTTCAGACAGTTTCTTCTGGCTAACATCGTGCTGGTATTGGCCTACTCCGATTGATTTAGGGTCAATCTTAACCAACTCGGCCAATGGGTCTTGGAGACGACGGGCAATAGAAATGGCAGAGCGTTTTTCGACCGTCAAATCTGGAAACTCATGGCGAGCCAACTCTGATGCAGAGTAGACAGAGGCACCACTTTCATTGACAATGACATAAGAAGTTTCTGGGAAATCCTTGAGGACTTCTGCCACAAAAGCTTCACTTTCACGGCTTGCTGTTCCATTACCGATCGCAATAATCTCAATGGCATACTTTTTGATGAGGTCAGCCAAGTCTTTTTTAGCCTGTGCGATTTTAGCCTGACTTGCTGGAGCTACTGGATATATAACTTGCGTTGTAATGAGCTTACCAGTTTGGTCAACCACGGCCAACTTAGCCCCTGTACGAAAGGCTGGGTCAAAACCAAGTACCATCTTGCCTTTAAGTGGCGATACTAGAAGGAGGCTTCGAAGATTTTGAGAGAAAAGTTGAATAGCACCATCTTCTGCTGCTTCAGTCAATTCACTTCGGATACGACGCTCCATAGCTGGAATGATTTTCTTCTTGAGAGATTGATTGATAACTTCCTCGATATAGTCATTTTTTTGTTTGAAACGAGCACTGTAGAAACGGTGCATTTTCTCAAGATTGTGCTTAAAACTTACCTTAATAACGCCTAGTTTCTCACCACGGTTAAGGGCTAACGTACGGTAACCTTGAAGTTTAGACACCTTATCCTCAAAATCATAGTAAATCTTGAAAGTTTCTTTTTCATCCAGCGATTGATCCTTGAGGGTTGAAGTGATGTCACTGTTGTTCCAGATTTCGTTGTAGGTCCAAGAGCGCAAGCTATTGTCCTCAGAAAAGGCCTCAACCAAAATATCCACAGCACCCGCAAGAGCCTTATCAGCTGTTGGAAAGACTTCAGATGTCAGCTTTTCAGCTTCAGCCTTGAGGTTGGGACTATTTTGCAAGATAAGACGAGCCAAGGGGAAAAGACCTGCTTCACGAGCAATAGTCGCTTTAGTGCGGCGTTTTTCCTTATAGGGGAGGTAGAGTTCTTCCACGTCTGCCAACTTTTCAGCAGCTTCAATGGCTGCCTTGAGGTGGTCAGTCAATTTGCCCTGTGCCTCGATCTTAGCCAAAACCGTTTCCTTGCGGTCTTGAAGAGTGGTCAAGGACTTGTCCATATCAATGATAGCCTTGATTTGCGTTTCATCCAGATTGCCTGTTTTTTCCTTACGGTAACGGGCAATGAAAGGAATGGTATTGCCTTCTGCGGTCAATTCCAAAACTGTTTCAACTTGTTGTTTTTTTAGGCCCAATTCCTGAGCCAATGTCTCTAGATTACGATTTTCCATAAGTTCTATTATACCACGATAGGAGATTTGCTTGGGTAGAAAACCTTGTAGCTGAAGCGAGAATTTTTAAGCAAGAGGTAGTATAATAGAAAGGTAGACCTATTGTTAAGGGCTATTTCTAACAGAAATGACGTCCTTAGTATCTTTTTGCAACTGAACTCGGGCTATTTCTTTTGGAAAATAGATGCATCTTCCTAGAAGCAAAGCTTCTTCGTCTGATGCCCTAATTTTCTGTCAGAAATGACGCCCTTAGTATCTTATTTAAACTCGGAGGCTTTTTATGGCGGTTATTCAGAAAAAAACAAATGAACTTGAAAGCATGATGGCATCTTTTGCGGCTATCCCTGATTTTGAGAAGGCGGGAACTGATCCTAAGAAGGACAAACGTCTTCAAGAAGATAAGAAGAAATAATAGTTATGGCTATTTTTCATCAACTACCAGATAGCGTTTTGCAGCTTCTGGCAGTTTTTCTATCAATTATTATTGAAGCCTTGCCCTTTGTTTTGTTGGGAAGTATCCTGTCTGGCTTTATCGAGGTCTTTGTGACTCCTGAAAAAGTTCAAAACTTCCTTCCTAAAAACAAGGTCCTGGCTATTCTCTTTGGAACCCTGATTGGTTTTATTTTCCCTTCTTGTGAGTGTGGGATTGTTCCCATTATCACGCGCTTTTTAGAGAAAAAAGTGCCTAGCTACACGGCTATTCCTTTCATGGCAACAGCTCCTATCATTAATCCAGTCGTTCTTTTTGCGACCTATACGGCCTTTGGGAACTCTTGGTACTACGTGATTTTACGTTTTCTCGGAGCTTTCTTGATTGCCATGATTTTGGGAATCTTGCTTGGCTTTGTGGTGGATGACCAGATTCTTAAGGACAATCGTAAGGTCAGTCATGTGCACGACTATAGTGGTTTGTCAGCTGGTAAGAAAGTTTTTCAAGCCTTGATTCATGCTGTCGACGAGTTCTTTGACACTGGACGTTACCTGATTTTCGGGAGTCTGGTGGCCGCAAGTATGCAGACCTACCTACCTACCCGTATTCTTACGACAATCGGGCACAATTCGGTGACAGCCATCCTCATCATGATGCTTTTGGCCTTTATCCTCTCACTGTGTTCGGAGGCGGATGCCTTTATCGGGGCTTCCTTGCTCTCTAGTTTTGGAGTGGCACCAACGGTGGCCTTTCTCATCATTGGTCCTATGGTTGATATCAAGAACCTAATCATGATGAAACACCAGTTTAAGACACGCTTTGTTGGTCTCTTCGTAGGAACCGCAAGTCTGGTGACAATCATTTACTGTCTGGTATTGGGGGTGATTTAATGTTACGTTTTCTCATCTTATCTGGGTATTTTGAGCTGGTCATGTACTTACAAGTTTCTGGCAAGCTCAACCAGTACATTAATATCCACTACTCCTACTTGGCCTACATTTCCATGGTGCTTTCCTTTATCCTCGCTGTGGTTCAACTCATTGTTTGGATGAAGCAGATGAAGGTTCACTCGCATTTGTCAGGTCGAGTAGCCAAGGTAGCCAGCATCGTTCTCTTGGCCTTTCCAGTCCTTACGGGGCTCTTGGTGCCAACAGTAACCTTGGATGCTAATACCGTATCAGCTAAGGGGTATCATTTTCCACTGGCGGCAGGGAGTGATCCTAATCAGGCCGACCAAGAGGGAACGACCATCCAGTACTTGAAGCCGGACACTAGCTCCTACTTCACCTCCTCAGCTTATGAGAAGGAGATGACCAAGGAGCTAGCAAAGTACAAGGGACGTGAGACCATCCAGATTACCACGGAAAATTACATGGAAGTTATGGAGCTCATCTACCTCTATCCTAACGATTTCGTAGGCAAGAAGGTCACCTATACCGGCTTTGTTTACAATGACCCACAGACCAAGGGTTATCAGTTCATCTTCCGTTTCGGTATTATCCACTGTATCGCCGATTCAGGTGTTTACGGACTGGCGACGAGAGGAAGTGACCAAACCTTCAAGGATAATACCTGGGTAAAAGTCACTGGTACCATCACTGTGGATTACTATCAAAATCTTAAACAGAGCCTCCCTATCCTCAATTTGACTGAGGTTAAAGAGGTCGGTCAACCTGATAATCCCTATGTTTATCGCGTATTTTAAAAAGCCAAGTTCAGTTGAACTGGCTTTTTCTTCTTGTGCAAAATGGATTTGTCTAGCCTTCTTTTGCTAGGGCTGCTGCTTTTTCAAGGGCTTGGTCCGTCGACTCGCAGATATTATCTGGACCGATAGTCTGGATGAAGCCTGATTTTTCGAGAACTCGGTAGGGTTGGGCGTTAACGTGAGAAAGAAGCAAGGTCATTCCACGTTTTTGGCAGATGGCAAGCGTTTCCTCAAGGGCATCCAGACCAGAGATATCCATGGCTGGAACGTTGCGCATGCGTAGGATAAGGACATTCTTACCGTCGTCATTGATAACATTCAAGAAATTATTGGCTGCACCAAAGAAGAGGGCACCGAAGATTTCATATACGACTGCATTTTTAGGGACTTGTTTCAAGTCGCTGTCCTCAGACAAAACTGGATCGTCCAGATTTTCCTTGTCCACCCACTGACGAATTTGAGCCACGTCTGACATGCGTTTGAGGAAGAGGAAGGCTGCTAGGACCATACCAAATTCGATGGCAACCACTAGGTCAAAGAAAACGGTTAAGATAAAGGTTACGATAAGGACTACTACGTCACTCTTAGGAGCACGTTGAATCATACGAACGACAGTACGCCAACCGCTCATGTTATAACCGACAATCATTAGGATTGAGGCCAAACAGGTCATAGGAATCAATGAGGCATAAGGCATGAGAAAGAGTAAAATCAGAAGCAAGGTAAGGGCATGAACCATCCCCGCTACTGGTGTCCGTCCTCCATTTTTGACATTGGCTGCGGTACGGGCGATGGCACCCGTTGCAGGAATCCCGCCAAAGAGGGCTGACATGATATTCCCAACACCTTGGCCAATCAATTCAGCATTAGAGCGATGATTACCACCAATCATCCCGTCTGAAACAACGCAAGAAAGTAGGGATTCAATGGCTGCTAGTATGGCAATGGTGAAGGCTGGCGACATCATTTGACGAATCAAAGAAAATGATAGGTCAGGAACTGTGAAACTTGGAAGTCCTGCTTTGATGGTGTAAAGATCACCAATGGTTTTGACTGGGAGATGACCAAAAGCTACGATGGCTGTAGTCACAAGGATGGCAACCAAAGACCCCGGAATTTTCTGAGAAAGGCGTGGCCAAAAGATTTGAATGACTAGGGCCAAGATACCAATTGCAAGTGTAGCCCAGCTAATACTTGAAAGATGCTTCCCATAAGCTAGAAGTTTTTCTAAGAACTCAGCTGGCACGGACTTCATCTCAAGGCCCAGGAAATCTTTAACCTGTCCAGCCACAATCCCAACAGCTATCCCCAAGGTAAAACCAAGTGTGATGGTTTTGGGAATGAACTTTATCAGGTCACCAAAACGCAGGAGCCCCATGATAATAAGCATGAGTCCCGCCATGAGCGTGGCAAGGGTCAAACCAGCCATACCATACTGGGCGATGATACCATAGATGATGACAACGAAGGCTGCGGTAGGTCCACCAATCTGAACCCGACTACCTCCTAAAAAGGAAATAAAAAAGCCTGCAACAACTGCTGTATAAAGACCTTGTTCGGGATTAACACCAGAGGCAATGGCAAGAGCAATCGACAAGGGGAGAGCAATGATAGCCACGATGACTCCTGCGATTAAGTCCTTAAGAAACTGGCCCTTAGAATAATTCCTGATGGTAGTGAAAAATTTGGGTGTGATATATTTTAAAGCGTCCATTTTTTCCTCCTAACTACTATCCTAAAACTCTTTAACTCAGTGAAATAACTCTTTTTCAATGAGTGTCAGACGCTTATCAATTTTACAATCTTATGATAGCATAGGAAAAGCTCATTTTCTAGGGGAGTGAGGGATTTAAAGCTATTATTTCAAGAATTTTTTAACTTTCTTAGTTTAGAAGTGAAGGTATCAAAAAACAAGTCCAGACTATGGACTTGTTTTGAAAGATTCATTATGGATTACCAACTTGTTGGCAAGGAAATCGGAATGTTAAGTTTAACCTTCATCTTGCTATTGGTCACAGAGGCTTGCTCAATCTCATAGCCGATTTCTGGAAGCTTGAGCTGAATTTGGTCATTAACCATTTGAACACCACTACTTGACTGGGCAATGCTCTTCTTGAGGTAAGGCAGAACCAGTGATTTTGGAACTGGAAGGCGACCCAGGTGGGCACCTGCCAAATCTAGTAGGATGACTTCCTTGTTAGTGCTGACCGTAAAATCAAGGCTGAATGTTGATTCGATAGGTCCAAGAGATACGGGAACCTTAGCTGTTAGATAGGAATCATTCAACTCTACGCTACTGTTTTGCAAGGTCTCGTCATTAGAATCAGCCATGCTTGCTTTTAGGATTTGACGAAACTGATTACTGTCAAGATTAATCTCAGTTGAAACCCCGCCTGATGAAAGGGACGCCCCACCAATACCAGCCTGGGCTAAATCAGCAAGGGATGTTTGTGTTGATACATTTTTTAATTGGTCCTGACTGTCGATCTTGTCCGGAATAAGTAGAGCCACCACTGCAAAAAAGAGCACAATGACGAGGACAATGAGTCGTTTAAACCATTTCCACATAGGGATACCTCATTTCAATTTTTCACTTTTGACGTCTATTGTACTGTAATCAAGGGAAAAAAGCGAGTAAGAACTGGAAATTTTCTCATATTTTCTTAATGCAGGAGATATGGCTCCAGAACTTCAAAGACTTTTAAGTAAGCATTGGCATAAAGGTGGACGCCGTCATAGGTGTGCTCAGCCTTCTGCTCTTTTCTATCATCAACCAAATCAGCATTACAATTAATGAAGTGGCAGCCATAGGTTTTGGCAATTTCCTCAAGAGCCTGGTTACAGCGGTCAAGATTTTCAGGAGTCCGCAGTTTCATCCACTGAATTGAAGCCTTGGTCTGCCAAGGCAGATGAAGATTGGCTGGGTAAAAAGCCATCAGGTAAATCTTGGTATTTGGCAATATAGCTAGTGTTTGCTCCAGAATTTGGCTGATATTTGCCGTCATATGTTGGAACCACTGATCTCCATAAGGCTCCTCGGTCATGTCATTGGTACCGATATTGATGAAAACCTTACTCGGTTGCAGATCCAAAAGTAGAGGATGGATATGCTGGAGAAATTCATCCGTATTCAAACCACTGATGCCCCGATTGTAGATGATATCGTCGATACCTCTACTCCTAGCGATTTCACAAATGGGAAAAAGCTCCATGAGAGAGGAGCCCGTGAAGAGCGTTTCCCCCTTGATAGCAACCTCATTTAGGTACTGATAGTTTTTAAGTTTGATATCTTTTAATTCATCCATGATAACTTTCTTCTATATAACTTTATCTAAATGAGGGAGAAGGCAAAGAGAAGCCCTACAACCGTATTGGCCAAGGCGTGGATAAAGATACTTGGAAGGATAGAGCCACCTGCTTTTTTCTCATTGATAGCACCAAAAACGTAAGCGATGAGACTGATAAAGGCCATGATAGCAAAAGCTTTTAGGTAACCAGTTAATTGGATAAACATAAGTGCATGGATGAGGCCAAATAAGAGAGACTGAACCAGATTGGCCCCTAGGCATCCTAGTTTTCCTTGTAGCCTTTTCAAAAGAAAACCTCTAAAGAAGATTTCTTCTGGCAAGGCAGTCCCTAAGATAGCGTATGCCAAGATGGCTGGAAGGGCTCCAATTCCCTTTCCAGAAAAAGCTGCTGTGGTCGTTTTGCTAGAGTCGAACCAAGCGAAGACGACAATTGAAAAAAGAAGAAAAAGTAGACTAATCCCCAGAATGGTCAGTAGTAATCGCCTCTTCTGCTGACTTTCAACTTTCTTCAACCCAATCCAGTCAAAGAAACCGACCTTTTTCCTGCTCCAAATTAACCAAGTGATAAAAGGAATGACAGAGACTATGAGCAGTTCCAGAATACCGCTCATCAGTTTAGACATAAATAGGGTCATGAGTTTGTCCTCCTCTTCTAGTCAAAAGACAGTTTTGACCTTTTTGAAAGCGTATACCTCTACATTTTCATTATACTACTTTTAGGGGAAGAGAAAGCTCATTCTCACCAATCTTGCCAGGTTTCTTTGGCACGAATCACACGGCCTTGCTCATAGTCAATATGGTAAACTCGCCAGCCACCAATCCAATCGTCGGCCAGCTGGTACTCAACACTTCCTTTAAGGTCGTCACCCTTGCCCAAGAGCTTCTCCACTTCTTCTCTCGTCATGCTCTCAAGCTGATACTGACGGTGAAAACTTCACATGAGTTTGTGTCGCATATGATCTGGTGTATGAGCCCATTTTTCAGGCGTAAAGACTCGGTCACGAGGGACAATGATTGCAAAATGAACCAGACAAATGATTTCAATGATTAAGCACAAGGCTTTTCGACGTTTTCGTCTGGTTTCTGGGGTGAGGTGTGCCATAGGACTACCTGACTTTCTCTTGCTTCCAATGGTCATCCAAAATCACTGTGTGCTCTTTAGAAAAGCGAATAAGGATGTCTCTGGCAACTTGTTGGGATACACGCGCGACATTGGTCAAGTCTAGTCCTAGCTCAGGTGTGTCGTGTTCCAAACGATACTTGTCATCCTCGTACTCAACAAAGATAAAGCTCGTTGACCTTTTATCGCCATAGGTGAGATAGAGACTATCGTAAGATGCTGGGTGTTGCACCAAGGCATCCCAGATATCACTGTCACTTGGGTTCGTAATCGTCGCATAGTCCACCTGATCCGCTGTCGAAATACGCATGACAAGGCCTTCTACTGCTTTCTTTTTAGGTACTAGCCACTTAAATAAATGCATCGTTTTCCTCCTTTAGATGATGATTCCTTTTTGCTTGAGATTGTCCAGACATTCCTGTAAATAGGTGGTATCATGCTCAGGATAAATGATGGCTGGTAGCTCCTCCACTTCAAGCTTATCGTAGGCTGACATTTGCTTGCCCCGATACTCCTTGTCTAACCACTCAGGGCTGACACGATAGCCACGTTTCGTCATTTCTTGCATAATAAGTTCATGGTATTTAAACAGGCGATATGGAGAATAGTCAAAAACATAGTTAACCGTAGCGTGTTTGCGTTGCCATCCCTTGCCACGAAGGGCACAACATTCTCGGTGTTGTCCTAATAATTGCTGACGAGGTAGTTTTGCAATCAAGTCTTGATGCCACAGTCTCATTTTGAACCCCCATTAATTAAAGTTGACTCTTCCAGATAACGATTAGGATACTTGCTGAGGAGCTCTTTGACGGATTCCACTAAACACGTCTGAGGAATTTTGCCTGCTGCGTAGCTATCCAGTTGGACCATAAACATTTCCTTTTCGCTGGCGGTTGCTTTCTTCTTAAAATATCCCCAGATATGTTGGAAGGCATTGACGACCTGACCAGGATTTTCAGGAAGGTCAAGTGCTTGATCAATATAGTCTTGAACCTGATCCAAACTAACCTCATCATTCTTGAGATAGTTACGGATTTCCAAGTAAATCTTGTTTGAATGGCTGAGCACCAGGTACTTATTTGCTGCCCAAAGTCGCTCGCACTGGCGACGTGGATTGGTAGTTGTCATTAGGAACCTTCCTTGATTGCTTTTTATCAGTATAGCATAGTTTAAATAGGGATAATAGATTATGCCTTTGAGAATTTGAAGAGTGATTTCCAACTATTTTCAGAAAAGGGCTTTTGCTTGGTTTGCTTGTAAGCGTTTGCTATACTTAAGGTATCAAAGAAAGGAGACAAAGCCTATGACATTGTCCAAAAAACTCACACTTTCTCTTGCCTCTATGGCAGTTCTTGGTCTTTTAGCAGCCTGCTCAAACCAGAAAGCTCAAACACCTGAAAGCTCTGCTAGCACCCAACAAAGTTCAAGTAAGGTTTCATCTTCACAAAGTTCTGAAGTTTCTAAACAGACTGAAGGGCTAGATGGCACCTATAAAGGGACTGATGAAAATGATCGTATTACTCTTACCATCTCTGGAAATACTGGAACTTGGGAAGAGGACGAAGCAGATGGCGAGAAGGAAAGCAAGTCTGTAACAGTTAACCCTGACAATCAAAGTCTAACAATTGGTGACGATACCAAACACTATAAACTTGACGGCAATCAGCTGACTATTGAAGATGATGACCACGATCCAAATGATACGGTTATCTTGACGAAATAATATGAAAAACCTTAGCCAATCCACTCTCTGGAATTTAGCTAAGGTTTTTTATGTTATACTATAGGCAGAAAGAAAACGAATACAAAGAGGAGGTTGACGATGACTCAAAGAAGATTATGGGTGACGCTATTTGTTGTGTCGATTATTGTAACTCTTATTGGACTGGGATTTTCTGTCTATAACTATTATGTCTTTGATAAACCCTTTATGACCACGACTACAAAAGGTTTACTAGCAGCCTTTTTCCTGTGTGCGACAATGGTTGCCATCACCCTATCCAAATCAAGTAAGAAGTAAAGATATGAAAGAGGTATAAGTTTGTAGACTTATACCTCTTTTGATACAACATTATTTAATCTTGTGTTTGTTCATCTTTTCTTCAAAGATGTCTGTCATGATTTTACGAAGCTCTTCTCTCTCTTTTTCAGCCTTTTGATGATGAAATGTATCCTTGGCTAAACGAGTCACCTCCTAAAAATGAAACTGTGTCATTATCTCAACAAATAGAAAAGAAAAGCTCCCACCGAAATTCAGTGAGAGGTTAAAGCCTATTTCTATGATTTTCTCATAGTCACTAGCCAAGAGGCTAGCATGATTTCAAAAATGACCAGAAGGATAATCTGAGGAAGAGAACTCTGAACCAGCATGAGAACAGCCAGACTATCAATTAGCATATGGGCAAGGATACAAGGAACAGCTCCTTTCGAGTACTTTTTAAGAGCCCCCAAAAGAAAGGTATTCCCTAAAATCATCAGGTAAAAGATGAGATAGTTGGACGAACCTGCTGTAATCCAAGGAAGTTGATAGATAGGGATATGCCAGAGGAACCAGACAATGGAAAGAACCATCATTTTAGGTATAAAGTGCTTACTAAAGTAAAGATGATCTTGTAAAAACCAACGCCAACCGACTTCTTCCAGACCTCCATATAAAAAGGTCCAGGGGAGATATAGGAAGAAGGCTAAGAGGGAGTTCCCAGTAAAGCGAACATTAATGAGCAGGATTGAAATCCCATAATAGATGACTGGAATGAAGATAGCTAGAATCCAGGACAGGGGACTTTCTTTTTGAAGAAAGACCTTTTTGAAAAAATCGCCCAAGGATTTGACTTCACTCAACCCAAGAGAAAAGATAGCCGCCATAATCAGGGGAATACAGTTCATTAGGATAAACAGTAGAGAGTCACCTGTGCTCTTTCCATCTGGGAAACACCAAAGGGTAACTTGCCCTACTATAAATGTAGCAAGGAGGGCAGTCAGTGCATACCAGATAGCGACTGATTGTTTTGAAATAAATTTGCTCATTTTTCCTCCGTAACGGTATGATAAATCAGATAAATCGCACCCTAATCTGCATCAACCCAAAGATGGCATTGTTCACAATCTTTATAAATCTTACTTAATCTTGTGTTTGTTCATTTTTTCTTCAAAGATGGCTGTCATGATTTTACGAAGCTCTTGGCCTTCTTTTTCAGGAAGGTCCCCTTGGCGTTTGGCTACTGCGTAGAGTTCAGGATATTGCTTGGCTACACGCTCTACCGTCTTGGTCGTCGCATGCCCTCTGACAAAGAAAGGAATGCGTTTAATCCATTCTTGAGGTACGAGAGCGAGCAACTTCTTAGCCGCTTCCTTGTCAGAAATCTCAGCTGTACTCAACCCTTTTTCGATTTGTTCTTGTTCTTGTTCTGTAAAATCTTTTAATTCCATACCTTGCTCCTCTTTATCTTTATATAGAAGATTTTACACCCTTGTATGAGAATATACAACTGATTAATTAGGAAATTAATAGACAAAGACCTTCCTGATTCACTAGAACCTCTCAACCTTACCAAAAACGAAAAGAGAAGACTAAGTTAGTCTTCTCTTTGTGTAAGCTTTACGCTAGCTATTGAGCTAAACAAGGTTAGCAAAAAACTTTATATTTTAACCTATAATATGTCTATTAGTTGATAATCTTAACCTTGCAAAATTTAAATCCACTAGAAAATAAGGAGATAAGGATCTTCAAGATAAGAAACAACTCTTGCTAAAAATTCAGCTGCTGGAAGGCCATCGATGATTTGATGGTCGAAGCTCAGACTCAATGGAAGATAGTCTTTTTGAACAACCTCTCCCTCCTCATTAAATGCCAAAGCTTGTTGAGTTGCTCCTACTCCAAGAATTGCCACCTCTGGGGAGTTAAGGATTGGTGTGAAGTATTCTACACCTGGCCCCCCTAGGTTCGTAATTGAGAAAGTAGAACCACTATATAGGTCAGATGGAAGTGTACCTTTTCGAGCTTGATTAGCCAGAGTCTTAATGCTTTGACCAAGATCTGCTAAAGTCATACGGTCTGCATCTCGAATCACAGGGACAACCAAACCATCATCCAAAGCTGTTGCCATACCAATATGAATGCGTTCGTGAATCTGATGAATGCCGCCGCCATACCAAGCATTCAAAGCTGGAAAATCTCTCAAAGCTTTGGTTACTGCTTTAGTTAATAGAGTTGTGATACCTAGTTCACCATTTTCAAGTGGAGTATGGACCTTGGCCTTAAGTTCTTTACGGAATTTCAAAAGCTCAGTTAAATCAGCCTTACGATGGAGTGTCACTTGAGCAGAAGAATGAAGACTGTTCATCATACGTTCGGCAATAATCTTACGCATGCCTTGGAGTCCCTCACCGTATTGACCTGAGGTCATATCTTGTGGTAGAGGTTCAACGACCTTATCAACAACAAGACTTGGTTGGTAAGCTTCTACATCACGTCTTGTAATACGACCATTTCCACCTGTCCCTTTAATAAGGGAGATATCATAGCCTTTCTCAGCAGCCATCTTACGAGCCACCGGTGTAATGAAAATGCGTTCCCCACCAGTACGAGCTATAGGTGCTGTAGTAGATTTAGGACTAGACGGTGTTGAATCTTTAGCGACTTCAGTTGGAGCTTCCTCTTGTGCAGGAGCCTCTTGGGTTCCTACATCCTCTCCTTCCTGACCAACCCATCCAACGACTTCCTTACATTTAACTGTAGCACCTTCATCATGCACAATGTCTAGAACAACCCCAGAAGCAGGGGATTCGACTTCACTAGTCAATTTTTCAGAACTAATTTCCAATAAAGGCTGACCACTTGTTACTGTATCACCAACTTGGACCAACCACTTTTGAATGAGTCCTTCAGTCATGGTTAGGCCGAGCTTGGGCATTAAAATTTCTGTTGCCATAAGCGCCCTCCTATCCTTTCAAGTCCTGAATCAATTCATCAGCTACTTTCAAAACCTTATCCGCATCCGGGATATAGGCTTGTTCTAAGTTTGTCGCAAATGGAACAGGAGTATTTGGTGCACAAACACATTTCACTGGTCCATCAAGATAATCAAATGCTTTATCTGAAACTACAGATGCAATATCAGTTGCAGTATTGTTATGTGGGTTGGCCTCATCCACAATAATTAAACGACCAGTTTTCTTCACGGAATTTAACACTGTTTCTTCATCCCATGGAGCAACTGTACGAAGATCAATCACTTCTACAGAAATGTTGTCTTTTGCCAAGCGGTCGGCGACCTCATAGGCTACATACAACATCTTACCAATTGTCACAATTGTTAAATCCTTACCTTCTCTACGAACGGCAGCCTTACCAATTGGTACAGTATAGTATTCTTCTGGCACTTCCCCTTTTAATCCATATAAAGTCTTGTCTTCAGAAAAGATAACTACATTATCATCCTCTATTGATGCTAGGAGTAATCCTTTGGCATCATAAGGAGTAGCAGGAACGACCACCTTAATACCAGGGATCGATCCAAATAAACCGTAATAGGATCCAGAGTGTTGCGCAGCAGCTGAAGCACCTGCCCCGTGCATAGTACGCACAACCATGGGAACTTTAGCTTTTCCTCCAAACATGTAACGCATCTTAGAAGCCTGTCCTAATAGGGCATCAAAACAGAATCCAATAAAATCATTAAACATCAACTCTGGTACAGGCCTTAGTCCCGTAAGCGCCATCCCAACCGAAGCTGATAAATAGCCGTGCTCAGAAATCGGAGTATCAATAACACGTTCCCTGCCATATTTCGGCATCAATCCTCGTGTGATACCCATGACACCGCCCCAGGCATCCTCGTTATTATTTTCTAAGTGTTCAACATTAACACCACCTGAGATATCCTCTCCTAGGAGAACAACTCGCTCGTCTCTTTCCATGGCTTGATCGAGCCCTTCATTGATGGCTTTCATAAATAATGTTTCTCTAGTCATTATGAATCCTCCTCAATCAGTCTGCAAATACGTCTTCATAGAGAGCTTCTTCTTTTGGAATTGGGCTCTCTTGAGCAAAGTGGATTGCATCTTCAACATCTTTTTGTGATTGGGCAACAATCTCATCCAATTCATCTTGGCTAAGGATACCCTTTTCAGTTACCAGGTCACGAAATACTTCCAAGGCATCCACATCTGCCCATTCTTTTTCGATTCCATCTGGTGCTTTGTATTTTTGCTCATCTCCTTCGAAATGGCCATGGTTACGATAAGTAATAGCTTCAATTAACGTTGGACCATCTCCACGACGCGCACGTTCAATGGCCTCTTTAGCCACTTGATAAACAGCAAATAAGTCCTTACCATTAACACGAACTCCAGGCATATTGTAAGCTTGTGCACGTTCAGCAATTGTTGGAGAACCTGATGAATACCATTGTGGTGTTGATTCTGCAAAAAGGTTGTTTTCATTTACAAATACTACAGGTAGATTCCAAATAGAGGCCATGTTTAAGCACTCATGAAAATTACCTTCATTGGCAGCACCATCACCAAAGAAACATACAGCAACATCATCAGTCTTTAGATATTTGTTGCGCATAGCAGCCCCAGTCGCAAGACCAAAGCCTCCGCCTACCATACCATTAGCACCAAGGATTCCTTTATCCAAGTCAGCGATATGCATAGAGCCACCTTTACCTTTACCAAGCCCAGTAGACTTACCAAAGATTTCAGCCATCATTTTTTTAAGGTCTCCACCTTTAGCCACACAGTGTCCATGTCCTCGATGTGTGCTAGTAATGTAGTCTTTATCAGTCAAGTTAGCACATACCCCAGTCGCAATAGCTTCCTCACCTGAGTAAAGGTGAACAAATCCTGGAATTTGACCGATTGAAAAGAAATGTCGTGCATTTTCTTCAAAATTTCGAATATCCCACATAGTCTTATACATGGATTTAGCCTCTTCTTTTGAAACATTTTCCACACCAAGATCATGGGCAGTTTGAACCTTAACTTCTTCCTTGGTTAAGGTTTGTCCCTGATGTTTTTCTTTCATTAGGGCTTGTGGCAATTCTTGATAATGTGTCATATTGTTTCCTCCTTCTATAGAGAGCTTTATAAAAAACAAATATTATTGACAGATATATAGATTTGAAAAAATGAGAATGGCTGTGCTAAACCTATCCATCGACCTTAGGACCTTAAAATCAGTCTTGCAACTTCCTGAACCAACTCAGAAATTGTTGGATGTGCAAAAATTGTCTTATCAAGCTGATCAAGTGTTCCTTCAGCATCTTTCAAGACAATCAAGGATTGTAGAATATCAGTTGCATGTGGACCAACGATAACGGCACCTAATAGTAGGTGATAGCGTTTTTCGGAGACAATTTTAACAAAACCCTTTGCTGAATTAGACGCAATGGCTCGACCATTATAAACATAAGGAAGTTGACCAACTGATATATCATATCCTTGTTGTACCGCCTCCTCTTCTGACAAGCCAAAGGAAGCAATCTCTGGCGTTGTAAAGAGCGACCGTGGAACACTTGAATTATCAACCGGTTCCTCAGCCTGACGACAAATGGCTCGAACAGCTTTGATTCCCTCGCTACTAGCAACATGAGCTAACATATATCCAGGAATCAAATCCCCAATCGCATAAACACCTGATTGAGATGACTCGTAATAACTATCTACCTTAATAAAGCCTTTTTCGGTCAGCTCCAAGCCCATCATTTGGGCTAACTCAATATTTGGCTTACGCCCTGTTGCTACAAGTAAGTTATCATAAGAGTAGGACTTACCATCTGCTAAAATTACAGCATTTTCTCTAACCCTATCTATGCTAACTCCCTCCAGAATGGTAATTCCAAGTTGTTCCATCTTTTCTCTAATAATGGAACGTGCTTTGTCATCTTCAGTTGCTAAAATTGTTGGTGCAACCTCTATCACTGTCACATCCACACCAAGTGGAGCCATAGCAAAAGCTAACTCAACGGAAATAATACCTCCACCAATGATAATTAAACGTTGAGGAAGTTCCTTTAAGTTGAAAAAGTTATCTGTTGTCAAGTAGTCAACATCGTTAATACCAGGAATTGGAGGAATAAATGGATGACTCCCCGTCGCCAAAATAACAGACTTACCTGAGACTCTTTCACCATTAACTTGGAAGGTTTTATCAGAAATATAAGCTGCCTCACCTTCAATATAGGTGATACCTAATTGTTTAAAACTTGATTGAATACCAGACTGTAGTGTTGCTACGACTTGATCTTTGCGAGCAACAAGTTTTTGAAAATCAAGATTATCATTTAAAACTGTTACTCCATACTTAGAGGCTTCTTTAGCAGCTAATAGCCAATGAGCATGTTCAAGATAGGCTTTGGATGGGATACAGCCAACGTTCAAACAGGTGCCACCTATGGAGTTTTTCTCAATGACAGTTACCTTTTTACCTAAACGGGCAGCTTCTTCAGCAGCAACATAACCACCAGGACCTGCCCCTATAATGAGAATATCACATTGACTCAAAACAATACTCCTTTCTAGAATGGAAGTTGGCTGTTAGCCGAACCACTTCAAGTAGGACAAAAACTCGGAGATGTTTTTTGAAAGCGCTTTCTATACTTTAATTATAAAACTAATACTTATGAAAATCAAGTAATTCACTGAAAATGTGATGTTTTGGAAGTGAAAATATTCACAAGTAATGCAAACGTTTGCCATTCCCTATTCGGGATGACGTCAGCACTTATACTTTGCTGATTTTTATAGACACTAGATAAATATAAATCTCCCCTAATCATTAAATAATTCTTCAAAATGTTATAAAAAACACTCTAGCCTCTATAGCTTGGATAAAACTATAGAAATTAGAGTGCTTTTACTATGTATGAGAAAGAATATGTATATGGAATTAAAAAGGAATTTTAATTAATCTAAAGAAAGCTGATTTTTCACCTGAGTAATATTGTAATGTTAAGGATTTGTCATAGTTTTTGGTGTTGTTTTAAAAGTGAGTAGTTAGGAGTAAAACAACCTTAAATTTCTTGTAGAGCAATTTCCATGTTTTAAGTGAAAAATCAATCGATTTTAGAACTATTTATCGTCCTTTTTAACCATATTCTTAACGCCTTCGATAGCCCCTTCAACAGCATCTTTGGCATCTTCGGCAACTTCTTTAACTTTTGAAACTACTTTTTCAGCAGCTCCTTCTTTTTCAGTTTTTTCATCACCAGTTACTTTTCCGACACCTTCTTTAATAGCGCCTTTAGCTTGGTTAAGTTTTTCTTCTACTGACATAGTGTCATCCTCCATTAATGAATCGTTTTATATTTTGAAAGGAATATGTAAAGAACTTAGATTGTTCAAAAGAGAACTGATTTTCCACTTGAGTAATCTTTTAAAAATATTGATTTGTAGATAAATTGAATGTAATCAGTATAAATGAGTTATTAGGTGTAGGATATGACACCCCAATCTTTTTTATACAGTAGTTTTTGAGATTTTGTGTGAAAAATCAATTGATTTTAGAACTATTTATCGTCCTTTTTAACCATATTCTTAACGCCTTCGATAGCCCCTTCAACAGCATCTTTGGCATCTTCGGCAACTTCTTTAACTTTTGAAACTACTTTTTCAGCAGCTCCTTCTTTTTCAGTTTTTTTATCATCAGTTACTTTTCCGATACCTTCTTTAATAGCACCTTTAGCTTGATTAAGTTTTTCTTCTACTGACATAGTGTTACCCTCCATTGGAAAATCAGATTATTGAAAATGAACGTCTTTAACTAATTCATTTAAATTTATTAGGCATGAAAGAGTTTAGTGAACTCTTGGTTCTGCTTTAGCAGTCGCTTCAGAGACAGCTTCAACACCTTCACCAACTTTTTCCTTTGCAGCTGAGAAGCCATCACTCAATCCCTGTTTTGCGCTTTCAAACTTATCAGCAGTAAATTCACTTGTTGATTCAACAACTCCAGTTACTCGATCTTGTAGGCTTACTGAGTCTGCTTCATGTTGCTCTTTAGTTTTGATATCAACAACATCTACATTAACTTCAACCACTTCCAAATCAGTCATCTTAGAAATTTCTGAAACAACAACCTCTTTGATTTTCTTGTATAATTCAGGAACATTCTTTTGATATTCGACGATTACGTTCAAATCAACAGCAACTTGCTCTTTACCAACTTCAACATTGACTCCGCTTGCAACGTTATCAGTATTGATAAGTTTTTCTGTTAGGTTTGAGAAAAAGCCTCCATCAATAGCCAGCAAACCTGGAATATTTTCTAAAGAAAGACCAATAATTTTTTGAATGACTTTATCTTCGTAAGTCAATTCGCCTTTTACTTCTTCTACTTTTTTTTCTACTTTTGACATATGAATCTCCTTTACTATTTAAATAATTGTTTTTGTTGAATATAATATCCAATCCCTACCCCTAGAGCTGCACAAATCAAGACAAACAGAGTCTTAAAAAAACCATAGGATAGGATGAAGCAAGCTAAGAGAATACCTGCTAATCCGGATAGGAATGGATATTGGTATTTTTTAAACCATTCCATTTTTTACTTCCTTACTTTACACGACTAACAGTTTTTTTACGTGGTGGTTTTGGCTTGTAATCTTTTACAGAAATATACAGTTTTACACGATGATTCATTCCAAAAAACTGTGTCAATCCATCAGCAATCTCATCTTTAATTATTTGAGTTCGTTTAATAATGTTGTCTGATGGAAGCATTTGTCCTTCTACGTGAACTAAACATTTATTCTTACGACTGTTTACCTTAATAGTAGGATCCTTTATAAAATTGTGATTAGCAACCACACAACGTACAAATCCCTCAATAGCTGAATTTCTTAATTTTAGTTCACCATCGGCATCAGGTAATTGAATCTCTAAATATTGTTTAGGATAAAAGAGTATAACAAGCATTAGGAACAACACTACAGCTGAAAGAACTAGAGTACCCCAGAAAATATATCTTGAAAGATAAAATTCCAGAAAGGAAATTTGTTTCCAATCAACTAAATGAAGTCCTAAGCCACTGACTTTATGATAATCTAGCAAAATAGGAATCAAAATTGTCAAGATTAAAATACATAAAATAAGGTAAAGTATTTTTTTGGTTTTTGACATATTGAATCCTTTCATCAACAGAATTTGAACTGTGATCTATTCCTGTCAAAAAGATTCAAGTTCATTCTTTTTTCCCTAGGAAAAATGATACTACTGCAACAACAATGACCGCTCCCAAGATTGATGGAATTAATGCCATTCCTGCTAGACTAGGTCCCCATGCACCGAAAAGTGATTGTCCAACAGATGAACCTACTAAACCTGCAAAGATATTAGCGATTATTCCCATGGAACCTCCCTTTTTAGTGATTCCACCTGCAATAAGACCGATAAAGCCTCCTACGATAATAGCCCAAAGCATAATGTCTCCCCCTTTCTAAATTGAGGAAAGTTAGATTGTTTGGAAAATCAAACAATCTAAAGAGTTACATTTTAGCTAAAACATTTTTTATATTAATCTTAACAATCATAAGATTAATGTAAGTATATACCTGTTAATAACAGTATAAGTTAATCAAATTGATAAGTCAATGAAAATGTTTGCGCTTACAAAAAAAATAGAATGAAAAGCATTAATCGTTTTTGCAAACGATTGCATAGATTTGCAAGTATTTTATGTTATGATTCTTGTAGTTTTTTGAACAGTTTTGTAAATACTCTACATTTATAGTTATTATTATCAGACCATTCTGATAATTGAATGATTCATCAATAAAACATTTGATTATGTTGGTATGACCATAAGATTTTTAGCCAATTAAAACGTTAAAAAAACTCCCTAAGAAGTGAGAGTGACGAAAGTGGAAATAAAATGTATAATTGAAATATGTAAACCCTTACACACTTTTTCTTTATGAAGTATCATCCAATAAAAAACCTAAATCATACACAGGATACTGTGTTATTTTCAGTAGGAGTTTAAAATTCAAAAAGGAGATAATTATGGATATTAGAGAAACATTGAATCGTCAGGATTACACTAAATTAGACGAATTTAGTAAACAACTTGAGGGCTTTGAACGACTCTTTGCAGACAAGGATTTGCTTGAAATGCGTCAGGAATTGGCCAAAATTAATAAGGATGAGGTCGTTGGTTTATGCTCAGAAATTAATGGATATAAAACAGGTTTTATGGATGCATTAACCCTATTGGATTCTGAACCAGATTTGCAAGCTTTCAAAGAATTGTTTGAGAAGTGGTGGATTGATTATGAATTTGATCAACGTATCAATGCACTACTCGGTCAATATCCTTATACCAATTTTGAGGAGAGAATTGATTATGAATTGAAAGAAGAATATGGAACAAGCTCTCGTAAAGAAGTTGCAAAAATAATGATTGACGATTTAGAAACGTCATCAGAGGACGAAGCTAAAAAGTTATTTCTTCAGGAAATCCTTTCCTTACAAAAGAGATCAAACGATACCGATTAACTTCTTCAAAAGTTGACTATACTAACAAAAAGGAAGTACTGTTATGGAAAAAGTTTTGAAGGATGGTAAACTTTATTCTCTAATAGAATTTAGGGACAAAATCTATGAGGATTTAGATTTATCAAAAAGTGACTTAACCACTTTATTGTGTGCGATATTGATTGCATCTATTGGTTTGAATATGAATTCTATTCCAACAATTATAGGGGCAATGTTGATTTCTCCATTGATGACACCTATCCTTGGAGTAGGTTTTGCGTTAGCAATATTAGATACAAAACTTCTCAAAAAATCGTTTAAAGTTCTTTTTATTCAAGTTGCAGTAAGCCTCTTAGCCTCTACACTTTATTTTTTAATTTCGCCCATTTCTTATGCAAGTACGGAAATTATTGCTAGAACTTCGCCCACAATTTGGGACGTTGTAATAGCATTCGTCGGTGGATTAGCCGGCATTATTGGAGCACGAAAGAAAGAAGCTAATAACATTGTTCCTGGTGTCGCCATTGCAACTGCTCTTATGCCACCTGTTTGTACCGTGGGGTATTCTATTGCCACAGGAAATCTTGAGTATATGATAGGGGCGTCATATTTGTTCTCCATTAACTGCAGTTTTATTATGATTGCTACATATATTGGCACTAATGTGATGATGGTTAAAAATCCTTATGTTAAACATAATCGTGAAGCCTCTAAAATGCGAAAAATATTAATTCTAGTCTCGCTTGTTCTTATTATTCCAAGTTTAGCTTCTGCAACTACCTTAGTTAGAGATACGCTAATCAATGAGTCTATCAATAATTATCTATCTGATCAATTTGAAAACCATACTATTTTGAAAAAGAAATATAGTAAAGAAAACAATACACTAAAGCTAACTATTTCAGGTAAGTATCTTTCAGAAGCTGAGTTACAAAGTATCATTAACAAACAAAATGAATATGGCTTGAAAAATATCTCGATTCAGGTTTCACAATTAACAAATGATAGATTAACTGAAAAAGAATTAGTCGACTACATCATTCAATATAAAAACGATGATGATCTTCAACAAATAGAAAAGGATAAGTAAAAAGAATCCCCAAATAACAACAAGTAATGTGAGATATTAATTTGATAAGCATAAGAAACCGTTGAAAAGTATTGTCACTAGTAGTCCATAGGAGAAAATAGCAATGAAAAAAGTAATGATAATTATTAATCCAACTTCTGGAGGAGAAACAGCATTAGATTATAAAGAGATCTTGGAGAATAAGGCTAAAGAGTATTTTGATTATGTTGAAACTAAGATTACGCAAAAAGCCAAAGATGCAACTCAATTTGCTGAAAAAGCCTCTAAAGAAAAATATGATGCAGTAATTGTTTTTGGTGGAGACGGTACTGTAAATGAGGTTATTTCAGGGATTGCTGAAAAAAATCACATCCCAAAACTTGGGATTATTCCTGGTGGAACTGGTAATTTAATCACTAAGCTATTAGAAATCAACCAAAGTATTGATCAAGCGATTGAAGAACTTGACTTCAATTTTACTAAAACCATTGATGTTGGAAAAGCTAATCAAAATTATTTTGGCTATATTTTTAGTGTTGGATCTTTACCAGAAGCTATTCATAACGTTGATATTGAAGATAAAACAAAGTACGGTATCTTTGCATATGCAATCAATACGATGAAGTCCGTTGTAGAAGACGATGTATTTAATGTTCGTATTGAAAGCGAAAATGGCAATTATGAAGGTGAAGCTAGTCAGGTCTTAGTTCTTCTATCTAATTACTATGCAGACAAAAAACTATTTGATGAAAATACAGATGGATATGGAAATATCTTGATTTTAAAAGATGCATCCATCATTTCTAAATTATCGACTATCCCAGATTTGTTAAAAGGGGATCTAGTAGGTAACGATAATATCGAATATATCAAAGCGCGTAATATTAGGATTTCTTCAGAGGTTGAGTTAGAGTCAGATGTTGATGGAGACAAATCGGATAATCTTCCAGTAGATATAAAAATACTAGGGAACCATATCGAAGTATTCTCAGGCACCAAAGTATAGTTTTTTCCCTTCTACTTCTCCAACAAAAAAGTTTTAAATTATATAAGTTACTGCATCAGCAACAATAATAGTCCTGTCCTTTTTGAAGTTAGGATATAAGTCAAAGGTAAATAAATTACCTTTAATATACAGAGTTAAGGCGTCTTTTGATTCATGTCTAAAAACTTTTCGGAAGCATCAACTGTGATGGTAGTTTTCGAGCATAACAAAAAGTAGTGAAGAGATTCCATCGTCGGAATTTTCTTCACTACTTTTTTAGTCTGTCTAGTGCTCTTTCTTACACCATGTTAAAACTAAAGCTTCCACTGCTCAATCAACCAATCCGAAAAAGCGTCATATCTTTTTTGGAGATGGTCATGATGTCCGTAGGGGTCAAATGCTGAATAAGTAGACACGCTCTGTTTTTTGATAAGTTCATGCACTTCTTTGGCATAACTAGGAGCTTTGGCCAATCTATTCTTATGATTAGCCCCCTCGGTCAAACCGTTACGTAAATAGACCGAGCAAGACTTATTAAGAAGCTGATGGGATTGGCAGTAATCTACAAAATCTGGATACCAAAAGGATCCACAAATGGAAAAGATAAAAGGCATCTTATCACTGCCATAAAGACTGGAAATAGCAGCCAAACCACCTAGTGAGTAGCCTCCGTAAGCCATGCGACTGTCATCCAATCGAAACTCCTCTTGGATGCTATTTAAAATATGGCCAAATAGATGGTCATGATAGCTGGCTAGCTTGCCACCAAAATCAGGACTTCCAGGTCTCAAAGCCTGAGCATACCAAGGTGTAAAATCATCCAAGCGATTCTTGGGCTCAAGGCCTATCAGGATAACAGAATCCGCTAGTTTTCCCAGATAATCCAGTTGTCCATCGTTCAGAAAAACAGCTGGATAAGTCTTAGTAGCATCATAAGACTCAGGAAGGGCAATCGTCACTCGAATGCCATGGCAGACAAAGTCTTTATTTATTAACAAAGTCATTAACCTTCTCAAGAGAATCAATCACAGATGGACCGTAATCCATAAGCTCATCATAAGAAATAGTCATGATTTTCTTGTTTTTAACGGCTGGTACATTTTCAAGAACAGCGTTCTTTTCCATCTTGTCTGTAGCATCCTTGTCCATGGCCTTATTACGGTCACTAGTTACATAGATAATCAATTCTGGTTCCATAGACACGAGATTTTCCAGAGTCAAATCTGATGTTCCTGTCGCAACATTGGTATAGCCAAGCTGATTAAGCATACTTTCTTGAAGGGCAGATTTGTAAGTTCCAAAGGTCTCATCGTTGTAGGCACACATGATCAGAGCCTTCTTCAAGTCTTTGTCAGAAGACTTGTTTTTCTTTTTAACGGTGTCGATACGCTTTTGGAGTTGTCCTGCATACTTGTCTGCCTTGTCTTGAACGTTGAAAATGTCACCAATATTTTTAATATCTTCGATGATATTATTCAAATCTTGTTTGGTTGTTGAAACAGAAGCTTTTTGCGTATAGACGGGAATGTCGTTGCTATTCCACGTGCTGATGGTTCCCATTGATTTGTCTGAGAACATCATGTTACGACCAATAAGGGCATCAGGTCCGTAAGCCAAGATGGCTTCTTGAGAGATGGTCTTCTTATCACCGATATGTGGGATTGAGGCAATGTCTTCCTTATATTTATCGGTTACTTCATTGTCAGGATTAAGCATACCGACAATCTTGTCTTTTAAACCAAGCTCAATCAAGATTTCCGTTGATGAAAGGTTGTTTGTGATAACCTTTTCTGGTGCCTTTTTGAAGACTTGATCTAGCTCAGTTCCTTGATCGTCATATGTTTTGACGGTCAAAGGATACTGGGTTTCTGAGTTAGTCTTTTTCACCGTTTCTTTTGCTGCTGATGACGATGATGTGCTGTTTTTATATGTAGAACTGCATGCTGTCAATGTGAGGACTGCTGCAGCGATTAATGCGATACCAAAAGTTTTCTTGTTCATAAGGCCTTCCTTTCCTAGGCTTATAAATACTGAATCATTGCCTGCTGGTCATCCGTCCAGGTAATACGACTCTGAACATCATAAACTGCCTGCAAGGATTGTGGGGTTACGGCATCCCTTGGGACACCTTGGGCAACAATCTCACCCCCTTTCATTAAGTAAATATAATCTGAAAAACGACAGGCCAATTGAATATCGTGGAGAACTGCGAGAACATTAATGCCGAGTTCCTTGACCAAGGCCAACATCTCCAACTGATACTTAATATCCAAATGGTTGGTAGGCTCATCCAATAAAAGAAGTTTGGGTTCCTGAGCCAAAGCACGCGCTAGGATAACTCTTTGTTTTTCGCCACCTGATAAGGACGAATAATAGCGTGTCTTCTTTTCAGACATACCAACCTTGTCTAGGGCATCCTGGACGAGCCAGTGGTCCCGCTCCGATTCTTTTTGTAGAAAGGAAAGATGGGGCGTTCGGCCAAGCATGACAATTTCTTCCACCGTGCAATCAAATTGAAGGGTGTTAAACTGTGTCACAACAGCCATTTCTTTTGCAGTTTCCTTTAGGCTTACCTGATCTAGGCTTTTTCCATCAAGTAAAGTCTGACCGCTATCTGGTTTCAACTGGCGATAAATGGTTTTTAACAAGGTTGATTTTCCACTCCCATTTGGTCCTAGTATGGTCTGGAATTGCCCACCTTCAACCTCTAGAGAGACACCGTTTAGGATTTTTTTCTCTCCAATCGAATAATGAATATCCTTACACTTTACATCCATAAGTCTAAACCACCTTCCTACGATTTTTAGTCACAATATAAATAAAGAAAGGTGCGCCAACCAAGGCTGTAAAGATACCGATAGGTAACTCCGCATTTTTAACGAGGGTTCTAGCCAAGACATCTGCCCAAACCACAAATAAGGAACCTAGGAGAGTTGCTACTGGAAAAAGCTTACGATAATTAGTCCCGACTAAACTTCTGGCAATATGAGGGGTAATCAAGCCCACAAAGCCAATAATACCACAACTAGCAACCAAGACGGCTGTTATGACTGCAACGATGGCAATATAAAGATACCAATAGAGTTTAAGTGGAATCCCTAAAGTCAAAGCTGCTTCATCTCCCATCATCATGGCATTGAAGACACGATACTGAGTTGAGAAAAAGAGAAAGGCCAAACCAACCACTACTGCTGGAAGCATCAAATCTGACCAAGATGTTCCTGTCAATGAACCCATAGTCCAAAACTTAATGGTCATAACACTATCTGCTGTCGCTCCAATAGAGATTATAAAATTGGCAAAGGCAATAAAGAGGGCATTAACAACCGTTCCAGATAAAATCAAGCCAGATGTGGTCACTCTCCCCTGCATAGAGGCAATAATTAGGACAAGAACCGTCGCTAGGATAGCTCCCACAAAGGCACCCAAGCCTACCACAGCTTTAAGCCCCAAAATGATGGCCAAGGTTGCTCCAAAAGTTGCACCCGCCGAGATTCCTAATATATAGGGTTCGGCAATCGGATTATTAACGGTTGACTGCATAACACTCCCAGACATGGAAAGGCCTGCGCCAACTATTAGCCCCAGGATAACCCTAGGAACTCGCATATTCCAGATAATAGCTTCAAGTGGCTTGGCTATGTTATGACTGATCATCGGAAACCCCAATTTACTGAAGATGACACCATAGGTATCACCTATATCTATAGTGACCGCTCCTAAAGAAACTGCTATAAAAACTGACGTTACTACTAAAAATAGAAGCAAACAGAGCAGGCTTAGGTAGCGGGAAAAAACAAGGTGTTTTGTTTTTTTAAAAGGCATTAGCACCTCCTTTCCACCTGTAATGTCAGAAAATTTTGACAATATATTTTCTAGTATAACATGCCTCAAAAAGAAGGGCAAGGTCATTTGAGTATTACATAGAAAAAAAGAGTAGTCTTGAACTACTCTTAAGATTTAACTTTCTCCACACTGCTACTAGCAATTCTCATGGCAAGAAGGATTATCAACACCTTAATCACAAGTGATAGCCATACGCTCTCAGTTGATGACAGTTGCGACAAAGCATTGATTAACGCATGTGTCATCACACAAAGCCAAAGGCTTCTGGTCTTTGTATAAATGGCAGATAAGATGAAACAATTGCTTAATAAGCCTAGCAAAAATGGCAGTAAATGAATCCTTGCTAAAGAGCCATCAATATAAAAATAGAGCAAATGCCATAGTGACCAAGCTACAAATGTACACAGCGTAGACACTAGATAGGTCAACTTTTCTTGCAAAGTAGGCTGGAAAAAATAGCGCCAACCGATTTCTTCTATACCACCAAAGACAAGAGCTTTTACAAATAAAATTATGGGGAGATACCAAACTTGGATAAGTATACCTCCACTCAGGATTAGTGGTAAAAAATCCAAACCCATAAAAATGAGGACTAAGAGATAGTTAAGAGGAGCTTGTTTGACTTGGAAAAAATCTCTGACAAGCTGTTTAAAACTGGAGTGATGATAGCGGATGCTAATAATTGCTCCCCAAATGGCTGAGGACAAGCCACCTAACATAAGGGTAAAGAGGCCAATTGGAGTCCCATAATCAACCCTAACTTCTCCTGCTCTTAGCAGCCAAACAAGGAGACTGACCAGTAAAATCTGTCCAAAGGTCCCTGACAGATAAAGCAACAAGGCTTGTTTTCTTTTCATATCTTGCTTCCTTTTTCTACCCTATTCAAACTTTCGTCTCACGACAACCTAGTCCATATCCACCCATTTGCCATTGTCCATGATAAAGGGTTTGGCTAGACCTGGTCCAGTATAGTCCTTGTACTTGGTTGTGAGATACTTGTAGCAATCTTTTTTGCTGGCAAATTTTATGGCTTGGTAGGGATCTTCAAAGGTCAACTTTTCAACAAATAAGTAGCCATCCGTCGTAGGCACCAAGACTCCGACGTGACCGACAAAAAGGGAATCACCATCCAAATTATCGTGGACAACAACCGACAGCATGCGTGCCTTGTCATCAAAGGTGAACTGTTTGTAGTAATCCTCCATATGCTTGGCGTGAACCTTGACATCTTGGGTAGCTTCAGTCTTGACCCTTGAAAAAAGAATGTCAAAGTTTGCCTGGTCCTTGGCATTAAAGAGCTTGCCCTTGTCAATGGCGTCCTTGTCTTGGAAAAGGAGCTCAGTATCACTTTTGACTTGAGGAATCTTGATTTTGCCTTTCAGTAGCGTGTAGGTGTTGATACGGCAGTTGGTACCGATAAAGTCACCATGCTTGGCTGTCCACAGGCTACTGATTTTTTCCACATCATAGTCTGTTTTGGTAAATGGCGCAAAACTCCCAGAAAGACCTACAGAACCCACGGTGTCATTGTAATCCGTGACGAGATTGATAAAGTTATCCACACTCTCCTCGTTCAAATGTTTTGAGAGTATGGCTCGCACCTCACTAATACTAGCCTTACTATTAAGATTGGAGTAATTTGCTTGCTCCTCTTTTTTGTGGAGATGTGCAAAAACTGCTAAACCGACAAGTAGCAAGCTAGAGATAGATAAAAGAATTAGCGTCTGTTTTTTTAGATGTTTCATAGGCGCCTCCTTGGCTTCATTATACCAGATTTTGACAGCTACTTATTCTCAGGATACTTTTCCACAAGAAAAAGCCTTGTTGCCAAGGCTTTAGATTGAGGACAAAAGCTTTTACTTGAGACTTTACTTAGGTGATAGCGGACGCCAGCGAACTTCTTCGAAGTTCCATGGCTAATTTTTGAGCCTAGAGTCTCAAAAATTCCGAACGCCTGAAATACCAATTCTTCAGGCGTTTTTATCACAGCGTAAAGTCTCAGTATAGGCTCATACCGTTTGAAGACTATGGATTTTTATCATTTTTTCTATATTTTTTATTATTTCCAAAATAGCTGTTCAATTTTAATGATATTATCTACAACTTTTTCGGGACTTTCCGATAAATCATTATCAATCCAGGATGAGATAATGGTTTCAAAAGATGTAGAGAAGGCTTTTATCACAATTTCATCTGAAATCTTCGTCTTTTTCTTGATCTTTTCTCTAATAGCTGAGTTGTTATTTATAAGATCACAAATAAGTTGTTGAACCTTATCTTTAAATTGAACGTGAGGTGCTTTTGAAATTGCTTTAAAATGTTTATAGTCATTTTTTATTAATAGTAGAGCCTTTAAAAGCATGTCCTCTTTATCTAAATTTCCTTGGGCTAAAATCTCCCAAAATCTTTGCATCGTCTCTGTTCCGATAGAGTATGCTAAATCATCCTTATCAAGAAAATGTTGATAAAATGTTCCCCTACTAACATTTGCTCTCTGAGTTATATTTCCAATGGTTATTTTTGAGTACTCCATTTCAAGTAGGAGGTCTATCAAAGCAGACTTGAGGTTAGTAACGCTATTAGTCTTTCTTTTCTTTGTCATTTTTTCCTTAATTAAACATATTGTTTGATGTTGTCATGGTCAATATATGGGTATTATTATATTCTTTTTATGTGAATTATAAAAGTTAAAAAAGACTGTTTTATGTTCACGAAGATAATTGATGCATCATTAATCATTTAACAAAATAATTAATGAAGGGAATAGAATTTAATGACAAAATCAAGAAAAATTCTAGGATTTATAGGTCTAGTTTTAGCACTCTTTATGGGAGCTTTAGATGCCACGATTGTTAATATCGCCCTACCAAATATTATGGAAGACTTACATACAGGATTGACTGATACAAGTTGGGTAGCAACAATCTATGTTTTAGCAATGTCTGTATTTATTATTACTGTTTCAAAACTCGCTGATATCTACGGTAGAAAATTGGTTATGCTAATTGGTGTAGTCATATTTGGCATCTTCTCATTCGCATGTATGGTGGCTGATTCTTTATTACTCTTAATTATTTTTCGGTTCTTCCAAGGAATTGGAGGTGCCATATTAACTCCAATTGTTCTCCCCATGGGAATTGAACTACTTGGGAAAGAGAATACCAGCCGTATTACTGCTATTATAGGGACCTTCAGTGCCTTAGCTGCAGCGGGGGGACCAGTAATTGGTGGTTTAATTGTCCATTGGACAACATATCATTGGATTTTTGGTATTAATGTTCCAATCGCTATCTTTGCATTCTTGATGATCCTAGTAGGGACAAAAGAATCATATGATTTAAAAATTTCAAAGAATATTGACTGGCTAGGTATTATTTTTCTTACTTGTACTTTAGGTGGACTTATATTTGGTTTATTAGAAGGTCACGAGTATGGTTGGGCATCACAAACCATCATAGCTAGTTTTGTTATTAGTGTTGTAGGTCTATTTTTGCTTATTTTAACTGAAAGAAAAGCAAAATCACCTATTATTGACTTAAAATTATTCAAGGAAAGTACATTCACATCTTCAAGTATTATTTATATGATTTTTGGATTTGCGATTATTGTACCTTCATCGATTTTAAACTATTTCTTGCAAAATGTTCGCAACTATTCTGCTTTGCATTCAGCATATCTTATTATTCCTACCTCTTTAGCTATCGTAGTAGGTATGCCGTTAGCAACTAGGATGTACCAAAAAATAAGTGCAAGATTACTTATTAGTATCGGATTGGTTATTACAGCAGGTGGCTTATTTATGCTTAGTCTTATTCAGTATAATACTTCACAAAGTATGATTGTTTGTTGCAATGTGATTATTGGTTTAGGACTAGGATTTATGGCAATGGCATTAACGTCATCTGTAAAATATTTACCAGTTAATAAGGCTGGAATTGGGTCAGGTATCGTTAATGCTTCTAGATATATTGGGCAAGCCATTGGTATGGCTCTCCTCGTTACCATTTTAAATAGTAATGTCAATATTGCTAAAACACAAATTAAGGAAACAGCGTATAACCAAATTGAAAAACGGGTTTTATCAACAGACGTAAAAAAAGTTGCTAAGAAGGAAATTTCAAAAACTTTCGATACGACTAAGAAAAATAATAGTATTTCAACCAAACAAAGTAATATGGTTGAGGCAATCAAAATAGCTGCTCAAAAAACAGATAATCTTCCAGAACCTAAAAAGGGGAGTAATTATAGAAAGATTTATGATGCAAATCAGTTATTAATCAATGGAGTTGAAACTGTTAGTTCAAGTGTCCCACTGTTATCAACTAGTTTAAAAACTATATCTGGAGACCAAGCTAAAGTTGGTACAGCGATTAAATTATTAGCTCAAAAGGATGAATTATCATCTGCTCTTAAAGTAATTGTCAAAGAAAAAAATGAGCAGTTAAGCAGGGCATTTGATAATGTATTTATTGTAGGAGCAATCATTGTATTGATATGTACTCCATTAGCTCTGATGACAGAAAAGCGAAAAGATGAATAACTAAGTTATTTTATAATAGGAAAAGCCAGTCTAAACTTTAGGCTGGCTCTTTTATATAATTTAAATAGTAAGTAAACAGATTTGGAACATAGAAAATCTTTTGTTCACTTATATTGTATTTTTAAGATGTAAAATTTTTCTTTCAAACCTCTCAAACCATCACTTGTCATTCACAATATTGGCAAAGGCTTCTTGGATGTCCTTATTATTGGTAGGGTACATATAATACATGTTTTCAGGATTCCCCTGATTTTGCATGGAAACTAGGACCACTGGTTGACCTTTATGGATGGTGAAATGATAGAGAATCATGGCGGAACCTGAATACCCGTAGCTGTCTACAATGATATAGTCGGCTGTCCCTGTACCATCGTCAGAAAAGGCAACGTCTACCTTTTGTTGGTTGGTCATTGGGGCATTTTGTTCAGTCTTTTCACCTACAATAATGCGGTTATTTTTGGCAAAAGACATAGCACCAAAAAAATCATCACTTCCGTTAGGTGTTAGCCTTCTATAACTTTCTTGATTCATCTTGTGACCAAACTCTACCATGTAACTAGCAAGCTTGGCAGCCTTGTCACTATTCCAAAGGGCTGTCGTATTGGTTGGGGTGGTCTGGCTGGATTGACCAGACTGGCTCTTGCTTTTCACTCTGTAATAGGATGTATAAACGACTCCTGGCCCAGCAGACTCTGGAATTTGGACCAGACGATCTGTGTCTTTGACGGAATTGTCCGGAGATGGTGCCGCTTGATTGGCTGGCACAGACACAAAAGGATTAACCCCGTGTCCTTGACCATTATCCGCAAAATAAAACATAGGCTGACCGTTGAAATCTTTAACGACAGTCTTGCCATCAGTACTTCCTGTCTCTTCAGACTTTGTGAGCCCTGACTTGGTAATGGTCACAACATGACCACCGTCAGAAACCCAGTCACCTTCGATGCTTGAAAAATCACCATTTCTAATGGCTTCCACATCCATAGCAGGTGTTTTTGCCTCCGATGAAGCACTCTGACTTTGTGAACTAGAACCTGAAGACGAGTCAGACGCTTTGGAACTCGATTGTTTAGAATTGTCCGAGGAAGACGTTTGACCTGTTTGACTGCTTGACGAAGCTACCGCATGAGATGACGTCTGTTGCGCTTGTGAATGATGAGAATGCCAAGCAAAAATAGCACCACCACCAAGAAGCGTCATACAAGAAACTGCAAGGACTGACGCTGCGACCTTATGAGTCACAATAGACTGACTTAAGGTTTGCCAAATGCTTTTCTTAGATGCTAACAATAAGCGCTCTACTTCTGCTCGATTGGCCAAGAGACTGCCATTTTTTATCGCCTCGTCAACCTCTGTCATCTTTGGGCGACGTCCATAAATCTTTATAAAATAGGTTAACCATTCTTCTGCTTTCATCTCATCTCCTTTTTGAAGCGTAATACTTTTATTTTAGCATAAAACGGGGATTCTGGTTGACCAGTTAGAAAAGAAAAAAACTGCAAGCAAGCAGCTGCAGTCGATGTATAACCATGTTCCTTATTTCTGAGTATTGCCAAGTTTTTTAAAGTAAGTATAGCCCAGATAGAAAAAGAAAAGCGCTAAAAGAATAAAGAACCCCATGACGAGTTTGATCCCACCTAATTGATAGGCAATGTAAACAAAAGTATTAACCTTAAGCTGACCACCCGTTTTTTCCAATAGTGATAGGCTCTGTGAGTAATAGTGACCAAGCCAAATAGCTCCTAACCCTAATAACGGATAAATAATGACACCCAAGATAGGGTTCTTTTTTAACAAATTATCTAACATACATCCCCCAATTTTTTTATGCTATAGTAATAGCTTACCAAAGATTGCCTAGAAAATCAAAGTGCCTCCCATTGCACAAAAATCAAAAGGAACCGAGCCAAGAAGCTGGTTCCATTGTAAATCTAAAAGACGACACGTGTTCCATGAACTTGCTCAAGACCAGATATGGCAAGAAATTGGTCACGATTAGCCACGGAGATACCACCTCCTGCTAAAATATCCAACTGACCTTCTGCTAGCTGAACCAATTCTGCATAACGTTTCAAGCGTAAGTCTAGAGCAGTCTCAGGAGTTCCAGCACGGGTGAGAAGACGCGTCACACCGTGGTCCTTAAGCCACTGAATAGCACTAGGCTGAGCTGCTTTAGGGATTTGGTCAAAGGCCATATGCATGGTGACCTCTAGGTCTCGACTAGCATCTAGCAAGGTCTTTAGAGCTTCTGTATCGAGTTGATGTTCCGAAGTCAAAGCACCTAGTGCAAAGCCGTCAACACCCAAGTCACGCGCGCACTTGATATCTTCTAGCATGATAGCCAATTCCTGCTGGCTATAGACAAAGTCGCCCCCTCGTGGACGTATCATTACAATCACTTGAGCCTGATAATCCTTGGCCAACTCAACGGCTGCCTTTATGACACCATAAGAAGGCGTCGTGCCTCCGACAGCCAGATTATCACACAACTCCACGCGTTGAGCACCGGCTTTAAAAGCTTTTTCTAAGAGAGTGACATTCTCTGCACAAAATTCATAAATTGGCATACTGAACCTCCAATTAGTTGTAGTGGTAAGGGATTGACTATCAGTTTTTCTTGTTAGTTTTTTGATAACCCCACAACACTAAAGCAAACGACAACAACTGCCACAGCAGTATTCTCACAATCTGCAAACTATCCACATCAGAATTAGAAACCACATGGACAAGATTTGAAGCAAGATTGTTGAAAAGATGATCTCCTAGTCCTAGCCACAAGGAACCTGTCATTTTGTAGAGCAAGGACCATTTGATACTCATCATTCCTGCTAGGATAACATAGCCAATCCCCATGGCAATAAGATTTAAGAATGACGATTCTCCTTGAAGATAATCTCTTAAGGGCATTGCCAAGTGCCATATTCCAAATAGGAAGGCTATAAAGAATAGACTCTTGCGGTAAGAAATCCCTTCAAGAATTTTTGTGAAAAGGCCACGAAAAACTCCTTCTTCCATCCACACATTTATCAGGTTAAATAACACACTTAACATGATAAATAAGATGCCTGCTTGAGATCCTTTTTCGTTTGTTAAGGAAAAACCACTGGCATAAAACGATAAGTGAACATTGCCATGAAGAAACAAGAGGGTAAAACTTTCAATGGCATATGCAAAGATGGAACACACTAAGCCAAAAAGTAGCCCCTTCCCTACACCACTCACGATGCCGTCAGAAGTAAAACCAATATCTTTCCATCTTAATTTGCAAATTGAAAGAATTCCCCACAATAAAAGTATTCCAAAAAGCTTGTGTAAAAAGTTCTCAGATAAGAAAGTTTCATCTGTCCTCGTATAGAAGTATTCGAAGAGCCTAGCTAGAGAGCAGATAACAAATATAATTGAACAACTTAAAATGGGTTTCCTTATTAGTCGATTTAGCATATCTTCCTTTCAAATGAGTCTTTTATGAAAGTTCATTTCAATATTTTACTCAGTCCAATTCCTTCTCTAGTTCTTTTAGAAAGGTGATTAAAAATTGATGGCGACTTTCTGCCATTTGTTTGGCAGTCTCCGTGTTCATTTCATCTTTTAAGAGGAGCAACTTGTCGTGGAAATGTTGGACGGTATCAGTAAGGGGTCTCCCTTTGTGGCCACCATAGGAAAAAGTTCGCGCAATTCCTACAGCCCCTATCGCATCCAGGCGGTCTGCATCCTGGACAATCTTGCCTTCTAACGATTCTGGATGTTTACCGCGATTTTTGCTGAAAGAAACAGCATTGATAACCCGACAAATCTGGTCGATTTGCTTTTTAGGAGCACCAATCTCTTCTAGAAACATGCGAGCATTCGCATTATTCTCTGTTTGAAACAATTTATAATCATCAGCATCGTGAAGAAGAACTGACAAGCCCACTATCTCCAGATCACATAGACCTTCTGCTTGTGCAATTCTCATAGCATTGGTATAGACGCGAAGGGTATGCGCCACATCATGGCCATCCGCTCGATCAGCAAATAAGGTTGTAACATACTGCTTAGCCGCAAGAATTCGTTCTTCAATCATCGTTCTTGTCCTTTGTATCATCTGTGCACAGTTCTATCTATTCATTTGAACTAGTAATGGAGAGGTGCAGTTTACTTAAAAACCACCTCTCAGTGGTTACTACTTCTTCTTTTGTGGAAAAAGCGGAAGACCAAGTTTGGCAATCTTTTCCGCTGGGGTCTTCATGCCATCCTTGACCCATTTGGAAATCACTGAAACAATAGCTGAGCTCCAAAAGGAATTGAGGTAACTACCGGCACCATTTGATGAGCTACCATTTCGTTTTTCCAAAAAATCATAAACTGCCTTGGTCAATACCTGCTCAAAATTATAATCAATGGCAAGACTGATGATTTTAGCTTCTTTTTTGACTTCCTTAAGGAGATAAACCCAGACCTGGTAAAGATCCGTCTTGAGATTATAGCCGTCCAAGGACTTAGTAATCTTTGCAATGCTAGACTCAAAAATAGATTTCAAAATCTCTTCCTTAGAACCATAATTGCGATAAAAGGCAGCACGAGATACACCCGCACGCTCAACCAGTTCCGATATGGTAATCTTTTTAAAGTCTTTTTTCTCCAACAATTGCAGGAGAGAAATTTCAATGGATTCTCGTGTAATTGCTTTGTTTTCTTGGTTAAATCGTTTGAGATTTTCCAAAGATTTCTCTGAGATTTTTCTTTCTGCCATAACATTCACTTTCTATCTGTCACATCTGATGAGATCTGCTTTGATAGCAATGCACTTCATGATAAAATTGTAAAAGAAGACAAAACACTTGTCAATGTACATTATGCAGATATGAGGTATAAACCTATGAAATGGAAAATTATTGCGGATTCAGGCTGTGACTACCGTTCTTTAGACAATCTGGCACCAGATACGGAGTTTGTCAGTGTTCCTTTGACTATCCAAGTGGGCGAAACCATTTACAGGGATGATGCCCAACTCAATATTGATCAAATGATGGAGGAGATGTATGCAACTACAACTGCTTCCAAATCTGCATGTCCAAGTCCTGATGACTATATGAAGTCCTTTGAAGGGGCGGACAATATCGTCGTCGTGACAATCACCGGTACCCTTTCTGGCAGCTACAATAGTGCTGAAATTGCTAAGAAAATTTATCTGGAAGAGCATCCTGATACCAAGATTCACGTCATTGATAGCCTGTCAGCTGGTGGCGAGGTCGACCTGCTCGTTCGTAAGCTCAATCACTTAGTCGCAGAAGGCCTTGATTTTGACCAAGTCCTTGATGCCATCACAGCTTACCAAGCCAAAACTAAGTTGCTCTTTGTTTTAGCTAAAGTTGATAATTTGGTGAAAAATGGTCGTCTAAGCAAACTGGTTGGCACCGTTGTTGGACTCCTCAATATCCGTATGGTCGGTGAAGCTAGTAAGACTGGTACCCTAGAGTTGCTTCAAAAAGCTCGTGGTCAAAAGAAAGCCATCAAAGCTGCCTTTGATGAACTCCTCAAGTCTGGTTATGCTGGAGGCCACATTACGATTGCCCACCGCAACAATGAAAAATTTATCGAGCAATTCTCTGAATTGGTTCGTGAAAAATTTGCCCAAGCAAGCATCGAAGTCCTTCCTACTTCTGGACTCTGTAGTTTTTATGCTGAAGAAGGCGGACTCCTTATGGGGTATGAAATTTAAGAAGACATTGAAAAGAGGCTGGACTACATGTTCGGTCTTTTAAAAATCAGATTATGCTATTTGATAATCAGCAGAATAGGATTATAAAACTAAAAATTCTTTCTTGACAATCCAACGTAATCGCTTTCATCACCCCCTTCATTTATGGTAAGATGGAAGTGACGCATTAGTGTCATATTCTTAAAAATTAAAATACCCTTATTAAACATGGAGATAGTTTATGAAACAGAAACATTCACATTTTCTAATCCCTGGAATCCTTCTTCTAGGGATCGTTTTGCGGGCCCCGTTCACAACCTTGTCTACTGTCTTATCAGACATTGCTTCAGGTCTAGGTGTTGAGGTCAGTTCACTCGGTCTCTTGACAAGTCTGCCTCTCTTAACCTTTGCGGTATTCTCGCCTTTTGCAGCTAGCTGGGCCAAACGCTTTGGTATCGAAAGACTCTTCCTCGGTGTTTTAATTGTGATGACTCTTGGTTCGGCTCTGCGTACCGTCAATCTCCCTCTTCTTTATGTGGGAACGCTTTTAGTCGGAGCTGGGATTGCCTTTATCAACGTCCTTCTCCCAAGCCTAATTCAGGCTAACGAGCCAAATCAGTTAGGATTCTTAACCACACTCTACATTACAGCCATGGGATTATCCACAGCCGTAGCTTCATCAGTTGCCGTTCCAATCACTAAGGCAACCTCATGGCAAGGTTTGGTCTGGGTATTGACCGCGGTCTGTGCCTTAGCTCTTGTAGTTTGGCTTCCTAATGTCCGTCACAATCATTACTTAGAACAAGAAACTTCTACCAGCGAAAATTCAGGCAGTTGGTATAAGAGTGGCAAAGTCTGGGCCATCATGATTTTCGGTGGATTACAGTCACTCTTCTTCTATACCACTATCACTTGGCTTCCAACCATGGCCACTCAAGCCGGTGTCGGCGAGGCCAATGCCGGAATTCTAGCTTCCGTTTTCACACTGACGAGTATTCCATTCTCTATGATCATTCCTAGCCTAATCACTAAACTTTCTGATCGTAACCGCCATTTGATGCTAGTGGCTACCGTCCTAGCAGGACTCATCGGAGTTGCCATGCTTCTAGTCAATACAGACAGCTTTGTGTATTGGTTGGTCCTTAACCTCTTAATCGGAAGTTCTGCTAGTGTCCTATTCCCTTACATGATGGTTTCCTTTTCAATGAAGGCTAGCACGCCTGAAAAAACAGCCCAACTATCAGGTTTAGCCCAAACCGGAGGCTATATCTTTGCAGCCCTTGGTCCAGTCTTGTTCGGTTCAAGCAAACAACTCTTTAACTCTTGGACCCCTGCTGTTTTAATTCTTCTTGTCTTGACCATAATCATGGGAATTGCCCTTTACAAAGTTGAAAAAACAGACCTTATTTTGTAAGAGAAAAACTAATAAAAGAAAATGCCCCACAAGTTGTAGCTTGTGGGGTGATTTTTTGTGTAGCGAATGAATGCAACTTTTAAATACAAAGGTCGAAGTATTCGTATTTGTCTTTCGACAAGTTCCCTTAACCACATAACCCTATTTCTCTAGCCAAAAGAACGCTTGGTTTAACATCTCTTTTGCTTGACCAATCATACACGGTCCATGAGAAATAATAATATTCTTAGGTTCCCATTTCTTTATTTTGTGGTAGCTCCTCAAAGCTTGTTTTTTGCCAAATAAGAAGCTCATTCTTAAATCTCTTGGTGTTTTACCATTTGGATGGTGATTATCACCTATTTTAAAAAGTAGCTTTTCAAAAAGCGATAATTTCTCAGTTTCTATGTTTTCAATAAGATCCGTTAAAATCAAAGTTGAACTTTCAGTATGGAAAAAAACAACCTCTTTTACATAAAAACTTCCCTCAAATGTTGTAAAACAAATTTCTTCGTTCCAATTGGCCTTGCTTAATTCCTGACCATAATCCAAACTCATTCCCGATTTTCTGGCACGCTTTTGAACACCACTAGCTAGCCAAACTTTTGCTTCAGGAAATAGTTGATGCCATTCATCTATATAACTATAATGTAAGACATTTGGAGCAATAAGGTGTTTTACCTCACCCAATTGCTTGATTTCAAAAAGCAAATTGTCACTAGGCTTAATCGGTGAATGCACCCAAATACCACCATTCTTCAAACGGATAACCGTCATTCTAGTTGAAAAAGGCACTTTGAATAATTTGAAATCCATCTGTACTTCTTCCCCATCTACAATCCATAGGTTATCTGCTATCTTTTTTAAGGAATTGAGGGGACTATATTTTTTGACTTCCATGAGACTCTGCTTTCTAAATTAATAAAGTATAATCAATCATTATTCTCCAAAAATGGAACAACCAAGTCAATCCACTCTTGAGGTAGGTAGGCTGATAAATAGCCGTGATTATAGCCTTTTGCCTCAAACAAGATAGTGTTGGGATGCAGCTGCTGAAATAATCTAGCTGATTCTTTAACACATTTCAATTCTTTTTCGCCATAAATATAGAGAGCCTGTGCTTTACTTTTTGAAATCCTACTCTTCAACTTATAATGCCCCATATAGGTTTTATAGATAGTCACTAATGTTTTGATAGGTGTCCTTGGCATATCCTCCATATAATAATTTTTTATCTCGTCTGGGTAAGCTAATTGGGGATAGAATTTATTCATTAAGCTTAACTGAAGTTTACAAGAGGATTTACTAAACATCAGTTTACCAAATAAAGATACCAACAAGATGCTAAATCTCGCCAACCTTGGTTGAGGAATACAGATACTTCCGTCTATGATAGCTTTCTCAGCTATATCGCTATCTAAGGACAATATCTCCATAGCAATTTGACCTCCAAGTGAAACTCCACCTAAAGCAAATACTTTCCCACCACAGTTTTGTCGAACATAATCTAGAATTTCCTGTGCCAAATCTTCCGTTGATATATAATCCTCTTGATACTCTTCTCCGTGTCCATTAAGTGTAGGTAAAATGACATGGTAATTATGAGACAGGAGACGAGCTTGTCTAAGATAATTCCACCAAGAGCTACCCCCACCATGTATCAATAAAATGGGAGGTAAATTTTTATCACCAAACTCATGAAATTTCATATTTGATACCCTCCAAAATGTCTCATATTGCCAGTACCATACTCGTCTTGAAAGCTATGTTCACCTTTATTATTCTACTATTTACTCTGCTTAGCTCTGTTACAAGTAAGAGAGACAATATCGCAACCTACCTAGTCAAGGCCAAATTCCTTTCTCGCATCAGCTAGAGAAGAGACTTTACCTTGAATAATTTCCTGATGCCCGACTAAAATTTTCTTTTTCAAATCCTCAAAAGCCACTTGATACGTTGCCTCTGGAAAATCACTAGACACATATTTGCTTTGGTTAACCATTATATTTTCCATTTTTCTAAGCGTTCTATTTTGTATATATTTATTGTAACATGAAGAAGAAATATGATTCAGATAAAAATATCAAATGACTTACCATAAAAAGCCCTGTCACCAAGGCTTTTCATTCTACACATTTTCTAGGCCTCACAAGCAGTGATACCGCTTCAACATGTCGTGCTAGTATACTCCTATATTATAGAACGAAAGAGAATTACACACTCAACTCAAACAACTTATAAAACTCACCTCTCCTATCCATCAAGTCACCAAAAGAACCATCTTCAACAATGACGCCACCTTTCATAAAGAGAATTCTATCGTATTTTTTCAAAATGTTCTCATTCAACTTGTGGGTTACTACAAGTGCAGTCAAATCTTGAATATCCAGGATTGAATTTTCAATTTCAGTAGTTACTTGATTATCCAAAGATGAGGTAGCCTCATCCAATAATAAGATTGGTGTTTTTCGAATTAAGGCACGCGCAATACTAAGTCTTTGTTTTTGTCCGCCAGATAGATTTGAGCCATTCTCTCCACATAAAGCTTGTAGACCAGATTCATTTTCTAAAACATAACTTTCTAAACCTGACTGCTGTACCGCTTGCTTTATTTCCTCATCAGTGAAGAATTGATTAAGAGTAATATTTGCTCTTAAAGTATCATCAAAGATATAAACGTCTTGTTGAACAATAGTCATTAAGTTATAAAGGCTCCCTGCTGAAATAGCTTGCAAATCTATATTATCAATGGAGATGTGCCCACTTGTTACATCGTAAAAACGCAGTAATAGATTGAGCAAAGTTGATTTTCCACTCCCTGACATTCCTACAATTGCAATTTTTTCCCCTTTTTGAATCTTCAAAGATAAATGATTAAAAATTTTTTCTTCAGTATTAGGGTAAGAAAAGTCTATATTTGAAAAAGAAATAACATCATCGAAATATTCTTTTGTTTCACCAGTCTGAAGCTCAGTTACATCTTTTACCTCAAATGCATCTAGTGTTGCCTGACCTTCACGGAATTTACTTATTCCCATACCAACTTCATTTAGTGGCATTACTACAAAATTGACCAGTTGAACAATAGCTGTTACACTTCCAATTGTGGTATGGCCATTAAAAACAAGATACATTCCTCCACCAAAGGCTACCAAAAAAACAATCATCCCTGAAAGCTGCGAAATAACATTAGCTAAAACATCAAATTTCCCTTTTATAAAATTTATTTCATCAAATTTTTCACTTTCATGACTATAATCCTCACAGATAGACTCTTTCACATTAAAACTTTTGATAACAAGAAATCCTGCTAAAATATCTTTAACCTTAGCTAAATACTTCTGATCTGCAATCATAGCACTATTTTGTAAAGAGGCTGATTTTTGTCCAATAAATCCTGAAATCATCATCGGAATGATGCTAGCAATGATAACTAATAAGGTCAAAAACCAATTACCTATAAACATAGCTAGGAGCGAAAAAATCATTAAGGAAAGGTTTTTTGAAATATTAAAATACTGGTGTAGATAATCTTGCTCAATTTTCTTCATATTTTCGGTTAATACAGAAATAAATTTCCCTGATTTTTCTTTAGAAAAGTCTCTATAATCCCTATCTAAAATAGATTGGAACACCTTGTTTTTATATCTTGACATGATTTGCCTAACAAGTTTATTTTTCAATCGAAGAGATATAAAGTTGAGTCCTGCATAGATGAAAATAACAGTAGCTCCTATTAGTACCGCTTGAGTTAAGGCTTCTTTATTTTGGGACATGCCACTATCAACAATACCTTTAATAGAATAAGCAAAAGCAATATTAGTTAAAGGGACCAGTATATTAAATATCATGAAAGCATAAAAAGACTTCTGATGGTTCTTTATCAAATGTTTCATCCTTAATCTACCTCATAATTCTTGATTTCATTTAGAAAATGTGACATAAAATATTCTTCTAAGTCAATATTCTCTCTCCTGATTTCTTTCATAGAGACCTGTTTTACAATTTCTCCATTTTTGATAAAACCAATTTTATCTGCTATCTGTGAAATTTCCGATAATATATGACTCGATATTAGTATTGTAATTCCATGCTCCTTAGAAAGTGACAACAAAAGATTTCGAATTTCTTGAATTCCTATTGGATCTAAACCATTGATTGGCTCATCTAAAATTAACAATTTAGGTTTTGTTAGAAAAGCACGAGCTAAACCAAGCCTTTGCCTCATTCCTAACGAAAAATCTTTTACTTTTTTAGTCGTATTTTTTAATCCGACCATACTTAAGGCTCTTATTATATCTGATTCAATAATATTTTTTCCCATATACTGAGCGTGAATTTCCAAGATTTCTTTTGCAGTGCAATTATCATAAAAAATTGGTGATTCAATAATACTTCCAATCTGACTTAGGATTTCTTCTCTGTGTTCTTGTAGATTTTTCCCAAAAATTTCAATACTACCTGATGTAATTGTTGATAGGGATAACATACATTTCATTAACGTTGTTTTTCCAGCACCATTCGGTCCTAAAAAACCATAGATTTCTCCTTCAGCAATTTGAAGGTTGATACCACTTAAAATTTCTTCTTTATCAATTGTTTTAAAAACTTCTTTTATTTCAACGATATTTCTCATTTCTATCTCTCTTTCTATATCTAGCTTTAAATGCTAGAATTTTTCTTCCGGTGCATAACTACCAATTTATACAGTCTCTTTTTTATAGAAATCATCAAGGAATTATCACATTCCTTCAATTAAATTCAGCTATGCTACTTGATACTAATATCTTGTCTTGAAATATTATAAATTGAAAATGAAGTAATCATTAAACTTATGAAACTTGCAAATATCAAAAAGAATAAGTTATCAGCAATATTATTAGATAAACTTCCTGGACTTACATTTGAAAGTAATGCTGCTAAACCAAGTCCTGTAAGCATTGTTATAGCTGTTGAATGCTTAATCATACCTAAAACAAATGGTAGTAACCCTATTAGTACTGTTGCAAACGTTATTCCAGCTAAGTTAATTAATTGACTAGCTAGAGGGATATAACTAGATTCAGTTACAACAGCCATGAATCTAATGAATAATTGAATCACTAAATGTGCAGAAAAATGGGCAATAAATGCTATTAGAATGACTGAAATAATTTTTCCCCATAGTAACTTTATTTTAGAAATAGGATAAGAAAACAACTGAAAAATTGTTCTTCGTTTGAATTCATCAATAATAATCGTAGATAATAAATAAGATTCGAAAATCAAAAATGCTGCTTTTGTAAATAAAGATGAAAACAATGAAGCTACAGTTGCCCAACCATCCCATTTACCAGTAATTCTAATAACATTAGAATCCTGTCCAGTGAATTCTCCTAGTTTATTGTCAGTACCTAATCCCATAATAATGATTGCTGTTATACCTAGCACTATAAATATAGTACACAACCAGGCTAAAAATAATTTAGATTTAGAAACTTTATTTAATTCAATTTTAATAAGCGACAACATAGATTCTTTCCTCCAAAGCGTAAATAAAGAATAAACTATTCAGACTAATCTCGACAAATATTTAAAAATAAGCTTATTCTTCAGACAATGTCACTATACATACTATCGGTATGTGTATACTAAAAAACAAACATACCGTAGGTATGTATAATAGATTTTTAATAACACACTTAAAGTATGTTATTTTTTAATTATAAATTATGTAAGATAATTCATTCAATTGATAATACATAAATAGAAATGAGTATTAACAAGAATGTCATGCGACGACTTATTTACTATTTTTTTAAGTGATCGAATAAGTTGAAAATCACCTCCATCATTTCATCAGAAATTAACTGTACCCCTAGACCTTCAAAAGTAAGTTTAATGAAATTCATTTTGCTCTTTAATTCTACTAATGAAAAAACGGAAATTTGAAAACCAATCCAAATATTTAGAGTTAAAACAATTAAATCTGCTAGCTCTTCTGGATATTCTGTTTTAATAGACCCATCTTCAACACCTTCGTAAACTTTTTCTCTAATTTCGGGTAAAAAATCAGAAAATAGACCTAGATACTGCTCTCCTAACAAACGTGGACTTCTTAGCATGATTGAGGCAGAGTAAACGAGCCTTTGGTGTTCAAAATTAGAGAAAGAGTCCATCAAAGAATTTTGTATCTTTTCTAATCCAGTATTTCCTCTCCAATTATAATTTAAAATTTCTTGATTATTTTCGCTAATGATTGTTTGCAGTATATCGTATTTAGACTCAAAATGATGATAGATAACACCTTTTGTTAATCCACCTAAGCCATCAATGATATCTTGAATTGACGTATTATCAAATCCTTTTTCTAAAAATAAATTTTTGGAGACCTCTAGTATTTTTTTTCTAGTTTCATGTGAGTTTCTATTCCTTGCCATTTTAGTCCCTTTCTATCATACCGATGGTATGTAATTCTATTGTAGTGGAAGTAACTAATAATGTCAAATATCTTATCGGAAGCTGTTTTATTAATCATTTCATTTTCAAATGCAAATATTATTTAAATTCTCCAAATCTTAATTTAAAGATTTTAAAATGATTAAAGAAGTAATGAAATAATCCACATAACTATTTCAATAAGTTCTATTTTACCTAAACTGAAAATTCAGCTACTAAAGACTAGTTCACACTATGATACTTCCCCACTATATGACAAAAAGCCTTGGTTTCAAGGCTTTTCATAATTTTTTTCGTTACAAATCTTTTATCCTTTTATAAGCAATCCTACTCACTCAACAGTTCTGACTTGGCGTATCATCTCGTCGATATCCCTCCTCATTCTACGAGTCCTATCGCATGGGCAGAACATCTACTTCTACTACGCTGATGACTCAGCTCGTACAAGCAGTGAGACTGCCTCCACATGTGATGCTAGAAAATATCTATATTATAGACCAAAACTTTTGTTCTTTTCTCAATTAGATAACATTTTTAGTTCAGTACAATTTTGGTAAGGTACGTTTTATTAAATTTATCGGACGAATCGATACATCTCCAAGTCCAAAAGAGAAATTGTCAAAGATATCCTGATAGTCGAATGGAATTAGTCGCCCTGTCTGGCTCATAAGAGCAAAGTCAACGCCTAATTCACGAATGAGATAGGGACACAGTGTAAATCCATTTTTCTCAATGATAAGAGCCAAGTCCAAAGAAGGGAATTCGCTCCTCCTTTGGGAAGGACTGCTTATACAAGTCACTGATGATTCCCCAGTGTTTAAAAGGATTAAATTTAATTTGTTTTAAGGTCATAAATTTCTCCTTAATTCCACCATCTAGCAAAATAGAAGTCTTTTTAAATATGACTCACGCCATGCCCTCGCAACGTTCTTTAGCTTAACGATTGAATCTCTTCTTTAACATGTCCTTCTACATCTTCAATCTCTACAAACAGCGGGTCTAAGTGACACAAGAAGTGCCAATCTTCAGCGCCACGTTTTCTGTAGAGAATCGCTTCGCCGTCTTCACTTCCGAAAAAGCTTCTGTCGACTTCATATCCACTACGTTCTAAGAAGTCTTTTGCCTTGCGATAGTTCGCTTCTCTGGCTTCGACATAGGATTTCACTTCATCGTTGTTAACGACATACGCGTCGATTTTTGAATATCCTTCGATCACTTTATCGTTTTTAACAGATAGATTCGAAATTTCTTTCCAAATAATGTCCACATTTGCCTCAGAATTAAACGAAAATCTAGATAAAGGGACAATATTTCCGTTAAAGACAATTTCCATATAATCCGGCAAGTATTTTCGGTTCACATACTCCACTTCAAACCCATCTTCAGTTTCTAAAGTATACCCAGGGATTTGAGCTACAAACGCTCTCCCCTCTTCTAAAGAATCAAACGTGACTAAATCCTTTTGATAATCACCTTGATACAATTCCAATATAACCATCGATAACCCTCCATTTAACCTTTACGACGCTACGCAAATTTATTTTTTAGATTTTACAAGCAGTGATACTGCATCAACATGAAACGAGTGATCACTGAGTATATCAAGTGAAGCTGTCTGTATGTGGAAACATGTCTATAAACCTTTTTACGATATCATAAGGTAATCATTTAAATGTATTACCTCGACAAACCGGGATTTAGAAAGATCTCCGCAAATAAACCATGTCTACCAACTGAATGCCACATTCATATATTGGATGGTCATAATTGTCTGTAAAGAAGTTCGGGGCGATATGTGATCGCACAAACCCACACTTTTCATAAAACGGAATCGTCATTGGACTATCGCCCGTTCCTACCTGCAGGGTAGAATACTCTTCTCTGTATTTCGTGATAATAAAATCAATCATGGCTTTCGCATAACCTTTGCCTTGATATTCCGGAACTGTCGCAATATTCTTAATTTCAAGTACGCCATTTCCCACATCGATTACAACACACTCACATTTAATACCATTATCATCAAGTACATACATTTTACCCTTATCAATATAACGGTCTATCATATCCTCCTGCTCATCTGCCAATAATAGCAACTCAATATAATCTTTTTTGTTTTCCATAACCTCTATTATTTCCATCAACACACCCACTTCTTAAAATATTTATTGTTATTATTGTTTCGCAAATAATTTATAAACTCGATTTTAGCATCCCACGGGTTCAATGATTTGTAATCAAATCCAATGATTTCAAAGCTGTCATCAAAAAATTGTTTATAGCGATTAGCTTCTTCTGCATTACCACCCTTACCATGAACATATATAACGGCATTTTTCATTCAAATTCTCTCCACAAATTCTAATTTGATTATTTCTTTTTCTTCGGTTTTGGTGCAGGTAACTCATCATACATTGAATTGAATAAGCCGGTTAAAAATTCTTTGTTGTCAACATCATCTACCAACAGCATTTCCTTTGCTCCATCATATGGTGACTCGTACTTTGCATTTGGCATATATGCTATTGCAGATTTAACAGGCTTCACTAAAAATCTATCATCATAAATCCCACCCACAATTTTTCCGCGATAATAAACAATATATTCGCCCATCATTGATCTATATGTTATTTCTTCCAAATCGGATAGTTGTTCTAATAGGATGTAATTTTTAACAATATCTGTTATACTATCCTTAGTTAGGTTTCTCCACTTATGGAGATAGAAGGTTTCAGACTTGAGAACAGAATGGAACCATTCGATACAGGCATTATCTGCTGGTGTTCCTTTTCGGGACATGGAGCGGGTGATGCCTTTTTCTGTACAAGCCTGATAGTAGGCTTTTGAGGTGTAGACAGAGCCCTGGTCGCTGTGGAAAAGTGCTCCTTGAGGTAGCTCAAGTTGATTAAGTGTGTCGAGTACAAAGTCCGTATCTTGGCACTCGGAGATGGTATAAGCTACAATTTCACGATTATAGAGATCCATGATCGAAGATAGATAAAGTCTACAGTTTTCAAAATAGAGGTAGGTGATGTCTGTGACAAGTTTCTCCATAGGCTTGCCTGCCTGGAAATCACGATCCAGCTTATTGTCTGTTACATGGTAAGGCTTCCCTAATTTAGGTCCCTTCTTGGGACGGACACGGCAAAGGCAACCCTTTTCCTTTTCGCTTCATATAGCTTTCTATGTCAAACAAATTCTTCTTATCATAGTCCTCAAGTAATCTATAGTTCTTATGCTTTGTAATATCGTATTTATCTGAAAGAAAAGGTCTGACACCTCTAAGCTGAAAGATACATTTACTACCGTCCATTACAGTAATCTCATCTTGACTCATCAGTTCTTTGCCTGTCTTTTGATAGTTTAAACCAAAGCTCTTTTGATTTGACCTTGTTTCCGATGTGTTATATAAATCTATCGTTTCTTTTCCCAGTATTTCAGACAATTCTTTTAGTGTAGTTTGCTCCTTGCCACCAAGAAACAAGGTACTATCACAGTTACCTACGATTGTATCGGCATTATTCTTATAGATTGCCTTTAACTGAGATTGTGCTTGAAGTATGATACTTGCTGAAATCTCTCTACTTCTGATTGTGGCAATCAGCTTTTCAAACTTTGGAATTAAGCCGATATTTGCAAACTCATCAAGAAGGCATCTTACATGAACAGGAAGCCTACCGCCATATACATCATCTGCCTTATCACATAAGAGATTAAAAAGTTGTGAGTACATAATGGATACTACAAAGTTAAAGGTATCATCTGTATCAGAGATAATAACAAAGAGAGCCGTTTTTCTATCCCCCAGTGTATCAAGCTCCTGTTCATCTTCACTCATCAAGTCCCTAAGTTCCCTAATATCAAATGGAGCAAGCCTTGCACCACTTTGATGAAATTTTTTAAATCATAAGAATAGAATCTGTTAAGCCACTTTTTGAGCAATCATCACACCAATCGGTGCAAGACCTCCATGTGCCAATTTCATTTCAACTACTGAAAATCCATATTCTTTAATAAAATCTTCAAATTCCTTTTTATCCCATTCTTGATACATCTTAAATCCTAAAATAGACATCAAACTTTTTATCATTTTTCTTTGTTTTCCCTCTTTCCATAGAAAAGTGGGGGCGAACAAAGTCCCATTAGGTTTTAACACCCTATATATTTCTTTCATCGCCTCATCCGGTTTAGGCATAATATGAAGTGCATTAGCAATTAACACACAATCAAATTTTTCATGCGAATAGGATAATGCTACTGCATCGGCTGTTTCAAATGTAAGATTTTCGTATTCCCCACGCTTTTTAGCTTCCTTAATCATTTGTTCGGAAAAATCTGTGCCAATCCAACTTTTCGTATGCTTTGAAAGATTAAACGATAATTGTCCTGAGCCACAAGCAAGTTCAAGCACCTCCATGTCTTTATTCAAATGAGGACGAATGTATTCGCAAACTTTATCATATACTCCTTTGTCTTTTTTCATGAAAGGAGCATATAGCTTAGCAAATTTATCCCAAAATTTTTTATTGCTTTTATCAATCATTTCAACGCTCCTTTAAATATAAAAATGATCCTATCAATCTTTATATTGAGCCTATTTTCTCATTGATACCTTGCAAGAAAGGAATAATAGCTGTTCCTATACCAAGTAGGAATGTCATAAATGCAGAAAGTCATATGCTGTCATTCTTTTCTATTCAATCATTTTGAAGTGTCTCAAGGCATCCATGATAGCTTCTTCTTTTTCAGGTGTACACTGTGGAATAATTTGTTTCTCCTTTTTAGACTTGCTGTAATGTTCTCGTAATTCTATTCCACATTTCCTTTTTATCTGTGCAATATATAATGTCGGAACTTTTAATTCAAATTTATTCCAAACATATTCTTTGATTTGAGCATATGTTGCCTTACTTTCAGCACTGGTCAAATCAAGCTCATCCAGCTCAATTTCAACGTCTATATGCTTATCGACATCGAGTTTGGACAAAAGTGCTACCGCCTCAACATGATGCGTTTGTGGGAGTTCAAAGCTCCAGTGGAGCTTTGAAGCATCTCGCCTTGAAATGTAAAAGCGAGATGTTTAACTGCGTTTTACCAATAAACTCACACACTCGACATGATGCGTTTGCGGAAAAAGATCCACCGGCTGTACTTTTTTCAATTCATAGCCCAATTCTTGATAGAGTTTGATATCACGCGCCATAGTTGCTGGGTTACATGAGACGTAAGTAATCTTCTCAGGTTGCATGGCGACGCTGGCTTTGATGAAGCTTTCTGTCAAGCCCTTGCGTGGTGGATCCACAATGATGACGTCTGGTTTGATGCCATCCTTGCTCCACTTGGCCATGGCATTTTCAGCTGAGTCAGCCACATAGTGGGCATTTGTAATGCCGTTGCGTTCTGCATTTTTCTTGGCATCTTCGACAGCTGTTTCGATGACTTCAACGCCGTAGACTTCCTTGACCTGTTTTGCAAATGACAAACCGATTGTCCCGATTCCTGAATAGGCATCAATAACAATGCTGTCGCTGTTTAGATCTGAGAAGTCAATAGCTGTTTGATAGAGTTTTTCAGCCATCTCGGTGTTAACCTGATAGAAAGACTGGGCAGAGATCTCATAGTCATTGCCCAACATACTGTCTGTGATAGTGTCTTGGCCATAAAGGGTGCGGAACTCCTTACCAAAGATGGCGTTAGTGTTCTTATCGTTGATGTTTTGGATGATGGAAACGACACTTGGGAAGGCTTCTGTAATCTTGGCAATGACTTGGTCAATGCGGAAAACTTTTGGTCTGGTCGTTACAAAGACCAACATCATCTGACCTGAATAATGACCACGACGAACTACCAAATGACGAATCAAACCTGTCTGCTCCTTCTCATCATAAGGTTTGAGGTCATAGCGACGGAGAAGGTCACGGACAAAGACAATGAGTTTATCAATTTCCTTGTCTTGGATAAGGAAATCTTCAATTGGAATCAAGTCGTGCGAATTCTTGCGGTAGAAACCTGTTTCAAGCTGACCTTTAACACGGCGAACGGGCACCTGCGCCTTATTACGGTAGGCGTAAGGTGTTTCCATACCTAGTGTTTCAGCAACTTCTACGTCCGAGATACCGGCTGTCTTATAGAGGTTGTCCACAACTTGTTTACGCTTGAACTTAAGCTGCTCCTCGTAGGTCATATGGCCAAAATCAGCAATTCCTGAACGTAGATAGGTTGCATCAATGTCCTGATTGCGGTTTGGTGAAAGGGTCACATACTCCTCAACCTTACCAAAGCCGATATTTTTCTTGAGCTTAAGCACTCGCATCTTGATGATTTCGCCTGGAAGGGCATTATCCACGAAAAAGACAAAGCCATCCACCTTGGCAACGCCTGCTCCTTCATGTGTCAAATCGACAATTTCAACTTCTACAATAGCGTTTTTATTTAACATAATTCAACTTTCTTTACTCTTATAGGGCTTAAGCATATCTTCCAAAGCCTTTTACTACCCTCCATTATAGCACATATAAATCAAATTTATGGCTGGCCATAAATAATATAGATTTTTCAGAAAAGTCATACAGTGCTATCATAGGTCCATGACAAAAAATTAAACGACTCAGCCGCTTGGCTAGATGTCGTTTCTATATAAAGGAGAATAATCATGCCAGATATTACCATTCATACAATCGAAACTGCACCGGAAGAAGTCAAAGACGTCCTTCAAACAGTCAAAGATGCCAATGGGGGATACATTCCAAACTTGATTGGTCTCCTTGCTAATGCGCCAACTGCGCTTGAAACTTACCGTACTGTCGGTGAAATCAACCGTCGCAATTCATTGACACCAACTGAACGTGAGGTTGTTCAAATTACAGCTGCTGTTACTAACGGATGTGCCTTCTGTGTGGCAGGTCACACAGCCTTTTCAATCAAGCAAATCCAAATGACACCTCAACTTTTGGAAGCCCTTCGTAACCGTACACCAATCGAAGATGATCCAAAACTTGATACCCTTGCTAAATTCACTATTGCTGTGATCAATACCAAAGGTGCTGTTGGTGACGAAGCCTACAATGACTTCTTGGAAGCTGGCTACACTGCACAAAATGCCCTTGACGTTATCTTGGGTGTCAGCCTTGCAAGCTTGTGTAACTACGCTAACAATCTCGCACAAACACCAATTAACCCTGAACTTCAAGAATTCGCTTAATGCAAAGATAAACTGATAAAGATAAACTAGAGGAGGACCTAAGCCTATGTCACATTTTTCAAAAGAATTCCTTACTTGGTTGGACACCAACGCTGACCATATTGACCAAGAGTCTGGACCAATTGCGGACCAACTTCTTGAAAAAATTGCTGAAAACGACGTCTTTAAAATCGGCGTACCTGCTGAGTTTGATGGCCTAGGTGGTGGTCCTACTCAAGTTGTTGATGTGCTTGATGAATTGGCACAACACTCTTTGACAGCTTCCTTTATTTCTTGGGGACACCGTACTTTCATCGAGTATATCCTAGCTAGCGACAATGCTTATCCTCGTGAAACATGGTTGAAAGAATTGTATACCGGTGAGCGTGCTGGTGGAACTGGCTTGTCAAATGCGGTCAAATTCTTGTCAGATATTGAAGAATTGAATGTTACCATCAGTCAAGAAGGTGATGACTACTATCTTGATGGTCGTTTGCCTTGGGTGACTAACCTACGTTCTGATAAATTCGCTGCTCTCTTTGCTGCTGACTTTAAAGACGGTAGCCAACCTTGGATTATCACTATTCCATCTGAAGCTGAGGGACTCAGCCGTTCTGAAGATTTGGAATTCGTTTCCCTTCAAGGTGCTAACACTGCCTCTCTTACTTTCGATCACGTTAAGTTAGATCCTAATTGGATCCTTTCAAAAGAAGGTACGGACTATATTGCCAAAACACGTCCGAACTTCCTTGGTTTCCAATTTGGTCTCGCCTTTGGTTTGGCCAAACGTTCTCTTGATGAGGTTGAAGCTAGTCTAAACAGTAACCGTAGCGTTCTTCGTGAAGAATTTGAAACCACACGCAATAACCTTCTTGCTATCCAAGACCAACTCTTTGCGGGTCTTAATGATGCCGATTATTTCATTGACAAACCACGTGAACTTTTCCAATTGCGTATCGATATTGTCGACGTCGTAGCCAACAGCCTGCTCCTCGAACTTCAGGCTAGTGGTGGTCGTGGCTATTTGAAAGAATCAGAGTCAAGCTTTATCCGTCGTTGGAATGAAGGCGTCTTCCTTCCTATTGTATCTCCGAGCGCGGTTCAGCTTCGTCACATTCTTGCAGCTAGCTAGAAAGGCCGGTGGACCAATGAAGGTATTTTTCCAGAAAATTCCCTTGGCCCTATCTAGTCTGGTTCTTGCCCTCTTTAGTTTATCCAATCAAATAAGCCACTATACCCTGATTGCTCAGGGTATTTGGTGTTTAGCCAGTATAGGTTTTATACTTATACTGGGACGCTTGATTCTTGGATTTGAACAAATAAGAGAAGATTTGCGAAACCCAGTCGTTGCTTCGGCCTTTGCTAGTTTCTTTATGGCTGCTTTTCTATTTGCCAGCCACCTCCCACTAGCTCAAACAGGCTTAAGTGTGACTTGGATTGGACTCCTTGGACTTTATATTGCCTATATTATCTTTTTCAGTCTGCGTTTTATTCGCCCACTATCTTTGAACCAAGTCTTTCCAAGCTGGTTCGTGGTCTATGTTGGCCCTGCTATCAGTCTTGTGACAGTACCGGCTAGTGTTCCAACTAGCATCAAGGGACTTATTCTGGGAGTAACGGGATTAGCGACTCTGGTCCTCTTTCCACTTGTTTTATGGAGAATGAAACAGATAGCCATCCCTCATCTATATCAGCCTATACTTGCCATTTTAGCAGCACCTCTGGCCCTTCTCATCACCAGCTCAATCAAGAGTAATCAAAGACCCGCAACTATTATTTTACTTGCCCTACTTCTATTCTCACAAGCATTCTTTTTCTACGCTCTTAATCTCTTTGTAAAACTGGTTAGAAAAGGCTTTATGCCACTTTTTGCAGCTTTTAGCTTTCCCTTGGTCAATAGTGTCAATGCTTTTAAGGCAGCTACCACAAGTCTGGGTTTAGTCAATCCAGCTACCCAATTGATTTATAAGGTAGAGTTCGTCATTATTCTTCTTATCATGACCTATTTGCTCTATCATTTTCTAAAACTCTTATACAAGGCGCTTATACAAGCTCTTAATACCAAAAAAGAAGCAGGTTCAGTGTGAACCTGCTTCCTTTCTTATCTAAATCCTAGTTCTTTTAATTTTGCCTGATAAGTGTCAAAATCAATTTCAATCCCTTGACCGCCATACAAATCATAACTGTCAATCCAATCACCATCCGAAGGAATGGTTTGCGAATTAACACCTTTTTTGAAACTTCCGGCATTTGAAAGTCCCAAGTCCAACATGTCCGTCATACTCATATTGGTTGAGGTCAGTGAGTAAACCTTCCCCAAAGCCTCAGGCCCTTTGAAGAGGCTAAGTGGATTCTTAAGCTGCTTCATGACAGCCTGCATCACTTGTTGCTGGCGCTTGGTACGGCCATAGTCACCCTCGTCATCCTTACGAAAACGGGCATAATTCAGAAGGGTGCGGCCATCCATATCTTGCTTACCAACTTTAATGGTTTGATTTGGCACGTGACCGTTCTTGTCCATCTTCAAATCATCTGGAACTTGGACCGAAGACACTTTTTTACCATCAATGGTCGCAAACTTCGCATTGATTTCTACACCATTTGGGAAGAGGGTATCAACCCCTGTCGCAAAGGTTTCAAAGTCAACCATGGCATAGTACTTGATATCAATATCAAAATTTCGTTTGAGCGTCTCACGCATGAGCTCTGCCCCTTGATGATTATTTTGCTCACCAATATTGAAGGCCGTATTGAGTTTCAAGTCCTGAGAATAGTCGGTTTCTGAGGCCCCCTTGATATTCACCAAGGTGTCTCGCATAAAGCTAACCATCTTAACCTTACCTTCTTTATTGCCCACATTGACCACCATAATGGAGTCTGTTCTGGCATCGGTAGATTCTTGGCTAACGCGTTGGTCAGAACCTAGAATAAGGATATTGACCCCATCCTTGGTATCCTTACCATTAAAAGTCTCAACTATGGCAGGCTGGTAGGATTTACCATTATTACCCGCGGCAGAAAGGTCTGTTCCCTTGTAAAATTGATAGGCCATGGCTATCACTAGGAACACAACTCCAAGACTCAAGCAACTAAGTACTAGCTTAACAACCTTCTTGAGCCTTCTCTTTTTCTTTGGCCGCTTCTTCTTGGCTACTTGCGACTTGGACTTTGGAGCCGACGTTGATGAGGGTGCTGCTTGTCTTTGAACCTTTTTGCGTTTAGGTTTACTTTGAGCAACTTCCTCTCGATAGATGGGTAGCCCTTCCTCAGTTAGCTGATTGGCAGCCTCATAATCACGCTCTTGATAATAGTCAGAACGATTGTCATAAGGCTGGCGCCATGCTTCTTGATAGTCCTCTCTTTGCGCTTGATACCTCCGCTCAGCTTCATAGGCATCTAACTTTCCTTGTAGATAATTGAATTCTGAAGCCTGCTGTCCATTCAGGTGAGCAAGATTTTTTAAAAGATAGCTGTAACGTAACCGTTCATGATGCGTAAACGGCCCATTGTTAGATTTGGTCATAAGATTTCCCTTTAAATTTCATAGACTTGGTAAGCACCCAAGATTTTATATCCAATTCCAACTGCAGTTAGCTCTTCAAGAGCGAACTGAGCCAACTTTTCCTTTGTATAATCACAATCAATAATGAAGAAATACTCGCCAAGTACCGTCTTCAACGGACGACTTTCAATCTTGGTCAAGTCAATGCCTCGCCAGGCAAAGGTCGATAGGGCCTTGTAAAGTGCCCCTGGCATATTGTCAGGCAGGGTCAAAGCCAGCGTTAATTTACAATCAATCTGATTGAGCGGAATCTCAGGAACAGTGTTCCCCAGCACCCAAAAACGGGTATAATTCTTTTCAATCTCTTGGATATCCTTAGCCAATATTTGTAGACCGTATTCCTTAGCAGCTGCATGTGGAGCGATTGCTGCATAAGGCTGATCTGGATTATCAGCGACAAAACGAGCCGCAAAGGCTGTACTTGCTGTTGTCTCAATCTTGGCATGTGGAAAATGCTGTTTAATATACTTTTTCCCTTGGGCAATGGCCTGTGGATGTGAAAAGATTTTTTCAATCTTCTCATGATGTTTAGTCGCCATCAACTGCTGCTTGATAGGCTGAACAATCTCTGCCACAGCACGAATATCAGCCTGATGGAAGAGATAGTCTAAACTCTCATGAACAGAGCCCTCAATGGAATTTTCTACTGGAATGACCGCGTAATCCACACGTCCCTCTTCATAAGACTTAATAACCTCAGTAATGGTGCCTAATGAAACCAATTCTGCCTCAGGAAAAGCCTTTAAGGCTGCATTATGTGTAAACGACCCACTTGGGCCCAAATAACCTACATACATTTGATAAACCTTGCTACTTCTTCTGGCGTTCGGTTATCAACTGTGACAACCAAATCTGCTAAATCTTGATAGAGTGCCATTCGACCGTCATAAATAGCCTTAAAATCCTCTTTTGAATGATTGAGAAAGAGGGGGCGTTGATTTTTGGTATCCTTTTCAATGCGATCATAAACCACATCGAAAGATGCATGGAGCCAAACGTTATGCTTACGATTCTTGGCCAAGAGCTGACGATTACGCTCCGTTACAACAACACCACCTCCAGTAGAGATGATGACATCATCTCCCTCTTGGAGAAGTTCTTCCAAAGTCTCAGACTCAATCTGACGAAAGGCTGCCTCACCTTCTTTTGCAAAAAAATCAGCAATGGACATGCCGATTTTCTCCTCGATGACCTGATCCATATCCACGAAACGACCATCTAGGTATGGAGCGACGGAACTCTTACCAACTCCCATAAAGCCCAATAAAACTTTAGCCATTGAGCAATCCTTCCAAGTCACTAAAGAAGCTTGGATAACTTGTATTGATAGCTTCCGCACGTTGCAAGTCAACCTCACCATCTTGAACCAAGAGGGCAGCAATAGCTGTCATCATACCAATACGGTGGTCACCAAAGGTATTGACCTCTGCTCCATGAAGAGGCGTCTTACCAGTGATAATCATACCATCTTCAGTTGGTACAATATCAGCACCCATAGCATTCAAGGCATCTGCCACCACCTGAATACGGTCGGTTTCTTTGACCTTGAGTTCTTCAGCATCACGAATCACTGTCTTACCTTGGGCTTGTGTCGCCAAGAGTGTGATAATCGGAAGTTCATCAATCAAACGTGGAATGATATCGCCACCAATTTCAGTTCCTTTAAGTTCTGAAGTTTCAACCGTAATGGTCGCAGATTTGGCAACTTGGTCAATATCTGAAAGGGTAATTTTACCACCCATATCTTTGATCACATCAATGATACCCGTACGCGTCTCATTGATGCCGACATTTTCCAAGACAATCTTAGAGTTAGGCACCACGAGTCCCGCTACCAACCAAAAGGCCGCTGAAGAAATGTCACCTGGAACCACGACTTCTTGAGCAGTAAAGCTTTGGCCACCAGAAATACGAATTTCCTTGCCATCTACTTGAAGCTGACCACCAAACTGCTGAATCATATCCTCTGTATGATTACGTGTTTTTTCCTTTTCAATGATGACAGATTCACCATCAGCTTGAAGCGCTGCAAAAATAAGGGCAGATTTTACCTGAGCAGAGGCAACTGGCAATTGGTAATGAATAGGCTTAAGGGACTTGCTACCGTGCATTTTCAATGGTGGCAAATCACGGTCTGTTTGACCTGAAACCTCTACACCCATCTGACGCAATGGAATGGTCACACGGTCCATCGGACGTTTTGAAAGGGAATCATCTCCAAACATTTCCACATCAAAATCCTGACCTGCAAGCACACCTGAAATCAAGCGAATAGATGTCCCAGAGTTACCCATATCCAATTTGTTTTGAGGAGCCTTGAGACCATCAAAACCAACACCGTGAATGCGAACCACATCACCATCATCCTCGATAGTCACACCCAAATCACGGAAGACCTGCATAGTTGAGAGGACATCCTCACCTCGTAAAATATCACGAACAGTTGTCACACCTTTGGCAAGACTTCCGAACATGATAGAACGGTGACTGATTGACTTGTCACCAGGGATGCGCAAGCTGCCATGAAGACCTTGAGCCTTGGTTTCTAGTTTCATAGGTTACTCCTAAAAATTTTATAGTTATTCCCATTATACCATATTTGAAAGCCTAACCATAGACTGAATTGTCAAAATATTCACTCGCTTGTATTGCCATACTTTTCTTTCAAGAAGGCAACCGCCTCTTGAACACGGTTCCGAATCAAGTTAGCAGACTCCTGCAAAAGATTTTTTTCCTCAGCCGACAAAGACAAGCGAACTGGAGCAGCCACCCCATGACGCCCTAGGATGACTGGATAGCCAAGATAGGTTTGATAAGCTTCTTGATAGCTAGATACTGCCACCTCTTCTTGAGCGTCAGAAAGGATAATTGTCACCAAACGAAGAGCAGCACTGGCAATACCGTATGAAGTATAGCCCTTACCATAAAAAACCTTATGACCACCCTTCATGGAAGCCATAAAGAGATTTTGACGTTCTTCTTCGCTGGTCAATTCTGTAATGTCTTGCCCTTTAACCTTGACTTGACTCCAGGCAGTAAATTGGGAATTCCCATGTTCGCCAAGATTGTAGCCAGATACTGATTTGGGATTGACTGACAAATCATCTCCTACCGCAGCCTTCATTCTCGCCGTATCGAGTAGAGTCCCTGTCCCAATCACACGTTCTCTTGGCCAGCCTGTGAACTCCTGATAGAGGGCCGATACGGCATCTACAGGATTCGAGATAACCAAGAGTATACCTTTAAAATCCAATTTTTTAAGTTCCTGAGAAACCTGATAAACAGCTTCTCGAGTAAATGGAAATTCAGCAAAGCGGTCCTCACCAGCATTGTGCTGTAACTGAATATTGCCAAGAGATGAAATAATCACATCAGCATCTTCAAGTGCTGCATAATCATTGACAACAATGTTTGCATAGCTAGGTAGATTTGCCATGGCATCCTTAAAATCCTGGGCATCTGCCTCGGCCTTCTTCTCATTGATATCTATAAAGACATAACTATCAGCCAAGCCTTTAGCAATTGCTCCATGAGCTACTGCAGCTCCAACGTTTCCCATACCAATAATTCCAATCTTACGACTCATCATTTTCCTCCTTTAATATTTCTCGCTTCTTCCTTGGACACTCTCTTTTGAAAGCAGAAAAGGGCCTGTCAATTGACACACCCTCTTTGATTAACTATTCAATTCTTGCAAAGGTTTGAAGATGATACGTTCAATATCATTCAAATAAACAGACAAACCTTGTTGTGCAGCCAAGTATTCTTTCAAAAGTGCATTAGCTTCTACCTTTTGACCCAATTCTTGAACAGCTGCTTGTTCTTCTGCTGTTGGCATTGTTCCAGCTTGCATTTTAGCATAGAAATCCTCTTGGAAATCAGTAAACTCTTTGAAAAGAGCGCTAGCTTCAGCATCAGCTGCAATCGCTTCTTTTTTCTCTACCAAAGTTTTGTACTCAGGAAGGGCACGAATGCCACGTTCCAACTCATTTGCTAAATCATAAATATTTGTCATTTTATTCTCCTAGGCGATCACCACATGATAATCCGTATTGGCTTCAATAACAGTCTTAGCATGTGTGCGATCTTTTTCATTTTTAAAAGTAATTTGGAGGATACCGTGAATATCCTCACGATTTTCCTCATTAATACGAAGGTTAACCAAAGACGTTCCTCGTAACAATTCCATAATGCTAAGGATAACGTCTTCTCGGTCAGGCACATCCACGAAAATATCGAAGGCACTTTCCACGCCACCCTTTTTGTGAATTTCCATCTCTTTACGTTTCTTACGACCGTTGTCAAAGAACTCCCAAATGGCATTCTCATCTTCAGCTTTAATCAAGTCAGCCACATGGTCCAAACGTTTTTTGAAATCTTCAATACGATCCAAAACAGCTGGCCCATTGGTCATGAGAATGGAAGCCCACATGCCAGGTTCACTTTCTGCAATACGGGTCATATCTCGGAAACCCCCAGCCGCAAAGTGATTGGTCATCTCGTGAGCCTGAGCATAATCAGCTGCCTGCTCCATAAGTCCAGAAGCCAAAAGATGTGGAAAATGACTGATTTGACTGGTTACACGGTCATGTTCAGCCGCATCAAGCTCCACAAATCGTGACTTAAGCCCTGACAAGATGTCCTTAAGTTCAGGGATAGTTGTCTCTCTTGTTAGACTCGTCGGTGTGAAAATATAATAAGCATTTTCGAAAAGTGTCACGTCAGCTGCAATAGCCCCTGATTTATGGGAACCGGCCATAGGGTGAGAACCTACAAACTGAACATTTTTACCTGTTAGGTAACGTTCAGCTGCCTCAACGATATCCAACTTAGTAGACCCTGCTTCTGTGATGATGACATCATCTTTGAGCTCCAAGTCAGCCAACTCCTTCAAGTAGGCCACGGTTTGCTTAATTGGCACTGCAAGGATAATAACATCCGCGAAGGGAGCAAATTCTTTGAAATCACTTGTCGCACGGTCAACGATGCCACGCTCAAGTGCAATATTTCGAGAATAGTCAGAGCGATTATATCCAAGAATCTCATAATCAGGATGGTCCCTTTTAATCCCTAAGGCCAAGGAGCCACCAATCAAGCCCAATCCTGCGATATAAATAGTTTTCTTACTCATTACTACTCCCATCTATTGTCTGATGCTGCTTAAAAGTTTTTCACATAGTCACGGTGACGTGCTACCGCTTCTTTCAATTCTTCCATGTTGTCAGAAGAAAATTTGTCCAAGATTTCATTGGCTACAACTGTAGCAACTACGGATTCCATAACGACACCCGCTGCAGGCAAGGCCGTTGGATCTGAACGCTCAACTGTTGCCTTGTAAGGTTCGTGTGTTTCGATATCTACTGACATCAATGGCTTGTAAAGGGTTGGAATAGGTTTCATAACCCCACGGACCACAATCGGTTGCCCGTTGGTCATACCACCTTCAAAACCACCAAGGTTGTTAGTGCGACGCGTATAGCCATCCTCTTCATTCCAGAGAATCTCGTCCATTACTTGAGAGCCCTTGAGGTAGCCATCCTTGAAACCAAGACCAAATTCTACACCCTTGAAGGCATTGATAGATACAATTGCTTGAGCAATCTTGGCATCAAGTTTGGTATCCCATTGGACATAAGAACCAAGGCCAACAGGGACGCCGCCAACAACAGTTTCAACGACACCACCGATTGTGTCTCCCTCTTTTTTGATTTGGTCAATGTAATCTTTAATTTCTTGTTCACGTTCTTGGTTAACAACTGAAATCTCTGATTGTTGAGCCAATTCCTTGATTTGAGCGACTGTCAAATTCTCTGGCACATCAATTTCCTTACCACCAAAGACAACGACATGGTTGGCAATTTCAATATCAAGCTCAGCCAAGATACGTTTAGCGACAGCACCTACTGCCACACGCATAGTTGTTTCACGCGCACTAGAACGTTCCAAAGAATTACGCAAATCATCGAAACGGTACTTCATTCCACCAACCAAGTCAGCATGTCCTGGACGTGGGTGAGTGATTTTACGTTTGGTTTTCAAACGATCCTCAATATCTTCCACAGCCATGATGTCCAACCATTTTTGATGATCCTTATTGATGACATGAAGGGTGATTGGAGCCCCTGTTGTTTTCCCATGACGAACACCAGAAGTGATTTCAACCTTATCAGACTCAATTTTCATACGGCCACCACGACCATAGCCACCTTGGCGACGTTTCAAATCGCCATTGATATCTTCAGCCGTCAAGGGAAGACCTGCTGGAACACCTTCGATAATTGCTGTTAAACGTGGGCCGTGAGACTCACCTGCTGTTAAATATCTCATTTATTTCTCCAAGTACTCTTTCATTTCAACTAAAGGAATTTGATTGATAGCTGCCTTACCAATCTCTGGAACGATAACTGTCTTAATGCTATTACCACGGGCTTTTTTGTCATGTGTGAGGGCTGTGTAAAGCTCCTCAACACGCCATGGCTCATAGTCCACTGGCAAGCCAAACTTAACACACATCTCAGCAATTTGACGTGTGATTCCCTTAGGCATCAGACCTTTTTCCTCAGCAACTCGTGAAATCTGAACCATTCCGATAGCCACCGCTTCACCGTGCATGACTTTACCGTAACCAGCTGTTTGTTCAACGGCATGCCCAATCGTATGACCAAAGTTTAGATACATACGAACGCCACCTTCAAACTCGTCTTCAACCACTACTTTACGCTTAACATTACATGAACGATAAATGATGGTTTCAGAGTTTTCTAGGATACTGTGAACTGAACCATCAATGCTTTCAAGCAAGTACCAAAGCTCAGGATCGTCAATTAAACCGTATTTGACAACCTCACCCATACCTTCAATCAATTCACGTTTACCAAGTGTCTCAAGAACATTAGGGTCAATCAAAACCCCATCAGGCTGAGCAAAAGTTCCCACGATATTTTTAGCAAATGGTGTGTTCACACCTGTCTTACCACCAATAGATGAATCCACCTGGGCAGTTAGACTAGTTGGAACCTGAACGAAGTGAATCCCACGCATATAGGTCGAAGCGACAAAGCCTGCCAAATCACCAACAACGCCACCACCAAGAGCAAGAATCCCATCACTACGAGTCATGCCATTCTTAATCAAAAACTCATAAGCCTTATTAACAGTTTTAAGATTTTTACTTGCTTCACCTTCTAAAAAATCAAAAACGACTACCTCAAAACCTTCGTGCTCCAAGCTAAGCTTAACTTTTTCTGCATATAGAGCTCCCACATGATTGTCCGTGATAAGTGCAATCTTTTGTGGTTCCCAAAGTGACTTCACCCATTGACCGACGGTCTTAAGGGCTCCTTTTTCAATAATAATGTCATAAGGGTTATGCGTTAAATTTACCTCTAGTTTCATAGTCGTCCCCTCCTAGCTATTGTAAATATTTTCTAATTCCTGCCAAATGGCGTCTGTTGGCATGTCCTTGCCGGTCCACAATTTAAAGGCACCTGCCGCTTGATGAAGCAACATGCCAAGTCCATTCACAGCCTCGATTCCCTGTTTCCTAGCCAAGGCCAAGAAAGGTGTTTCAAAAGGCTGATAAATGATATCAGCAACTAAGAGTCCCTTAGGAAATTTTGTGTCTGTAGGAATGGGCAAGGATTCGCCATCCATCCCAACACTCGTCGCATTCACCAATAAATCAGCCTGGCCTAGTTCCTCTTGAAAATACTCAAGATCATTTAAAGCATGAAACTCCAAGTGGCAAGTTGCCTGTTCAAGTAAGGACTTAAAACTTTCTTTTGCCTTATCCAATGACTGAGGGCGAACATAGACACTGACTTTTTTTGCACCATCAAGAACTGCCTGCGTCACAATAGCTTTAGCGGCACCACCAGCACCCAAAATCATCAGATGAGCGTCTCTAGGGCTAAAGTCCTTTAGACTAGCAAAGAAGCCAAAACCGTCCGTATTATGACCAATCAAATGACCATCACGATTAACAACTGTATTGACGGCACCAATCAGTTGAGCTGCAGGACTAATTTCATCCAAAAAAGGAATGACTGCTTCCTTATATGGCATCGACAAGTTGATACCGAACATGTTGTAACGTCTAATATCTTCAACTGTCTCGGCTAGGTCTGACTCTGGAATCTCCCAGGCCACATAAACACCATTAACCCGTGTCTTTTCGAAGGCCGAATTATGAATGAATGGTGAAATGGAATGCTTGATAGGATTGGCAACAACAGCCGCTAGGCGTGTGTGTCCATCAATCTGCATCCAAAACCTCCCTGATTCTACGCATATCTGCAAGACCAACTTGTCCCGGAGCACTAGCATTGTCAAGACTAGCAAAGGTCCATGATGACCCCACCAAATCTCCCGCAAAACGTGACAAACGACCTAGTTTCCCCATTGACATGGTTACAAACTCTTGCTCACGATTAAAGGCTTTAAAGCCACGTGTGAAGTTCATAAGGTCAAGAACATCCTGCTCATGCTTAGGCATAACCGCCACCTTAACCACCCTTGGCGTTAGGTTTGTCATTTCTGACAAAAGCTCCATGAGGTTTTCAGGTGTCTCCTCAAAGTTATGATAAGACAAAACCAAGTTTGAAAAATCCAGCATTTGGTCAAAGACAGCCTTACGAGTGAAATACTCAAAATCAATATAATCTGGCGAATAGATAGCAGCTACATCCTTAATTAGTGCGATGTATTCCGCATCCGTTAACTCAAGCTTGCCACCCTCACGCGTTGTACGGATGGTAAAGACAATCTCAAAGCCTGCGAATTTCTCGAAAATAGCTGGAGCAACCGTTAAGATACTATCCTTATCTAAAAAATCTGCACGCCATTCTATAATGTCTGCCCCCTCAAAACGAGACAGTTCAAGCTCTTGTGCCTCCTCTAAACTAGTTGGCATAATCGGAACTACAATTTTCATTTATTTACCTTTATTGTGTATACTTTCAAATAATTTGATGTTGGATCATTAGGATTGACGGTAAAATCCGCTGGTAATTGTTGCAGGTTAACGAAGTCCGCTGAAACATCTCCCAAGCCCTTACGGAGTTGTTTTTTAAACTGTTGCACGGTCATATTAGCAGCATTGGTACTTGCGATGATTGTCCCATGCTCTGATAAAATATCAAGACTCTGTGCAATTAACTTGTGGTAATCCTTATTTGCTGAGAAAGTGCGTTTCTTATTTCGAGCAAAGCTTGGCGGATCGATGACGATAAGGTCATAAGATAAGCCTTTTTTCTTTGCATATTTGAAATAATCGAAGACATCCATCACGACCAAGCGATGATTGTCCATACTGAAACCATTAGCTTCAAAATGAGCCGTCGATAATTCACGTGAACGCTTAGCCAAATCAACTGATGTCGTTTCAACCGCTCCACCCATAGCCGCAGCAACTGAAAAAGCTGCCGTATAGGAGAACATATTCAAAACTGATTTACCCAAAGCTAGGCCATTAACTAAACCATCACGCACTTCATGCTGATCAAGGAAAATTCCCGTCATTAGCCCATCATTGAGGAAAACTTCATAAGAGACCCCATTTTCTAAAATGGTGAAGGTATCAGCCGCCTCCTGCCCAAAAAGATGGTCTGATTCGAAATCAAGACCCTTGAAGCGGATTTTCTCATAGCCTCCCAAGACCTCAGGAAAGACCGTTTGGAAAGCCTCTACAATAACATCCTTCAAGGAATAAACAAAGGCATTGTACCATGAAAAGAGGGCATAATCCCCATATAAATCAATTGTGAGTCCACCAAAATCGTCACCATCTTGGTTGAAAAGACGAAAAGCTGTCGTCAACTCATTATCATAATAGGATTGACGTTTGGCCTTAGCCCTTTCAAAAAGTCCTTGAAAATAAGTCACTGTCAATTTTTCTTTATTAGGGGACAGAAACCATCCTATCCCCTTATTTTGACTTGACAAATAGCCCGTTCCTAAAAAATCTTTGGACTGGCTATAAAGGTAAACCAACTGATTATTTTCAGTTATATTTGGAAAATCTTCCGCTAAAAGAAGCTGTTTTCCTTGTTTGATTTTTTTCTCCGCAAAGGGACTTACCGTCAATATACTCATGTTACTATTATACCAAAAAAATGCTATTATTTCTGTTTCGTAACTAGATTTTATCAATTATATGTCAAGGAATATCACACTCAATGGCAGTAAATTTTTGAGAGTCATTATCTTATTTGGTATAATGATTAAGATAATATAGAATCAAAGGAAGTATTACTTTGAAAAAAATTACTGAAGCCTTTTGGAAAGGAGTTTCATCAAGACTTGGATTTATCCTCTTGTTACTCTTCTTTTACTGGCTAAAAACCATATTCGCTTATTACGTCAACATTAATCTTGAGTTGGAAAGCAGATATCAGGTTATGCTTTCGCTGATTAACCCTATTCCACTAGGATTAATGCTTCTAGGTTTAGGACTATACTTCAAGAAACGACGTTTCTTTTATAGCATTACCATTGCTATCTATGTCATCCTTAACCTCTTACTTATCGCTAATGTGATTTACTTTGGAGAGTTTACAGACTTCATCACTGTAAATACCATTCTAGCAAGTTCTAGTTCAGCAGCAGGACTAGGAGACTCCGCCAAGAACCTTCTTGAGCCAAGCTATCTCTTCTACCTGATTGATGTACCTTTCTTCATCTATGCTAGTTTCAGGAAGAAGCTTAAGATGGACAGCAAGCCATTTAACAAACGAGCTAGTTTTGCCGTCACTGCACTGTCGACACTCCTTCTCTCAGTTAACCTCTTCTTAGCGGAAGTTAACCGTGGCGAGTTGTTGACACGTGGTTTCTCAAATAACTATATTGTTCGTGCTATGGGGATTCCCTTCTTCACAGCCTATTCTGGTAACTTAACTTATCAGGCCTCACAGGCTCGTTCATCTGCAACAGCTGAGGATATGAAAAAGGTTGAAGCTTACGTTAAAGAGCACTATGCAGCACCTGATCCTAAGTATTATGGAATTGCTAAAGGAAGAAACGTCATCGTTATTCACCTGGAAAGCTTCCAACAGTTCCTCATTGATTACAAGCTCAAAGTAGACGGTCAAGACTATGAGGTTACACCATTCATCAATTCCATTTACCACTCAAACGAAACCCTAGCCTTTTCAAACTTCTTCCACCAAGTTAAATCAGGGAAAACTTCTGATGCTGAAACCTTGATGGAAACGTCTCTCTTTGGACTAAGCACAGGCTCATACATGGTAAACTATGGTGGTACCAATACAGCCTATGCTGCACCATCTATCCTAGCTCAAACAGGTGGCTATACGTCAGCTGTTTTCCACGGAAACACTGGATCCTTCTGGAATCGTAATAACACCTATAAACAATGGGGGTATAATTACTTCTTTGACTCATCAGCCTTCACTGAAAAAACTGATGAAAACTCATTCCAGTATGGTCTAAATGACAAGTACATGTTCCCAGATTCCATCAAATATCTGGAACAAATGCAACAACCTTTCTACGTTAAATACCTTACAGTATCTAACCACTACCCATACACTTCACTCTCAGGCGATGAAAAGGAACAAGGTTTCCCACTCGCTGAAACAAAAGATGAGACAGTCAACGGATATTTTGCAACAGCTAACTATCTTGACTCAGCAATCAAAGACTTCTTTGATTACCTTAAGGAAACCGGTCTTTACGACAACTCGATTATTGTCATGTACGGTGACCACTATGGTATCTCTGATACACGAAGCAGCAATCTTGCTGAACTTCTCGGTAAGAACCCTGAAACTTGGTCAAACTATGATAAGGCCATGCTTCAACGTGTTCCTTACATGATTCATATTCCAGGATATACTGGTGGTGGCATCTCTAACACCTTTGGCGGTGAGGTCGATGCCCTTCCAACTCTCCTTCACATTCTTGGTGTTGACACTAGCTCTTATATCCAGATGGGACAAGACCTCCTATCTCCTGATAATAAGCAAACCGTCGCATTTAGGACCTCAGGTCAATATGTTACTCCTCAATACACCAGCTACTCTGGTCGACTCTATAACACTCAAACAGGGGAAGAAATTACCAACCCTGATGAAACGACTAAAAAGGATAACGAAGCCATTCGTAAGGCAGTAGCCACTCAGCTTTCAATGAGTGACGCTGTTCAAACAGGTGACCTCCTTCGTTTCTATACACCAAATGGTTTGAAACCTGTTGATTCCAGCACGATTTCCTACACGAAACAGATGGATCAACTGAAACAGATTAACAAAAAGATGAAAGATAAATCAACTAGCCTCTACAAGCAAAAAGGCAATAAATCAACAGCTGATCTATTCAAGACCCCATCTTACAAGGAGCTACATCCTGTAGAATCCGAATCAAGCTCTAGCTCAAGTTCGGGTGAATCAGAGCCAAGCAGTTCTTCAACGGAACAACAATAACCCCTAAAGGCAGTCCTCTATGGACTGCTTTTTTAGATTAAACAAGTTTCAAAACCACTTGGCTGAAAAATTGTAATTCTCTTCTCACTAGTTACTCTCAAACATATTTCTTGCTAGTTTGCTATAAGCGTGATTAAATAGGATTTGTAAGAAAACTAATAAAGGAGAACCGATATGAATCCAATGGAATTATTTAACCAAGTAAAAGAAATGATCGAAAAGAAAGATTTCGAAGCTGCTAAAAAGTTTGTCGATGAAAACAAAGATGATTTGGGCGAGTACTTCGACCAAGCTAAATCTCTTGTTTCAGGTAACGAAATGGTCAGTGGAGCTTTAGACAAGATTAAAGGTCTATTCTAAGACGAAATCCCCGCAGTCAATAGGATTGCGGGGGCTTTTTATGTCTAGAAGTCTTATTTAGAGACGGTGCCTAGCTTAGTCAAAAGTTCTTTAGAACAAGCAAAAAAAGAGATTCCCTAAGGAACCTCTTTTTATTCTATATGACTATAGAATTATTTTTTCAAGTTGTAGAATGATTTCAAACCACGGTATTCTGCAACTTCACCAAGTTGGTCTTCGATACGAAGCAATTGGTTGTATTTAGCGATACGGTCAGTACGTGACAATGAACCTGTCTTGATTTGACCAGCGTTAGTTGCAACTGCGATATCAGCGATTGTTGAATCTTCAGTTTCACCTGAACGGTGTGATACTACTGCTGTGTATCCAGCTTCTTTCGCCATTTCGATAGCGTCGAAAGTTTCAGTCAAAGTACCGATTTGGTTAACTTTGATAAGGATTGAGTTAGCAGCGTGTTCTGCAATACCTTTTTCAAGGTAAGCTGTGTTAGTTACGAAGAAGTCGTCACCAACCAATTGAACTTTACCACCAAGACGTTCAGTAAGAGCTTTCCAACCGTCCCAGTCGTTTTCGTCCATACCATCTTCGATAGTGATGATTGGGTATTTGTTAACCAATTCTTCAAGGTAGTCGATTTGTTCTGCAGCAGTACGAACAGCAGCGCCTTCACCTTCAAATTTAGTGTAGTCGTAAACTTTACGTTCTGCATCGTAGAATTCAGATGATGCACAGTCAAATCCGATAAATACGTCTTTACCTGGTACATATCCAGCAGCTTCGATAGCTTTGATGATAGTTTCAACACCATCTTCAGTTCCGTCGAAACGAGGTGCGAAACCACCTTCGTCACCTACGGCTGTTTCAAGTCCACGTTCTTTAAGGATTTTCTTAAGTGCGTGGAAGATTTCAGCACCCCAACGAAGAGCTTCTTTGAATGTTGGTGCACCAGCAGGTACGATCATGAATTCTTGGAAAGCGATTGGAGCGTCTGAGTGAGAACCACCGTTGATGATGTTCATCATTGGAGTTGGAAGAACTTTAGTGTTGAATCCGCCAAGGTAGCTGTAAAGTGGAACTTCAAGGTAGTCAGCAGCTGCGCGTGCTACAGCGATAGACACACCAAGAATAGCGTTGGCACCAAGTTTACCTTTGTTTGGAGTACCGTCAAGAGCGATCATTGCGCGGTCAATACCTTGTTGATCACGTACGTCGAATCCGATGATGTGTTCAGCAATAACGTTGTTTACGTTATCAACTGCTTTTTGAGTACCAAGACCACCGTAACGAGCTTTGTCACCATCACGAAGTTCTACTGCTTCGTGTTCACCAGTTGAAGCTCCTGAAGGAACCATACCGCGACCGAATGCACCAGATTCAGTGTAAACTTCTACTTCAAGTGTTGGGTTACCGCGTGAGTCAAGGACTTCGCGTGCGTAAACATCAGTAATAATTGACATTACAATACTCTCCTTATGAGTTAAAATTTTTTACACCTATATATTACCATAATATCAAGGCTTAAGCAAATTAAAACCAGAATTTTCTAGCGATTTTCTATTTTTTAATATTTTCAATTGTTTTTGAAAATCTCAGAAAACGACCCGAATGAAAAGGAATTCAAAATATTGTATAATAGCTAGTAGAAAACTTACAGGAGATTCCTATGACTTCACTTGAAAACAAAGTGCTCCAATGCGCTAGTGGCGAAAAACGCCTTAATCCCGATGAACTTCGTCAGTATTTTGGAACCTATGCGGAACGTGTAGTCCTAGCTGTTCTATTGGAAAATGCTGAAAAGAAAACTGTAATTGACCATTTTCCGAAGATTTTAAAAGACTTACAAGCCGTTTACCCGAATCTTAGTCTCAAGCTATCGCCAAAGTTAGCTGACCAGATACAATTTACCTATATCAAAACGGCTCAAGCACTCAACATTTCAGCTACTATCGTGGACGAGGCCAAGGCCCATTCACCATACGGTCTTATCCTACATAGTAATCAAGCAGAAAACCTTGATAAAGTGTTATTTTCAGAGCTCTATCCTGATATCCTTGCTCCTAAAGAAACTGAACCTGTCACTGAAAAAAAGGGATTTTTCGCTAAACTATTTGGAAAATAAAAGCTGACGCTACGTCAGCTTTTTCTTATATCACAATTATCACAATGTTTTATTGAGCTTGATGAGATTTCCAATATTGAGTCCTGTTCGATAGAGATTCTCCTTAGCAGCAGCTAAAACTTGGTCTAAGTCTGCTACTTGACCAATAATGGGAAAAGCAGCTGAAATGCCTGCTACTGGAAAATCAGGCAAGTCATCCTTCAGACTACCACAGATTGCAATGACAGGAATAGCTGATGGTGTCCTCCTAGCTACCCCGACCGGTGCCTTACCAGACAAGGACTGGCTATCCATACGTCCTTCTCCTACTATAACCAAATCAGCAGACTTCACACGTTGGTCAAAATCAACACAATCAAGTACAAGGCTAATCCCTGATTTAATTTCTGCACCTGCAAAGGCCACCAGGCCTGCAGCCATGCCTCCCCCTGCTCCTGAACCAGCCAGTTTTAAAACTTCTGGAGCAACGTCAGTGTAGAATTGAGACATATCTTGGTCGACTTTTTTAAATTGTGAAGGAGACAAGCCTTTTTGTCCACCAAAAATATAGGTTGCTCCATGTTGGCCACACAAGGGGTTGTCTACATCAGTAATCAGACGAATGGTGACACCAGACAAATCAAGCTTATTTTTAGAGGATACCTTCTTAATGAGACCAAGATTAGCACCTATTGGCTCAAGCTCCTGTCCCTCAGAATCATAAAAACGATACCCCAATCCATATGCCATACCAATACCACCATCATTGGTAGCAGATCCACCTACGCCTATAATAAACTCTCGGATGCCAGATTGAACCAAATGAACAATTAGTTCACCTACGCCTTGTGTCGTTAGAGCTAGAGGATTTCGTTTCTCCTTAGGAATATGCTCCAAGCCACAAATCGCAGCCATTTCAAAAATGGCAGTCTGGCCATTGCTGGCAAAAGAAACACTTCCGTCACTTGTATAGGCATGAGGAATCTTGATACTTTTCTTCTCAAGATTTAGATTTTCAGCAAGAGCATCTAAGGTGCCCTCGCCACCATCACCTATTGGCATGAGGTCAAAATCAGCGTCGGGTAAGGCATTTTCAAAACCTGATTTAAGAGCTAAGGCGACCTCTTTTGCAGATAAACTTTCCTTAAATGAATCAGGTGCAATCAAAATTCGCATGATGTCCTCCTTCTATTTTTCTTTTAGGTAAGGGGATAAAGCCTGAACTAACTCTTCCGTCATATGTCGAGGACCTCGAACAGTTTTAATACCTAAACTCTTTAGTCTATCACTATCAAAGTCAGTGTCATTAAAAGTGTATAAGGGCTTAATCCGCATCAACTCTTTAATACTCTCCTCTTCACGATAACCTTGATTAGGGATATTTGCCTCTAAAACCTGACAGACGTAACGGATGGCCTTGGTAGGTGCCGTAATATAGATAGCCACAAAATCTCCCTTTTGCATACTAGCTTTCTGTGTCCAAAGAATCTCCTCATTTGCGGAAAACTCATCCCCAATATCGTAGTATTTCAAATTTACCGGGATAATCCAATAATGAGGCTCCGAAGCCTTTCTAAGATGTTTGGGAGCCACTAGGGAACGACTTTCACTAAGAAGCTCAAAAACAGTCTGGTCTGGCAAGGTCTCATCTAAAACAAGACTAACCCAGGTCTTCTTGGACATATGGTAGCTAGGAAAAACGCCATCCATTTTCAAGAGCTTATCCATTTGCGTCGGATTAACCTTGAGGTTAACCACATCATATGTTAATTCTGCCTTTTCTCCATCAAGCCCTAGTTTTTCTCCCTTAAGAGGAAAAAACAAGGCATACCATTTACCATCAACTCTAAAAGATAGATAGCTTGGTTCTTTCTCGAAAGGATGGTCTGCTTGGTCTGAAAATTCTTGAGCTAAAAATTTAGCCAGGCGATTAGCTTGTGGAGATGAGAATAATTGATCTTCATAACAAGAATCAGCTACCTGTGACAGAAGTTCTCCATAAGCCTCTCTGACTTGACCAACGTAAGTTCCAGTAGCCTGAGGACTCCTGAAGATATCATAAGGCTCATCAAGATCACTATCGACAACCTGTCCCGTCAACTTACCTTCTAAATCAATAAACAATCGAGCTTCAAGTTCTTCAGCTATCAGTGTTTTTCTGAACTCATAGCCTTGCTCAGTAGCTGTAAAACCAAAAGGTTCTAGGCTATCAGGTTTTAGGACTTTCTTTTTAAAATAAGCATCCTCAAAAGTCATTGGTTCTCCCTTTTTCTAAAAAAGAGAAGTTGAGACAAACTTATGTCCCAACTCCTTTTTTATTTTGTTGACTGACGTAAGGTAATACCGTGATTAAGAATAACATCTTTTTCTTCAAGTTCTTCCTTATTCATGATTTTAGTCAACATACGCATGCTAACTGCCCCTAAATCATAGAGAGGATGATTAATACTAGAAAGGTTTGGACGTGTATAGCTTGTAATTGGTGAGTCATTGCTTGTGATGATTTCGAAGTCTTCTGGAACTGATTTACCTGCAGCAAAGAGGCCATTCAAGAGACCTGCAGCCAATTCATCTTCTCCAACATAGGCAGCAGTGGCACCAGAGTTCAAGACACGTTGTGCTAGATCAAAGCCATCTTTATAGCTATATTTAGCTTCAAAGACTAGTCCTTCATTGTAGCGCAAATTATTCTTTTCAAGTCCAGCCTTATAACCAGCTAGACGGAGCTTGCCATTAATATCATCAATTAGTGGCCCTGATACAAAGGCAACCTTTTCATTATTCTTGGCAAGCTGTGTTATAGAATCCTCAACGGCAGCTTTATAGTCGATGTTAACACTCGGTAATTGGTGTTCGAGGTCCACTGTTCCTGCTAGGACAATCGGCGTACGAGTACGGGAAAATTCTGCACGAATTTTTTCCGTCAAGTGGTAACCCATGAAGATGATACCGTCTACTTGTTTGGCAAATAGAGAGTTAATCACGGTAACTTCGTGATCGTCATTTTCATCACTAGATGCAAGAACAATATTATACTTGTACATGGTTGCAATATCATCAATCCCCCTTGCTAAAGTAGCAAAATAACTATTAGCAATATTTGGGATGACAACTCCTACAGTAGTGGTTTTCTTACTCGCCAAGCCACGCGCAACCGCATTTGGACGGTAATCCAAACGATCAATGACCTCAAGCACTTTTTTTCGGGTGTTTTCTTTTACATTTTTATTTCCATTTACCACACGAGACACAGTCGCCATCGAAACACCTGCTTCACGCGCAACGTCGTATATAGTAATTGTTTCATCAGTATTCATAAAAACACTTCCTTTCTCATTTTACGCTCACTTATTCATTCTAATTGTATCAGATTCTGAAAACACTTTCAATTATTTTGACTGATTTTTTACAAAAAAATGAAAGGGATTCCTTCTTTATGGTTACGAGGAAGAAAGCCATTTCAGAAAAAGGCCTCTCATTTCGTGTTTCCAAGACTATCCATCGCTTACAAAACTAGCCTAAAAAAGTCTCAATGAAAGTAAATGATTTAATGAAAAGCCAAAAAACAACTTGCATTTTCCCTATAAAAGTGACAGAATGAGTGTAAGAAATACAAAGGAGTTTTTTCTATGTCTAAACTTGATCGCATTCGTCATTTTTTGAATGAAAATAAAGCAGGGCTAGCTATTGTTTCAGATCCTGTAACTGTCAATTATCTTACTGGTTTTGATTGTGACCCACATGAACGCCAAATGTTCCTCTTCGTCTACGAAAATCGTGAACCTGCCCTCTTTGTTCCTGCTCTTGAGGTTGCACGTGCCTCTGCTGTACTCGACTTCCCAGTCTTTGGATATGTGGATTCTGAAAATCCATGGCAAAAAATCAAAGCTGGCCTAGCAAGTACAGACAGCCCTATTATTTATGCAGAGTTTGACAATCTCAATGTGACTAAGTTCCAAGGATTGCAAACGGTCTTTGATGGTCGCTTTGAAAACTTGACACCATTCATTCAAAAAATGCGCGTTATCAAGTCAGCTGATGAAATTCAAAAAATGTTGGTTGCCGGTGATTATGCTGATAAAGCTGTTAATATCGGTTTCGACAATATCTCTCTCGACGTTACTGAAACAGACATCATTGCTCAAATCGAATTTGGCATCAAACGCTTGGGCTATGAAATGAGCTTTGAAACTATGGTCTTGACTGGTAACAATGCAGCCAACCCACACGGCATTCCTGGAAGCAACAAAATTGAAAAAGATGCTCTTCTTCTCTTCGACTTGGGCTGTATGGTGAATGGCTATGCTTCAGATATGACGCGAACAGTCGCTGTTGGAAAACCCGATGATTTCAAAAAAGAAATCTACCACTTGACTTTAGAAGCTCAACAGGCTGCCCTAGATATGATTAAACCAGGTGTAACTGCCAGCGAAGTCGATGCTGCAGCACGTAATGTTATTGAAAAAGCTGGTTACGGCGAATACTTCAACCACCGCCTCGGACACGGTATCGGAATGGATGTGCATGAATTCCCTTCTATCATGGAAGGAAATGACTTGGTAATCGAAGAAGGAATGTGCTTCTCTGTTGAACCAGGTATTTACATTCCTGAAAAAGTTGGTGTTCGTATCGAGGACTGTGGTTATGTGACAAAAGATGGCTTTGAAGTCTTCACACACACACCAAAAGAATTGATCTATTTTGATGTCTAATTAATAAACATGGGTCTTCAATTAAATTGAAGATCTTTTTGTTTGTAGCCAAATCGAAAACACCAAAAAAGCCGACTCATTGAGAGTCAGCTTTTTTTGCTATTTTTCCTCATGCTCTTGTCTAAGATAGTCAAGTCCTTCTTCAATCCATCCTGGCATTGCTTCTGCCAAAGGTTTAAAGCCATAGTTCAAACGACTATCTGAGAAACGATGACGATGAGGGATTTTATTTTTTTCTTCCTCAAGGGTTCTCAAAGAAAGACTGGCCTTTTGTGTAAATTCATCAAAATCAACAACTTGAACCAAGACCTCCTGGTCTACCTTGAGGGTATTGTAGATGTTGTCGATATAACCTGTCTTAATCTCCGAGATGTGAATCAAGCCTGTGGTACCATTTTCCAATGAAACAAAGGCACCGTAAGGCTTGATGCCTGTGATAACACCCCTAAGCTTGTCTCCAATTTTCATCTTAGTCTGCTACCTCAACTGTTTCAATCACAACATCCTCAAGTGGCTTATCTTGAGCTCCAACCTCAACATTGGCAATCTCATCAAGCACCTTGTAAGAGTCTTCATCCACCAATTGACCAAAGACTGTGTGACGACGGTCTAGGTGAGGTGTTCCACCATTTTCAGCATAAGCTTCCGCGATTGGTGCTGGCCAACCACCACGTTCGAGTTCCTTTTTAGCATAAGGAATTTCAGGCGTTTGAACGATGAAGAACTGGCTACCATTAGTATCTGGTCCAGCATTGGCCATAGAAAGCGCACCACGGAGGTTATAGAGTTCTTCAGAAAATTCATCCTGGAAGCTACCACCGAAACTTGACTCACCACCCATACCAGTACCAGTTGGGTCACCACCTTGAATCATAAAGTCCTTGATAATACGGTGGAAAATCACACCGTCATAGTAGCCACTCTTGGCCAAATTGACAAAGTTAGTAACTGTTAATGGTGCATGATCAGGGAAAAGTTTGATGACCAAATCACCATGGTTTGTTTTAATTGTTACGACTGGACCTTCTACTGCATCCAAGTCAAGTTGTGGGAAATGAAGTTCTTTTTCTACCAATCCGAGTTCCTCCAAGGCATTGAAAATGCCATCTTCTTCTACTGTTCCTGTAACGTAATCTGCTTTTTCTTTCAATTCTGGTGTAGCGTTACCCATGGCAATCTTAAGTCCAACATAGTCAAAGATTTCCATATCGTTTGGACCATCACCAAACATCATAGCATTGACCGGTTTAAGGTTTTCGTGCTCCAAGACATGCTCGACACCAGATGCTTTTGAGATACCATTTGCTACGACGTCAGAGGAGTGTTCGTGCCAAGGCACCAAGCGGACATGTGTCGCAAGTTCTTCTGGTAACTCAAGCTCACCATCATTTTCCGCAAAAGTCCACATATGGTAAACATCGTTCGACAAGTGGAAGTCTGGCTCCACATCACAAAGACCATAGACTGGTTTCATAGCATCATCAATCAAATCTGAACGCTCAGAAACAACTGGCTTATCCTTACCAGCAAAGCCCCAAGCAATCCCAATCTCCTTGCACCAAGCAACAAAGGCTTCTGTAACCTCACGAGCTAGGGGCTGGTTATAAATTTCTTCGCCTTTTCGATTAATCACATAAGTTCCATTGATGGTTACAAAATAATCGGGCTCTAAGTCTCGAATGTCCTCAACGACACCATAGTAGCCACGTCCTGTGGCAATCCCCGTCAAAATTCCTTTTTCTTTAAGCCCTTTGAAAACAGCCTTAATAGACTCAGGAATGTAGCCTGTCTTTTTGACACGAAGGGTGTCGTCAATGTCGAAGAAAACAATCTTTGTCTTCTTGGCCTTGTATTTTGTTTTAGCATCTACTGGCATCGCTAATCTCCTTTACAGTATCACGTCCAGAGTTAGGTATATCTGCTATCCTAACTAAAGACCGTATGGTACTCCCATTATATCATGTCTTAAAGCCAAAAACAAAAAATCATCTAGGACTATAGCAGTCTTAGATGATAGGCGTTTTAACGGTTAACACTCTTGATAATACGTTTAATATCACGTTCTTGTTCACGACGTTTGATAGACTCACGTTTATCGTAATCGTGTTTCCCTTTGGCAATACCAAGCAATACCTTGGCAAAACCGTTTTTTAGGTACACCTTAAGAGGAACCAAGGTCATTCCTGTTCCCTTAAGGTCATTTTGAAGTTTGGTGATTTGCTTCTTCTTAAGCAATAATTTTCTCGTACGGTCTGGATCTTGATTCCAAATATTACCTTGCTCAAAAGGAGCAATATGAACATTGATTAACCAAGCCTCACCGTTCTTGATTTGGGCATAGCCATCTTTTAGTTGGATGCGTGCCGCACGAACGGATTTAATCTCCGTCCCTGTTAGCACGATACCTGCTTCAATAGTATCAACGATACTATAGTCATGTCTAGCCTTTTTATTCTGAGCAACAACATTGCCTTCACCCTTTGGCATAGCAGTCCCTCCATTCTCATCCTATTTTCGTTTTTTAGCAACGTCCTTGTAGAAAGGTTTGTTCCCTTTCTTCTTACGACGGCCACTCTCACGTCCCTTGTTATCATTATGAGGACGGTTTTGATTCTTACGCTTGTCGGGTTTCTTAGATGACTTACGTTTTTCGTCATAAGAGCCTTTACGACCATTAGCATCTTGATGGTTACGGTTATCCCCACGTTTACCACGACGTTCGAAGTCTCCATTTTGACGGTCACGACGTGGACCTCTATTTCGGAAGGCTTTCGCCTTCTCTTCACGTTCCTGACGAGCCTTGTGGTCTACTTTCTCAGTAACATCATACTCGCTTGGAAGGTATTGGAAGTCAATGTCTCCTGTTTCCTTATCCGCACGTGTTAATTTGACACGGATAGGCTGACCAACTCGGAAAGTCTTACCAGTTTTCTCACCCTGAAGTGTCATGGTACGTTCATTGTAATTGTAAAATTCTGGAAGGGTCGTGATGTGAACCAAACCTTCGATAGTGTTTGGCAATTCCACAAACATACCAAATTTAACCACACTTCCGACAATACCATCGAATTCTTGGCCAACAAACTCTTCCATGTATTCCGCTTTTTTCATAGCTTCAACGACACGTTCGGCATCAATGGCACGACGTTCAAGAGTTGAAGATGATGTCGCTAACTCAGGAATAACCTCTTCAAAATGTTCACGTGTTTCTTGAGACATATTGTTAGTGTACTCACGAATCATTCGGTGAACCAAGAGGTCTGGGTAACGACGGATTGGACTAGTAAAGTGGGTATAATACTGAGCCGCAAGTCCATAGTGTCCGTGGTTGTGTTCTGAATAGCGGGCTTGTTGCATTGAACGAAGCAGCATCATGTTCATGACCTCTGCTCCAGGTTTTCCCTGAACTTTGGCCATAAACTCTTGCAAGTCTAGCTGATCCATCTTATTGGCAGTTCCTTTGATTTGAACACCAAAGATAGAGGCATAATCCATGAAGCGTTGCAATTTCTCAGCCTTTGGCTCTTCGTGGATACGGTAAATAAATGGCAACTTAGCCTTAGCAAAGTGCTCTGCCACACATTCATTGGCAGCCAACATGAAGGATTCAATCATTCGCTCGGCTGTTCCACGTTCACGCACCACGATATCCACTGGCATTCCCTTCTCATTAACCAAGATACGAGCTTCAGATGTATCAAAGTTAAGGGCACCACGACGCTCACGCATGTCTTCTAAAATCTTATGCAATTCTGCCATAGCTGATACAGAATCCATGATTGGCTTAAACTGCTCAATCTTTTCTGGATTTCCAGCCAACATCTCATTGACATCACTGTAGGTCATACGGAAGGTTGTATTAATCACAGATTGACAAATCTTATGATTAACCACCTTACCTTTAGGAGTAATCTCCATAATGGCTGATTGCGTCAAACGATCAACATTGGGATTAAGTGAACAAATACCATTCGAAAGACGCTCAGGCAACATTGGTACCACGCGGTCTGTCACATAAACAGAAGTCCCACGTGCTACGGCCTCACGGTTAAGTGCAGATCCTTCAGTAACATAGTAAGACACATCAGCAATATGAACACCAAGCTCAAAGTTACCATTTGGCAAACGTTTGATATGAACCGCATCATCCAAGTCCTTAGCATCAGCTCCGTCAATGGTAAAAGTTACCTCTTGACGGAGGTCAACACGACCAACGAGGTCTTCCTGACTCGGTGCATCTGGTACAGCTTCTGCTTCCGCCATGACATCCTCTGGAAACTCTGAAACAATATCCATTGATTCCAAGACTTCCAAGACATCAATACCGGCATCCCCCTGATGACCAATAATGTCACGAACACTTCCTACGAAATAATCATAGTGACGGTTAGGGTATTTTTCAATATCAACCTTGATAATTTCAGTACCATCTAGGGCAACTGGTTCTTTCTTGATATAAATTGGCTGCTGAATTTTTTGGTTTTTAGACTTAATGTAACCCGCATAAGGTTCTTTCTCGTCGCTAAGGATAAATTTCCCTACAACAGTCTTAAGCGAACGTTCTACAATTTCAACAACACGCGCTTCTGCTGCTGTCCCACGCAAACGATCTGCTGGCTTCTTGATAACAACGGCAACAGTATCACCGTCAATGGCATGGCCAACATCATTACGACCGATGAACATGTCATCTTCACTGTCATCAACATGCAAGAAACCAAAACCGTTCTTATTGGCACGGAAGATACCTTCAACAGTCACCTGATTAGGATTTTCTTTCTTAGGACGCAAGGATACAGAGCCATCTCGGTTAAAACGCAACTGTCCCTTACTTTCCATGGCTGACATGGCCTTGATGAGCTGAGGGAACTTTTCTCCCCCAGCATGATTAAGAGCCTGGGCAATGTCGTTTACACTGGATTTCCCATGCTCCTTCAAATAATTTATAATAGATTCTTTCATGATTTCCTTTTCTTTTATTTATTGACTATAACGCAAAAAATGAGCCAACCTCAGTCAGCTCATTACTTACTTGAGAGAATGGAAAGGACGATTGCATCTACAATCCATAGAAAAACCATGATTCCTGTAAAGCGTTGCATAAAGGCTTCAAAACCACGTGGTTTACTACGTTCAAATAGTGCTTCTGACCCACCACCATCAAAGACATTGCTACTTGGATTTTTTTGTGGCTGCATAAATACCGCAATCACAATAATAGCTGACATCACCAAGAGCAGCGTTAATAATAAGTCGTACATAGTTATTCCTCCGAAAAAGTCCTTTTTATTCTACCATAGAACCCTTTAAGATTCAACATGTAAGGTTACTTTTCTATCCTTAGGGCAGAATTTGGGTACCTGAATTTTCTCAGGATGATTCTGTTTATTTTTACTTGTGAGATAGTTGATGCTCCCACATTCACTACACTTTAAATTGATTTTAACTCTCACCTATATTCTTGACTCCTAGCAATTTTCTAAAGATGATTAAGGACCAGACAAAATTTCCAAAGACAATCATTGCAGTCACAAAGAAGACCCAGCGATAACCTAGACCTGTCGCAACTGCTGACCCAACAAAGGGACCTAAAACCTGTCCAATATATGAAAAGCTTTGATTAAAGCTAAATATTCTTGAGATTCCTTCCTTGGGTGTCATCTTGGTCAATAAAGAATTGACACTAGGCATAAGAGCACCTACACCGAAGCCATAGGCAAAGCGTAAGATACCCAGTTGCAAGGCTGAACCGGCAAAACCACAGAGGAAATACAAGAGAAAGCTATAAAATAGCCCCATTAAAAGCAAGCGATGATTCCCAATACGGTCTCCCAATTTTCCCAGATAAGGGGTACTTAAGAGACTAGAAAAGCCCATAGCAGAAACAATTAACCCTGAGTAAAAAAGGATATTTTCCCTCTGACCTAAATAACGAATGTAAAGGGCCAACATAGGTGCAATCGATTGGGCAGAAATCTGAATAATCATACTGGTCACAAAAAGGCCAATCAACATAGATTTGCTGGGAATTCTTGCAAAAACCTGAGAAAGGGTCATCATCTCTCCCTTTTCGACAGGCTGGAAATCCTCTCGCAAGCCAAAAATAGTTAAGAGGCAGCAGATAAATAGAATGAGTCCAACCAATAAAAAGGTACCCCTCATACCAAACGCCTCAGATAAGGTACCACCTAACAAAGGGCCAATCAGAACACCTGCCGTTAGACCCGTAGACAAGGTCCCCAAGGCATAGCCAGAACGATTCTGAGGAACCTGACTAGCAATTAAAGCTGTGGCATTTGGGACATAGCCTGCAAACAAACCATTCAGCGTTCTTAAGAAAAGCAGCCAGAAAACATTTGGGACTAAGGCAAGCCCTCCCATTGTAAAAGTCATCACCATGCTGGCCCTAATCATCATAGGCTTTCGACCATAACGGTCAGCCAGGCGTCCCCAAATAGGAGAAACCAAGGCAGAGGCTAAGGCAGAGATGGCAACAGACAAGCCAGCATACCATTCGACCATGTCTCCTTTAACACCAAGTTCCTCAATGTATAGGGCCATGAAAGGCATAACAATGGAGAAACTAGCTCCAGTAAAAAAGGTTCCTATCCATGCAATTTTAAGGTTACGTTGCCAATCAGTACTTTTAAGTTCTTTTTGGCGCAAATAATCATCTTCTTTCTAAAATTCACTATCCATTATATCACAATGGCTAGCTATGAGGAGCTCGTTAAATCATTTATTGCACTCTTAACCTTCTCCTTCAAATCATCGAGACTACCGTTATTATCAAGAACCAAGCTGGCATAAGGCATTTTCTCAGCTAAAGACATCTGGCTATCAATACGCAGCTTAGCTTCCTCAACACTTAAGTGATTACGTTTCATCAAGCGTTGGCACTGGATCTCCGGTAACACTGCCACCAACCAAATCTGATCAAACCAGTCCTGATACCCATTCTCAATAAGCAAGGGAATATCCATGAAAAAAACATCTTCTTTCTTAGCTAAATAATCCTTTTGCGCTGCTAGTTCCTCTCGAATAATCGTCCCTTGAATCTCAGCAGACCGCTGTCTCATCTCCTCATTGGAAAAGATCAGTTGCCCTAGTTTAGGACGGTTCAATTCCCCATTAGAAAGAAGAATTTCCTCTCCCAACCAATCGAGTAAGGCACGGTACAAACGGCCCCCTTGAGCCTGCATGTCGTGTACAAGCTGATCAGCGTCAATGACCTTGTAACCTGCCTCTTTAATCATTTCAACAACAGTAGATTTTCCTGAAGCAATACCACCTGTTAACCCAATAATCATCGTTTCTGACAATGAGGACACAAATGTGTTCCTCTCCCTCCTAACTTGATTTTCTCAATTGTGCTTGCGCAGCGTGGACAAGGCTGTCCCGTCTTTCCGTAAACCTGCAAATAGTTCTGCATGGTCCCATCCTCACCAAGGGCATTACGATAAGTCCTTATAGTTGAGCCACCTTTTTCAATTCCTAGCTGTAAAATAACAATCGTTTGATCATGGACTCGCTTCATGGCTGCCTTGCTGAGTTTCTTTGCTGGCGTCTCAGGATGAACCTTGGCTGCCCAAAGCACCTCATCAACATAGATATTGCCTAGACCAGCCACCAATTTCTGCTCCAAAAGGAGACTTTTAATGGGCTTTGCAGAGGTCATCAAGGCTCTCTCAAACGGGGCGTATTTAAAAGCCTTCTTAGTAGGCTCAGGACCAAGCTTTTTCTTTGTAAAATAAGCCTCCTCTTGATTTTTAGCCAATAAATCAAAGGTCCCAAACTTGCGGACGTCCTGATAAACAAGAGTCGAGCCATCATCTAAGATAAAGAAAAGATGGAAATGCTTATTAGCAGGGACCTGATCCGTAAACAAGAGGTATTTCCCTTCCATGCGCAAGTGGGAAATCATAATCAACTGTCCAAAATCAAAAATCAAGTACTTGCCTCTACGTCGCATGGCTTGAATAGTTTGGCCAGGTAAGTCATTCAAAAAACTATCGTAGGAGGTCTTAATCATTTTCGGGACCTTAACTTCAACAGACGAAATGGTCCGACTTACTACCAATCTTTCTAACCCTCGTCTAACAGTTTCTACCTCAGGTAACTCAGGCATCTGCTCCTCCTTCTAACAAGAAAGCCGAGCAAGTGCCCAGCTTTTTAATATTCTTTTTCATTGTAACCAAAATCAGCCAAATCAAGTTTTTTATCACGCCAATTTTTCTTAACCTTAACCCAGGTTTCAAGGAAGACCTTGTCCCCAAGCATGACTTCAATATCTTTACGGGCAAGGGTACCAATTTTCTTGAGCATGGAACCTTGCTTACCAATGACAATACCTTTTTGGCTATCACGCTCAACCATAATTGTCGCACGAATATGAATCTTATCCGTGTCTTCATCACGTTTCATCTCATCAATGACAACCGCAACAGAGTGTGGAATTTCTTCACGTGTCAACTGAAGGACTTTTTCACGAATCATCTCCGATACCAAGAAACGCTCTGGGTGGTCGGTGATTTGGTCCGCTGGAAAATATTGGAACCCTTCCTCAAGGTTATCACTCAAGACATCCACAAGATGAGAAACATTGTTTCCTTGGAGGGCAGATATCGGAATAATCTCCTTGAAATCCATTTGTGTACGGAAATCCTCAATCTGCTCTAGGAGCTGATCTGGATGAACCTTGTCAATCTTATTGATTACCAAGATAACTGGAACCTTAGCTTGTTTAAGACGTTCGATAATCATATTGTCACCCTTACCACGGGGCTCGTCCGCTGGTACCATAAAGAGGACTGTATCCACTTCACGAAGGGTTGAATAAGCCGATTCCACCATGAAATCTCCAAGAGCCGTCTTAGGCTTGTGAATTCCTGGTGTATCGATAAAGACAATCTGTTCCTTATCAGTTGTGTAAATCCCCATAATTTTATTACGGGTTGTTTGAGCCTTATCACTCATGATAGCAATTTTTTGCCCCATAACATGGTTCAAAAACGTTGATTTTCCTACATTAGGACGGCCAAGAATAGCCACAAATCCTGATTTAAATGTCATATAACTTCTTTCCTATTTCCTTTTAATTGAAAATTAAGTGCCAAATTTTAGGTATAAAAACAATCATACCCGTAATGAGTGCATAACAAGAAACCACTAGAACAGCTCCTGCAGCCATATCCTTGGCATTTTTGGCTAGCATCGAAAAGTGATAATTACTGGCCAAATCGACAACATTTTCAATGGCAGAATTAACAATCTCTAGGGCAATTACGAGAAAAACTGCCATCAAAAGAAAGAGCCATTCTGTCGCAGACACACGAAAAATCAAGCCAGCCAATACCACCAAGATAGCTGAAACCAAGTGCTTGCGCATGTTGCGTTCTTCTTTAAAAGCTGTGATAATCCCTGTTAGAGCAAACTCAAAACTAGCTGTAAATTCTCTGTTTTTCCACTTTTTTTGTGGATTATTGTCGCGTAAGTCCATAAGCAGTCAAAATTTCTTCCTGTAATCCAAACATTTCCGCTTCTTCTTCTGGGGTGTAATGGTCGTAGCCATTGATGTGAAGAAAACCGTGAACAGCCAAGAAGCCCATCTCACGCTCAAAACTATGACCATAATCCTCAGCTTGCTCGTGAGCCTTATCAACAGAAATAAAGAGCTCACCGATATAACTATCAAACTCTCCCATCATTTCAGCTAATTCAGGATTTTCAGCCAACTCTTCCTCATCAAAGCTAATATCTAATTCAGGCTTATACTCCAAACTAATAACATCCGTTGGACGGTCCGTATCACGATATTCCAGGTTTAGCTCGTGGCTACGTTCGTTGGTTACAAATGTAACCGCCATTTCCTTGTCTTCCTTACCAAGTCTTTGTGCTGCAAAATCTAGCAACTCCAAGGTTTGTTCTTTTAATTTCTCAGAGACTTGTCCAGTCTCATCAATCATTTCAATATACATAAGATACTTTAGGAACGGCAATGCTCACTTCAGGCATAGAACCGCTCGCTTCCTTTCACTAACTCATTAGCTTTTTTTATACAAATACTCAAATACATAGAATACTAGCCCAGAGTATTTTTGGTCTAACATTAATCACCTCATTATACCATAAGGACACAGAAAAAGCAGACTTAAGGCTAATTGTCTGCTTTTTGTAGGACGTCTCTGGGAATCGTTTACTTATCTAAATTATCCTTAAGACGTTGAATATGAATGGTTAAAAAGACTTGTTCGTCTAAACTTAGTTCAAAGGCATAACTTGCCTTGATATAAGCAACAATCTTTTGGGTACAGATAAAGGACTCTGGATAATTTATCTTAACTTGTTCGTAAAGGAAAGCATCATTCTTGCCACCACTAACTCCGCTCACAATACGTTGTGCTAGGTATTGGAGATGGGTCATAAAACGGTTATACGAGAAACTATCCTCCTCCAAATCATAACCAAAATGAAGACGGACAATGTCACTAATCCCAACCACAATTTGAGTCATCTGTCGATCTTTTTCATGGAGACCCGCATCTTTTTGTGCATTGACAAAATGTAAGGCGACAGAGGCAGCCTCATCATCTGCCAACTGGACTTCTAAATCCTTGGCAATCAAACGAAGGGCTTGTTTCCCAATTTCATACTCCCGAGGATAAAATTTTCGAACCTCCCAAGCCAAGGGATTCTGCAAAGAAACACCTTCTCTACTTCTTTCAATAGCGTAATGTAGGTGGTCAGCAAGGGCGATGAAAAAAGAGGGATCAAACTTGGTTTGCAAGACAGCCTCAGCAAAAGTAAGGATATTCAAAAAGACCTGCATTTCACCATCAGGTAAATTGACATAAACACGAGACCATTCCTCTACTGCCTCTGTATTTTCCAAAACAAAAGTCTTTTCAATCTTTTCCTTATCAACAAGGTCTCCGACCTTCTTTTGAAAGCCTAGTCCCTTACCCATGACAATGTATTCCACATTATTATCCAAAGCTTGGACAACATTGTTGTTTAAAATCTTTTCATTCTGCATCATGATCCCTCATTAAAAAAGCGCTTACTTTATTTTACCAAATTTTTAATGAGAAACCTACTTACTACAAACTAAAAGTGCTGGCCTGACCAACACTTTTTACTTATAGTTCTGTTCGATTTTCGATAGCTCTTAGCAAGGTCACTTCATCAGCATACTCAATGTCAGAACCGACTGCCAAACCACGCGCTAAACGAGTCACTTTGATTCCTGCAGGTTTAAGGACACGCGAAATATACATAGACGTCGCCTCACCATCTGCTGTTGCATTAGTGGCAATAATAATCTCGTCAACCTCGCTGTCCATAAGGCGGGTAATCAAACTTTTCAGGTTAATATCGTCTGGTCCAACACCATTCATAGGGGAGATAAGCCCTTGAAGCACATGGTAGAGACCACGGTATTCCTGAATCTTTTCCATAGCTGAAACATCTTTGGAATCTTCAACAACCAAAATCTTAGTACGATCTCTGGTTTCATCGGTACAAATATTACATGGATCATCATCTGTCAAACGACCACAGACCGAACAATAAGTCAATTCACGTTTTGCTGCCAAGAGGTTTTTTGCGAAATCGTTGACATCTTCATCAGACATACTAATGGTATAAAAAGCTAGGCGTGTCGCTGTTTTAGCCCCAATTCCAGGGAGTTTTGAAAAACTATCAATCAGCTTCGCAATTGGAGTAGGATAAAGCATGAAGGCCTCCTGTTCTTTATATGATTTTATTCATCTCTTATCTTTTGTCACTGTCATGGATATGTCTTTAGCCAAGAATAAACACTCAAACACTATATCACAGAAAAATCCCTCGTGCAAGGCACAAGAGATTTTAGATGTTTAGTGAGTATTTTGATAAAGCTCCATAATAGCTTTGACCGCATTTTGATGAGCCTTACTCTTCCAGTCTAGAGCATGTGGATACATGATTCCAACAGCCAACTTCGTACCATCTTTGGCAGTCGCATAGGCCACGGCATTAAGGTTAACCGTTGTTACAGAGTTACCGGAAGCATCCGTTGCATAAGTTTCGGCTGTCCCTGTTTTACCACTAATTGGAATGATAGAACTTGCCATAGCTTTACCAGTCGCAAGGCTAGAACCGGAATTAACGACATCATTAAAGCCTTGTTGGATAATCCCCATCTGCTCAGAATCAAGAGGTAAGGTATTTAATACACGTGTATCTACCGTTGAAGCTAGAGTTCCTAAGCTACCATTTGTGCCAGCATCATAGATACCTCCCACAATATGAGGTGCTACACGTTTACCACCATTTGCAATTGAAGCAACATACTGAGCCAATTGAATAGTTGTATAAGAGTCGTACTGACCAAAAGCTTCTGTCAAGACGTTGGCTACATTGTAATTCTTAGAAATATAACCTTCTGATTCTCCAGGCAAATCAAGTCCTGTAGATACCCCCATACCAAAATCAGCGTAGGTATCACGAAGTGTCGTCATGGCCTTATCCATATTGTCAGTCGACAAGGCCATGCCTGGAACATATTGTTGGCCAAGTAGTTTGATTGCAATCTGCACCATATAGGTATTTGATGAATATTCTAGAGCCTGTGTCGCGGTAATAGGACGGCTACCTTGATCTGTAAACCAAGACGTAATCGAGGCTGAACCAGCAATGTTGATTGGTTGGTCAGTCAAGACCTGATTTCCATAGATGGCACCTGAACGCCAACCAGCAGTTAGGGTCGCTCCCTTAACAACAGATCCTGGAATAAAGACATCAGTGATTGTTCCTAAGGCATTTGCTTTAAAATCTTGTGCTCCTTGTTCATGTTTTTGCCCCGCCATGGCAAGTACAGCACCAGTGTCAGCATTCATAACAACGGCATACATTCCTTCAGAATAGGTAGCTTTGTTCTCTGAAATCTCTGAAGAAAGCTGTTGACCTAAGATATCTTCAACTCCCTTTTGGAAATCAAGGTCGATGGTCAACTGCAGATTGTTACCCTTACTTCCCTTTTGAGTGATTTTATCACTAGCAACTTCGCCTTCCTTGTCTACTGTAATCTCACGAACAGTATGTTTCCCTTGTAGTTTCTCCTCGTATTCTTTTTCTAGATAAGAAGTTCCTACACGGTCATTAAGGGCATAACCTTTTTTGAGGTATTCCTTGGCATCTTCTTGTGGCAAACCTGCTTCTGAACTTGAGACTTTCCCGATGAGAGGAGACAAGGCTGAATCAACCGTATGACGCTCCCAATCCTTAGCAACCGTAATACCATTAAGTTCCTTCTGTTTAGCTGCTACAATCGCAATTTGTTCAGGCGTCAAGTCTCCTGTTTTCAATGTGACTGTTGAGAAATTAGAAACAGCATTCATCTGTGAGTAAATGTAGACAATCTTAAGCTCATCCTCAGTGTAATCCACTGCTTCATCAGGAACGGCATCAACAGCATTGTTGTAAATAGTAGCTTCAGCTAATTTATTACCAAACTTATCTGTTTTCTTGTCCTTTGGAAGGTCATTAACCACACGTTTGTAGGTGGCAGAATCCGCTAGATAGAAATCGCGTTTCTGGCGTGCTGTTACCTTCGTCTCCGTTAGTGTTACCATGGTCGCTAACTTTTCAGCGACCTTCTTCATAGTATCTGATGACACCAAATTGCTACGTGTAAAGGTAATAACGTCCTTACTCTGGTTGGTTGTAAGAGCAACCCCTTTAGCATCAAAGATTTGCCCACGCTCGCTTGCAATTCTAACCGTATACTTGGAGTTATCCTCTAATTTCTTAGTATAAAACGATTTGTTATAAACCTGCATATAGGTCAAACGTGCAAAAAGCAACAAAAAAAGGACAAAGACTACACCAAAAAGCAAGTAAACACGACGTGAAATGTTTACTGGCTTTCTAGGCTTATTCGCTCGTTTTTCTTTTTGTTTTTGGCGCCGTTTTTCCCATTTTTGACTGAGTTTTTTCGAAAATGATGTCACTTTTTTTCCTCTATGTTCTCATAAAAATTCTCTTTTATTTTATCACAAATAAGCTTTAGCAAACTTAAAAAAATGTCGAAATCTAAAAAAACTTGCCTCAATACAAGACACGTTTTTTAGATTATAATGACAACTTTTTCATCCAGCTAGGAATGGCTTTACTGATAAGAGTCGGCAAAACCACATAGGCATTTTTAGCCAGATCATCAGCGATAGCTGAGTGAAGCCAGGTAGCTACTGTAACAGCCTTATAGCGATCAATTGAAGCGAACTGGGCCAGAAAACCAGTAATCATACCAGCTAAGGTATCTCCCATTCCTCCTGTGGCTTGATAAGGCCCACCAACTTCTAAATGAGCTACTTTTTCACCCTGATAGACAGCCGTCTTGTGACTCTTGGCAACCAGGATTGTCCCAACTCGGAACTCTCCCAAGGCTTTTTGAGTGTTGGAAACTGTCTGCTCTGGAATCCTAAAACCAGACAAGCGTTCCCATTCTTTTTGATGCGGGGTGAGAGTAAGGTGACAATCTGGTAAGTCCTTCTTATTTTTCTTAGCCAAAAGATTGAGAGCTGAACCATCAACAACCAAATTTTGATCTGCCCTAATATTTGCCAGCACCAAGTCCATAGCCTGACTAGCTACACCATCTTCACCTAGGCCAGAACCGATTAATACCACATCAGCTGCCCTAAGATTCTCAAGAAATCTTTCAGTCTCTCTAAGGTCAAAAGCCATGGCTTCAGGGAGATGAGCATGAAGGGCTGTGATATTTTCACAATCCGTAGCCACTGTGACCAAGCCTGCCCCACTATTGACACAAGCTATGGCAGCCATAATGATGGCACCACCATAAGGATAAAGCCCACCAACTAAAAGCACTCGACCGTAAGAACCCTTGTGAGACTCTCTCAAGCGAGGTGTTATCACTTGCCTAGCTAAATCGTCATCAACTTTCATAAACTATCCTTTCGCACTACGAAGAGCAGCTTGATAGGTCTGTTCCATCAACATAGTAATAGTCATAGGGCCTACACCACCTGGAACAGGCGTGATCATGCCAACCTTATCTTTCACTTGATCAAAATCAACGTCACCACAAAGTTTGCCTTCTTCATCACGGTTGATTCCCACATCAATGACAACAGCACCCTCTTTGACATATTCTTCTGTTACAAATTTTGCACGTCCAATAGCTACAATCAAGACATCTGCCTTGCTACAAACCTTAGCCAAATGCGGTGTTCGTGAGTGGGTCAAGGTAACTGTAGCATTCTTTTCTAGAAGAAGCTGAGCCATAGGTTTACCAACAATATTACTACGTCCGATAATAACTGCTGTCTTACCTTCCAATTCAACATTGTACTCACGAAGGATTTCCATAATTCCAGCCGGTGTACAAGGCACCATTTGACGGCGACCATTCCAGAGATTACCAGTATTCATAGGATGGAAACCATCGACATCTTTTTTAGGATCAATAGCCAAAAGAATACGCATTTCATTAATATGATTCGGCAGTGGCAACTGAACCAAGATACCATGGAAAAGTGGATCCTGATTATAGCGCTCAATAACTTCAATCAACTCTTCCTCACTAATACTCTCAGAAAGATTGACCGTCTGACTATGGAAGCCAGCCTTTTTAGCAGCACGTTCCTTATTTCGCACATAAACCTGACTGGCAGGGTTGTCACCGACCATGATTACCACGAGTCCTGGCACAATCCATTCCTTTTCTTTTAGACGTGCTACCTTTTCATGCAATTGATCCTGCATTTTAGCAGCTAGGGCCTTACCATCCATTATTATCGCCATGGGTGTTCTCCAATACATACTTTTTTTCAATTATACCATAGTGAGGACTCTTTGTGACTAAATTTTCTAAATTTTCAAAAAGACGTTTCAAATGAAAGCTAAAAAAGCTGGAATTGCCTTCCAACTTCTTCTGATTATGTTTCGTGACTAATCCACAAAACCATTTTGCTGACTCCACCCCTTAATAACCTTCAAGGTCTTCTGCTGGTATTTGCCACTTTCATACATGTGATCTGCACCTGTTAAGGAAACGAGAACAGAATCACGGTAGTTCTTAGCTGTTCTTCTAGCAATATTAGGATGAGTCATCTTATCCTTGGTTCCTGAAATGACGAGAACAGGACATAAAATGTTACTAAAGTCCACATAAGCTGCCTTTGTCTTATCAAACCAATGAAGAGCCATCTGAGTATAAACTTTTCCTGATTCAGGAACCAGACCAGCAAAAACTTCCTCTTTCAAAGCTTCCTCTTGTTCATTCATGCAATACTTGAAAAACTCCTTTTTATAAGGGGGCATGGCTTTTTTCCAAAAACCCCAGCGTAAAAAGTGTTTGCCAAAACAAGCTAACATGGTTGGATAAAAGGCATAAATATCTGCTGTCGGAGCAGGTCCCATGAGAATCATACCAGCAACTTCTGTCTTTTCAGCAACCATTTGAGCCACCAGACAGCCTAAAGAGTGCCCCAAAATGAGTGGTGGTTGGTCTAGACTTTCAATCAAAGCCACTAAATCATCTCGATAGTCCTGCAAGGTAACAGTCCCAACTTTAGCTAGGCACTCTTGATAAGGTAGGTCATGGTAACGAAAGCTAGGTGTATGCACCTTGTATCCCATTTGACGTAGACCTGTCGCAAATTCTCCCCAAACATTGCCATCACACCAGGTCCCATGAATTAGGACAATCTCTTTGTTCAAAACCATTCCTTATACATCTCCCTTTTTTGTTAAAAATTTAGATTATTTATCTATCTTATAGTATCACACTTCCAACCTAGATACCTTTATACATTTCTTACAATCGTAAGAAAATGGTCTCTTAAATGAATAAGAGACCATTTTTCTATATATTATTTTATTAGCGATTAGCCTTATGCATTTCTTCCTTAACCGGACAAGAACACTCGCAATCGCCACAAGATCCTTTTCCTTTGATATAGTGACGGATGCCAAGACCAGCTAAAGCAAAAATAATGAAAGCAATGATAAAGGTAGACATAACAATTCCTCCTAAACCTAAATATGAGCTTCTTGAAGATTATCCAAGCTAATGATTTGATCCTTAATCTGACGTGGTTTACGAACAACAAAGTAAATCATCGTTACTAAAAGTAAGAAAGCAACAAAAGTCCAAATTGTCATTGACTTACCGTATAGGATGACTTGACCAAACTGGTAAAGGATTAAACTCACACAATAAGCTAAACCGGTTTGGAAACCGATAGCCCCAACTGTCCATTTCAGATTGGCCATTTCACGCTTAATAGCTCCAATAGCCGCAAAACATGGCGCACAAAGCAAGTTAAAAATCAAGAAGGAATAGGCAGCTAAGGAAGAATAATCTCCTCGCAGAGCCTCAGCCAGACCCGCCTCACTGCTATTATGATAGAGAATACCAAAGGTGGCAACAACGGTCTCCTTGGCAGCTAAACCTGTAAGAGCCGCAACTGTTGCCTTCCAATTTCCAAATCCGAGTGGGTCAAAAATCCAAGACAAGCCCTTACCTAAAGTCGCCAAAATGCTAACTTCCGTATCTACAGTATGTAGGGTAAAGTTGTAGTTAGACATAAACCAGATAAGAACGGTCAAACTGAAAATGATGGTTCCCGCACGTTTGACAAAACTCATAGCCTTACCAAAAGCATAACGCAAGACCGACATGGCTTTAGGCCAGTGATAGGCAGGCAATTCCATAATAAACGGACTGGTTAAACCACCTAAAAAACTCGTCTTTTTGAGGGCAATACCCGATAGGATAATAGCAGCCATCCCAATAAAATAGGTACTTGGTGCTACTAAAGAATTACTAGGGAAGAAAGCTCCAGCAATCAAGGCAATAATTTCCAACTTGGCCGAACAAGGCATGAAGGTTGCCGTCATAATGGTAATGCGACGGTCCCTTTCATTTTCAATGGTTCGACTAGACATAACCGCTGGAACCCCACAACCTGTAGAAATCAACATAGGAATAAAGGATTTCCCAGAAAGACCAAAACGTCGGAAAATACGGTCCATAACAAAGGCAATACGACTCATATATCCAATGTCCTCAAGCACACCCAAACAGATAAAGAGCACAAATATTTGAGGTAGGAATCCTAGTACTGTCCCAATCCCAGCGACAATCCCATCAACAATCAAAGACTTAAGCCAGTCCTGAACTTGAAGATAGTCAAGACCAGACGTTACCAAATCTGGAACATACTTACCAAAAAGCACATCGTTAGCCCAGTCTGTCCACATGGTTCCAACAGTCTGAATAGATAAGAAATAAACCAAATACATAACCACTGCGAAAATTGGCAAGGCCAAAATACGGTTGGTGACAATCCTATCAATCTTATCCGACAAGGTCAGGGCAAAATCTTCTGTATGACTTTGAGCCATCTGACAAACTCGTTCGATAAAGGCATAACGCTCATTAATGACAATTGACTCCGCATCTTCGGTGAAAACTTCCTCAGTGATTCGAATGATGTCTTTGATTTCTTTTCGTTGGAATGGGGGCAAGTCTAGCTCAGCCTCAACTAAAGCATCGTGTTCAAAGAGTTTAATGGCGTAAAAACGCGCAGACCTTTGCGGCACCGAATTTCCCAAGACTTCCAAAATTTGTGAGATGGCAGCTTCTAATTTATCGTCATAAATTGGAAAAGCAATGTCAGCAACTGTAGAGGTTGTCGTATGTGCCGCCTTCTTCACAACCTGATCAATACCAGTTTGCTTGAGAGCACTAGTAGCTACTACTGGGACGCCTAGATGGTAAGATAATTTATCAACATTAATCTGTTTTCCCTGAGCCTCTAAAACATCACTCATGTTAAGCGCTAAAGTGACTGGAATACCTGTCTCAATCAACTGCGTTGTCAGATAAAGATTACGCTCCAAATTTGTCGCATCGACTACATTTAAAATGCTGTCGGCCCTTTGGCTCAACAAATAGTCACGCGCTACCTTTTCTTCAGGACTATAGGGTGACATTGAGTAAATTCCTGGTAAATCCTGGATTTCTAAATCCTTATTCTTTTTAACCAGACCACTTTTTCGTTCTACAGTAACACCCGGCCAGTTACCAACACGCTGATTGTTCCCTGTTATCAGGTTGAATAAACTGGTTTTACCACTATTAGGATTACCTATTAATGCAATTTCTGTCATTTTTCCTCTCCCTCATCCAGCATGACCACACTAATCATTTGCGCTTCCGACTTACGTAGGGTTAATTCATACCCTCTCAAACTAATTTCTAGAGGATCTCCCAAAGGGGCTACCTTACGCAACAACACTCGAGTACGCTTTGTAATTCCCATATCCATAAGACGTCGTTTGGTTTCATTGGCTGAAAAAATATCAGTAACGATAGCCGAACGTCCAACTGGTAATTCAGAAAGAGGTATCTTTTCCTGATCTTCCTCCGCAGGTGCCAAATCAATCTTATCCAGAATCGACGCATCAAAGGCTAAGCGACTCCCTTTAACGATAATAATAGCACTGTTCTTGGTCTTAGTTACCACCTCAATCGTTTCACCGGCAGCCAACCCTAGGTTAGATAAGTGTAAAAGACTGTCCTTAGGGAGGTTAATGCCAAGAATCCGGTAAGGCGTTTTTAAGGCCGCATCATATATGAGCATATTTCTTGACCTACTTTATTATTTTTGATATGGCATCATTATAGCATATTTATCCATCTTTTCCGCAATATTATCCTAAACAAGAATGATTCTAGAAAAGCAGAACACAAAAAGAAAAGGCCGGAAAAGTTCCAGCCTTCACAAACAATGTATACATACTTAATGAATATCTTACAAAACCTTACTCAAGAAATCCTTGGTACGATCTTCCTTAGTATTGTCGAAAATCTCTTGTGGTGTGCCTTCTTCGACAATGACACCGCCATCCATAAAGATGACACGATCTGCCACTTCATAAGCAAAGCCCATTTCGTGGGTAACGATTGCCATTGTCATCCCTGACTTAGCAAGGTCCTGCATAACTGCAAGAACTTCACCAACCATTTCTGGGTCAAGGGCTGATGTTGGTTCGTCAAACAAGAGAACGTCTGGATCCATAGCCAAACCACGTGCAATTGCAATACGTTGTTGCTGACCACCAGATAGACTTGTTGGGTAGGCATCTGCCTTATCTTTCAAGCCAACCTTTTCTAAAAGTTCCATAGCCTTTGCTTCTGCATCAGCTTTAGAAACACCCTTAGTCTTAATTGGTGACAAGGTGATATTTTCTTTAACTGTCATATTAGGGAAGAGGTTGAACTGTTGGAAAACCATTCCCATCTTCTCACGCATTTTGAAAATGTCGTTATTTTTATCTGTAATATCCACACCTTCAAAAGAGATAACACCTTTTGTAGGTTTCTCAAGCAAGTTAATTGAGCGTAGGAAGGTCGATTTCCCTGATCCTGAAGGACCGATGATAACCACTACTTCACCCTTTTTAATATCTAGATCAATCCCTTTGAGAACTTCGTTCTTACCAAAATACTTGTGAAGATTTTTAATCTCAATAATTGTTTCTGCCATTATTTACGTCCCTCCCCAAGTCGTTTTTCCATTTGTTTCAAGAGTGCCGTCATAGCTGTTGTCACAATCAAATAATAGAAGGCTGCGAACAAGAGCGGCGTCAAGGTCAAGTAGGTTGTTGTTGCAACAGTTTGTGCACCATTCCACAATTCCATAACCCCGATGGTTTGCAAGAGCGAACTATCTTTGATAATAGTAACAAACTCGTTACCCAAGGCAGGCAAGATATTTTTAATGGCTTGAGGCAAGACCACATAACGCATGGTATTCCATGGACGGATACCAAGTGAGTAGGCAGCTTCAACCTGACCTTTAGGAATAGACTCGATACCTGCACGCACACTCTCAGAAATATAAGCACCACTGTTCAAAGAAAGGACGATAATACCTGGAACGATACGTGACAAATCAAGGTTCAAAATGCCAAACTGAACAGTTGGAAGATTCATGTGGATGAGGTTAAAAGCAATCATAATCTGTACAACCATAGGAGTCCCACGGAAAACCCAAACATAAAGGCTTACCAACCACTCCAAAGGTTTGATTCCAGAACGCTTGGCCAAGGATACCAAAACCCCAAGAATGGTTCCGAAGAAGACCACGCAGACCGAAATCATAATTGTTACTAAGACACCATAGTTAAAGTAAGACCAAAACTGTGGTAGAAATGAAAAATTCATCTATATGCTCCTTACTAATATTCTTCAATATTATATCAGAAGACTGTATAATAATAAAGTATTTTCTTATAAATGCGATATTTCAGTATAAAAACTAAGTTATAGACCTAGCTAGCAAAACTCTTAAGCAATACACCTCATGTATTTCCAAGATGACACCACGCCAAAAACTTTGCCAATGAGTTGAAACACTGCCTGTTTTGACAAGCCATACAAGCATCACCCCATGCTTTCATCCTGATAAAAATGCCTGAAACTCGATAGTTTCAGGCATTCTGATTTTTGGAACCTTGTAAAGTTCCAAAATAATTTATTAGTAAAGCAAATCGTAGATTTCCATTGCAATCAAGTCGATGCTATCAAATGAATAAGATTCACGTGCTTCAACATCACGCAATGTGAAAACTGGACCATTTTCAGGATCGTTGCTAAATGATACTTCGGCAACAACCACTCCTTCACGTTCGAAATTACGTTTCAAATTACCACCATCAGCCGCCATCATTTCAAGACGGTTAATGATTCTCACCAAATGTGATTCCATGTTATTTCTCCTATTAATTGTGTATTTCTTACTTATTTTATCACACTTATGGGAAAAATGGGGGAATTTTAAATATTTTTCAAGGAATTGTACATAATAGCCTTGATAGAATGCATACGATTCTCAGCTTCTTGGAAGATGATATCACTGTATTGTTGGAAGACCTGATCGGTGATTTCTAACTCTGCCAAACCATATTTGTCATAGATTTCTTGCCCAATTTGGGTATTGAGATCATGAAAAGCTGGGAGACAGTGCATAACGATGACATCTGGATTTTCCGTCTTGGCAAGTAGGTTTGCATTAATTTGATAAGGCAGGAGTAAATCAATACGAGATTTAAAGTCTACTTCTTCACCCATTGACACCCAGACATCCGTATAAAGCATATCTACTCCCTTGACCTCTGAAATATCATCTGTAATGGTTAAATCGGCACCATTATTATGTTTCTGAGCTAGGGCTACAATCTCATCTTCGGGTTGCAGCACCTCTGGGGCAATAATCTTGACATTAACGCCTAAAATAGCCGAAGTGACTAAAAGTGAGTTGGCCATATTATTTCTACCATCTCCAATATAGGCGATGGTCAAACCTTCCAAACTACCAAAACGCTCCTTCAAAGTCATGAAATCCGCAATCATTTGCGTTGGATGCCAGGTATCCGTCAAACCATTCCAGACCGGAACTCCTGAGTACTTAGCCAAATCTTCGACATCTTCTTGCTTAAAACCACGGTATTCGATTCCATCAAACATAGAACCAAGCACCTTGGCTGTATCAACTACAGATTCCTTTTTACCTAACTGAATGTCTCCAGCACCAAGGTAGGTCACATTCATACCTAGGTCCTGACCAGCCACTGTAAAAGCTGAGCGAGTTCTTGTAGATGTTTTTTCAAAAATCAAGGCAATATTTAAGCCATCTAAATATTTATGCGGAATTCTTTCCTTCTTTAGCTGTTTAAATTTTATAGATAAATCGATTAACTCCTCAAGTTCCTGCTTGGTAAAGTCGATTTCTTTCAAAAATGATTTAGCTTGTGTCATAGGTATCTCTCTTTCGTTCTGAATAATATAAAAACATTATATAATATTTATACATTTTAGACAAGCGTTTTTGAATTAAAATTCAATGTTAGCACTCTTGTTAAGAGAGTGCCAAACCTAGATGCTTTTTACTTGCAATCTACCTTCCGCATGCTATAATGGAGTCATAGATTTGACCTTTTTTGACCAAGATTATTTTCAATAAAGGTCTTGCCCAATTCAGATAGAAAAGAGGTACTGATATGCTCTGTCAAAACTGTAACCTTAATGAAGCTAGTATTCATTTGTATACCAATGTAAATGGTAATCAGCAACAAGTTGACCTCTGTCAAAATTGTTATAAAATCATGAAATCTGATCCAGAAAACCCTCTCAATCAATTCAACCAAACAGGTGGCTCAAATTTCTTTGATGATTTCTTCAGTGACCTAAACAACTTCCGTTCTTCTAACGGCGATCTTCCCAATACACCTCCAACACAAGAGGGGGGCAACCGAGGAAATGGTGGTAATACACAAGGTCCAGGCCGTCCAGGAGGACCACGCCAACAAGCTCCTCAACAGCCCCAAGGTCTTCTTGAAGAGTTCGGAATTAACATTACTGACATCGCTCGTCGTGGAGATATTGATCCTGTTATTGGTCGTGACGAGGAAATCATTCGTGTCATCGAAATTCTTAACCGCCGTACCAAGAATAATCCCGTTCTCATCGGTGAACCCGGTGTCGGTAAGACAGCTGTCGTTGAAGGTCTTGCTCAAAAAATCGTTGATGGTAGCGTGCCTCAAAAACTTCAAGGTAAGCAAGTTATCCGTCTAGATGTCGTTAGCCTGGTTCAAGGGACTGGTATCCGTGGCCAATTTGAAGAACGCATGCAAAAACTCATGGAAGAAATTCGTCAACGTCAGGATGTTATCCTATTTATTGATGAAATCCATGAAATCGTAGGAGCTGGTAATGCTGGTGATGGCAATATGGATGCTGGAAACATCCTAAAACCTGCCCTTGCTCGCGGGGAACTTCAACTGGTCGGAGCAACAACACTCAACGAATACCGCATCATCGAAAAAGATGCTGCCCTAGAGCGTCGTATGCAACCAGTTAAGGTTGACGAACCAACGGTTGAGGAAACCATCACTATTTTGCGTGGTATTCAACCTAAATATCAGGACTACCACCACGTCAAATATACAGACGAAGCTATTACTGCAGCTGCAGAATTGTCCAACCGCTACATTCAAGACCGTTTCTTGCCAGACAAGGCCATCGACCTTCTCGATGAAGCTGGTTCTAAGATGAACTTGACCCTCAATTTTGTTGATCCTAAAGATATCGACAAACGTTTGATTGAGGCTGAAAACCTCAAGGCTCAAGCTACTCGTGACGAAGACTTTGAAAAAGCTGCTTATTTCCGTGATCAAATTGCCAAATACAAGGAAATGCAAAAACAAACCATCAAAGACCAAGATATGCCTGTCATCACAGAAAAACATATCGAAGCCATTGTGGAACAAAAAACCAATATTCCTGTCGGTGATTTGAAAGAAAAAGAACAATCACAACTTCTTAGTCTTGCTGATGATCTTAAATCACATGTTATCGGACAAGATGCCGCAGTTGATAAGATTGCCAAAGCCATCCGTCGTAATCGTGTTGGATTGGGTGCACCAAATCGCCCAATTGGTAGCTTCCTCTTCGTAGGTCCTACAGGAGTCGGTAAAACTGAACTCTCTAAACAATTGGCTATTGAACTCTTTGGTTCAGCTGACAGTATGATTCGTTTCGATATGTCAGAATACATGGAAAAACACGCCGTTGCCAAATTGGTCGGTGCCCCTCCAGGATATGTCGGTTACGACGAAGCTGGTCAGTTAACTGAAAAAGTCCGCCGTAATCCTTATTCACTCATTCTTCTGGACGAGGTTGAAAAAGCTCACCCAGACGTTCTTCACATGTTCCTCCAAGTTCTTGACGACGGTCGCTTGACTGATGGTCAAGGGCGAACTGTAAGTTTCAAGGATACCATCATCATCATGACTTCAAATGCTGGTACAGGTAAAGTTGAAGCTAGCGTTGGCTTTGGAGCTGCCCGTGAAAATCGTACCAATTCTGTGCTTAACCAGCTTGGAGATTTCTTCAGCCCTGAATTCATGAACCGATTTGATGGTATTATCGAATTCTCTGCCCTTAGCAAGGAGAATCTCCTTACTATCGTTGACCTCATGCTTGATAATGTCAACCAACGCTTGGCTAATAACGGTATCCACCTCAGTGTAACTGAGAAAGTTAAGGAAAAATTGGTTGACCTTGGTTACGATCCTAAGATGGGAGCTCGACCACTACGTCGTACCATCCAAGATCATATTGAAGATGCTATTACTGACTTCTACCTTGAAAATCCAAACGAAAAAGATCTCAAGGCAGTCATGACTTCAAAAGGCCACATCACCATTAAGTCTGCTAAAAAAGCCGAAAAAACTGCTCAGAAAACCGAGACAGCAAAAGAAACTGATTAAATAAAGAAACCAAGTCATAACGACTTGGTTTCTTTATCTTTTCATTTCCTATTTTCAAATTTATCCCTAATTCTGCCTAAATCAATAGGAAAATGAGCAAAATTTTAGTATAATATAGGCAAATAAACGTAAGGAGCAACTCATGAATCCAACATTTGGTGACAAGGTTGAGGGAGCTCATTATCAAACACGTTACGGTGTTTATGCTGTGATTCCTAACCAAGAAAAGACAAAGATTATTTTAGTCCAGGCTCCTAACGGAGCTTGGTTTCTCCCAGGTGGAGAGATCGAAGCAGGCGAGGATCACTATAGCGCATTAGAACGCGAGTTAATTGAAGAACTTGGGTTTACAGCCACTTTAGGCCAGTACTATGGCCAGGCTGATGAATACTTCTATTCAAGCCACCGTGACACTTACTATTACAATCCAGCCTATATTTATGAAGTTGTAGATTTTTCAAAAATTGGCAAACCTCTCGAAGATTTCAATAACCTGGCCTGGTTTCCAATTAACGAAGCCATTGCTAAACTTAAACGTGGCAGTCATAAATGGGGAATCGAACAATGGAAAGAAACTAACACAACAACTGGCAAATCCTAGGAGGAAACTATGAAACTCATTAATACGACCCGTACACACCAAGAACTTGTTCAAAACCAACTTGACAACACGGATGCCTTTCTCGTAGAGACCTACTCTGCTGGGAATACTGATGTTGTCTTTACACAAGCACCTAAGCATTATGAACTCTTGATTTCAAATAAACACCGTGCTGTTAAAGACAATGAATTAGAAGTTATCCGTGAATTCTTCCTCAAACGAAAAATCGACAAGGATATCGTTTTGATGGACAAACTCAGAACAGTACACACTGACAAATTGATTGAGATCTCATTCCCAACAACTGTATAAGACAAAACAAGCAATGGCTAATACCACTGCTTGTTTTTTTGTATGTTACAAAGCTTTCGAAGCTTGATCCAGAACTTCCATAACCTGACGACTATGTTCCAACTGCTTGGCAACACTGTCAAAATCCTTGGTAGCCACCATCTTTTCAAAAGCCACAAATTCATCATACATACGATGTTGTGGACTATTAAGATTAACCGTTCGCTCTTTCTGACCATTGAGAGTGACTCCAATCTCAGGAAGAGTATTGGTTGCACCAAAAATGGTAATAGCTCCCTTATCCCCTTGAATAGTTGAACGAATCTCTGCACTACAGTCTTTAGCTCCAATGGCAACAGCCTTAAAGTTACCATAGTCCAAAACTAGAATTCCTGACGTATCTACTCCTCGCTCCACATTAGGTAGATATTCCACACGATGAGGCTTTCCAAAAAGGCCAACAAGAAGATGAATATTATAGATATTCAGATCTCTAAGTGCTCCCCCACCCATTTCAGGATTGAAGGCAGGAGCAATCTCTCCTCGCTTAAAGGCATCATAACGTGATGAATATTGGGAATAATTGATATTCACAATCTTAATATCTCCAATATCAGACACGGCTTCCTTAATCGCTGTAAAATTAGCCAAATATTGATTGGTAATAGCCTCCATCAAGAGAAGCTCTTTTTCTTGAGCAAGCTTAGCTAGTTCTTCAAACTCTTCTAAATGAAGGGTGAAGGGTTTCTCACAAATAACATGCTTACCGGCCAAAAGTGCTTTCTTAGCATAATCATAGTGGGTATGGTTGGGCGTTCCCACATAAATCGTATCAACTTCTGGATTGGACAAAATTGCCTCATAATCACTAGTCGCCTGAGACAAACCATATTGCTTAGCTAGGGCTTCTGCCTTTTCAAGTGAGCGTGGTGTCGACAAGATAGCCTCAAGATCAATGCCCTCAATAGTCGTTAACACAGGAAGAACCTCTGTCACAATCATCCCTGTACCCAATAGTGCAAGTTTCATAAACTTACCTCCCTAATTTCTAATCTCTCTTTACAATGGTCCAAGCCCATATAGAGGCTTATAATGAAAGAGGACTCAAATCGAAGTCCTCTAAAATTTAAGAACGTCCAAGCAGTTTCTTAACTCCTTGAATCGCTTTGTATTTAAGCGGTTGTGGATAATAGCGGAAGGTTCCCATCTTGCGAACAATGTAACCATTAAAGTTTTGTTTAAATCGCAGAACTCCGTCTGAACCATCAAAGATTCCCATAATACCAAGGAAGTTATAGAACGTAATGCCACGTTTAATGGCTTGTGTCATCACATACTCTTGTAAGAGTGCTGGCGCATAAAACTTATTAAACTCTGGATAAGACCCACTAAAAAGATAAACAGCTTCTTGAGGTGTATAGACAAAGAGACTTCCAGCCAGAACAATATCTTCCTGACCATACTTGTCAATAAAAGCAGTCGCTTCTCCCTTTCGAACATCAAATGTCTCAAACTGACTTGATAACTCTCTTAATTGGTTTTGTTTTTTCTCAGATTTTGGATTAGCTTCTAAATCAGCTTGTAATTTGACAATTCTAGCTCCCAACTTTGCCTGATCACTTTCCAAATGGTCATAGTAATCCTGAAAATTCAAGGTAGCCACCATAAAATCAGCATTATCACCAAAAGCATCATAAAAATCTTGGTAATAATCTAGGGATTTGTCACTATACTCACGACGATCAGAGGTCGCTGAAGTGATTTCTTTGAAAATAGATAACTCATCACGTTTCAGTTTTTTCAACTTAATCCCGAAGGTTTTGGCTTTTTTAACCAGAGGTTTCCCTTTTTTACTGAAAGACTTGATAAGATCTTTTTCTTCAATCCCAGATAAATCCTTCACATAGTGCCAGTCAGGCTCACCACCAGGATAGCCTGTCTGTAAACCATCAAAGCTATAACCTAGATCAGTCAATTGACTAATCAGCTGCTTCTGCTCATCACTAGTTGGTTCACCATTACTATCAAAAGTTTGATAAGTATCATAAGGTTTGATTAATAGTTCAAGAGCACCATTTTCCTTAGCATAATCCTTCAAACCTTGGTAAAAGTCGCTTAGATGAGCTGTATTTGAGTGAATCGGTCCACAATTCACCTCCATACGAAGCCCACCAGTCATAGGCATGCTGTAGACAATTGCTGAGACTTCTAGCTGGTCTCCTTCTTTCCAAGCGACATAGCTAATGCTAAATCCACGTTTTTCAAGAAGCTTAGCCATTTCCTCAGTTTGCATAAAAGAACGCTCAGACACTTGTTGAGCATGTGTGTTAAATTCTTCTTTAGTTACTTGAATGAAGCTCATTTTTTTCCTTCCTAAAATGGATAAAGTAAATGACGAGTGAGATAAAAAGCAAGATGGCAAGTACTGCCACTAATGGCATTCGGATTGGACGGATATTAAGCAACAAATCTCCACTAACTGCATAAACAATCGATACTGGCGTCACTCCAATAAGTGTCGCCAAAATCCTCGTCCTTGTGGGTAAATTCATTTGAACACAAGAATAATTGACCAGAGCTGATGGTATAAATGGAATAGAGAAGGCCAGTGAAATCCCAATAAAGCGATGCTTAAAGTTCTCAATATAGTTTAGAAGTTTCTCCATGCGTTTGGACTTCTCTGGCTTTTCAAGTCTTCTCAGAATTTCAAAACTAGTTAAATTCCCAAAAGTATTACCAATAATATTCATCGGAATCGCAAGCAAAGGGCCATAGAGTAGCCCAACAAAAATACAAAAAATAGAACTTGAAACTCCAGGAATAGCCGATGACAGAATCATGAGACTAAGAAGGATCAGTGCATTTTGGAAATTAGCCTGCTTAAAAACTTCTCTTAAAAAGGCTTGATCATGCTTAGCGTTGGTCCATTCCTTGATTAAGGGGATGAAGTTATTTAAAAGAGGCCATAAGAATACCAGTATTAAACCGGCTATCCCTATAAAAAATAGTCTTTTTTTGGTCATTACATCTCCATAATTTTAATCACTCCTTTTATTATAACAAAAAAAATGCCTTCATTGATTTATAAAGGCATCTTTTACTGTGATTACTTATTAATCAAATTCGCTTGTGACTTGTTTTCCAAGGCACCATTTTTAAAGTTAAGGGTAAGGCTACCTGTTTCACCCTTCTTAGCAACAAGGTTCGAAGACCAAAGCGCTTGTGTCATTGTTGCATCTGAAGAGACAGCAATCGAATAAACATCAGGTGTACCAAGCGTTTTGACAGCATCATCATAGCTAGTTCCATTTTTGAGATTTTCGTACATCTTCAATGTGATTTTAGGATCACGGACGTAAGAAAAGTTTGAAATTGACTTAACCACGGTGCTATTGTTAAAGAGTTTCGCTGTAACAACAACATTGTCATACTGCCAATTATAAACATCAAGCTTAGCATCTCCTGCCTGCTCCTGGCTCGTTGATGAAGGTTCACCAAACCAACCCTTCAAGCTATCAAGATTTGAGCCTCCTGAAAATTCCTGAGAAGCATTTGCCATGGTAATCTTATCAAAGTTCTGGCGAACATTCCCATGCTTAACGGTTAAAATCTTAGAGGCTTCATTATCCAAAGATCCCTTCGTCTCTGTCTTAGACGAAGATTTTCCACAAGCAGCTAGAGTAAAAAGTGAGAGACCTAAAACGGTCAAAGACAAAAGTTTTTTCATAATAAATTCCTATATATACAAATAAAAGGCTGACGCCTCTGGTTTTTATGGAGCCGGTGGGAGTCGAACCCACGTCCAAACACCTGCCAACATATTCGTCTACAACCATAGGTTATGTCTTTCATTTAACAGATAGACGACACATAACTCAAGCCTTCTATCTGCGAGCCTATAAATCTCTTTTCAACCAGCTAGGCAATGGTCAAACGTAGCTTATAAATCAATAAAACCTCTAAACAAACATAAGCAATCTGCTAGAAGTCACGCGAGCAGGTGTTTAGGCTGCTACAGCGTAAGAATTAGTATTTTTTGCAGTTATATTTAACTGAGCGTTTACGTCGCCACACGAGTCGCAGAATATGCCTCATAATGCCTGTCGAATCCGTAACGACCCCAATATGAGATATTGAGTATTATAGCAAATTTTTTAATAAATTGCAAAAGATTAGCCAAACTGTCTCCCTAATATATCAACTATGGAGACGCTAATAGGTTAGTTTACTTTGATTTTAGGATAAGCTAATAACTTTTCTTCTGTAGCTCTACCTTTCCCTTCAACACTGAAAGATTTCACCTAATACTTTCACTAAAACTTACGGACTAAAAAACGTTGAGAGAACAATTCACTCAACGTCTTTCTTTTTGCACCCTAAGGGAATCGAACCCCTATCTCAAGAACCGGAATCTTACGTGATATCCATTACACTAAGGGTGCTAACAGTATACTATTATAGCATACTCTAAAATAGAAAAAAAGACATGTTTCCATGCCTCTTTTTTATCTTACAATTCGATATCTCCGAAAAGATCCGCCATTGAGAATCCAGATTGAGTTTCTGGAAGTTCGTAGTCACGTTTTTCTTGACGTTTTGGACGACGTGGACGTGATTGACGTTTTTCGTTGTTTTCGCCTTCAGCGTTAGCTGGACGTTCTTCAAGAGCTTTGATTGAAAGTGATACACGTTCTGCATCAGCATTTACTTCAAGAACTTTAACAGTAACGTCTTGACCTACTGAAAGAACATCTTTTGGATTTTCAACACGTTTGTGTGAAATTTGTGAGATGTGAACAAGTCCATCGATACCTGGCAATACTTCAACGAAAGCACCGAAGTCAGTCAAGCGTTTAACTTTACCTTCGATAACATCACCAGCAGCAAGTTTTTGTTCAACGCCATCCCATGGTCCAGGTGTTGTTGCTTTAAGTGAAAGTGATACACGTCCTGCTTCTTCGTCGATAGCAAGAACTTTAACTTCAACTTCATCACCTACAGATACAACTGATTTAGGTGAAACGTTACGTTCGTGAGACAATTCAGTCACGTGAACAAGTCCGTCAACACCACCAAGGTCGATGAAAGCACCGAAGCTTGTCAAACGAGCAACTTTACCAGTCACGATTGAACCAACTTCAAGTTTAGAGAAGACTTCTTTACGAGCTTCTGCAGCTTCTGCTTCAACAACTTCACGACGTGAAAGGATGAAACGGTTTTCAGCTGGATCAACTTCTTTAATTTTAGCGTCAAATTCTTGACCTACAAATTGTTCAGTGTTACGAACAAAACGAGTATCGATCATTGAAGCTGGAATAAATCCACGAAGACCTTCAAATTCAACTGAAAGTCCGCCTTTAACAGCACGTGTTCCTTTAACAGTAACAACTTCTTCTTCACGACCAACAAGTTTATCCCAAGCTTTGCGAGCTTCCAAGCGTTTTTTAGATACAAGGTAAGTTACAGTATCAGTATCTTTACCAACAACTTGACGAAGAACAAGCACTTCAAGTGTTTCACCAACTTTAACAAGGTCTGCAACGTTTGCGTCACGGTCGTTTGTCAATTCACGACGTGTCAAAACACCTTCGATACCAGTTCCTTCGATAACAACATTTGCTTGATCATTATCTACTGAGATAACTTCAGCTGTTACAACGTCACCTGTGTTAACTTCGCTAACACTGTTTAGCAATTCTTCAAATTCGTTCATTCTAAAAAGATCCTCCAACAAGAGCCAGCCAATTCTGACCCTTGATAACAATATATTTTTAAAGGTACCCGCAAAGACAATGGTTAACATAGACGGTGCCAATGCACCCGATACCTTTTACTGGGGTAGCTGGATTCGAACCAACGCATGAGGGAGTCAAAGTCCCTTGCCTTACCGCTTGGCTATACCCCAATAGCAAAATGCTATAAAAAAACATCTAAGTACTTGATATCGACTATCCCGATTCAGTTTCTTAGACATGGAGAGAGAGGGATTCGAACCCCCGAACCCGAAGGAGCGGATTTACAGTCCGCCGCGTTTAGCCTCTTCGCTATCTCTCCTTAAGAACAAGAAATAGTATATCACAGTTTCTTGACCAAAGCAAGCCTTTACTTTGGATTTTAATGATTAAGATTGTATGATTCAATAATGGCAGCTACTGCATCATCCATTTTTTTGTGGAAACCTACAACATTTTCCTTGTCAACAACGGCAAACTTACCATCAATTTCCACAATTTGTCCGATGACTTTCTTACCAACAAGAAGTTCAAAACCTTCAATAGTTGCTTTATTGACGACTACTTTAGCATCATTAATTTGGATTTCAATTTTTTTATCTTTTTTACTCATAGATTTATACCCGATCCTTGGCTCGAGCCATCCTTTCTTAATGTATCTTCTTAATTCTACCGAAAAAGAAAAAAGCTTGCAAGAGCAAGCCTTAAAATAATCGTTTATCTCTTAAGAATTAGTCAACTTTGACAATCCATCCTTCTGGTGCTTCAACATCACCAAATTGGATACCTGTCAACTCATCATAAAGTTTACGTGTTACAGGACCTACTTCTGTTTCTGAGTAGAAGACATGGAAGTCATCACCATGTTGTACCCCACCAATTGGTGAGATAACGGCAGCTGTACCACAGGCACCTGCTTCGACAAATTTATCCAATTCAGAAATCTTAACATCACCTTGGATAGCTTTCATGCCAAAGCGATTTTCAGCCAAGTAAAGCAATGAGAATTTAGTGATAGATGGCAAGATAGATGGGCTGAGTGGTGTAACGAATTCGTTATCGGCTGTGATACCAAAGAAGTTTGCAGAACCCACTTCTTCAATCTTAGTGTGAGTTGCTGGATCAAGGTAAATCACATCAGAGAAGTTACGGTCATGTGCAATCTTACCTGGCAACATACTTGCTGCGTAGTTACCACCAACCTTAGCAGCACCTGTACCATGTGGAGCAGCACGGTCATAGTCATCTTGGATAAGGAAGTTTGTTGGAGCCAAACCACCTTTGAAGTAGTTACCTACTGGCATAGCAAAAATGGTAAAGATATACTCATCTGCTGGATGCACACCAATGATATCACCAACCCCAATCAAAAGTGGACGGAGATAAAGTGTTGCACCTGTACCATATGGTGGAACATATTCTTCATTTGCACGTACAACTTGTTTACATGCATCTACAAATTTGTCAACTGGAACTTCTGGCATCAAAAGACGATCAGCAGTACGTTGCAAACGTTTAGCATTTTCATCTGGACGGAACAATTGAATAGAGCCATCTTTAGTACGGTAAGCCTTGAGGCCTTCAAAAGCTTCTTGACCATAGTGAAGGGCTGGAGATGCTTCTGAAATATGCAAAGTCGCATCCTCAGTCAATTGCCCCTCATCCCATTTACCGTCTTTGTAATATGAGATATAACGGAATGGAAGTTTACTGTAATTAAATCCTAGATTTTCCCAGTCTAAATCAACTGTCATGTGTATATCCTCTTTTCTGTTACTATGTGCTTTCTAGTATAGTCCTTTTCATTGAAAATTTCAAGGTTATGTTGCAAAATTCTGACAATTCTTTTTAAAACACTTATTTTGCCCATCAAAGAAAAAAACTCTGCCCTCTAATAAGAGAACAAAGCTTTCTTATCTTTATCTTTCAATAATCTTGGCAGAAAAGACTTCTTTGTCTGCTAATCCTTCAATGAAACTACCGTTGCTAGTACGGTCTGAAAGATTTAGAAGGGACAAGTCAACCTCTGCCGTTTCGCCTGTTGTTGCTGTTACAAGCAAGGTCTGAGGAGTCTCTTCCACTGGTGTTGCTAGAAGATCTATTTCGCCACCAGCATTTTCCGTAAAGACTGGACCCGCAGTAAAGACACGGTGTGGTTTCGTCTTAAGCTCACGAAGAACTTGAAGACCTCTACCAGCTCGCTTAGCCTGCGGAATATCGGCTATAGCCACACGTTTGAGACTAGCTCTTTGTGTTAGAAGGTAGAAACTTTGAGTATTTGCCACAAAGACAGCCTGAACGGTATCATCATCCTTAAGATTGATTGCCTTAACACCTGCTGCCTTGGCACCAACTACTGGCACTTCGTCCGCGTTAAAGCGAAGGGCATAACCCTTTTGAGTGATAATCATGATATCATCCAATTGAATCGGCGTAACCGTAACAATAAAATCACTATCATCCTTGAGTTTAGCGTATTTAACCGACTTAGACTTGTAGGTACGCCATGGGGTAAATTCCTTGCGTTCGAAACGTTTAATCTGACCCAGCTTGGTAGCTGCTAGGTAAGTACCTGTTTCAAAATCATCCAGGATTTCTGCGTAAAGCACTTCTTCATCCTTAGATAAATTGGTGATAGTTTGTGATAAATGCTCTCCCAAATCCTTCCAACGAATGTCTGGTAACTCATGGATTGGACGATAAATCACATTGGCCTGATTAGTGAAAATCAAGAGGTGTTGTGTCGTCTTAGCTTGCTGGACCAAAATCAAATCATCATCATCACGTTTTCCGACTTCGTCAATCGTTGAAGCATTGAAAGAACGTGGACTTGTACGTTTGACGTAGCCACCGCGAGTGATGCTGACATAGGTTTCTTCTTCAACAATCAAACTTGCAGTATCAATTTCAATGGTCTTGGTTTCTGCTTGCAATTCTGAACGACGGTCATTACCAAATTTCTTCTTAATGTCACGGAGTTCACGTTTCATGACATTAAACATGGTACGCTCATCACCAATGATAGCAGCCAAGGTCGCGATTTGTTCGCGTAAATCGGCTTCCTCATTTTGGAGCGTGACGATATCCGTATTGGTCAAACGATAAAGTTGCAAGGTCACGATAGCTTCTGCTTGTTCTTCTGAAAAATCATAGCTGACCTTAAGATTTTCCTTAGCATCAGCTTTATTTTCAGAAGCTCGGATAAGGGCAATGACTTCATCCAAAATAGAGATAACACGAATCAGCCCTTCAACAATATGAAGGCGTTTTTCAGCCTTTTCCTTGTCAAATTTTGAACGAGCAACGATAATATCACGACGGTGAGCAATGTAGCTAGACAAAATCTTTTGTAAGCCCACTTGACGTGGGGTGAAATTATCAATAGCCACCATGTTGAAATTATAGTTGACCTGAAGATCCGTATATTTCAAAAGGTAGTTCAGAATGGTTTGACTGTCAGCATCCTTCTTAAGTTCGATAGCAATACGTAAACCTGTACGGTCAGATTCGTCACGAACTTCTGCAATGCCTGGAACCTTGTTGTTGACTCGAACATCATCAATTTTTTTAACCAAGACAGCCTTATTGACATCGTAAGGAATCTCAGTAACGATGATTTGTTCCTTGCCACCTTTGAGTTGTTCAATTTCAGTACGCGAACGCACAACTACTCGGCCCTTACCAGTTTCGTAAGCCTTGCGAATCTCATCTTTACCCTGAATAATAGCTCCCGTTGGGAAATCTGGGCCAGGCAAGAATTCCATCAACTTTTCCAGTTTAGCAGATGGGTGGTCAATCATATAGACAACGGCATCGATGACCTCTGCCAGATTATGTGGTGGAATGTCTGTGGCATAACCAGCAGAAATCCCCGTAGCCCCATTTACCAAAAGGTTTGGAAAGGCTGCAGGTAAAACAGTTGGTTCCTTCTCTGTATCATCAAAGTTCCAAGCCCAAGGAACGGTGTTTTTATCAATATCTTGAAGAAGGTAGCCAGCAATCTCTGACAAACGCGCCTCTGTATAACGCATAGCCGCTGGTGGATCACCATCCATAGAACCGTTGTTACCGTGCATTTCAACTAAGATTTCACGATTCTTCCAGTCCTGGGACATACGCACCATGGCGTCATAAATGGAACTATCGCCATGTGGGTGAAAATTACCCATAATGTTACCCACCGACTTGGCAGATTTACGATAGCCCTTATCATGGGTATTGCCATCCTTATTCATGGAATAAAGAATACGACGTTGAACGGGTTTCAAACCGTCACGAATATCAGGAAGCGCACGCTCCTGAATAATGTATTTGGAGTAGCGTCCAAAACGCTCCCCCATGATGTCCTCAAGGGACATATTTTGAATATTAGACATAAGATTTCTCTTTATTTTTTAGTTTAAGTAATGATTTAAAATAATGTGAAAGACAAATAGTAACTTTCCTACCTCACTGCCACGCCTCACAATGTCTTTCCTTGATTTTGCAACTGTAGAAGAATGGTTTTAACCTTCCTAATTTCTATTTCACCAATCACAAATTGAACGATTGTACTTACCGCAATTAAAATGAAAAATACACAAGATTGAGTCAATGAAGTAGAAAGTTCACCAAAGAATAAGATAAAGTTTATGAGTGTTAAACAAGTCATTATAGAGGCGTTGATTACGAGAACAGTAGCTAGCGGGATACGAAATAATCTATAATGATAGATACTTTTTAAAAGTGATGTGATACTACAAGCAACACTTAAGGGAGTAAAAACATACACATTATAGAAGACAAATAACAAACCCGAGTAGGTCCTATCTGAGAATGGATTATCTATCAAAGATAGAAGGAAGGTTACCACTACTAGTATAGGCAGAAGTAAAAAACGTGTTTTTATTGGTCGCTTTTTATAAACACTTAAATAAGCTATTGCCACTCCACAAACAGGAAGGACTATTTGAGGATAGTAAAGTATGAAACTTAATACCTTAGATAACATAGGTCTACCTCACATTGTCTTTTCCTGACTCAGCCATATAGTCTTTATTTTTTTCGTTTTCCTTTCTCCCTATTATAGTTTGAGCAATACCACTTGCCGCTAGGAGGATAAAAATAAGGTACATGGATGAATTTGGGAGAAATTCCAAAGCCCCTTGTAAGAAAAGTAGGTTGAGGAAAGCCAGTAATGTGGCGAAGAAACTATTAATCGCTAATAAGATTGAATAATTGGTTTGAAAGCGTGTTAAATGTAGAAGACTTTTTATAAAAGCTATTAGTGAGAATGGTACATAAAACACTGAAAAGACCATCAGGTAGTAAAAAACAAATAATAAGCCTGAGAATGGACTTCCCAAATAATAATAGAGGGGGTTATCCAGCACGAAGATTATGAGGGAGACTATAGATAAGAGAAAAAGGATCAAAAAGCGTGTTTTTATAGGACGTATACCATAAAAAATTAAGTATATAGCAGAAACAATAACCATAAGAATAATAGCAGGAACAGCTACATCTGCATGGTAAGCTAGGTAATCCATAACATTAAAATCCATTTTTCTACCTCCATTGATTTCTAGTCAATGACACTGCAAATAGTTAATAAACGATGTAGAAAATAATTAACTTGTTTCTTTATAATCCCAAGTTTCTATTGATTGTAAACGTTCTCCCTAGTTCTATATTATTACATTCCCTTCTGGCCTGCAACTTAAAATGCGCCGCTTTCTTCCAAGGTAAATTTAACGTTATCTTCAATCCATTGACGGCGTGGTGCCGCCTTATCTCCCATAAGGACTGAGACTCGACGTTCGGCACGCGCTAGGTCGTCAATCGTCACTCGGATAAGGGTTCTTGTCTCTGGATCCATGGTTGTTTCCCAAAGCTGGTCAGCATTCATCTCACCAAGCCCCTTGTAACGTTGAAGAATAGCTCCACGACCAAATTTTTGGCGAAGCTCCTCAAGTTCCCCATCAGTCCAAGCATATTCGACAACTTCCTTCTTACCTTTCCCTTTAGACATCTTGTAAAGAGGAGGCAAAGCGATATAAACGTGTCCTGCTTCAACCAGTGGACGCATATAACGATAGAAGAAAGTCAGCAAGAGGGTCTGGATGTGAGCCCCATCGGTATCGGCATCGGTCATGATGATAATCTTATCGTAGTTGATATCGTCAAGGTTAAAATCAGCTCCAACACCTGCACCAATAGTGTAAATCATGGTATTGATTTCTTCATTTTTGAGAATGTCAGCCATTTTGGCTTTCTCAGTGTTTAGGACCTTACCTCGAAGAGGCAGGATAGCCTGGAATTTACGATCACGACCTTGTTTGGCGGAACCACCGGCAGAATCCCCTTCGACTAGATAAAGCTCATTTTTCTTAGCATTTTTAGACTGAGCTGGCGTTAATTTCCCTGACAAGAGCCCCTTGTCTTTTTTATTTTTCTTACCATTTCGACTCGCATCACGCGCTTTTCTAGCAGCTTCACGGGCGTCACGGGCCTTGATAGCCTTACGCACCAAGTTAGAAGCTAAGTCCCCATTTTCCATAAGGAAGTAAGTCAGATGCTCTGAAACAATACTATCAACAATAGGACGAGCTAAAGGAGATCCAAGTTTGTCCTTGGTTTGTCCTTCAAACTGAAGGTGTTCTTCAGGAACCAAAAGCGAGATAACTGCTGATAAACCTTCACGGTAATCTGACCCTTCAAGGTTCTTATCTTTTTCTTTGAGAAGCCCTGTCTTACGTGCATAATCATTAAGAGCCTTGGTAATGGCAGACTTAAATCCTGTTTCGTGAGTTCCTCCGTCCTTAGTACGGACATTATTGACAAAGGAAAGGATATTGTCAGAGTAACCGTCATTATACTGAAGGGCTAATTCCAAGTGAAATTCTTGTTGATCTCCATCAATATAGATGACTGGTGTCAACGTTTCCTTGTCCTCATTCAAATATGACACAAAGTCTTGAACTCCATTTTCATAGTGGAATTCTTCACGAACTTCTTCTTCGCCACGCAAGTCTGTCAATGTCATAGTGACATTCTTAAGAAGGAAGGCTGATTCTTTGAGACGCTCTGAGATGGTGTTAAATTTAAAGTCAGTTGTTGAAAAGATGCTCGCATCAGGCATAAAGGTAACTTTTGTACCTGTCTTAGACTTAGGCGCTTTACCAATCTTTTCAAGCCCTGTTACAGGGTGACCACCATTTTCAAAACGTTGGCGATAAACACTACCGTCACGGGTAATTTCTACCTCAAGCCAACTAGACAGCGCATTAACAACTGAGGAACCCACACCGTGAAGACCTCCAGAAGTCTTATAACCACCCTGTCCAAATTTACCACCAGCGTGGAGAACAGTGAAAATAACTTCAACTGTTGGTTTACCCATGGCATGCATACCTGTCGGCATCCCACGTCCAGAGTCAGAAACAGAAACGGAACCATCCTTATTTAGGGTAACAGCGATAACATCACCAAAACCAGAAAGAGCTTCATCGACCGCATTGTCGACAATCTCCCAAACGAGGTGGTGAAGTCCTGTTCCATCTGTTGAGCCAATGTACATTCCAGGGCGCTTGCGAACCGCATCCAACCCTTCTAGTACCTGAATGGCATCATCATTATAATTATTTACATTAATTTCTTTTTTAGCCAAGAGTGACCTCCAAAATTTTCATCCTTATTATTTTATAAGTTTTCAGAAGAATTTGCAAAAGAAATCAAGAAAGTTCAAAAGATATCTTAAGGCTGACTGACTTTGTCAATTACTAGGCTGTATGCTATAATTATCTCATGAAAATCTTATTGTTAATCCTAATCGCCTACTTGCTAGGTTCCATTCAGACCGGCCTCTGGATTGGGAAACTATTCTTCCACACCAATCTTCGTGAGCATGGCTCTGGAAATACTGGAACAACCAATACCTTTCGTGTTCTAGGTAAGACTGCTGGTACCATCACCTTCTTGGTGGATATGTTCAAGGGTACCTTGGCTGTTCTTCTTCCTATCTGGCTTGGTGTTACAGAGGTTTCACCTTTAGTTATTGGTTTCTTTGCCATTATCGGACATGTTTTTCCAATCTTTGCTGGATTTAAAGGTGGGAAGGCCGTTGCGACAAGTGCTGGGGTGCTTCTTGGTTTTGCCCCACTCTACTGTGTCTTCTTACTCTTGGTCTTTGCCCTAACACTCTATCTAACCAGCATGATTTCATTTTCAAGTGTCACTGCTGCAGTTGTTGGACTGATTACCTTGGCTGTGTTTCCAGCCATCCACTTCTTGCTAGATGGCTATGACCTTATTTTCACTGGGGTTCTTACCATCATGGCTTTGATTATTATCTTCCGCCACACTGAAAATATGGGGCGAATCCGCAGGCATCAAGAAAACTTGGTACCTTTTGGACTTAATTTAACCAAACAAAATCCAAAGAAATAAATAATCCAGACCTATCAACCACTAGTAAAAAGCTAGTGGTTTTCTTGTCCTCCTAATCAAACAATGCTTCCTAAGACAAAGAATAAAGATCCGAAGTCTACACCTCGGATCTTTTTTAGGCTTAAGCTTTAAAGCTGACACCATTTTCTTTCAATTTTTTAACTGTCGCAGGTCCGACACCCTTGAGGGCAAGAACTTCTTCTTCAGTCACAGTAGCAAAAGCCTCTGCTGAAGTCAAACCTTCATTGTAAAGAGTCTCTACAAGGTTTGAACGAAGGCCTTCAACTTCTGGAAGTTCTGCAAAGGCTTCAAGACTAAGGTCTTTGGCTGCTACTTCTTCCTTAGCAACTGTCTTAGTTTCAGCAACAGGTTGTGGTGCTACTGGTGGCACTGGTGGAACAGGCGCAACTGGTGGGACAGGGGCTTTAACATTATTGAAAAGTCCTTGTTTTTTCAAACGGTGTTTAAAAGCTTTCTTTTTATTTTTTACTTTAGCCATGTTTAGTATTCTCCTATTTTAATCGGCGACACCTTTCCATAAAGTGCTGTCGCTATTTTCTTTTTCATCCTCTATTAATAGTGACGTTCCCCGAACAAGCCATCCGGCATATCATGGAAACCTTTGCCAGCACGATAGTTGGCAAACTTGCCAATTAGGAAATTGTAAGCATCCAATTTGGCTTCATAACGGTAACTTGCATCACGTGCACGCTCATCGCCATCTTCTTCCCAGATTTTCTTGCTAGCGGCCAAGGCCGTTTCGTTTACTTTAACTTGGGTAACAACCCAGGCTTCGAAGTCTTTTAGAAATTCTTGTTCGTAGGTCATATTTTCCTCTTCATTTTAAAAACCAGCTTAACGCTGGCTTCATTTTCTACTAATAGTGTGTAGAGCTCATAGCCTTACAGTCTCCTATTATAACAAATAATTAGAAATTTGACTAGGTTCTAAACTCTGCATATAAGGCTTTAATATCATTTGGACGTGTGCGGCAGCAACCACCTAAAATCTTAACTCCAAACTGAGTATGCCAATCTTTGCTGTGTTCGACTAAGGTCAGAGCATCCTTGTCCTTAGGTTTCCAAGTCTGCGTACTACCATCATAAACCTCACCTGAGTTGGGGTAAGTAATGAGGGCTTTTCCAGCATTTTTAAGAATAGCAAGAGCCTGATTATAAAGCAGAGGCGAACTACAGTTGATTCCTAGAGCCAAGATTTGGTCTGACTGGCCAACAAGCTGGGCAATCTCATCTAGAGAAGTCCCATCACTGATAGTGCCTGGTTCTTGGACTGTAAAACTGATATAAGCTTCTGCTTCTGGAAATTCTTCAGCCAGAAGTTCAATCAAAGCTTGTGCTTCCAGATAATTAGGAATGGTTTCCAAAGCCAACAAGTCGACACCATGATCTAGGAGAATTTGAATTCGAGGACGATGAAACTCCTTGAGAGCCTCTATGATAATCTGACCATAATCACCAGTGTACTCAGAACCATTGGCCAAATAGGCTGCGTAAGGACCGACATCACCAGAGATCAATGGATAAGGACGATTAGCCTTCTCACTGTCATCCAAAGTTGCCCAGACCTTATCGCGTGCATTCTTTACCAACTGAACTGTCAAGGCAATAATCTGCTCTGCTGCTTTCTCAGTAAGTCCTGCCTCTACCAAGCCAGGTAAGGTCGCCTGATAAGATGACGTGGTAATCAAGTCAGCCCCAGCAGCTACATAGGTTTCGTGAATTTCTTGGATAACTTCTGGCTTCTCAAGAAGGTACTTAGCTGACCAGAGCTTACCTGAAATATCATACCCCAGGGCTTCCATCTCTGTTCCTAGAGCTCCATGAAGAATGAGGGGAGAATTATTTTCCAAATAATCTTTAAAACTTGCCATAAAAGGCCTCCTTACCATTTTTTAAACCGCAGGTAGTGATAAAGGTAACAGAAAATCATGAAAGGAATACCGAAATAGAGTCCCGCACGTTGTGAACTATCCCAAGCAATCCCAAGCACAGAAATAGCCAACAAAACGATTGTGATATAAGGGAGGATTGGATTAAACGGTGTCTTGTAATCCAACTCATCATCGGAATGTTCTAGATTCCACTGTTTTCGGAAATTAATTTGCGCCATAGGAATGGAAAGCCAAACAACCACAACCGCAAAACCGGCGATTGATACCAGAGCTAGATAAACCGTATCCGCCGCGTAGATACTTGAGAAGAGCGATAAAACTGCTCCGGCCATGGAAATCAAAAGGGCTGTCATTGGAACACCGTGCTTATTGATTTTCACTAGTTTTTTATTGAGCATTCCCTCATTGGCCAAAGACCAAAGCATACGGCTTGAAGCATAGAGCCCCGAATTCCCAGCCGAAAGAATAGCTGTCAGGATAACAAAATTCATAATGTCTGCCGCAAATGGAATCCCCATCTTGTCAAAGACATCAACGAAAGGAGCTGAGGATACACCTGCTTCTTTCATGGGAAGAAGCGAAGCCAATACCACAATAGTCAAGACGAAGAAGATAACCAAACGTCCAATGGTTGTTTGAATAGCACGTGGAACAGCCTCTTTAGGATTATCTGTTTCACCAGCTGCAATACCGATTAACTCTGTTCCCGAAAAGGCATAATTAACCGCCAACATGACTGAAACAATGGCAAGACCACCATTTGGAAAGAGACCATTAGCCGTCAAATGCTTAAACATAATAGCCTCATGGTGACCATCAAAACTCACCAAGCCAAACATCGCTCCTAGTCCTAGAATGATGAAAACCAAAATAGCAATGACTTTAATTGACGAGAAGAAGGATTCCGCTTCCGCAAAAGACCTCACGCTCAAAGCATTAATCCCAAAAATCACTAAGGCAAAGAAGGCTGCAAAAATCCAAGCCGGAACTGACGGAAACCAGCGTTGCATCAGCATGGCCGCACCAAGGAATTCTGTCCCCAAGGCAACCGTCCAACAAATCCAATAAAGCCAGGCTACAGTAAAACCTGTTCCAGGACTGATAAACTTAGTGGCATAGGTGTGAAAGGATCCCGTTACTGGCATAGCTACTGCTAACTCCCCCAACGAAAGCATAACCAAGTAAACGACAACAGCCCCCACAAGATAAGAGAGGATAGCACCAAGGGGACCTGCTTGTGCAATCGTATAGCCTGAACTCAAGAAGAGACCAGTACCGATAACACCACCTAGCGAGAGCATAAAGAGGTGGCGTGAGGTCATCTTCCGTTGGAACTGACCTTCATTTTCATAATTATGGTTTTCCATAGATTCCTCCAATAGATGTAATAAAACAAGCTTATCACAATAAAAGATCTTTGGATAATAGGTGGAATCTATCAAAGAGATAGACAAAAACTATCGCAAGAAAAAAACTCGGATTTCTCCGAGCTTTTCTTACAATTCTGCCAAAATAGTATCCCATGCTTCATCATAACCGTCACGTGTGACAGATGAAAAGATGATGAAATGGTCATTTTTATCAAAATTTAGTTTTTTCTTAATGATAGATTCGTGCTTGTTCCATTTTCCGCGAGGAATCTTGTCAGCCTTAGTTGCTACAACGATAACTGGAATTTCATAATACTTAAGAAATTCATACATTTGGATATCGTCTTGGGTTGGTTCATGTCGAAGGTCAACCAAGCTAACAACCACACGAAGATTGTCTCGAGTCACGAGGTATTCCTCAATCATTTTACCCCATTTGGCACGTTCTTTTTTGGACACACGGGCATAACCGTAACCTGGCACATCCACAAAGCGTAGCTTGTCGTCAATATTGTAGAAATTGAGCAACTGGGTTTTTCCTGGTTTCCCAGAAGTACGTGCGAGGTTTTTACGACCAAGAAGTGTATTGATAAAGCTTGATTTACCAACATTCGAGCGTCCTGCTAGGGCAACCTCAGGGAGGTCATCTTGGGGATAGTGACTCTTATTTGCTGCACTGAGCAAAATCTCAGCATTGTGCGTATTTAGGACTTGTTCTTCAGCCATAGGTCCTCCTTACGCTGTTTCCAAAACTGGAGCAGCTGTACCGTCAACGGCTTCTTTGGTAATACGAACCTTAGTCACATCTTCCTGGCTAGGAATTTCAAACATGACGTCCATCATGACTTCTTCAATGATAGAGCGAAGCCCACGTGCACCAGTCTTACGTTCGATTGCCTTAGTTGCAATAGCTTCAAGAGCATCTTGGTCAAACTCAAGTTCAACTCCATCATAAGACAAGAGGGTTTGATACTGTTTAACCAAGGCATTTCTAGGCTCTGTCAAGATACGAACCAAGTCGTCCACCGTTAACTGTTCAAGGGCAGCAAGGACTGGCAAACGTCCGATAAACTCAGGGATAAGACCGAATTTTTGGATATCTTCAGCCACAATTTCTTGCATGTATGATGAGTCATCATCAATAGCCTTATTATTTTGACCAAAACCAATGATTTTCTCACCAAGACGTTGCTTAACGATATCTTCGATACCATCAAAAGCACCACCCACGATAAAGAGAATATTCTTCGTATCAATTTGAATCATCTCTTGGTTAGGGTGTTTACGGCCACCTTGAGGTGGAACGCTAGCTACTGTTCCTTCGATAATCTTCAAGAGGGCTTGTTGAACCCCTTCACCAGAAACGTCACGAGTGATTGATACGTTTTCACCTTTTTTAGCAATCTTATCAATCTCGTCGACATAGATGATCCCACGTTCCGCACGTTCAATATTGAAGTCTGCCGCTTGGATCAGTTTGAGGAGGATATTTTCCACGTCCTCACCCACATAACCAGCCTCTGTCAATGATGTCGCATCCGCAATCGCGAAAGGAACATTCAAGCTTCGAGCCAAGGTCTGAGCCAAGAAAGTCTTCCCTGAACCAGTTGGTCCAATCATGAGAATATTTGATTTTTGCAAATCCACATCATTGTCTTCACGACTTTCTGTGAAGTTGATACGTTTATAGTGGTTGTAAACAGCTACCGCCAAGGCACGTTTCGCACGGTCTTGCCCCACGACATAGTTGTTCAAAATATCCAAAAGTTCTTTTGGCTTTGGTGTTTCAGCCAAGTCAGCCAAAACTTCTTCTGCCATTTCCTCACGAATGATTTCTTGTGACAAGGCCACACATTCGTTACAGATAAAGACGCCATTCCCAGCGATAATTTTCTTTACTTCTTCTTGGTTTTTGCCACAAAATGAACAATAAACCATTTCTTCATTACGATTTCCAGCCATTTATTCCTCACTCTTTTCTAAAATAGGGTGCCATAGAAGGCGTGAATAGTATTGACAAGGTTGGTAAAAGCATTTAAAAAGAGAAAAACTGCTAACCCATAACGTTTCTTGCGAAAGGCAGGAATGGCAGAGAGCACACAAAGTACTCCCAATAATGCAGTAAATAACCCAAAAACACTACGTTGCATGAACCTAGTCTCCTTCTTTTTCATAGCGACTTATGCTAAAGTCGTAGGCATTTTTATCATCCTTGGCCACACGTTCGTGTGATACCACTTTAAATGCCGTCATATCTAGTTGTGGAAAATACGTATCTCCCTCTAAATCAGCCTCAATAGTTGTCTTGATGAATGCATCATAATGCCCATCAAAAGCCTTGTAGACACCAGCACCACCAGCAATATAGAGATCCTTATCTTGCTGTTCAAACCAAGCTAGGGCTTCCTCAACACTCGTAACGGTCGTTACACCCTCACAGTCGAAGTCCTTGTCTCGTGTCAAAATCAAGGTTTCACGTCCTGGTAGACAACGACGGTTCATGCCATCAAAGGTCACACGCCCCATGAGAATTGCTGAGCCCATGGTCGTTTTCTTGAAATGTGCCAGTTCAGCAGGCAAATGCCAAGGCATGGTGTGATTCTTCCCAATAACATGATTATGAGCTTCCGCCCAAATAGCAATGAGTTGTTTAGACACGGTATTTCCTTTTCTTTTTAAGTTTACAATCCATTCTAACAAAAAAAGAGAAAAAGAGCTTGGAAAAACTTTGCCAGCTCTTTATGGGCTTAATTCATAAGCATTTATTAAATTGCTAAGTCAAATTTGAGTTGAGGTTTAACAGGATCATAGTCAACCAATTCGAAATCTTCTGGTTTGATATCGAAGAAATTAGTCCCATCAGGAACATTGAGGACCAAATGTGGTTGGCAATCAGAGGGTTGACGTTTGAGAAGTTCCTCGGCTTGCTCAAATTGATTGTCATAAATATGGAGGTTATTGATGAAATAAAAGAATTTACCAACTTTCCAACCAAAGTGCTTGGCAATCATCATCTGAAGAGCCACATACTGCATGGCATTAATATGATGAGCCACCAACATATCGTTAGAGCGTTGCGTCAAAGTGGCGTCCAAATAAATGTCCTCGCCCACACGACGAACATCAAACATGGTTTGGAAGGCACAAGGCTGAAGTCCTGCGGTCTCCTCGAAAGCCTCGTAATCCCAAAGGGAGATGACATTGCGACGGTTCCATGGATTAGCCTCCAACTGAGCCAGCAAACGGTTAATGATATCGTGCTTCTTAACGACCGCTCCATAACGCTGACCGATTGAACGCTTGTCTCCATTATTGGCAGGCACACCTTCAACTTCCCAGTCATTCCAATAGTGAACATTGTATTTGTCTTCAAGGACATCTAGGCTGTTTGTCTGGTCTTGATAAATCCAAAACACTTCTTTAATGGCAGATTTGATAGCGATAGGACGGAGAGTGGTAATTGGAAACTCTCCCTTGCTCAAGTCATATTCTGCAAAAGCTCCAGTGATGTATTTGGAGTTGGCTGTGGTGCCATCCTTGTATTTAGGACGTGCTTGCTCCGACCAAACGCCTTCTTCCATGATTTTAGTGATATTTTCTTTAAAAATAGTGTCTGCTTTTGTCATGATTTACCTCTTTGTTCCATTTTACCTTATTCTGATTCTGCTGTAAATGAGAACCCTAAGGGTTCGTATTCACCAAAAGTAAGTCGTTTAAAATCCTCTAGTTCCTATCAAAAAATGAGATATAACTAACTATCAAAGTTTTTTCAAGGCGAAAGCGCTCTTTTATGGTAAAATCACTATAGATTAGTATCTTCTGGATACTCTACAATGAAGAAAAAAGGAAACATCATATGTCTATTGGAATTGATAAGATTGGTTTTGCGACCAGTCAATATGTTCTAAACATGGCTGATCTCGCTCTTGCCCGTGGGGCGGAGCCTGAAAAATTCAGCAAGGGGCTGATGCTTGATGCAACCAGTATTACGCCGATTACAGAAGATATCGTGACGCTTGCCTCTGATGCGGCGGCTGATATTTTAAATGACGACGACAAAAATGCTATCGATATGGTCATCGTAGCTACTGAGTCTTCCATTGACCAGTCTAAGGCTGCTGCTGTCTATGTCCACAGTCTTTTAGGTATTCAGCCTTTTGCTCGTTCTTTTGAAATGAAGGAAGCTTGTTACGCTGCAACTGCTGGACTTAACTATGCTAAGTTGCATGTGGCAACTCACCCAGATAGCAAAGTTCTGGTTATCGCTAGTGATATTGCCCGCTATGGTGTCGGATCTTCTGGGGAGTCAACTCAGGGAGCTGGTGCTGTAGCTATGCTAGTCAGTCAGAATCCACGTATTTTGGAACTTGCTGATGATAATGTGGCACAAACTCGTGATGTCATGGACTTCTGGCGTCCAAACTACAGTTCAACGCCTTATGTTCAAGGCATCTATTCAACCAAGCAGTACCTTGACAGTTTGAAGACAACTTGGGCAGCTTATCAAGAACGCCATCAGGCTGACTTTGCTGATTTTGCCGCTTTTTGTCTCCATCTTCCTTATCCTAAGCTAGCTCTTAAGGGACTTAACAAGATTATTCCAAAAGATTTGAATCCAGAGAACAAAGAGCGTCTGACAAACAACTTCGATGCTTCAATTACCTATAGTCGTCAAATTGGAAACATCTATACAGGGTCACTCTATCTTGGACTTCTGTCTTTGCTTGAACAGTCGCAAGACCTTAAAGCTGGAGATAAGATTGGCTTCTTCTCTTACGGTTCGGGAGCTGTCTCTGAAATTTTCTCAGGACGTCTGGTTGAAGGTTACAAAGACCTGCTTCGTTCGGACCGCCTAGATACCTTTGCCAAACGTCAACACTTGAGCGTTGCTGATTATGAAAAACTTTTCTATGAAAAGGCTCAGTTGGATGACACTGGTTCTACTCAATTCGCTGATTACCAAACCGGAGCTTTCCGTTTAGCTGAAATCTCTGAACACCAACGTATCTATAAAGGACATTAATATGACTAAACTCTCTTGGACTGGTTTTTCCAAGAAGACACCGCAAGAACGTAAAGAGCATTTGAAAACGAATGCTCTTTTGTCTCAGGAAAATCAAGATCTTCTGGATAAGGACCAACAACTCACCCTTGAAACAGCCAATCAGATGGCTGAAAATGTCATTGGTCGATTCACACTCCCCTTTGCCATTTGCCCAGATGTATTGGTAGATGGTGTGACCTATCAGGTTCCCATGGTTACCGAGGAACCCTCAGTTGTGGCTGCTGCTTCCTACGCTAGCAAGCTCATTAAGCGTTCTGGTGGTTTCACGACTACAATCCATGACCGTCAAATGATTGGCCAAGTTGCCCTCTTTGACGTTCCTGATAAGGATAATGCTTCAAGCAAAATTCAAGCAGCCAGTCAGGACCTTATAGAGATTGCCAAAGAGGCTCACCCTTCTATTGTTAAGCGTGGGGGTGGCCCTCGCAAGCTCTGGACTGAGACTAAAGGAGACTTCCTCATTGTCTATCTAGCCGTTGATACCCAAGAAGCCATGGGAGCCAATATGGTCAACACCATGATGGAAGCCCTGGTGCCAGAATTAGAAAACCTGTCAGAAGGTCAAAGCCTCATGGCTATTCTCTCAAATCTAGCCACTGAAAGTCTTGTGACAGCGACTTGTCGTCTTAGCACACGCTTCCTCAGTCGTAATAAGGAAGAGGCACATGACCTGGCTAAGAAAATGGAGATGACCAGCCAACTGGCTCAGGTGGACCCCTACCGAGCAGCTACCCATAATAAGGGAATTTTCAATGGTATCGATGCCCTAGTTATCGCGACCGGAAACGATTGGCGAGCAGTTGAGGCCGGTAGCCATGCCTATGCAAGCAAGGATGGTAGCTACCGAGGTCTGTCCACATGGACTTATAATCAGGAATCTAAGGAACTAGTTGGAGAATTATCCCTCCCCATGCCAATCGCAACCCGTGGCGGTTCTATCGGACTTAACCCTAGTGCTTCTATCGCCCATGATTTGCTTAATCATCCAGATGCCAAAACCCTAGCCAGTATCATCGTCTCTCTTGGTTTGGCACAAAATCTAGCTGCTCTCAAAGCTCTGACTTCAACAGGAATACAAGCAGGACATATGAAACTCCAAGCCAAATCCCTGGCTTTGTTAGCTGGGGCCAGTCCTGAAGAAATGCCTCAAGTTTTGGCTGAACTTCTCAAGGCCAAACATATGAACCAAGAAACTGCACAAGCAATTTTGGAGAAACTCAGAACCCCATAAAAAGAGAATATGAAGCAATAAAATATCACTCTGCCTTATCACATAAAAAATAAAGATGTTGGAAATTTTATCTCAACATCTTTTTCATATCTCACAAGTTCTGACTTGACTTGAATTTCTATAATGTTATAATCTAGTTATGGAAACTAGATGAGGGAGTTTTTATAATTTGACAACACAACAATACCCTCTCTGGGAGGAACTACCAGAGATAGAACTCTATTTAGATCAGGTTTTGCTCTATGTCAATCAGGTCACCCAAAGCACTTTGGGACCAAACGACAAGGGGCTAACCGCCTCTATGGTCAATAACTATGTCAAACATGGCCATGTGGCAAAACCCATCAAGAAAAAATACAATGCAGCTCAATTAGCCAGACTCATTGTCATTACCAGTCTGAAGACCGTCTTTGAGATTTCTGAGATTGCTAAAACCTTAGAAATCCTACGGACAGATGCTGAAAGTCAAAAGACTTACTACAATGACTTTGTGGCCTGCATGAATGGTCAAGTCCCCGAAGAGGCTCCACAAGTTATCCTTTCAGCTTGCCAGACACTTCAATGCTACCGAGCTACCCATCAACTTTTGAACGACCTTGAAGGAGGAAACAATGTCTAATACTGCTACTTTTAACACTTCTCCCAACCTCAAACTCAGTAAAAAACTTAGCTTTGGTGAGGAAGTGGCAAACAGCGTGACACACGCTGTCGGAGCCATGGCCATGTTGGTCTTATTGCCGATTACTGCCGTTCATGCCAACAACGGCTACGGCATGACTGCTGCCGTCGGGATGTCCGTCTTCGTCATTAGCCTCTTCCTCATGTTCTTGAGCTCAGCCATCTATCATGCCATGGATTACAATTCACCTCACAAGATGGTCCTAAGAATTATTGACCACAGCATGATTTATATCGCCATTGCCGGAAGTTACACCCCTGTTGCCCTATCGCTAGTTGGCGGTTGGCTAGGTTACAGCATCATCATCCTCCAATGGGGAACAACGATTTTTGGTATTCTCTACAAAATCTTTGCTAAAAAAATCAATGAAAAATTCTCCCTCTTCCTCTATCTAATGATGGGCTGGTTAGTTATCTTTATTATTCCAGCTATCGTCACTAAGACAGGCCCAGCTTTTTGGGGACTTATGCTTGCTGGAGGATTATCATACACGGTTGGCGCAGCTTTCTATGCTAAGAAAAAACCATACTTCCACATGATTTGGCATCTCTTCATCATGTTGGCTTCAGCTCTCCAGTATATGGGAATCGTCTATTTCATGCTTCCTTAAAATTAATACTAGGCTTCAAATAGTTATGATATAATAAGGCCATACGGAGGTAAATCATATGAAAAAAGAACTCGGACGAGATCTTAACAACAAAATCATCGCCGGTGTTTGTTCTGGTATCGCCAATTATCTTGACATTGACCCTGTCATTATTCGCCTCATCTGGGCTGCAGCGATTTTCTTATTCGGAACAGGTTTTCTTTTCTACATCATTTGCTGGATTATTATACCAGAAGAAAGCAAGTGGTAAGTTATAATTGAATCTAAAAAATAAGCCAGACCTAAATTTCTTACAGGTCTGGCTTATTTTTTTATTTTTTCAAGCGGAAAATCAAATAGCTGACATTAACTAGGAGTAAAACACTCCAAAGAATGAGAAAGGGAATATTTCCTCGGACAGCATTGTGCCAAATACCTAGGGCGTATAAGGCCATAAAGACTAGTGAGCCTAGAACTGCTGTTCCCTTATTGTTTTGTGATTGTTTAGACATATGAACCTCCTTTGATTGCTTGGTCTGATCCGGTTTAAAGCCATAAACCAGAGCGAGAAAAAGTCTGGCTTGGCGTTTGACATCATTTGCCAAAGACCTATGAGACTGAGCATAGATGCCTTTTGGATTGTAGAAAGATTTATCAAACTGTTCAGGCGCTTGCTGTCCCCAACGTTTTTTCAATTTGTTGGGTGAACGAAAGCCCCTAGTCATTCGATTACGAAAATCAGGGTCATGTGGTTGGACCGGCTCCACATCCAATTGCCAGTGGCGCTTGAAATTACCATAGTTAAAACTGGCACCATTAACCACCCCACTCTCGGTCACCTGCTCCGCATCGACCTCATTGAGAAAGTTTCCCTGACTATCCAGAATAAACTCAATCCGATTATAGAGAAGAATTTTTAGATTAACACTTGGAATCCCATCAGGATAAACCGCCTTGCCATCACAGATAGAAACCTTCTGGTGCAAACGTCCCTGATCAAACATGGTGAAAGGCTTCCATCTCAGATAGACAGCCAAAGCTTCTTTATCTGTCATCCCTGGCTTTTTATAATGCGTCCGCACATACTGAGCCTGTTGACTAGAAATCAGGTAACGTAGCTGATGGATTTGTCTCTCAATAGAGGCATTCTTAGACAAACTATCACCAGGAAAAGCCAGGTCTACCAATTTAACGACATCCTTCCAGAAGGAATCATGCGGTGCCAAGTCAGGATCAAAATAAGATAAAAGGTGTTGGGTTTCTTCAAGCTCTCCCGATAAATCCTCTGGCATCCCTATATAAGCTAACAATAGCTTTAGTACTTGCAATGGCTGGTAGTCCCTTCGCCAGTCCTCCCATAAGTGTCGAAAGGCTTTTGAACCAATGAGCATCACATCCCTCCTCGATAATATATGTAAATTCATTCAGTCGTCTCTTTGATGAACTCCTCTATCTTCTCGGCCACCTCTTTGGTCTGATAGTGATAAAGATAATGCGGAGCATCATAAAAAGTCACTTCGATATTTTTCTGGTCCTTTGCAAAGCTAGTCGCATAATGCCGCCAGTCCTTCTGGCTAAAACCAGTACCCCCACCATTCGAGACCATCAGTAAGGTTGGAATTTGTGAATCAATGCTAGAAGTAACCTTTTTCGCATTTTCCTTAACAGACAGGCTCTCATTTAACATAGCCTTTGACAAAATTTGACGATAGGCTATCCGTTGATAGAGGCGGTGGTCACTACTACTGAGATTGGCATTAGGCACATATAAGCGACCCGGTAAATACCTTAATAAGCCTAATTGACTTCCCCAACGAGCCATACGTAAAATCTGGGGATGTATTGTTAAATGTGCATAACTTTCTGGTAGGGCCCAATCTAAACCAATGATAGCTTTCACTTCACTAGGGTATTTTTCCTGCCACAGAAGTGTCTCTAAGGAGGACATCGAATGAGAAAGGATTATATAAGGACCTGAGACATGAGCCTTGGCTAGGGCTTGACGTGTTTCTGACAGAACCTCAGAAACATCTCTGGACTCTGAAGTGTCCTCACTGTAACCATAACCAGCCCTCTCTACAACGACTATCCTGTATTGCTTCGAAAGCCCATCATACAAGTCTTTAAAATCTAGAATGGGAGAGGCCGTTCCAGCACCAGATAGAAAAACTAGAGTTTGTGACCCCTCCCCCTTTACAAAGACGCTCATTTCATGGCCATTAACAGACACCATTTGTCCCATAGGTTTAAGAGAAGCCTTTTCCCTTTGCAAGGCCAATCTATGATAAGTAAAACTCGCCAGTAACAAAACCAGAACTGCTCCCACCAGGAATAAGAGTCTTTTCATAAAAACGTGCATGGTTTATCCTACTAAAAAGTCAGCTAGCTTAGCTAACCGACTTTCTGATTTATTCGGCATCTGAGCGTGATTTGCGGGCGATATCAGCAAGGATATTTTCTACAAATTCTGATACAGTTTCAGTGTGTGTTTGTTTTTGTCCATAGCGACGAACGTTAACAGTTCCGTCTTCCATTTCCTTGTCACCAACAATCAATTGGTAAGGGATTTTTTGTGTTTGAGACGCACGAATCTTGTATTGCATTTTCTCGTTACGTTCATCCACTTCAACACGGATACCACGGTCACGAAGTTGTTTAGCAACTTCCCAAGCGTAATCTGTGTGGGCTTCATTTGAAACTGGGATAACAGTTACTTGTTGAGGTGCCAACCAAGTTGGGAAGGCTCCTTTATAGTTTTCAATAAGGATAGCTGTAAAGCGTTCCATTGTTGAAATAACCCCACGGTGAATCATAACTGGACGGTGTTCTTCTCCATCAGCTCCGATATATTTAAGGTCAAAACGTTCTGGAAGCAAGAAGTCCAATTGGATAGTAGAAAGTGTTTCTTCATTACCAAGGGCAGTCTTCACTTGGATATCAAGTTTTGGACCGTAGAAGGCAGCTTCACCTTCTGCTTCAAAGTAGTCGAGTTCCATGTCATCCATGGCTGATTTCAACATGCTTTGAGCATTTTCCCACATTTCGTCATTGTCAAAGTATTTGTGAGTATCTTTAGGGTCACGGTATGACAAACGGAAACGATAGTCAGTCAAGTTGAAATCTTCGTAAACGTCGATGATCAATTGAAGCGTACGTTGGAACTCATCTTTGATTTGTTCTGGTGTTACGAAAGTATGACCGTCATTAAGTGACATTTCACGCACACGTTGAAGTCCTGTAAGGGCACCTGATTTTTCATAACGGTGCATCATACCAATTTCAGCGATACGGATAGGCAATTCGCGGTAAGAGTGGACATGGTGTTTGTAAACTTCGATGTGGTGAGGACAGTTCATTGGACGAAGGACAAAGGCTTCACCATCTCCCATATCCATTGTTGGGAACATATCTTCACGGTAGTGATCCCAGTGACCTGAAGTTTTGTATAGCTCAACTGAGGCAATTGGTGGAGTGTAGACGTGTTGGTAGCCTGCTGCTAGTTCCTTGTCCACGATGTAGCGTTCCAAGACACGACGGATTGTCGCACCATTTGGCAACCAGAATGGAAGACCTTGACCAACCTCTTGAGAAATCATGAACAAATCAAGTTCTTTACCAAGTTTACGGTGGTCGCGTTCTTTAGCTTCTTCAAGGCGTTTAAGGTAAGCCTTGAGATCTTTTTTATCGAACCAAGCTGTACCGTAGATACGTTGCATCATAGCATTGTCGCTATTTCCACGCCAGTAAGCACCTGCAACATTCAAAAGGTGGAAGACTTGGATACGACCAGTTGATGGCACATGTGGGCCACGGCAAAGGTCAACATACTCACCTTGACGGTAGATAGTCAAACCACCTTCGTCTTCTGAGTGCTCTTCAATCAATTCCAATTTATATGGGTCATTTTTGAAGATTTCACGCGCTTCGTCTTTAGTCACTTCTTCACGGATTGATGGGAAGTTTTCTTTAACGATTTTCTTCATTTCTTCTTCAATACGAGGAAGGTCTTCGTTAGAGATTTGACCAGCTTCATTGTCAGTATCGTAGTAGAAACCATCTTCGATAGCTGGACCAACACCCAAATGAATATCTGGGAAAAGGCGACGAGCTGCTTGGGCAAACAAGTGAGCCGCTGAGTGACGCAAGATTGGAAGGGCATCTTCGTGATCAGGTGTCACGATTTCGATGCTCCCATCTTCAGTGATGGCACGAGTTGTGTCAATCAATTTGCCATTAAATTTACCAGCAAGAGCTTTCTTAGCCAAAGAATTGCTGATAGATTGTGCAATTTCAAAAGTTGTAACGCCAGATTCGAACTCACGAACAGCGCCATCTGGGAAAGTAATGTTAATCATAATTAAGATGTAGAGCTCTAAAGGTCGAGCCCTTTCGTCCTTTCTATATTAATTATTTTTGTTGTAATAATTTGTTTCTAGGATGCTTTGCAATTCCGTCTTATGCCAATCCGCTCCAATCAATATCTTGTTGACATTAAAGTCTAGCTCCCTGCCATCATTTAGAAAAATACGAAGTTTATAACCAATAAACAAGCGTTTTTTAAACTGATAAGACTTAATCGTCTCTTCAGGAAATTTGGCGATAATATCTCCTAATTTTCCTAAAAGAGTAAGAGAAATAATCAAAACCTCTGTTTCTGTAAAAACAATTAGGAAATACTCAAAAGTTGACCTACCGATTCTCCTAGTAGCATAGATAGCGTGCATGGTCTCAGCAAGACTAGCATCCACACCGTGGTCAATCAGGTAGGCCTTGATAGCTTCATAGTTGAACCCCATAAAATTCTCCCTCAACTAAATAGATAGTGTCACCTCGTTCTAAACAATCCTTTTAGTAATCAAAGAGAAAATATTTAGTCACAAAGTAAAGCTTTTCTATCTAAACTAGACATTCTAAAAATTGTAAAGCATACCAAATAATATAAAAAGCGACATCCTCAAAAGGACGTCGCAACGTGGTTCCACCTTAGTTCATGTACGACAAAAAACGAGTCTGTCCTACACCTCTGATTGGCTCTAACGTGGCCACCGTTTTATGTTTGCATAAAAAGTTAATCGAGTAGTCCCAATCATGTCCTCTGCGTGATTTCCAGCGCCACACGCTCTCTGAAAGATTTCCCATGACTGATATGTCTCTATGCGTTATTATAGCATGAAACTGTAATTTTTCAAGCTAATTATCTCTTTTATTAATCAATTCTAAGATTTTATCTGACTAGGAAAATCTGGTGGCTTTCCTAATCCAAAAGTTTCGTGATATTTCTGATTTTCTTGACCTGTTTGGCTGATCCTTTGAGGATACGAACAGAGCCGTTAACAGGCAAGGTAATAGCCTTAGTCGGCAAATAAGTTACCATACGCGTCAAGCGTTTCATGGTACTGTCTTCACCATTCAAATCGTTGTGGAAATCCTTAGAAATCGTAAGGTCCAAGTAATACTCATAGACACGTTTTCCAAAGTTTTCCGCAGAAATTTCATAAAGCTTGTCAGCCCACTTAGTTTCGTCTTTTTCTGGTGTTGCAATGGCAGCTTCCAAAATGGCCCCGGCTAAATCATTATCATGATAATAAAGCGTTCCAAACATCTGGTCTGTAATCACATTATCCAAATAAGGATTTCCGTGAGCAATGATAGGGGTACCGCTAGCCAAGGCTTCCAGATAGGTCAAGCCCTGAGTCTCACTGGTTGATGCCGAAATGAAGAAATCAGCAGACTTATAATAAAGTGCTGTCTCACTAGGCGCAATCATACCAGTGAAAACCACCTTGTCCTGAATACCAAGTTTTTTGGCTTGAGACTTAAGATCTGGTAGGTAAGGACCGTCACCAGCTACAACCAAACGTACCTTGTCGTCTTCCTCCAAAACAGAAGGGAGAGCAGCCAGTACAGCCTGGATGTTTTTCTCATAGGACACACGAGAGAGGCTCAACAACATGGTCTCATCAGAAGCAATACCAAGCTTGGCTCTCAAGTCCGCCACATCATCTTCAGTAATCTCTGGACGTTGGAATTTTTCAAGCTCAATTCCAGTTGGAATGACACGTTTTTCAGCTGCAACCTTGTACTTGAGCAAAAGGTCATAAACAATCTCACTCGGACAGATAACTCCATCCAAATCACTCATAAAGCCTCGAACAATGTACTTAACCATACTTGGACGGATAACCATACCTTTGGCAATATAGCGGACATAGTCTTCATACTGAGTATGGTAGGTATGCACAACAGGAATCCTAAGTTCGCGTGCAATGGCAATCCCTAGCAGACCTAATGAAAACTCTGTCTGCGTATGAATAATATCAAGCTTATATTGTTTAGCAATCTCTAGTGCCTTGGAAAAGCCACGATAAGCTACACGGCGATCCTTAAAAGCAAAGAAAGGCACACTCGGAATACGGACAATCTGCCAGTCTTCATAGCGGTCAACATCTCTATCAGTGGTGGTAAAGATAAAGACTGTATGTCCCATTTTTTCCAACTGCGTCTTCAGCGTGCGAATACTGGTCGCAACACCTGATACCTGTGGAAAATAGGTATCTGTAAACAATCCGATACGCATTTAAATCTCCAATACTTCTTTGTAGGCTTCAACAAGCTTTTGGGCGACATCATCAATCGAGCGACTTTCTGCAACCTTATAGCCTTCTTCACGTTTGTCCACTTTACCATCGATAATATCTTGCAAGGCTACTACAAATTCGTCCACGTTGTGCCCAAATGAGGCCGACTTGTCATCAACCCAACCTTCATAAACAGGAATATCACGCAAAACTACATGCTGGTGACTAGCAAAGGCTTCTAGCACCACAATCCCTTCAGTTTCCTCGTAAGATGGGAAAAAGAAGGCATTAGCACCACTCATAGCCCCCTGGAAGACGGCTCCCTTGAAATAACCTGGGAAGCTGACATTATCAGGATGCTTACCATTGACAATGTCTCGAATCTTCTTAGGAATCAACCATTTGCTGATGCTACCTAACCAAATAAAACGAACATGAGGCATCTTTTCGGCCACCTTGACGAAGTCTTCAATTCCCTTGCGTTGGAAATAAAGCCCCGCACAAATAACCACTGGCTGTCCTTCCTCGATACCAAAGTAGTCTCGGAAAACTTCTTCCTTACGTGGATCCTTACCGTATTTTTTCAAATCAATCCCATTTGAAACAGCAATGATTGGTGTGGTAACTCCGTAAGACTGAATCAATTTTTTGGAATACTCAGATGGCGTAATCACGTAATCGGCCTTTTGGTACATGTGGGCCAAATATTTCCCAAAAAGTGGGGCCAAAAGGTTAGAACCGATGAATGAATTCTCAAAGTCCTCACGTGTCGAATGACCATGCATGATGACCTTCTTGCCACGGCGTTTTGCAGCATGCAACAACATCAAGCTGCGTGGCCCATAAGTATTAATATGAACGACATCGTAATCACCCAAGATGTCCGTTGTATAGGGAATCCCCGCCAAGTCCAAGGCATGCATCTGATGGTGGAGAGCCCGTCCGATTCCTGATTTTTCAAGAACCGATTTTCCTTCAAGATAAAGTAGAACTTTCATACTCTTCATTATAGCTTAATTTAGTAGAAATTTCATCTTGCAGTTGGCTTTATCTTGATTTCTCATTTAATGAGATGGGTGGCCAAATACTAAAAAAGATCGAGAATACTCGATCTTTTAGGTCATCATCTTAAACGTCTTTACGGCGACGATGGCTATATGCTACACCCATGACTGCTGCCACTTCTGCTGCCACACCAAGGGCAAGCAAGGCAGTATCGTTAGCTTGACCAGTCTCTGGAAGTTGAGGTCCTGATTTCTCAGAGGATTGAACTGGCTTAGCTGGTTTTGGAGTCACCGGTGGAGTAGGCGGAGTTGGTGGTGTTGGCGGAACCACTGGTGGTTTAGGTGGGACACTTGGTGGTGTCGGTGGTGTTGGCGGTGTAGGAGGTTTTGGAGGAATGTAACTATTGTTAAATTCTGTATCCAAAGGAAGGAGAACGGCTGCTACGAGCAGATTTTCCTTTTCACCTACAGTCTTAGTAACGGTCACCTGGAATTTAGCCACCATGTTATCATAAACCACGTCAGCTTCATTGCCCTTGACTTCTTCAACAGTGTAGTAGTAAACACCTGGTTTGTCGTAGACAATATTTTCAAAACTAATGTTTCCTTGTGCATTATTGGTCACTGTTTGGATAACATTACCCTTGTCGTCCTTGAGAACGAAACTAAACTCACCATCTTTGAGGTTACGACCTGTAAGAACCTTGGTCAATTCGAATTTGGCCTTAGCTGGTTGCACGTCTTTCACATAGTTATTGAAAACAGTATCTTTTGGATTAGCAACTGTTGATACCAAAGCATCACCATCTCGTGTCACTGTAATCCAGACAGTTGCTTTCATACCATCATAGATGATATCTTCGTTAGTTCCCTTAACTTCTTCAACAGTATAAGTGTAAGTTCCTGCCTTATCAAAGTGAAGTTCACTAAAGGCAACACGACCATCAGCTGTATTACCAACTGTTTCGACAATATGACCGGCACTATCTTTGAGAACAAATTGGAACTCATTAGCAGTCAAAGTTTGGTTGACACCTGCCTTAGTCAATTCCTTACTGAACTGAATAGCGGCCTTAGCTGGAGTCACAAACTTGTTGTTAAAGATAGTGTCTTTAGGATTAACCACGGTTGAAACAAGGGCGTCGCCATCACGTGTTACCGTGATAGAAACAGCAGCTTTCATGCTGTCATAAACAATTGAGTCATCCTTACCTGTAAGCTCTTCAACAGTGTAGTTGTAAGTACCTACCTTGTTAAAGGTTAACTCACTAAAAGCAACCTGACCATCAGCTGTATTACCAACAGTTTCAAGGACTTTTCCAAAACGGTCTTTAAGAACAAATTGGAATTGATCTGCTTTTAGATCTTGTTTAACGCCTGCCTTGGTCAATTCCTTACCAAATGCAATTTTGGCCTTGGCTGGTGTTACCAATTTATTGTTAAAGATAATGTCTTCTGGATAGGCAACCTTGGCAACCAATTTGACTTGATTGTCCACAGTTTCACGAACAACCTGAATGGTGATATTGGCTTCTAGTTTGTCATAGACCACATCTTCGTCATTACCTGGAACTTCAGTCACACGATAATGATAGACGCCTGGCTTACTGAGTGAGAGATTTGAAAAGACAATTTTACCCTTGGCATCATTAGTGGTTTCCCCTAAGTCAACAGGATTGGCACTATCCGTCACATCAACCAGTTTGAAGGTAAATTCTTTGTCCTTGAGGTCTCTGCCTGCCAAGTCCTTCTCAAGTTCAAGATTGAAATGAGCGAGATTATCCCCGATGGCATCTCCACGACCTCCAACTAAGCGAATGGTTGACTTGTAAGAATCAGAAACAACATCCGCATGGAGTTTAATACGGTTGACAGGGTTGGTTGATTCTTCAACAGGTTTTGTCAAACGGGTTTGATACCAAACATAAACCATGCGGTCCAACTGATTGAGTTTAAGCTCAAAATGGGTGTCGTCATAAGAGAAACTCTTAATCAGGTCCATAGCTAATCCCTTGTCAATCCAAGGATCTGCCGAATCAATGTAGCGGAGTTGCAAAGAACCGTCCACAAATCGTTGATTGTCAGACCAAGTGTCAATCAATCTCAAGTTGTTAAGAACACGACGTGAGTAGTTAAGACGCATCTGCCAATTCAAAAGCGTAGGATCATTCTTGTCTTGACTACCCCACTTAGAAATAACCTCATGACCTGGAGGAGGTGACTGCACTTTACCCACTGAAACATGAATGATACGTCCCTCAAAATCAAGAGTAAGATGTTCCCCTTCATCTACTTCTTCAGAATAAAGGGTATCCAACTCCAAACTCATGAGCTTATTGTTGGGATGTGTTTGGAAATAGTTATTAAAGGTCGTTGTGACACGATTCTTCTCAGGATCAATTTGAGCCAGACCTACAATTTGATTGTCTGGATTATAGACATTAATATCGTATCTAGTACGGAAACGCAACTGCTCAGGCAAATTAAAAATGACCTGATCCCCTTCATTGATGGTCATATCATCAGGGAAAGGAATATTGTGGTAGATTACCTTGCTAGTCGCGTACTTGCTATTTCCATTTGGAAATTCCATTTCCACATCAGGATTTTGAACATTAATTTCAGTTCCTGTCTTAGTCACCTTGACATCCGATGGAATCGGGCGACTTAGGTTGGTAACCTTAAGTCCGAAATTATCAGACGAAGCGGAACTCGTATTGTTTGCTGCAGCAAGGTCGCTAGCGCTAGCTTCTCGTGTTTCATTGACTGTAACAGGTTTCTCACTGAGCCCCTCACTAGTCTTATCTTGTGATGAACTTGTTTGCTCAGAGCTTGCAACCGTTTGCTCTTGAAGCGCAACTTCACTAGAAACAGCAGTTACTGAGATAGCACTGGTACTTTCTGCTTGAACGGTAGGTTCAGCTGTCACTTCTTGACTTGAGGCACTAGTGCTTGTCCTTTGGCCCCCACCATCAGACTCACTGGCTTCCTCAAGTACACTAGTCGCTGGTTGGCCTTTAGGCTCTTCAGCTTGATCTGCTTTGGCGGTACTTACACCAAAAACTGCAGACGAAAGTAAGACCGAAGCAACGCCCACCGTAAACTTACGGATGGAGAAACGCTGCCTCGAATCACCGAATCGGTTATTCATGATTCTATCCTCCCATTTTTACAAATCTTAACATTTTTGTAACCCTTTTCATTCTGAATTATACACTATTTTCAGAACTTTGCAAGATAATTATTTACCCCTTTGGAGGTTTTGTAAAGCTTTCTAAGATATCAATAGATAGTGAAATTTGTAAACCCTTATATGATAAGCTTTCTTTAGGAGTCTCTCTTTTAATATTATTTTTCTTTCTCATTTTATTGCCATAATTTTAATTCAATTTCCGTCTGAAAAATGCTAAAATTCAGATTTTTTCTTTAAAAAATGAGAAGCTTATCTTATCTAAAAGCAGAAAAAAACTGCCATTCTTAAATGAATAGCAGTCATCTTTAAATTAATTAAGAAAATGAGCATAAGCACTCATTTAATGTATTTTAGGCAAGTTCTTTGAGAAACTCAACCAAGATAGCAGCTGATTGTTTCCCCGCCTGAATAATGAATTCATCAAAGGTAATGTTAGCATCATGAGCAGCTGTATCACTCATGGCACGTACAACGATGAAAGGCTTTTTGACACTGTGTGCGGCTTGAGCAATAGCTGCTCCCTCCATCTCTACAGCCATGACTTCTGGAAAATGCCCCTTAATAGCATCAATCTTGTCTTGACCCGCAATGAAGCTATCACCCGTAGCGATAAGCCCAATCTTAGAATCAATGGAAGCCTGAGCCAAGACCTTTTCGAAAGTCTCTACGAAGGTAGAGTCACTTTCAAAGTAAAGTGGCTGCATAGACATTTGCCCATAATCATAGCCAAAGGCTGTCAAATCAACATCGTGATAGGCTAATTTTGAAGCTACAACCACATCTCCAATTTTAAGTCCAGGTGCTACTGCTCCTGCAGAACCAGTGTTAATGAGGGCATCAACGCCAAAATGGTCTGCCAAGACAGCCACAGACATGGCTGACATAACCTTACCAACACCTGATTGTACCAAAACGACGTCGTGTTTTCCCAAACGTCCTGTATAGTAGGTATTGCCAAGAACAGTTTCTTCAACCTTATTTTCCAATTGCTCCACTAGAAGCACTAACTCCTGCTCCATGGCAGCGATAATTCCAATTTTCATATAGTTCCTTTTCAGCTTGTAATCTTTCCTGAATCAGTAGCTAGGGCTATCTGACTCATAGACTTTTTAGAAATAAAAGACAGCAATGAAGAGAAGAATCAAGAGGACCACTACCCAAAAGAGGATGCGATTAAGCTTGTGTTGAAATTGATTGCGTTTGGCATTCTCAATTCGACGGCTCTTGTAGGCAGAAGGCTGATAATCAGCCTCATAATCCTCGTCATAGAACTCTTGATCATAGTCCTCATAATAAGGATGTTCCTCTAAATCGATTTCCCCACGCTTGGCCTGCTCAATGATATCGTCGGTCAAAAGTGGTTTGCCCATAGCTTATTTTCCTCCGAAATGAAGTGCATAGTATTGGAGTGCGATGATAGTTTTGGCATCCTGGATAGCCCCTGACGCTACAAGTTCCATACACTCTTCATAGGTCAATTCATAGAGTTCAAGGAACTCATCATCATCAAGTGGACGTGGATTTTCCACAGGTTTAAGGTTGGTCGCTACATAGAGTTTGATTCTCTCATTACAAAAGCCAATGGCTGTGTAAAATTCATAAATCAATTCCAGATCACCCTTGTATTGAGTCTCCTCTTCAAGTTCACGCGCTGCTGCAGCCATCTCATCGCCAGCTTCACCGACTTCCAGTTTGCCTGCAGGAATCTCGTAAGAAACCGCCTCAATAGCCTTACGGTATTGTTTTACGATAATGATTTTTCCTTCTGGGGTAACCGCTAAAACGGCTACTGCTCCCTTGTGGAAGATGAGTTCACGACCAGCCGTCTTACCGTCTGGCAAGAGGACCTCGTCTACTGCAACTTCAAAAATATGTCCCTTAAATTTTGACTCACGTTTGAGTGTTTTTTCTTCAAACTCCATGAATTGACTCCTTTTACTTCTGACCTCATTCTAAGCTACCTCTACTCTACAAGAGAATCTAGCTCAGATAGTCTTAAGCCTACTTTTGTTGGCTTGGGTGGTGAGGTTTCTTAATGGCATAGCCTTCTTTATTGACCTGACGGCCACGTCCAATGGCTACGCTGTCAGCTGGCACATCATCTGTGATGGTTGAACCAGCCGCTGTGAGAGCGTTAGCCCCAATTTCAAGCGGTGCAATCAAGGTTGAATTGCTTCCGATAAAGACGTTGTTAGCAATTTGTGTCTTGAACTTGTGTTGTCCATCATAGTTTACGGTAATTGTTCCGGCACCAAAGTTAACGTCAGAACCAACTTCCGCATTACCAATGTAGGTTAAGTGACCAGCCTTGGTATTTTCACCGATAGTAGACCCCTTAACCTCAACGAAGTTACCGATATGAACATCTTTTTTGAGGGTTGAATCTGGACGAACATGGGCAAATGGACCAACGGTAACACCTTCTTCAACCACTGAGTGCTCAATCATAGAGTTAGTGATAACAGTTTTGGCACCGATAGTTGAATCAACAATATAAGTACCATTAGTAAGCACTGACTCTGCACCAATCTTAGTTTGTCCTTTAAGTGTCACATTAGCTTCAATGACAACATCTGGCTCAATTTCCACATCCACGTCGATATAAGTAGCGTTTGGATTTTGGAAAGTAACACCGTTGACCATGTGAGCTTTGTTGATACGACGACGCATAACATCTTCTGCCGTAGCTAGGGCAACACGGTCATTAACCCCAAGACTTTCTTCAAAGTCACGAAGGGTGAAGGCACCTACTTTTTCACCATTCTCACGGAAAATAGAAATGACATCAGTCAAATAGTATTCCCCTTGAGCGTTGTTAGTGTTGATATTTTTAAGTGCTTCGAAGAGACGTTTATTGTCAAAAACGTAAGTCCCTGTATTGATTTCTTTGACTTGTTGTTCGAATTCGTTGGCATCTTTTTGCTCAACAATCTTAGTCACTTCGCCATTTTCGTTACGGATGATACGACCATAACCAAATGGGTTGTCCGCAGTTGCAGTCAAGATAGTGGCAACATTTTTGTGATTAACGTGGAAATCAATAAGGTTTTTAAGGCTTTCACCAGTAATCAAAGGCGTGTCACCAGCAATAACAAGCGTTTGACCTTCAAGTCCAGCCAACTCATCTTCAGCCATCATTACTGCGTGACCAGTCCCCAACTGCTCAGTTTGCATAGTGAAGGCAGATTGACCATCCAAAACCTCACGAACAAGTTCAGCCTTGTGACCAATAACAGTAACGTTTTTAGCTGGATCAATGGCTGAAACTGCACGGAAGACATGCTCAAGCATAGTGATGCCTGAAACCTTGTGCAATACTTTTGGAAGATCTGATTTCATGCGAGTTCCTTTACCCGCAGCAAGGATAATAGCGTAATTAGTCATTTTCTTTTTCCTTCTTAATATTTTTTTGATGGTTTCCTTCGTGGCGGTCTTAGCCTTGAGCCCCAAATCTCAGAGCCTCCACCTCCCACTGGGATAGCCTACGAAAGAAAGGGGCCTTGAAAACATAGTCTCTCATTTCTTAGAAAATATGTCCTCATAACTGACGTTTTTTAGGGCCTCTGATTATCTATAATCGCCCTATTATACCATAAATGAAAAGGTTTTGGCAGAATGAAAGGTAATGAAAAAAGAGCTAACGCTCTTTTTTCTAAGGATAGTTGTCCTATAACCATTCTTTATATTTCTTAATATAGATATGCTTCACAAAGGTAACACTAAGCATATACAAAACGATAATAACAAACAAGAGAATGAAATAGAGACCATTTAGATGGCTAAGTTTTAAGAGACTAGCCAATGGACTGTAGGGAAGAGAGGTTACAAAGACAGCAGCAAATAGGGTTGTCACAACAACAGATAGTGCTGGATGACTTTGAATAAATGGTAGTTTTGGTGAACGTAACATGTGGATAACCATAGTTTGAGACCACATAGATTCGATAAACCAACCTGTTTGGAAAATGATGATAAAGGCTGCTGCTTCTGGTGAACCATGAACATAGCCATGCCCCAAAATCATTGGCACAATGATGAAATAGAGCAAGATGTAAGTCAAAATATCAAATACAGACGAAATAGGTCCAAACCAAGCCATGAAACGCATGATTGATTTGGCTTCCCAGATATGTGGCTCTTTAAGAAATTCCTTGTCCACATTGTCAAATGGAAGAGCGATACAAGAAATATCATAGACAAGATTAAGGACAATCAAATGCACAGGTGCCATTGGCAGGAATGGTAGGAAGATGCTGGCAAAGAGGAGAGAAAAGATATTACCGAAATTTGAAGAAACGGTCATCTTGATATACTTGGTCATATTGGCATAGACTTTACGTCCTTCAACTAGACCTTTTTCCAAGACCATTAGATCCTTATCAAGCAAGATAACATCTGCAGTTTCTTTGGCAATATCAACAGCTGTATCCACAGAGATACCCACATCTGACACCTTCATAGATGGGGCGTCGTTGATACCATCACCCATATAGCCTACCTTGTGGCCATTTTCCTTAAGGCTTAGGATAATTCGTGCCTTTTGGTCTGGGGATAACTTAGCAAAAACTGTTGTCGTTTCCACAGCCTTAGCCAAATCTTGATCTGACATGGTATCAAGATCACTTCCAAGTAGAATGTGCGTCACATCTAGACCAACTTTTTCACAGACAGCCTGTGTCACCTTATCATTGTCTCCAGTCAAAATCTTTGTGGTCACACCATACTCTGCCAAAGCCTTGATAGCAGGTGCTGCTGATGGTTTTGGTGGGTCAAGAAAGGCAAGATATCCCGTCAAAATCATGTCACTTTCATCTTCAACACTAAAGACATCATTTTCATTAAGCTCTGATTTGTAGCTGACACCGAGAACGCGCAGACCTTGTTCATTCAACTGGGCAACTTCAGCAAGGACTTCCTCACGAACATCGTCGGTCAATGGGATAATGTCACCCTTGTATTCCACACAGTTAGAAACAGAGAGCATTTCTTCAAGGGCACCTTTTGTCACCATGCTAACAAATCCATCAGTGTCTTGAACAATGACACTCATGCGACGACGTTCAAAATCAAAAGGTAGCTCATCAATCTTGTGGAAGGTCTGGTCAAGGTCACGAACGATGTCATGTTTCTTAGCTTCTCTTTCAGTTCGGCTAATAATGGCACGGTCCATAAGATTTTTTAAGCCAGTTTGGAAATAAGAATTAAGATAGGCTCTCCGAAGTACTGATAGGTCAAGGTCACCATGGATATCAAGAGGGTACTCAAGAACGATTTCATCCTGAGTCAGGGTTCCTGTCTTATCCGTACAAAGGATGTCGATAGCCCCTAGGTCTTGAATAGCATTAAGCTTTTTGATGACCACCTTTTCCTTGGCCATAATGATAGAACCCTTGGCAAGACTGGCTGTGATAATCATCGGCAACATTTCTGGGGTCAAACCGACTCCCACACTAAGGGCAAAGACGCCGGCTTCAAGCCAGTCCCCATCTGTTAAACCGTTAATCACAAAAACAACAGGAACCATAACCAACATGAGTCGAATCAAGAGCCAAGAAATGGAATTCATCTCACGTTCAAATGAAGTTGGTTCGTCATAAGTATTGATGGTCTGCTCAATTGCTCCCATCATGGTTTCATCACCAACAACTAAAACCAAGGCTGTTGCACGACCAGAGATAACATTAGTTCCCATGAAAGCAAGGCTCTCACTTTCAAGCAGGCTCTCTAGATTTTGACCATCTGCTTTAGCCAGACAAGCTTTTTCCACAGCATCGCTTTCACCTGTCAAGCCAGACTGTTGAACAAAGAAATCACGAGAATCTAGTAAGACCACATCAGCCGGAATCATATCTCCCGCACTTAGTTTGACCACATCTCCAACCACAATTTCATCAATTGGGATTTCTTGCTCACTGCCATCTCGAAGTACTGTTGCTGTATTGACAATCATGCGAGACAAATTACTGGCAGCCTTGTCGCTACGAAGTTCTTGAATAAAACGGATACCACCAGATATCAAAACTAGAGTGACAATGATGATAGAAGTCGTTGGGTCTTCTTCACCCGGTTTAGCAAGCCAGTCATTGGTGATAAAGGAAACCAGAGCAATGACTAAGAGAATAACAGTAAAGGGATTGATGATAGATTCATAAATCTTTTTGATGATAGAATCCTCTTGTCCTTTGGTTATGACATTTTCCCCATAAAGGTCACGGTTTTCTTCTACTTGGTCTTCCTTCAAGCCATCCAAATGAGTCTTGTAGCGAGTAAGGGTTGTTTCAAGTGGCTCTTGAAGAGCAGCAATAAGTCTTTCTTTATTTGTTGACATTGGAATCTCCTTATTTAATCAGGAGCCAATCACTTATGGAGTCCCTAAGACACTAATCAGCGATTGACTGGTTAGGTGCGGTTCGGGGTGATCGTCGATTAGTCTCATAGGTTTCTCCTTTCATTTTTTTACATAGTGGGTGGACCTCAGACAAAAGAAAAGAGTCCTACCCATATACAGGTAAGACTCTATAAACTCGAGGTTGATTTTTTAATAGATTCTGTCAAAAAATGGACCGTTCAAGCTTTAGCTCCGCAAGGCGATGAAATGAGCTTAGTCTTGACCTTGGCGATCAGGACTGTTGACCAACGAGTAGTGTCTCCACTGCTTTGCGGTAGTCATCCGTATCCTTGTGGTAGCCTCACCTACCGTATTTCACTGAAAATAATACTCCTAAGGCAGTAACTTGTCAAGGGGAAAAGTTACTTTTTGCTTGAGTGGGTAATAAAAGAAGAGCTTCCGCTCTTTTTTGTAAGATATTCTTTTGTAAAATGGATTTTTTTAGACTTTCCTTAAGTGAGTGCGGACGTCAGCGAATTTCTTCGAAGCTCCATGACTAATTTTTGAGCCCCTTCACTTTTTAATTTCTAGGCTCAGGCTAAAACAGTTCCCCAAACTGTTTTACTCTCAAAAATTCCGAGTTCTAGAAATACTTGTATTTCTAGAACTTTTCTCACAGCGGAAAGTCTCGTTAAGTGCTCGCTAGAAACAAGTCAAATCAAGAATGTCATTATTTATCCTTGACCGGTGTTAAAATGATGTCTCCAGAATATCATCGCCTAGAGAAATTGTTTTACCATCTTTAAAAATTAAAAAAGAGCACTTGGCTCTTTCCTACTTTCTTTGCTTGATATAAGTCCCTTGTAGCTTACCGTGTAGAATGTAATCAACAGATTTGAGCTCATCAATAGTGCGACAATCAAGGGCACACATGATGAGACGAAGGTCATCCTTCCAGCCATTGACAATAGCCACAACCTTATCCACAGGATAACGTTCCACCAATTCAAGGACTGTTCGTGAGATACCTACACCTTTTGCTCCTAGGACCAGACATTTTACAATGTCAAGTGGGTTTCGCACGCCACCAGAGGCTAGGATTTCCACATCCTCACGAAGATCTTGGGCTTGCAAAAGGGTCTGAACTGTGCTTTGTCCCCAGTCATTTAGGTAATCCCGGTTTCCGCCTCGACTATTTTCAATATAGGCAAAGCTAGTTCCACCACGACCTGAGATATCCACAGTCTTGATGCCCTGAGACATGGCGTAACGAATGGTTTTCACATCCATACCAAATCCGACCTCTTTGAGTACAAGAGGGCATTCTATTTTCTGTGCATAAGCTGTCACATTTTCCTTCCAAGTGTGGAAAATACGCTCTCCCTCGGGCATGAGAAGCTCCTGCATAAGATTAACATGGAGCTGTAAAAAGACTGGATCCATAGCTTCCACCGTCTTAATCCCCAGGTCCACAGGCTTATCAACACCGATATTAGTCGCAAGATCTAAGTCTGGAAACTCATGACGATAGTCAAAGGATTCTGGTACCTCTCCTTTTAGAGCAGCACTGTAGGAACCCGTCACCATGAGAATACCTGTTCGACTGGCCACCTCAGCTAGTTTTCGATTGACAGCGCCACCTTTGACAGAACCACCTGTCATGGCATTGATATAAAAAGGAAATTTCCAATCTCGTCCCGCAAAATGTGTGGACAAGTCAATCTGATCTAAATCATAAGTCGGTAGAGACTTGTGGATAAGTTCCATATCGTCAAAACTATTGTAGGGCGATTGGTACTTAAGGGCATAACGGATGTGATCGTCTTTACGATTTGTCATAGGTTATTTCTTTACTTTCTTGCGTGATAATGTCTACTTAGCTGAACCCTAAACCTCATACAAAAGCTCTATACCTTCCTGCTGCCAGCGATCAACTAGGCTATCTCGGCTAGCTTGATCGAAGGCAAAGGCGATACCACAGTCGCCACCTCCAGCTCCAGAAGACTTAGCGATAGCATCGAGTCCTTGCTCTGCTTCTTTGAGTTTCTTCAGCTTGGCCACATAAATATCTGGACTAAGTGATTCCAACTGGTCACTGACAGCCTGAAGGCTGCTCTTAAGCAAGTTCTTATTTCCTGTTTCCAGTGCCTTGAGGGCATTTTGGACAGCAACTTCTGTTTCACTTAAATACTTGCTTGATATGCGAGATTTGGCCATTTTAACCATGTCTTTTGAAATAGCAGCTTGCCTGGTCCACCCCACCAAAAAGTGAGATTTGAGAACTGGCACTACAGGTCTGATACGATAGCCCCAGTCTTTCTCCAAAAGTTCTGATAGAGTCATTTGGTCTATAAGCTCTGCTATTTTTGCACGGTCAAAAGAGCGATAGGAAACCAGATTCTCGTATACGATACAAGCTAAATCTCCCATAGAACCGTTGTCTCCTTGTTTGAGGAGGGTGTAACTAGCTAATTTAAAGAGAATGTCTTCGGACAAGTCTTTCTGCAGAGCTGCTGCCAAGGCCTTGAGGGTCAAAACCACAACTGAACCCGATGAGCCAATGCCAAATTTAACACCATCTCGCTCCAACTTTCCAGTAATTGAAAGATCCAGAGTGGGCAAGTTCTCACCACAATAGGCTTCAAAAGTGTTCAAAGCCTCTTGAATGAGGGCATAATTTGCGTCTGGCTCACGGTTAACACTATAGTCAAACATATCAGAAGATAGCTGTGTGCTTGGTGCTTCCTTGACCTCTGCTGACATAAAGATAGGGATGAACTGGATTAGGGCTGTCTGCCCAGGTGTTAGAACTGAATATTCTCCAGCAATGTAGAGTTTTCCGCCAGTTTTTACCCTGACTCGACTAACCGACTGCTTAGGCATCTGGCAACTCCTTGGTGCGTGAAACAATGACCTGATAGTCCTTACGGAAGTGCTCTGCTAGGCGGTCCAGGTCTTCTTCCAGACAAAGCACCTTAACATTTGGTCCTGCATCCATAGTGAAATAACACTGTTCACCAGAGGCACGGAGGGCCTTAACCTTGTCCATAGCCTGATAGGAAGCATCCGTCAGATATGAAAATGGAGGGTTGGCCGTACTTGTGGTTTGGTGCATACGAAGGGCATTGGCTTCAGTGAGCTCACCGACCGCTTGGAAATCATTAGCCTTGAGGTAGCCTAACATATCCTTGTAATCCTGCTCGGACTGTTTAATCCACTCTGGAAAGGATGTCGATGTTTCGGTGCACAATTTCATACCATCACGGCTTGATACGGGTTTCTTTTGATCCGTCAAAACCAGCATAATCATGGCCAATTTGAGGTCTGTTTCAACTTGGTAAACCTCACCGCTATCCTTGTCCCAAGCTGCCAATGGACCAAAAAAAGACCGTGATGATGAGCCTGAGGCAAACTTGGCAATTTGAGCCAATTCAGACTGCGTTTTTCCGACTTGGAAGAGTTCGTTAGCCGCCTTAACTAGGGCAGAAAGACCAGAGGAACTTGATGATAAACCTGCAGCTGTTGGCATGTTGTTCCAAGTTTCAATCTTGACATGTTGGTTGGGATTGGTACGGAAGAGATCTAAAACCTTGCTGGCCTTGGTTGTTTCTTTTTCCCCTTGGAGCTCATCATCGATATACATGACATCACCAGTCGCATCCTCAGGCAGAAAAGACAACTTGGTTTCCGTATACATATTCTCCAAAGTCAGTGAGATACTACTGGTTGAAGGAATCATACGCTCCGCATCCGCCTTACCCCAGTATTTGACAATAGCAATATTTGCGTACGATTTGACGCTTACAGGCTTTCTATCCACGTGTTTACGGCTCCTTTTTCTTGAAGTTTTTTAGCAATCGTTTGGGCTTGATCCTTGGTACTTGTTAGGGCAATAATGCAACCACCCAGTCCCCCGCCTGACATCTTGGCACCCAGTGCACCATGCTCCAGAGCAGTTGCTACTAGAAGGTCCGACAAGTCACAAGATACCCCTAAAGATTTAAGGTGATTATGGGCTTGAGACATGAGTTGCCCGAGATGCTTTTGATCCTTGGCTTTGAGGGCTTCCTCTGCCTGCTGACTTAATTCGCCCAGTCGGTTCAGGTCTGATAAGGCATCTAGTCCTATAGCCTCAACCTTTTCCACGGCCTCACGGGTATTTCCATGGATGCCCGTATCAGCAATAACCAGATAGGCACCTAGATTGACCTCGATTTCCTTGAAACCAATGTTTCGCGTAAAGCTAATGGCTTGGTCACTCAAGCAGGTCTTGGCATCTAAACCACTAGGTTTACTATGGGCAATAGTCTCTGCCTGATGGACCAGCATTTCCAAGGTCTCCTGGCTAAGCTCCTGGTCAAAATAATCAAAAACCGCACGAATGGCCGCAATGGCCACTGCAGCAGATGACCCCATACCACGCTTTTCAGGGACACTAGACGAAATATCATAGCTGATAGGCTGATTCTTGATTTTCAGATAGTTCAGAGCTGAAAAAATAGCCGTCGTCAAGGGATCTTGAGCCTTAAGAGTTAAAGGAATCTCAGCCGCCTGAATCTGACAGATAACCTCAATATCCTTAAGAGGAAGAGCAAGGGCAGGATGACCATAGACAACCGAGTGCTCCCCCATCAAAATAATCTTACTGTGGGCCTTGCCCACTCCTACTTTCTTAGTCATAAGCTATACACACTCACAGACCAGTTGGCATACGAGTATCTTTCTAAGTTTTTCATACAGTTTCTAGTGGTGACTCAAGGTCTATCAACCTCCCTGAGTGGATTAAGAGTACCAATCTAAGGAATTTTCCTATGTCACTTCTATCTTATCATCAAAGCGCAAAAAAAGCGACATCTAACCTAGAGTGTCGCTTTGCATTAGAGATATGTTTCCAAAAAAAGAGCCTATCGGCTCTTTTCATATTAAATCGCAAACAAATCGTTTAGGTTCTCAGCCATAGTTGGGTGAGTGAAGATTTGTTTAGCCAAATCTGTGTATGGAATGTGATGATTCATCGCTAGGGTAATTAGATTGATAATTTCATGAGATTCTTGACCAAAGAGGGTCACACCCAAGATTTCCTTAGTTTCAGGATTTACCACAGCTTTGAAGGCACCACGCAAATCACCGTTAACATGGCCACGAGGCATGCCAGCAACTGGAAGTTCCTTGACAGCAACCGGTCCACCTGCTGCTCTGGCTTGATCTTCAGTAAGACCAACCTGTGCCAAAGGTGGGTTGAGGAACATAGCAGTTGGAACAGCTCCACGTGTTTCAAGGTTATAGCTGCCATCACCAGTTAGGTAATTAAAGACAATACGGAAATCGTCTAGTGAGATATAGGTAAATTGAAGACCACCATTAACATCACCAACTGCAAAGACACCAGGAACACTTGTTTCCAAATGTTTATTGACCTGGATACCACCACGTTCAGTCAAGGCAATATCAGTATTTTCCAAGTGAAGAGGTTCGATATTAGGCTTGCGTCCTGTTGCATAGAGGAGCGCATCAAAGCGGAACTCGCCTTTGTCAGTAACAACGACAACTTCATCACCGTCATTTTTTACTTCGGAAGTTTTAACACCTTGCTCAAAGACAATGCCGTCCTCTTCCATGTATTCCTTGGCCAACTTAGCAATAGATGGCTCCACACGTGGCAAGAAGCTAGTCGCTGCATCCAAGACAGTCACTTGGCTTCCCAAACGGTTATAAAGGCCGGCAAATTCAAGGCCGATATTACCACCACCTAAGACACCTAAACGCTTTGGCAAGGCTTCAAGGGTTTGAATACCAGTTGAATCGTAGACATGCTCAGTTGCTGTCAAGCCAGGAATAGGCAAGACATTAGACACGGCACCTGTGTTGATGACAATAGTCTCGGCTGTTAGCTCTTGGCAATCATCACCAGCCACTACTTCAATAACCTTATTTGACACAAAATGTGCCTCTGCATCAATGACATCAACGCCATTGTCTGCCAGCATTTTATAATTCTTAGCATTAAGACGACCAGTCACTGCACCACGTTCCTTCATGGTATCGTCAAATGACCAGCCCTTCTCAGCCGCAACAATCATAGTCTTAGTTGGGATACAAGCAATATTAATGCAAGTACCACCATACATCGCTTTACTGCGCTCGATGACAGCAACTTTCTTACCAGCTGCATTCATCTTAGCAGCCAGAGTTTTACCGGCTTTACCGAAACCGATAACAATCAAATCATAGTTTAACATTTCTGTATCCTCCTATCTACCGCCATTCTATCATTTAATTTTTCAGACTGCACACAATTGAACTGGAAATAAAAAGAGGCTACAGCTTTTATTGTAACCCCTTTCTCATTCTATTTTAATAGTTTTTCTATCGGTCCACTACCTAAGCATTCTTTCGCAGAAATTCTAATATCATTTTATTAAATTGCTTACTTTCAATAAAGGCTGCGTGCCCCAGTTTACTAAATTCATAATAGGAAGCATTTGGAATGCTATTTGCAAGTTCCCTTGCACCATCCACTCCCAGAACCAAATCTTTTTTAGCCCCCAAGACAAGAGTCGGGCAGGTGATTTTATCAAGGGACTTATGGCAATCAAACTCAAGAATTGACTTGGCTAAACGGACAAATCGTTCTTGTTTTTCAACACTCACAGTCTTCAAAAATAGTTTATTAATCACATATAATTTCTTTAACATAGGAGACGAAAATGTTTTACACATTGAATCCTTATTGAGCTTAGCTATCTCACCATTTTTAGCCATCTCAATCCAGCCTCCGATAGTGTCTCTACTGATTTCATTATTTCGAGAGAATGTCAGAGCTAACACCAGACTAGTCACCTTTTGAGGATACTTAATAGCAAACAGCTGAGCAATCATACCACCTTGTGACATGCCTATGATAGAGGCATTAGCAATATGCAATTCTTGTAAAGAATGATAGAGGTCATCAACCATATTCTCAATTGAAATACCTTCTTTGATATGGTTCTTTCTATCAAAAATATAGACCGTATACTCCTTAGCATATCGATAAAATAACGAGCAAATGGCAAGGTCAGACATATCACTTAAGCCTTGCAAACTTAATCCCGTAATGATAACGAGAACCTTATCTCCTCGACCAAAAGTGACATAGTCAACGCCCTGGTCTGACAAATGATTTCTATGAATACTAAACATTATTTAAATTCTTTCATTGCAAAATTTAAGTATTATCATGCGTCCGGTGCATTATTTGATGCCATGATGATAATACTTACCAAGACAACAAAGGTAACTTGCCAAAGAATGAAGGCCATGAAATCCCCACCTTTAAAAATAAGCAGGTCACAAAGTAAAATAGCCAATAGTACAGCATTTTTTCTAAAAAGTTGGTCACAGTTTTTCCAAAAAGTTTCAAAAGAAATATTGGCTCCTATCTTACGAACAAGCTTCACATGATAAATAATCTCAACCAGGGATGCCGCAGCTACTGTAGTTAGCAGTTCGGTCAAAGAGACATCCATACGAAAACCAAAATAAAGAACGACAAGCTGAGAAAAGACAATTGCTGTGAAAACGCGAACATGATTAGTCACGATAAAACCTCCTATTGGTAAGCAAGAATAAAAAGCATTATAGGTACTCATTACTGCCCTTAATATGTCTACTCATTATATCATATAAATAAGAGTAACATTAGAAAAAATCCATCCTATGCGAGAACTCGTCCATCAACTCGCAAAAAATGAGGCACTTCTTATCTCAGACCACAAAAAAGAGTCAACCAAATCATGGTGCGACTCCTTTTGTTTATGATAAGTTACTCTGTTTAGGCCAATTCGTCAATTGATGTATATTCTCTGTTTAGACCCTTTGCAACTGGTTTGCTAGTGATATGACCTTGGTAGGTTGTAACCCCTTGACGAAGACCTTCGTCGTCGTTAATGGCTTTTCTGAATCCTTTTCCTGCAAGGGCTTCGATATAAGGTAAAGTGACATTGGTAAGGGCAATGGTTGATGTACGTGCCACAGCTCCTGGGATATTGGCAACGGCATAGTGAAGGACACCATGTGTTTCATAAACGGGCTCATCGTGAGTGGTCACGCGATCCGCAGTTTCAACAACCCCACCTTGGTCAACGGCAACGTCAACAATAACAGAACCTGGACGCATTTGTTTAACCATATCGTTAGTAACAAGTTTCGGTGCTTTAGCACCTGGGATAAGAACAGCACCGATAACCACGTCAGCATCTCGGACACTCGCTTCAATATTGAGCGGATTTGACATAAGTGTTTGAATTTGGCTACCAAAGACTTCCTCAAGGACAGACAAACGTTTAGCACTGATATCAAGGATAGTCACTTGAGCTCCAAGTCCAAGGGCAATGCGGGCTGCATGTGTCCCTACGACACCACCACCGATAATAGTCACTTTCCCTTTAGGAACACCAGGTACCCCACCTAGGAGAACGCCAGAGCCACCCTCTTGTTTGGTCAAGAAGTGAGCACCGATTTGAACGGCCATACGTCCTGCGACTTCACTCATTGGAACCAAAAGTGGTAGGTGACCTTCTTGGCCACGTACGGTTTCATAGGCCACACCTGTTGTCTTGGCATTGACCATAGCATCTGCCAATTCTGGAGCTGCTGCCATGTGCAAGTAAGTAAAGAGTAAAAGGTCTTCACGAAGGAAGCCATATTCTGCAGCAAGAGGTTCTTTAACCTTAACCACGAGCTCAGCTGCCCATGCTTCAGCAGCAGTTGCAACAATTTTAGCACCTTGTTTTTCGTAGTCTGCATCAGTAAAGCCAGATCCAAGACCTGCATTGGTTTCAATAAGGACTTCATGACCTTTAGCTACAAGACTTTGCACCCCAGCAGGCGTTAGAGCCACACGGTTCTCGTTATTTTTGATTTCTTTTGGAATACCAATTAACATACGTTTCTCCTTATTCGGAAGTTATAAGGTCAACCATCAAAAAGATGACTTGACCACTCCCTATCTATTTTTTTGAAATGATAACGCTTTCATTTTATCTAAAAAGCTCAAAAATAGCAAGTGAAAAACTTTCTCCCTTTTGCAATGACTATGACTTCTACTTCTAAAATGCAACAAAAGAACCCAACCAATCGGCTGGGCTCTTAAGTGTAAACTAAAATGATCAAAAGATTATTTTTTCCCTAGGCACGTCCTCCTTTTTATTTTCAAAAGCAGCACCAATTTAAAATCCTAAAACCTTATTTAAAACTCTTAACAAAATAATCAAAGAGTCCTTGGTCTGCTAATTGCTTATGTCCCAAGAGAAACTCAGGATGCCACTGAACACCTATAAATGGGACTTCCTTCTTCAACAGGTTTTTCATTACTGGTAATACCGATTAAGGGAATGGTTATTTTTATTGCTCCTTAAAATAGTCAAGTAGAAAGAGGGCGTTTTCCACATAGTAATTAACAGCTACTGGCAAGGCCTCGTCTTTCACAAGGAAATCATCATGGTGCCAGTCTGGTGCATTATCTTCACCATTTGAGCCAATAAAGGCAAAGACTCCTGGTATTTCCTTTTGATAAGCCGCAAAGTCTTCGCCCCCTGTTGATGGCAAGGTTTCAATCACTTCTGCGAAGGCCTTAGAATTTTCAAAGATGAGAGGTGTAAGCGTCTGGTCATTGTAGGTCACGTAAGGTGAATTGCCCCAAGTAATGTCAACTTGAGCACCGAACTGGTCTGCTGTCGCCTGAACGACCTTTTCAAAACGAGCAATGACATCTTCACGAACCTTAGGCTCAAAGGTACGAATCGTTCCTTCGAAAAAGCCTGCTGCTGGAAGAACATTCCAAGTATTTCCAACTTCGATATGAGTAACTGACAATACCGCTGATTCAAAAGGAGATACCGTACGAGCCACAATCTGCTGTAAATTGTTGATGATAGTCGTAGTGACCAAGACAGTATCCACACCCAAATCAGGGCGGGCCGCATGGGAAGAAACACCCTTAACATCAACCCTAAACTGCTCCACACCAGCCATGATGGCCCCCGAACGAAGACCAATCTGACCAGGTTTCAAGTGAGGATTATTGTGATAACCGATGATAGCTGACACACCATCAAGACCACCCGCTTCAATGACCTGATAGGCCCCTTGGAAATTTTCCTCGGCTGGTTGGAAAATCAATCGAACGGTCCCCTTAAGCTCTGCTTCTCTTTCCTTTAAAAGCTGAGCAGCTCCAAGCAGAGAGGTCTGGTGAAAGTCATGACCACAAGCATGCATAGCCCCATTATCGCTGGCATAAGGAAGTCCTGTCTTTTCCTTAATCGGTAGGGCATCAATATCAGCACGCAAAGCAATAATCGGATGACCTGACCCAATCTCAGCGATGAGTCCTGTCTTCAAAGGATAATTTAAAGGCTCAATACCTAGATTTTTCAAATAACCTTTCAAAAAGACTGTCGTCTCATGCTCTTCCTCAGAAACCTCTGGATGTTGGTGAATCTGATGACGTGTCTTTGCTAAATGATCATAAAATGCTTCTGTCATAATGAACCTCCCTTTCTGATTAGACCTGCTCACTGCCCTGACTTACTTAAGTTCTCAATCGAATTGATACCATCATACCACCAGAAACAAGGCTTGAAAAATTAAAAAAACTTATAGAATGTCATAAGTTTTACTTATACCCCTAGAAAAGTCCGTACTTATGGGCCTTACAGTATTAATCCTAGTGATAGGATGGACCTATCAGGAGATTGAAAGTCCCTATCATAGCTTAATAAGAAGAAATGACTAGCCCAAATAAGTACGCAAAATCACTTTTTCCGCTTCCGTTAAGGCTCTGTAGGATCCTACTGCTATCCCTTCATCAAGCTTAAACGCTCCAAAAGAAATCCGCTTAAGATAGGTCACCTTGACCCCATAAGCCAAGAACATCTTTTTCACTTGATGAAACTTCCCTTCCGAAATCGTAATGTGAGCACTACTCTTGTCACTCGCAGAACTTAGAATTTCTAGCTGAGCTGATTTACAAATTGTACCATCCTCAAAGACAACACCTGACTCAAAAAAGTCAGGCGCATCAGGACCAAGAACATCATTGACCTCAACATAATAAGTCTTAGCCACATGATAGCGGGGGTGAAGCATGGCAAAGCCCAGAGGGCCATTGTTGGTAATCAGCACCAAGCCCTCCGTGTCTCTATCCAATCGGCCCACAGGATAGAGACCGTCTCGCTGATCTTCAGGCGTAATCAAATCAATGACTGTCTGGTGTTCCTTGTCCTTTCGAGCTGACACTACACCTGCTGGCTTATTCATGAGATAGTAAACTTCTGGCGTATGCTCCAGTTCCTTACCAGAAACCGTGATGGTTTGAAGACTAGCATCCACATTAAGATTATCTCGATCCGCCAAGATACCATCTACATAAACTTGACGGCTACGAATGAGCCTCTTGACCTGATTGCGGGAACCATAGCCTGCCTGTCCTAATAATTTGTCTAAACGCATAACCTTATTGTACCACGGATAAGCATGCTCTAGAAGACAAAAAAGTCTACCTTAAAAGATAGACTTATCACATTATTAACACTTACACATTCACGTGGAAGATATGCCCGACCAAGAAGGTCACAAGCATGGTCAAGAGTCCTACTGTCAAGTTACGCAACATCGCTTGTTTAACAGGTGCTTTTCCGAGCTTGGCACTGATATAACCAGTCAAGAGCAAGGTAAGGGCAACCACGACCACTGTTACAGGAATACGGTAAGGCTCTGGGAATAGCATGATAGCTAGGGCTGGTGGCAAGGAACCAACTGAAAAGGCCAGAAAACTAGATACAGCAGCATGCCATGGATTCGTAATTTCATCCAAATCCACCCCATATTTTTCCTCAACTAAGACCTTAATCGGATTCCTATTGAAGGCTTGATTAACCTTAACTTCAGCTGCTGTTTCGCAATCCCCCTGACTGAGGAAGGTTTGATACAAACTCTCTCTAGCTGCCTCAGGAGAGCGGTCCAAGAGGGCTTGTTCCTTAGCGATAGCAGCTTCTTCAGTATCTTTTTGCGTTGACACACTGACATATTCGCCACCTGCCATCGAAAAGGCACCGGCAAAAATCGCTGATAAAGCAGAAATCAAAATGAACCAGATGTTTGATGTCGCACTGGCCACACCGATTACCACTCCTGCAATGGAAATGATACCATCATTAGCACCTAATACACCTGCTCTCAAAATATTTAAACGTTCTGCAAAATTCTTATCTTCCAATTTATTCGCTCCTTATTTAGAATGATTCTAAAAAGTATTATAGCAGTTATTTAGAATGATTACAAATAAGAAGCTTGAAAAAGAGAGTCTTATGTCATCCCAATAAAAAATCAGACCAAAAAGAACGGTCTGATTCTATCACTATTTATTCTTCATTCTCCAAATCGTCCAGCTGTTTTTCAAGACGTCTTTTCTCATATCTTCCAAGTGCTGTGAGAGCCCAATTCATAAAAAAGACAAAGGGAATATACAAAATATAAGTAACTGGCCAAGTCATGAGATATCTAGGATCCAGGGGATTATTATGATAGACATTGTGGTTGAACCGATAGTTAGCTGACATTATCATAAGGGTGATAAGCCCAGTCACCAGTAAACAACCTAAGACTGTCATTCCAGAACCCCCAAATGTGTTAACACTAAGTCGTTCAGATCTATAAATAGACCAAATCCATGCTATCAACATTGGAAAGGCCAAGTAATTAGAGGTGATGACCCCCTTGTTAAAGAAGGAGCTATAGACCAAGCATGCAAGTGTCCCTGCAATCATTATGTAAAAACATTCGGCACCAACTTTATTATTTAGAGCTTTTTCGCGTTCATCTGTAACTTTATTATTAACAAGCTTAAATTTCATCATCTTTACTTCCTTCCTAAATCTCCCAAAACAGTTGATCCAAGGTCCTGTCCAGTGTTTTGCAAATGGCAATGCATAAACCTAGGCTGGGATTGTACTTTCCAGCTTCAATCAACCCTATGGTTTGTCTTGTTGCACCTACCGCTTCTGCCAAGTCACCCTGGGTCATATCATGCTCTGCTCGAGCTGCTTTTAAGCGTAAATTCTTTGCCACATGCCCCCTCCTTTTTCATCATATCTGATATTATCGTCGAAATTGACTAGGTTCACCATCTGTTTTCATCTTAATTATACACTATATATTTCCATTTGCAATATATATATGTCATTATTTTAGAAATAAATTGCAAAAAAAGAGCCGAGAACTCTCTCAGCTTCTTCACTATTTAAACTTAAGCAGGTGTTACATCCAAGCTTTCACCAATTGCCGCAAGACGTTCGACAACTTCTTCTTGGTTCAAACCATTTTCAGAGACATAACGGTTGCGTGGGTGAACACGGCATTCATGTGAGCAGCCACGAAGGTACTTGTCTTCATTTTCCTCTGAAGCAAGCATACGACGGTTACAGAATGGGTTACCGCAGTTGACATAGCGTTCGCAAGGCGTCCCATCGAACCAATCCTTACCGACAACGACAGGATCTACATGGTTGATGTCAACGGCAATACGCTCGTCAAAGACATACATCTTACCATCCCAAAGCTCCCCTTGAACCTCTGGATCTTTTCCGTAAGTCGCGATACCACCGTGCAATTGACCAACATCTTTGTAGCCTTCACGGACCATCCAACCTGAAAATTTCTCACAACGTACACCACCAGTACAGTACACAACCACGCGCTTGTCCATGAACTCTTCTTTATGGTCACGAACCCATTGTGGCAATTCACGGAAGTTGCGAATGTCTGGACGAATGGCTCCACGGAAGTGACCAAGGTCATACTCATAGTCGTTACGTGTGTCAAGGACAACAGTGTCCTCATCTAAAAGGGCGTCTTTAAACTCTTTTGGTGACAAGTAAGCACCCGTTGTTTCAAGCGGATTGATGTCGCTGTCAAAGTTATCATCCTCTAAACCAAGGTGAACGATTTCCTTCTTGTAACGAACAAACATCTTCTTGAAGGCTTGCTCTTCTTCCTCATCAATCTTGAACCAAAGATCCTCCATCCCTGGAAGGCTGTGAACGTAGTCCATATATTTTTGAGTGGTTTCATAGTCACCAGAAACCGTTCCATTGATGCCCTCGTCAGCGACCAAGATACGTCCTTTTAGACCGATTGACTTACAGAAAGCCAAGTGGTCAGCCGCAAATTGCTCAGCATTTTCGATGGGAAGGTATTTATAATAAAGCAATACTCGAATAGGTTTTGCCATTGTATGTCCTCTTTCTTTATGAAATATCTATATCTGTTGTTTGATAGTCAAAGTCAACTTAACTATTATAGCGCTATCAAAGAGGGCTAGGCAATTGATTTGCTTGGAAGTGACTTTTCACAAAAGAAAAAGGCTGAGCGCCAAATGGCTCAACCTGAGTTTCGTAAGATTGTTTTTCAAAAGATAGCATTACAATTTCGCAGCGGCTGCCTCATCTAGGATAAGAGTCACATCTGGATGATTTTGTAGGACACTAGCTGGTACTTCCTCTGTCACAGGACCTTTGACCATCTTGAAAATGGCATCTGCCTTCTTGTCACCATAGGCAAACAAAATGATCTTCTTGGCAGCCATAATGGAAGCAATCCCCATTGAAATAGCCTTTGTAGGAACTTGGTCACGACTGGCAAAGAAACGGCTATTGGCTTCAATGGTACTGTCCGTCAAGTCGACCACATGAGTTTGACTATCAAAAGGCGTACCTGGCTCATTAAATCCAATATGCCCATTACTTCCGATACCTAAGATTTGCAAGTCAATGACATGTTGTGACAAGATGTCATCGTAATCCTTGGCCGCCTGTTCTAAATCTTCAGCCATGCCGTCAGGTAAGAAGCTCTCTTTAAATGGCTTAGCATCAAAGAGTTGAGCCTTCATAAAGGCATGGTAGCTCTGCTCATGGTCTGGTGCTAATCCAACGTATTCATCTAAATTGACGCTGTAAAGTTCCGAAAAATCCACGTCACTCTCAACGATCTCTTGGTAAAGGGCAATAGGTGAACTACCTGTCGCCAATCCCAATGTCTGAGCACCCGCTGCAAGGCTCTCTTTTATAAGTTCAAAGGCAACTTGGCCTCCCTCAACTTGATTCTTAACTAAAATCTTTTTCATTCTATTCACCTCGATATTGGTATATACCATTTTCTTTATTATCTCTTTTTTTAACACTTTTGTCAAGCGCTTTCACTCGATAAGTTTAATGACGGTCGCCCTATATCGTGCTATAATAAAAAGGCTGAACATTTTTAAACGAGGAAAGAAATGAATACAAACGATTTTGATTTTGAACTGCCAGAGGAACTGATTGCCCAAACCCCATTGGAACAACGTGATGCCTCTAAACTCTTGGTCATTGATCCTGTAACCAAGGAAATGACTGACACCCACTTCGACCACATCATCGACCAGCTTAACCCTGGCGATGCCTTGGTCATGAACAATACGCGCGTGCTTCCTGCCCGCCTCTACGGTGAAAAACCTGATACACACGGTCATGTAGAATTTCTCCTTTTGAAAAATACCCAAGGGGATCAATGGGAAGTATTGGCCAAACCAGCCAAACGCCTTAAAGTAGGTGCTAAGGTCAGTTTTGGTGATGGCCGTTTGACTGCCACTGTCACTGAGGAACTAGATCACGGTGGTCGAATCGTAGAATTTAGCTACGACGGTATCTTCCTTGAGGTCTTGGAAAGTTTGGGCGAGATGCCATTGCCACCTTATATCCATGAAAAATTGGAAGACCGTGACCGTTACCAAACGGTCTATGCCAAGGAAAATGGCTCTGCCGCTGCACCAACAGCTGGTCTCCATTTCACACCTGAATTGCTTCAAAAGATTGAAGCCAAAGGCGTAAAATTGGTCTACCTCACCCTCCACGTTGGGCTGGGAACCTTCCGACCTGTTTCTGTTGAGAATGTCGACGAACATGAGATGCACTCAGAGTTTTACACCCTCAGTCAAGACGCTGCCGATACCCTTAATAGCGTCAAAGCAGCTGGAGGCCGCATCATTGCAGTAGGAACTACTTCAATACGAACACTTGAGACAATCGGCAATAAATACGATGGTCAACTCCAAGCCGACTCAGGCTGGACCAATATCTTTATCAAACCAGGCTACCAATTTACAGTCGTAGATGCCTTCTCAACTAACTTCCACCTTCCAAAATCAACTTTGGTGATGTTGGTTTCAGCCTTTGCTGGTCGTGAATTCGTCCTTGATGCCTATAAACACGCCGTCCAAGAACGCTACCGCTTCTTCAGTTTCGGAGATGCCATGTTCGTCACACGACGTGCTGAGAAATAAATATTAATTTTGAGACTTCTCTCACTGGGGAAGTCTCTTTTATTTCTCGTTAAAATCAGCAAAAATCCACCAGTTATGAACTGATGGATTATTTTGTTTATTTCTCTGCAAACTGGCTATTATACAAATCGTAATAGAAGCCTTTATCTGCAAGAAGGGATTCATGGTTCCCTTGTTCGATGATTTGACCATCTTTAAGGACCAAAATCTTGTCTGCCTCTTGGATAGTTGATAAACGGTGAGCGATGACAAAGCTTGTTCGACCCTGCATGAGAGTCTTCATAGCCTTTTGAATCAAGAGTTCCAGACGAGTATCAACCGATGAGGTTGCCTCGTCCAAAATCAAGATTTTAGGATCAGCCAAAAGCGCACGCGCAATGGTCAAAAGTTGCTTTTGTCCCAGTGAAATGTTACTTGATTCCTGGTTCATTTCCATGTTGTAACCGCCAGGTAGCGTACGGATAAAGTGGTCCACATTGGCAGCCTTAGCGGCTTCAACAATTTCTTCATCAGTTGCCTCAAGATTACCAAAGCGAAGATTTTCCTTAATAGTTCCTTCAAAGAGCCAAGCATCCTGAAGCACCATACCAAACTGTTTATGATAATCCTGACGTGATAAGTTACGAATATCATGACCATCAACCGAGATAGAACCTGCAGTCACATCATAGAAACGCATGAGAAGATTGATAATCGTTGATTTTCCGGCACCAGTTGGGCCGACAATAGCGACCATTTCGCCAGGATTGACTTCAAGATTAAAGTCACGAATCAAAGGTTTATCAGCCACATACTGGAAGTCCACATGCTTAAAGCTAACTTGACCGGTCAAATCTCCTTCAAGCACTTCAGTAGCATCATTAGCCTCGTCTGGTTCATCCATCAGTTGGAAAATACGGTCCAAAGAAGACTTAGCACTCTGCAATTGTCCAGCCAACTGAGTCAAGTTCTGAATAGGTTGATTAATCTGCCAAACGTACTGAACAAAGGCCTGCATATTACCAATCGTCAAGCGACCAGCCAAAACTTGCAAACCACCTAGAACAGCGACAATGAGATAGGTCAAGTCAGATAAACCATTAAGTACAGGCATCATGAGGCCTGAAATGAAATTGGCCTTAAAACCTACTTTCTGAAGGTCTTCCGTAATCTCTTTAAAGTCGTCTAAAGATCTATCCTCACGGCCAAAAAGTTTAAGCACATTGAAACCAGTCAGATTTTCCTGAACAAAACCGTTAAGAGTACCTAGAGCATCAGCCTGCTGCTTAAAGTAAGATTGAGACTTACTCATAATGAAGCGAGCGCCAAAGTAAGTAATCGGAATAGTGATAACAACCACAGCTCCCAACTGAAGATTAAGGTAAAGCACTGTTCCAATAACTAATACTAGAGTAAAGACGGCATTAACAATCTGCAAGAATGACTGCTGCAAGGCATTAGATACTGTCTCAACGTCACTAGTAAAGCGGCCCAAGAGGTCCCCAAACTGGTGCTTATCAAAGTATGACACTGAGGTACGATTGATTTTCTCAGTCATCTCATTACGCATATCCTGAACCGTTGCCTGCACGGCATTGGTCATAAAATAGTTGGAATAGTAAGAAGCCAACTCATAGATGAGACCACGCAAGAGATAAACAACCAGAACCAAACCAACATAGGATACGTTGATATGGGCACCTTCCACACCCTTGAACATGTCCAGTGTATTTTTAGTCAGTTCCGTAATAGCTAATCCAATCACCACAGGTTCGAGAACACTCATGATGACACTAACAATTTTCAAGAAAATGGCTAGGTAAAGTGGGAAACGATAAGCCTGCAAGTATGACCAAAGACGGCCAAAACTTGAGGAATGATTTGTTTTCTTTTTATTATTCTTCATTTTGACCTCCTTCTAGTCTTCCGTAAGACTCTTTTGATTCAATTGTGAATTAGCAATTTCACGGTAAATGTCATTGCTTTCCATAAGCTCTTCATGACGGCCACGACCAACGATTTCACCTTCATCCAAAACAATGATTTGATCAGCATCCATGATAGTTCCCACACGTTGGGCTACAATCAGGACTGTCGCATCTTGAGTCACTTCTTTTAGACGACGGCGCAAGGTCGCATCAGTCTTGTAGTCCAAGGCAGAGAAGGAATCATCAAAGATATAAAGATCAGGACGTTTAACCACCGCACGTGCAATTGACAAACGCTGCTTCTGTCCACCAGAAAGGTTGCTACCACCCTCAGCCAAGTGAGAATCATAGCGTTCTTCCTTACTTTCGATAAATTCCTTGGCTTGAGCCACATCAGTAGCTTGATTCAATTCTTCATGACTGGCATTTTCCTTACCATAACGGATATTTTCACCGATAGTCCCTGTAAAGAGCAGGGCTTTTTGTGGAATAAAGCCAATCTTACGACGAAGAGCCTTAAGATTGTAGTCACGGACATCTACACCATCAACAAGAATGCGTCCAAGTGTTACATCATAAAAGCGTGGAATCAACTGTACAAGTGATGATTTTCCTGAACCCGTTGATCCGATAAAGGCAATGGTTTCACCAGGTTTTGCCTTGAAAGAAATGTTGTGTAGGACAGGACTCTCAGTTTCACCAGGATAGGCAAAGGTCACATTGTCAAACTCCAAATAACCCTTAGTCTCGGTTTCTGTCACGCCATCTTCATTTGGATTGATAGAAATCGGCATGTCCATAATTTCCTGCAGACGTTCACTAGACACCGCAGTACGAGGATACATGGTAAAAAGATTGGCTAGGAAGAGGAAGGACAATAGTGCATGGAAACTGTACTCAATAAAGGCAACCAAGTCACCGATAGCCAAACTTCCAGAGCCTAATGGCTCAAGGGCAAACCAAACAATTGCCACAATCATAGCGATGATGATTTGCACAAAAAGTGGCTCGGTCAAACCAGTCAATTTGAAAAGTTTATTTGAATTATCCGCATAGACAGCATTTTCAGAAGCGAACTTCTTCTCTTGAAAATCTTCTCTAGCGAAAGCTCTGATGACACGAAGTCCAGTCAGATTTTCACGAGCATACTGGTTAATCTTGTCGAGAGTTGCCTGTTGCTTTTCAGAAAGCGGACGCGTTTTTACCGCCACATACCAGACAACTACGGCTAGGAAAGGCAAGGAGATGGCCACAATCCAAGCCAAAGATGGACTTGTCGTCAAAATCAAAAAGACACTGGAAACCATCATCAAAGGAGTGATAACCCCTAGCTTGAGAAGTTGATCCGCAAACTGCATAAGCACAAAAGCATCTGATGTGATACGAGTCACCAAAGAGGATACCCCAATCTGCTCATACTCGTGGTGGGAATACTCCTGAAGCTTAGCATAAATGTCATTACGCATGACTTGCACCATAGTAGTGGTCAACTTACCAACCGCATAGGACAGAAGTATACGACCAACAATCCCAGTCAAAACTACACCAAACATGACCCAAGCATAAGCGTAAAGCTTATCAACATCACCACGGTTTATTCCCTCATCAATCATTCTGGCAAGAACCGTCGGCAAACCCAAGTTAGCAATAACAAATAAAATGGCCGCCGTAAAATTCATTGCTAGCCACTTAGGATAACGTCTGAGATAAGACCAAATATAAGCCATAAATTTCTCCTTTTCTTTTTAGCATTTACCATGCCTTTAAGATTTTTATAGTTATTTACAATCACTAAAGCCGTAAAAGACACAGAAAAAAGGGCGTGACAAGCACGCACATTACCTACATTCTAACAAATGAAAATATTAAAAGCAATAGAAAAAACCAGAGCTGATGCCCTGGTTTTCTTTATTAAGCGACTTGAGTCGTTACCTTATTATTTAAGAGTAACATAGGCGTTCCCCCTAATAATCATTGGTTTAAAGCGATTTTCAGTTTAGTTAATTAGTTGTGGGGGTGTCTGACGGGGTGTCAGCATTGACCCCTTCCTTTTGAAGTAAATCGGTTATCTCTGTACCTATCGTGCTCTGATGAGCGTAATAGTGCGAATAGGTGTTCAGAGTGGTTGCCTTATCAACTCGTCCTGAGCGTTGAGATACTAGCAGAACATCTTTTTTCAGAACGTTAATCATGAATGAATCATGACTATGTCGCAAGCCTTTACCAGTGATAACTGGTACTCCTGCTTTGTCTGCGTTTCGCTTCAACATTCTAGTCAAGGTACTTTTAACCATTGGCTCTCCAAATCGTGACAGAATATAATCACTGTCTGAGTTAGCAACTTGAAGCTCTCGCCATCTATCTAAGACCTTAATAGTTTCGTCATCCAGTTCAACATATCGCATACCTGCAGCTGTTTTGGTTTGCTCTTTTCTGTGATAAACACCACCTTTTAGAGCTTCCAAAGTTGCATGAACAAAGATACGTTTGTTTTCTCTATCATAATCTGACCAAAGCAATGCGAATCCCTCGCTCACACGGACACCAGTCATATAATAGAGCCAAACCGTTGTGAAACGAAGTAAGTCTTCATAGTCGGTTAAGTCGAAAGTTGTTAAGACTTGTTTGAACTCGTTGAAAGTCCAAAATTTAGTATCAGGTCTAGCACCTTTAGGATTGTCCAAACTTTTGCAAGGGAAATTTTTGATATACTGCATTCTCTCTGCATATCCTAGACATTGCTTGAAACGAATCCAAACACATCTAGCATAGTTAGGCGAATAGTTATCAATCAACTTAATGCGAAACCTTTCACAGTCTCGTGGGCTAATTTCCCTAAGTTTCTTCTTTCCAAACTCTTTGATAAACGTATCAAAATGAGTTAAAGCTGTACGATAAGTTGAATCTTGAACAGTCTGCTTATAGTATGGAATGAAAATATCTTCTACATACTGAGCAAATGTTAAATTGTAGTCTGTATAGTCGAATCTATCATAAAATTCAACCCTTGCCCTACATAGCTCATCATAAGCCTGCTTTTCGTTTTCAAATGGGTTTCCCCATTGGTCACGGTATCGTTTAAAACGTTGCCGTTTACCATCAGCCGAAGCCTTGAATTCAGTTTGGCAATAAATGCGACCTTTCTTGTCTCTAAAGACACCTTTATATCTTTTAGTCATTTCAATCATCCTCTCTAGCTAGGAAAATTGAAAGCCTAATAGCTCTTCTACAATTTCAGTAGGAGCTAAGTCTAATCGTCGATTATCAAAAGGTGATTTACTCAATTTTAGCATATTATCCGAAGAATGACTAGCTTCATTAAATCGCTGAACAGCAATCGCTTTTGCTTCTCGAATCACTTGCTTGGAACTGGATTTAGAAAATCCAAGATCCATTATATCTAAATGGTTGACTGTTTTTACTGTCATTTATTTCTCCTTTCTCCTACTGTGTCTTCTTGAATCTAGGTATTTGGCAAAGAAATAAGTTTTATCCATAATGAGTTGTAAGATTTTCGGATTCTCAGTTCTTGCATAATGAACTAGATTATTAAACTCAGTAAAATTGCATTCTTCTATAATGTCGATAACCAAAGAATAGAAATTATCTGAATTGTTCTCGATTAGGAACTTTTCCAAATCAAAGCCACATCCAGTTTCTATATCTTCAATATTGTATAAAGTCTTTTCAGGATTCTCTGCATGAATGAAATAGTCATATAGTCCTTTGGGTGACATCACTACTTCTACATGTGACGGAGCATTCAGCTTTTCTGTTAACATATCCGATACCTGAGAGTAACTTTTAAGACTTTCAAAGTACAGTGCCCCATGTTTATGGGCTTTCTTGAACTCGCCAGTTTCCTTATTCACATCCTTATCATGCCAAGGACTAAGGATAAAAGGAACGTGCATACTCTCTAAAACTTCAAGATAGTTTTCAGGACTACTATCCTGATAGATTAGAAAAGTCCATTTTGACGAACGTTTTTCTTTTGCCATCTTTACTCCTTGTGATTATTGATTACTGATGTAATGGGGTCGTAGTAACCCATTACATCCCATAAATGAAAAGGCTGTGCCCTTGGCATTCACTCTGTGAGCCAAGCACAACCTTTTCCCTTATCAGCGTTTAGTTCCAACGAACCACAACTTATTGCCATCTCTAGTTGGAGTTGAGAAGTAATATTTAGGATTTCGATTTGAAATTTCTTCCCTAATATCATCTTCCATCTCTTTGAATAGCTTTTGAGCTTGTTGAGTGCGTGGAACTTTTAGGAGCACTTTGACTTCTTTTTTGTGAACATCTACTACTGACCATCTGACAGCTTTATTGAATTGAAGCATGACTGGATTCTGATGATTAACCGTTTGTTTTTCAATCGTCATCATTGATTCATAGGTCAATTCCTGCTTTAAAAAAATTCTTAATCGAATCGTCTGATAGATAGACTTTAGGTAATTTAGCATTGAGTCTCTCGCAATTCTTTGATACAACTCTACACCTACAAGAACTATTAAAGCAAGCAACAATACTAGACCTACTTTATAGCTATATGCTGATACTAGTATGAGTTTTTCAATGACTAATCTAAAGTCTATCTGATTTGTCTGTAAGATTTCACTTAGGAACTTAGTCGCATAACCCAATCCTAAACTAAGAATATCAAACATCACTAGAAAGACAGTAACATTATAGGTATGTTGGAAATATGTTTTCTTCATACTACAATATTCCTTTCTTTGTAAAGTAAGTCGGACACAATAACGGTAAAACTTGATATGGATGTTCGTTATCAATGATTTGTACAAGTCCAGTACCTTTTCCTATAGGAATTACAATTCCCTCAGGATCCAAGTCAGGAAATAAAAATTGCACTGTCTTGGAACTAATGTTTCCAATTTGGATTAAGAGGTTCATCTGCTCCCTAACAGATACAGGTATTGTGTTATGGTCAAACCGTTGGCTAACAAGTGAACCCTTGTCGCTCTTCCTAACAAAGCAATTTGAGATAGTAATGAAAAGAATGATTCTTTAATCGCCTTATTGACCCCTTCTGATAATGCCAGTACCTCATCAATAACAATGGTCAAATGTTCAAACTGATGATTTGGATTATCATATAGGATAGATTGTCTTTGTTGAATGAGATTCAGGCAGGTACTCAAATGCTCATTAACTTGACTAACAAAATCACTTTTTGAACGATTCTGTTCAGGATGAATGACCGCAATCTTATTCTGTCTCGCCCAGCGGCTTGGTGTATCAAATTTAGGGTCAACTATTATCAGGTCAGAGATTCCCTTTAGTAAGCTAAGAAAATAAGTCAACGTATAGGATTTCCCACTCCCTGAGTTACCAGCAATAGCCATACTTGTGATTTTGTTATAGTCGATAACTAGATTTTTCATCAAAGGAATCTTACAATCTTTTTGATTCTTGCAAAATTCTTCAAGGTCAGGAATAACCAAGCGTTCTGATACTCCCTTTTTCCAAGGAAAGAACAAAGCACGTTCTACATGAATATCGTCTGTATCAAGTGCCATAAAATAAGCTGAGTTCTGCTTTAGCAAGGTAAACCGTGGGTATAGCGAAGCATTGGCAATTAGGAAAATCTTTTGGTATAGGTCATCATCAACGATATAACCAGCAGGTAGGCGAGGGATAAAAAGAAATCCCTCTTCCATAACCTTACAGTTGAAACTATTGGTGTAGGATGTTTCCCCCTGCATGATTGAACCTAATGCCATATTAAGACTTTGGAGCAAATACTGCTCTAGTTCTCTATTGATCATTATTTCACCTCTTTAACACTGTCAGCCTTAAAGTAGACATTATACCCAACTTCACACGCTTGGAGATTGTCCAAGTTCACAACTGCCATATAGCTAGGAAGCTCTACCTCATTTTCAAATTTAACGGTAAATGGTGGCAAATCTTTTTGACTAAACCAAGCCTTATAAGCGACAATCTCGCCAGTAGGCTGATTATTCTCAAACTTGATTTGCGGTTCAAGTTCCGTACTCAAGCAATGGATTGCTTGTTTGTTGTCGATATATTCATTGGCTGTGTTTACAGAGTAGCCACTCTTACGGTTACGTGTTTTCATTTTGAAAACTCCTTTCAATTACGAATTAGGAATCAGCAACTTCCTAATTAAGTGAACCAAAAGATTTGCAACTCTCTTGGTTTAGCAACCATCAAAACCTTGCTGTGTTTTGATAATTCTAGTATAAAGTTTTCTTAGAATTACCTATCCTAAGTTTCGGAGTAAATTTGATACCTTTTGAACTCCTTTTTGAACACCAAAAAAGGAACGCATATAACGTTCCACTTTTTACATATATTCAGGTAACTCTTTCCATTCGATACAGCCAATAAAAGTGTTTTGATAATCAACAAGTTCATCAATCAAGGAAAGAGTCATTTTGTTTATTTTTTCTTGGAAGAGTTTTTGTGCTTTATTATTCTCTTGTAGCATTCCAGGAATTTTTCGTTCAATTCTATTCAATCTATTGTCAACAAATCCCTCTCCCCTTGGTTGGCTAAGAACACTATCTAGGAACTCTTCGGCATAAACTGCAATTTTATCATTAACAAATGGTTTGCTTGTATCTGTTACTTGTTCAATGCCTTCAAAATATTTGTTCTCTTCCATAATTTTGAATCTCTCTTCATTACTCAAATCAGATTCATTAAGTTTTTGCAAATCAGTCTGCATTCTTACCCATTCTTCAGCTATTTTTCGAATCACATCTTTACTTTCATTACCTTTAAAATGAAAATCATAGCTTGGCATAGGTGGCATATATCGCTTCATAGGGATTTTCGTATGATAATCAGGTTTTAAATTATCAACCCAAAATTCTTCAATCAGATTTTTTACCATAAATCCTATTTTGAATACACTATCTGCTTTTAACTTCTTAATAAGATTAGGAAAGACATATTTAGCAACTATATCTTTTAACCATCTATTAACTTCTGTATTGATTTTTGTAAAAACAAATTTTTCATCTCCTGATTCATCAACAATTTTAGGAATGACATTACTTTGGAATGATAAAACTATTGTGTCTTTGGACAATAACCAAAAGATTTTGAACATAGAATCAAAATCAACAAGTTCTGATGAAATAGAATTCTTCTCTAATCGTTTTATTTTGTACCATCTTCCAAAATCTCCAAACACATATAGAAACTCTTCAAAGGATTCTAACACTTTCTTATCGGGTTTACCTACTGATTTAACCTTCCCAAGTAAGTCATCAAATTCATCAGGTGTAAAATGGACAAAGATTGCGAAGAATAACCGAAATAAATGTACTTCCAATTCTTTCTGTTTTCCAAAAATCAAATATTCTTTGGTTTCGTCAAAATAATTAGAGTAATCTCCTAGAAGCCGATCCGATATAAAATTTCCACTTTTAGGCACTCCTGCCTTTTCCAGTTTCAAGATTGCAGACTTTTGACCATAAGAAATAATTTCAGGAGCTAATTTTCTCCCTTCGTTATATCTCAGCCTTTTAAATTTTGAAGCTATAGTGGGTATTATAATTTGTTCAAAATCAATCATAAATCTCCCCTTTTACCAATCAAAATCAATCTCTTCTGATAGTTGGTTAATTCTATCATAATGTTCTGATATTCTCTTTTCTTCCCTTTCTTTCTTACGTCTCTCTTCGTCTAAAATTTCTCTCTCATCTTGATTAGCTTTTTCAACACACAGTTTTAAAGTGTCTCTGTGATATTTTTTAACTTCTTCAATTGTCGTCCCATCTAAAATGATTTTATCACTGTATACACTAGCAATACCAAATCTGTGCATACTAGTAAATTGTGGTGGAAATTTCCATGCGTTGAGAAATAGTTTTATCCATAGCGAGCTTGGTATCCTATTTAATCGAAACGGAATTTTATACAAAGCCGAACCTACAGTACCATCCATTTTAGGAATTGTTACTTCATTAGTAATGATTCCTTCAATCTTGATTTCTTCTATTTCTTTTTCTTTACTACTAACAAAAGTTCCTTCTTTTATAAAATTAGGAACTTTTCCCAATTTAGGTTTTCTTTTCACACCAAATAAGGTTGTTAATAAATCTTGAAATGAATTATCTTCAATACTGATTTCATCAGATAGTTGGATTCCCAACTTACCTGCTAAATACGCAGGCAATACTTTATTGATTTTACCACTACGAAGAATCGGAATGAATTTCTTCTCATTGTTGTTTGCTAATAGTTCAGCAGAAATGATATGACCCTCATATCCTACTCCGCTTTTTCTATTATCCGATTTCATCTTATAATTCTCGGTGCAGACAATCAAAACAAAATCTGAGTTAGTAATTTTTCGCTCCATAAACTCAGGAAGTCTATCTCCAAATTCCAAATCGTATTGGTCTAAATAGACATCTATACCATTCTCAATTAGTTTATCAGCAAGTTCTCTAACCCATCCTTTATGAAATTCATCGTCCCATGAATATGAAATAAATACAGTAGGTGTTTTTATTGTCATCTCTCTCCTTTATTTCGTCATCTCTTCATACATCTCAAACAAGCGAGCCACAGTTTCACTTTCGGTCAACCATGTCTTTTTACCATCAACTTCCTTGGTCATTCCATAGGCTTCCATAACAGCCTTATCATTGGCTTGGTGGGCTTTACGGAGTTCAATTGGCATAGTCAGTTCATCATAGAGGTCAGCTAGGGAACTTTCAGGGTAAAGGTTACGAGCTTCAATAATAGCTTGTGCCGTTTGGGAAATCTTATCCTTCTGCTGGTCGGTCACCTCTAACCAAGGGAAGTTATTGTAAACAATCTTGGCTGAATAAATATAATCACTCTTCAATCGCCCTGCAACCGTCCTCATCCATGCCATATGAACATTGGAAGTTAAAATACCAAAATCGTACAAAGTCGCACTCGGTATCATCTGAACTTTGTTAGTAGCAATAACATTACTATCAACAAAACCAATTGGTATATACCTTCTATTCTCTGATGAAATTTCAGGTATTACAAGATAATCTGTATCAGGTTGACGAATTTCTGAAAACAAATGAGGTGTATCAGCAAATTTTTGAGTTGCCTTTTTAGTGCTATTTAACCTCATTTTCCTGACCTGTTCCAATCTTTCTAAAACAAGTGGCATTGAGCGAAGCTCAGCTGGACTAGCATTAGTTAACCAAAGACAGTATCGAGGTTTATTTTTGATAAATTCTTGAGCACCAATCAATTTTCTTATAAACTTTTCTGATTCGGGCTCTTTTTTTATAAACTCTTTTATTTCATCCGATTGGATTATTAAATTACCACCATCAGTTGGTTGGCTTCCCTTAGTAATTTTAGAAGTTTTAGATAAAAGTGGATTCGTTCTATTCTCAATAAAAAGTACATCCCCAGCTTTTAAGTAAAAGTTTATCTTTTTAACTTTACTTACACTGTCTAAACCAAAAAGTAATTTTTCTTCTCTAATGTTTGCTACAGAAAATCCAATTATTACACAATGAACAGCTGCTTTGTTTTTAGCCTCGCTTGTCCAAACAAAAGATTGATATGCAAAATCAATCTGAATTCCAAATCTTTTATAAAGTGGTTTAAAAACAGCAGAAACTTGCTCACCTTGTGTTATGGAATTTGTAGAAACAAAAGCTGTTTGTATCGCTGTATCAACCATCAACTGACTAGCTTTAAAGTACCAACCTGCAACGAAATCAACCTTCCCTGCTGTTTTGTAAGGTTTTCCATCTTCATCTACATATACAGATTTTAAGGATATTTTTTGCTCCTTTGTTTGCAAAGTATATCCAACAAACGGAGGATTTCCAATAATATATTTCAACATATCCTTTGGTACTACTTCTTCCCAGTCAAGAGCAAGTGCATTACCTTCAACAATATTGGTATAAGATTTCAAAGGCAAGAAATCAATTTCTGCATAGACAATTTCTTTGGTTGCTTCTAGCATTTGGCTTTCAGCGATCCAAAGAGCTGTTTTAGCTACTGATACCGCAAAGTCATTGATTTCGATACCATAAAACTGATTGAGTTTTACTTTTACAAGGTCTTGCCCTAAGTCAAAGGCGATATTGTCCCCCATATAGAGTTTTATCGCTTCATTCTCTAGCTTACGAAGTGAGATATAAGTTTCAGTAAGGAAGTTCCCTGAACCACAAGCAGGGTCAAAGAAAGTCAAACTTGCCAGCTTAGACTGGAACTGTTTGGCTCTTTGCTCTACCGTCTTGCTTTGCTTGAACTGACGGATTTCATTCAATTCATCTTTCAAGTCATTTAAGAATAGAGGGTCAATAACTTTATGAATATTCTCAATAGAAGTATAGTGCATACCACCACTTCTACGTGTTTCAGGGTTCAGGGTTGATTCAAACACAGCACCAAAAATGGTTGGGCTAATATCTGACCAATCAAATCCTGATGAAGCGTGTTGCAATAGTAATTCTCTTAATTCATCCGTGAACTTCGGAATTTCAATATTCTTTTCTGCAAACATCCCACCATTGACATAGGGGAAACTTGCCAGTTCATCATCAAGGTAGGGGTCTCGCTTGTCATTTGGTGTATCTAATACCTCAAATAACTCAATCAAAGCTTTACGAAAATCGCGACTTTCAAAACGTTCTAGATAGTCATGAAATGCCATCTTATGACCAAATAGACCTGAATCCTCAGCGTAAAGACAGAATACCAAACGGACAATTAACTGGTTAATGGCGTGAAGTGTTTCAGAACTATCAGGATTGATATACTGCTTGAGCAACCCATCATAGATTTCTCTTACAATATCCCCTGCCTGCATAGAGATTTGCATTTCACGCTCAAGATGTTCATTTGATTTGTCAACCAAGAACTCTAAACGATAAAATTCATCAGCTAAATCTTCCAACTTGATAACAATCGCTTCTGCATTTGGTTGCTCCATATCATAAACAAAGAACTCTTTGAAGTTAGAAGTCACAATCCAACGTGGACGCTTAGAATAAGGCAAGTTAGCTGAATAACGTTTAGCTTGTTGGAATGGTGTTAAAAAAGTACCATCTGATTGCTTGATAGCTTTTGTAAGCTCTTTATCTTTCCCTTTCTGCTCAATCAATACCTTGGTCTTTTCAATATAACCATCAATAAAGCTGGTATGGTCAAGCATGACCTTATCTTCAAAAGTGATATACTCAGTTGGTTTTTCAATGCCATAAACCGACTGCAAAAGGTCAAGCCAAAAAGGCTGTGAATCTTGCCGCTCATTCCCTCTATCTTTCCAACGTGAAACAAAATCTTTTGCCTGTTTCTTCTGTTCCTTTAGTGTCATCACAGTCTTGTTAGACTGACTACTGTTCCCCTTATCTGACATCACATACCTCACATATTTCATCAGCAAAAGGGAACTAATAGTTATTTAGTGTATTGTGTGAGCAATGCACTAAAGGGGGTACCCCCTTTAGTGTATTGTGTGAGCAATGCACTAAAGGGGGTACCCCCTTTGCCAAAATATTTAATTACTTAATTATATCATTTTTCAAGAAAACAATAGATTATTATCAGGGCATACAAAAACCCCCACAGCATTTTGTGGGGGTGTCTGTGGGGGTGTTTCAAGTGAAACTTCCCACTTTTTGAATCGCCTTAACTCGACGAAAAGGCTTTAAAACTAGGCTTTCAGTCCTAAGCAATCGATAAACGATTATTTAAGAGTAACTGAAGCTCCAGCTTCTTCAAGTTTAGCTTTGATTTCTTCAGCTTCAGCTGCAGCAACACCTTCTTTAAGAACTGATGGTGCACCGTCAACGATAGCTTTAGCTTCTTTAAGACCTTCGCCTGTGATTTCACGTACAACTTTGATAACGCCAACTTTTTTGTCACCTGCAGATGTCAATTCAACGTCGAATGAATCTTTAGCAGCACCAGCGTCAGCAGCACCAGCTGCAGCAGCAGCTACAGGAGCAGCAGCAGTTACGCCAAACTCTTCTTCGATAGCTTTTACAAGGTCGTTCAATTCAAGGATTGAAGCTTCTTTAATTTCAGCAATAATGTTTTCAATGTTCAATGCCATTGTGATTTCCTCCAAATGTGTTTTTTAATATAATTTTTTTAAACGTAGCTTAGGCTACGAGTTGTGAAGATGGGCTTACGCAGCACCGTCTTCTTTGCTTTCTGCAACCGCTTTGACAGCGTATGCAACGTTGCGCACTGGCGCTTGAAGTACAGAAAGGAGCATAGAAAGCATACCTTCTTTGTTTGGAAGTGATGCAAGAGCGTTGATTTCTTCGACTGAAGTGAACGCGCCGTCAACAACACCACCTTTGATTTCAAGAGCTTCTGCGTCTTTAGCAAATTCGCTAATAACTTTCGCTGGTGCGATAACATCTTCGTTTGAGAATGCTACTGCAGATGGACCAACGAAGAGTCCTTTAAGGTCTTCAAGACCTGCTTCTTCAGCTGCACGAGTCAAGATTGAGTTTTTGATAACTTTAAATTCAACGCCTGATTCACGAAGATTACGACGAAGAACTGTATCTTGGTCAACTGTAAGTCCACGAGAGTCAACAACAACGATAGATGCTGCAGCTTTCATTTTCTCAGCGACAATCGCAACCTGTTCAGCTTTCTTAGCAATAATAGCTTCACTCATTAGTAGTTTTACCTCCGTTTTTATTTTTGGGCTAGGCACAAAAAAATCGTACCTAAACCTAGACACGAAAGTACAATACGTTACAAAAAAATAGTTACGTTTTGTGCCTCGGTTGGATGTTTATGAGTTTAACTCCCCAACTGTCTTAGGTCAGTTTTTTCAAACCTCATTTATAATATCATGACCTAAATCAGACGTCAAGAAAAAAATGCAAATTTTTTTATTTTTTTCTCTATCTTTTTTTAAAAGCATAAAACCTCTCAAAATCCAAAGATTTCAAGAGGTGATGTCTAATCATATCTAAGAGCTTCGATAGGATCGAGTTTTGAAGCTTTATTAGCCGGTAGGAGACCAAAGATAATCCCTACAGCTGCTGAGAAGGCTATGCTTCCCATGGCTACACCAAGAGAAACCGTCGCTTTAAGATCCATAGCACTTCCAATCGGCCCAACAACTAGGGCAGCAAAACCTAGCCCAATCAAACCTCCCAGGATTGTCAAAACCATGGACTCGATCAGAAACTGAGTCAAGATTTTACGACGTGTGGCGCCTAAAGCCTTACGAAGCCCAATCTCTCGTGTCCGCTCAGTTACTGAAACCAACATGATGTTCATAACACCGATTCCACCAACTAAGAGTGAAATCCCAGCAATAGCTCCGACAACGGTGGTAATGGTTCCAAAGATTGTGTTGACCTGATCTAGGGCCGAGCTCATGTCTGCTGCCTTGTACTCCCCATTATCATCTTGAGCCAACTGGGTCAAGCGTTTGGCGGCAGCCTTAGCGACACTACTACTATTTTTCACATCGGTCACATGGAAAAAAATCTGACCAATAGCATCGGTATTATTTTCAGCTGCTAACTGGGTATTGGCCACAAGAGCTGTTCCAATTTCACCATAGGCACCGATTGCTGTGTCTTTATTCTTATAAACACCAATCACACGATAATCATTTTTCCCAATAGTAACCACTTGGTTAAGGGCATCCTCATTCGTCTCAAAGAGTTTTTTAGCCACCATCTGATCAATGACAATGACTCGTGAAAAGTTTTTATAATCATTGTCTTGCAAGGAACGTCCTGTCAACATCTCTAACTTTTTAGCTTTAAAGTAGCCCTGGCTGGCACCTGTGATATTAACATTCTTCACAGTCTTTTTCTGGAGGGAGATAGAGGAAGTTAGGCTGTTGGTCACAAAATAACTATCGATACCAGGCGTCTGCCTAGCCACTTGCTCCAACCAAACTTCTTTAACCGGTTTGGTCGGATGTGACAGGTCCGCATAGGCAGGATCTAGCTCCTCACCCTTGGCTTCATAGTAGACTTGAACAGTATCCTTATCACCTGTCACACTATCGGTAACACTCTGACGCATCCCATTTCCTAGACCCATGATAAGTACTACCGCAGCAACACCAATGATAATCCCCAACATGGTCAGGAAGGACCGCATCTTGTGAGAACGAATAGAACTAAGAGCAAATTTCCAATTTTCCATTCTTACCTCCTAGTCTATCCGAACACTGTCCGTTGTGTCTTGGGTGATTTCCCCATCACGGATGACAATCTTACGTCGGGCATAATCCGCAATCTCAGGTTCATGGGTAACCATGACAATGGTCTTCCCTTCTCGGTTTAGCTGGGTTAAGAGATCCATAATCTGGGTTCCTGTCTTGGTATCAAGCGCACCCGTAGGTTCATCCGCCAAAATGATTGCCGGATCGTTAGACAATGCACGCGCAATAGCCACCCTCTGCTTCTGTCCACCAGACAGCTCTGACGGCAAATGATGGCTACGATCTGACAAGCCGACTTTTTCCAAGAATTGCTCTGCCCTTTGCTTACGTTCACGTGGCGATTTCCCCGCATAAATCAAGGGAAGCTCTACGTTCTTTTGGGCACTTAACTTTGGCAAGAGAAAAAACTGCTGAAAGATAAAGCCAATCTGGTCATTTCTTACCTTGGCCAGGCGGTTTTCAGAGAGATCAGCCACATCCTCCCCCTCGAGTTGATAGGAACCTGTAGTTGGTTGATCAAGAAGTCCAATAATATTCATGAGAGTTGATTTACCTGAACCAGAAGGGCCCATGATTGCCACGAAGTCACCTTCATCAACTGATAAGTCAATCCCCTTAAGGACCTGTAAGGACTCTTGGCCATTTTTGAAAGACTTGGTGATCCCCTTTAAAACCATAAGAGCTGGCTTAGTCACTAGACTTCACCTCTTCTCCACTAGTCTCTTTTGATTTTTTGCTATCGGCATCCGTCACATCCTTCAGGGTCTCGCCATCCTTGAAGGATTTTTCAGCCTTAGTAATAACCTTTTGACCTTCTTTAAGTCCTGAGGCAATTTCTTGTTGCTTAGCATCTGCATTGCCAAGTTTGACCTTGACTTGCTTGATTTTTTGACTCTCGTCATCGTAAACCCAGACGTAGTTGTCAGAGCCTTTCTTGGTCACAGCAGTTACTGGAACTAACAGGGCATCATCATCTTTGGTTACTTCAAGAGATACATTGAAACCTTGTTTGAGCTTGCCGATTGGACTGGTCAATTGAACCTTGTATTCATACTGGGAGCCTGTCTGTCCTGAATTGCTAGATGTACCCGCTGACTGACTGGCATTTTGCTTAGGATAATTGGAAACGTAACTGACTTTCCCTGTCCAAGTTTGATCTGGGTATACTTTGGAAGTAATCTTGACCTTTTGACCTACTGAAATATTTGGAATGTCATATTCCGTTAAGGTTCCTTGAATCTCAAATTGGCCTTCACTAGTCACATGAACTAGGGTCTGGCTCTCTTTTGAAGCAGGGTCCACAGAGTCCGCAACTTCTACGACTGTCCCATTAACATCTGAAACAATGACCGTTTGGTTGAGGACGTCTTGTGCCTTTTCTAGCTCTGAGGCTGCATTAGCAACAGCATCATTATAATCTTGCAAGGTTTGGTAATTACTTGCCTCGGTTTGCTGACGCTGTTGAGGGCTAACGGTAGTCGTCGAATCATCCTCATCCGAATCACTATTTGTTTGTGCCGAAGCCGCAGGAGCTGTCCCATACTGTTGGAAATAATTACGGTCACGAACTGCCTTATTATAGGCACGGCTAGCCGTATCATAAGCCGCTTGGGCTGAGGTGCTGTCATATTGAACCAATTGCTGACCAACGCTAACCTCCTCACCAACAGAGACTGTCACAGTGGCATTGCGTCCAATGGTATTGTCAAAATAAACGTACTGTTCCGACTGAGCCTTCACCATGCCAGTCAGAAGGGTGGACGAGGCCAACTGCCCCTTGGTTACCTTACTTGCTGTGGGGGACTCGGAAGCCTTATCATCTTTGCCACCACCTGCAAAAAGGTTAAAACCTAGGACCAAAAGGACAAGGAAGCCAATTCCTCCAATGATCCAAACTCTTTTTTTATTTTTAAATAACTTTGGACTGATTTTCTTTCGCATAAGTCTCTCTTTTCTTTTGTATCACATAAATAAAACAATTGTAATACTTTTAACTTTCTGTGTCAATGGCCTTCGCTTAAATCCATGACACCATAGTGCAGCTTTTGATTGGGACGAATCTGACGTTCAAACCCAAGTTCCTCAAAAACGGTATCTCGAAAATGCGCCTTGATGATAATTTTTTCTCGTGCGACACGCTTAGCCTCATTTAACCATTCTTCTGTCAGACGGCTGCCATTGGCCAAAGGTTTGATAGCTTGTAGATTTTCCGATTCCTTGATAGTCTCTGAAAACATAGGATCAGCATAAATGATATCAAAAGAGTGATCAGCCTGGGATTTCAAAAAGGATAAGCTATCGCTCTTAATTGCCTTAATAGACCGCATCGCTTTTTCAAGCTTCTTTTCATCTGTCTGATATGCGGCCAAACCACGAGAAACCACCTGAAAAATCACTTCTTGACTCTCAAGGGCAGTCACCTTATTTCCCGCTGCCGCCATAACTAGACTATCGGAAGCCAGACCCATGGTCGTGTCGAGAATAGACTTGCTAGACGAACCCAAAAGATTGACTAGAGCATCGTGTGGTGCCTTAATCCGAAGAACTGCTGTATCTGGATGAAAGGACAGCTCACTGCCATCCGCATTGACAAAAGACAGTCTGTCTTTATATAGAAGATAAAAAGCTCCAAATCGCTCTAAACATTTTGCCAAGGATAACTTGCGACGAGGTTGATAGGCAGCCCCGAGTTCGTGGGCTAATTCTTGGGCACGTACAATCAAGGCCTCATTTTCACGTAAAGATGTGGTAATAATCATGTTACTAGTATAGCAGAATCTTAGGAAACAAAACCATTGTCTTAGCTTTCATTTTAATTTGTTAACTTACATTTGTGTAAGAAAAAAGCCCCAGCAAGGCTGAGACTCAGAACATAATTAAACTATTTTTAAATATGAAATAGATTTTGCGAACCTAGTAAGCTTATACCGAGACTTTTCCCAGTGATAAAAACGTCTGAAACTAATCGTTTCAGGCGTTCGGAAATTTTGAGACTTTCGGCTCAAAACTTAGTCATGGAACTTCGCAGAAGGTCGCTGACGTCCGTCATCACTTAAGAAAAGTCTCAAAAGAAAACTTTGTCATCAATAAAAAAGCCCCAGCAAGGCTGAGACTTCATTTCATGATTAAATAGCTTCTGTTGTAAAGCTACGGCTTTCAAGCACACGCACCATAGCATCTGCTGTATCAAGCGCTGTGAAGAGTGGAATTCCAGCTTCAATAGCTGAGCTACGGATAGCTGCTCCGTCTTCGTCATAAGTACGTTTGTTACCAACCGTATTGATAATAGCTTGCGCTTTACCAGTACGAACAAGGGCTGGAATGTCGTTATCATCATTTTCACCCAATTTGTTAACAAGCGTTGCGTGAACCCCGTGTTCATTCAAGAACTTAGCTGTTCCTTCAGTCGCATAGATACCATAACCGATGGCATCGAAACGACGGGCCAAGTCAAGGGCTTCTTCTTTAGTATCATCATGAATAGTAAAGATGACGTTACCAAAGGTTGGCAAATGGAGGTAAGATGCTTCAAAGGCTTTGTAGAGCGCTTTTTCAAGAGTCGCATCTGTACCCATAACTTCACCAGTTGATTTCATTTCAGGTCCAAGGAGGCTATCTACCTTAGCCAATTTTGTGAATGAGAAGACTGGTGCTTTGACATGAACATGGTTGCTTTCTGGGTAAAGACCATCTTTGTAACCTTGCTCAGCCAATGATTTACCAAGAATCAAGTTTGTAGCAACTTGCGCCATTGGGATATCAGTAACCTTAGATAAGAATGGTACGGTACGGCTAGCACGTGGGTTAACCTCGATAACATAGACCGTTTCATCCTTAATAACGAACTGAATGTTCATCATACCGATACAGTTAAGACCAATAGCCAAACGTTTAGTGTAATCAGCGATAGTCTCTTGGATTTTCTTAGAAAGGGTTTGTGGTGGGTAAACTGCCATTGAGTCCCCTGAGTGAACCCCTGCACGTTCGATGTGTTCCATGATACCTGGAATCAAGACATCCTTACCATCAGAGATGGCATCCACTTCACACTCACGTCCGATGATATAGCTATCAACAAGGACTGGGTGGTCTGGACTTGCCTTAACGGCTGTACGCATGTAAGAACGAAGGTCTTCTTCATTTTCAACGATTTCCATGGCACGTCCACCCAAAACGTATGATGGACGAACAAGAACTGGGAAGCCAATCTTACGAGCTGCTTCAACCGCTTCTTCTTCATTTGTCGCTGTTTGTCCTGGTGGTTGTGGAATGTCCAAATCTTTAAGGGCTTGTTCAAAGAGGTCACGGTCTTCGGCACGGTCAAGGTCAGCAACCTGTGTACCCAAGATTTTCACACCAGCTTTAGACAATGGCTCTGCCAAGTTGATGGCTGTTTGGCCACCAAACTGAACCACGACACCCTTAGGTTGTTCCAATTCGATAACGTTCATCACGTCTTCGAAAGTCAATGGTTCGAAGTAAAGTTTATCTGAAACTGAGAAGTCTGTTGAAACTGTCTCAGGGTTAGAGTTCATGATGATAGCTTCGTAACCTGCAGCCTGGATAGCTTTTACAGAGTGAACTGTCGCATAGTCGAACTCAACCCCTTGTCCGATACGGATAGGACCTGAACCAAGAACGATGACAGATTCTTTATCAGATTTGATTGATTCATTTTCCCACTCGTAAGTTGAGTAGAAATATGGTGTTGATGACTCGAACTCAGCCGCACAGGTATCGACCATCTTGTAAACAGGAACAATTTTATTTTCCAAACGTGTCGCACGTACTTGGTCAGCTGTTTGATTCCAAAGATCAGCAATCTTACGATCAGAGAAACCGTTACGTTTAGCTTCTTTCAGAACATCAACATCGCCTACGTGAGTAGCCAATTCTTGTTCCAATTCAAAGATATGGAGCAATTTGTCGAGGAAGAAGATATCAATCTTAGTCAACTCTGACAATTCTTCAATAGTGTAACCACGACGGATGGCTTCAGAAAGGTAGAAGAGACGGTCGTCTTGAGCTTTGACAATCTTTTCAACCAAAGCATCATCTGTGACGTCCGCAAGCTCAGACATTTCATTGTGGTAAACACCGATTTCAAGTGAACGGCAGGCTTTAAGAAGTGACTCTTCGATGTTACGACCGATAGCCATAACTTCACCTGTTGCTTTCATTTGAGTACCAAGACGACGTTCACCGTGTTCAAATTTATCAAATGGGAAACGTGGAATCTTAGCAACCACATAGTCAAGAGCTGGTTCAAACATGGCATAAGTTGTACCAGTGACTGGGTTAATCATTTCATCAAGTGTCAAACCAACAGCGATCTTGGCTGCCAATTTGGCGATTGGGTAACCAGTTGCTTTTGAGGCAAGGGCTGATGAACGTGATACACGAGGGTTTACTTCGATAACATAGTACTTGAAGCTATTAGGGTCAAGAGCCAACTGTACATTACAGCCACCCTCAATTTTAAGGGCACGGATAATCTTCAAGCTGGCATCACGAAGCATTTGGTTTTCAATATCTGACAAGGTTTGCGTTGGGGCAAATACGATTGAGTCCCCTGTGTGGATACCAACTGGGTCAAAGTTTTCCATGTTACATACCACAAGAGCATTGTCTGCGGCATCACGCATAACTTCGTATTCGATTTCCTTGAAACCAGCGATAGAACGCTCAATCAAACATTGTGTTACTGGTGACAATTTCAAGCCATTTTCAGCGATTTCACGAAGTTCTTCTTCGTTGGCACACATACCACCACCAGTACCACCAAGGGTAAAGGCAGGACGCACGATAACTGGGTAGCCAATTTCTGTCGCAAAAGCAACCGCTTCTTCAACCGTATTGACGATTTCAGATTCTGGAATAGGTTGTTTCAAATCTTCCATCAATTGTTTGAAGAGGTCACGGTCTTCGGCTTGGTCAATGGCAGACAATTTTGTTCCCAAAAGCTCTACTCCAAGCTCTTCAAGAATACCAGCTTTTGACAATTCCATTGCCATGTTCAAACCAGTTTGTCCCCCAAGTGTTGGCAAGAGGGCATCAGGACGCTCTTTACGAAGGATACGTGTGACAAATTCAAGCGTAATTGGTTCAATGTAAACCTTGTCTGCGATTTCTTTATCAGTCATGATTGTCGCAGGGTTAGAGTTGACAAGGACAACACTGTAACCTTCTTCTTTCAAGGCCAAGCAGGCTTGCGTACCAGCGTAGTCGAACTCAGCAGCCTGACCGATGATGATAGGACCAGACCCGATAACCATAATTTTTTTAATATCAGAACGTTTAGGCATAATTTATGATACAAAGCCCGTTAAGGACCCAGTGAAAATAGGAAACGTGACGACGACGCCCAAGCGTCTAGTCACCGTTTATCTTTTTCACACAGTCCTTAGGGCGTATTCACTTCCGTGAACCTGTATCTTCTCCTTTCTATTTGACAACTCTCTGGTTGTCATTAAATAAGGTAGTAGACTGGGGCGAACAAGAGTCACACCCCACTATAGTCACTAGACAGTTGCAATTAACGACGTGCTTTTTCAGCTTGGAAAGCATCAATCAATTCCAAGAACTCATCAAAGAGATAGCTAGCATCGTGTGGACCAGGAGCTGCATCTGGGTGGAATTGCACTGAGAATGCAGGGAAGTCACGGTGACGAACACCTTCAACTGACTTATCGTTAATTTCTTCGTGTGTTACCATGAGGCAATCTGGAAGTGACTCACGGTCAATGGCATAACCATGGTTTTGGCTGGTGAAATCAACACGACCAGTCGCAATTTCACGAACCGCATGGTTAAATCCACGGTGACCAAACTTCATCTTGTAGGCCTTGGCACCATTAGCCAAACTAAACAACTGGTGTCCCATACAAATACCAAAGATTGGAATTTTACCTTGGATGCCACGAATCATATCAAGTGCGTACGGCACATCTTCAGGGTTACCTGGACCGTTTGACAACATCACACCATCTGGATTAAGGTGGAGAATTTCTTCAGCAGTGATATCATGTGGCACCACAGTCACGTTACAATCACGTTTTGAAAACTCACGCAAGATAGAGTGCTTGAGTCCAAAGTCAACCAAAACGATATTTTTACCAACACCTGGTGCTGGGTAGGCTGTCTTAGTTGATACCTGCTCAATATTATTCGTTGGCAAAACAGTCGCACGCAATTGATCTTGCAAGTGCTCGATACTGTCACCAGGGCTAGCCAAAGTGGCCTTCATGGTACCGTGTTGACGGATAATCTTAGTCAAGGCACGTGTATCAATACCAGAGATACCAGGGATGTTTTTCGCCTTCAAAAACTCATCCAAGGTCATTTGGTTTCGCCAGTTGCTGGCACGACGGCTGGCCTCTGACACAACAACACCCTTAGTCGTTGGCTTAATTGACTCATAGTCGTCACGGTTAACACCGTAGTTACCAACAAGTGGATAAGTAAAAGTCAAAATTTGACCATTGTAAGACTGGTCTGTGATAGATTCTTGATAACCTGTCATACCAGTATTAAAGACGATTTCACCCGTCACATCCACATCAGCACCGAAGGCCTGACCTTCAAAAATAGTGCCGTCTTCCAAAATAAGTAAACGTTTTGCCATTATAGTAAATTGTTCCTTTCACTAAGATACAAAGGGCGTTAAACATCTGAATGAAAATCAAATCTAACAAAGAAGCTCTAGCCTCTAGGAAGATTTGTCTCTTTTCAAAGATTTAGCCCATGTTCTTTTTCGTCTGATTCTCTCAGGAATCGGTTAACGTTGTTTACGCTTTGCCATTTAAAATAGCTTCAATAATTGCCATACGGACAAAGACCCCGTTTTGCATCTGAGCAACGATACGAGCCTTAGGTGCCTCAACCAGGCTATCAGCAATCTCCACATCACGATTAACCGGAGCAGGGTGCATGATAATCGCCTGATCAGCCAACTTGGCATAACGTTCTTCAGTCAAACCATAGAGAGCATGGTAGTCTTCTTTTGAAAATCCTTTGTCATCCCCATGACGCTCGTGCTGAACACGAAGCAACATGAGAACATCCAAGTCCTCAATGACGTCGTCAATGGCCACATGCTGACCATAAACATCAAACTCATTCGAGTACCACTCTGCCGGACCAGCAAAATAAAGCTGAGCACCCAAACGCTTAAGAATCTGCATATTTGACTTAGCGACACGCGAATGCGTAATGTCACCCGCAATACAAATCTTAAGATTTTCAAAGGTTCCGAACTCTTCGTAAATGGTCATCAAGTCAAGCAAACACTGACTTGGGTGTTGCCCTGAACCATCACCACCATTGACAATAGAGGTCTGAATAGTCCTACTATCAATCAACTGCTTGTAGTAATCGACTTCCGAGTGGCGGACCACACAGATGTCAACGCCCAAAGCAGACATGGTTAAGATCGTATCATAGAGGGTCTCACCCTTGTTCACCGAGCTAGTTCCAGCATCGAACTCAATCACATCCAGGCCAAGTTTTTTCTCAGCCACTTCAAAGGACTTGTGCGTTCGTGTTGAATTTTCAAAAAAGAGATTGGCAGCGAAATACTGTCGATCCAGCTGGAAATCAGCTCTGCCATTTTTAAAATCTCCACCTCGACGAATCAGGCCCAAGACCTCTTCATTCGTGAGGGTTTCCATTGTCACCAAATGTTTCAGTGACACTTTTCCATCTGCAATCGCCATAGTTTTTCCTTTTAAATTGATTGACTAATCTTTGCTACCTTTTTTAGGATCTGGCAAAATTTGATAAAGCAAGATACCGAGAATGGTTGAACTTGCCACACCCGTGATTTGAAGACCACCAAGGTCAATCATCAAACCACCGATACCAGATACCAAGATAACACTAGCAATCAAGAGATTCTTTTTATTATCAAAATCAATCTTATGTTCAACTAAAATTTTCAAACCGCTAGCAGCGATAACCCCAAAGAGGGCAATAGACAACCCACCCAATACAGGAGTTGGAATAGAATGCAAGAGTGCTGATAGCTTACCAATAAAGCTCATCAAGACCGCAATCACTGCTGCGCCCGCAATAACGTAAACTGAGTAGACCTTACTGAGGGCCATAACCCCAATATTTTCACCATAAGAAGTTACCGGAGGAGCTCCAAAGAATCCAGCGATAATCTGTGCCAAACCATCACCAGTAAGCGTACGGTCAAGTCCTGGATCTTTGAAGTAATCACGCTCAGTCAAACTGTTCAGAACCATGACGTGACCAAAGTGTTCAGTCATCGTCACAAAGGCAATCGGAGCCATGGTCAAAATCGCACTTGGATAGAGCTTAAAGCTATAATCCACAAATGGAATGTCAAAGTTTGGAACTTGAATCCAATGTGCCGCTGCTACCTCTGAGAAATTGATGAAACTATGTCCTGTCAGCAAACCAAGAACCGCTGAGAAAATATAGCCCACAACTAAACCAAGCAAAATTGGAATAACACCGACAATCTTCTTGCCATACATGTTAAAGAGGATAACCGCAAAGAGGGTCACCATCGAAATCAATAGAGCATAGATACTATAGCTTTTATTTAAAGTTGTCGCATCATTGACTGCATTGGCTGCAAGGTTCAAACCAATCACCATGATAATGGGACCAACCACGATTGGTGGAAGGACCTTATCAATCCAGTCTTTACCCGCATACTTAACAATCAGAGCCACTAGCAAGTAAACCAAACCACCAGCCATGGCACCTTGAGCGACCGCTGCAATCCCATCAGTCTTCATAAGTGTCTGCATAGCCGCAATATAGGCAAAGCTAGACCCCATGTAAGCTGGAATTTTGTACTTGGTCACCGTCAAGTGAGCCAAAGTTCCCAAACCAGATGAGAAAAGAGCAATAGCGGGATCAATCCCAACCAAAATTGGCACAAGCACCGTCGCACCAAACATAGCAAACAAGTGCTGGAATGACAAACCAACCAATAAACCAGGTTTTGGCATATCATTCACATCATATTTTACGTTATTCACGATATCAAAGGACTCCTTAAAATTAAGATACAAAGGGACGCTTTGGCTTAGCCAAACATTTCTGTAGAAAAATAGGAAGTCGACACCGCACTCCCAAGAGTGCTAGGAGACTTATCTTTTTTCCTAAGAAATGAGTCCCGTGTTCAATTAACAAGATACAAAGCCCGTCTAAAGCCTAAAGCAAAAATAGGAAATATGATGACGGAGCACCAGCTCCTAAAAGTATTTATCTTTTTTGCACAAGGCTTAGGGCGTGTTCAATTAACAAGATACAAAGGGCGTTTCACCCTATCCGTCAGCCAACTTAGCTTGGATCGATAATGTTGACGCTATCTTTGCCATCAACTTCTGCGACCAAAACTTCGATTTCTTCTGACTCACTAGTTGGGATATTTTTACCAACATAGTCCGCACGGATTGGCAATTCACGGTGACCACGGTCAACCAAGACAGCCAAACCAACACGCGCTGGACGTCCATGGCTAACGATATTATCAATAGCTGCACGAATCGTACGACCTGTGTAAAGCACATCATCCACAAGGATAACATCAGTACCATCAATTTCAATAGGGAAAACAGATGTGTCTTGTTCAGCCTTAACATCATCACGGAAAGCTTTAGTGTCAAGCTCAATCAATGGCACATCAAGGTTTTCCAACTGTTTCAAGCGCTCTTGGATACGCTGTGCAATATAGACACCACGTGTCTTAATACCAGCCAAGACAATCTTGTCGAGATTTTTGTTACGCTCAATAATCTCATAAGTGATACGTGTAATGGCACGTTTCATGGTTACGTCATCGACGATCTCTTTTTTCTTCATAAAAAGAACCTTTCTAAATACAAAAAAATCCCCTCGAAAACAAGGAGATACACAAAAATATGAGTACAGTTCACCCGTACACTTCTCATGGCTCCTTGCCTGCCTCTCTGGACAGTGATTAAAGGACTTATTTAATTAGGTAAATTATAGCAAATTTCAGACTCTTTTACAAGAAAAAAACGGACGCCCCTCCCAAGAAAGACTATCCGTTTAATAACTGTTACGCTTCTCTCAACTTCTCCAAGGTTTCCTTGAAAATAGCAGGTTCTTCCGCTGTAAATTCGACCAATTCTCCAGTCGTAGGATGCGTGAAACCAAGGGTCTTAGCATGTAGAAATTGGCCATGGCCCTTGAGGGTCTTGCGTGGCCCATAAAGAGGATCTCCCGCCACCGGATGACCGATATAAGCCATGTGCACACGAATCTGGTGCGTGCGACCTGTTTCCAACTGCAACTCTACCAAAGTATAGTTGCCAAAACGTTCAAGAACGGTAAATCGTGTTACTGCAGGTTTTCCTTTAGCTGTGACTGCCTGCTTCTTGCGGTCCTTATCTGAACGCCCAATCGGAGCCTCAATCACGCCTCGATCGTTAGGTAGATTGCCATGCACGATAGCCACATACTTACGAAGGGACTTCTTATCCTTAAGCTCCGCCGCCAAAGCATTGTGGGCCTTATCATTCTTAGCAATCATAAGGAGACCAGACGTGTCCTTGTCAATACGGTGGACAATCCCTGGACGAACCACACCATTAATAGACGAGAGGTCCTTGACATGATACATCAGGGCATTGACCAAGGTACCAGACGTATGACCAGCTGATGGATGGACAACCATGCCTTGAGGCTTGTTGACCACTGCCACATCCGCATCTTCATAGATAATATCCAAAGGAATATCTTCGGCCTTGTATTCCAAAACCTCTTCTTCTGGCAATTCATAGGTGATAACATCACCCTCTTTAACCGCATACTTGGCCTTTGCCGACTTACCATTAACCAAGACCGTTCCAGCCTTAATCGCTTCATTGGCCTGACTACGTGACAATTCTGTCAAATCTGCCAAAGCCTTGTCCAGACGGTTACCCGCCTCTTTAATGATGACTTCCATTTTCCTCTTTCCATAAGATTAAAATCAAGAGCAGCACGCCTACCGTTAGATAGGAGTCTGCCACGTTAAATATTGCAAAATCAATAAAATCAAGCTGAACCATATCAACCACATAACCCAAGTGCACACGATCGATAAAGTTACCAATACCACCTGAGATAATCAAAACCAAAGATAGCACCAGCCAAAGACTCTTCTGGTAATTCTTAACCAGATAAACCATAGCCGCACCAATCACTAGAACCGTCAAAATCACAAAGAAATATTTCTGATTCTGTAAAATCGAAAAGGCAGCACCACGGTTTTGCAGATAGGTCAAGCTGAAAAGTCCAGGAATCGCCTTGATAACTTGGTTAAGGGCAATATTTGCCACAACCCAATGCTTAACCCACTGATCCAAACCAATCAAAGCCAGAATAGCCAAAGGAATCGCAACCTTACGCATAAATCCTCCTATGGTTTGTAAGTATCAAAGTAGTCAAACATAACATTGACAAACTTGAGAGCACAAGATGACAAGTTAATCCCTTTACGACGGACATAAACCATCTTGTTATCCAAATTATCCTCAAGCGGAATCACCGTAATCCCGTTCACACTTTGTGCATCCAAGAAACCAGATCCCGTCGCATAGGCATCCGTACGTTCCAAGATACCGTTCAAGGTCGCACGGTCTGTCACGTTAAACATCAGAGACGAATCTGACGTATCCACAAAGTTTTCAGAATAGTAAAGATACTCGTCCTTCTCCTGAGTGAAACGCACTGTAGGCAAGGCCGCCAAGTCCTCCATGACAAGACTTTCTTTTTTAGCCAGAGGATGGCCCTTACGGAGATAAATATGCGTTTTAAACGGAATCAAATCAATAGCCTCAAGCCCAAGCTTGTCCATATTTTGATGGATTCCCTTGCTATTTTGACGATTCAAATAGATAATCCCAATCTCACTGTGCCCCTTGGCTACCTCATCCAAAATCTGAATAGTCGTAGACTCAAAGATACGGAAATCCTTATAATCAGGATAGCGCTCTGAAAAAGTCGTAATCAAAGGTGGCAAAAAGTCATAGTGCTGACTGGCAATTGAAAACTGATTGCCCTTTTCAGAAGCATTGAGATAGCGATTTTCAAAACTATCAAAACTGCGTACCACCTCAAGCGCACGCTCGTAAAAAGTCATGCCCTGACTGGTCAAGACAGCCCCCGTCGTTGTACGGGTGAAAATTTGGAAATTCAGCTCTTGCTCCAAATCCTTGATAGCCACCGAAAGGCTAGGCTGACTCACAAAGAGCTTGCTGGCTGCCTCACGGAAGGTTCCGCTGTTGGCAATGGCTACGACATAACGTAGTTGTTGTATGTTCATGTGTGACACTTCTTTCTTGAAAAATCAATCAACATCATTATACCAGATTTTATCCTCTTTTTGTTGATACTAAAAAGCCCAGGCAACCCTGAGCTTGAATTAATTAAAAAGTAGTCTTATTCGTCTGATTTGTCTGTCAAGAAATACTCGTTTTCACGTTTGTCATAGTCAAAGGTCAAACGAACAGCATCTACCTTACCACTTTCTGGATTATAATCACGGTAGCTAAGACTCACTGACTGAGTGAGATCGCCTTGTTCAGTTTGTGTCATTTCATGATAAGTGAAGCTAGCCTCTGGGTGTTTTTCAACCACCTCAGAAAGTCGTGTCCCCTTGAGCAAATCAGCTTGTGTACCTACAGACAACTTTTCATAGTCATCTTTTGTCCAGTTGCTATGATAGTCATCGACTTCTTTGACCTTATCATAGTCGAAGGTTGCTGAGGCAGATTTCAAAACATAGACACCGTCTTTTATCTCGAAAGTCAAACGAACATAGTTGTTTCCATCTGTATTTTCTTTTCTATAGGTAAGGTCTAGTAAATCTGGTTTATCTTCCTCGTAAGCATCACTATACTCGGCATCAGTCGCCTTACCATGAGCGTCCAAAACCTCGTCCAATGTCAAAGTACCAACCTTCAACTCCTTAAACTGATCCTCAGTCCAGTCAAACTTATAATTCTCATCGATGTACAGATAAGCTCTATCGTGACCGTCACTTTGGAACTGCTCAGCATGGTTCATGACAAATTTCACTGCTTGATAGCCTGCTCCAGCAAGCGAAGTCATGAAGAAGATGATTGACATGACTAGGGCAATAATAGATAGTGCCTTGCGTGTTGACTTCAGACTCAAAACCAAAGTCACAATAGCCAAAATGATAAGGAAGAAAGCAAGGAAAGTAAAGACAAAACCGAAAGGAAGCGTCCAAGACAGAATGACAAATAGAATCCCCAAAACTAGGATAATAATTGGCAAAGCAATATTAACAAAAGCATTGTTCTTGGTTACTTTTGGTTTGTAATAAGGGTTTTCCAAAGGTATCTGACTTGTCTTTGGAGTTTCTTTTTCTTGCTCTTTCTCCATATTCAACTCAGGCATTGGCTTAGGAGCTTCCTCCTCTAATGCCACCTGAGCCTCGTCTGGTTGCGTATCTGCTACTGAGTCAGCTGTCACCTCTTCAGTAGCTTCAGAACTATCCACCTGCTGAGCCTCAACCTGCTCAGACACTGGGGCACTTTGTTCCTCCGAAGCAATGACAAAGCCCTCTTTCTTAGCTTCCATAAACTCCTCAGGACTTGGTTTACGTCCATTGACGTCCTCAAAGTGACGCACCCATTCTTCTCTAGTTGCCATAGCTGACTCCTTTATCTCTTTTTCTTTATTTTATCATACTTTAATCTGGTCTTAGGAAAATAAGGTCGGATATAAGAGAGAATTTTTTGAGACTGCCTTCGGTGCTTAAGTAACAAGCCATCTCATGAAAATGGATGGAAGAAGAAAAGAAACTGCACCCAAAAGTTAGATTTTTTCGATCACACTTTTTGGGGCAGTTCACATTATGGTTTATTTATTACTCATCAGAAAACATCAATTCATCTATCTTTTCTCTATCTTCAGCAATACCCTTATATGACTCGATTGTATTACTAAGAAATTCCATACTTACCTCGCGATTTCCTTCGTATAAAAATATTTGAGCACCTAATGTCTCAAGACTTTCTAGGAGGGTCCTCATTTTTATTAATTCCTCTAAATCTAGATAATTACATTCTAATAAAACTTCATCCTTTAGAAATCTTGCACATCTATACACTTTAATATTAGTAAGAATAGTTTTTTTATATTTGTATGTATCTAGTCCTTTTTAATCTCCAAACTAAGCTTATAAAAACTATAAAGGCTATAAGAGATTGCAATGATTCCCAAGAAAACAAAGTATACACTATCCTTTAAACTCTTCAGATAAATGCCAATTATTATAAAGAGAAAGGTATTGATCAAAATGACTAATCTTTTATTTTCTATCTTGCCTATTTTAAGTACCAATAGTCTAATAATAAGTATCGATGGAGAGAATAAAACGGCAATTATTATAAGTAAAATATTTTTTCTGCTAATTAAATTAGCTTTAATGTCTTTTTGAGATTCTTTTTCAATATTCATCTCTTTAAATAATAAATCCAGTGAAACATTATCAGGTTCACTTTTTCCTAATTCCCATTTAGAAATCGTCTGACGAGTAACAAATACTTTATCTGCAAGTTCTTGCTGAGTTATACCTGTTTTAGTTCTATATTCTTTAATCAACGTAGCAATGTCCATTTGAATACCCCTAGCTTATTTCTATTCTTCGATAAAAGGCTCTGCTAGCAAAATTGCTATTAATATTATATAGAGAGGATGTTTATAAATAAAGTAAGTAGCAACGAGTAATAGAAACAATAACATTCTCGTAACCCACGGATATTTGTTTGATAAACTGACCAATAAATTAACTAAAGGTTTCAGTATCAACCCCATTAATCCAAAAGTGAGCACCCATACAAAATTAGTTTTGTTTTTCTTAATAAATTGTAACATTAAGAATACCTCCTCAGATTTGTTACTTTAAATTTATCAAGACCCATGACTAAAAGCACGCAACGAATAGTAAAATATGCGCAACGTCTCTAGAAACTAAGGTGCAACGCTCCAAGTCATTACGCAACGAGGAGAATATTACCTCTTAAAAGTACGAAATGGCAGTACATTAGAATCTAAAGACAGTGAAATTTTATAATAATTAAGCTGTACTATTTTAAAGTCTATATTTTCATAAACTTCTGTTTGTCTTCGAGACCAAAACGTTGGACTACGACCTTCATATTTTTGAAGCTTCTACTTTTGTAGTTACACTTTCATTAACTTTAAGCATCTTTATTACGTTTCCATCAATCTTATAATTAACTTCAAAACCTGTTGGTCTTCTCGATGCACCCTACCCCTGCATCCTCCTATACTCCTTCGACTTCTCGCCATACCAGTCCTTAGCTGAGTAGCCAAACTGCTCTCTGTATTGCTCAGAGTATTTGAAGAGGTAATAACCTCGTAATAGATCAATTGAAAAGACATAAGTCGCAAAGACAAAAATGGCAGGCATGATAGGCATCAACATTGCATCGATACTCCCTCTGGTGTCACTCCCAGTAGAACGGTCAAACAGTACCAGCCCAGCTGTAATCCCCGTTCCACCTAAAAAGACCAAGCCATCTGAAATCTTCTCAGTTACAAGAGCTATCATGGGGCTAAACTCTGTCTGACTTTCAACAGCTTCTTTCAGTTTACGGGGAACCGTTCGAATCAAGTAATAGATGGAAAGAATAAACATAGCCCCCGATAGTATACTGACAATATTTCGTCGTGTCATCATCATTATACCAGCACATACTGTAAAGATAGCGAGTAAGACCACCATGTAAAAGTAGGTGCAAAATTTTAGTTTCATCGGACTTCTTCTGTGCTTTATCGAAAAGAAAAGATAGAGCAAATACATGATTACATACAAGAGAATGACTGGCCACTGAATCCAAGAAAATGTTGGATTTTGATCAAGCGTCAATCCTTTTATAAACATGGGTGTGATAATGGAGAAGAAATAAATAACAATTGAAGTGATAAACAAGCCAATAAATCGTTTCTAGCTTCCTTTTTGATTGAGCTTTTCTACGGTCTCCTTAGTGACAAGAGACTGACTTTGCTCGAATGTATAATTTAAGAATTTCAATAGCTTTCTCCTTTTATCAAGAAAAAACAGGAAGGTCTCCCCTCCTGTTACTTAATTAATCCTCATCTGGACCTGATTTATAAGTAAGATAGAATGTATCGTCACCTTCTTTGGTATCAAATGACAAGTAAACCCTCTTGAGTTTACCATCTTCAGCCTCATAGTCACTATAAGAAATAGTCATTTCTTTTTTGAATTCACCTTGACGAGTTGTTGTGATTGAGTATTCTGCATTTGAAGCTTTAGGGTGGTCTTTAAGGATATCTTCAAGTTTTGTACCGTTCGATGGATCACTATAGTCACCTTCTTTAAGTCCATCAAACTGTTCTTTTGTCCAATCAGATTTATAAGACTTATCAACCTCTACCTTATCTTGAGGGAATCTACCTGAAGCATATGCCAAGAGGAAAGTACCGTCATATTGTTTCTTAAAGGTTAGGTAAACACTTTCACCATAGTCTTTACCAGAGTAATTCAACTTCAACTCATCACCTGACATTTGTGCATCAGAAGCCTTACCATATGTCTTAATAACAGACTTAACGGTATCTTTATCCACTGTCAATTTCTTGAACTTAGATTCATTCCAATCAAATTTAGCATTTTTGTCAATGTAGTCGTTGACATCAGTACTATCACCTTTTGAGTCAGATTTTGAATCAGATTTAGAGTCAGATTTTGAATCGCTGTCATCATTTTTCTTGTCAGCATCATCGTCTTTATCAGCAACTTTTGATGTCTTGCTTGAGCTTGTGTTATCACTAGCGTTTTGAGAGATTTGGAAAATCAAACCACCAATAGACACAAAGAGCATGAGACCAGCAACACCTGTTGCAATGATTGAAAGCAATTTCTTGCTTGATTTAAGGCTAAAGACAAGCGAAACAACTGCTACTGCAACTGCGAGGACTGTCAAAATGATGAAGACCCAAGCAGGACTTACAAACCATGCCAAGACTGCAAAGATTACTGAAAGTGCAATCGCTACAATTGGCAAGATAAGATTGAAAAGAGGTTTATCTGCTGAGCCAGTTGCTGCTGGATTAGAAACTGTTCCAAATCCTTGAGCTGAAGAGATAGGTGCCTTTTCAAACATGCTTGAATCAAATTGTGGTGTCGGTTGTTGCACAGGCGCTTCTGAGAAAGCTTCTGCACCAAATGGTGATTCACTGCTTGCTTGTTCTGCGACAGCATCTTCAGCTGTTTCAGCCACATCTGCGATGTCATCTTGTTCTGCCACTTCTTCAGTAGCAACTGGTGCTGCAGCTACTTCTTCAGCGACAGGTTCATTAGCTGGTGCTTCTACAGATGCTGCTTGAGCAGCCAAAGCACTTGTATCAAAGTCAGCTGCTTTAGCATCCAAAAATTCTTGGGGGCTAGGCTTACGCCCGTGTACCGACTCAAAGAGTTCAGCCCATTCTGCTTTAGTTGACATAAAAATCTCCTTTTTTCAAGAAATCCAAACAAGAGGTCCCTTCGGCTTAGCGAAGTTTTCTATAGTTAGAATTTAGACACCTATCTCTGATAAGAGCAAGTAGCATGCGTCCTTCCAAAAGTCAGCCCTCACTTTTTAGCCTGAGGCAACCTTTCCCTATATCTAGTCCCATGTTCATTTTCTTGTTGATAGTTCCATTCTACCATATTTAAAGACCTCTGTTAACCGTTTCCCAAAAGGTTTTTTTCTGCTACAATAGTAGGTATAATGCACCAAAGGAGTTATATATGAAAAACATTAAAAAGTACATTCCATTAATTATTGTACTTGTTATCGCAGGCCTAGGTTTTGCCTTTCGTGAGAACATCGCACGCGCCGTTCGTGGAGATGCTTATGTTGATAATAAGATATTCACTAAACAATTAGAAAAAGCCCAAAAATCTGGAAAAGATGCCTTCCCACAGTTGTCTGACAAGGTCGGTAAGGACGAAGCTGAAGTTATCCTCCACACTTCAAAGGGTGATATCACAGTCAAACTCTTCCCTACACTTGCTCCAAAGGCTTCTGAAAACTTCTTGAAACATGCCAAGGACAAATACTATGATGGACTTACCTTCCACCGTGTCATCAAGGATTTCATGATTCAAAGTGGTGACCCTAAGGGTGACGGTACTGGCGGAGAATCTATCTGGAAGAAAGGTTTCGCTGTTGAGCCTACACCATTCCTCTACAACATCCGTGGCGCACTTGCTATGGCCAATACTGGTGCTAAGAATTCAAACGGCAGCCAATTCTACATTGTTCAAAACAAGGACGATCAAAGCAAGCAACTAGGAAATGCCGGCTATCCAAAACCTATCATTGACGCCTACAAAAAAGGCGGTTACCCAGCTGGTGATACCAAATATACTGTCTTTGGACAAGTCATCAAAGGCATGGATGTCGTTGATACCATTGCTAACCTTGAAGTCGATGACAACAGCAAACCAAAAGAAAATGTAACGGTTAATTCCGTTGAAGTTGTTAAAGACTACAAATTCAAATAAACAAAAATCCGAGAAGTTGATTCTCGGATTTCTTTTTTATTTAACAGCAGTGAGGAGATAGTCACCGGTGTTAACACGAGCTTCTTTAGTCGTTAAGACATCATTAAAGTCAGCTGTATTGGTCACAATGACTGGCGTGATGACTGGTAATTTAGCCTCTCGGATAGTTGCTAGGTCAAATTCTATAAGTTTTTGCCCTGCTTCTACAACTTGACCTGCTTCCACATAGGTCTTGAAGCCTTTACCAGCAAGAGAAACAGTGTCCATACCAATATGGATGAGAAGCTCTGCACCATTTTCAGTTGTCAAACCAATCGCATGACCAGTAGGGAAGACTAAATTAACAGTTGCCTTAGCTGGTGCGACAACTACCCCATCAGTAGGGTCAATAGCGATACCTTTACCCATAGCCCCTGAGGCAAAGACTTGGTCAGGAACTTGGTCAAGTGGGACAACATTCCCGATAAGTGGGCTCGCAATAATTTCTTGTTGAATTTCTTTAGGAGCAGGTGCTTCTTCTTCAGCTTTTTCCTCAACCTTAGCTGCCCCACCACCGTATAGATTTGGTACTCGTACAAAGAGTTGGATGAGGAAGGCAAGAACACCACCCACAATGGCAATAATAATGGCAAAGATAACTTTAGAAAGGTTACCGTCAGGCCCAATAAGGCTTGGGAAGACAAATACACCCAGACCACCCATTGAATACATCTTAATATCTAAGGCCATCATGGCAGCCCCCATAAGTCCTGAAACACCACATGAAATGTAGAATGGCGTTTTCATTGGAAGGGTTACCCCATAGATAGCAGGTTCTGTCACCCCAAAAATAGATGAAATGAAGGCTGGCATAGAGATGGTACGGACTTTTTCTTCTTTCGTTTTAAGCATGATAGCTCCCAACACACCTGTTTGCGTGAAACATGGAAGAATAGCTGCCGAAAGAATACTTGAACTTCCGTTTGTTGCCACATCTAAGATAGCAAGGGGAACAAGTGCCCAGTGCATTCCGAACATAACCAAGACTTGCCATAGGATACCAAGTACAAGACCAAAGACAATCGGACTAAAGTTCATGATTGCTTGGAAAAGACTTGTCAATCCATCAGAGAAAGCATTGGCAATTGGTCCAACCACCAAGAATGTTAATGGTACCGTAATGAGCAATGTAAAGAAAGGTACTACAAAGACTTTAATGACATCAGGAGTAATCTTGGTAAAGAATTTTTGAATGTGAGAAGCCACCCAAATTGCCAAGATAGAAGGCATTACTGTTGAGAGGTACCCCCCTGCAGGAAGCGTAAACGGAATAACCCCTAGAACATGACCTTGACCAGCCTTTTGAAGAGCTGTCACTAGCGTAGCAATATCAGGATAAACAAGTGCTCCTGCAATCGCAATAGCTGTAAATTCATTAACCTTGAAACGACGAGCAGATGTCAAGGCAATCAAGATTGGCAAGAACTGGAAGAAACCATCCCCCGCCGCATTCAAGATGACATACATAGGGCTTGTTGCAGCTGACAGGCCACATGCTGCCATGACAGCGACTATTCCTTTGATAATCCCAGCTGCAGCCAAAGGCCCAAGGAAAGGTTGGAAAATACTTGAAACCAAAGATACAAAGCGGTCAAAGAGATTCCCTTTAGGCGCATCACCTTCATCAAGATCAAGACTACCACCCGCTGGAAGACCGCCAACCTGGAGGACCTCCGCATAAACATCAGGGACATGGTTACCGATAACCACCTGATATTGACCACCTGCCTTAACAACAGTAACAACACCGTCACGGTTCTTAAGGTAGTCATCATCTGCTTTAGACTCATCTTTCAAATCAAAACGCAAACGTGTCACACAGTGTTTTAAGCTATTGACATTTTCCTTACCACCAACGTGTTTGAGAATGTCCTCAGCTAATTCAGTATATTTAGCCATAAGGGCTCCTTTCTTGTCTAGGATCCTAGTTTTCTTTGAGGCTTTTTCAACGAAAAAAACCTAAATAAATACCAAGAACCAATTGGGATGAACATACACTACTCCCATTAGTTTTTCGTATTTATCTAGGTTTTGCCTGCTGACCAGTAACAATCCTTTTGCTATGGTTCTATCTTATCAGAGTTCAAACGTTTTTGCAAGCCCTTACAAAAATATTTTTTTGTTTTTGAAAGTAAAATCTTGACCAAGATTATAAGTCATGATAAACTATTGTTAGTTTATAAACTAACAGAAAGAGAGTTACACGATGAAAACAAGAGCAATTATTGAATTTAAAGACACATACGCTAGCATGGAATGCCACGAACTTGGTTACCAAACCAAGGAAACTGCCTTGGCTATTATTTCTCCCACTGGACATATTCTATCAAGTACACCGCTTTTCAGAAAGGCATATGGTTCAAACACTGCTCACATCGACCAGCTTCCTTTCAATATAGATGATCTCAGTATCACAGCAAAAGGTCTCAGTAAGAAAGCCAAAGCCAACTTAGAAGATTGGATTGCCCATACTATCATTCTTCCAATGGACTATGATAAGTACTTTACTAAGCATCAAGAACTTTTGCACCTCTTAGCAGAGTCACCAATCGTCGAGTCTGTCCAAGCTTTAACTTATAAGACAGTGAAGATTCATTTTTCCGAAGCCCTCAATGATGAGCATATTCGCCAACTACAAGGTTTTATTCTTGCTCAGGCAGGAATCTATAGCTATATTGGGACATCTACAGTTTCAGACCGAAATGCCTACCAGGCTCTTGAATGGGCCAAACTTGATGTTAATGGTCGTTCACACAACGATCATAAGCCTGCTATTTTCCATCGTAGCAAGGGCCTCTTAGGTGCTTTCTTTCACCACGGAAACCAAGAAAGTATTGCATAACTAATAACTGGGACACCTTGTGTCCTTTTTTTGCAATAAAAAACTCACCATAAAGGTGAGCTAAATTGATTTATTTGCTGTGTTTCCAGTTACTATAGATACTAAATACCACAATCCAGATGGCTGCTCCAATAGCTCCGACAACTGTTGACTTTTGCAAGAAGAGACAAACAAAGACGAAGATGAAGAAAAGGATAGTCAATGGATTGAGAATCTTGTAGGCTGGCATAAGGAAGCCATCTGCCATGAACTCTTGAGATTTACGGTACTTGAGATGAGCAAGCATGGTCAAGATATAGATGGCGATGTAGACCCCTGATGATGATGCCGTAATCAAAGCGAAAGCATCAGATACACCAGGCAAGACATTGATGAAGGCTGAAACACATACTACAATGGCTGAAACAATGATGGCACGTGAAGGAATACCATTACGTGACAAAGTATCTAGCTTCAAAGCTTTCATGACTTTACTATTTGGTGTTTCCTTAGCAATTTGGAAAAGGTGACGACCTGTAGAGTAAAGCGTTGAGTTCAATGATGACGCCGCTGCTGTCAAGACAACAAAGTTAATGAAGGCTGCTGCCCACTTGATACCAGCCATTTGGAAGACCGTTACGAATGGTGATTCATTAACTGGAAGCTTTTGCCATGGGAAGATAGCCATAAGGGCAATGAGGGCACCCACATAGAAAATGACAATGCGAATCGGAATTTCCTTGATGGCCTTTGGCAAGACCTTACGTGGATTGGCTGTCTCAGATGTTGTAATCCCTACAAATTCGATGGCTTGGTAAGCAAAGAAGACCATTTGGAAGGTCATGACAAAGCTTACCCAACCTTTAGGGAACATCTGGAAGCCGTGTGTAATATTGGCAAGGCTAGCATGTCCAGCAGGCGTTTCAAAGTTAGTTGCTACCATGAAGATACCTGTTGCGATAAGAGCAAGAATGGTGATAATCTTGATCATTCCAAACCAAAACTCAACTTCCCCGAAAATCTTAACTGCAATCAGGTTAACCGAACTCAAGATAATCAGGAAGATAATCTGAATCTGCCAGGCAGGCCAACTTGGGAACCAATATTGCACATAGGTCGATACGGCCGTAATTTCTGCCATTCCAAGGAATATCAGTGATACCCAGTAAGACCACCCTGAGAAGAATCCCCAGCCTTTACCAAGGTATTTGGTAATAAAGTTGATAAAGGTGTGTTGGTCAGGATCCATGTAGAGCATCTCACCGATAGCTCGCATCATAAGATACATGAAGATACCAGTTAGTATATATACTAGGATGATTGAAGGTCCTGTTAGGGAGAGAGAACGCCCTGCTCCAAGGAAGAGACCTGTACCGATGGTACCAGCGATGGCAATCAGCTGGACGTGACGGTTTTGAAGACCACGTACCATCCCATTTTCAGTCTGGTTGTCGTCGTCTTTATGATGTTGCTTTTGCGACATTTTTTTCACTCCAATTCTATTAAGCACGACTCATTGAATCATGCCATTTTTTTAACATAACTTATATTTTACCATTTTTTGCATAATCGGTCAAAAATTTATACAGAATATTCAGAATTTTACACTTCAAAACAAGGGCTTGGAAAGCTCCAAACCCTTGTTAATGGTTATTATGATTCCGGATCATCGAGGCTACGGCCATGCAAACCTTTTTCACGTTGTACTTGACGTAGTTTTTCAGGTGTCACATCGTTACCTTCTTCGTCAACCACTTTAATTCCTTCGATATGGTGACGAACTGAGCGACGGTAACCTTCAATGTATTCTTCACGAAGTTTTGCTTGCTCCACTTCTTCTTCTGGAGTCAAACCTTCGGTTTTTTTCTTTTTAGCAAGCTCATTGATACGAGCGATTTTTTCAGGTGTCATAATAAAACCTACTTCCTACCTGTTACCAGGTCATTATTTTGTGTTCAATTGGTTGAAAACTGCAACAGCTTTGGCTTTGGCTACAAGACCTGCAAGAAGGGCCAAACGGTTGTTTTTAACCGCTTCATCTTCTGCCATGACCATAGTGTTGTCAAAGAAGGCATCGATGACTGGGCTAAGAGCGAAGAGCTGTGCCAATTTGTCACTTGCTGAACCTGTCAATTCAAGCTCTTCAATCGCTTTAGCAAGGGCTTTTTCTTGGTCGTTTTCAAAGAGACTAGCATCGACTGTCACTGAAGCATCCGCTTTTTCTGCCAAGTTGAAGGCACGAGAAAGTGACTCAACAGCTGCCTTGTAACCATCAGTCTTAGCAGCTTCTGAAAGGGCATCAGCTACTTCAAGCATATCAGCCACGACAAAGTTTGAAGCAGCAAGAACAGCGTCTTTGATATCTTTTGGTGTGCGTCCCATCATCTTATCCACACGCGCCTTGATGAAGTTGATAACTTCTGCTTGATTGTCATAAGAAAGACTATCAAATGAAAGGGCGTAAAGGCTGTCGATCAATTCATCCATAGGGATGTGCCAACCAAAGGCATCCAAGATACGCACAATACCTTGAGTCGCACGACGGAGTGCGTATGGGTCATTGGAACCTGATGGAATCAAACCTACTGAGAAGAATGAAAGGAGAGTATCCAATTTATCTGCTAGGGCAAGGATGGCACCTACCTTGGTTTCAGGAAGAGCACCATCTGCTGAATCAGGAAGGTAGTGCTCACGAATAGCAGCAGCTACCGCAGCATCTTCACCAGCGAGAAGGGCATATTTTTCACCCATAATTCCTTGCAATTCATCGAACTCTCCTACCATACCCGTCAAGAGGTCAAATTTGTAGATTTCAGCTGCACGAGCTACGGCTGCCGTTTCTTCTGCAGTCAAACCAGCTTGCTCAGCCAATGACGCTGCAATAACACCAGCACGCGCCATGTGTTCTGAAAGAGAACCAATTTTTTCATGGAAGGTTACGTTCGCCAATTTAGCAACCAGATCTTCAATCTTGAGTTTTTGGTCTTCACGCCAGAAGAATTCACCATCTTCAAGACGTGCCACCAAGACTTTTTCATTTCCTCGAACGACATTTTCCAAGTGCTCAGCGTTACCATTACGCACTGAGATGAAGTTTGGTTTCAGCTTACCATCAAGGTCACGTACAACAAAGTAACGTTGGTGCGTTTCCATTGAGGTCACTAAGACTTCTTCTGGAACATCCAAATATTTAGTGTCAAAACTTCCCATAAAGGCAGTTGGGTACTCGACCAAGTTCAAGACTTCATTCAAAAGTCCTTCTTCGATTTGAACTTGAACACCTTGTTCTGCTTCGATAGCTTTGATTTGCTCACGAATCATGTTTTCACGTTCTTTGCTATCCGCAATCACGTAAACGGTACGAAGGTCTTCTTCATAAGAATCCGCATTGGTGATTTCCACTTCATGTCCAAGGAAACGGTGTCCACGGCTCACACGACCTGACTTGATATCCAAGAAATCAAGGTCGAGCGCTTCGTCGCCCAAAAGAACTGTCAAGGTGTGAACTGGGCGAATGTATTCAAATGTGTTGTTAGCCCAGTGCATGCTGACAGGGAAGGTCAATGAAGCAAGCACTTCTGGAACGCCAGCCAAGACTTCTTTGGCAGGTTTTCCAGCTTCGTGCTTAGTGACATAAACGTACTCTTCACCTTTGACTTCACGGAATTCGATATCATCAACGGTCAAGCCTTTCCCACGGACGAATCCTTGAGCAGCTTTTGAGAAGTTTCCATCTGCATCCAAGGCGATTTTCTTAGAAGGTCCTTTAAAATCTTCGGTCAAATCAGATTGTTGGTCAGCTAAACCAATCACACGGACGGCCAAACGGCGGGGTGTTGAGAAGGTTTGAATGCTTTCGTATGAAAGACGGTTGTCATCCAAGAAGGCTGCCATTTTCTCACCGAGTTGTTTTTCACTTGGTGTGACAACGTAGGCTGGCAACTCTTCAAGTCCAAGTTCTACTAATAAGTTTTTTGTCATGTTTTTTCCTTTACAAAATTCTTCTTTTTGATAGGCACCTTAGGTATTGGGGACGTTGCTAACTAACTTTGTGAGTCTGTAGGGAAATCTGATGTCTTCTTGACAGCGATTTCCAACAGTCTCATCAAAGTGGATTTAGCTAACTGATTTTTGAACCTAACGTTTCAAAAATCCCCATCAAGCAGTACGGCGGCGCCTATCCCTTTAGCAAGTCTTCGACTTGCCTCTGGGTTCCATACGGGCTCACTTTGTTTGCCCATTTTCCATTCTTGTAACTCTTTTTTATTCTTCCTCTTCTGCTAGGAGTTTGGCGCGTGTAGCTTCGTCAAGAAGTGGGTAACCAAGTTTCTTACGTTCTGCAACGAAGGTTTTGGCTACGACACGGGCCAAGTTACGGATGCGGGCAATGTAGCCGGCACGTTCAGTAACAGAAACAGCGCCACGAGCGTCAAGCAAGTTGAAGGTATGTGAACATTTCAAAACGTAATCATAGGCTGGGTGAACAAGACCCAATTCCAAAGCACGTCCTGCTTCTTTTTCAAATTTTTCGAAGTTTTCAAGAAGCATATCTTGATCAGAAACTTCAAAACTGTATTTTGAATGTTCATATTCTGGTTGAAGGAAGATTTCTCCGTATTTAACGCCTGGAGCCCACTCGATATCGTAAACAGAATCGACTTCTTGGATGTAAGAAGCCAAACGTTCCAATCCGTAAGTGACCTCAGAAGTTACCGGACCAGTTGCCAATCCACCAACTTGTTGGAAGTAGGTGAACTGAGTGATTTCCATACCGTCAAGCCAAACTTCCCAACCAAGACCAGCTGAACCAGTTGATGGGTTTTCCCAGTTGTCTTCAACGAAGCGGATATCGTGCTCCAAAGGATTGATACCCAATTTTTCCAATGACTCAAGGTAGAGTTCTTGGATGTTTGATGGTGATGGTTTCATAACCACTTGGAACTGGTGGTGTTGGTAAAGACGGTTTGGGTTTTCCCCGTAACGACCGTCTGCCGGACGACGTGATGGCTCTACATAAGCCGCATTCCATGGCTCAGGACCAATGGCACGAAGGAAGGTGTAAGGACTCATTGTTCCCGCACCTTTTTCATTATCATAAGCCTGCATCAGCATACAACCCTGGTCATTCCAGTATTGTTGCAAAGTAAGGATAATTTCCTGGAAAGTCAATTTTTTGGACATGTTTTACTCCTTTTTCTATAATTTCTTGCGACATGAGTCTGCCTCGTCAATTATACGAGGCAAGACGAGTTAGTACTGCGTCTAGCTCAGGCACCCTAGTGCTGAGCGTGGGGCAGTCCGACT